>Ga0194135_10000010_pt1 | contig 145753 bp, 122 predicted proteins | sample LitLau_LLRF_2013_FD_134024 | JGI IMG/M metagenome (GOLD analysis project Ga0194135, IMG submission 134024) | Freshwater sediment microbial communities in response to fracking from North America - Little Laurel Run_MetaG_LLRF_2013 (version 2) | ecosystem: Environmental > Aquatic > Freshwater >...
CATTTGCAAAATCAAGTCAAATTAAAATCCTGGAAAAAAATAAATCGGAACAAAAGTAATTCTGTTCCGATTTAACTAATTTTATAATACTAATCGGGTCAACCTTTTTCAGGACAACTCATTTATATAAAAAGAAAAATTCTTATTTCAATTTCATCAATTTTTCTAAATACTCAACCTTATCTTTTTCAGCCTGAACCAAACGTTCATAAAGTTCCACAACTTTATCAAGAGGATTAAAAGTACAATGATTATTAGTGTTATTTAAATAACCATTATTAGCACTATTATCGTAAAAGTTATTAAAGAAATTAAAAACAGATTCTTCGGTAAAATTTTCAATAGCTTCTACAGTTACGCCAAGTGCTTTTGCAATTTGCACTAATTTATCAAAATCGACAATTTCGCTGGTTTCAATGCTGGAAATAGCCTGCTGGCTTGTGCCAATAGCATTAGCAAGTGCTCCTTGTTTCATGCCGCGAAGTTCTCTTATTTGGTTGATATTTAGGTCAATGTGCTTAGGTTTAGTTGCTGTGCTTATAATTCAAAGACATTTAAATTTTTAAAAAAAAATATCCATCCGTAAAAAAAACGTTCGATTTGGTAAAATACAATTTTAGCTTTTTTTGCACTAGGTAAATGTGTGTTTTTTCTTGTTTTAATTAAGTAGTAACTTTAAATCTTTCATATTTACATTAGTAAACTTCATGAAAAATGAACTACAAAATATTATTTCAGGAAAGAGCCAGGTTAGGCATGGAAATTCTATCCAAACAATCTCGCGTTACCTTAGAAAAAGCGAGAGCACAGCAGAAAGCTTAAGTCGGGCAAGCAAATCAAAGGTGAAGAAACATCGCTAATAAAATAATTCTGCAATAAGAATGTTTCTTGGATTACTGAAATCAATATTAATACTTTTATTTCTTCAGGAGCAGAACAAAAAGTTTATCTTCAAAATAAACATAAAGTAATAAAACTAAACGATGGTATTTATTATGGAACCTGGGAAGATTATTTCTTGAAGATTTACACGATGAAAATGTTTTGACTTTTTAGAATAGTTTGTTTTTATAGACACTGTTTTTTACATCGCAGAACAATTTTTCAAACTCTAATCAAAATCAGGCCAAAAATACACAGTTCAGATTTATAAATAAAAATCTGTTTAAATCTGCGTTTTTACAATAGCAAATCCGCCTAATCCGCGTTCATAAATTAGGCTTTTCAATAAAAAATCACTTTTCAGTTTTTTACTACAAAAACACGTATTTCTACGCTGTTTTAAAACTTTCAATAGGTCTACATTTGAATTATCAAACTGATGTTGAATAATTTAAGTCTGGCAATGAAAGCGTTTTCTAAAATATTGTTCGTAGTTTATTTTTTATTTGTGACCTCTTTTTTGTTTTCTCAAAATGAACGTTTAATCATTGGCAGAACAACAGGAAAACTGGTGCTTTCGAATGCTGTAACGATCCGGGCTTTTGGTTTTGCCAGTTCGCTTTCGGGACAAATTACTTTGCCGGGATATGCGATTGATGCTCAGGAAGGAGATGAGGTCAAGATCGATTTCTGGAATATCTCTCAGGGTAATCCGGTGTCTTTACACAGCAAAGAAATAGAATTTGTGCAGCGCAACAAAAACAACGAAATCATGAAAGTCAAAGAACCCATTCACCACATGGAACATGGTTTTTATTCCTTTCAGGCCAAAAAAGCAGGAACTTATTTGTATTACAGTCCGGAGAATTATCCTTTCAATCTTCAGGCAGGTATGTTTGGCGTGATTATCATTCGCACAAAAGAAAAAGATTCACTGGCTGTAAAACCTTCAAACGAAATACTTTGGTGCAGTAACGAAGTAGATCCCAAATGGCATACAGACGCCATTATGGGCACAGAATACGACATCTCTAATACGCCCATTAAGCTTCCGGACTATAAACCCAGTTTTTTCCTGATAAATGGCGGGACAGCCTTAAAAAATAAAGGCTTACAAGCATTGGCAGATAAAAACGAAACGGTATTGCTTCGATTGGTAAATGCCGGATTGTATCGACATGAAATATGTTTTCCGTTGGGTACAAAAATTCAGTTCATTTCTGGAAATGAAACTCATATTTTAAGAGTAACTACAGGATACAAAATACAGCTCGATTCGGGCGAATGCCTTGAATTATATGCTTTTCTGGGCGATACTGCTCAAAAAGAAAAGATCAGCTATCAGTTTATAGATCCTGTTTCAAACACAATATACCATCAGGCCGATATTCCGGTTTTTTATTAAAATGTAAACAAACGCCCCATGAAAAAACAAATCTTTTATCTCATTACACTGCTTTATTTTTCTTTTACTTCGGCACAAAGCAAACCTACTTTTTCGGTAGTGGGTAAGGCCACCAATAAAGAAAGTTTGTTAAAAAACAAGCGACTGGATATTTCTAAAATAAAAGTAGAAAATATCTCTAATAAACCCATTTATCTCGTTTGGGAAACCGTCTCGAATACTTTTCCAAAAGAATGGGATTGCTCGATGTGCCAGCATGGCGCCTGCCAGATCGGGATTCCAAAGGGTTCTGCTTTTAGTAAACTCAATGCAGATCAGCAGGGATTTATAGCCATTCATGTCATTCCTGAAAACAAAACCGGAAACGGTGTTGTCAAGTTTAAAATTTACGACAAGGCCAATCCGGCGTATGCAAAAATTTTAACCTTCGAAGTAGAAGTCCTCTAATATCAATAAACAATCTAGTATTAACCTAAAAACAAACAAAATGAAAAAAATTACAATTTTATCTTTTATTATTTTAATTACGCTTTCAGGCTATAGTTATGGTCAGGATGGAAGTAATGTAAAATTTGTTCGGTATAACGTGAACACAGTCGAAGGACAGGCAGATCTTCAGGCAATGAATGTGGCCTTTAAAAAAATGCGCGAAATGGGATGCGAAAATGGCCTGAGCTGGTATTATCAGGGAGCCATACATAATATTCCGGATACTATTAATGGCAAAAATAAACTTTGCGCCCAATACCAAGTCAGTAATGATAAATTATGGGCCTGGGGAGATTGTACACATAAAAAAAACTCAGAAGCTGCAAACTTAAACTTTCTTTTATGGCACAGAATGTACATTTGGTATCTTGAGAAAATTGTTCGCGAATTGTCTGGTAAAAAAGATTTTGCTTTGCCGTACTGGAATTACGGAAGCATATCAACTATTGATAATATCATGGCGAAAGAAATCAGAGACAAATCAGGTTCATTGTTTACAGCTGCAAGATACACTGTATTAAACAATGGAAAACCAATTCCGGCAAACGATCTTACCCAAATTCAGTTGTCATTGAACGAATTAAAAACCAATCCGTCTTTTACAGGATCGGCAGGATTTAGTAAAAGCCTGGAAATTGCGCCTCATGGTTTCATGCACGATCTTATAGGAGGAGAATATGCTAATCCGAGTGAAAGCTATTACAATGAAATTTATCAGGAAAAAATGTCTGGTTTAATGGCCAATGTACCTTCTGCAGGATTTGATCCCGTTTTTTGGCTGCATCATAGTATGATTGACCGTATTTGGGAATCATGGGATGTGTCTATTTATGGCGAGCGTCCTACTTTAGAGCAATTAAAAGCCAACCCGTGGCCTTATGAATTTATAGCTCCAGACGGAAAACACATTACATATACAATGGAAGAGGTATATAAAATTGTTTTCAATTTAGATTATAAGTATGATAATTTACTGTACGGATCTAAAACACCTGTTTTAGCAGGTAATGAATCAGCAAAAAAGAAAGTCTCATTTCAGGACTCTAAAGAAAAAATTATCTGGGAACAAAAAATAGATAAAACTCTTGGCGGAATTCCTTTTGCTCACAAAGTAACCAGCAATTTTGCCAAAAGCACTAATAAAGTTTTTAAAAGCGAAGTCAATTCGAGAATAATACTGAATTTGGATGTAGTAGTTTACAAAGAGCCAAAAGATTTTTATACCGTTTATCTTCGTTATCCGGGCAAAAAAGATGTGTATATAGGAACCATGACCTTTTTTGGTGTAGCTCATGATCATGGAATAGGAGGGAATCATGCACTGGCAGAAACCGGTGTAAAGCTGAATTTTGCATATTATATTTCAGATAATTTGGTAAATACAGACAATAACTTCGAAATTATCATTAAAAAAACAGGAGGAGGAGATGCTAAAGTTACCTTAGAAAAAATTAGCGTATCTCAGATTAACTAAGACTTTTTGGGATCTTCAGGAAACAATCCTGATCAAAAATAAGTTTATAAAAAACAAACCCTGCGGATAAAAATTCGCAGGGTATTTTTTTGAATCAGGTATTGTCTTTCTTTAAGAGTATGTTAAATTATTTTTTTAATACTTAAAAGATGTCATTTTTATGTGGGTATATTTTATAATTTATTATTTTACAGGTTCAAATAAAAGCCGGTAAAAAATGAATATAAGCATATCTGTCAGGCAATTAGGGAGGAAGTACCCTATACTTCAGGAAAAAATAATCAGTTTAGACAATACCATTTCGGTTCTTACTGTTCGTACTTTCTTAGAATTAATCGTAAAACATCAGGTTGAGCTGTTTCATTCTGCTTCATTTGAGTGGGAAGATCAGGACACCATTCACCTTCCAAAAGAAAATTACCTTCCTGTTTTAACTGATACAGGAAAAGTAGGTTTTGGCGCCATTTACAATCAAAACCGTGTAGATCTGGCTGCAGCACAGGAAAATGCTATTATTGCTTTTGAAGACGGATTGTACGCCGTTTTTTATGGCGATGATCAGCTCGAAACCCTCACACAGGAAATCGATTTATCCGAAAACAAATCCATAACTTTTATCAGATTGACATTTTTGGCCGGAAGCTACTGGTAATTGGTAATTGTTAATGGTGAATTGTGAATTGCTGCTTCATAAGCATATATTTCACATTCCGATAAATAATCTAAAATCTACAGTCTAAAATCTAAAATAAAAAAAAATGACAATAGAAGATTTACTAAAAAGTAAGCTCATCGAGAATCCAATGAAGCGATTCAAAAAAGAACTCGAAGAAATTGTAAACAGCAACCTGGTTACTAAATTACTATCGAAAACAAAACTGAAAAAAGAAGTAGCCGAGTTTGCTTTGGAGCTTTTAAAACTAAAAGACAATTATTACGGTAATTATGTTGCTCTGGGTTCGAAAGAAGTTAAGGAGTTCGAAAAATGGGTAAAAGATGATCTGTGGGAAGATAAAAACTACTACGATCTTCTTGTTTACTTTTTTGGAGAACAAAATGCGGTTTATGTAAAAGAATCCTGGAACCAACTTCCGCTGAAAATGTATCAGGATGGGTACACCCGACGTTCTTTCAGAGCTCCCAACAATAAAAAATATTTGCTTGTAAATCAGGTTAATTTTTTAAGATCTGTGCTTCACAGTCCGCAAATTTATACTTATCAGGATGCCAATATGGCTTATTATGATTTATGTATCGAAGATCAGATTCGTTTTGATACAGAAGTTTCAAATTCTAAAAACCAGTTTATGATCTGGTCGGCGGCTCTTGATTTAAACAAAGAAAATCTGTTTCAGTTATTTGAAGATATCATTTTCAACAAAGATTCAAGAGGAAAAGTTTCCCGAAACATCATCAAAGCCCTTTTAAACAGCGAGAAAAAAGAAAGCTGGGAACTGGTCGAAAAATTACTATTGGCAGCGCAGCGTCAGGAAGGACTTCGCCAGACGGTTTTAGAAGCTTTGGATGAAACCAGTATTGGCGCTTTGCAATACATGATCAAAGTAATTATTGATAATAAACTAACCCGTTTTTCATCTGTAGTTCGCGGAATCGATACCTGGACCGGTCTGGGCTGGGATTCTGAAAAAGAAACCATTGTTCGAAATATCATCAGTCTGGCGTCGGGTTATTTTTCTAATCCCGAAACTATTCCAGCCGGAATTCGCAGTAAAAATAATAACGAAGCCTATATGGCACTTTGGGTTCAGGGAGTTTTTGATGTCGAAAAAACCGTTCCGTATCTGCATGAATTGTTAGACAAAGGCTCTGTCGAAAAGAAATGCCTGGCGCTGAAATTTGCAGGAGAAACCAATGATCCGTATATCGAAATGCCACTTTATTTTAAAGCTTTAGACGATGAAAATCTTCAGGTTTTGGCATTTGCCGTTCCAAGAATGAACATACTTCTGGATGCTAATGCTAAATCTGAATTTTATATCGAAAATACCGATTATCCTAATTTTTTTGATAAAGTCTACAACCTCGCTCAAACCTTAACCGTTAAAGAAAAAACATTTGAAGGCAAAGTATTTTCATGGTTAAATGTAAAGTTCGAAAAAGACACATTGTTTTCGGCAGCGATTAATTTGGTAGGTAAAAACACTGAAAGATTAGAACTTATTTTAAATCAGTTCGAAAGTTTTTCTATCAATTTAAGAGAAAAACTAACCCGTCAGATTCTGGGCGATTATTACTGTTATTCATTTTACAGTTTTAAAAGCAACAGCGAAAAAGAAAAAAACGAACCAACCAATTTCCAGAGAAGTTTTGCTTTAAGAATATTAAAAGACAGAGGAGAATCTCTTGTAGCTTCGGCCATTTCTACTTTAAATGATTTGAATTTGACTGAAGAGGAATTAACTGTTTTTCAGGAATTGTACAAACGTATAAATTCAAATTTAAAGAAAAACCTCACTTCTATTTTACTGAAACAGGAAGATCAAAAAATAACCACTTTTGTTGATGCTATTCTGGAAAAAGGCGATATGGAACAGCGAATGTCGGCTTTAGATATTATGCTCCAGCTTCAGAAAATCAGTAAACTGAACGATAAGGTAAATGATTGGGTAAAAGCCTATTCTGCAAGACCAAAAATCACCGAAAAAGAGACCAAATTTATCGAGCAGTTAGAGCCGTCACAAAAGAAAAATATTCTAAGTGCCGAAAACGGATATGGATTTTTTACTCCAAATAAAATTTCGGCTTATGCACTGCCAAAAGTAGCAGATAATTCTTTGTATGCCCAATCAGTTAAAGCTCACCAATATGGTTTTTCAAAATCGATGTCTCATATTAAAACCGAAATTTCGAAATTGTATAAATTGTATGAAGACAACCGAAATTACGAATACGAATTTGAAAATTACGATAACAGCAAATCAACCGGTTTATTAGGCAACACTTTCAGACCATTAAAAAATCTGAAAGATGAAAAAGATCCACAAGTAACGGCTTCGAATTACCCGTTATACGAGGTTTGGTCAGGCTGGTTTAAAGATTCAGGACTGACCGAAAGGGATTTGTTTTTAATAACAATGATTAGCAGCTGTGACCGAAAAATATGGGGTGATTTTCTCGAAAAACATATTTTTTATTATAAAGAATTATTACCGCACCAAAACAAAAGAGGCTACGATTGGGATAATGCCATCTTAAATATTTTGAATGCTTTACAGCTAAAATATGTGTTTAAAGAAAAAACAGATTTCTTAATAGATGCCTGCAGTACCTTGTATGCCGATCTTCCAAAATCGGTATTAGAATTTGAATACAAACCGTCAAAAGACGAATATTATTATAATTCAGGTAACGGAAATGGCTGGCAAAATCAGGGCTCTTTTGATATTTATCTAAACAAAATCAGAGAAGATTTAACCGTTGAACAGGATATTAAAGTATGGAATCTTTACAGATGGAGACAGTTAAACGGATTAGAAAGAAACATCTCGTATAACCGACCGCCTATTTATTCGTATTGTATTGCTTTTGAACAGCAATTAATTAACGAAGGTGAATTGTACGAAGGTATTCTGGAACCCGAAAGAATTTCGGTTTTAACGGGAGAGAGCAAACATTACAGACATTTTAAAAGTGATGAATTGACCAAAAGATTTCCGTTTTTAGTTCCGATGATAGATAAAATCCGTGAAACATTTCTGGATATCGAAATCAAAAGAGGCGATTCGAATACTGCCGTTACGCCTTTGGTTCAGAGTTTCCAGAAAATCTTCGGAATTAACCGTTTAGTCGAAATGCTTACCGCACTTGGAAAAGCAAGTTTATACAAAGGTTATATTTATTCCTGGAGCTACACAGAATTGACCAAACAAAAACTGTTTAGTTATTTATTAAAAAGATGCTATCCGTTAGCTTCAGATACACAGGAAATGTTTAATGAAGCCATTAAAAAAGCCAAAATCTCAGAAGAGAGATTGGTTCAGGCTGCTATTTACGCACCACAATGGCAGAAATTTGTGAGCAGTTATTTAAACTGGAAAGGATTAGACGAAGGAATCTGGTGGTTTCATGCGCATACCAAAACAGCCAGTTACAGCGCTGTAAATTCGGAGTTGGAAAGTGAAATGGCAAAATTCTCTTCTATCGATTTACAGGATTTTAAAGATGGCGCGGTAGACAAAGACTGGTTCGTATCGGCTTACAAACAATTAGGGAAAGCCAAATGGGAACTGTTATATGAAGCAGCCAAATATGTAACAGACGGAAACGGACACAGACGCGCCCGATTGTATGCTGACACGATTACAGGCGATTTGAAAATCAGGGAAGTAACAGCCAAAGTAAAAGACAAACGCGATCAGGATTATTTAAGAGTGTACGGATTAGTACCTTTAAGTAAAACCAGTCCCGAAAAAGATATTCTGGCACGCTACGAATATTTGCAGCAGTTTAAAAAAGAAAGCAAAGAGTTTGGTTCGATGAAACAGGCCAGCGAAGCTTTGGCGATTCGTGTAGCCTTGGAAAACTTAGCCAGAAATGCCGGTTATCCGGATCCGGTTCGTTTGACTTGGGCGATGGAAACCAAACAAATCCAGAATATTTTGTCAAAAGAAACCGAAGTCAGACTGGATGATGTAACCATAAGTCTGGTCATCAATAAAGAAGGTAAAGCAGATCTGGTGACTTTTAAAGGAGATAAGGAGATAAAAGTAATTCCGCCAAAATACAAAAAAGATAAAGCAATTCTGGAACTCACGAATTATCGTAAAACCATGCGTGAGCAATGGACGCGTTCGAGAAAAGGACTCGAAGAAAGTATGATTCGCGGCGATGAGTTTTTATCTGCCGAAATGCAAAATCTTTTTGAACACCCAATTATTTCCAAGCATCTGGAAAAACTGGTTTATATCTCAAACGATGATCAAATTGGTTTTTATATTAATGGAAATCTGGTCACTGCTTTAGGCGAAGTCATCACATTAAATGAAAATCAAACTTTCAGAATTGCACATTGTTACGATTTGCATACAAATAACGTTTGGACAGATTATCAAAAATATTGTTTTAACAATAAACTGCAGCAGCCCTTTAAACAGGTTTTCAGAGAATTGTATGTACCAACACCGGATGAATTAAAAGAGAAATCGGTTTCAAGACGATACGCCGGACATCAGGTGCAGCCTAATCAGACTTTGGCTTTATTGAAAACCAGAGGCTGGAAAGTAGATTATGAAGAAGGTTTGCAGAAAGTTTTTCATAAAGAAGGCTATCAGGCAAAAATGTATGCTATGGCAGACTGGTTTTCTCCCGCAGATGTCGAAAGCCCAACTTTGGAAACTATAGAATTTCATTCATTAAAAGAGTATAAAAATATTCCTTTTGAAGATGTAAATCCAAGAATTTTTTCAGAAGTAATGCGTGATATCGATTTAGTGGTAAGCGTTGCTCATGTAGGCGGAGTTGATCCTGAAGCGAGTCATTCGTCTATCGAAATGAGAGCCGTTCTGTTAAGAGAAACATTGCGTTTATTTAAGATTAACAACGTAGAAATTACCGGAAACCACGCCATCATAAAAGGGCAGTTGGCAGAATACAGCGTACATTTAGGAAGTGCGGTTGTGCATCAGCTTCCGGGTAAATATTTATCGGTACTTCCAATTCACTCACAGCACAGAGGACGTTTATTTCTGCCGTTTGCAGATGATGATCCAAAATCAGCTGAGGTAATGTCTAAAGTACTATTGTTTGCCAAAGACAATGAAATTCAGGACCCAACGATTTTAAGTCAGGTTGATAAAACCTATGCTTAAAATTAAAATGTTGAGAAAAGGCTGTTCAGGATTAGAACAGCCTTTTTAAAGTCTAATTAAAATAAACATAACCCTATTTACGATATAATGAAAAAAAGTCTTAAATATATTGACGGCAATTCAGATAAATTCTGGGAAATAAACGTGACAGGATTTGAATTTACGGTAACGTATGGTAAAAACGGAACTTCAGGAACTTCTCAAACCAAAAGTTTTGCTACAGACGAAGAATGCTTAAAAGTTGCTGAAAAATTATTAAATGAAAAAATAAAAAAAGGATATTCTGAAAGCGGAGAAGTTACGGCAACTTCTAAACCTAAAACGGCCAAAGGTATAAGTTCTGCTGCCATTTTACAGGAATATGATGAAATCATAAAATCTAAAAATATTGGAGATTTATTGCCTTTTTTACAAGAAAATGCAAAAGGGAATATCGAAGCATTAAAGAAACAGATTAAAAAAAACAATAGATTTTGGAATCAATATATAGACTTATCTAAAGAACCGGAATATCTTAAAAAAAATAAGACCAATAATAATTGGGGGTCTTCATGGGGAACGAGAGGAGATCAGAAACAAAAGGAAATCATCACCCTGAGTGCTATCGCATTATTTGACAAAACCGAAATTAATTCATGGGACGAAGCATTACAGCTCCTTAACGAAGCAAATGAAAAAACGTATGTAACAGATACTCTGTTATGGGCGAAACCCAATTGGCTAGAAACCTTTATTCTCGAAAAAGTAAAGAGACAAGATTGGATGAATTTCAATTATCATATTCTGCATCAGTTTGAAGAATTGGGTTTGATACAGTTTAATCCTGAATTGTATGCTTTATCTCTGGCCAATGTAAATGAGTGGAATACTAAAATGAAAACCAGAAAGTTTATCGATAAAGTCTTAAATAATAAAACAATTTACCAGAGAGATATTCCTGAGTTGTTTAATTACGATACGATACTTCATAATAATTTCTTCAGGGATACCCATGATCAAAAACATGATGAATTTCAGACCTGGAGCATTATTTATAAAACCTTACTCGATGAGAAAAAAATGGAGCGTAGTTTCTTTATTGAAAATGCCATCCAGATTCAAACCAAAGAATGGAACAATAACCTGAAATCATTTTTTAGAAAAAGAATAGAAGAATTTCAGGCCTCAGAAGAAGAACTAATTGTACATCAGGAAAATATATTCTCTTTTTTGCATAATGCTTACCCGCCCATTACCAGCTACGGAATAGAATTGGTGAAGAAAATTTACAATCATCCAAAATTTAAAGCCAAATCATTTCTGGAATGGCTCGAACCTTTAATGATGCGTGGCGATTGTAAAGCAGCGATAAAAAGCGTTCTTCCTGTTTTAGAAAAAATAAGCAAAGCAAATCCGAAATTAAACAATGCCATAGCTTCGATTCTGGCCGATGTTTATGTGATTTCTGATTTGACTTTACAGGAAAAAGTATCTAAAACTATCCTGAAAATAGCATCTCCAAAAGACAAAGTTTTGAAGGAAAAACTGAGTTCGTATGTTACTTTAATGCAGGGAAATATAAAGTCAGGATTAAGCCAGTTTTTGGATGAAGAAGCGATGACGATGGAACATGATACCTTAGAAGAATATCATTTTGCACCAAAAAAAGAAGTATTGCTTACTGAACAAGTTCAGCTGCCAAAGGATTGGAATGATATCGTATTTCAGTTTGGAAATTTTATTGGTTCTGATGAGGTTTTGGATACGGAAATTTTAATGAATGCCTATATTCAGCAGCGAAACTTATTTCCTGAAGATTATAAAATACAATTACAGCCTTATGAAAAACAGCTGCAAAAACACTATTTTGAAGCTATTCATAAAAATTTCATGAAGTCGTTTCTACAGCAGAAAATAGAAAATGTAAACGGCAAATTTGACAGCCGTTTCAAGCACTATTCAAAAATAAACACGCTCATTTTAATCAAACCTTTGCTGGAAAAAGTACAGGAAAAAATGGATACAAATTCTGTTTTGCCGTTGCTTTCTTTTCCAAGTCATAAGCCGTATTGGGTTGCACCAAAAGTTTTGCTGGAAAGAGTTATCGAATACCAAAAAAACAAAGAAGAAATTGATCTTGTTGATTTAGCAATTGCGATGGCACGTATGCCAAGGGAAAATGTCGAAGAAGCCATTCCGTTATTAGATCAGATTGAAGGAGAACTCAAACCGCTTTTATCATTCTGTCTTGGTGTAGATGAAAAACTGAGTTTAGATTCTGTTTCTTTATTTTCAAAAGCACTGGCTGTTTTAGGCAAAACCACTAAAGAAACCGGAAACTTATCTCTTTGGGCTACGGCAGCACGTACATTTTATCCAAACGATACTTTTACAGAATTTGAAAACACCTATTTAAAAGAAACTCCATACGTAGTTGAACCATTTGTTGCACAAATAAAATTTAAGGAAAAATGGAACGAATGGACGAATTATCAAACCAAACAAAAAGAACGGACACCATCCTGGTACGAATTAAAATTTGACTTACCGAATTATACCAAAATCCCGAACTATTTATTATACAGTCAGGATATTTATAATCGCGGAAACGGCTGGGATTATTTATTAAATTATGCAGGAAATGTCTATTACTGGCATAGTTTAACACCACAAAATTCAGATGCTCTGGCTTTAACCTTACTGCAGAATTGTGCAACCGGAGACGGTTCTAAACCAGAATTAAAAGGATTTTTGGATGTAATAAACCGACCTGAATTTAGATTTTCAGAAACTTCACTGCTTTTATTCGCTGCCTGTTTCTTTCAGGAAAAGAAAGATTTGCGATTACTTGCGGCTGAAGTATTAATGAACTTAATCGAAAAACAGACTGTTGATGTAGAAGTATTTGCTCAAAAAGCAGCAAGTCTGACTTCTGAAAAATACGGCGTTTTCTTGAGATTTTCAGACGGATTAGCAGCCTTAAAAGATATTTCTCCGCTTCATAACAGTGCTTTGATAAAATTATTTAATGCCTTTTTTGAAAACCTGGAGATGAAAGATAAACTGCCAACAAATTTCAAAAAAATAGTTGAAAATTATATTGATATTCTAACCAGAACCAATCAGAAGCCTTCTCCAAAAGCAATTAGATTCTTTGAACAATGGAAAGATAATACAGCACTTAAATCATTAGTTAAGCAGATTTTAAAATAAGGAACATGACAGATTTAGAATACAATTATAAAGGAATTTCGACCTACAGTAAAACAAAAGGAATTAATAATCTGGTTTTAGCACATCAGACCGAAATTGAAGAAGTCAATAATATTCCTTGTTTTTTCTGGGGAACTCTTACAGATCCTTATGTTACGGCCAAATGCTGGAGTACGATTGCTAAAGTCGTTCGTTCCAGTTTTGGACCAATTCCGCCAAGTCTTCGTGATCCTATTGTTTCGGCAGGATCTGAAAGACTTCGTTTTGAAGGTTTTTCTTCCTGTAGTGGTGTTTATGTAAGGCTCGATATGAAACCCGCAGCAGTAGACGGAGAATTTATTGCTAGCGGAACAACGAATGTTGATTTTAATGATCCCATGCTCAATGCGCTCAATGCTATTCAGAAAAATGAAAAAGTAACACTTGCCGTTGGGCAGAAGGATGTTCAGGTTATTACAAGCAAAGCAAAAGTTACTGAGAAAAAAGTTACGCTGCCTATGCGCTGGATAAAAGGATTAACCAGTGTTCAGCTTTATCTGGCCGATATGGATTTGAAATTTGAACTCAATAAAATCCAGACGATTCAGTTATTTCAAAGTCTGCCAAAGGGAAACGTAAAGGGAGATTTCTTCATTACCAAAAGAGCCGGAAAATTTATGTTTTCAACTTTGGCAACAGCAGATAGTGTTAGAATTGGAGGTGTACAAAGATTACGATTGTTAGAAGGAATTCTGGCGATTGTAGATAAGATTTTTATTTACGAATCGTCAGATAAACAAACTTGTTCTATTGTGTGCGAGTTTGGAAAAATGCAATTATTAATGGCATTTTTTCCCGATTCATATCGCGGATTTTCAGGAGAAGGAAATGTACTGGAAACCATGACCGAAAATTTACCAATAGAATGGGTGTACGGATTAAACAGTCTTTTAAAATCAAATGAAATGTTTGATCCAACTATGCTTTCTATCGAAAATGATATTGATTTTGGAACTATGGACAATCTGACTTCTAGTTTATCCTCAATGGGATTATTAGGATATGATCTAAGTGAAAAAGCACATTTTTACCGTCGTCTTCCTTTTAAGACTGAAAGAATCCTGTCATTAAACCCAAGACTTAAAAATGCTAAAAAGCTTATTGATAATGAAGAGATAGAAATCATTGATCGAAAAGCCAATTATATCGAAGCCAAAGTAAAAGGTTCCGGGGTGGTGCATAAAGTAATTATAGACGATACTTTGCAAAGATGTACTTGCGACTGGTTTACGGCTTATAAGGGTAAAAGAGGAATCTGTAAGCATATTTTGGCCGTGAAAATGACTATTTCTTAGAAAAGTAAAATATATTTTAAGATGAAAAATTAGGTTAAATAAAGTCTCTAAATGTTACAAAAAATTAATTTATGGGATGATTTGTTAAAAATATCTAAATTAAATTATCTTTGTACCTGAAATGATAAACGAACAATTACATATTATGTGTGCACAGAAATACAGCTTTGATCTATTAGAAGGATTTCTTCCATCTATTGGCTTAGGACGCATTATGTATTGTATAAGTTTGAAGTGTAATTTGTAGTTACAAATCAGTATAAATATATCAAAGCGTCCTCTAACCGGGACGCTTTTTTTGTTTTTAAGGCAATTTGAACTTAAGGATGATGACAAAAAAGAGATTGAAAATGATTAAAAAGTAAGATTTAACTAAAAATAATTAAAAAAATAATTAAAAAAATAATTGACCAAATGTTTAATGATTAATCAAAATAGTAAAATATAGTCTTGGAAAGTAATCTGATGAGTAACAGTCATTTGATAAAAAGATGAATCTGCACAAGTTGGCGGACAGGAATTTCTTTGTTTTTACTTTACGTATAATGTATTGGTAGTCAGATAAATAAGATTGAAAATGATTTGGAAATATGATTTTTTCCTCTTTATCTTTGCCGAACAAATTTGAAACAAGGAGTTTCATAAAACAACAACAACAATAATAATAAAGACAAAATGAGTTTTAAATTATACATACACAAAACAGGATTAGTAGCCACGACTTCGGATCGTGAACGCTTTAACATGTTGGTGCATCATTATAGGCAATAGGATAATTATATCGTATTTGTTATGAGCACCTTTAATCGGGTGCTTTTTTTATTTAGAGCCGGAGTCTTAAAGGACCAAAGAGATAAACGTTAATAAAACGTAGTCTCTCAGAAACTTTAACAAATAGTACGCGAAATAATTGCACAGTACGATTGTAATCTTTATTGATGAAAAATCGTCGTAAAGCAAAAAATAGGAGCTATTAGCAGTAGATGCTGATAGTTTTAGTTTAACAATAAAAATTTAAGGATGAATCAAAAAGTAGGACTTAGGTCAGACCATAGTGGTCAAACAGATAAAGTGGAGTTTAGTGAGTCGCCATTTGCCTCAATTAGCGAGAAGAATTTGGAACTCATTGGCCTATGGAATGAAAAGGTAAATTTTAGGGATATTATATATCATTTAGAGATATTTCTCTGGTAAAGCAAGGGTGCTTTTGAACTTTTGTGATATTGGATTTCCCGGAAAAACCTTCGATTTCCTGAGATTCCCAAGAATTACAAAAAAAAAAATACCATGCAAAACAATACATTAGAAAAATATAAAAGAGCAATTAGAAAACAATACGAGATAGAAAAAGAAGGGAAATACTTTGATTATTTGTACAAACCTTCTCGTGGAAAACTTCGTGATTTGTGCTGGCTCGTTTTCGAAAATAATCCAACAAAAGATGATTTGAATGTTTTCAGTAATCTATTGGGATTAGATTTCGATCATACGAAAAAGAATAAGTTTAAGGAGAAGAAAGATAAGTTCAGACCTATTGAAACCTTCTTTAAAGGAGAAACAGATCCTTCAAACATTGATGCTATAAATATGGCTGCAATTTTGGTTGATTTTCATCCGCGTCCTTTCAAAAAGTTTTACGAAAATTCTAAAACGGAAGAAACAAAACCAGTTAAACGGATTGAAAAGGTTAAAGAAGCCTTAAAAAAAGGCAGTTCTGAAAAAATAGAAAAGTCTGGGAAAAAGTCTAAGAAAAGAAATTTCTTTCTAGATTTTAAAAGCATGTTTTTCTAGAAACAGTTGATGTTTAGAGTGGATAAAATACCATCAGTCTATTGAAGAGAATCCTTGAAATTATTGAAGAGGATTTATAAATACACAATTATTTAAAAATAAAAAAAATGAAAACTACAGATAAAATTATTATTATCGATTTAGAGGCCACATGTTGGCAAAGTACAGTCCCAAAAGACCAGCAAAATGAAATTATTGAAATTGGATTGGCTGTCTTAGATTCTAAGACTGGTGAAATCACAAAAAATAAGGGAATATTAGTCAAGCCGCAACGCTCGAGCGTGAGCCCGTTTTGTACCGAATTAACAACGATTACCCAGGATTTACTGGATAAAAACGGTGTAAGTTTTGAAGAAGCAATCAATGCGTTAATCGACGAATATAATCCTGATTTGTTTACCTGGGCTAGTTACGGTCAGTACGATCTGAATATGCTAAGAAAGCAGTGCAAATCGTTTGGTATTGCGTATCCTATGGCAGAGAATCATATTAATGTAAAAGAATATTTTGCCGAAAAGTTTGGTTTACAACGATCAACCGGAATGAATGGTGCTTTGCATATCCTGAACATTCCGTTAGAAGGAACCCATCACAGAGGTATTGACGATGCTAAGAATATCGCTAAAATTTTGCATTGGTGTCTGCATAATTAAAAAGGCTGTCTAAATTAGGCAGCCTTTTACATTTGGTTATATTACTTTGATTTTAATTGTGATCGTAGATTTTTGCGTAAAGATCTTTATAAATTTCTTTAATGATCTTACGTTTCAGTTTAAGGGTAGGAGTAAGTTGTCCACCATCGATAGACCAAACATCAGGAGTTAGTTCAAAACGTTTGATTTTTTCCCAGTGTCCGAATTTTTCATTGATACTTTCTACCTCTTCATCGATGCGTTTAATTACATCAGGATTTGCACTAATGGCTGCATCTGTACTTCCTAAAGTGATTTTGTGAATTTTTGCCCATTCTTTTACAAATTCAAAATTAGGCTGAATAAAAGCTGCCGGCATTTTTTCGCCTTCACCAATTACCATAATTTGTTCTATAAAACGAGATTGTTTCATCGCGTTTTCAATCAACTGAGGAGCAATATATTTACCTCCTGAAGTTTTGAACATTTCTTTTTTACGGTCTGTAATTTTCAGGAAGCCTTCGCTGTCAATTTCTCCAATATCTCCCGTGTGGAAATATCCGTCCTGTAAAGCTTCGGCTGTTTTTTCAGGATCTTTATAATAACCCAACATTACATTTGGTCCTTTGCAAAGAATCTCACCGTCCTGAGCAATCTTAACTTCAACATTATGAATTACTTTTCCAACAGTGCCAATTTTAAACCCTTTGTTTCTTTGGTCGTTTACAGCAATTACCGGAGAAGTTTCAGATAAACCGTAACCTTCCATAACCGGAATTTCGGCAGCAGCAAAAACTCTTGTTAAACGTGGCTGTAAAGCAGCACTTCCGGAAACCATTAATTCTAAATTTCCACCCAAACCTTCTTTCCATTTACTGAAAATAAGTTTTCGGGCAATTTTTAACTGAAATTCATACCAGAAACCATTGGCTCCGTATGGTTCATATCTTAAACCTAAATCAATAGCCCAGAAAAATAGTTTTTTCTTTATACCAGTTAATTCAGTTCCTTTTGCATAAATTTTATCGTAAACTTTTTCTAAAAGTCTTGGAACCGCCGTAATAACTGTTGGTCGTACTTCTTTTAAATTGTCACTGATTTTATCAATTGATTCTCCAAAATAAACAGATACACCGTAGAATTGATAGATGTACAAAATCATTCTTTCAAAAATATGGCAAATAGGCAAAAAGCTCAATGCAGAACTTTTTCCCGGATCAAAAGGAATTCTTGGTGCACTGTCCAGAACATTCGAAACAATGTTTTTGTGAGACAGCATCACTCCTTTTGGTCTTCCTGTAGTTCCCGAAGTATAAATAATGGTGGCCAAATCGTCTGTATGAATACTGTCTTTTCTGGCATCAACTTCACTCTGATTGCTTTCGTCTTCTCCCAGAGTCAGTAATTCTGTCCAGTGTTTGCATCCTTCGATTTCATTAAAAGAATACACTTCTTTTAAGGTTGGAACATTTGCTTTAATAGCATTTACTTTATCCAGTACTTCTATATCAGATACAAAACAGTAAATACTGCCGCTGTGGTTTAATATATATTCGTAATCTTCTTCGGCAATTGTGGGGTAAATAGGAACGTTTTGTGCTCCGGTTTGCAGAATACCAATATCCATGATATTCCATTCAGTGCGATTGTTAGAGGTAATCAGGGCAATTTTATCATCCTTTTGAACGCCCATGCGCAATAATGCTCTCGAAACAGCATTTGCTTTTGCAATATATTCCTGGCTAGATGTTTTTTCCCAGACTCCATTTTTTTTAGTTGCTAAGGCAACCGGAAGATTGTAAGTTTCTTGTTGATAATAGGGAAAATCAAAAAGGCGTGTGATTGAAACCATGTTTAATATATTGAATTTTATCGCAAATTAAATAAAAAATAGGTATAATTTTTAATTTTATGGAATTTTATGGGAAAAATTATAGGTACTCTTAAAAATCAACGAAAACGTTTTCTTTTTTGTAGTAAATTTTCGAAAAATCAAGAAAAATTTAATTTTACACTATTTTATTGCACATTATAATCAACATACTCTTTTACTCTTTCTCCCATTAAAAACATTTTTTTCTTGGTGAAATGAATAGAAAATTGAGAGTAAACCCAGGCATCACTATCGTTTGTTCTATACCAGAATGTATAAGAGGCACTATTAAATCCTTCTTTAAAAACAGGAATACCTTCATCGGTACATTCGATTCCCCAGTTGATCTTTTTTTTGCTTAAATCGTCTGCCTGAATAACGCCCGTACCATCCGGATTTAGTAAAGTCATAGGTTGTTTTTGCCCTGTAGGAATATAAGTTCCCGGTACAGGATAACCAATCGTCGTGGTAATAAAATGATCGCGGCCATTGTAACTAATCTGATCTACGTGAACTTGCGAGTACGATGAGGTGGCAACAAAAAATAAGGCAGTAAACAATAAGTGTATTGATTTCATTCTATGTAGGTTTAAGTGTTTTTGGTAACGCAAAAAAAAATCGGTGGCATGATTTTTTTGGCGAATATACTTTAAATTTCCATAGAAAATGAATCCGGATTATAAGAATGAGTTATTTTATTTCTATAAAAATATTACTCTGTTGAAAACTGATTTTCCAGCAGTTTTTCTTTAAAATCAGATTTAAAAGTGTAAGCAAAAGTAATCATCAAGGCACGTGTGTCTGATTTTGAAGTACGATTATTACTAAATAATGAGGTATTGTTTTTAAAGCCGCTTTCAAGCGTATTAAACATATCTGTCACCACTAGTCCTAAACGGGCATTTCCTTTGCCTAGTTTTTGCTGAAAGCCCATATCAACATTATAAATCGGAATTCTTTTTCCTTGTGCTGTAGCCAAAGCCGAATTATAATTTCCGATAATTTGCAGTTTTCCGCCTTTCCACGGAACAAAGTTATTGATGATTTTACCATACCAGCTAAAGGCATTATTTACTACATCCTGAGCCAAATTTGAAGCGTCGATATTTTGCTGAAAAGCAGTTATACTAATGTTAGCATCATAAAAACCAACAGGTTTCAGACTAAAAATAGTTTCTAAACCATAAGTAACTGTGCTTCCAATATTACGCGGCTGCAGAAAAATGATGCCATTATCTTGTAATTCGGCATATTGCCTGATTGCATCAGTTGCATTTCTGTAAAAAGCATTGGCTGAAAAGGAATATTTTGATCCTGTTTTATTATAACCCAATTCGGCAATATGAATAATTTCAGGTTTCAAAAACGGATTTCCACCATGAGGATTCAATGCATCTGTAATATCTACAAACGGATTCAGGTTATCCAAATCCGGACGGTTGATACGTTTACTATAACCAATTTTTACAAACTCATCTGGAGATAAATTCATTTGCATGGATGCAGATGGAAATAGTTTTAAGTAATGATTAGAAAAATTGTCGCTATTGTTTTGTGTTTTGCCATTGTTTGAAACTTGTTCCGCACGAAGCCCAATGTTATATTTCCATTTAGGATTTTCCTTGTCACCTGTAAATGAATTTAAAAGACCATAAACGGCATTTATCTGTTCATTAAATTTAAAGGAATTGCTCGACAGGGGATTTATAACATATTCGCCATTAGTCATATCAGCACTTTGAAAGTCTGAATTAAAGAAACGATAAGTTCCTTTGTAGCCTGTTTCTAATATTGATTTTTGAGAAACCGGAACAGCATAATTTACAATCGCATTCGAGATATTCTCATGTTCATAATTGTGTGTTCTTTGTAAAAAAGCATCACCAATTTGTGTATTATACTGATCGTAATTGTAAGTGTCAATATCGGTATTTTCTCTATGTTTATTAAAAGAGGAAGTAATGCTGGCGGTTAAGCTTTTGCGGTCATCAGTAAATTTTCTGTCATAATTAAAAGCCAGTTCGCCCACTTTAGAACGTTCTAATTCTAAAGAATGTCTCACGTTATTTGAGAAAAACTGATTAACACTGTTGTTAACCTGCGTATGCAAAGTCTCATTATTATCCTGACTTTCCATATTTCCCAAAGCTTCAAACGAAAAACTGTTTCGTTCGTTTGGAGAAAAGTCAATGTTGAATTTTAGATTCTGTAATCCTTCTGTTCGCTGGTCATTTCTGTTTTGATTGATAAAGTGTTCATCATCAATAAAATTATTGATCCTTTCACCTTTTATTTTTTTAGTTCTGCCCGCAAAACGATTGTCATATGCTAAACCAAAATTCCATTTTTCACTTTTCTGATTTAAAATTACAGAACTGTTTAATCTCCCTTTAGCACCAAATCCGCTGCCTAAAACTACTGCGCCATTAATACCGTTTTGATTGTTTTTTTTTAGCTTAATATTAATAATTCCGCTTTCGGCATTGGCATCGTATTTTGCCGTTGGATTACTAATTACTTCAATGCTTTCGATACTGCTTGCCGCGATCTGATCCATGTTGGTAATGGCCGAATTTTTTCCGTTAATTAAAATCATCGGAGATTTTCCTCTTAGGGTAATTCCGCCATCAGCATCAACAGCGACTGTCGGAATGTTTTTTAACATATCTGTAGCAGTTCCGCCAGATTGTGTAATATTAGAGACAGCATTAAAAATAAAGCCTTCATCTGTTTTTTGAATTTGCTTTTTTTGTGAATTTACCACAACTGTATTCAACAGATTAGTATCATTTTGTAAAGTAATTGTTCCGAGAGAAACAGGAGCGCCGGTAAATTTTATTTTATGAATTACGGTTTTAAATCCAATTAATTTCAATTGTAACTGATAATCGCCTGTAGGTATATTTTCTAAAGAAAAATTTCCCAAAGCATCGGTTACAGTATAGCTGGCGACTTTTGTCGAGTCGGTTATATTTTTTAAAATAACATCTACAAATTCTACAGCAACCTTTCCGTCAGTGACGGTTCCTTTTACAGCAGCAGTTTCTTGTCCAAAAGTAAATTGACATGTTGTAAATATAATAATCAGAAGAACCTTTTTTTCTATCCATTTTTTCATGTCACAAAGATATTTGTCAGGATACATGAAGCTGTAAAAACAGGCTTAAGATATTATTAAATTAGGCTTACAGATAAATTAGTATAAGATTAATAAGAAGTGTAGCTAATGAAAAAACAGGTTTTTTCCCCTTCAAAAAACAGTAATTTACCTTGTAAATTTAGATTAGGTGCGTCATAATTTTATACCGAATTAAATGCGTAAGCCGAAAAGCACAAGAGTAGGCATTATTTTAAAGTTAAAATTATGGGAACTTTATTTTATTTAGCAATGGGCTGGTGCGGAACACTATACCCAGGCTGGTGGAGACGCTTCTTCAAAATTCCGCCACCACCACCGGATCCCGAACCTTGGTGGTATATTGCTACAATTGGTTTGGGTTTAATTGCAGGATTAGCCGGAGGAACATTATTTCATGGAAGAATTACAGATGATCCGGTTTTTGCAGGACAAGCAGCAATTGCTTCAGGATTAGTTGCTTTTGCTTCAGCCAGTATTATAACTGGTTTAGCCTCTTCTCTTAAACGATAAAAAATGCCCCGGCTATTTTGGGGATAGCATTGGGGCATTTTTTTATATAATGAAAGTAAAGTATTTCCTTATAGCATTTAGAAAGCACAAATTATACAATTAAATTTCTTTTGCTGCTAATTTGTGCAATTCCTTCGCCTGATTGCTGTTGCTCAGGGCATAAAAAAAACGCCCGAGAATTCGAGCGCTTTTAATAAATATATTTTAGTTTTTCTCAATCCATTTTCTGGCGTTAACAAAAGCTTCATGCCAAGGCGAAACCTCGTCGTTTCTGTCTTTTGGATAATGAGCCCAGTTCCATTGGAAAGTCGAACGCTCAATATGAGGCATCATCACCAAATGTCTTCCGGTTTTGTCGCATAGCATTGCCGTGTTGTAATCAGAACCGTTTGGATTTGCAGGATATCCTTCGTAAGCATATTTAGAAACAATGTTGTAGTTTTCTTCGGCAAGCGGTAATTTGAATTTTCCTTCTCCGTGAGAAACCCAAACTCCCAAAGTACTTCCGGCCAAAGTCGATAACATAACCGAGTTATTCTCCTGAACTTTTACAGAAGTAAAGATACTTTCGTGTTTCTGGCTTTCATTGTGAAGCATTTTTCCGTGAACTTCATGCTCCGGATTAATCACTTCTAATTCCATAAACAACTGGCATCCATTGCAGATTCCAACAGATAAAGTGTCTTCTCTTTTGAAGAAATTATCTAATGCTGTTTTTGCTTTTTCGTTGTATAAGAAAGCTCCCGCCCAACCTTTGGCAGAACCTAAAACATCTGAGTTAGAGAATCCTCCAACAGCACCAATAAACTGAATATCTTCAAGTGTTTCACGACCCGAAATTAAATCGGTCATGTGAACGTCTTTTACATCAAATCCTGCCAAGTACATAGCATTTGCCATTTCACGCTCAGAATTACTTCCTTTTTCACGAATAATAGCGGCCTTAGGTTTTGGTTTCGAAGCATCAATTACTGGTTTTTTTCCTGTAAAATGTGCTGGGAAAGTATAATTTAAAACCTGATTTTTATAGTTTTCAAAACGTGCCTGAGCTCTTCCGTTTTTAGATTGTTTTTGATCTAATAAATAAGAAGTTTCAAACCAAACGTCTCTGTATTTTTTTATGTCTAACGTCCAAATTCCAAGGTCTAAAGTCTCAGTAGTTGTCGCTTTTCCTAATTTGAAAAATTCGATATTGTTGGCGTTCAGTTTAGCTTCAACAGCTGAATCTTCTTTAGCCTGGAAAACGATTCCGATGTTTTCTGCGAAAAGGATTTTTAATAAGTCTTTTTCCGCGAAAGCGCTGAAATCAATTTTTGCTCCCAAGTTTACATCAGCAAAACATAATTCTAATAAAGTTGTGATCAAACCACCGCTTCCGATATCATGTCCGGCTAAAATTTGGCTTTCGCCGATTAATTCCTGAATGGTATTAAAAGCATTTTTGAAGAAAGAAGCATCTTTTATAGTAGAAGTTTCATTTCCGATGGTGTTTCTGATTTGTGCAAAAGATGAACCTCCTAATTTGAAATCATCCTGAGATAAATTGATGTAGTAAATAGAATCTCCGTTTTTCTGTAAAACCGGTTCAACCACTTTTCTAATATCAGTACAGTTTCCGGCAGCCGAAATAATAACAGTTCCCGGCGCGATTACTTCGTCGTTTGGATATTTTTGTTTCATCGAAAGTGAATCTTTTCCTGTTGGGATATTGATTCCCAATTCGATTGCAAATTCTGAACAACCTTCAACAGCAGCATATAAACGAGCGTCTTCACCTTCGTTTTTACAAGCCCACATCCAGTTTGCTGATAATGAAATTCCTTTTAAACCATCTTTAATTGGTGCCCAGATAATGTTTGATAACGATTCTGCAATAGCATTTTTACTTCCTGCAACCGGATCAATCAAAGCAGCGATAGGAGCGTGGCCAATAGAAGTCGCGATTCCTTCTTTTCCTAAATAATCCAGAGCCATAACCCCAACATTATTCAAAGGCAATTGCAATGGTCCTGCATTTTGTTGTTTAGCAACTTTTCCGCCCACACAACGGTCTACTTTGTTCGTTAACCAGTCTTTTGAGGCAACAGCTTCTAAACGTAAAACGTCTTTTAAATAACTTTCGAAATCATTTGCTGAATAAGAAACATCAGCATATTTTCTATCGATAGTTTTATCTGTCATAACCGTTTTTGGAGAACTTCCGAAGAAATCTTCTAAAGCGTAATCCATCGGTTTTAAACCAGTAGATTTTGATTCGAAAGTAAAACGGTGATCTCCCGTTACATCTCCAACCTGATACATTGGTGAACGCTCTCTGTCAGCGATTCTTTGCAAAATATCAATATCTTTTTGACCAATAACCAATCCCATTCTTTCCTGAGATTCGTTACCAATAATTTCTTTTGCAGAAAGTGTTGGATCTCCAACAGGTAATTTATCTAAGTCGATTAAACCTCCAGTTTCTTCCACCAATTCTGAAAGACAGTTTAAGTGTCCTCCAGCTCCGTGATCGTGAATAGAAACAATCGGATTATGATCGCTTTCTACCAAACCACGAATGGCGTTGGCAGCACGTTTTTGCATTTCAGGATTTGAACGCTGAATGGCATTTAATTCGATTCCAGAACCAAAAGCTCCTGTATCTGCAGAAGAAACTGCAGCTCCACCCATTCCGATTCTATAATTTTCTCCACCAAGAATTACGATTTTATCGCCTTCTTGTGGTTTCTTTTTTATTGCCTGATCTAATTTTCCGTAACCAATTCCTCCCGCTTGCATGATTACTTTATCGTAACCAATTTTACGGTCGTTTTCTGAATGTTCAAAAGTTAAAACCGAACCTGTAATAAGCGGTTGGCCGAATTTATTTCCAAAATCAGAAGCTCCGTTTGAAGCTTTGATCAGGATATCCATTGGCGTTTGGTACAGCCATTTTCTTTCTTCAACACCATTTTCCCATTTTCTGTCATCGTTTAAACGAGAATAAGAAGTCATGTAAACAGCAGTTCCGGCTAATGGCAAAGAACCTTGTCCTCCGGCTAAACGGTCACGAATTTCGCCTCCGGATCCTGTTGCAGCTCCATTGAAAGGCTCAACTGTTGTTGGAAAATTGTGTGTTTCTGCTTTTAAAGATAAAACCGAATCAAATTCTTTTATCTCGTAATAATCAGGTTTGTCAGCTGTTTTTGGTGCAAACTGCTGCACTTTTGGTCCTTTTACAAAAGCAACGTTGTCTTTGTAGGCAGACACAATATCGTTAGGATTTTCCTGAGATGTTTTTTTGATTAATTTAAAAAGAGAAGTTTCTTTTTCTTCGCCGTCAATCACAAATGTTCCGTTAAAGATTTTGTGACGGCAGTGTTCTGAGTTTGCCTGAGAGAAAGCAAAAATTTCAGAATCGGTTAATTTTCTACCTAGTTTTGTTGAAAGGTTGTTTAAGTAATCTACTTCTTCTTCGTTTAAAGCTAAACCTTCTGCTTTATTGTATGTCGCGATATCATCAATTTCCAGAATTGGTTCCGGCTGAATATTTATCGTGAATATCTCCTGATCTAATTGATTGAATTTTTGAAAAAGCATTGGATCAAAATCTGTGAAATCTTCTGTTGCCGGAAAAAATTCTTCGATTCTGATAATGCCCGGAATACCCATATTTTGAGTGATTTCTACAGCATTTGTACTCCAGGGTGTGATCATAGTGGCGCGTGGACCAACAAAAAAATCCGTCAGTGCGGATTTTTCGATCTTATTAGAGTTGGCAAAAAGCCAGTTTAGTTTTGAAATGTCTTGAGCCGAAATTTCGTTTTGCGTTTGTACGGCAAAAACAGTTTTGCTTTGGTTTTCAAAGAAATGGATCATTGTGATGTGTAGTTTGTTGTATTGAGGTGCAAATTTAGTGTAAATAAATAGCAAGCGCAAATTTGAAAACGAACTCTTTTGAAAAAATATGTAGATGCTTTTTTAAACCATATAATTATATAAGTTCATTTAATTACTGTGTGAATTTTGCTCGAAAAGTTGCGAAGAAACAAAATTTTAGTTAAAGTAATGATTAATGGTACTGCTTGTCATTTCTCCTGCATCGAAATGACATAAAATGAGAATAGATTTGTGTTTTTTACATCCTTACAGTAAAACAAAAAAGAGCGGCAATATTGCCGCTCTTTAAATTTAGTAAGCACTCGTTTTAATTTAGTTGATAATGATCTTTTTGCTAAAAGAATCAGAACCTGTATTAATGCGAACAATGTAGATGCCTTGTGGCAAATTATTTATCGTAGATAATGAATCAGTGATGTTTGATTGCTCAAAAATCTTTTGACCTAACAATGAAATTATCTCGATAGAATAGGGTGACGAGCTATTGTCAAAGTAAACGGTGAAGTTTCCGTGTGACGGATTCGGATATATGATCAGACCTTTTAATTCTGTAAAAACTTCCTCTGGTACTTCAAGATTAGGATCATTTCCTGGTCTTGATCCTAAGTTTGAACAAGTATCAACTCCAAACGAATCCCATTGTGCAGAGAGGTTAAACGTTGTACTTGGTGCTGTTACAGTTGATTTTCTTCTTAAGGTAACGTCAGCTGCAAAATTGGCTGTTCCGCCATTAAAAGTTCCGATGATGTCAATTAAAACGCCATTTTTGAATAAACCAACAGCGTCATTTCCGTTAAAAGTCAATTCAGTAGCATTTGTTGATATATTGGCAGAACTTGTTGGATAACAGCTTGAAGCCATTGAACTGTTTACGATCGTGAATTTACTTCCTGATGCCAGTGTTCCGCTTAAAGCTAAACCTGTGCTCCATGCTCCGGCGCCATTTGTTTGTTTTTTTACGGTATAAGCAGATAAGCTAACAGAACTTCCTGTGTTGTTGGCAATTTCTAAAGCTTTATTGTTTCCTGAACCTTCAATGTATTCAGTGAATAGTAATTCGGTTGCAGTTCCTCCGGTTCCTCCGCTGTTTGTAGTAACAGAAATGGTATTGCTTGATGCAGATGTGTTTCCTGCAGCATCTCTGGCAGTCACATAAATGCTGTAATTAGTAGAAGCTGCTAATCCGGTAATGGTATAATTTAAAGTTGTAACCGTGCTTTTTAAAACGCCATTTGCATAAACATTATAACCTGTAACGCCAACATTATCTGTCGATGCGTTCCAGGCAACTGTAATTGAATTGGCTGTTTTTGTTGTTGATGCCAAACTTGTAGGAGCAGTTGGAGCCTGAGTATCTCCAGAAGGCGTACCACCCCAAATCTGGTTTACATATTCTGGATGATCGATGTACGGATTTCGATTATTCTGGCGTGCATAAATTGCATTGTTTCGGGCAATTTCTCTTGCATTTACCGGATCCTGCGTGTGCCAGGCTAAAAGCATATTTAAAAATGCTGTCGTAAATACTTTGTTGCTTGATCCGTCAAACATAGCGTATGAATATCCTGCAACGGTATTTTCATAACGGGTTGCGAAGTAAAAATACATTCTGGCAATATCTCCCTTGAACTCATTTATAGGTTCAAAAACAGTTCCCGAATATCCGGATACAGCACTTGATCCTAATTTGCTTCCGTTTTGAGAAGTATAAGTTGCTGAGTTTACATTTCCATGCGGATAGTTGGAACGCATTCCGTTTACTTTTCCATCGGTTGGAGTAATAAAATGCGCATCAGCCACCATTGGAGATTGCTCATTAAATACAGATTGCGGAATGATGTGCTCTCTGTTATAACAATCACCTTCTGCAGAATAACTCCCACATCTTTGTGTAGTTCCTATACCGTAATTATAAGGATCTGTTCCGGATGGATTTTCAGAATACATGTCTAAAACAGTTCCGTCGTTTTCGTAAAAATTGTCGACATCAGAAGTTTGATATGTGGTGTACAAACCGGCATATCCATTATTAGTATGATCTTTAATAATATTATACAATTGAGTTTTCAGGGTGTAACCTGTTCCCGTTGCAGTAGTATAATAACCGCTCGGAATTTGGGCAAAACCCAGGGTAACAAACAATAATAAGAGCAAAGAGTAGTTTTTCTTCATAGTAAATTAATATTAAAATTTAGGTTGATAAAGGATGAATTAAAGTCCAATTCTGTGAATATCAATTTGTTAATTGTGTCAAATTTACTACTTTTTAAAATACGTCAGGTTAAGTGATGTTTAATTTTTTGATATATTTTCTTACCTCAAAGACAGAGAAAGATAAAGGGACTTATTTTTGTCTTGAGATTTTTTTTATGGCTTTTTTGTATTCCTTTAGAGATTTTGAACTGCCATCATCACTTACTTAAATATCAAAATCTTGTACTTTGTAGTTTTTGATTTTATAAAATGCAGCCCAATTTGTACCGGAAATGACATGGCTTTCGATGATTTGGTATTTCGAATTGTAAAAAGGATTTTTGATTTCTTCAAAACCATTTACCTTTTTAAAAGTATTTGTTTTAGAATTGTATAAGTACAAGCTGTAAGTCCAATTACTTCTAACGTCAGAAATATTCTGAATTAGAATATCTTTTATTTTGTCATTATTGAAATTTCTAAATTCAATTTCCTGAGTACGGCTGAAAATAGAATCTTTTATTAAAACGGAACTTTTACCATTTAGGTTTTTAGTGATGGTTAGAATAGTATTTTTTTCGCCTTCATATCCATCTTTCTCATCGTCAAAATTGATAAGTTTTATGATAATTCCTTTGTTTTTATAAATAGAATCACATTTAATTATAGTGGTTTTTTGAGCAAATGTATAGATGCAGATTGAAAGACTAAGAATAGCTAAGTGACATTTTTTCATTTGATAAAACGCTATTTATAAATGTAGTGATGGCGTTTATTTAGGAAATGCACCACTTTGATATGCTCCCAGATCAGGTGGAGAAGTTCGGGTTTTTCCAATAATGTCCAACGGAATTATATAGACCTGGTTTCCTTTTGCGAAAGCGGAAGAAGTATTGTCGATATTGAATTTGTTTTTAGAAACATTATAAAACTTCGGATTTTCATTTAAAATGATTTGGTTGTAATGTACTGCATCTGTTTTAAATTGATAATCCGGATTGGTGCTTGAACTGCTAAATTTCAGTAAGCAATTATTCAATTGATATACAAATGGAGTACTGGTGTTTTTATTCAAATTAAATTCGTTGGTACCAGAACCATAAATAATACAATTATTGAAAGTAGCTTGCGTCAGCGGATTTGTTTCCGGAGTTGCACCAGCCATAGTATTGCTTAAATTAACCGCAAACTGCGCACTGCTTTGCCAGTTGTTATTGAAAGTGCAATGAGTAAAAATATAATTTCCGCCATAAACACATGATAAACTTGCTAAGCCGGCATAATTAATCACAATGTTTTCTCCATTAAGATGGGCATTTTGAGCTAAAATTCCGTATTCGGCACAATTGTAAATCTGTGTATTTTTAATCTGAATTGTTGTAGTATTGTCCGGATTTTTTAGATTTAAACCTGTAATTGCATTTTTTAAAGTAAGATGGTTTATCGAATGATTTTTACTTCCTTTTGATAATATCACAGAGTTCCACTGTCCGGGAATATCGTCGTAAAGTGATTCTAACCGATCGCCTTCAAAGATTACTTCGTTTTCTAATTTATCAGTTACAGATACCGTTCCGTTAATTAAAAGTGTCGATTGGTTGTTTATATAAAGTCCTGAATTAGCATGAAAAAAAACTCTTGCTCCGGCTTCAAAAGTAACAGTTTTGCTTTCAGGAACGCCTGCAAATCCGTAAATTACGTAAGGTTTTTTGTTGGTAAAGAGTAATTCGTTTCCGTTTACAGGATCACTTTCGTTCAGGTAAAAACCATCAACTGCTTTTCCATCAATTTGAATTTTTTCTTTAGTTCCGTCGGCATTTTGTTTTGGATACAGGAAAACAGCATCCTGAATTAGTGTGACCAAAGCAACTTCCTGAAGATTGGCGCCGCTGTCAAACTGAATTTTATCGGTATACAAAAAGTCGGTCGGATTGGCGTCTGTAATATCTGCTGTTGTTTCTATAAAAATATACAAACTGTCTTTGGCTAAAAGCGTGACGTCTTTAAAAATTTTGCCGTTGTTTCCGCTCATTCCGTCAACCGTCATTCTGTATTTTGAATTTAAACCATTTTTGAGCTGAATAACAGGAATCGAAATATCATTTTTACTTTGGTTGTAAACTTTGAGCTGATACGTACCAGAGCCAATATTTTTAAATACAGTATCGAGATAAACGGTATCTTTTGAAAACTTTAAATCTCCGGAACTGGCAACAGTATCAAAATCAGTACGACAAGAACTGAAAGCTATAATTATTCCGAAAATGAAAAATACAAAGTGTTGACGCATTTGAATGGGTTTAGTTTTTTGCTACAGATTTTGGCTGTATGAACTTTTTAAATCTGTGTTAATCTCTGAAATCTGTTGCAAAAAAAGCTATTTCAGCATCAGATTTGTAATTGATTCTTTTTGTAAAAATAACAAAAAACTTACATGTTTACCGATGATTTTTAATTTAGAATTGGATTTTCTAATTTGTATCTCTTCTTTTCTTTAATTTTACGATTTTAAAGCCAAATTTAAATGAATTATACAAAAGAGCAAATTTTAGCGCGTTGTAATGAGTTTTCTAAAAACACGCTAATGGAAACGCTAAAAATAGAATATATAGATGCCGGAGATGATTTTTTGACTGCAAAAATGCCGGTAAATCCTTCAGTTCATCAGCCTATGGGACTTTTGCACGGAGGCGCTTCAGTAGCTTTGGCTGAAAGTGTGGGAAGTGCTGCTTCATTCTTTTTTGTCAATCCAAAAGAGCAAGAAGTTCGAGGAATCGAAATCTCTGCAAATCACTTAAAAAGTATCCGTGAAGGCTGGGTTTTTGGTACAGCGCGAATCATTCATAAAGGAAGAAGTATTCATCTTTGGGAAATTAAAATTACCGATGAAGCGGGAAATCTGATTTCGCTTTGTAAACTGACGAATATGGTTTTGGATAAAAAGAAAACAGAATAGAACATGAATGACTTTTTTTCTAAAATAAAACAGCATTACAAGAAGCATTTGCCTTTTGTGATGTATTCTAAACCTAATTCGACAAGTATATTTGGGCTTTTACAGCAAAATGACACTTTACATAAAATCTCTAATTATGATGAAAAAGGTTTTGTATTTGCTTCTTTTGATGAGAAACAACTGATTTTGATTCCGGAGAATGAATCTGAAATTATTACAACAGAGCAATTAGATCTCTCTTTTGAATTTGTCGAAATTGATGATTTGAATTTTGATTCGGAAGCCAAAAATCAATATGAAGATTTGGTTTCAAAAGGAATTGAAGCGATTAAAAACGACGAATTCAAAAAAGTGGTTTTGTCCAGAAGAGAAGAGGTTGATTTGGCAGGATTTGATTTTACAGCCACTTTTCAACATTTGATCGAATTGTATCCAACGACTTTTTCGTATTGCTTTTTTCATCCTGAAGTTGGATTTTGGATGGGCGCAACGCCTGAGCAATTATTGAAAGCTAACGGAAATGTTTTTGAAACGATGGCTTTGGCGGGAACGCAAAAAGCAACTCTGGAAACTGATATTTCGTGGCAACAGAAAGAAAAAGACGAACAGCAATATGTTACAGATTTTATTGTAAAAAGACTTCGCGAAGTAGCTTCGTCAGTACATGTAACAGAACCATATAGTGTAAAAGCAGGATCGATCTGGCATATTAAAACAGATATCTCAGGAGTATTGAATGATAATTCGACTTTAGAAGAAGTAATAGATACATTGCATCCAACGCCTGCGGTTTGTGGTTTGCCAAAGAAAAAAGCAAAAGCATTTATTGTAGAAAATGAAAATTACGACAGAACGTTTTATACAGGCTTTCTGGGCGAATTAAACAGCAGTTTTGCTCATAGTGATATTAGTTCTGATTTATTTGTAAATTTACGTAGTATGCAAATTCAGGGTAATAAAGCGATTTTGTATATGGGATGCGGGATTACAAAAGAAAGTATTCCGGAAAAAGAATGGGAAGAAAGCGTTAATAAATCGATGACGATGAAGAGAGTTTTAAAAAAATAGTTTCAGGTTCCGGGTTTCGCGCACTGTTGGAAACCTGAAACCTGAAACCTGAAACAAAAACAAATAAAAAACAATGAAATTAGACATATTAGCCTTTGGGGCGCATCCGGACGATGTAGAATTGGGTTGTGCGGGAACGATTTTAAAAGAAGTTTCTCTTGGAAAGAAAGTTGGAATCGTTGATTTAACACGCGGCGAACTTGGAACGCGAGGTACGGCTGAAACGAGAGATGAAGAAGCAAAAGCTGCAGCAAAGATTTTAGGTGTTTTGGTGCGCGAAAATCTGGCCATGCGCGATGGTTTTTTTGCTAATGACGAAAAGCATCAGCTGGAAGTGATCAAAATGATCCGAAAATATAAACCGGAAATTGTATTGTGTAATGCTATTGATGATCGTCATATTGATCACGGAAAAGGAAGTAAATTGGTTTCTGATGCCTGCTTTTTATCAGGATTAATGAAAATCGAAACTTCGGTTGACGGCGAGAATCAGGAGGCCTGGAGGCCAAAAGTAGTATATCATTATATTCAGTGGAAAAACATTGAGCCTGACTTTGTAGTTGATATTACCGGTTTCGAAAAGAAAAAGGTTGAAGCAATTATGGCATACAAAACACAATTTTATGATCCGGATTCAAAAGAGCCTGTAACGCCAATTACGAGTAAAAACTTTTTTGAGAGCTTAAATTATCGTGCGCAGGACTTAGGAAGATTGGTTGGTAAAGATTTTGCCGAAGGTTTTACTGTTGAAAGGTGTTTGGCAGTCAATAGCTTAGAAAATTTATTGTAATTTTTTCATTTTTTTCTTTGTAGAACTCAACCTTTGTTATATATTTGCACTCGCTAAGCAAAAATGGTGGTTGTAGCTCAGCTGGTTAGAGTAGCGGTTTGTGGTGCCGCGGGTCGCCGGTTCGAACCCGGTCAGCCACCCAGAAATTTAAAGCCTTGAAGAAATTCAAGGCTTTTTTTGTGCGTTTTTTCAACCGCATAAGAAAGTTTTGGAATTTGGAATTTTTAATTGAGAATGTAATAAAAAAGCACAACGATTAAGTTGTGCTTTTTAGGTTATTATAGTTTGGTTTGTGAATTATCGTATTTCATCAAAAGTGTTTCCTTGTTTAATATCTCCGGTTTTAAAACCTTTTTTAAACCAGTACATTCTTTGTTCAGAGGTTCCGTGTGTAAATGAATCAGGAACAACATGTCCCTGCATTTTGCTTTGAATGGCATCGTCTCCAACAGCATTGGCAGCACTCAAAGCTTCTTCGATATCTCCTGTATCTAAATTTTCCTGATTGTAATGTGTCCAGACTCCGGCGTAAAAATCGGCTTGTAATTCTAAGGCTACAGATAGTTTATTGGCTTCGGCTTCACTTTTTCCTTGTTGTGCCTGATGCATTTTTGCTGAGGTTCCCAGTAAGGTTTGTACGTGATGGCCAATTTCATGAGCTATAACGTACGCAATGGCAAAATCACCACCCTTAGCTCCAAATTTATTTTTTAGTTCCTCAAAGAAGCCTAAATCCATATATACCTTTTGATCGCCCGGACAATAAAAAGGCCCTGAAGCAGATGATGCACCTCCGCAGGATGTATTTACTGAACCTCTAAAAAGCACCAACTTTGGATTTTTATAAGTCATTCCGTTTTCAGTAAATATTTTACCCCAAATATCTTCATTATCGGCGAGGATAACCCGAACAAAATTTCCCATTTCTTCATCTTCTTTGCTTAACGGAGCAGCAGCCTCAGTTTGTTGTTGTCCGCCTTGAACTTGCTGTAAAACATTTCCTATGGTCTGGCCGGTTTCACCGCCAAAAACATTAAGTAGTAAAATAACAATACCAATAATTCCACCTCCAATGGCTACTTTTCCACCGGAAACACCTCTTCGGTCTTCTACGTTATCACTTTGTCTTCTGCCTTGCCATTTCATATCGTCTTGTATTTTAGCTTATTGTGTTCTTAATGTTTTACGAATTTATATTTTTTTTGGGAATAATAGGTTAAGAGCAGTTATTTAGTTTGAACTATTTTAACCATTTTACCAAAGTTTCTTCGACAATGCCTTTCATAATAGGTTTGGAAATGTAATCGTCCATTCCGGCAGATAAACATTTATTTCGTTCTTCTTTCTCTGCACCGGCAGTTACGGCGATTATCGGAATATCTTTTCCGGTTTTGGTATTTCGGATGGCTTTTGTGGTTTCATAACCGTTCATGATGGGCATTTGAATATCCATAAAAACCAAATCAGGATTGATGCTTTCAAATTGACTTACGGCATCATAACCGTTTTCGCATTCATAAATATAAGCACTGCTATACAGGTTCTTAATAATGGTTTTTAAAAGCAGCATGTTTACTTTATTATCTTCTACAATTAAAAAAGTAATATTTTTTTGATTGTGGTTGATATTGTTCGTGCTTAATTCAAGATTGATTTTTTTAAGCTCAGCATTGTATTTTTCGTTGATGCTTTGATTGCTGGTTTTTAGATTCAGATCAAAATAAAAATTACTTCCAATATCAATTTTGCTTTCCAGTTGTAGTTTACTATCCATTAAGGCCAATAGCTGGTTTGAAATTGTTAATCCTAAACCGGTTCCTCCAAATTTTCTCGTTGTAGAACTATCTTCCTGAGAGAAAGCCTTAAAAATTTTCTTCTGATTTTTTTCGAGAATTCCAATTCCGGTGTCAATCACAGAGAAACGAATGGTGTAATTATTGTTTTTGCTTTTAGATAAAACAGAAACATTTAATTTGATCGAACCTTCATTGGTGAATTTTACGGCGTTTGAAAGTAAATTGATTAAAATTTGTTTAATCCTTACAATATCTGTCCAGATGTATTTAGGAACATCAGGATCTACATTGAGTTCTAATTCAAGATTTTTTTGATTGGATTCGTAAACAATTAAGTCGAAAACCTGCCCAAGTACTTTTTTAATATCATACAAATCAATAAAAAGTTCCAGTTTTCCGGCTTCGATTTTAGAAAAATCAAGAATATCGTTTATGATCTCCAATAGCGAATGTGCTGACTGATTGATGGTAGTCATGTATTTTTCCTGAATTTCTTCAAGTTCAGTTTTCATTAATAAATGTGTAAAACCAATAATGCCGTTTAGCGGTGTTCTGATTTCATGCGACATATTGGCCAGGAAGTCTGATTTTGATTTATTTGCAGCTTCGGCCAGTTGTTTGGCTTTTATGGCGTCTTCGGTTTCTTTTTTATTGGTAATATCAAAGTATATTCCGCCTACAAATTCGATTTCGTCTCCTTTTTTAATCACGTCTCCAAATTCTTCTACCCAAATAAATTCGCCATTTTTTTTTCGAATGCGATAAACGTTATGTAAAGGCGTTCCGGTTTGTAAATTGTCAATTTGACTATTGATGACTTCATCTTTATCATCAGGATGAATCAGTGATAAAAACGATAAATTGTTCTCTATAAATTCTGATTTGGAATAACCTGTCAGATTTAAAATTTCATCATTAAGGAATATTTTGGTCGAAAACGCATCAAATTTTGACAAATAAACCGTACCCGGAATATTATTGGCGATTAATTTGAACTTTTCTTCACTTTCGATAATTTTAGTTTCTTTCTGGTTTCGTTCTAAAGCCGATGAGATGTTATTGGCCAGAACCTGAAAAATATAAATTTCTTCTTCAGACCATTTTCTTTCTTTGGTACAGTCATCAAAGCCTATAAATCCTGTAAAAATATCGTTGATGTAAAGTGGTAAAATAAGGATCGATTTGATTTCGTTGTCAGTTAATAATTGCCTGAAAAATGTATCCTGAAGTTTTCGGGTATGTGTATTGACAATTTTTTTATGGGCAGCTGCTTCGTAGATTTCTTTTAAATGATCTTTTGTAAGCGGCTGTATTTTAGTGATCTGATGTGCTATTCCTTGTCTGGACCATTTGTATTTTTGACTTACGGTATCTGTTGAGAACTCTTTTTCGTAATAATACATATGATCTACTTTTGCGGCTTTTCCTATTATCTCATAGGTTTCCTGAAACATTTCCTGAGTGGTTTTACTCATTAAAAACTTTTCGGTACAAAGTGACAATGCAGAGAGTAAATGGCTTTTAAATTCTAATCGGCGTTCAGCTTCCAGACGCATTTGAGATGAAATGGCCAGCGAAATAACATCGGCAATAGTTCGTGCATAATTAATGTCTTCGTTGTCCCAATCTCTTTTTTCTTCGGTACTTTCAAAACAAACCACACCTGCCAATTGTCCGTTTAAAAAAATCGGAACATCGAGCATTGATTTAATGTGGTTTTTGGTAAAATACAGTCTTTGAAATTCAGATGTTTCGAGCTTATTAAAAACATCAGGAGCATTGATAATAGCTTTGCTTTTTAATGTTTCAAAATAAATTGGATAGGATTCTTTGTCAAGGATATTTTTATCGCTCAGGTTTTGATTGTCAATGCTGAATAAGTTTTTGCAGCTAATCACATCTTTATGATATTTCCAGAAACTAACTCTGTTTGTTTTTGTTACAGATGCTGCTTCTTTGATAATATAGTCAATAACAATGTTTAAATTATCGTATTTGCTAAAGTCTGTAGTCGATAGTTTATTGGTCGAATTATTGTAGGCTTCAATTTTTTTAAGACGCTTTTTTTTCTCGTTTTCGATGTTTCTGATATCAGTAATATCGCGTGCTATTCCGGCAAAACCTATAGTTTGCCCCAAATCATTTTTGCGTACAATGATCTTTTGCGAAATCCACATTTTTTTCCCGTTTTTCTTTAAAATCGGGATTTCAATAGTAGGAAAATTATTTTCGTTAAGTTCTAAGTTTTCATAAAAATCAACTGCATTTCGCTGGTAATTTTCATGGATAAAATTGGAGTAGTGCTGCGAAATAATTTCGTTTTCGGCATAACCTAAAATCGAAAATCCAAAGTCGTTTATAAAAGTGAAGTATCCGTCAGAATCAATTTCGAAAATAATGTCTGTAGCTGTCTGAATCAGGTTTTTGTATTGGTCCCGAACAATAATTTGCTCGGTAACATCCTGACCAATGCTGATTATCAGGTCGTCAGAAAATTTTTTGTCTTTCCATTGGATGTATTTATATTCTCCGTTTTTGCTTTTTAATTTCCGGATATAAAGTGTATTTTCCGGATAATTAAAGGCTTCGGTATTCTTATAGTTGATTTCTTTTGTTAATTTCCAGAATCGGGAACCCATTACTTCATCTGGTAAATAGCCTAATATTGTGGTTATGGTTTCGCTGCAAAATAACACTTCATTTTTGTGGTTTGTTGCAATTGTAAGCGAGTTTCCTTTATGTACAATTTCATTGGTAAACCTGAAATTATCACGATTATTGAGTAAAACGGCATATTTTACCTGATTGATTATAAAAATCAGAATGCAAAAATTGATGAGCAGTATAGATGATTTTATAGAAATTAAATGAAAAACTACAGTAGTAATAAGAAATGTAAAAACTAAGCCTACAAAAAGCCAATATATTTTTATGGGTTTTAAAATGCTGTACGAGAAATAAAAAGAGATTAAAAAAACGATAACAGGCACAATGTCATTTTTCAGAAAAATAATATTATGCCCGACATAAAAAATGTAAACAAAGAAAAAGAATATAAATAGAGGCTGAACTCTGTCGCGCAAAAAAATTACCTTTTCTGTTATGACATAAATAAGTAGTACAACAAGGCCAATACATACATTTACAAATAACAGGCTTTTTGGCCGGATCTTAAAAATCTCGTTTATAATTTCAATTACAATTATTGCAATACCAAAAAATAAGATATAAAGCTGATACTCTCTGTTTACCGTTTCTGTTTCGAGTTTCTTTTCGATAAAATAGCCTATCCGGGCTTTGATTCTAAAGAACTGATAGACAAGAATTCCTAAAAATCCTAATAAGGTGAGACCTAAGATGATTAGTTTAGGATTGTTGTAAAAAATTATTTCAGAATTAAAAACATACCAATTTGTAATAGTTGATTTTAGGAGGTTACCAATTGCGGCAATTCCTGAAATCAACGACTTAAAAAGACTACAGTTTGCTACCATAGAATTTGGGGTATGTTTGGTTTAGTAAAAATGGCTTTTTGAGAATTCAGACCGAGTAGGTTAGGCTCTTGTTCTTCTGAATTTTCTATTTTTTAAAAATCCGATTTTCCGATAGCGTCAATGGGATCTTCTTTGTCAACTTTAAAAATGGCACAATATATAGCATAAGTCATCGAATAACTAAACGGGATTGTAAAGAGTACTCCAATACAAAATCCGCAAAAACCAACAAGTATTGCCCCAATAATAGTGATGATTAAGGTTAGTAATACGAATGGTTGTTTAGATATAAGGATGAAACTTGATTTTATAGCGTTAAGAGCCTTTAAGTTTCCGAATACAATAAGCGGAATTGTTAAAAAGGTGAAAAAAGAAATAAACAGGGAAATGATAAATCCTAAGAGGTTTAGCTTAAAAAGTTCTAAGAATGTTGATATTCCTCCGCTAATTAATGAAATGAGTAAAGTGGCAACGACAATTTGAAAAAAATGATGTGTTCTGTAGTAGGTAAAAATAGTTGCGACTTTGAACTCTTCGTCTTTTTGTGCGCAGTCTGCCATTTTTAGAAATCCGGCACTAAAAGGACTAAACAGTGCTGATATCAGTGATGAACCAATAATGTAATATGCCAGATAAATTTGCGATAAATTCTGAGGCTGAATGTTGAAAAAATTAGGATTACTGATTTTTTCAACACTAAAAATCGCTGCTAAAATACTATAAGCTATGAAGCCAAAAAATACTGAAAATACTAATAATATTAGCCCTGCATAAAGAGCAATTTTTTTATAGTTTTCAAAAGCATAGTTAAAAACATTTGAAAAATCCAGGTTGTAACCATGATTTTTAATGCCTTCGATTTGATCCGGTATAGATTTCATTTTGACTAAGTAGAATTATTTTATGTTTTTGTGATTTGTAATGGTTAAGCAAACGTAAATATAATATTTTTAATCAAATTCGCTTAAGAATCTAAAAAACATTACTCATTTTCTACATCCAGTCTAGTAATCGCTTTAATGATGTTAGTTTGTCTTTGTAAGGTGCGTAACGCATAGGAAGATCCAGCCAGTTTGCTTTTTTTACGACTGCTTTATGATGCGAAAAAATATCAAAGCTCAACTGACCATGATAAGCCCCGATGCCACTGTGTCCTACACCTCCAAAAGGAAGTCTTTTATTTGAAAAATGAACTACGGTATCATTAATACATCCGCCGCCAAAAGAGTAGGCTTTAATGAGTTTTTTTGCAAATAATTTATTTTCACTAAAAACATAAAATGCAAGAGGTTTCTCATATTTACTAACGATGTTCTGAATTTCAGATTCTGTTTCATAAGTGAGAATTGGTAAAATAGGACCAAATATTTCTTCTTTCATGACCGGGCTGTCTAAAGCCGGATCTTCAATCAGAGTAGGAGAGATGTATAATTTTTCGGCATCCGTTTCTCCGCCAAAAATTACTTTTTCGCGTTCGATCATGCTGTCAAGTCTAACCCAGTTTTTAGTATTGATGATACGGGCAAAATCCGGAGATTTTTCCATTTTTTTGCCATAAGCTTTTATGATTTCTTCTATTAAAAAAGAAATAAAATTAACTTTCATATTCTTTTGGATTACTATATAATCCGGTGCGATACAAGTCTGGCCAGCATTGATAAATTTTCCCCATATAATGCGTTTGGCTGCTAGCTTTAAATTGGCTGTTTCATCAATTATACAAGGATTTTTTCCACCCAGTTCAAGGGTTACGGGAGTTAAATTTTCTGCTGCGGCTCTGGCAACTATTTTTCCAACAGCCACGCTTCCGGTAAAGAAAATATAATCCCAACGCTGAGCCAAAAGTTTATTTGAGACTTCGACTCCGCCTTCAAAAACTTCAACATGATTAACATGAAATGTTTTTTCGATGATCTTGGTTATAATGGCTGAGGTATGCGGTGTAAGTTCTGACGGTTTCAAAACTACTCGGTTTCCTGCTGCTACGGCCGAAATTAAAGGGCATAATGCTAGTTGAAACGGATAATTCCAGGGAGCAATTATCAATACGTTTCCGTAAGGTTCTTTAAAAATATAATCTGTAGAAGGAAAGTTAAGAATTGACGGAAAAACACGTTTTCGTTTTGCCCATTTATTAATGTTCTTGATCGTGTCTTTAAGTTCCGAGATGACATAGTTTGTCTCGGTTAAAACAGCTTCAAATTCCGGTTTTTTAAAATCATCGTACAAAGCTTTTACAATTAAGTCTTCGCTTTTTTGAATGTTGTACAACAATTTTTTGAGCGTTTCTTTTCTGTATCCGATGTCGTTTTTAAAATCCATTTTGTGATTAGCTTGTTTTTATAGTGTATGCAAGTTAATCGATAAAAATTAAAAAATTAACAATTTAATCATAAAATCAAATGGCGTTCCAGATAGTTTCGTCCGGAGTAGGTGCTATGATTGTAATGTTCTCTTTGGAAACCGGATGTACAAAAACTAACTTTCGGGCATGAAGATGAATTCCGCCATCAGGATTGCTTCGGTCAAAACCATATTTTAAATCGCCCTTTATTGGAGAACCAATTGCTGCCAATTGGGCACGAATTTGATGATGACGCCCTGTATGTAAATTGATTTCGAGTGCTGTATAATTTTGAAGTTCTTTAATGATCTTATAATCCAGACTGGCCAGTTTACTATCGGGAACTTCTTTTAAATGCGCTTTTGAAGTATTATTTTTTTCGTTTCTTTTTAAGTAGTGAACCAATTTGGCAGTCGCTTCCAGAGGTTTGTTTTTTACTACTGCCCAATAGGTTTTCTGCGTTTCACGATTACTGAACATTTCGTTCATTCGTGATAATGCTTTACTGGTTTTGGCAAAAACAACAATTCCGGTTGTAGGTCTGTCTAAACGATGAATCACTCCCAGAAAAACATCGCCAGGTTTATTGTATTTGTCTTTTATATATTCTTTTACAACATCAGATAAAGGCTTATCTCCTGTTTTATCACCTTGTACAATATCGCCTACGCGCTTATTAACCACAATAATGTGATTGTCTTCATGTAATATCTGGAGATTGTTTTTATTAGAAAGTACTTTCAAAATCGATTTTTAGATGATTGGATTTTATATTATTAGACTAAATTAAAATTAAAGAAGATCTAAATTTTGATGCCGTTTTTACAATTCTATCCAGATTAAAACATAATTTATCAAGTTTGACTTGGTTTATATAACCTAGATCAAAAGAAATTAATAATTGAGTTTCAATTTCAAAAACAGAACCGATTGCAATTTCGAGAAATCTTGAAAAACCTTTGTTACTACTTCTGGAATATCCTTCAGCAATATTTGAAGGTACTGATACAGAAGTGCGACGAAGTTGATTTGTTAAACCGAATTTTTCTGAGTCAGGAAAATTTGATGTAATGTTGTAAATTTCAGAGCAGAATTGTCTGCTTAATTTCCAAATTTCCAAATCTTTAAATCTGTGCATTATAATTTTAATTTATTTTAGCTACTTGTTTCCAACAATCGAAAAATCTCTAATACTGCTCACTAGTATTAGGAAAATCGCTGGACTTAACATCAGCAGCGTATTGACCAATTGCTTTTGTCATTTCTTCGTACAGATTTAAATAACGGCGTAAGAAACGCGGACTGAATTCATTATTCATTCCCAGCATATCGTGAATCACTAAAACTTGTCCGTCTACACCGCCTCCTGCACCAATTCCGATAACCGGGATTGAGATACTGTCGGCTACTTTTTTGGCAAGATCAGCAGGGATTTTTTCTAAAACAACAGCAAAACAGCCTACTTTTTCAAGTAGTTTCGCATCTTCGATTAGTTTTTCGGCTTCCTGATCTTCTTTGGCACGAACGCTGTAAGTTCCAAATTTATAGATAGATTGTGGTGTTAAGCCCAAGTGCCCCATAACTGGTATTCCTGCGTTTAATATTTTTTTGATCGATTCTTTAATTTCTTTTCCTCCTTCAAGTTTTACAGCATGTCCGCCACTTTCTTTCATGATTCTGATCGCAGAACGCAAAGCTTCTTTTGGGTCAGATTGGTAACTTCCAAAAGGTAAATCTACCACAACCAAAGCTCTTTCAACAGCGCGAACTACAGACGAAGCGTGATAAATCATTTGATCTAAAGTAATTGGCAATGTCGTTTCGTGACCTGCCATAACATTTGATGCTGAATCGCCCACTAAAATCACATCGACTCCTGCGGTATCCACAATTTTAGCCATTGTAAAATCGTAAGCGGTCAACATAGAGATTTTTTCTCCGTTGCTTTTCATTTCGATTAATGACTTTGTTGTGATTCTTTTATAATCTTTTTTTGCTACTGACATTTTGTTTTTTTTTGAAGGTGTAAAAGTATTGAATAATTATAGATTGAAATCAGCAATAGAAGAATATTTCGATAGAAAAAAGTTTTCCGTCTTTGAATTCGATTCTGAATTGACTGTCTTCTAAAAGGACAGAATATATATGCGGACTTTTTATGGAGGCCTCTATATAAGTTCCGTATTTTTCTATAAATTTTTTTTCAGATACTGTATGATCTAATATTGCGTTTGGGTTTAAGATCAGTTTGTTGTTTTCGTTAATGAAAACTTTGGTTATTTCTGCCTGATTTTTTTGTTCATCTACAGACGCTTCTAAATCCGGATAATAGTAAAAAAGTTCACTTAAATAAATTCCGCATTCATCGCTTATATTTGCTTTTTTGGGAGGTTTTCCAAATGTTTTTACCAGTTCTTTTTGAGAAAAATACCAGGATTTTGTTCTTACTCCTTTCAGAACAAATTCAGATTTTTTAACAAAGGCAAGAACCTCTTCAGGGCTTTTATGTTTGGCTAATCCTTTGGCTACAGCCATATTCAGTTCTGCGTCAGAAAGAAGTTTAGGATCGTTTAACTGTTTTACGACTTCGTAATATCTTTTATAAGCCGGAGCCAGAGTTTCTTTGTCGCTATTCCAGGCTAGTTCTACAAGTCTTTCGCCAATGGTTTTGCGTTCTGTAATATTGTTAACATCGAGTTTGTCAAAGTCTTTCAGTAAAGAATTAAAATCAGGTCTTTTGCCAACAAATTTTCTGAGTGTAAACCTGGCGTATTCGTCGCTAAACTGACCGCTTATATTTACCCAGTCTTCCTGGTTTTTAGGTAAATAATTAATGGCTACAGGATCTCCCGCAAATAAAATTTCTCTGATTTTTGAATTTTTATCGGGTAATGCCCTCCCTTTTAAACCGGCTACCAAAACAAAAAGATGATTTCCGCCGTAGTAATTATCTCCTCCTTCTAATATTGGGTTTTCGGGGTCTTTGGTTTTAACGTCTTTAGCATTCAGGCGCGTAGCAACAAAATTTTCAGGGATATAACCTTCAGTCAAATTATCAGCTTTTATTTTATACCATCCATTTTTACTTTCGGATAATAACTGAATTTCGGCACCATATTTAAAGTAACCTAAAAAATCAGAAGTATTTGGCGAGGTATACAATCGCGTATCTGAATTTATGAAGTAACGTTCCTGAGCATGCAATAAAACGGAGGTAAATAATAGTATAAAAAAATAATATTTTTTCATGAAGTATATATTGGAAGAGTTTTTGCCACGAATTTCACTAATTAGTATTGAATTTATGCGTTGCATATACAAAAATTCGTAAAATTCGTGGTAACCTTTTTTTATTTAACAATCAGCCATATTTACAGCAATTGCCAATCCGCCTTCAGAAGTTTCTTTGTATTTAGAATTCATGTCTTTTGCGGTTTGCCACATGGTATCGATCACCTTGTCTAATGGAACTTTTGCATTTTTAGAATCGGTTTCAAGAGCTAATTCGGCAGCATTTATGGCTTTTATTGCCCCCATTGTATTTCTTTCGATACACGGAATCTGAACTAAACCACCAATTGGGTCGCAGGTTAAGCCTAAATGATGTTCCATAGCAATCTCGGCAGCCATTAAAACCTGAGCAGGAGTTCCGCCCATTAATTCGCAAAGAGCCGCCGCCGCCATAGATGACGAAACACCAATTTCGGCCTGACATCCACCCATCGCAGCAGAAATAGTAGAGCCTTTTTTAAAGATACTTCCAATTTCTCCGGCGACCATCAGGAATTGTTTGATTTCTTTTTCGCCTGCATTATGGTTTTCAATTACCATATAATACATTAGAACGGCCGGAATAACTCCCGCACTTCCGTTTGTTGGAGCAGTAACAACACGACCCAGAGACGCATTTACTTCGTTTACAGCAAGAGCAAAACAGCTTACCCATTTAAGGATTTGGCGAAATTTAACTTCGGTTTTTCTGATTTCTTCCAGCCAGCTTTGCGGATCTGAATAATTCGATAAACCTATTAAGTTTTGGTGCATATCAAAAGCTCTTCTGCGAACGTTTAATCCGCCGGGAAGAATTCCTCCGGTATGACAGCCAATATACATACATTCTAGCATGGTGTTCCAGATACGCATTAATTCGGAATGAATTTCGGCTTCAGGACGCATTGATTTTTCGTTTTCATAAACAATTTCAGAGATCGATTTGTTTTCTGAAATAGTATAATTTAAAAGCTCAACAGCATTTTGAATCGGGAACGGAAAGGCACATTTTATAACCTCTTTGATTTTGGCATTTTCGCGTTCTTCTTTAACCACAAAACCTCCACCAATGGAGTAAAAAGTAGATTCATATTCAGAATCGTCATTTTTGTATGCCGTAAATTTTAATCCGTTGGCATGAAAAGGAAGAAACTCTTTATTGAATACAATATCCTGAAGAAAATAAAAAGGAATCTTGTATTGGTTTGCCAAATTGATTTCGTTTTTATCTTCGATATTTTTGATAATTCCGGCAATATTTTCGACCGGAATATATTCAGGATCTTGTCCGCTTAAACCTAACATTACAGATAGATCGGTAGCATGACCTTTACCGGTTAGAGAAAGTGATCCGTATAAATCGACTTTTACACGTTTAATCTGGTCTAAAATTGATTCGTTTTTTAACTCTTCTAAAAAACGTTCTGCGGCTCTCCAAGGCCCTAAAGTATGAGAACTTGAGGGGCCAACGCCAATTTTAAGCATATCAAAAACAGAGATACATTCTTCCATTGTGCAATATTTATTAAGACAAAGATAATTGAATAATGCAATGAATATTTATTTTCATTTGTAAATGTTGCAGTTTTGTTAAAATAAATATTAAATTTTAGTAATTTGATAACGAAACAAATTTAATTGCTTAATATGCAGTTTTCGTTCAGAGTTCGCATTTTTTTTAGGTATTTTTGTAATGAAGCAATCACTAAAGAATCCGGTTTTATTGTTTTTGTGCATAAATCCGAAAATTAATAACTTCTTATATTTCATTTTAATTTGATGCGCCTTTTTACGAAAAATTGAGATACCACAAAGAAGATAAAATTACATTATGATAGAATTTTTCAAGCATTTTTTACAAGAATTCGAATTACCGCTTAGCAACCCAGTATTGATTTTTTCGTTAATACTTTTCATTATTCTCTTGTCGCCTATTTTACTTAAAAAAATCAATATTCCCGGAATTATAGGGCTTATTATTTCCGGTGTCATCATTGGACCTCACGGACTTAATATTCTGGCAAAAAACTCAGCCGTTGACTTATTTTCTACAATAGGACTTTTGTATATTATGTTTATTGCCGGTCTGGAACTGGACATGAACGAGTTTAAGGCCAACCGGAATAAAAGTTTACTATTTGGCTTTTTTACATTTATTTTCCCATTATCTATTGGGTTTCCCGTTTGTTTTTATTTATTAAATTACGATTTTAATGCGAGTTTTTTAACCGCCAGCATGTTTGCCACACATACTTTGGTAGCGTATCCTATTGTAAGTAAACTTGGAATTGCAAAAAATCAGGCGGTTGCCATAACTGTTGGCGGAACCATATTAACAGATACAGCCGTTTTGATTATTCTGGCGGTTATTATGGGAAGCAGTCAGGGAAATCTGAATCAGGCTTTTTGGATAAAATTAAGCGTTTCATTGGCGATTTTCTCTGCTATCATGTTTTTGGTAATTCCAAGAATTGCAAAATGGTTCTTTAAAAAACTGGAAAGCGAAAAACACGCCCATTATATTTTTGTACTTTCTGTAGTTTTCTTTGCAGCGTTTCTTGCCGAAGTAGCAGGAGTAGAGCCCATCATTGGAGCGTTTGTTGCCGGTTTGGCACTTAATCCTTTAATCCCGCATTCATCAGCATTGATGAACCGAATTGAGTTTATAGGAAATTCATTGTTTATTCCGTTTTTCCTGATTTCTGTAGGAATGCTGGTTGATATTAGTGTTATTTTAAGCGGACCAACTGCATTAATTGTAGCAGGAACCTTGAGTGTTGTAGCTATTTTTGGAAAATGGATTGCTGCTTTTTTTACTCAGATTGTTTTTAAATATACAAAAACCGAAAGACAATTGATTTTCGGATTAAGCAGTGCACACGCTGCAGCAACTCTGGCTGTTATTCTGGTGGGATTTAAAGCTCAAATTCTCGATGAAAATATCTTAAACGGAACCATTATTTTAATTTTAATTACCTGTATTGTAGCATCGTTTGCGACTGAAAAAGCAGCTAAAAAAATTGCCATTTGTGAAGAAGAAGTTTCGCATGAAGAAGCAAACAGTGATCAGATTCTGGACGAACACATTTTGATTCCGTTGGCTAAAACTTCGGCGACAGCCAGCTTATTAGATTTTGCACTTTTGATAAAAGACAAAAAATCTGCAAATCCTGTAACCTTGTTAACAATTGTACCAAATAACGATCAGGCCGAAAAGAATATTTTAAAGTATAGAAAAGCAGTTGACAAATTTGTTATTCAGGGATCAGCATCCGAAGTGAAGATAAATACGATTGCAAGAATTGATCATAATCCTGCAAGCGGAATTGCCAGAACGTCTAAAGAAATTATGTCGGATATTGTGATTATAGGCTGGCCGAGAAAAACAGGTTTTCTGGATAAAATTTTTGGTGAAAACGTAGATTCTATCATTAATAATGTTGGTAAAAGCTTGTTTATCTGTAGATTTCAGAAAACATTTATAGAAGAAAAAAGACTGGTTTTTATTTGTCCGCCTTTTTCTGAAAGGGGGGTTGGATTTTATTTATTGCTACAAAAAATCTGTCGATTATCGCAAGAATTAAGTATTCCGATTGTAATTTATGCCGAGTATAAAACGCATCAGACCATTCAGCAAATTGCAAATAATTTAAAGCTGAATGCCAAGTTTGGATTTAAGAGCATTTTGGATTGGGACAATTTTGAATCTATTTCGGATGAAATTAAAACAACCGATTTAATTGTATTTAATCTTGCCAGAAAAGGTTCTGTTTCGTACCAGTCGATCTTTGATAAATTACCTCAAAAATTCGAAAAATCATTTAATGACAATAACCTTATTTTGGTGTATGCACAAGACGACCGTAAAGTAACATCGATGGATGCTTACGAAGATTTTACTGCCACACCATTAACAAAAGGCCTTGAAGCCATCGAGCAGATTGGACGTGGTTTGGGGAGTATTTTAAAGAAGGGATAAAAAATAAATAAATATTTTTGTTAGTGTGTTTGCTTTGTTCCTAGAAATTATATTGCGTTGGTTTTTGCGAACAACTAAGTAACCTCATTTTTTATGTAATTTTTTGTTTAATTTAGAAATCTCATACAAATGAAACACAAAGCCATATCCATCCGATCCTTTATTGGAGCAAAAGATTTTGAAATATCCAGAAGCTTTTATCGCGATCTGGGTTTCGAAGAAGGAGTTTTAGATCCTAAATTTTCGGTATTCAAAACAGGAGATTTAGCTTTTTATCTTCAGGATTATTACGATCAGAGCTGGAACGAAAATACAATGATTTTTCTGGAAGTCGAAGATGTTGATTATTACTACAATCAATTATTGGCTTTAAACTTAACTGAAAAATATGGCGTGAAATTAACTCCAATAAAACATTTTGATTGGGGAAGTGAATGTTTTTTGCACGATCCGTCTGGTGTTTTATGGCATTTCGGGAAATTTAATAAATAAAAAAGTTTTGCCACGAAGACAAAAAGGCTCAAAGTCTTTTTGAATTTATCTACATTTTAGATTAATAAAATTCAGGAATAAGTGGCTGTTTTAAATTGTTATATGAAAAAATTGGCTAAATGAATTGTGTTTTCTTTTCTCTGATACCAGTCATTATAAACCAATTCTAAATTTTCGATTGTATATGTTCCAAAATTATAATCGTGATATTGTTTTGTAATCGCCATTATTTTCTTTGGATTTTGAAGTTTTTCCTGAAATCGCATAACCGTAGAATGTGCTGTTGCAATTGCATATCGGCTATCGATACTTTGCTGTAAAGCCGACTTTTTAAAGTTCTCACGAAGTTTATCCCGTAAAATATTTAAAGATTTATTGGATGGAAAACCCTGAATCATGAGGGCAGAAGGTGAAGCTGTAACGCCCCGAAACTCAATTTCAATTTTGCCTAAATCAATTAAGCTTTTTCGGATAATCTCAATATAATCTTCGACCTTAATTTTATCTAAAGTAAAACCTTCATAACAGGAAATAATCGACATCAAAGTAATATGAAGATCAGAATCAGGATAATAATACTGTGCGGGATCAATTGCTTTTAATTGTTCTAAAAAAAACCGGATATTAGCTTTTATTGCTTCACTTGGGCGAATAAGTAATGTGATTCCGAATCGGGAGTCTGATCGATCATTAATATGTTTATCTATTTTATAATTACCGGCTAAAATTGCATCAGAAGATGTTTTATAAAGCTGATTATAATGTTCATTTAGATTCATTGAAAGTTATTTCTTTTTTGTTTTTTTGAGGTTTTCCTGAACTCTAAATTTTACAATTTTGGTAATTAAGTCAAACGGCATAGGTTTTTCGAGAGGAAATTGTACAGAACCTTTTCCGGACTTATATTGTGACAGTTCGTTTTTGAACGCTTCATGTCCGCTTGGAAAGGCGTACAAACCAATATGATTTTTGAAAGCTGCAAAGTATACTACAATTCCGTTTTGTTCAAAAGCCGGCATCGAATAACTGATTTTTTCTTTGGCATCCGGAGCAGCTTTCTGAATTGTTGTTCTGATCTTTTCTAAAATTTCCTGAACATCATTTGTGAACGTAGCAATATATTCGTCGATATTTTCTGGTTTCTTTGTATTCATGTTTTTAGTTTTTTTCAGGTCTCAGGTTTCAGGTTTCAGGTTTTCTGTAGTAACCTGAAATCTGAAACAAAATAAACTTATGCCAACCCCTTCGGAAATCGATCCAGAACCAAATTCAATAAAATATTATGCTCTAAATACGCTTTTGCTCCGGCTAAAACCAGTGTAAAACCTTCGGTTGAATTGCGAACCTGATCGATTATTTTATCTGAATCGCCTTTTAAGCCAGAATTGGTAATGCTTACAAATGTTTCATTTTCGTTTAACGGACTAAAAATCCATTCGACCAAAGTCGTTTCATCAGGGTTTCCCCATTCGATCACAATCTTTTTGTTTTCCTGTAAAACATGAGTGGTTACTGTTAACGAAAAGCCATACATTTCCCATGTCCATTCGGTTGTCGTATCTTGTTCTAATTTTCCTGAACCCTTGGTAAACCAAAATTTACGGGTAATTTCAGGATCTGTAAAAGCCTTAAAAACTTCTGAAACAGGTTTTCTAATCAGCATTTCGGCTTTTGCGAAGTGGTTATTTTCTGTTTTCATTTTTTATGATGAGAGGTTGTTTGTAAAAAGTAAAACTTAAAAACAAGTTTTTTTCGAACCTCTAATTTAAGAAAGAAATACCAAATACTTTCAATAAAAAAATCCACACAAGTTTTAACCTGTATGGATTTTCAAATGCTGAAAAAATTTTTTTTATTCTCTTATTGTAGTTTTGTCCTGTAATGCCATTTCGGCAATTTCATCTTTGCGTTTAAAACTCACTCCTTTATGCTGTTGCATATATCGAATAAGATCATTTGCGGCTTTTACCATTTGCGGAGTTCCGCCAATACGGTCATGAAAACTAATTGACATTTGTCGGCGTTGTGTTTCGCTTTCGGCATACAATTGATCAAATTCCATTTTAACCTGTTGTAAAAACTGATCAGCCGAAAAGTTTTTCCCTTCAATTAAAACAATGTCATTACAGCGAAGCGTATACGGAACTACAGTAAAATCCTTGTTTTTTACCTGAATGATAAAAGGTTCGTCTCTGCTAATATCATCAATATGATATTTAAAACCCAGTTCCTGCAAAATATTCAGCGTGTTTGTACCACGGCGGAGCCAGTTGGCATTATAACCAACAGGCGTAAAGCCTGTTACATTTTTGATGGCATCGACTCCATCCTTTATAAATTTCTTTTCTTCTTCGTAAGGCATTGTATATTGTGTACTCCAGTTCATGCCGTGTGCTGCGGCTTCGTGTCCGCGTTGTACGATTTCTTTGGCTAGTTCAGGATTTTTCAAAACCGCTGTTCCCACCATATGCGAAGTGACTTTTACCCCCAGTTTGTCCCAATTGTCCAGCATACGCGGAATCCCTTCTTTATAACCGTAATTGTACCAGGTTGCAGACGGAAGATCGATATACCCTTTTTGTATATTTTGAGGAAACGGACTTTCGGCATTATCAGGTTGTCCACCGGCTTCAAATTGCATCGAAATTGAAACGACCAATCTTGAACCATCGGACCATTTTGTTTTTTGTGGAGACAAAAATGATGCTGTTTGAGATACTTCAGAAAATGTTTCTACAGGATTCATCATTCCCACCATTCCAATAATTCCGGTTTGTTTTATAAAATCTCTTCTTGAACTCATGACTATTATTTTTTAATTAAAGTATCAATTGCCCAACTGTTATAATCGATAAAATGCAATAACAAAGCAAAAAAAGCAACGTGAATTAATTGCGACGGAATGGCCTCCCAGTTCTCAATCATTGAGGTTCCAAACAATAAAGCCAGCATTACAAGTCCTCCGGCAATTAAAGAAGGTTTTGTAAATAAACCCAATATTAAAAGTAACCCAATTACAAATTCGGCTATTGGTAAAATATAGCTAAAAGGTGTTACAATGAATTTAGGCAACATAGAATTTTCGAAACTGCCCATCATCCAGTTGCTAAAGGTGGTTAATTTTGGGAGACGTACCAGTCCGTGACCAAACATACTTATGGCGATGGCAAGACGTAATAATAAAAAAGAGGTTGTTTCCATATTTTGTGTAATTTTATAAGGCAAAGTTGCGAAGATCAGTCTTGTAAAATTTGTACAATCATTGGAATAATTTGTATTTTTGAAAGATGGAAATTAGAAATTTATACCATCCTTTCGAGCTTCAGTTTCTTGAAGTTGCAGAATATGAAGCCAAAGAAAGAAAAAATACCTTTTTCGAAATGGTTTTTGTTCTCGAAGGAAAAGGCATTCAGATTATTAACGATCATCGTTTGCCTTATTCGTGCGACAAATTATTTTTGATCTTCCCGCAGGACACCCATAGTTTTGAAGTGATAGAAAAGACTAAGTTTTTCTTTATCCGGTTTCATGACAGTTATCTTAAAACGCAAAGCAACGACTGGATCCAGAAGCTGGAATATATTTTCCATAATCATAATCATTTACCGGGCTGTATTTTAAAAACAGTAACCGATAAACCGTTATTAAGAGCCATGATTGAAGCTTTGATTCGGGAAGAAAAGAAAAATTTTCCGCAGCAGCAGGAAGTAATTAAACAGATTCTGAATACCATTATTACAATTGCAGCAAGAAATATTTCGCTTATTGCGCCACTTGCAATTACTCCGTTTAATGCTGAACCAAGTTTGGATTTGCTCAATTATGTACATCAGAATATTTATCAGCCGGAAGCGCTAAAAGCAGCAAAAATGGCTTTAGAATTTAATGTGTCTCCAACATATATCAGCGAATATTTTAAAACCAAAACAGGTCAAAGTATTCAGCAATATACTCTTGCTTATAAAGTAAAACTAATTGAAACCCGACTTAGATTTACCAATATGCAAATTAACGAAATTGTATATGAATTTGGTTTTAGTGATGCCAGTCACCTGAATCGATTGTTTAGGAAATATACAGGATTGAATCCAAGTGACTATAAAAAGCAGTTTAAAAATTAGGTTTTAAAGCGATTACACTTTATCCTTGTTGATCCATTTTCCAACGGTTGGAGGAGTATAATTTATCATTTTTTCTAATAAATCGTTAATATTATCACTTACTAAAAGCATTTGTTGATTGACATCTTTCAACAAACCTTTTTCAACCATTGTTTGGGTTAATTCAATCAGTGCATCATAAAAACCGTTGATATTTAAAACTGCAATTGGTTTTTTATGAAGTCCCAATTGTGCCCAGGTTAACATTTCAAAAAGTTCTTCAAGTGTTCCAAAGCCACCCGGAAGCGCAATTACACCATCACATAAATCATTCATTTTGGTTTTGCGTTCGTGCATACTTTCAACCAGAATTAATTCGGTTAAACCTAAATGTGCAATTTCTTTAGATCTTAAAAAGTTGGGTAAAACACCAATTGCTTTTCCGCCTGCGTTTAAAATTCCATCAGCTACAGCGCCCATTAATCCTACGTTTGCGCCGCCGTAAACCAATTCTATATTTTGTTGTGCTAAGGTCTTTCCCAATAAAGCTGCCTGTTCTTTGTATATTTCTTCGGTACCAAAACTGGATCCGCAGAAGACTGTTATTCTTTTCATTTTTTTTTAAATTTTGATTTTGAGTTATAACCTTTAACGGCCTGCTTTGCGTAATTCATATTCAAAATGAGGTATATCGACTCCATTACTGGTTAGATTCATTTCACCCACTTTTACGGCTCCCAGCTTCGAAACGGCTTTTTGTGAACGAACATTAGTAGTGCCAATATGAAATAGTACAGAATCGACATGTTCAAAAGCATAATCAATCAGTAGTTTTTTATTCGATAGATTGTATAAACCACCCCAAAATTTTCTTGCAATAAAAGTATAGCCAATCGCGATGCTTGATTTTTCCGGATTGTAATCGTAATATCGGGTATTACCAATAATTTCATTCGTTTTTTTATCTACAATTAAAAAGGCACTTTTCGAGTTGATGGCCGCTTCAAAAAAAGGTTTGAAAACTTCTATTTTATATCGGTCTTTGATAGGATGTTGTTCCCAGATTAAAGGATCCGAAGCGATTTGATAAAGCGCATCGAAATCACTTTCCTGTAGCGGAATTAGTTTTGTGATTTCATCTTTTAAAAATTCTGGCTGTAAGTTGAATACTGGTTTTATCATTTTTACGAGTTTTTGTTTTTTAGCCACAGATTAAAGAAAATCCGTTTATATCTGTGTCATCTGCGTGTTCAATTTTAAATTTTTTTAATCTGAACACAGGAAACATTTTCCATCTTTATTTCGTGTCCTGTTTTTGTAAGCAATCCTGTTTTTTGATTTCTTTTAAATACAATTACATTTCCTGAATTAACATTGGTTGCAACCAGAAATTTTCCGCTTTCATCTATGGCAAACATACGCGGATGATCTCCTAAAGTCGATTGATATCCAATGTTCTTTAAAAGACCATTTTTGGCAATAGCAAAAATAGCAATGTTGTTTTCTTTTCCACGGTTTGAAGCGTAAAGAAATTTTCCGTCAGGAGAAATGTGTATGTCAGAACTGTTATATCCTTCTTTTATTTTATCAGGATGTGTATCGATTCTCTGAATTTTATTTAAAGTTCCGTTTTTGTATTTATAAACTGTTACAGCGCCAGCCATTTCTTCAATACCATAACCCAAATTTCCGTTAGGATGAAATGTAAAATGTCTTGATCCGGCTTCTAAATCCGTTTTTGTAAATGGATTTTGGGTCTCGACTAGTGGTTTGTTCCGATCTTTATCAAATGCATAACAACGTATTTTATCGGCACCTAAATCCGGTAAAAATAAATAATCAAATCGGGGTGAAAATACAGCCGAATGAACATGTGATCTGGTTTGTCGTTCTTTATCTGTACTTCCGTCCAGGTATTGAAAATTTTGTGCAATTGAATCAATTTTACCATTTTCTAAAATTGGAAAAACAGAAACACTTCCTTGGGTATAATTGGCATTAGCGATCCATTTTCCGTTTTTATGAACTGTAACATAAACCGGGTTTTCGCCGCCGCTTCTCTGGCTGTTTAAAAAAGTAAGAGTTTTATTTTTAGCATTAAATTCAAAACTGCTGATACTTCCGGCATTTGGTGTTTTGGTATCTGTGCAGGCATAAACATATTTTCCGTTTGGAGAAACGGTTAAATACGAAGGATTTACAACATTTTTTACAGAAGCTATCTGGGTGAGCTCTCCGTTTAAAGTATTCAATTCGTAAACCCGAATGGCTTCTGCCGATTTATCAAGATTGTATGATCCTAAAAAAACATAAGTATTTTGAGAAAACAAACTGAAAGTGACCAGAAAAGCAATCGTAAAGAAATGTATTTTAAGTTTCAAGGTTTTGATTTTTGAAATGTTAGTTTTACAAAATAATAGACAGTCTAAAACCAAATACGGCCAGTTCTCCCTGCATAAAATCTAAATCTTCAGATCTTTTAAAACCAAGATTTTCATACATTTTCCAGGCAGTTTTCATGGCAAGTGTCGAATGAATAATAAGTTGTTTTTGCTTGGTTTTTATGGTTTTATTGATGCATTCCTGTGTTAAAAGTTTGCCAATTCCTTTTCCACGTGCATTAGTGTCAACACCTAATAACCGAAAACCAGCCGAATTTTGTTCCTGAGTTGCGATTCCGCCTGAACCATAATATTGCATGTCGTTAAAATAAACTACAGCTCCTAAAATGGTATTTTTTTGATCAGTTACCACCAAAAGTTCAGTTTCGGGATATTGGGTAAAATCGCCAATATTGGCCAGCATTTTATAATAATTGGGTTGTTCGTTTTCTTTCGGAAAACCTTCTAACTGCGAATAAACACGAATCAAAAGTTTTCCTATTTCTTCAAATTCCAAAGTATCCGCATTTCGGATCATATAGTTTGTTGTTTCCATGATATTTTTTGAGCGGAAAAAGATTCTGATTTTTATCTTCAGTTAAGAAATTATTTAACGCCTTTCCACCATTGTTGAAATTCTTGTTTTTCATTTTTTAACTCAACCAATTCTCCAATTTTTGGCGTAATTAACGGAATCGGATTTTCTGAAGCTGCATTTAATGCTGTTACTCTACTCAAAGGTTCATCCCAGGAATGTAATGACAATGCAAATTTTGATGAATGAACCGGAAATGCTCTTTTAGTTTTTAGATCTTTCATTGCTTTTATGACATCTTCGGGCAAGTTGTGAATATATTTCCAGGCCGGATTGTATTGCCCGTTATCAATAAGAGCAAGATCAAAAGGACCAAATTTATCTCCGATTTCTTTAAAATGAGAATCGTAGCCGCTGTCGCCTCCCAAATACATTTTAAAGTTATTGGACTCTAATACAAAAGATGTCCAGAGCGTGTTACAACGTTTAAAACTTCTGCCCGAAAAATGTCGGGACGGAGTAGTATAAAGCGTCAGGTTTTGATCAAGTTCTATTTTTTCGTACCAGTCTTTTTCGATAATATTTTCGACTGGAAATCCCCAAAATTCAAAATGCGAACCAACTCCTAGTGAACAAACTACTTTTTTGGTTTTAGGCTTTAATTTCAGAATCGTTTTATAATCTAAATGGTCATAATGATCGTGTGTAATCAATAAATAATCAATTTCAGGCAGATCATCAGCTGTATAAATATCAGCTCCTTTAAAGGCTTTGGTAGTTCCGGGAATAGGAGAGGCGTTTCCGCTAAAAACCGGATCAATTAAAAACCGTTTTCCTTCAAGCTGAATGTAATAAGACGAATGTCCAAACCAAACCAGAATATCTTTATCTGGCGCGAGTTCTAATAAATTAGTTTTGACAGACGGAATTAAATCTGTTGGAATCTTTCTGCTTACTTTTTTGAAGAAAAAATCATATAAAACCCGAGAATATCCATAACCTTCTGCAAGTTCCGGTGTCGGACTGAGGTTTTCGAATTTACCGTTTTTGTATTGCGGTGATTTTTGCATTAATGCTAATCTTTCGCCCGAAGGTTTTTTGCCAAATTGCGGATGTTGAAAAAAAAGATAAAGTAATGCCAGTAAAAGAATAAGTATGGTGAGAATCATGATTAGGATTAGTTTGAAGGATATAGTTTGTTTAGGTTTTCAACCGAAAGTACAACGAGTTTTTTAAGAATTTCAAGATCAATATCCTCTATTTTTTTGACATAAATGCACCCTTTTGATGATTTGTGTTTTCCTAATTTTGAAAGCAGTTCTTCTCTGTTTTCGGGAGATAAAGACAAATAAAGCGATATGGCTGCTTTTCTTGGCGAGAATGCGGCTAATGGTGCATCGCCTTCATGGCCACTGTCATATTTGTAGTGATAGCTTCCAAAACCAATAATGCCTGGTCCCCACATTTTTGAGGTATAACCCGTTGCTTTTTGCATGATATTTACAAGTTCAAAAGCATCGTTTTTCTTTACATCATCTTCAATTTTATTGATAAAGTCAGTTACACTGCTTTCGGTTTCTGTAGTTTTATTCTTTGCCATTGCTTTTATTTTTGATTTAGCACATCACTTTTCAGTAAAATATTTTTAATTTTAAATTCAGAAGCATAAAATAAGGCAGCATTTTCAGGCATCTGATTTTCTAAAATAATCAGACTTACATCATTTTTAGGAAAATACAAATTTACAGTAGAAAATCCATCGCCTAAACCAGTATGACCAAGATATTTGGAGGATTCTTTTTCAATAGTACGAATCCCGTAACCGTAACCATCTTTTTCTTTTCCAAAGAAATTGTGTTGTGACAAAGCGGTAGATTTTATCATCAGCTGATAAGTTTCAGGTTTTAAAATTTTTCCTTTATGGAGATTATTATTCCAAATTGCCAAATCACTTACGGTAGAGACAATTCCGTCAGCACCAAAGCTTTCAGGCGTTATCTGCGACTCTTTTTTTACTTTAAAAACACCATCAATATAATAATGTCCCGAAACTAAATTTGAAGTTTTTTCCGGAGAATAAACCCATGTATTTTTCATGTTTAATTTTCTGAAAAGAGCATTAGCAACTTCTAAATAGCTTTTTTGGGTTGCGAATTCAACAATTTTTCCAAGTAAATTAAAACTAATGTTACCGTATTTAAAATCTGTTCCGGGTTTAAAAGCCAATGGTTTCTGCAGATCAACAATGCCATGTGTATGATTTAAAAGCTGATGAACCGTTACAGTATCTGCCCAGGTTTGAGTAAGTTCCGGTATGTATTTTTTAATCGGATCCTGCAAATTGATTTTTCCTTTTTCGGCTTCCAGCAAAATCAAAACCGCAGCAATTTGTTTGCTATTAGACATAAGTTCAAACTGGCTGGCTGTGGTTAAAGGTTTTTTAGAATCGAAATTAGCAAATCCATGAGCTTTGGAATATATTGTTTTTCCGTTTTTAGAGATTAGAATTACACCATTAAATTTAGGATCTGAAACTTTAATCAAACTATCAATTTGTAGCGAAAAATGATCTTTTTTTTGAGCAAATGAATTGCAGTTTAAAAATAAGAAAAGGATAGATAATATAGAGCAAATTCTAAGAGTGGGTGTCATTTTTTAGTTTTAGGTTAAGTCGGAATTTTTTATTGCGAAGAGCGATAAGAGTTTATTAAATCAATTAAGTTTTTTAAAATTCACAAAACCCGATCTATACAAGCTTTGTGAACTTTGTTATTTTATAGCACTGCCTAAGTAAAAAATCTTAGTGTGCATTGTGTGGTAAAATCAAAACATTCCATTTTCGTTAATAAGCTCTTTCGGAATTGGCTGTCCCAAATCCCAAAACTCAATAATTTTGTCTCCTTTAAATTTTAAAATATGAACCACAGCTAAACCTAAATCTACAGGAGTTTGTTTTAAATGAGAATGTACGGCAACCAGATTTCCATCTTCTAAGATATGATGAATTTTAAAAGTTTTATTAGGATTTGTTCTTGTCGATTCTTCCATTGCCAGCATCAAAGTATCGGCATCTCCTTTAAAGTGAGCATTATGATGTTTGAAATTTTTGCCTACATAAAGTCGAAATGCTTCGTGTGAGTGCCCTTTGGCGGCGAGTTTTAAAAAATTCTGAGCAATTTCTTTAATAGTCATATTTTAAAATTTTAAAGCTAACTAAGTTATGAAATTTTAAAGTATGATTTTAAGGAAATTAAAATGGAATTTTGAAATAAATTTATAAATCTTCTGCTTTTATCTGGCTTAGATCAACACCCAATTTTTCGAATTCTTTTTGTCCTGAATCCGTAATATAAAAGTGTTTGTCTGTAGGTTTTTGTTTAGCAATCCATCCTTTTTCTGCAAAAGTTATGGCAAGCAATTGCCCAAGTTTACCGCCAATATGTTCGTAACACATTTTTGCCGGTTTTATGTGGATAGATTTTTCACTCATTTTGAAAAGGTTTAATTAGCATTACTACGAATTTAAAAAAAATAAACCTTATTAATTAAAAGGTTTCCTGAATCCTGAAATTATTTTTCGGATAATCTTTTTTCATTCTCTGTTCGGGGTTTTCCTGTTGCATTTGGTTCGCCTTTTCCTGTAGTAATAAGCCTGAATAAACTATTCTGAATATAATTTGTCCAGGCATCACGGCAAATTTCAAAACATTCATATTCCGGAACCAAACCAAAATGGGTAAAGCGAAGTTCTGTTTTTCCGTCTTTTTCAGAGATGTCAAAAGTAGGTTTCGTACCTGTCCATTCTGTTTCGTCTTCGGTAAACTTAAAATAATTTTTCTCGATCAGCCAAACGACTTTTTGATTCTCTATTACCTCAATTAATTTAATTTTGCAGCGATGAATATCTTCATAATGATAGTCAAAAACATCGTTTAATTGGGCTGTATTGCCTTCAATTTCTTCCGACCACCAGCCGCGAACATTCGTAATGGCATTAAAAACTTTTTGCGGTGACTGATTTACTTTTATTGTTGTGGTAAAATTTATTGCACTCATTTTATGTAATTTTAGAAAGTCCTACAACAAATTTATCTTTTAAAATCCAAATAGTTAGGGTTAATTAAAGACAAATTTAAGGGGTAAATCAGACAGCGCTAATTTTGCAATTATTTTTAAAGAGCATAAAAATCATTTCATAAAAGAACCTTTTGTCCCGCTGTACGCTATATCTTTTATGGCAAACCCTGCCATAAAAGGATACCGCTTCCATCGGGGCTAAACCAGACATTTATTATTTATAAAAAATGAAAGATAGTTTCGTAAATCATTTCTCAGACTGATCAAAGTCGAACTCCTATATTTTATGATTTTCAAATATCCGAAACCGAATCCTGTAGTTTTTTTACAATGTTTTGGTTTTCTTTCGGAATCATAAATAAAAGAATTGTAGCAGCAATTTGTGCGATGTAATTACAAAGATCTATAATTCCGTTAATAGGAAAGTTTTTTATGTCATAAATTAAATATGGAATAAAAACTATCGACCCCAATAATAATGAAACTACCAATACATATTTTACTCCATTATAACCTCTTCTAATTAAAGCACCTAAAAAAACAACGTAAAGAATACCAAAAAGAGCACTTTTAAAATTGGTTTTAATCGCTACTTCATCAGACAAAAAAAAGTTCATCAAACCTAATACAGCTGATAAGAACATCAAATTAGAGGATTGTATATGGTTTTCATGAATTACCATCGGTCGCTTTTCCTTTTCTTTTTCTTCCTTTTTATTTATTAATGAAGTAATTATTTCGGTTTCTTCTTCTGAGAAATCTCTGCCTCTTGCTTTAAGTATTTCATAAGCAAATTTTATAGCCTGAGATACAAACCTGCTTTCGGGCTTAATATATTCTTCTAATTGTTTGTCTGTTTTTTGTTCTAAGACACTTTTCTTTACACTCATTTTATTAAATCCATTCGGCTTATTTTTTGATTTTTTATTTCAAAAATAACCACTTGTTCTTTCTTTTCGTTATTTCCATTTCTACCAAAAACATATTCATGAACGATTGCTTTATTATCAAAAAAAATCGTTTTAATGATTTCTGCATTTAGCTCAGGAGATTGTTCAAAAAGTGAGATAAACATATTTTCGCAGTCTTTTTTGCCATCAATTATGGCTGTATGATCCTGAAAATTATAAATTCTGGTATCTTCAGTATATAAAGGCATCATACTTTTAATGTCTTTGTTATTAAATGCCAGCATCTGAGCATCAATAATTTCTTCTATAGTCATGTTTTTTTGTTTTACTCAATTCGTTTTATAACATTATCAAGATTATTAACGACTAGTTTTAAAATGATTTTATTGTTAGGAAAATCCTGTTGCATATCTTTCCTTAACTGAACAAATGATTGGTAAGCGGTTAAATCATTCTGAACAGATTCATGGCACGAAATTGAGATTTCGTAGTTGTTATCTATCTTTTCCAAATAGATGTATTTGGTTAATGAGTTGTCGAAAAAGCCTGTTTTTTCAAAAGAACCGGCAATTTTGTCGGCTTCATTTTCATTGATATTATTTTGATATACAATTTCATGGTTTACAGAACCGTATGTTTTGGTCGATTCTGTGAGTCTTCCGTTGCTGGCTTCATTCAAAAAATAAATACTGAATATAGCGCCAATAGTAACGATACAGCCAATAAGACTAACGCCGGCAGTACGCCAGCCATTAAACTTTTCGCCACCATTTTTTAAATGTTCATTTATTTTTTGTTCCTGATATTTTTTGGCCAAATAACCTGCAATTCCCATATAAATAACAGGAAAAATTACATTAGGAATATTGATGTCCTCAGGGATAAATAAAATCAGGCCAAAAACCACGATGGTTGATAATATGGCAATAATCCAGCTTTTCTTTGCATTCTTATAATCACCAAAAGTTTTAAAATTTTCTGCCATAAGATAACCTGCAACTAATGTTCCGCCCAGAAATGTTCCCACCTGGATTGCTTTTTCGGTATAAATTTTTCCTGTTGGTATTTCTTCAAAAACTGGTTTTTCAATGGCTTCTTCCATAATATTGCTGGTTTGTTTCTAAGTTGGTTTCTGTTTAAGGTTTTAAATATAAAATAATATTTATTACAATTTTTAAATTGGTATAAAGTTAATTGCTATTTTTAATCCTCTATCAAATTCAATTTACTTATGAAGAAAACATTACTCACGGCAATACTGCTGTTTACCGTTTCTTTTTCTGTTTTTGCACAATTAAAAACACCTTCAGAATTTATTCCGAATTACGGAAAACAAATTAGTTATTACCATCAAGTAGAGGATTATTTTAAATATCTCACAGAGCAATCGCAATCAATTAAAAAACAGCAATACGGTGCAACAAACGAGCAGCGTGATTTAAATGTGTATTATATTTCGACACCCGAAAACTTAGCGAATCTGGAACAAATCCGGAATAATAATCTGGCAGCCATTAGTTTATCAGATAAAAAAAATACAGCTGTTGAAGATAAAATTATAGTCTGGCTAAGTTTCAACGTTCACGGAAATGAATTTGCAGGAACCGAAAGTGCTATGACAGTAGCCTACGAACTTTTGAATCCGTCAAACGAAGCCGCAAAACAGTGGTTGAAAAACACGATTGTAATTCTCGATCCGTGCATTAATCCTGATGGATATTCGAGATACGGAAACTGGCTAAGAGAAATTTCCGGAAAAAAAACACATCCGGGATTGTACGACAGAGAACACATGGAAGTCTGGCCCGGCGGAAGATACAATCATTACCTTTTTGATCTCAACAGAGACTGGGCCTGGCAAACTCAAATCGAATCGCAACAACGAATTAAACTGTACAACCTATGGATGCCGCAGATTCATACAGATGTGCATGAAATGAGCTATAATTCGCCTTACTTTTTTCCTCCGGCAGCAGAACCTTTGCATGAGTTTATCGAGCAATACCAAAAGGATTTTTATAATGTTTTGGGTAAAAATATTTCACAAAAATTCGACAAACAAAACTGGATGTACAATACCCGCGAACGATTTGATTTGTTTTATCCAAGTTATGGCGACACTTACCCAACATACAACGGTGCAGTAGGTTTAACGCTCGAACAGGGCGGAATAGGAGCCGGACGTGAAGTTACAATGGAAAACGGTGCAAATGTGACCATAAAAGATAGATTAACGCATCATGCGACTGCGGTTTTAACAGTTGTAGAAAGTGCCGCGTCGCAAAAAGATGTGCTTATAAAAGGTTTCAGGGATTTTCATACCAATGCCAGAAAAAAGGCAAAAGGAGTTTACAATACGTATGTTTTGAAAAGCAATCCGAAACTGGAACAATTAACCGAAATGCTAAAGAAAAATGATATCGAATTTGCTTATGCAGATGCCTCTGCAAGCGCTTCAGGATTTCATTATCAAAACAAGAAAAACGAAAGTTTTAAGATAGAAGCTAATGATTTGATTATAAAAGCAGATCAGCCAAGATCTGTTCTGGCACAGGTTTTATTTGAACCAAATCAAAAACTAAATGATAGTTTGTCGTATGATATTACCGCATGGGCATTGCCTTTGGCATACGGAATCGAAGGGTATGCAGTGAAAAATAATCTTCAGATTAAAACAAAATCTAAAATCGATACAGCCGAAAAAATAGTTCCGGAAAGTGTATACGCTTTTTACGTACCGTGGAATAACAGAACTTCGGCTCAGGTGGTTTCCTTATTACATCAGGCGGGAATAAAAGTACGATCAGCAATGAAAAAGGCCGTTTTTGGGACTGTTTCTATAGAACCGGGCGGATTAATTGTAAGCCGTGCCGATAATCCAAAAATAGCCGATTTCGAAAAAACAATAAGCGATATCATCAAAATCAAAACCGATTACAGTTTTATAACCACAGGATTTTCAACCAATTCTAAAGATATTGGCGGAGAGAATTTTGCATTGCTCAAAGCGCCAAAAATCGTAATGTTTTCCGGAAAAGGAATCGTTTCTACAGAGTTTGGCTCAACCTGGTATTATCTGGATGAAACCATAAGTTATCCGGTAAGTATTGTCGAAACGAGTAATTTTAACAGAGTTAAGTTGTACAATTACAATACTTTGATTCTTTCAGATGGCAGTTATGACTTATCCGAAGATCAGAAAAAACAAATCGACGAATGGGTAAAAAATGGCGGAAAAGTAATCGCAATAAGCAATGCTATTTCCTTGTTTCAGGATCGCGACGGTTATGCTTTGAGTTTGTTTGCCAGTAAAGAAGACAAAGAAAAATCAGAGAAAGAGCAAAAAGAAACCGAACTTAAAAAACGCTTTCTGGATTTTGAAGGCTCAGAACGAAGAAACATTTCAGGTTCAATTCCGGGTGCGATAATCGAGAATAAATTAGATAAAACCTATCCAATGGCATTTGGGTTAGGAAACACTTATTTTAGCCTTAAAAGCAACGAAAGATCGTTTTCATTACTTAAAAATGCGATTAATGTGGCGTATATTCCAAAAGACTATGTAAGTTATGGTTTTGTTGGAAACGATATCCGGAAAAAACTCAACGAAACCGTAAGTTTTGCCGTAGATAAAAGAGGCGACGGAACCGTAATTTATATGATGGACAACCCGCTTTTTAGAGGTTTCTGGGAAAACGGAATATTGTTATTCAGCAATGCCCTTTTCTTAGTACGATAAAAAACGAGATAATTAATTTCCGCTCTTCAGATCTTTTCGAAGAGCGGATTTTTTTTGGGGGAAGCAGTAGTGTTTTTATTCTTTCAGACCTTTTGTCCCGCTGTACACTATATCTTTTCCCGGTTAAAGAAACCGGAAAAAGGATGTCGTTTCCATCGGGGCTAAACGAGAAAGTTACGATTTATAAAACCTTGTCCAGAAAAATACATTTACTTTATACGAACATATCCAGACCCAAAACAGTCATAACATTCCTCGTTTAAGTGTAGTTTATTATCTTCAAATTCAAAAGACATGGCAACAAAAGATTTCGCAGGATCAGTACTTACAATCATGGGTCTTTCGCCGCCAAAAATAGATTTTTGGGTCTTTATTTCAAACGGATAGTCAAAGGCCAATTTTCCATCGATATACTTTTTATAAGAAGAGCCCGAAAATTCAATATAAATTACTTGGTTTGTCGATTTTGGAGTTTCAGTTGTTCCAGCAAATCCACCGCTCGAACTTACCCAGCTCCATTTGCCTTGTAATGATTTTTTAGTCGAATTTACAGCATCATTATTTGAGCAGGAATTCATTATAATTAAAACAAGCAAGAGTAAAATCTTTTTCATTGGTTTAAATCTGGTATTGGTTTAATTAATAGATATGAATTTTGTTAAAAGGTTGCGTTGTTTTTTTATTTGGAGTTAATTTTTTGGTTTTATTTGTAAGTAAATAAAAGAAAAGTTGAGATTTTATAAGGCTTTTAAAATTAATTCTAAATTGATCTTCTATTTAAGAAACCAATATAAAGACCAGATAATAAAAAATAGTATACCAAGAATAAAAATTCTGTTACCTTGTTTTCGGTCTTGTTCATTATAAGCATAGACCTGATTGCCGTTTGGTAATTTTTTTTTGTAAGTGAGTAAATGCCAGCCTATAAAAATAGATATCCAGCCACCAATAAGAGCAAAAATATAACCTGCAATTATGTATCCTTTTTGACTTTTTTCGGGTTTTGCTAATTCCTGTAATCGTTTGTTTTTAATTTCTTCAATTTGAGCCGGAGTAACTTCTTTTCCTTTTTCTTTGAGCAGTTTTTTGGATAATGCAACATCAAATATGCTCCATTCGTCACTTTTGGTGATAAGGTCGATCAATTCGTCATCAGAAAAGCTAAGTAAATAGTAGTTGTCAGGAATTGTTTCTATTTCTTCTTCAGATTTTTTAAGCAGTATCTCATCTACTATTTCAAAATTATTTTTGTCGATTTTTATGCAAAATTCATTTCCAAAAGCATTTCCGGTTATGGTAGCATCTAAGCTTACAGAATTATTATTAATAGTATATTCGATGTTTTCTTTTTCAAGTAATTGTCCAAATTTTTCGACTGAATCTCTATTGTTGAATTTTTTGTATGTTATAAAATTTGTTGTCATTTTTAGGAGTTGGTGAGTTTAAGAATAGGATTTAATTGTTTGTTGTTTTAAATTTGATACAAATGTTTTAGTTTACGTTTTCTGTCAATTCAAATACAATATAGGCTCCGTATTCAGATCGGCCTCTTTCTGTTATAATAAAGACCTTTTTTGTATAAAAAATAATGGCTTTTGTATTGTTTTCAAGGCATTTGAGTGTAATAGGTAAGCCGGTTTTATCAATTGCTGCTTTCAATAAAGCTGTTCCAATACCTTTACCATGATATTGCTCATCTACATACAAATGATGGATAAAACGATCTCTCATCCAGATCGAAATAAATCCAACAGGAATTCCGCCAATTCGCGCTACCAGAATAACTTCTCCTTTGGTATTTTGGTCAAAATCGTTTAATTGAAATGTTGCCGGATCAAGCCACGAAAAAGTCCTTTGCCTTTCTGTCAAGAATAGCATTCTTAAAATATCATGATCGGTTTTTCTGACTGTGGTTATTTCCATTTATGTTTTGGCATCAGGCAAAGAGACGAATTCTATTTTTAAATTTCTATTTCGGTTCTAAAAGCCACAACGGCATCACCTTTTATTTGAATTAATTTTGGTTGGTTATCTTCAATTGAAACCTTGACTTTAATTACTCCCAGACGATCTATTTTTTCGCCTTGTCTTCCGTTAAACTGAAATTCATGTCCATCAAAATCAACAATTTTATTTTGCACAAGGTAACCGCCCAAAGGCCCGTTTGCGTTTCCGGTTACCGGATCTTCGTTTATACCAATTCCAGGGGCAAACATTCTGCCGTAAGTCAGGATATTTTTATCATCAGAATCAAATGTGAAAACAAAATACCCGTTACAGTTAATCTCTTTGCTTAAGTTTGCTAAATCAGTATAGGAAGGTGTTAAATCGTTTAGTTTTGTTCTGTTTTTTATTCCAATCATGACTTTAGAATGTCCTGTAGAAGCAATTTGAATAGGGCATTTATCGTCAATATCAGATTTTTCTAATCCTAAGGCGGTTAACATTTTTTGTGTAATAGTATCATTAAATGGTTTACTAAGTTCGAAAGTTCCCTGAGTCATTAAAATTTGGTAATCTTCGTTTTTCCTGATTATTTCAAACGGCAGGATACCCACTTTGGTTTTATATCTTAAAACACAAGAATCTAATTTTTCTTCGATAGCTTTGGCATACATTGCTGCAATGGTAGCGTGTCCGCAAATCGGAACTTCGGTATTGGGCGTAAAGTAGCGTATAATACCATCGTAGTCCTCACTATCAGGAGAGAAAAGAAAAGCCGTTTCAGAATTGTTTAATTCTCTCGCGATTTGCTGCATTTGGTAATCATTTAAACCATCTGCGTTTACCACAACTCCTGCAGGGTTTCCTTTAAATTTTTCTTTTGTGAAAGAATCTATCTGATATGTTATTCGTTTTTTCATTATAATTTTATGGGACCAAATTCAGTTTAGAAAGAAGCAGACAGTGTTTTATAAAGTTTGTTTTTCTTCTTCCAGGATAATTTTATTCAATTCTTATTGGGGTTGTTTGTTGCTGCTTTTTGTTCAACTTTCTTATCCAGAAAATAATATAGACTGCACCAAAAGTTCCCGGGATAAACCACCCATAATAACTAGGAAAAAAATTATTTACAACAACAAAAGCGGTTGCAGCAGAAATATAACCACCAATCATTTTTCCCAGATGCAGTTTTAGCCAGACCTCATGTAGTTTATCCGGGTTTTTATAAAGTATTAAATCCCGCGATGAAAAAAAGAGTCCAATAACACCAAAAGCAGTTAAAACAATATTGATTTTTTGATGCATTAACGGATGATACAAAATCATTACTATTCCTGTTGCGATCATAATTCCTGAAATAATTTTATCTCTCTTTAAAACGGTGTTTTTATTTTTGAATCGCAAAGCTCTGTAACCCGTTATAATAAAATAAGAACTAAAAATTCCGATTGCGAATAAAAACGGACTTTTGTGTTGAGGTAAACAAGAAATAATTAAAGCGGTTAATGCAGATAAAAGCATACAGTAATAAAAGAGTTTTCCGGATTTTTTATGAATGACTTTTCCTTTTTTGACCATCAATGCAATCAAGCCAGAAATGAGAGCAATACCGCCAAATACAGCGTGAGAATAAATTAGTAATTCTATTAGTTTTTCGTTCTCCATTTTTGACTATAATGCTTAATATTTACTAAAAAATAGTAGATAATTTGGTAGTTTGAGTTTTCAGTTGAGCTAAAATACTCTTTTTCGAATCGAAATTCTAATCTTTTATTTTCTTGTCAAATCTGTAATTAGCAAAGGATTGTTTTCTTTTAATTTATTGACTAATTCTTCAACTGTGTCAGGATTTTCTTTAATATGCTCATATTCGGCAGTAGTTATTCCAACGATTTGTAAAAAGGAAACTTCACCATGCGGTGTATTAATTTTTTTTATTTCGGGATCGTTTACAAACAATAAAGCGGTGATGTCTGTTTCGGTATCGAGCCTAATTGGTCCGTTTGCCGGCATATAATGAAACTCTTCAAACCAGTTACCGCTGCTAAAAACATATTTGGCAATGTTTTGCAAAAGTGCAATTGGCCAGCCAGGAGTTTCGTTGTCGGCACTAAAAGGTTTCAGTCTGAAAGTAAGTTCAAATCCCCATTTGCTGAATTCACTCTCCAGTTTTTCTTCGTTATAATATAATTCAGAAAAGCCGTAAGTCACAAAATGAAAATGATCGGTTTGGTTTTTACTTTCGTAAATGCTTATTCCGTCAAGCGGATCTTCTCCGCCCAGTATATAACCAATAGCAGGAGCAAAATGTTTAGGTTCCTGATTGGAATAAAGCTCCTCGAACTGTTTGTCTATAGCCAGCCACCCCACAGCATCATCCTCTGAAAATTCTTTTTTGTATTCTTCTAAAGTCATGTTTTTATTGTTTAAGAAATGAGACGCTTAAAAAAAAAATCCTTTCGAAAAGGATCGTTATAAGGCTAATTTAGAATAAAATTCAAAATATTTTAAGCCAACGTATTGAAATGCTTTTTGAAAGTCGTTGAAATATTTTCTACAAAGCTTTTGGTGTATTGCCCTGTACTATCCAGATCAGGATCTAAAATGGTGATTTCAAGACCGCTTAATTTTGAACTTTCAAATAAATAAGAAGTAAGTTCATTGAATTCTTCATAAGTTAATCCGTCTGGTGTTCGGCTGTCTACACACGGCATTAAAGCATCGTTTAAAACATCTACATCAATGTGAAGCCAGAAACCATCAAGATTTTTGTTTTCTATTTGCGAAAGAAATGATTTTGCACAGTTTGAAATACCTTGTTTACGTAATTCCTGAAGACTGATGTAAGTGGCTTACGAGGTTTGAATTTCTTTTTCGTATTCGTTATCATATTCGCGATTGCCCACACACCAAAGATTTTCCTCATTTATATAAGGAGATAAATTGAGAATGTTGGTTAGTTTTTTGTGTCCGTTTCCGGTAACTATCGAAGCTGCCATTCCGCCAACACCTCCGGTTTCAGACAACGAAACATTCATGAAATCTGTATGTCCGTCAAGGTAAAACAAACCGTAATTTCCTTTTTGTTTTAAAGCAATCGCCGGACCTAAAAGAATGCTGCAATCGCCTCCCAATACAAACGGAAATTTATTTTGTGTAAGTAAATTGTTAATTAGATAAGCTTGTTCTCTTGCATAATCGACTAACGAATTTACGTTTAGGATATTCGTTTCGGAATCTCTACGGTTAGTGTACTTTGGAGGATCAAGTCTGATAATATTCTTGGGATGAATAGCTTTGTGCAGATTATGTTTCCAGAACCAATCGGGTAATTTTTTTACGCCGGGTTCTTTTCCGGTTTGTGGTTCTTTTAAGCCCAGATTCGAGGGAAATTCAACAATACAGATTTCTTTCATGACCTTTTTTGTTTGGTTATAAAGTTATGAAAATAAATTTTTAAGAAAACCCACTGAGAATAATTTAAGATTAAGTTTTAAATCTAAACTGATTTTATTCTTTATCAATCGTGATTACCAGCCTGTTTTCTTTTGTATTATGTTTTTCTTTTGTTTTCGTTAAAATCAAGTTTGTTAATCTATTGATAAACTTGAAAACGGAAAAGTTAATTCTGCATTTTATACTTAGTTGTAAGTTGCTATTGCTTTAGAAATTTCATTGTCGAAACTGGTTGACATACAGTGATATCTATGATTTCCTTTTTATATGTTTTTTTTTAAGGAAATGAAATTTTATTGTATTTAATTTATATGAATAATTTTGTTGTTTAAAGCTATTGTGCGTGAAGGATGGGAACGATATCCTTTTATGGCGGGGTTCGCCATAAAAGATATAGTGGACAGCCTGACCCGGAGGGACACGCCATAAAAAAAATCCGATTTGTTATAAACAAACCGGATTTTAAATTGAAAATTATATGTAACCGTGTTAATGCAAATGCATCGACATAATATTTTTTACAAGTGAATTACTTCGCCGTAAGCATCTGCAACAGCTTCCATAACAGCCTCGCTCATGGTTGGGTGAGGGTGGATAGATTTTAAGATTTCATGACCTGTAGTTTCCAGTTTACGGGCTACAACTGCTTCAGCAATCATATCTGTAACACCAGCACCAATCATGTGGCATCCTAACCATTCTCCATATTTAGCGTCAAAGATTACTTTTACGAATCCGTCTGGAGTACCGGCAGCTTTTGCTTTTCCAGAAGCAGAGAATGGGAATTTACCAATTTTTAATTCGTAACCTTTTTCTTTTGCTTGTTTTTCGGTTAAACCTACAGAAGCGATTTCCGGAGTAGCGTAAGTACAACCAGGAACGTTTCCGTAATCGATTGGGTCTACATGTAAACCAGCAATTTTCTCAACACAGTTGATTCCTTCTGCAGAAGCTACGTGAGCTAAAGCCTGACCCGGAGTAACATCTCCAATAGCGTAGTATCCAGGAATGTTAGTTGCGTTGTAAGCGTTTACTAAGATTTTATCTCTGTCAACAGCGATTCCAACTTCTTCTAAACCAATATTTTCAATGTTTGTTTTGATTCCAACTGCCGAAAGCACGATGTCTGCTTCAAGAACTTCTTCTCCTTTAGCCGTTTTTACAGTTGCTTTAACGCCGTTTCCTGTAGTGTCGATTTTCTCAACAGAAGAGTTGGTCATAATTTTCACACCTGCTTTTTTCATAGAACGCTCCATTTGTTTAGAGATGTCCTCGTCTTCAACTGGAACAATGTTTGGCATAAATTCTACAATAGTTACTTCAGTTCCCATTGAGTTATAGAAGTGAGCAAACTCAACACCAATTGCTCCTGAACCTACAATAATCATAGATTTTGGCTGTGTTGGTAATGTCATTGCCTGACGGTATCCAATTACTTTTACACCATCTTGTGGCAAGTTTGGTAATTCACGAGAGCGAGCTCCGGTAGCAATAATAATATGATCAGCACTATATTCAGTTACTTTATTGTCTTTATCGGTAACGTCAAGTTTTTTCCCTGGTTTTAATTTTCCAAAACCTTCGATAACGTCAATTTTGTTTTTTTTCATTAAGAATTGAACTCCTTTGCTCATTCCTTCGGCAACACCACGACTACGTTGTACTACAGCAGGGAAATCTTTATCGAATTCAGAAACTTTCAAACCGTAGTCAGAAGCGTGTTTTAAATAGTCAAAAACCTGAGCTGATTTTAGCAATGCTTTTGTTGGGATACATCCCCAGTTTAAACATACACCACCAAGGTTTTCTTTTTCAACTACAGCTACTTTAAAGCCTAATTGTGAAGCTCTAATCGCTGTTACATATCCGCCAGGACCACTTCCTAAAACAATAACGTCGTATTTCATTTTTTTGGTTTTTAGTATTTATAACCGAAAATGAGGTTTATAATTCCGAAACTCACTCTTCGATTTTTCTTTTGTTATTTGTGATTGCGAATTTAAGGATTTATTTTAAAAAACGCTTTAAATTTTATTTTTACCCACTCTGATTTTGATCTTTTCACAGAAACTTAAGTAATTGTGAATTGTAAATTGTGAATTATGAATTGAAAATTGAAAAATAGAAGTTAAATCTTAAATCAAAGTGTTAATGTAGATTTAAAAAAAAGATGCCACAGATTAGAAGATTAAAAGGATTAAAAAAATCAGTGTTAATCTTGTAATCTGTGGCGATATATTTTGCTATTTATAGAATTAAGAGAAAGGACATTGCTTGGCTTCAACTCCGTTCAGCCTGACAATCGTTAGTCTCAATTAATAATTAACTATTAAACTTTAACATGTCCCCAGTTTTCACCGCTGGCGATTCTGCGAATTTGCATTTCGCTAACACCAAATTGTTTGGCAATCATTTTTAGACGGGTTTTTTGCTCTGGTCGGGCGAGGATTTTTTTAATTAACATCACTTTGGTAGTTGTTAATTTTCTTCCGTCAGCTTTTAAGTTGTGTTCGATCAGGTTCTTTTTGGCCTGAATCACGCGCGGGCTTTTACGGCTGTGCGCCATCATTTCGGCTTTGGTTGCCCAACGCAGATTATTTTCATCATCGTTGCTACGGTTGTAATCTAAATGAAGTACATAGGTTTGTTCTTCGGACTGTTTCGGGATAAAATACTGAGCGACTAATTTGTATAAAAAGAGATATTTATTGACAATTTTGTCGCCATTTCTGACCTTAAATCTAAAAGTGGGATATCCATCACTTAAACCGCCTTTTAAGAGACGACCGTTTCGAATTTCATCTGTAAAGCTTATTAACCGGCCTTTATTTGAAATTGCATATCTAAGTTGTAATGAGGCGTTTATTTCTATTTCTTTGAATTCTTCGTTCGGATAAAATCTATTTTGTGGCATTTTCTTTTGCATTTGAATTTTGTCTCTCAAAGATAAATAATTCAAAAAAAAGGAATGCTATCCCATTGACTGCGAAGCAGCAGTTTTATGATTCTTATAACGCTAATTTAACTTTTTTAAGAACTTTTTTAGCATTTCAAATCTCAATTAGCGACTGAAAATTGCGAGTCGTATAGATTTTTATAGTAACCGTCGGCTTTATTAAGCAATTCATGGTGAGTTCCCTGTTCTACAATCAAACCTTTATCCATAACCACAATTTTGTCTGCATTTACAATCGTAGCCAATCTGTGTGCAATAATAATCGAAGTTCTTCCTTTAGTTATTGTTTCGGTGGCGCGCTGAATCAATTCTTCAGAATAAGTATCAATTGAAGATGTAGCTTCATCCAAAATCAAAATACTTGGATTACTCACATACGAACGTAAAAAGGCGATCAATTGGCGTTGTCCTGAAGACAGCATTACACCACGCTCTTTTACATCAAAATCATAATTATCAGGCAAACTCATAATAAAATCGTGTACGCCTATTTTCTTGGCAGCATTCAAAACATGTTCGCGTGTAATCTCCGGATTGTGCAAAGTGATGTTGTTGTAAATCGTATCGGCAAACAAAAATACATCCTGCAGTACAACCGCAATTTGTTTTCGTAGCGAAGCCAAAGTATAGTCTTCGATATTGTGACCATCAATAAAAATGGTTCCGCTGTTTATTTCGTAAAAACGATTCAGTAAATTAATAATGGTAGATTTTCCGGCTCCTGTAGATCCTACAATGGCAATAGTTTGTCCGGAAGCGACAGATAAATCAATGCCTTTTATAACTTCCTCTTCAGGAATATAACTAAAACGGACGTTTTTAAATTCGATACTCCCATTAAAAATTGGCGCTTCGATGATTCCTGTATCCTGAATATGATCCTGAGTATCGATAATGTCAAAAACACGATTGGCAGCGATCATTCCCAATTGCATTTCGTTAAATTTATCTGCAATCTGACGTAGCGGATTAAATAACATACCAATAAACATTGTGTAGGAGAATAAATCTCCAAAAGTCGTAAAATGATCGCCGTTCAGAATTTTAAAACCGCCGTAAACAACCACCAATCCTAAAGTGATAGACGAAATAATATCGGCAATAGGGAAAAATATTGAGTTGTATAAAATGGTTTTAATCCAGGCAACTCTATGCTTGTTGTTGATTTCCTTAAAGTTTTCGGCTTCGATTTTCTCACGGTTAAAAAGCTGTACAATCTTCATTCCAGTAACACGTTCCTGAACAAACGAGTTCATATTGGCAATCTGAGTTCGGACTTCCTCAAAAGCAACCTGCATTTTACGCTGAAAAATTCGGGTAATAAAAACCAAAATAGGCATGGCAACGACCACAATCCATGTTAGTTTCCAGTTCATATAAAACATAAAAATCAGCACGACCAGCATTTTCATCAGATCGCTTATAATCATAAAAAGACCCTGACTGAAAATACGCGCAATCGATTCAATGTCCGAAACCGATCTGGTTACCAATTGTCCCACCGGAACCAAATCAAAATATTTCATTCTAAAACTCAGAATATGTTTGAAAAGCTTAGTTCGAATATCTTTTACAATATCCTGACCCAGCCAGTTTGCCCAATAGACAAAATAGAATTGAGAGAAAACTTCCATCAGCAAAACAACGCCCATCAAAATGATATACATAAGCAAACCATGCTTGTCGTGTGTCTTGATATAGCCGTCGACCGTTTCTTTTAATAAATAGGGGCGAAGTGCTGCAAAAATCGATAACGAAACAGCGAAGATAATAACGCCATAATAGCGCCATTTATAAGGTTTAGTATATTTTAAAATTCGTTTGAATAATCCGGTATCAAATGCTTTTGCTTTCATTTTTATTTTCTGGAGCTATTCCTGCTTTTCGTTACAAGTTTTTCTCAAAAATATGTTTTTGTATTATTTTTATAAAGCTTCCGTTGGTCGCTCTATAAAAATTACAAAAAACTATATTTTTCTCAAAAAAGCTTTTCACTTCAATCAGGGCTATTTTATGATGTAATCGTAATAAATTTCGGTCAAATACAATCCGTGTGCCGGAACCGAAAATCCGGCTTTCTCTCTGCTTTTACTGGCAATAATGTTTTCAACATCAGCCAAAGAAATTTTATGCAATCCAACATTTACCAAAGTTCCCACAATCGCCCGAACCATATTTCGCAAAAAACGATTGGCAGAAATGGTAAAAACCAATTTACTGTTTTCCTGTTTCCAATACGCCTCAAAAATTGTGCAATCAAAGGTGTTTACATCTGTATTTACCTTCGAGAAACACTGAAAATCGGTATGGTTTAATAAAATCTTTGCCGCTTCATTCATCAAATCTACATCTAATTTTTGATTAAAATACCAGCTCAATTCCTGTAAAAACGGATTTTTAACCGTGTTGATATGATATTCATACGTTCTTTTAGTAGCATCAAAGCGGCAATGCGCATCGTCATGCACCAAAATAATATCCAAAACTGCAATATCTTTTGGCAAATACGAATTCAGTTTATGTATTAGATTTAGAGTGTCAATAGGTGTTTCAACATCAAAATGTCCATACATTTCCTCAGCATGAACACCGGTATCAGTTCGTCCGGCTCCCATTACATTTATAGTTGCATTTAATAAAACCGAAAGCGCCTTGTTTAAAGTTTCCTGAACAGAGGATGCGTTGGGTTGAAATTGCCAGCCATGATAATGTGTGCCGTTATAAGCAAATTGAATAAAATATCTCACAGTAGAGGTTCAAAGTTTCAGAGGGGTAAAGGTACAAAGATTTTTTCTTTATAAGGCTCAAAGGCTCAAAGTCGCAAAGTCACAAAGATTTTTTATGATTGACATTGCAGAGGTGCACAGGATTGCGTCTTATGTGAGATATGAAAATAAATAAATTTGTCAAGTTGTTTGCTTCTGCAGAAACTTTTTAAACTCTAAATTTAAAATTAGAAACCTTTGCTTCTTTGTTTCTCTGAGGCTTTGAACCTTCTCTAGGAATTGTTAAAACCCAAAATACCAATCATAGTTTGTTTATGAAAAAATCAGGTCAGAAATTGACAATTCCAACGATTTAAATAAAACTTTTTCTTAACATTTTTAAAGAGAAATTGACAAATGTTAATTTTGAAAATATTTTATTTTAACAGGAAATATTTCTTTTATGTTTGTAGTCTAAATATCAAAAAATCATGAATGAAATTACTTCTTATTGGTGGATAATTTTAATCTTATTCTCCTTTCTTTTTTACAAATTTATTTTGCGTGTTTTCTTCGGAATGGTAATGGTTCCAGAGGATAAAATTGGTTTAGTAACCAAAAAATTCGTTTTGTTTGGAGCTGATAAATCGCTTCCTGATGGTCGTATTATTGCGACAAAAGGAGAAGCAGGTTATCAGGCGCAAACGCTTGCTCCGGGTTTATACTGGGGAATGTGGATCTGGCAATATTCTATTGATATGACCGGATTTACAATCATCCCGGAAGGGAAAATTGGGCTAGTTTTAAGTAAGGACGGAAAAGAAATTCCTACTGGGCGTATTCTTGCCCGAAAAGTAGAAAGCGACAATTTTCAGGATGCTACGGCTTTCTTGAATAATGGAGGACAAAAAGGACGTCAGACTGCTTTTATTACCACAGGTTCATATCGTATTAATACCTTCTTGTTTGAAATTGTAATTGCAGATCAGATTAAGATTTATGAAAATATGATTGGTATTGTAACGGCACTTGACGGAGAACCAATTCCGCAGGGACAAATTGCTGGTAAATTTGTCGAAGATCATAATAACTTTCAGGATTTTGATAAGTTTCTGGAACATGGCGGAAACCGTGGTTTACAGCCTCAGGTTATGCTGGCAGGATCTTACTATATCAATACCTGGGGAATTTTAATCGAACAAAACCCGATGACAGATGTGCCAATAGGATATGTTGGTGTTGTGATTTCGTACATTGGAGAAGACGGACAGGATGTAACCGGAGATACTTTTAAACACGGAAATATTGTTTCTAAAGGGCAACGAGGTGTGTGGATGGAGCCTTTTGGACCAGGAAAATATGCCTTAAATAAGTATACAACCAAGTTAGAAGCCGTTCCAACTACCAATTTGGTTCTAAACTGGGCAAATGCGCGAAGCGAATCGCATGATTTAGATAAAAACTTATCTACAATTACTGTACGTTCAAAAGATGGTTTCCCTTTTAATCTGGATGTGGCGCAAATTATTCACGTTCCGGCTGCTGAAGCACCAAAAGTTATTGCCCGTTTTGGAAGCATGAATAACCTCGTTTCTCAGGTTTTAGAACCTACTATTGGTAACTATTTTAGAAACTCAGCTCAGGATAGTGATGTGATTTCTTTCTTATCGACCAGAAAAGAACGTCAGGAATCAGCTAAAAATCATATCAAATTAGTATTGGATGAATACAATGTAAATGCAGTTGATACTTTGATTGGAGATATCGTTCCGCCGGATTCATTGATGAAAACTTTAACAGACAGAAAATTAGCCGAAGAAGAGCAAAAAACATATCAAACCCAAAGAATGGCGCAGGAACAACGTCAGGGAATGGAAAAAGAAACCGCGATTGCTGATATGCAGAAAGAAATTGTACGAGCTTCTCAAAGTGTTGAAATCGCACAACGTACTGCCGATGCAACCGTTAAGAAAGCAGAAGGTGATGCAACCAGTTTAAAACTGAATGTAAATGCTGAAGCCGAAGCAACAAAAATGCGCGCGAATGCAGAAGCCGAAGCAACAAAAGCAAGAGCGGGAGCACAGGCCGAAGCGACCAAATTAAATGCAAGTGCCGAAGCCGAAAGAATTTCAAAAACTGGTTTGGCTGAAGCTGAAAAAATCATGGCAATAGGTAAATCAACCGCCGAATCATACCAACTTCAGGTTAGCGCAATGGGTGGAGATAATTTTACCAGATATAAAGTTACCGAGGAAATTGGTAAAGGAAACATCAAAGTAATTCCTGATGTGTTAATTTCAGGAAATGCAGGTTCTGATGGCTCAATTAGTGGTTTATTGGGTTTAAAATTAATGGAAATGATGGATACCAAAGATTCTAAAGATCTCAAAAATCCAAAAAAGCAATAGTTTTTTGTAAAATGTAAAACATAGAGCTGCGAACCAGTATGTCTAATATTGGATATATAAATCCGATTTGCGTAAGCAAATCGGATTTTCATTAAAAATCTCAGCATCTCAGAAACTTAATATCTTTAAAAAAAACCTTTGTACCTTTGCTCCTCTTAATCTTTGCCTCTCAAAAACGAATGAAAAAAATCCTTCTCCTTTCTGATACACACAGTCATATTGACGATACCATTTTAAAATATGTTAATCAGGCTGATGAGGTTTGGCATGCAGGAGATATTGGAGATTTGAGTGTTACCGATACCATAAAAAAACTGAAACCTTTGCGCTGTGTCTACGGAAATATCGATGATGCTCAGGCGAGATTAGAATTTCCTTTGCATAATAGATTTTTATGCGAAAACGTTTCGGTCTGGATTACACATATTGGCGGATATCCAGGCAAATATAATCCGGCGATAAGAGAAGAAATGGCTTTGAATCCGCCTAAATTGTTTATTTGCGGACATTCACATATCTTAAAAGTAATGTTCGATAAAAAGAATAACTTATTGCATATGAATCCCGGTGCAGCCGGAAAAAGCGGATTTCATCAAGTCCGAACCATGTTGAGATTTGTAATAGACGACGATAAAATTAAAGATCTAGAAATTGTAGAAATAGGGAAAAAATAATTTTGATTAGAGTAACGGAACCTGAATCTCGATCAACGTTCCTTCGTTTGGTTTAGAAATAATCGAGATGTTTCCTTTGTATTTTTTAATTCGGGCTCTAATACGGTTTAAGCCAAAACCTTCCACTTCATGTAGTTTTTTAGCTTTAAAACCCTTTCCGTTGTCCTGAATAATGATTACAAGATTATCAAGATCTTCTGCCAGTGAAAGCCTCGCGTTTTTTGCATTACTGTGTTTGATGATGTTGTTGAATAATTCAGATACAATAAAGTAAATTTTCATTTCAAATTTTTCATTGTATCTCTTTTCTGTTGAAACTGTGCTTGAAAATTCAAAAGTGATCGTAGAGTTGGAGTTTTTTTCGCATAAATCTTCCAAAGCATAAATCAGTCCGAAACGAAGCAATAATGAGGGAACTAAGTCGTGCGACATGTCCCGAAGCAAATCGTGAGCTTCCTCCAATATCGCTTTAGCTTTTTGAATCTCTTCAGATTTAATATTGTTTTGAGAGGTAAAAGCGTTTAAATGCAAACCTACTGATGAAAGCAAGGAATTTATATTATCGTGTAAAAATGAAGCAACTTGTTTACGCTCGATCTCCTGAGTATCGATTCCTGCATTAATAACATTCAGTAATATTTTTTGTTTGATGTCTTTTCTTTTGATCTTTTGTTTCAGTTTATTATTTTGATAAAAAAAATAAAACAAAAAGAATAGTATGATAACGAGAACGATAGAAAGACTGACTATCTTTTTATTCGTTATTTTTTCAATATTTTCAGACTTAAAAAGGGGGTGTTTTTTTGAGCTCTGTTCTGAAACAACAGCGGGTTCTTTTAGAACTGCTTTTTCCTGACTAAAAACCAGGTTTCCATTAAGAAAAAAAAATAGGAGCAGGGAAGTGAAAGTTCTAAAAATCGGCATAAAGAATACAAATTATATAAAGATTAAAACTTTATAAGCTGTTAAGGGTTGATAAGATTATTTTTTAAAGCATATTTTACAAGGCCAATAGTACTTTTTGTTTTTAACTTTTTCATGATGTTTTTTCGGTGCGTTTCAACAGTATTGGTGCTAATGAAAAGCTGTTCGCTAATTTCTTTACCGCTATATTCTAATGAAATCAGGGTGATAATTTCGATTTCACGAGCACTTAAAATAGGATTTTCGACACTTATATTGCTATTGAGTTTTGGATTGTTTTGCATAAAACTGTTAAAGATCTTTTCTCTTACAGCATCGCAAAAGTATTCCTGACCCTGATAAACAGCTTCAATGGCTTCTATGATATTTTCACCGGCGCATTTTTTTGTAAGATAACCTTTAGCGCCTAATTTCATTACCTCTTTTATGATTTTTAAGTCATCATAACTGGAAAGGATAATTACTTTACATGAAAAACCTTTTTGATTAAATTCTTTTAGAACTTCAATACCGTCTTTTTTAGGCATACTGATATCCAAAACTAATATGTCAGCATTGTTTTGAGCAACATCATCATAAATAGTAGTGCCATCTTTGGAAGTACCAACAACTTCAAAATTACTTACTGTCTGCAATAAATTGGTTAGCCCATCAATAAGTACCTGATGATCATCGGCAAGATGTATCCTTATTTTATATTTCATAATATTTTTTGGAAACTAAAAAAACAAAACTATGAAAAAAATATCTTACAAGGTCGTTTTTTTAATTTGTTTTAACGCTCCTGTCTTGAGATCATAAAAAAACAAGGGCCACAAAAAAACCCGAATTATAAAATTCGGGTTCTCTTCGCACAAAAAACTTAAGTTTATAGGTTTACCTCAAACGGTCTACAGATTTTACAAGATCTTCATCCTTTTTGATGGCTTTATTAGCTAAAACTAATAACACGATAGCAACAATAGGTAGAAACATCCCAATACCTTTCTCAGATACAATAGTAGTATCTCCAGATAAATTTAGAGAGCGATATACAAATAATCCTAATAAAATTAAATTCAATATTATGTTCAGTCTGCCCATTACAAACTGATTTTGTCTTTTTTTGTATGAAATAATGCTAATGATAGAAAGCATGGTACTTAGACCTAATAAAATAGTATAAAACTGATCTTGCATAAAATAAAATGCCTTACCGCTATTTAATGTCCAAAGCGGAACAAAAAACATAAGAACTCCTGTAATTAGGAAGGTAAGAATTAAATATACGGTCTGAATTCGCTGTATCATGATCTGAAATTGTTTTACAAAAATATATTTTCTTTTTTTAAAATACTATTGTATGATTAAATTTTATTCGTATTATTGCATCATAATACCGTAAGCACTTCATACTGCGGTCAATCGAAAAATATTATCTACCTATTCTTTTTACAGTATTTCCTTAAAATAATTAAATTCATAGAACATTCATGTTTGATATTTCTGCATTAAAAGAAATGAAGCTTGCTGAGCTTCAAGAAATAGCTAAGTTAGCTAAAAATATAAAGTTTAATGGCGTTAAAAAAGACACTTTAATCAGTCAGATTTTAGCGCATCAGGAAACGACTGCAGCATTGCCGCCCGTTTCTGCCGTGGCAGAAAAGGAAGCAGGAGATGACAAACCGAAAAGAGCAAGAATTGCACCTGCTAAAAAGCCTGCTGTTTCAAAAAATGCACCAGTTCTTGAGTTTGATCAGGTTGAGGAAACTCCGGAGAAAAAAGAAACTCCAATTGTTTCAAAACCAAATGCAAAAAATCAGGCCGCACCAAAAATTCAGCCTGTAAAAAAGCAACCAATAGAAAAACAACAGGTAGAAAAACAACAGGTAGAAAATCGGGAAACTGTTGATGAACTGGCAGCAGAAGAAAAGAAAGGCCCAAAAATTGTAAAATTTAATAAAGCCGCTTACGAGAAAAAGGTAGCTCTTCAAAAAGAAAAGGAAGCTGTAAAAGAAGTAAGTACAGAAGAAGTTGGAGAAGTTATTGCTCCGGCAGCTGAAAAAGCAGAAGGGAATGCTCCTGTAAAAAAGATCAATCCGAACCAGAATAAAAATCAAAATCCGAACCAAAACCAGAATCCGAACCAAGCTCAAAACCAAAATCCAAATCCAAGTGGTAACGGTAACGGAAATGGTAATAATGGGAATCAAAATCAAAACCATAAAAACAAAAAGAATAATTTCAGAGATTCAGATTTTGAATTTGACGGAATTATAGAAAGTGAAGGTGTTCTTGAAATGATGCCAGACGGATACGGATTTTTACGTTCATCAGATTATAATTATTTAGCCTCTCCCGATGATATTTATTTATCAACGTCACAAATCAGATTATTCGGTCTTAAAACCGGAGATACAGTAAAAGGAGTGGTTCGTCCTCCTAAAGAAGGCGAGAAATTTTTCCCACTAGTTCGTGTACTTAAAATCAATGGTCACGATCCGCAGGTAGTTCGCGACAGAGTTTCTTTTGAACATCTGACACCTGTTTTTCCTTCAGAAAAATTTAAATTGGCCGAAAAAGGCAGTTCTATATCAACCCGTATTATCGATTTATTTTCTCCAATAGGAAAAGGACAACGTGGAATGATTGTCGCGCAGCCTAAAACGGGTAAAACAATGTTGCTTAAAGACATTGCAAACGCAATTGCAGCAAACCATCCTGAAGTTTACCTTATTGTTCTTTTGATTGATGAGCGTCCTGAGGAGGTTACCGATATGCAGCGTAGTGTGCGTGGTGAAGTAATTGCTTCAACATTTGACAGAGAACCACAAGAACACGTGAAAATTGCAAATATCGTTCTTGAAAAAGCAAAACGTTTGGTAGAATGTGGTCACGATGTAGTGATTTTATTAGATTCGATTACACGTCTGGCAAGAGCTTATAATACCGTTCAGCCTGCGTCCGGAAAAGTGTTAAGTGGTGGTGTTGATGCAAATGCATTACAAAAACCAAAACGTTTCTTTGGAGCTGCAAGAAATGTAGAAAACGGAGGTTCATTGAGTATCATTGCAACTGCATTGACAGAAACAGGTTCTAAAATGGATGAGGTAATCTTTGAAGAATTTAAAGGAACCGGTAACATGGAACTTCAGTTAGATCGTAAAATTGCCAACAAACGTATTTTTCCTGCAATTGATCTTACTTCGTCAAGTACACGTCGTGATGATTTGTTATTAGACGAGAAAACCTTACAAAGAATGTGGATTATGCGTAAATATCTATCTGATATGAATCCGGTAGAATCTATGGATTTTGTTAATGATCGCTTTAAGAAAACAAAAAACAATGAAGAGTTTTTGATCTCGATGAATGATTAAAAGAGGTACAAAGATGCTAAGGTTCAGAGTTGCAAAGATTTTATTTTTCGAACTCTAACTAAAATTATAAAAATCATAAAAAAAGGATAAGCTAGCTTATCCTTTTTTTATGATTTAAAGTTTTTTAAAAAACCTCTGAGCCTTTACAACTATTTCTTATCCACTACCGGTCGGTTTTCTCTGTTTGCTAAATCCCAGGCGATGGAGAATGCTAATTGTGTTCTTTTGGTCAGAGCATCGTATTCGATTTTTTGAGGTTCATCACCTTTTTGATGGTAATCTTCGTGAACTCCGTTAAAGAAAAATACTGACGGAATGCCGTGTTTTGCAAAATTATAATGATCAGAACGCTCATAAAAATGATTCGGATCTTTAGGATCATTAAATTTAAAATCTAAATCTAATTTGGTGTATTTCTCGTTTTGAGCGACCACAATATTGTGTAAATCTGTCGAAAGTCTGTCAGCGCCAATTACATAAACATAATTATTGGTTTTTGCATGTTCTAAATCGCGACGTCCAATCATGTCAATATTAATATCAGTAATGGTGTTGGCAATTGGGAATAACGGATTTTCAGAATAATAGCGGGATCCGTGTAATCCATGTTCCTCACCAGTTACATGAAGAAATAAAATGGAACGTTTAGGTCCGTGTCCTTCTTTTTTGGCTTTTGCAAAAGCTTTTGCCATTTCTATCACGGCTACCGTTCCGGAACCATCATCATCAGCTCCGTTGTAAATGTCTCCATTTTTTATTCCTACGTGATCATAGTGTGCCGAAATAACCAAAACTTCATCCGGTTTTTCTGAACCTTCTATGTATGCCCAAATGTTTTCTGAATCTGGTAAGTTTTCATTATGTCTTGCGTTCAAAAAAGCCGCTGGAATATGCTGGTAATAATCTGTTGCTCCTTTAGGAAACGCAATACCGCTTTTTTTGTATTGTTCGATCATATAAAGACCTGCTTTTTTCTGGCCTTTAGATCCTGTTTCGCGTCCTTCCATTTCGTCAGAGGCTATAATGTATAACATTGTTTTCAGATCTTTTTCAGAAATGGCTTTTATATATTTACCTGGATCCGAATTGTCTTTTGATACCACCGACTGTGCATTCTTGCAGGAGAAGGCAGTAGTAATTAATAATAGAAGTATAAATTTTTTCATATTGGGTTTAATGTAAGTTTACAAATGTGTAGAAAACGTAAAAGATTAGTAAAAATAGGATAAAACAGAAGTTAATCCCGAACAATAAGACACTTTTAACAAATGAAACAAATCTGCTTTCGCCGTAAAAACGATGGTGCGCCGGATAGAAATAATAAAACATCCACGTAAAACCTAAAAAATCTGTTATATATGATATAAAAGTTAACGGATTATCTTCGCCAAATAATCCAATAACTCTTCTGATGATAAATAAAATCAGAAATATTAAAAGTAAAAATGAAAAATAGTGCAACGTAAATATGCCATGATCAAAGTAATACCATTTCTTTTTATTGTGAAAAATCCATAAAAAGAAAGCAAAAAACGGCATTACAATAAACAGTACTTTGGGAATATTGTGTATAAAGGATTCCGTAAATTTATTAATAATGTCTTTATTCGAATTGTGCTCTTTTACATATTGAATTTTTTTGATTGCCCAGTAGGTAAACTCATCTGCTTTTTTTTCTTCGGGACCAAATTTTTGTATCGAATCTACTTTTCTGGTAAAATCATCAAAACCGTCTCCGGGTTCAAGATCGTCTAAAGTTCCGGTAAAGATGGTTTTAGGAACTTCTTTTTCTATTTTATTATTTTTGTCTGAAGTTACAATTTCGGTATCATGACCAGGAAATAATGCGATCATCAAAAACGTAATAAAACTTATAAAAATATAAAGACGAACAGGTGCAAGGTAGGATAATCTTTTTCCGGAAAGATATTCTTTGGTTAATGTTGAAGGTTTAAAAAGTAAATTTCGAATAGTTTTCCAGAAAGCATTTTCGTAATGCGTCAGATCTTCAAAGAAGTGAATGAATAAATGGTGAAAGGTTTTTCGGCTATCGGTATTTTCCTGTCCGCAATTTGGGCAAAATTTCTGTTCCACAACGTGCCTGCAGTTTAAGCAGGTTTTATCTTTTCTAATCGGACTATGTGACATTGGTTGTTCTGTTGATTTGGTTTTGGGTATTTAATTTATTGATAAAGTTTTTTTACTTCTTTCGGGATATTATTTTTTTAGAACTTCGTTTAAAAAAAGTTGCAAATGCTCAAATGATCTTTTTGCGGCAATGGCATTGTATGCAGCACCTTTTGAGTTGTCGTTTCCGGCTTCAGGATTGGTAAAAGAGTGTACTGCATTTGCATAATAAATCATTTGCCAATCGGCTTTAGAATCGCGCATTTCTTGTTGAAAAGCAGTAATTTCTGCTGGAGATTCGAACGGATCATCTGCACCATGGCAAACCAAAACTTTTGTAGTGACAGGCGTAGCAGGTCGTGCAGCATCTTTGCCTAAACCTCCGTGAAACGAAACAACACCTTTTAAATTCAAATGTCCGCGGGCGGCTTCGAGAACTCCATTTCCTCCAAAACAATATCCAATAGCTACAATATTATCTGCATTTGCACCAGATTTAATTAATTCCTGTAAAGCGGCATTGATGCGTTTTTGATATATTTCGTAATTTTTTTTGTAATAACCGGCTTGTTTTCCGGCTTCGGCAGTATTTGTAGGGTAATTTCCTTCTCCATAAATATCAGCTATGAAAACATTATAACCTAATTTCGCCAAATTTTCAGCGATATCTTTTGAGGCTTTATCAATTCCCAGCCATGCAGGTAAAAGTAAAATACCCGGATTTTGAGTGCTTTTTTTAGCAGATTTTGCAAACAATCCGTTTAATGCCTGAGTACCATCTGTATATTTTACAGCTTTTAGTTGTGCATTTATAGTGTTAGAAAACAATATAGTGGCAAATAAGAGTAAGGCTGAATTTTTCATAGTTTTACAATTTTTAACAAATATCAGAAATATTATGTTACAAAAAAACCTCGAAAGATATTTCTTCCGAGGTTTCTGCGTTAATTTATAAGATAAAAATCATTCGCCGGGATGATACTTTTTTTCGGCATTTTTGATTACATCTTCTTTGTAAAATAAGACTTCTTTAAATTGTCCCTTTTGATACATTTCAGACTGATCGTTAAAATGTTTAGAGTTTGGATCTCCGCTGTTTCCGCCTGCCAGTAATGATTTTGCCTTAATTTTTTTACCAAATTCTACTGCACAAACAAAACTGTTTCCGTTGTAACCGTATCGTTTTTTAGTGCCATTTTGGTAACTGCTTTTAAAAGATGGCAAACTTCCCCACGAACCCGGTCCGAAAGCAATAGGTAAACTAGGTTTGGTATCGTCGTATTTTAAATCGATATCTCCGCTGGAACGTTGAAAACGGTTGATTTCTCCCCAGGTCACTTGCCAGGTTCCCCATTTTGATTTTAAATCTTTTAGAACTTCCTGTAACTGAGGAATTAATTGTTTAACAGTTGCTGTTGCTGCAAAATTTTTGGTGTTCTGAACCTGATCCGGTTCACCTTCATCGATATAGGCTTTTAAGATAATAGGATCTAGTTTATAAGCCCATTCAACCGCCAGTGAAGTTGCCACCGAATTTTCTTTGGCATAATAATCCCAGTTTTTCAAAATTGTGACCGGTTCAATTAATTCTGTGTATTCAGGATCTGAAGGTTTGATATTTTTCTCGAAAACGGTAATTAAACCCGGAATCAAAATTTCAAAAATAGAGAGTTTTGTATCGTATCCGTCTGCAATAACCTTGTCTAAAGTATAGTGGTCTCCTTTGCTAAAAATTCGAACGGCATTTATTCCTCTAAAATTTTCTCCGTCAGGCGCCATATAAGGCACATAATTTTCTCTTTTTGGGCTGTTTTCTCCGGCAACGCTATAAGGTGTCGAATTGCAATTTTGCAGCCAGCCGTTTACCGGATTATAAATATGAACCGTTTCATCAACTTCGTGCAAACCTTTCCATTGGGTTGCAGAGGTTGATCCGTCGATTATTTTGGACCAGTTTAAGTTTTTATCTCGTATCGGGATAAAATTTCCATGCCAGTAAGCGATGTTTCCTTGATTGTCTGCATAAACTGTATTGTTGGATGTATTGGCTTTTAAATCCATTGCTTTTTTATACTCTTCGAAACTTTTGGATTTGGTTCTGATCCAACTCTGAATCAAACTGGTCATCGAACGGTTATTCGATTTTAAACTAATCCATTTTCCGTCACGCTTTGCCATAACGGGGCCGTTATTGGTAAAATAAGTTTTAAATTTTTTAGGAATTAGTTTTCCATTTTCGGTATAGTTGATTGTGATTTCTTTTTCGATGACAGGCAAAAGCTTTTTATCGAATTCATAAAATAGTTTGTTGTTTTTATTGATGATTTTTTCGGCGTACATATCTGCAACATCTACGTTTGACGAAGTATGCATCCAGCCGCAATTTTCATTAAAACCCTGATAAATAAAAAATTGTCCCCAGGTTACGGCTCCGTAAACATTTAAGCCTTCTTTGCTGGTGATCTGTACTTCGGGTCTGAAGTAAAAAGTTGTATGTGGATTAATGTATAAAATAGCATTTCCGTTGGCCGTTTTAGAAGGTGAAAAAGCAAATCCATTAGAGCCTGTTTGTACATTTTTTTCTCTTTCTACATAAGCGACTTTATCATTATTGCCGGAATAAAAAGCTTTTAATTCTCCTGTTGAAAGATCAGCAGTGCTTATGGCTCCAATACTTCCGTCTGTCCAAAGCAGCGGAAACCAAGGTTCGAAATGCGTTAAGAGTGCCGGTTTTACTTCGGGATGTTTGTATAGATAAAAATTGATCGCATCAGCATAACTGTTTAAAAGTTTTTTAAGCCAAACGGGGGCTTTTTTATAATCAGATTTGGCTTCTTCGGAATCAATTAAAAGACGAATTTCTAAATCATTGTACAAGACTGATTGTCCTTTGAGTTCAGAAAGGCGTCCCAGTTTTTCAATATAATTCATCTCAATTCGTTTAAAATCGTCTTCGCATTGCGTATAAAGCAATCCAAAAACGGCATCGGCATCTGTTTTTCCGTAAACATGCGGAATTCCCCATTGATCTCTGATAATAGAAACCTGTTGTGCTGATTTCTCCAGACGGCTAATTTCTTTTGAATTGATTTTTTGTGCCGTAATCTGAAGACTAACCAGACAAAAGATAAAACTTAGTTGTACAATTTTAGTGTAATGAAACATGATTATTTGATATTAAATTTTTGTCCGGCAGTATAAATGCTCATTTGAAGACTTTCGATAGAAATAAGATTATTGTGTTTTGCTTTTACAATTCCTTTCGGATTTCTGACCACAATAACTTCGCTTTCTCCGGCTACTTCGATTTGATTATTTCTTACGATAATTGCTGTGCTTTCATCAATTCCTATTCCGGTTAAAGCAGGAAATTCAGCCAAAGCTGAAAGTAGTCGGTTGTATCGGTTTCGTTTTAAAAAATGCTGATCGATTACAGCTGTTTTTAACAATCCCAAACCTTCAGAAGTTTCGAGATTACCATATCGGATATTATCAAAAGTTCCAGAATATTCCTTTTGTAATTTTTGATTTCCTGTGATCATTTTCTCAGACATCACGGCTGCTCCGGCACTTGTTCCCGAAATGGTACTTCCGTTCTCGTAGGCTTTATGTATTGCGGTTTTTATAGGAGTATTTTGAACGACATTCATAAAACGAACCTGATCGCCACCAGTTATAAAAATTAGTTTTGCTTTTTGAAGAGAATCGGTTAAGGTTTTATTCTGAGCGGTTTCTCTTTTAAAATTAAGCATCACAATTGGGTTTGAGGTTAGCTTAACCATTTGATTTTTAAAGAAAATAAAAGAGCTGTCCGGTTCTTCGCTTGACATGGGTAAAACTACGATGTAATCTTTTTTTGAAAGATCGGCAACGCTTAAAACCTGTTTCATCAATGCATCAGAACGGTCTCCGCCGCCAATGATAAATAACTTTCCTTTTGGTGTTTGGGCCTGCAGAAAACACCCTGTAAATAGAAATAAAATCAACAAAAGTTTTAGAAACGAAAATTGGAATGGAAACTGGTTTTTCATGGCGCTGTTTTGGTTTGGTTAATGCTGGTTTTCTATAAATTTTAAAAGTGAAGAATTAACAATAAATAAAACATCCTGTATTTTATCTAAATCTACTTTTTCGGCTTTATCCCGAGGTGTGTGGTAATCTTCGTGAAAACCACTAAAAAATGTCATAATCGGAATTCCTTTTGCAGTAAAAGAGGCATAATCGCTTCCGGTATGTCCGTTGGTTTCCCAAAGATCCAGCATAAATGGATTTTGAAGTTTGGTGTTGCTATCGCTGGCAATTCTCTTTAAATATTCGGTTTCCTTTTGGGTTCCAATGCTCAGCATTCGATGTGTTTTATCTTCGGGAGCGCTTCTCGAAATCATATCCATATTAATGCAGAGCAGAATTTTTTGATCATTTAAATTCTGAACAAAATATTCACTTCCTAAAAGTCCCATTTCTTCGGCAGTCCACGAAGCAAAAAGAATATTATATTCGGGTTTTATCCTTGATTCTGACCATTTTTTAGCCAAAGCCAGCATACCCGAAGTTCCCGAAGCATTATCATCTGCACCGTTATATATCGAATCATTTTTAATTCCTAAATGATCATAATGCGCTCCTACGATAATAGTTTTGGTAGTGTCTTTTCCGGGAATCATACCTAAAACATTGCGCACAGGAAAACTTTGAGATTGTAATTCGATGGAAAAACTAATTTCGATATCTTTTAAAAGAACAGAAGCCGAAGTTTGTTTTTGAGCCGCTTTTTTTTCTATTGTTTCTAATAAAACAGGAGTTGTGGCAAAAAGTTTCTGAGCGGCAGATTTACTTAACCTGAAAACCGGAATCGAATGTATTACAGGATTTTCTAAAGAATGAAAAACGACACTTTTATCTGGATTTTTAGATTTAAAATCTCCTTTTTCGTCTATTATGATTAAAGCAGTTGCTCCTTTGTTGATGGCAGTTTGGAATTTGATTTCTTCAAGATCATTTGCTTCGGGAAATATTTTTTTAAATTTTCGGTAAGCCGTAGAAGTACTGTCCTGATGCCCCGGAAATCCTTTGAGTATAATGACAATTTTGTCTTTTACGTTTTGATTTTTATAATCATCATAATTTTCTTTTGGCAAATCTAATCCGTAACCTGCAAAAAAAAGTTGCGCTTTTTTTTGGAGAGATTGTGCTATTGGCGTTACCAGAAAATCGGTTGAAGGAGAAAGCACAAGTGTTTCTTTACCCTTTTGCCTGATTTCGAAAGAAGCTTTCTTTACAGTATGTTCGATGATTTTAAAATCCTGATAATATCCTGATGCAGCAGTATAAGGAGCCAATTGGTACAATTCCATCATCGAAGCAATATATTCAGATGCCATAAAACCTCCTTTTTGTGTGGCTCCGCGACCTTCCATCCAGTTGGAGGCTAAAAAAGAAAGTGTTCCTGAAAAATCACTCTTGGACAGATTTGAAACTGTGGTTTGTGAAAACAACAATGATTTACAGCAAAGAAGAGTAAATAAAAGGAGAATTCGTAAACGCATTTTTTTATCTTATAAAGTAATATTTCGTTTGAAAGCGCAGCCTAGCTCAATAATCGAATCGGTTTTGGCAATGCCGGGTATGCTGTCAATTTTTTCGTAAAGAATTCTTCGCATGTGTTCGTGATTCTTTGCAATAATTTTAATGTAAAGTGTGAAAGAACCGGTTACATAATAGCATTCGGTAATTTCTGGAATTTCTTTTAATGCCTCAATAATGCGGTCAGAATCTGAATCTTTATTTAAGGTAATTCCCGTAAAGGAAGCCCAGTCATAACCCATTTTCTTTTCCTGAATAATAGGTTTTATACCGCCAATTACACCTTGCTCTATCATTCGGTTAATGCGTTGATGCACCATAGTGTTTGATATTTTTAAATTAGTAGCAATTGCCGAAAACGCCATTCTGCCATCTTTTTCTAATTCTTTAAGAATACTAATATCAAATTCGTCTAATATATCCATTATTTTAAATTGGGTTGTAATTTATTTTTCTGATTCATAAAAGTAACTATTTTTTTTAATAAATGCCGAATAAAACTGAATTAGAGAATAAGTGTATTTGTTTTTTATAACCCAATAAAAGTTATTTTTGACTTTTAAAAATCGCTTTTGAAGTCAAAATTATGTCTTTTAGGCTTGTTAATGAATAAATTTTAATACTTTTGCACTTTAAAAGAAATAGATCATGATACATACAGAAAAGTCACTTTCGTCAAAATCAGAAGTTTTGATTGAAAAAGAAAATAAATACGGAGCTCATAATTATCATCCCCTTCCGGTAGTACTGGAAAGAGGAGAAGGTGTATATGTTTGGGATGTAGACGGAAAAAAATATTATGACTTTTTATCGGCTTATTCTGCGGTAAATCAGGGGCATTGTCATCCGAAAATTGTGAAAGCAATGGTCGATCAGGCACAAAAACTGACATTGACTTCCCGTGCTTTTTATAATGACCAACTAGGAAACTATGAGGAGTTTGTTACCCAATATTTTGGTTTTGATAAAGTTCTGCCAATGAATACCGGTGCCGAAGCTGTTGAAACGGCGCTTAAAGTGTGTAGAAAATGGGCTTATGAAGTAAAAGGTATTCCGGAAAATCAGGCGCAGGTTATTGTTTGTGAAAATAACTTTCACGGAAGAACGACTACAATCATTTCTTTTTCGAATGATGAAACTGCCCGTAAAAACTTTGGACCTTTTACAGACGGATTTATAAAAATTGAATATGATAATCTTGAAGCTCTTGAAAAGGTTTTAGATTCATCAAAAAATATTGCAGGATTCCTCGTTGAACCTATCCAGGGTGAAGCCGGAGTTTATGTGCCTTCTGAAGGATATTTAGCAAAAGCAAAAGCATTATGTGAGAAACATAATGTTTTGTTTATTGCCGATGAGGTTCAGACCGGAATTGCACGCACCGGAAAATTATTAGCGGTTCATCACGAAAATGTCCAGCCTGATATTTTGATTTTAGGGAAAGCTATTTCGGGCGGAGTGTATCCTGTTTCGGCAGTTTTGTGTAATAATGAAATTATGAATGTCATTAAACCCGGACAACACGGATCGACTTTTGGCGGAAATCCTGTTGCAGCTGCTGTTGCCATTGCAGCCCTTGAAGTGATTAAAGAAGAAAATCTGGCTGAAAATGCAGAGCGCTTGGGAATTATTTTGAGAAAAGGATTAAATGAAATTGCTGAAAGAAATAATCTGATCACGCTGGTTCGCGGAAAAGGTTTGCTAAATGCAATCGTTATTAATTGTAGTGAGGATTCTGATCTGGCTTGGGAAATTTGCCTAAAATTCAGAGACAACGGATTATTAGCAAAACCAACTCATGGAAATAAAATCAGATTGGCGCCGCCATTGGTTATGACCGAAACTCAAATTAAGGAATGTCTTGAAATTATTGAGAAATCTTTAAACGATTTTAGAGACTAAAAAGTTTCTTTTGAATCATAAAAATAGAAAAGTTGCAGGAACGATGTTTTTGCAGCTTTTTTTTGTTTTTATACCAATCCGAAAATTATATAACGATCGGAACAAATTGTATAATTATTTTAGAAGAGAGGATGAGTAGTTTTGAATGTCCTGAAAAGGGAAATAAAATACAGTGATTCTGATTTTACTTTTAATTACAGGAAACCGAAATATGAATTGATTTATTAACTTTTATAAAATCTGCAAATGGCTTATTCAAACAATGATCTTACACGTTTTTTAGATGCACAGAATAAACTTTATCTCACGGCTTTTTCTGAAATTAAAAAAGGAAAAAAAGAAACGCATTGGATGTGGTTTATTTTTCCGCAAATAAAAGGGCTGGGGAAGAGTAATATTTCAAAATATTATGCTATTTCTGATCTTAAAGAAGCCGAAGCTTTTTTGAATCATCCAATTTTGTCCAAACATCTAATAGGAATTTCAGAGCTTTTACTGACTTTTAAAAGAAAATCAATTGATTCGATTCTGGGAGATTTGGATGCCCGTAAATTATGTTCGTCTATGACGCTGTTTTCTCAGGTTGAAGGTGCTCATCCTGTTTTTAAGGAAATCATCGATACCTTTTTCTTAGGGTATTCAGATTCACGTACTGTATCTATCACTTCTTCGCAAGTAGTGTCGTTAGCTGTTGCAGCATTATCATAAATTCTATTGAAATTTAAAAAACCATTCCACGAAAGCGGAATGGTTTTTTATGTTTTTCAGCATTGCCAGAATTTTTTGCCACAGATTAAAAAGACTTAATCTCTTTAATCTGCGTGCCGCTTTTTTTATGTTAATTGCTATATCCCGGATTTTGTGTGATTTTTTTGTTAGCATCAGTTTCTTTCAACGGAATAGGGAATACAAGGTTATTGGCATCGTAAAGTATTAAACTTGAGCCATCTCCGTTTTCACTAATATCGATCGAACGTTTTGTTCTTTTGATATCGTGAATTAAAAAACCTTCCATTCCTAATTCTAATTCGCGCTCTAATAAGATATCATCAACAGTAACAGTTGGCAAAGGATCTGCCTTTGCTCTTGATCTGATTATATTGATGTCGTCTAATGGTGTATTTCCCACAGAAGTTCCTTGTCTCAGATTAGCTTCGGCTCTTATTAAATACATTTCAGCTAAACGAATAATAGAGACATCAGAAAACTGATCTGTAAATTTAGATGTTAATATTCTTCCGTTTGCTGCATTTTCATAATTAAACGTTGCTCTGTCATCAGGATCGCTAAATTTTTCTAAATAATGATCTCTGATCGAAAAATCTCCGCCACGGCCTCCATTATCTTCAGACTGATAAAAAGTATTAAGATCATTTAATCCGGTTTGTTTGGTAATTTGTATAGCAAATACATCTTCGGTCTGATCAGTATCGTGATTAAATGCCGCTGCATAAGTTTGAGATAATCCGTGTCCGCTATTTTCGATTACATCATTGGCAGCATCTCTGGCCTGAGCGTAATTTCCTTGTTGTAAATATACTCTGGCTAATAGCGCTTTTGCAGCATATTTATCGGCATAAAAACTATTTTCGGCAGGTAGATTAGTGTAGGCAACATTTAAACCGTCTATGATTACTTTGTACACTTCATCAACAGTGCTTCTTTCTTTAGAAAGATCGACATTGAAATTGTAAATTGCATTAGGTCTGATTACAACTCCCAATTGCGTATTGGCCTGACCACTAACATAAGGTTTTGCAAAAAAGCGAACAAGATCAAAATAAGCAAGAGATCTTAAAAAACTCGCCTCACCAATCATTCTGGTTTGCTTAGCAGGATCTTTTACTTTATCGATGTTTTCAATTACTGTGTTTGCAGCATTGATTATTTCGTAACATCTGGAATAGGTTCCCTGAATAATCACGTTGTCAGACAACATTGCTTTATTATACATCTGTCTTAATTCGCCATAAGTTCCGCGCCATCTAAAATCGGTTGTGTTTAGAGCACCACTAACGCCTAATAAATCGGCGTAAAGTAAAATACGTCCTCCATAAGCATTTCCGTTTGCTGCCAAGGCATACGTTCCCGTAAGTATATTGGTTATACCTCCTTCTGTACTAAGTGTGACAGAAGCATCTTCGGTTTGCTTAGGGTCTATATTTAATTCATTTTCGCAACTTGCAAAAAGCACTGCGAAAAATAGATAAAGGATTATTTTATTTGCTTTCATTTTGTTCGTTTTAAAAATTAATATTTACTCCCATGGCAATTGTTCTCGCTGGCGGTGCTGAGTAAAAATCTTCTCCGGCTCTTGGATTGGTTCTGCTGCTATCATCTCTTCTTGCTTCCGGATCAGTTCCTTTGTAATTTGTAAAAGTAAGAAGGTTCACAGCTGTAATGTAAACTCTCAGATTACTCATTCCCATATCACTTACGGTTTTTTTAGGCAAAGAATATCCTAATGTTATATTTCTTAAACGAATGAAATCAGATTTATCTAAATAGCGTGTTGATTGCTGCGTTCCGTTTGAACCTCCAAATCTGGCCTGAGGAACATTTGTAATATCGCCCGGTTTTTGCCAGCGGTTTAACTGGTCAGCAGTTTGATTGTCAAAATAATCAGCTGCTGTTGATTGGTATATTCCGGCTGAATTATAAATGCTCGCTCCCCATTCTCCCTGAAAAGTAAAGGTGAAATCAACGCCTTTGTAATTGATTGTATTCGTTAAACCGGACATTAGAGTTGGAAACGGATTTCCGGAAATAACTCTTTTAGCTTCACTGAAATCATTAGTGGTACTTTTATCAATACTTCCGTCAGCGTTTTTAGTATTTTTCACAAAAAGTGCATCTCCGTTTTGTGGATCAACTCCTGCATATTCCACTAAATAAAAAGAAGATATGTTTTGGCCAACTCTATTGATGGTGTAATCTGAAATGATGTCTGTATTATCATTTGGTAGTGATTTTACTTTAGACTGATTAGTGGTTAGATTGAAGCTCGTACTCCATTTAAAGTCTTCTGTTTCAATATTTTTAGTGTTTAAAGTAAACTCAAAGCCATTACTTCTTATTTTTCCGATATTCTTGCTTATTGTTCCATCGGTACCAGCGCCTGCACTTTTAGGAAGCGGTACGTCAAAAAGCAATCCGTCAGTATCTTTTTGATAATAATCAGCTTCAAACGAAATTTTGTTTAAGAATCCAATTTCGAAACCAAAATCAGTCTGAGTAGATTTTTCCCAGGTAAGATTATCATTTCCAGGTTGGTAAAAGGTTAATCCCGATTTTAAATTATAGGGATTGGTTTGGTACAATTGGCGTGAAGCAAAGTTTCCTATTTCAGCATTTCCTAGTTTGCCCCAGCTTCCTTTTATTTTTAAATAACTTAAAACAGGATTGTCTTTTAAGAATTCTTCCTGAGAGATAACCCAACCTGCTGAGAATGCAGGAAAAATTCCAAATCTGTTGTTTTTTCCAAATCGGGATGAACCGTCACGACGTACACTTGCTTTAAAAAGATATTTGCCATCATAGCTGTAATTTATTCTTCCAAATTGAGAAACAAAAGCATAATCGGTTTCGCTTCCGTGACCTTCGTTTACTTCTGCTCCTCCATCAACGGTCTGGAAATTATCATTAGGGAAATAAATACTGTTTACATCCTGATATCTACGATTGTATTTGTTGAATTCCATACCGGCAACAGCATTTATAGTATGCTTTTCTCCAAATGTTTTATCATAAGTGAAATAGTTGCTAAAAACATAACTTTCAGTATTTACAGAGGTTGCAAAAACAGCTCCGTCAGTAGCCATAAAAGGCGCATTTTTTCCTTGCCAGTAATCTTCGGTCTGACTTAAAAGATCGTATGAAAAATCAGAATTGAATTTTAAGGAGTTTAAAATTTTTAACTCTCCAAATATTTTTCCGGTAACTCTTCTCATGATTGTTTTCCAGAAAGTATTGTCTTTGGCTAAAAGGTAATTAGCATATTCTGTATTAGGATTTGGTGTTCCGTCTTCTAATCTGGCTTGCGAAATTGGGGCTTGTGCTACAGATTGTAATGGCGTTGTAAATGCATTATCATCCTGAACCCTGTCTATTGCTGATCTTGAAAAACCAATATTCATTCCTGCTGTAAAACGTTCTGATACTTTGTGTGATAAGTTGCTTCTGGCAGTTAATCTTTCTAAGCTGTTGCTGTCTACAATTCCGATAGTTTTGTTGTACGAGCCGGCAAAAAAGTATTTGGTTTTGTCATCACCTCCTGAAACCGAAAAATCAGCGTCAGTAGTATAACCGGTTTTTAAAGCTTCTTTTTGCCAGTCTGTATTTACGGCTCCATTTCTCCAGTCTGTTCCTTGCGATAAGAACTCTAATTCGTCTTCTACAGATCCTAAATCGTTAACATTTCTTCCTGCTTCCTGCAATAACTCTACATATTGTTTTGCGTTAAGCCATTTCTTTTTATGAGTAGCCTCGCTAACACCTTGTGAGAAATTGATAGAAAAATTACCTTTTCCTTCTTTTCCTTTTTTAGTCGTAATAATTACAACTCCGTTGGCTCCACGGGCGCCATAAATAGCTGCAGATGAAGCGTCTTTCAAAACGTCTATAGATTCAATTTCACTCGTACTTAAAGTAAGTAGTGGATTGGTTGGAGCTCCATTACCAGATTCATTGTCTGCAATTAAAGGAATCCCGTCTAATACATACAAAGGTTGTGATCCTGCACTAATACTTGCAGCGCCACGCACTCTGATATTTATTCCGCCCTCCACTTTACCGTTTGTCTGCGTAATTTGTACACCGGCCAGTTTACCTACCAAAGCATTTTGCAGGTTTGAAACTGGTATTTGCTGAATATCTTTTGCAGTTACACGGGCAATATTATCTGTAGAGTTTCTCTTGGTTTGTGTTCCGTAACCTACAACCATGACAGCTTCAAGTTCGTTTTGAGTTTCAACTAATTCAATTGTCATTAAATTAGAAGCTGGTACATGAACTGTTGCAAAACTTACGTAGCTTACTGTTAAAATATCTCCTTTTTTTGCAGCTATTTTAAAGTTTCCGTCAAAATCAGTCTGAGTGCTGATGTTTGTACCTTTTACTACAATATTTACTCCCGGAATAGGTACTCGTTTAGAGTCTGTAACTTTTCCTGAGATAGATCCTCCTTGAGCGGTGGCTATTTGCACGGACAATACCAATAAAAGCCACAAAAAATGCTTTAAGTTAATTTTCATTTTAAAAAAGTTTTGGATTAGTTATTCCAAATATCTTAAATAAATGTTAATAATCCTTATCGAATTAACATAAAATATCACAATTTATTTTATTTTTGTGTTATTTGTAACTTTTGTATTGAAATATACCGCTATTTCTAAAAAAAAATATTCTTTATTGTTTATTGTGCAATTGTTTTATCTGTTTAATTGATTCTAGGATAATGATTTAATAAATATTATGCCTGTATTGCTGGTGTTTCTGTTTTCAGGTAATAATGCTCTAATATTAAAAGCGATTGTCCTAAAACAATCGCTTTTGGTTATAATTACTTAAAATATCAAAAAAAGTAATTATGCTTAAAAAGACTTTTAAAATCTAACTTTTTTAAGTTCCCATAACGTTTTAATAAAAGTATCAACGTCTTGTGTGGTATTATAAAAAGCCAAAGACGGGCGAACCGTAGTTTCGACTCCCATTCGTCGCAAAATAGGTTGTGCACAATGATGCCCGGTTCGTACTGCAACGCCTTCTTTGTTTAAAGCCTGACCAACCTGATCATTGGTATACCCTTGTAAGTTAAAAGAAAGTACGCTGGCTTTATTAGCCGCTGTTCCTATCAGTCGGACTCCCGGAATTTCTTTTAACAATCTTGTCGCGTATTCCAGCAATTGATGTTCGTATTGCCCGATAGCATCGATGCCTAGTTTTGTAACATAATCTATCGCGGCTCCAAGACCAATGGCATCGGCAATATTTCCTGTTCCGGCTTCGAAACGATTAGGAGCTTTATGGTATTTTATTTCCTCAAAAGTCACATCCTGAATCATATTTCCGCCAGATTGATACGGTTGCATCTCGTTTAGTAAATCTTCTTTTCCGTATAAAGCACCAATTCCGGTTGGACCAAAAAGCTTATGTCCCGAAAAAACCAACCAATCCGGATTTAAATCCTGAACATCCACTTTCATGTGCGAAACTGATTGTGCTCCGTCGATTAAAACTTTTGCTCCGGCTGCATGCGCCATTTCAACAATTTTTTTGGCAGGAGTTACCGTTCCAAGTGCGTTTGAAACTTGTGTAAAAGCTACTAAACGTGTTTTTGAATTGAGCAGTTTGGCATATTCGTCTAACAAAATCTGTCCGTTGTCATCAACAGGAATTACTCTTAATTTTAAACCTTTTTTATCGGCCAGACGTTTCCACGGAACAATATTCGCATGATGTTCCAGATTACTCACAATGATTTCGTCTCCGGCAGCCAGGTTATGATCACCCCAACTTTGAGCCACCAGATTGATTCCTTCTGTAGCACCGCGAACAAATACAATTTCGTTTACCGAAGAAGCATTTAAAAACGTTTTAACTTTTTCACGAGCTGCTTCGTATGCATCAGATGCGCGGGCAGCAAGTTCATGCGCCGCACGATGGATATTCGAATTTTCGTGTTCGTAGAAATACGCAATACGATCAATAACCGATTGTGGTTTTTGAGTTGTAGCCGCATTATCAAACCAAACCAGAGGTTTGCCATTTATAGTTTCACTTAAAATTGGGAAATCTTTCTTGACCAGATTGGCATCAAAACGAGAACCAGCAATATTGCCGAAATCTTGTTTTTCGAAAGTATTTCCAATAATTAAATTGCTATTTCTCTGATCAAAAGCAAACGGATTTTGTTCTAAAAAATAATACGAATTTGAGTTTTCATTTCCGTTTAACGGAAAATCTATACGCTTTGTAAATTGTGTATCTACAAAAGATAATGCTGCTTTTAATTCGGTTTCAAAAGAAGAACTTTCGGTTTGAAAAGGTAGATATTCGTTGTTTAAAAGCAATTTCGAAAAAAATGCTTCTTGGTTTAACTGAGCCGTTTCTTCATTACTGAAATTATCATCATGAAAACCCGTTTGCGGATTGTTGACATTGACATTATTTCCGTGTGGAATTCCTGATGGAGAAACGCTGTTTTGAGGATCAAATCCGGCTCCGGCATTGGGGTACAAAGCCGAGGCTCCTGAACCATAATTAGCAACAGATGGCGACGCTCCAAAACCGCTAAAAGCAGATGGAGCAGCGTGTACATTTGCTGCGTTTTGTGTCGGAATAGGCGTGATGCTGCCACCGTCTAAATTTCCTGTATTCAATAATGTTTCTGCAATTTTTGTGGCACGAGGATGTTCATTGCGATCAGGACTTAATGAAATTTCTTTTGGAAACTCATTAGGTAGCGCCTTGAATAATTCGTTAGCCAAAAGCTGCAAATCATCAATGTTAGGTAAACCGTCGTTGTTAGTATTTATACTCATGGTACTTTCCTATTTCTACATCTTCCAGAACTGCAATAGCATCGTCTACTAATATGGCGAGTGAGCAATAAAGAGACACTAAATATGAAGCAATGGCTTTTTCATTGATTCCCATAAAACGAACCGATAATCCTGGTGATTGTTCGCCTTGTAAGCCCGGCTGAATTAATCCGATAACGCCCTGACGACTTTCGCCTGTACGCAAGAGAATGATTTTTGATTTTCCGTTTACGATTGGTAATTTATCTGATGGAATAAGAGGAATTCCTCTCCAGGTTAAAAACTGAGATCCGAATAAAGAAGTAGTAGGAGGCGGAACTCCACGACGTGTACATTCGCGTCCAAAAGCGGCAATGGCTAAAGGATGCAGCAAGAAAAATCCCGGTTCTTTCCAGACTTTTGTCAATAATTCGTCTAAATCGTCCGGAGTTGGTGCACCGGTTCTGGTTTTAATAATCTGCGATTTTGCAACGTTGTTTAATAAACCGTAATCTTTGTTGTTGATTAATTCGCTTTCCTGACGTTCTTTGATGGTTTCAATTGCCAAACGAAGCTGTTCTGAAATTTGATTATAAGGTTTGCTGTATAAGTCAGAAACTCTCGTATGTACATCTACAATGGTTTGAACCGCTGCCAGATTGTATTCTCTGGGATTCTCGATATAATCGACAAAAGTATTGGGTAAAACTCTTTCGTCGCGTGCAGAACAATCGACTTCGATATGGCTTCCGTCTTTTACTTTATTCAAACGAAATACACCTGATTCTACAGGCGTCCAATGTAAAAGATGCGTTAGCCAGCGTGGTGAAATTGTTCCAATTTGAGGGACCGTACGTGTTGCGATTGCTAATTGTCTTGCTGCAACATCTCCTAATGCTGTTTGTTGTTGTTTTTGTTCAGCCATGATGTAATGGTTTAAAGGTTAATTTTATTTGTTTACTGTGCTTTTATCATTTTTTGCATATAAAAAAACACATTTTGTGTTATAGGTAAATTTATGTTAAAAACAACCACATTAATAATTATTTTTTTAATGTTGCTCCGCCAGGCATAACCTCCGTTTTTAATTTGAATTTACTGTATTCTACAACTCCGGTTTTATCAGCCCAATCAAAATAAGCAGCCGAAAGTTTGTTTACAATTCCGGGGTTTTGCTGTGCTACATTGGTGGTTTCGCCACGATCGGTTTCAATATTATAAAGTTCCCATTCATACGAAGGATAGATGGAAACTAATTTCCATTTGCCATCTCTTACGGCTCTGTTTCCTGCTCTTTCCCAAAATAAAGGTGCACCTCTGTTTACTTCAGAAACATTATCAAATAAAACAGGCAATAGACTTTTTCCCGGCAACGGATTTGAGTTTACACCATTGTATTCTTTTGGATATTCGATTCCTGCCAATTCATAAAAAGTAGGAGCAAGGTCAATAATGTGTCCTGTTCCTTTATCGATTCTTCCCGCTTTTATTTTTGATGGAAACCAGGCAATAAACGGAGAACTAAATCCGCCTTCGTGCATATTGTTTTTATATTGCTGAAGCGGAGTATTTGATAAATACGCCCAGTTTTGTTCCTGATAATCAAATGATCCAGAAGTTCCAACGGGTCCGTCATTTCTCACTAAACCTCTTCCCAACGGATTATAGGTATTAAAACCACCTTGTGCGCCATTGTCTGAAATGAAAATGATTAGTGTGTTTTTATCTTTTTTCAAAGCTTTTAATTTCTCCAGAACTTTACCCACATTCTGATCCATATTATCAACCATGGCAGCATAAACTTCCATTTTGGCTTTCCAGAATTGTTTTTCGTCATAGGTTAATTTGCTCCATTCCGGAACTTCAGGATCTCTTAGTGAAATGGTTTGATCGGCAGATAAAATTCCGTTTGCTTTTAATTTCGCAATTCTTTTTTCTCTTAATACATCCCAGCCTTCATCAAATTTTCCTCGGTATTTGGCAATATCAACCGGTTTTGCCTGCAAAGGCCAATGCGGAGCCGTAAAAGCTAAATACAAAAAGAATGGTTTGTTTTCTTTATTTTGTTCGTCTAAGAATGTCACGGCATTGTTCCCGATTTCATCTGTAAAGTAATACGAATCGTCTTTTGGATGAAGTTCTTCGTTATTACGAATCAGTTTTACGGGATATGGTGTTTTACCGAAAGGCAAAGGTTTGGTATCAAAATAGTTCGATGCTCCTTTTAAAATGCCATAAAATTTATCAAATCCTCTCTGATTGGGCCATTGCGCCTGATCTTCAGAACCCACGTGCCATTTTCCAGAAAGTAAAGTGCTATAGCCTCCGGAACGGAAAACTTCTCCTAAAGTCAATGATTCTTTGTTTAAATACCCGTGATATGCGGGTAATCCTAAATTGACATCAAAGAAACCAACGCCGGCTTTGTGCTGATATTGTCCGGTTAGGAGAGAAGCCCTGGTTGGCGCACATATCGAGTTATTGTAAAATTCGAGTAAGCGTAAACCTTCGCTGGCTAGTTTGTCTAAGTTTGGTGTTTTAATTTCGGAACCATAATTTCCTAAATCAGAATATCCCATATCATCGACCATTATTAAAATGATATTGGGTTTTGAAGTGGCAGCAGACGTTTTGTTTTGTGCATTTAAAGACACTACAGAGAGTAGAAGACTGAACGTAATAAGTGTTTTTTTCATTAGAATTGATATTTTAATTTGTGGACAATGATGTCACTAATTCTATTGGTATTTTAGCAACTGTTTTTTTTTTAGTAAAATGATTTTTTTAAGCATTACAAAAAGCTATGTTTCATTGTGCTCAAAAAAGGTTATTTACTAAACAGTAGAAACGCAATAATCAACGTAATAACCACATTAAAAAATTGTGCAATTAAAAAGGCGTATAGAGGTTTTCGGTTATTATTGCTTAGTAAATCTTTAAAGTTCGTTTCAAGACCAATGCTTGTAAAAGCCAATGCAAACCAAATTCCCTGTAGATTTTTCAGACTGTCTTTTACGCCATCTCTGGTTTCAGAGGTAAGCAGAAAAGAAAACAGTATAGAAGCCGCAATAAAACCAATAACGAATTTAGGAAAACGTTCCCAAATAACACCTAAAGTTGGTTTTGATTCTATGGCTTCTGCCGATTTATTTTGGGTATATGTCCAATAAACCGATATGGCAAAAGCAGCAATTCCTAACAATACATTTTGGGAGAATTTTACAATTGTGCTAATTTTCAAAGCGGTTTCGCCAACCAAAGAACCCGAAGCGACTACAGCACCAGAGGTATCAATACTTCCGCCCAGCCAGGCTCCGGTAACTTCTTCAGGAAAGTTGAAATATTGGGCAATTATGGGCATGAAAATCATCATTGGAATTGCGGTGACCAAAACAATTGAGATTACGTATGACAGTTTTTTTGAATCGCCTTTGATGGCTCCCGAAGTGGCAATGGCAGCAGAAACACCACAAATTGAAACAGCACTCGAAATCATCATAGTTAATTCGTCATCGACTTTAAGTTTTTTACACAGCCAAAAAGCAAAATACCAAACCGATAAAACAACAACCAAAGCCTGAATTAATCCTAAAGAACCTGCTTTTAGAATGTCTGAAAAAATTACGCTGGTTCCTAATAAGACTAAGCCAATCTTGACAAAAACTTCTGTAGAAAGCGCTGATCGAAACCAATGCGGAAGTTTGAAGAAATTGCCAATTGCTAAACCTATTGCCAGACTAAAAATTACAGCTTCAAGATTCAATCCTTTTATATTTGTATTTCCGGCAATAATCAGTGCCAGAACAGTCAAAAGATACACTAGAGGAAAAGCCAATAAAAAGTATTTTACCGGTTTGCCAATTAAAAAAGCCCCTAAAGTGCCAATAACAAGCAGATATAAAAATTGCAATCCGAGGATTTTCAGGTTTTCGAAATCGAATACATCATTCAATAAATCGGTTCCGGTAGACCATTTGAAAACAGGAACTTCGGGCAGAAAAACAAAGAGAGAAATTCCGATGATTATAAATCCTAAGATTACAACAGTCCAGTCTTCGTGTATAGTAAATGTTTTGGTTGGCGTTGACATTGTATTATTTTATTGTCCTAACAGGTTTTAATCCTGAGGCTTTGGGACTGTTAGGTGTTTATTTATTGGCTTTTGTTTTTTTCTGAATAGCCTCCAGCTTTGACCGGAGGCTATTCAGAAATTTGATATAAAAAGATATTCTTAATTCAATCTGTCGGGTTTGCTAATTGATTACAAATCGACAAAATATTTTTGTTTGCCGAAATCAAATTCATAATGTGTCAGATTTGGCCATAACGGTTTTACGAGACCTTTTTCCCAGTTTTGTAAAGCAAGATGTAATTCTTTTACTTTTTCCGGATTTTTCTGCGCCAAATCTGTTGTTTCAGATTTATCTTTTGCCAGATTATAAAGCCATTCTTCGTGGGTTTTTCCGCTAATGATTAATTTCCAATCACCGCTTCTAATGGCTTTTGCATCGCCGGAACGCCAGTACAAAGTTTTGTGTGCTTCTTTATTTTCATTAACTGTATTCACAAGATCTACACCATCATAAACACGGTCTTTTGGCAAATCAGAATGGATAGCGGCGGCAATCGTACTGAAAATATCCAACGTACTTACCGGAGTTTTATAGATCGTATGCGGTTTGATTTTTCCTTTCCACGAAAGTGCAAACGGAACATTTACGCCTCCTTCAAAATGAGAAAACTTTCCGGCTTTTAGCGGTGCATTTGTAGTAGCAAAAGTATAATCGGCGCCACCGTTGTCACTGGCAAAAAAGATTAGGGTGTTATCTTCCAAACCTTCTTTTTTGACTTTTGCCCTGATTCTTCCCACGGCATCATCTAAGGCGCTGATCATAGCAAAATACACACGCTTGTTTTCGTCTTTTATATTCGGAAAACGGTCGTAATATTTTTTACGAACCTGAAAAGGCGTATGTGGTGCATTAAACGGAACATAAAGCAGGAAAGGTTTTGTTTTGTTTTTATCGATAAAAGCTTCGGCTTCATCTGCAAATGTTTCGGTTAAGTATGCCTTATTGTGAATAATGGTGGTATCACGACGAATTTGTCCAATTCCAACGCGCCCATTTCCCCAAATCATTTTATCGGTAAAATCTTTATGATGATGGTTGATAATATCTGGATTATCATCTTCTGGAGTGTAAAGCGAAAATGCCTGATAAAAACCATAATGATAATCGAAACCTCTGTCTAAAGGAAAAAATCCTTTGTTATGTCCAAGATGCCATTTTCCTATAATTGCGGTGCTGTAGCCTTCTCTTTTGGCCAGATCAGCAAAGGTAATTTCAGATTGTGGCAAACCTTGTGTGGCAATCGAGGCTTCGTTTGGATAATTGATTTTTGGGTTCAGTCTCCAGTTATTGGTATTAATCAGATATTTAAAACCATAATATTCGAGATTGTTTTTTGGATAGCGATCTCCGGGCTGAAATTCATGTCCAAAACGTTCCTGATAGCGTCCTGTTAAGATTCCCGCACGCGAAGGCGAACAAATCGAAGCCGAAACATAACCATCCTGAAAAGTCACTCCGGAAGCAGCCAGCGAATCGATTTGCGGTGTTGGAGTTGATTTCCCTCCGTATAACGAAATATCATATTTTCCTAAATCATCGGCTAGAATAATAATGATGTTTGGTTTTTTGAAAGAACTGTCTGCAGGAACTTTTTCAGCTAAGAATTCTTTTTTTCCTGCTAATAATTTTGGATCTGGTTTTATTAGTGTTCCATCTGTATTGATGGGCCAGAATAAAAATACTGCCAATAGAAAAATAACAGCAACTATTGGGAGAATAATTTTTTTTGCTTTGGATAATGCCATGGTTTGGTTTTTGGTTTTTTAAAATGATTTATTGAACGACAATCTTCGTTAAAGTTAAAAACTTTTACAAATACCTTCTGCTAAGGGTTTTATGTTTGTATCGAGAGAGCTTTGTCAAAGTTCAAAACTTTGACAAAGCTTACACTTTGTATGAAAATCAATTTTACTTAGCCGCCAAAGCCACATCAACATCATTTTTCAAATCGCCTAAACCTTCTTTTTTGAAAACAATTTTTCCGTCTTTGTATAAAATCAAAGTAGGGAAAACTTTTACTGTTTTTAGATCTGCGATTACTTGCGGGCTGTCTTCTAAATCTATTTCTACGATTTTTAGATTGGTGCCATATTGCGTTTTGATAGTTTCTAAAACAGGTTTCACTTTTTTGCAAGCACCACAATAGATTGATCCAATATCAACCAAAACATCTTTGTTTTCGGCAATGATTTTTTTGTATTCAGCAAGTGTTAATTTGCTTTTAGAATTGGCATAAAAAGGCTTTCCGTTTCCAATCCAGTTCGCAATTCCGCCTTCAAGACTATAGGCTTCTTTGAAACCGTTTTTTAATAAAGCTTCGGCTAACCAAACACTTCTTCCTGCGCCAATAGAGTAGGTGAATACAGGTTTTGTTTTGTCTAGTCTTGCTACTTGAGCAGTATAATCTTTTGATTCGAGATTAAAATTTACTGCACCATTTATATGATTTAGCGCAAATTCTTCGGCGCCGCGAGCATCAATTATTTGAGGCTTCTTTTCGTTTTGAATTTTAGCATAATACACGTCTAATGAAACCGTAGTTGAACTTTTTTCTTGCGAAAAACCTGCAATTGTCAAAAAGAAAAAGACAAATGCGAAACTGTTTTTAAGTGTTTTATTTTTCGTCATCATTCTTAAGATTGTGCCTGTTCGTAATAAACCGGAGTTGGTTCAGTAATTTTTACTGGTTTTGTTTTTAATGGAAATGCTATTACACCTTCGGCAAGCGGACTTCCTTCTTTTTTAGATTTGAATATTGGCCATAAAAATTGTGCGTACCATTCTTCTTGTTTGTATGATTTTGTTCCGTATGATTCCGGGAATTTACGTGTGATTAATCCTGTTCCAAAAATGACATCCCAGATAAAAAACATGTTCCCAAAGTTTCCTTTAAAGTGACCAACTCCGTCACCGCTAGTATCTGCGTGATGTGCGTGGTGTGTTGCGGGAGTAGAAATCAAGCGTTCCAAAACCCAGGCAATTGGATGTAAAACTTTGTATTTATAAAATGGTTTGTCCCAAGCAAGGCTGGAATGTGCACCAAGAGTGATAAAACTTTTAATGACCAAAACAAACAATGCCGGTAATCCTAAACCTAAATACGTTAAAGTAGCGGTTAGATAGATTTGAGAAAAGAAAACGGTATAAATAAAGTTTTGTCTGGATGCCATTGCCATTCCCATGTAGGGTGCAGAATGGTGAGTTCTGTGAAAACGCCATAAAAACGGAACCTGATGGTGTAAACGATGGTACCAGTATTGTGTTAAATCATCGGCAATTGCAATCAGGAAAAAACCTCCCCAAAACGGAACCCACGAAAGCGAGTTGGCCAAATTAGGAATTAAGTAAGGCAAAGCTGTTAAGCTAAAAAAAGCAATTACGGGTGGCAAAAGCAATTTTGGTGCTAAGAAACAAACGATATCTACTTTGCGTTCTTCACCAGTCCAGTCGTCATCATATAAACCTGCTGTAAATTCGATAACTCCTAAAACTAACATAAAAACAGTTAATCCCCAGGTGCGAATGTGCTCGAAAGCCGGTTTTGAAAATTCTAAAAACGTTGGAAGTGTAAGATGTGACTCTGTTATAAGGTCATTAGTAAATTTAAAATAAAGAAAAATTGCCACTACCGGCAGTGAATATATTACCAAACTAATACTTAAATCTCTTATTAGTCTGCCTCTCGAATTGTGATCTATTATTGCCATGATTTTTATTTTAAAAAGTTACTAATTAGTGCTAAACCGCCCGCCAGAATGACTAGCGGTACTAAAAAAACGATCGCTCCCACGATGATTTTTTTTCCTATGATTTCAAAATCTATTCTCTTCATGATTTCTAATTTTTGTGTCTATAACTCTATTGAAAATCAGTACGTTTTGTAAAAAGTAAAAATAAATAAAAATATATTCTAATTCTATAGATATGATAGAGTTTTATTTATTGGATTTTTCAAAATTTGTTACAATATGTATTGATGTTATTATTTTATTTTTTGGATAGTGGGAAGTGTTTCAACCGTTAAATTATCTCTGAGTTTTTCAGAAGGTAAGTACAAACGAATGATCAGGCTTTCTTTTTTAACATTAGTTGTTGGCAGCCAGTTTTCTTTTTTCTCAGTTCCTGAAAGATTGATTTTATACGAAGTACTGTCTGCTTCATATTTTACGGTTTCAAGATTATAACTGTAAGTATTGATAGGGTTTTTAATTAAAAATCCGTTTTCGTCATACGCTGTGATACTCCAGTATTTGGAGTCTAATTTTTTTCCGCTGATTACATAATCCGCTTTAGGATCTAATTCGTTTCCTTCGCTGTCTGTATGGCTGCTTAAGTAGATTACTTCTTTTTTTGTTAAGGCATAAGGGCCGTAAACTGCTACTTGGGCAATTGTTAGTAAATCGGCCGAGTTGAGGTCTTTGTCTTTATCAACAGTTTGCCAGTTGCCAATACTGCGTTGCGAATCGCTTTTGCCTGATTTGATGTTGTAAACACCAACAGCACTTCCTGATACGATAGACAAAATGATCAGCGCCACTCCAAGACCTATCTTTTTGATTTTTTGATTTAAAGCCATTTTTAATTGATTTTAAGTTGGACGTTTTGTTTATGTGCAATCTTATCGTCCTGATGAAGGGAGGATCGCAGCAGAAATTCCGTAATGTATAGTACCAATCTTTGTCGAGCTACTTGTGTGTCTTTCGACTTGGCTCAGGATGACAAGTATTGTGGTCTTCTGACTTTCGTCAAGACAATACTATTGTGGTTACTTCTCTTTAATTTTACTTCGCCAATTTCTCTACCGTAACTCCATGCTGCAATTCTGCAAGTTTGGTTACCGGATACGCTTTTGAAACTAAATAACGAAACAAAATCAATCCTTTTGTTGTGGGACTGTAAATGATTTTCTCTTTGGGAATGTTTTTCAATGCTTGGGCTGTACTTCCTTCAGGAGCGAGATAATATTCGAATCTGGCTTTTACTTTTTTTTCGTTTTCTACAAAATAATTGGTGGTATTTTCCTGATACGCTGATATGGACCAATAAGTTGAATCCGGAACATTTCCTGAAATTTTCAGTACATTTTCTTTTAAATCATAATTGATTGTAGAATACAAAAAGTCAGGATTTGGTAACGGGATTACGCGGCTGTTTTCGGCATTAGGCTGATTTCCAAATTGTGGTGTATTGATAACGCCCAGACTTTTTTCGGCAAATTTATGCTGCACATAATACGGAGTTGCCCAAATGGTTAGGTAGTAAAAGCTTACTGCAATTACTACAAGAATCACGGCAAAAAGGCTTTTTTTGATTAATGGTTTTGTTGCTGCCATAACGTACTTGTTTTTTTATTGATTATAAAAAGTAACCTGCAAGGCTTTAAAAAACCTGCAGGTTTTAAGTTAATAGGAATTAATTACTGCTTCCGGCACTTGCAGGTTTGGTTACTTGTTTTACTAAATCCTGAAGCGTTTTGCCTTTATCAGCTCCGGTATTGTGTATTCTTCTGTTGTACACATCCTGCCAGTCAATTAACGGATAAACGTTGTTTTCTTTGGCCTGTTCATCAAACAGTTTTTGAAGTTCGGCTAGTTTTTCAGGATATTTTTTAGCCAGATTATTACGTTCGTTAAAGTCTTCATTTAGGTTATATAATTCCCAAACATCTGCATCAAAATTACTTGCAGCAGGTTTTTCATTTTTACCCAAAGTATTTTTTAAGGCAAATGAATCCGGTAAATGCGCTGCTCCGGCTTTCCAGCCGTCTTTGTAGATCGCTCTGTTTCCAAAAATGTAGTAATATTGAATTTTGTGCAATGATTCTGCTTTAGCATCATTTAAAGAAGCATACAAAGATGATCCCTGAATAATATCCTGTTTCACATTTTTGATATATTCTGGTGCTTTAATTCCGGTAATATCTAATGTTGTTGGCAATAAATCAGTTACGTGGCTGTATTGATTTCTGATTCCGCCTTTTTCTTTAATTCCTTTTGGATAAAAAACAATCAGCGGATTGTGTGTTCCTCCTTCAGATTGAGCATCTTGTTTCCAGTTTTTAAACGGAACGTTTGTGGCTTGTGCCCATCCTAAAGGATAATTGGTGTTTAAACCTTTTGGTGTTCCAATTTCATCAATATTGGCTAAGTTTTTCTTCAGGTTTTCTTCGTCAGATGCTCCCTGAGAAAATAAGCTTTGGTTGATGGTTCCTTCTGTAGTTCCTTCTTTACTGGCTCCATTATCTCCAATGGCTACAAAAATCAAGGTATTGTCTAACTGATTGGTTTCTTTTAGATAATTAACGACTCTTCCTACTTCATAATCAGTGTAGGTTAGGAATCCTGCATAAACTTCCATAAAACGGGCATAGACTTTCTTTTGATCCGGAGTTAGTTTTTTCCAGTCTGTAATTAACGGGTTACGTTCTGGTAAAACGGCATTGGCAGGAATTACGCCTAATTTCTTTTGGTTGGCAATTACTTTTTCGCGGTAAGCATCCCAGCCATCATCAAATTTTCCTCTGTACGGATCGCTCCATTTTGTAGCTACCTGATGCGGTGCGTGTGCTGCTCCCGGTGCATAATACAGGAAGAATGGTTTTCCCGGTGCTGCTTTTTGCTGCTTTTGGATATAGCTAATAGCTTTATCAGTAATCAATTCGTTTAAGTGACGTCCGTCTGGTTTTATATGAACCTGATCTTCTACTAAATCCGGATTGTACTGATCGGTTTGCGAACCTAAGAATCCGTAGAAATGATCGAAACCTTTTCCGGTTGGCCATCTGTCAAACGGACCTGCATCTGTTGCATCTTCATCCGGAGTAACACCATATTTACCAACGGCAAAGGTGTTGTAACCGTTTTCACGTAAAATTTCGGCAATGGTTCCTTTATCAGCAGGTATTTTGCCATCCCAACCCGGAAATCCGGCAGAGAGGATGGTATGCGAAAATCCGCTTACATGCACTCTTCCTGAGTTTCTTCCGGTTAATAATGCCGCGCGGGTTGGTGCACAAATGGCTGTTGTATGAAAGTTGGTGTAACGTAAACCATTGTTGGCTAAGGCGTCAAAAGTTGGTGTTTCTATTAAACCTCCGAAAGCGCTAGAAGCTCCAAATCCTACGTCATCAAGCAAAATCCAGATCACATTGGGTGCACCTGCTGGAGCTTTTACGGGTTCTGGCCAATACTCTTTAGAATTGGCTAATGTTTTTCCAATAACGCCTTTAAAGTCTGCATTTGGATCAGTTTGGGCAAGGCCAAGTTGTGCAATCAGCAATACCGTAATCAAAAGTCCTTTTTTGGGACTTTTGATGCTTACTACATTATTTTTCATTTTTTTCATTTTATGTATTTTTATATTTATTACTTGTATTTTGCGATACTATTTTATTTTATTCCAATCTTCGACACCTACTTTTAGAGACCATTGTTGATGTAATTCAATCAGGGTTTGGAGCAGTTTCGGTTCTGATTTTGCCAGGTTTTTTGTTTCTGTACGGTCTGTAGCAAGATTGTACAATTCCCAGGGCTGATTGTTTTCGGCTACTGCTTTCCAGTCACCTTTTCTTATTGCTTTACTGCCTTCATGTTCCCAAAACAAAGCTTCATGTGCATCAGATTGCTGTCCTTCAAATTCCTTTTTTAAGCTAATGCCTTCTAAGGGGAGAAGTTTTTTTTCCTGAAAAGAATCGGGATATTGGGAACCAGCATATTCCAGACAAGTTGGAAAAATATCAATGAGATGACTTACTCTGTTACTTAGTGTGCCTGCTTTAATATGCTTTGGATAATAAGCAATAAAAGGGGAAGCAATACCGCCTTCGTGTGTGTTCTTTTTGAATAATTGAAAAGGTGTGTTGCTCACATTTCCCCACGGACTTTCGTAACTGTCTATCGATTCAACCGAACCTGGTTTTCCATTTTTTTGTGTAACATAATTCCAGTTTTTTACATCATCGGCACTTCCGCCATTATCCGAAAGAAAAAGAACAAGCGTATTATCTTCTTCTCCCAAAGACTTGACTTTTTGCAGGATTTCTCCAATTCCGGCATCCATTCGGTCGATCATGGCGGCATAAATTGCCATCCGGGTATCCCATTTGTCTTTTTCTTCGGCACTTAGTTTTTCCCAATCCGGTACTTTTTCAAAACGATTAGATAAATCCCAATTTTTATCGATGATTCCTTGTTCTTTTAATTTTTTGAAACGTCTTGCTCTCAATTTATCCCAGCCTTCTATGTATTTGCCTTTGTATTTTGCAATATCTTCAGGCAATGCCTGAATGGGCCAATGTGGGGCATTATAAGCTACATAAAGAAAAAAAGGATGTTCCTGATTTCGCTGTTTTTCTAAAGAATTAATAGCGAAATTGGTTATCTCCTGAGTCAGATAGGCAGAAGTATCCGTGCGGATAATTTCTTTATCTCCTTTCAAAAAAGTTACTTTTCTTCCATCGTTATACAAAGGTTTCGAGTTAAAATAACTGCTTCCATTATTTTGTAAAGTAAAAGAATCATCAAACCCTCTATTAACCGCCCAGGCTGATGGTACCAGACCAACATGCCATTTTCCGGAAACAATAGTGCTGTATCCTGCCTTTTTTAGTGCCTGCCCAATCGTGATACAATGCTCGTTTAGATATCCCTGATACGCAGGAAACCCTTTGTTCTGAATCATGTCCCCAACACCTGCCTGATGCGGATACAGACCCGTAAGCAGGGAAGTCCGAGAAGGGCAGCAACGCCCGGCATTATAAAACTGCTTTAGAATAAGCCCGTTTTTAGCGAGCTTATTCAAGTTTGGAGTTTTAATTTCTGAGCCAAAAGCGCCAATATCAGAGAAGCCTAAATCATCTGCCAAAATGACGATGATGTTAGGTTGCTTTTTTTGTGCAAATAGCTGAAATTGTGTCGCAACCAATAGGGCAATAAGGAACAGTTTTTTAATCATTTTATTTATTCGTATGAAAGTCTTTTTATTAATATCCTGGGTTTTGTGGTAAACCTACAGGATCGATATTTCTTTCGCTTTGCGGAATAGGATAGAGGTTATTTCTTTCCGAAACAGAATTTTTAGCCGTTACTTTTTTGACTTCGGTAACCAAAGTTCCCCAACGAACAAGGTCAAACCAGCGTTGTCCTTCCTGAACAAATTCTTTTTTGCGTTCTTCCTGAATGGCTGCCCTAAAAGTGGTTTGGTTCAATCCGGACAAATCTACTGTTACATCTGGTGTGGTGATTGGTTTTCCAAAAGCTCTTCTTCTAACCTGATTAATCAGTTCGTAAGCCTCAGGGGTTGGCGCTCCCTGTTCGTTTATCGCCTCTGCCAGAGATAATAAAATATCGGCATAACGAATAATAGGGAAATTAATGGCTACGTTACCTGGCGTTGCCAAATTGGTTAAATCCAGATATTTTTTAAAAATAGGTTTTGGAAAAGTATAAATGTTTGCAGTACCGGGAATAGGCAATGTTTTGGCATAACTGACATCTCTTCTGGTGTCTCCTGCAGCATAAATATCATAAAACAAAGCTACATCTGAAATAATGTCTGCCGGTTCAGTTGCTGTAAATCCGGTAAAGGATGTTGATTGAAAGGTACTTCCGCTGGATCCGTTTCCAGCCTGATTTGGCTCAAACTGCACCGAGAAAATATGTTCTTTTCCATTCTTTTTAGCTTTGTTAAAAATATCGGCATAGCTTTCAAAAAGGGCATATCCGTAACCGCCATTGATTACTTCTCTGGCTTTTAAAATCGCGTTTGGATAATCTTTTCGAGTTAAATAAAGTTTGGCTAAAATGGCTTTCGCAGCGCCCGAAGTTGCACGTCCAACATCGGTTGAAGGATAAGTCGACGGTAAGTTTTCGGCATCTTTCAAATCGGTAATAATCTGCGCATATACTTCATCAACCGTTGCTCTTTTTGATTTCAGGCTTTGTAATTGAATTGAGGTTGGTTCGTGCAAAACAATTGGAACTCCGCCCCAAAGTCGAACTGCCTGAAAGTATAATAGAGCCCTGATAAATTTTGCTTCATTGATAAGCCTTGTTTTTATAACATCTGTTCCGGCTACTTTAGGAATATTATCTATAGAAACATTGGCTCTGTTGATACCATTATAAATTTGTCGCCAGGCAACCTGAACACGGTCATTGGTAGCATCATGAGTTAAGCTGCTCATGGCCCTTACCTGAGGATTGGTTGCAGAAACTCCAGCGGCGGCATAATCAGATCCCATATCTGTTAAGAAATAAAGGTTTCTGCCAAATAAGCTTTGTTCTCCCGGATCTAAACTTAAGGAAGCATAAACGGCGGTTACACTTGCAATAGCATCGTCCTGAGTTTTAAAGTAATTTTCTTCGGTAACAAATGACGTTGGTGTTACCTCCAAATCTGTGCAAGATGCAAACAAACCTGCACTTGCTATTAATAGAATTATAATCTTTTTCATTGTATATGTTTTTTTACTTAGAAAGTTACGTTCAGACCGGAAATGAATGTTTTGGAGTTTGGATAAGAACCAAAATCAATTCCCGGATATAAGTTGTTTTGTTCGTATGAACTTACTTCGGGATCAAATCCGGTGTATTTAGTCCATGTGATTAAGTTCTCTGCAGATACATAAAATTTAACGCTTTTGGCTCCCAGTCTTTGAGAAAGACTTTTAGGCAAAGTGTATCCCAGTGTAATTAGTTTTAATCTCAGAAACGAAGCATCTTCTATATAACGTTCTGAAACAATACCAAGTGGTGAACTTGTCGCTCTCGGAATTTCATTGCTTGGATTTGTTGGTGTCCAGCGATCTGCAAGAGTAACATTTGCATTGGTTCCTAAAGTAGAAATTTCTAATTGCTGGTTTAAAGCATTGAATATTTTACCTCCGTAAGATCCCTGAAAAGAGAAGTTAAGATCAAAATCATGAAAAGAAACAGTGTTGCTGAAACTTCCAACAAATTTTGGTTGTGAACTTCCTAAGTTTCCTTTGTCAAGTGCTGTAATTACACCATCTCCGTTGGTATCAACATATTTTCGGTCACCAACTTTGGTATTGGCTAAGCTGTTTATTTTAGGTTGTGTATTGACTTCTTCCTGAGTCTGGAAAATTCCGTTGGTTCTGTATCCCCAGAAAGTCCCCAAAGGCAGACCTACTTTTACCGTTACAGGCTGTTGTTGTAATAAAGAACCATTTGGTACTACAGGAAAAAACTGATCTACACCGTTTCCTATCGAAACTACTTTGTTTCTGTTGGCAGAGAACACAATGTTTGAGTTCCAGGAGAAATTTTCTGTTTTTACGTTTTCGGTTGTTAAACCAATTTCAATTCCTTTATTCTCAACTCCACCAATATTTTGAAGTACACTAGCATAACCAGAAGTTAACGGAACAGGCACACTGATTAATAAATCGTTTGTTTTTTTGTAATAGACATCAAACACAAAGTTGATTTTTCGGTCTAATAAAGATAAATCTAAACCTACGTTGTATTGATTTGTTTTTTCCCATTTCAAATCCGGATTTGCCAATCGGGTAGGAGCCAAACCGGTGTATAATGTTCCTCCGAAAGAATAGTTAACAGAACCCATTTGGGCAAGAGAAAGATAGTTGCCAATTTCCTGGTTTCCGGTTGTTCCTGCTGTGATTCTCAGTTTGGCTTCGGTTACGCCTTTTAGGTTTTTGGCGAAATTTTCATCGGTAATATTCCATGAAAATCCTGCCGAAGGAAAGTAACCCCAAAGTGATTTAGATCCAAATCTTGAAGAACCATCTGCACGGCCAGAAAGTGTAAAGTTGTATTTTCCTTTATACGAATAGTTTATTCTGGTTAACCATGATTTTAATACACTTTCGAATGCGTCGCTATAAGGTTTTACCGGAACTCCGTCCTGCAAAGCATTGTAAGTATTGGCATCATTTACAAAAGTTTGCGCTCCTGCATTAACAACTTCACCTTGAGTGTATTGAAGTGTATATCCGCCTAAAGCAGAAAATTTATGATTTTCGCCAAAAGTAGTATTGTAATTCAGGGTATTTTCATTAAGAACAGAGCTTACCAGTCGATCTCCAACCGAAGCCAGTCCTTTTGTTCCAGCACCAGTAGTTGTAGTTGCCGGAGCATAATAATTTTGTTTGGTGTTAATGACATCGCCGCTTACAGCTACTTTTGCTGTAAGTTTTTTAGTGATTTTGTATTCACCAAATAAACTCGTCAGGATGCGGTTAATTTTGGTTTCATTTGTTGTGCTTACCAAATCATTAATCGGGTTCGGAATAATACCGTTTGTTGCTGTTGCATACGGATTGTTGGTTAAATTATAACTGCCGTCTGCGTTTTTAATGGGTACTACAGGTGGCTGATACAAGGCAACAACGATCGGGTTTGGTGATCTTCCGGCAGAAGCTCCTCCATTTGTACCAATACCATTTGATACTGAATTGCTATAATTTGCATTTACCCCAAATTTAAAGTTCGGAGAATAATTTCTTTCGTAATTGGCACGAAGTGAAATTCTTTTAAAGTCAGAGGCAATTATAATTCCGTCTTGTTGAAAATATCCTGCAGATATGGCGTAACGTGAACGTTCATCTCCGCCTGAAAATGATAATTGGTGATTTTGTATTGGTGCCGCAGTTCTAAAAAGGGCATCTTGCCAGTTATAATTTCCGGATGTTTTAAATGCTTCTATCTGATCTGAAGAAAAAGAAGGCGCCTGACCAATACTTGCCTGAACATCATTACGTAAACTTGCCCATTGACTGGCGTTCATCAGGTTTAATTTCTTTGAGACATTCTGAAATCCAAAATACCCCTGGTATGAAATGTTATCCTGTCCTTTTATTCCTTTTTTGGTTGTAATAATAACAACACCATTTGCACCACGTGATCCGTAAATTGCTGTTGCAGAAGCGTCTTTTAAAACCTCAATAGATTCGATATCGCCCGGATTAATGGTTGATAATACATTGACTGTTGCTCCGGCATTGGTAACTCCGGCTGTACTATTATTGTTATCATTGTAAATTAATATTCCGTCAACAACATAAAGTGGTTCATTACCGGCAGTTATAGAGTTTCCTCCTCTAATACGGACGCTTGAAGAAGCTCCCGGACGTCCTGAACTTTGTGTAACTACAACACCCGGAATTGCACCTCTTAATAGATTATCTGCAGATGAGGTTACTTGTGATAAATTTGCTTTTGGCACAGAAGCTACAGATCCTGTAATGTCTTTTCTCTTTTGAGATCCGTACCCTACAACCACCAATTCGTCTAATTCCTGACGTTCTTCTTTTAAGTGTATGGTTACCGGATTTTTATCTACTACAATTTCCGTTTTTTTATATCCAATGTAGGTTACTATTAAAGTATAAGGAAATTTTTGACCGGTTTGAAAATAGAATTTTCCCTCAGCATCGGTCTGAACTCCGTGAGTTGTACCTTTTATGACAACAGATGCGCCAATAACAGGCTGGTTGGTTACATCGTCTACAACAGTTCCGTCTAGTTTAGATTGTATAAGCGGAGTCGTATTTTGGGCATTAATTCCTGCCGACAGGAGCAAGAGAAACAGGAATGAGTATATTTTTAATTTTTTTTTCATTTCTTTGTACTGGTTTTAAGTAATTAACAAGGCGCCCTGAAAGTTGATTTTTCAACTCTCTAATGGTATTCTTGATTTAGTGATAAATGTTCTTTAAGCCTCGCCATTTCTGTTGCCGCAGAAATGGCTTTTTTTATTTACAGCAACAGCTTTGCATCTTTTTCATTTTAGTTTTTTTTTAGTTATTAGTCATTTTTCTTTTTAATGTATAGGTACAGTTTCAAGAATCCTTTTCATACAAATTAATGGATCAAAGAGAATTTTGTAATTTTCAGCAAGAAAGTGTGTGGTTATTTTTATAACTCGTTTTTAAATCGATTCGATATAAAAGAAGAATCGAATGTATAACGAAAAATTGCCAGGATTTAGCAACAGAAGCACATATAACAAAAAGTGTTATAAGTATATTTTTTAGGAAGAATGTAATACGATATGCTTTCGGTTGTTTTCAAAATATAGTTTTTTTGGTTTCAAATATTATTTTAAACTCTACTAATCCTATAGACAAAGTTAATTTTTATCTAATAAAAACCAAAAAAATGTTTAACTTTTTTAATTACAGCACAAAAAAGGGAAATTCAGAGCGAAATGTTTTTTGATTTAATATATTGTAAATCAATTATTTAAATACTATTTTTGAATTTGTTTGAATGTTGAAAATATTTTTTTTAGTACTTAAAAAATGTAGTATTTTATACTTGATTTTCTAGTTTTTTATTTCTTACCAGATACCTAAAAAAGCTTAAAAACGTCTGGAAATGATTTGCTTAAGCTGAAAACCGGTTTTTAAAGAAAAAAACTAGCCTTGTTTTTAAAGTTGATTTTGAATAAATTAGACTAATTTTATAGAGATTAAAAATGTTATAAATGTGATGATTAATAGGAATGAAGTAATCTTTTCATTTTTAAGTTAATTTGTAAACAATGCAATAATGGAAACCCTAACAGTATTTATTTTGTGCGGAGGCGAAAGTTCCCGAATGCAATCTGAGAAAGGCTTGGTTTTGTTTCAGCACAAACCTTTTATAGAACATATCATTAAGGCTATTTTACCCATTACAGATCAAATAAAACTGATTACAGCATCCAGAGAATATGATTATCTGCCGTATCAAAAAATACCGGATATTATTACTGATAAAGGACCTTTGGGCGGCATTTATACAGCGCTGACCAATGCTGAAACCGAATTTAATTTAATTCTAAGCTGTGATATTCCGTTAATTTCGACCGAATTATTATTAGAATTAATTTCAAAACACAATCAGGAGGCTCAAATTACCGTTTTTGCTTCAGAAACGAGAATGCATCCCTTAATTGGCATTTATTCTAAAAACATATTGCCTGTTATCAAGATGGCGATTGACAACGACGATTTAAAGATCATGAATTTATTAGCGACAATTCCGCATCAAATTATAAAAATAGAAGAAAGCGAGAGTTTTCATCTGAACAATATCAATTCGGCCGACGACTTAGACGACCTGAATATCAATTTGAGTTAAAGATTATGCAAAGTTTAAAAATACCAAAATTAACTATAGTAGGTGCAGGTCCGGGTGATGCCGAATTAATTACATTAAAGGCCATTAAAGCCTTAGAAAGTGCCGATGTTGTTTTGTATGATGCTTTGGTCAATGAAGAATTATTGCAATATGCACCAAAAGCCGAAATTATTTTTGTTGGAAAACGATCAGGATGTCACGCCTATACCCAGGATCAGATTAACGATCTGATTGTTTCTATGGCGAATCGTTATGGTCACGTGGTCCGTTTAAAAGGTGGCGATCCGTTTGTTTTTGGAAGAGGAAGTGAGGAAATCGAATATGTAGAAAAGTTTGGTTTAGAAACCGAAATTGTTCCCGGAATTTCATCTGCACTGGGTGTTCCTTCTTCGGTTGGAATTAGTCTGACAGAACGTTTGGTTGCAGATAGTTTTTGGGTCATTACAGGAACGACATCCAATCATGAATTATCCAAAGATGTTCATCTTGCTTCAAAATCAAATGCTACTGTGGTTATATTAATGGGAATGCATAAACTGGAAGAAATTGTTGCCATTTATAAACAAAACAGGACTGATGATTTGCCTATTGCTATTATCCAAAACGGAACCAAAGATACGGAGCAAAAAGTGGTAGGAATTATCAGTACAATTGTTAAGTTAGTGGCAGAATACAAACTCTCTTCGCCTGCAATTATGGTTATTGGAGAAGTGGTCAAAAATACGTCACAGCTCGATTCTTATTTTCAGGAACATTTTCAGGATGGGTTATAGGAATGATTTCCTGAATCAGTATTTCATTTTTCAATAATATTTCGTGAACAGGGACATAAAAAAAGGTTTAACTTATTTGAAGTTAAACCTTTTTTTGAAACTATTTTTTCTTTTTAGCTTTTGCTTTTTTCTGAGCTTTAGCTTTCTTTTTGGCTATTTTTTTTGCTTTGGCTTTGTCTTTGGCTTTTTTAGCTTTTTCTTTTTTCTTAGCTGCAGCTTTTAGTTTTGCTTTTTTAGCTTTTTCTTTCTTTTTGTCTTTTTTAGCTTTCTCTTTTTTCTTCGCTAATTTCTTTTTCTCTTTTTCCTTGTCTTTGTCTTTGTCTTTCACCTTTTTCTTCTTTTTATTTGTTGATTTATCCTTTTTAGTCTCTTCGTTTGCAACTATGTCAGCTGATTTTTCTTCTTCTTTTGTTTCTGCAGCAGAAGTTTTAGTTACTGCAGGTTTTACTGCTGCAGCAGTTACTTTTTTAGCAGGAGCTCTCCTAACGGCTGGTTTAGGAGTTGTAGCTGCTGGTGTTTTTGCAACAGCTTTTACCGGAGCTTTTGTTGCGGCTGGTTTTACAGTTGCAGATGCAGCTGTTTTTGTAGGCGTCGTTGCTGGTTTTGCTGCCGCTGGTTTTATTGTAGCAGTTGTTGCTTTAGCAGTTGTGGTTCTGCGAACCGGAGCTTTTACAGGTGCCGGACTTTCAGTTTTTATGTTTTCTGCAACTTGCTGACTGTTTTCAGGAGTTGGTGAATCAATTGTTTCTGGATTGGTTTCTGCGGGTTTGTTTTCCATATTTAATGCGCTTTTAGATGAGGATAATATTACTAATGTAACTAAATTGTTAATTTATAGTTAAGTAAATATAATCATAAAATAAACTCGTCAATGTTAAGTTTTTTAATAAATTTTTAAATTAACATATTGAATGTTAGAATTTTATGTTTTTTGTGAAATTGAAAACATAAAATCTCTTAACAATTTTACCAGGAAATATCGCAAAGTAGAGGGAAAATCATTGTCGTGAAAGCCAAATGGTTATGAATGGACAATAGTGAAATGGGGGAGAAGAGAAGTAAATTTCATTTTGTAGAGACGCACCTAAGTACGTCTCTACGGCGTAAGCTGTTATTTTTTTGTGCCTATAAACCGAATTACAGAACCTTTTCCGTTATGAAAAAGACCTTCATTGAGTTCTATTTCTTTTTCTTCTAAAGTTATAATCTCATAATTTGGAAAATCAGTTTGTATTTCTTCTATTGAAAATAAAGATTCAATATCTTTTGGCCCGCCAACTTTATCGTTTATAGCCAGATATTCAAGATGTTTTTTGCTAAAAGCTTCAAAAATAATAGTACCGCCTTTACGTATATATTTATCCAGTGCTTTATGAATTGCCGATTTTATTTCTGCCGGAAAATGAGCGTAAATCAAAGCAACTGCATCAAATTGTTCTGGTTGATAATTTAAGGTTTCCAGTTCTCCAACCTTATAATCAATTTCAACGGTGTTGTCTTCAGCAAGTTTTATTGCTTTATTTTTTCCTTCGGCACTAATATCAAAAGCAGAAACTTTCCAGCCTGATTTAGCTGCAAAAACAGCATTTCGTCCTTCGCCTTCGGCAGGAAACAAAATCGAACCTGGTTTTAATTTTTCGATTTGTTCTTTTAAGTAATTGTTGGGTGCTGTGCCGTACGCAAATTCTTCGTTGCTATAGCGGTCGTCCCATCTTTGGGTCCAGTTGTTCATATTTGTTATTTAAATTAAGGAATGATAAGGATTTGTAATGAAATACAAACCTGAGTTTTGATGAATCAAATATATCCAAATGGAAGCACAAAACAGGGATTGATGAGTCAAAAAAAAGCCCTTTTTCTGATTTTGAAAAAGGGCAGCTATATTATGGAATAAGAAAGATTTATTTCTTAAAAGTAAAAATACGCGGATTAACAGAAATCATTACCCAGGCCCAATTGTTGGTATGTCGAGCATCTCCATTTTTTAAGACTTCTAAAGTGTGCGTACCAAACATTTGAGAATATCCTCCTGTGAGTGTAATTTCTTTTTTGAAATTAAATCCTGTAGTAAAGTCGACCTCAGTTCCCAAATAAGAACCCATTTTTTCACTGGAAACATCAACTACTTTGTTTGGAGCAGAAAATAAATGCGGAATTAAAGCAAATTGCCACTTTTTGACATTGTAATTCAACTTTAAAAAAGCATTCTGCAAACCAACACTATTAATATGATTGCCTACATAAAAATAATCCATATAACCATTAAAACCATGATTGGTACCAAATATAGGATTAAAGGATTTGATTACTCTGCTGCCATTATTCATATCTTTTCCGGATAGAAATTCATAACCTAAGCCAGCTTTAAAAGAATTGGTAATATTGTATACAAAATTCGCTCCGGCATACCACGTACTGACTTGTTTATCTGTGCTTTTTCCGGTTTGACCATAAAAGGCTAAATTACTATCGATTTTTTTTGTCTTATAAGTAAAATACGGACCAAAAGTCTGTTTGTAATCAACCAGCAATTTAGCATTCTGATTAGCATATTCATAACCGGTATTTAGTGCCAGAAAACTAAAACCTAAATCACCAAACTGAGTATGATACCATACATATTGTAATGCTTTGTAATTTGATACTGTATAAGGTGTCTGAAAAGTATTCTCGGCAGTGGAGTTGTAGGCAAATCCCATATCAAGCTGATGATTTTTAGGATGAAACGAAATCATTAACGCATCATGGCTTTGTGCTTGCTGTGCCCAGTCCATTTCTCCCAGAATACGCTGGTTGTCGTAAGAAAGTACCTGACGTCCCATTCTGGCGCTCCATTTTTCGGTTAAATCATATTGTGCCCAGGCTTCAAAAACCGCTACACCATTTTTATCTGTGGCGGTTGTACTGGGAACATCTCCCCAGGTTCTGGTATTTTGAAAAGTTAGTTTTACAGTGAGTTGATCTTGTTTATAATTGAAGTTTAATCGGGAACGTTGTGAGACTTGCGAAGTTCCTTCCTCACCTACCGGTAAAAGTGTTTTGTATCCGTTTCGATATTCAAATCGGGGTCTTAATTGTAAATTTACATCTAATTCCTGTGCTTGAACGGCAGCATTAATTCCTAAAAACAATACAAAAAGTATTCTTATTTTTTTCATAAATGGTTATTTTTTACAGAAGTAAATATATAAGAAAAGGATGCCTTAACTTATACTGGAAAATATTTTTTTTAATTTACTTTGTAACCACTTTAAGTAATTGTATATCAGTTTTTTTTAATGTAAATAATTGTTTTTTCTATATGATTTTTTCTAAATAATAAATGGAGTCATACCAGAATATGGCTGAATACTGCAGTATGATTTTAAAAGCATAACAGGATTGTTGGAGCTGTTATTAAAGGTTTAAACAGGATAATGATTAGAAATTATCTTATTTGAAGTAATTACGTATTTATACGTAATTTTTACATTAAAGCGTACTCAGATGCTTTGTTCGAAAGTTCCATCAGGTTTTTAACTTTTAACTTTTTCATTAAGTTAAAGCGATGAACTTCAGCAGTTCGTTTACTAATAGCTAATGATTCAGCGATTTCTTTGTTACCTTTTCCGGATAATAAAAGCGTCAGAATTTCTTTTTCTCTTTTGGTAATCATCATTTGTCCGCCTAAACTTTGTTTGGGTTCTGATGCTGATGAATGGGGCAGTTGATTTATTAAGATGGCAGAAACGTCTCCACAGAAAAATTTTCCGCCAGCAGCAACAGTATATAATGCTTTCAGGAATTCTTCTTTGCCCGAACCTTTTAGTAAATAGCCATCGGCACCTGCTTTTAGCGATTTTAATACATATTCTTCAGATTCGTGCATCGTAAGCATGATGATTTTTACATCAATATTTTCGCTTCTGAGTTTTTCCAGCAGTTCAATGCCATTTAAATTGGGCATGCGAATATCTGTTATCAATAAATCAGGCTGGGTATGGGTAACGACTTCAAATGCTTCAATACCATCCATCGCTTCACCTACAACCTCGATGTTTCCTTCGTTTTCCAGTAAAGATTTAATTCCATCTCTAACAAAAACATGGTCATCTGCCAGTACAACACGAATGATAGTATTCATAAACTACTTAATTTTAATGCTGAATTTTTACGTATATTTATCTATAAAGAAGATGCTAATATACGTGATTCTTTAAGAATTCAAATTGCATATTAAACATAACATTAAAATTTCATTAAAAAATTATAAACAAGGGGCAATAATCAATTTTAATGTGATATTAATGTAGAATTTGAGTTTTACGTTTTTTTGTCAGAATGAAATATAGCGTATTGCTTTGTCTAAGTTTTGTTTTAAACTGACAAAGAGAGGAATTGTAAATGATTGAAATTTCGCTTAAATTATAATCCTAAAGAGGCCTTTATTAGATTTAAATTTTCTTCGGAATAGTTGATTTTTAAGGCTTCCTGATGTCCTTTTTCCGACATTTTATCCCAGGTTTTTTTGATGATGTTTTTTAGTTTTTCCTCGTCATGTTTATGAACAAAAGGTTCTAAATAATATTCTAAAAATACCAGACAGATGACATCTTCTAATAATTGTGTTTCACTGTCTTTTTTCAGTAATTTTTTCTCAATTAAAAAAGAAACACGATCAATAAAAGTTTGATTATATCCTGCTCTTTGTAAAATTTCGGCAGTGGTTTTAGCATGAAATTTTTTAAGTTCTTCTCTCCATTTCAGGTATCCAACACGATCCATAGGATAAGATTCGCGCGCTACTTTCCATCTGCAAATGTGCTGTGCTTTTGATGCGATCCGGACTTCTTCTGAAGCTTCAGACTCAAACTGCATTAGCTTTTTATACATTCTGTCAGAATATAATAATTCTTTTGGATACGATTTATTCTGATCGGTTTCGATGTTTGGATCCTGAGCATTTTCAGCATCAATCCACTCGCTTGCTTTTTGAAAAGGTGTATTCATTTTTTAATTGGATAATAGATTTCAAATATACAAATTAAGTCTTTGAGATGTTTTTTTGAAGATACAGAATGATAAATTATTACAAAACTTATATGGCTTTTATTTTTTTAATTGAAATATCAGGATTTAAAAAATTGTCGTAAATTCATAAGAATTTTATGCGTTTCGAAAAAAAATATTTAATATAAAAATCTTATGAAAAAAATATTCTCTCTATTGCTAATGCTTTCTTTGATAGTAAGTTGTAAATCTACAGCAGGCAAAAATTCAGATACAAAAGAAACAACTTCAGTAAACACTCAGATGGATGACATGAACTTTTATTTTAAAGCAACCGGGAATGAACCTTTTTGGGGATTAAAAATAGGAAACGAGAATATTGTTTTTACCTCTTTAATTTCGGGGAAAGAAAAGCTTGTTTTTCCTTCGGCAGAAGCCATAACAGCTATGGATGCCAATGTTAAAATGTACAGGATTAGTAATGAAACAGCTGGCGCAACCATTACCATTCAGCAATTAGATTGTCAGGACTCTATGTCTGGTGAAATTTCTCCTTATAAAGTTTCGGTTGAAATTAAAAACAATTCAGAATTGCAGGCCAAAAAGCTGGAAGGCTGCGGAAAATATATAACAGATTACCGTTTGCATGATATTTGGGTTCTGGAAGAATTAAACGGATTTAAAGTTTTTCCCACAGATTTTCAAAGAGAATTACCAAGAATCGAAATTAATTCTGCAGAAAATAGTTTTATGGGCTTTGGAGGCTGCAATTCTATGAGTGGTTCAATATTTTATGAAAAAGATTTACTCAGGTTTTCAAAAGTTATTTCGACCTTAATGGCTTGTCCTCCCGGAAATAAAGAGGGAGATTTTATTAAAGCGCTTCAAAGTACTACAACTTATTCTATAGGAGATAACAGATTAACGTTATCAAATCCTTCGGCAAAACTTTTGGTTTTCAGGAAGGTAGATTGATTGTTATAAAGGTTTCGGCTTCGCTCAGTCTGATTATTTGTTTGTAATGCTGAGCGAAGCCGAAGAACTTATTCTAATTCCTTAGGATCTTCATCATCACCTTCAATAAAATCCAGTTCTAAGGCTCTTACAGCCTGTACTGCATTTCCTGCAATACCACGAATAGAACCGTACATTCCTAAGGTGTTGTGTACTACTTTTTCGATTTGTTTTTCGCGTTGTTTCCAGATTCTTTGCATCGCTCTTTTTTCAGAATCAAGATCATTTTGCATTTGTGTGAAGCCTTCTACAATTCCTTCAATTTGCAAACGGAATTCGTTGCTGGTTAAAAAATCATACAGCATCGACATTTTATCGCCTTTGTTTTCCTGTGCTTGTACGGCATGACTAATCTGAATTAAAGATTGGCGCAAAACGGCACTTAATCCTTTAAATTCTTCATAAGTACAAATCCAGATTCCGTCGCGCATTCCCATTCGATCCATTCCGGAAGGCATTACCTCGGTAACCAAAACACCAATATTGGCCCTTTTGGTTCTAATATCATTTTTAAATTTCTCAATCCATGCCGGCTGAAAAGCTTTGGTGCGTTTGCTTTCGTAATAAATAGAACCGCAATTTTGCAGTTCACGGGTATTAACAATCTGAAGACAATCGGCACCATTTGCGCCTTTTTTAATTTCATCAATCGTGTCCAGCGGAAAATTGTTTGCCAGCCATTCTTCGATGGCCAATTCCATTACTTCGCCTTGCAGTTGCATAGAACCTTGTTCCTGCTTGCGTTTCATTTCTTCGATCAGCTTTTTTTGATCGTCAGATTGCTTTTGGTATTCTTTTATTTTTAGCTCGTTTTTTTCTTCTTCCTGTTTTCGGATTTTATCGCGTTCGAGTACTAAAGTTGCGTTGAGTTGCTTTTCGGCTTCAGCCTGAATCGCATCTTTCATTTCGAGTTTTTCGCGTTGGAGTTTTGCTATTTCGCCTTCCATTTTATTCAGTTCCCTGATTTTTTCTGATTTTTCAGAGAGTTCTTTTTCCATCAAAAGCAAACGATCTTTATTCTCTTCCTCAAGTTTGATTTTTAGTCTTTCAGAGATTTCTTTTTCGGCAGTTTTTTTCTCACGCTCCAAACGCTCGGCAAATAGTTCATTCTCCTGTTTTTTCTTGGCCTCAAATTCGGCTTTGGCTTTTTCGAATTGTTCGTTTTTAAGTTCTAACTCTTTGTTTTGAAGAGTTGCTTTTTGTTGAAATTCTTTACGGATACTATCTTCCAGCTGATGTTTTAAAATATCATTGACATCGATTGTTGTTCCGCAGTTTGGGCACTGAATAGAAGATTGTTCAGCCATTTTTATTGAGTTTTTTAGTAGAATTATAATTTGCTAAGGTATTTAAAAGTTCGCTTTTTATAATGTGGATTACTGTAATAAATTGTAACGAATTTTTATTATAATCAACCATTACTCAAATTGGCACTAATTTTTATGTACCACAGATTAAATGATTAAAAAGATTTTATCATTTATGTCATTTCTCGTCCCTCGAAATAACAAACTTATTCACGTTCAAACAACTAAAAAAACGCTGCGGTTTTGCGAGATTAATTTTAACATAAAAATTAGCGAGAACCACTTTGCTTTAATAAAAACTCAACAGCAGATTTCGTGATTTCAGAATCGTCTTCTTTTGAGGTAATAATCGAAACATTTGTGCGCAGATTTACTTTTTTTAATTCAATAAAACCAATTTCGGAATCTGGATTGTTTTGGGCAATGTTGGAGGGAACTATCGAAATTCCCAAGCCATTTTTTACCAATTGTACAATCGAATTGATATTGTTTGATTCGTGGACTACCTTTGGTATAAAGCCGTAAAAAGCACAAAGTTCTAATAATACTTCATGATAATGTGGTGCATAATCTTTATTGAAAAAAACAAAGGTTTCTTCTTTGAGATTCGGAATTTCTTTTTCAGAATTAATTTGAATGTACTGTTTGTTGTAAACCAGAGAAAACCCGTCCTGAAACCACAATTGTGCTTTTATTTTGGGCGATTTTATTGGAGAACGAATAATTCCCATCTCGATTTTTCCCTGTTCTAAAGCTGCGATTTGTTTTGTTGTTGAAACTTCAAAAAGCTTGAAATTGACATACGGAAATTGTGCTTTTAAATGTTTGATTAATTCTGAAATAACAGAAGAATATATCGAACTGATATAAGCGATTCTGAATTCTCCGGAAACATTCTCGGCAATTTTTTTTGTTTTTAACGAAATGCGTTCCAAGTGCTGAAAAAGTGCTGTTACTTCTTTTTTAAAATACTTTCCGGCTTCGGTGAGTTCAACTTTTTTATTGTTCCGAATAAAAAGTTTTGCCTGAAGTTCTTCTTCTAATTCCATAATCTGCCGGCTTAAAGGAGGCTGCGAAATAAAGAGTTTTTCAGAAGCTTTCGTAAAGTTGAGTTCTTCGGCTACAGCCAAAAAATACTTAAGATGACGTAATTTCATAAATACCTATTAAGTATTAATAATGGCTAAAATAAGTATTTTTAGGATATGTATCAAAAGAATAACTTTGAAAAAAAATTAACCAGCTTATAGAGAGATCTTAGCAGATGAAACCAGATTTTACATTTTATTATTAAAAAATAATCATTCTAATCTGTGTGAAATAACTAAAACAAAACACTATGAAAAAATCAACTATTAGAGAAATTAAAGAAAGATTCGATAATGATGTCGAGCGATTTTCAAACTTAGAAACCGGACAATTGTCTACAATTGATGCTAGAATTTCTTTAGAATTAATTACAGAGGCTTCTAAAAGAATTGTACCTAATGCCAAAAGGATTTTGGATATTGGCTGTGGAGCAGGAAATTATACTTTAATGATGTTGTCGAAAGTGCCAAATTTAAACTGTACACTGGTAGATTTGAGTTTGCCGATGCTGGATAAAGCTTATGAAAGAGTTTTGGCAGAAACAAACGGAAAAGTCGAAATTAAACAAGGAGATATCAGAGAAGTAGATTTAGAAGAAAACTCTTTTGATATTATTCTGGCGGGAGCGGTTTTGCATCATTTGCGAGATGATGAGGATTGGGAAACGACTTTTGCTAAAATATTCAGATTATTAAAACCGGGCGGCTGCTTTATGATTTCGGATTTGATTACGCAGGATACTGATTTGCTGAACGAATATACCTGGCAGCGATATGGCGAATATTTAGAAGGTATTGGCGGAGCTGAATATCGCAAAAATGTGTTGGATTATATTGCCAAAGAAGATACGCCAAGATCAATGAATTATCAATTAGATTTAATGAAAAAAACAGGTTTTAAAAGCGTAGAGATTTTGCATAAAAACATGTGTTTTGGTGCTTTTGGAGGAATTAAATAGAAAATAATTTATGTTTTGAAAACAGAAATGGTTGATAGATTTTCTGGTTTTAAAAATTTAATAAGAGATGAAAAGCAGATAATATACAATTGTTTTACGATAAGATAATATCGATTGTTTGTTAGTGAATTAAATATTTTTATCAAAAAACAAGATCAGATACAAGAATTGAAAGAGAAGCAAAATTGAAACGAAGCTTTTAATTGATTTTTTGATAATCCTGTATTTGAAAGTATAACTAACAAAAAACGACTACCTTGAAAAAAAACTACTTTATTGCTGCAGTTTTTCTGCTTCAATGCTGCATTACGTTTGGGCAAAACCAAAACCCAATTGGATGCGGAACTCAATTATCTCAAAAAGATGAGGCTGTATTTCAGAAATCCTTGTCTAAAATTAAAACATGGAAAAAAGCAAATACTAAAAAAACAGCGAATGTTCCTTATATCATTCCGGTGGTGTTTCACATTCTGGCTGATGGAACAAATATCAATAATGTCTTTACAAAAGCTGAAATGAAATGCAGAATTGATGATGCGCTGCTTACAGTAAATAAAGATTTTAACGGTTTGTTTCCGGAATATGCTATGACTGATCCCCGTTTTGATGCTGTTAAAAGTAAATTGAACATTCAGTTTGTTCTGGCTACTGTCGATCCAGACGGAAATCCTTTGGAAATTCCGGGTTTAGACTGGCATCCGGAAGCACATATTGTAGATGGGTATGATGCAAAAATTTATGATTATATCTGGTATGGTAAAAACAACCGCTATTATCTGGATGTCCTTGTGGTTGATGAACCCAATACCGGGCAAGGGTCTGTTGGCTCTGGACATGCGTTTTTGCCTGTTCAGGATGCTATTCCGCGTGTTGCTTACAATCACAGATATATAGGGAGTACTTGCGGATCGAATGCAAGCGCTACTTTCGCAAAAGTGATGACACATGAATTTGGTCATTATTTTGGATTAAAGCATACTTTTCAGGATGATTGTGATCCGGTAAATGATGGTATGGCTGATACTCCGCCAACTAAAGTCGCTGAGGGCTGCACCAGAAATGTATTAAATAGCTGTGGAGTTTATGCTAATGCAGAAAATCATATGGATTATAATACAGATTGTCAGAACATGTATACCAGAGATCAGACGAATGCCATGACCTATTGGTTAGAAGACATGTCTGTAGCCAAATATCCCAGAGGAGTATTATGGCAGGAAAGCAATCTTGGCTCAGTTGGGGTTATTGCGACTGCTCCGGTTGCCCATTTCAACAGCAGCACAACAGCTATTTGTTCCGGAAAAACCATTGCTTTTAATGATGTTTCTTTAGGATTGCCTACTTCCAGAGTCTGGACTTTTGAAGGTGGAGTTCCTGCAACTTCTACAGATAAGAATCCGGTAGTGGCTTATAATGCATCCGGAAGGTATAAAGTTACTCTAGAGGTAACCAATTCTTTGGGAACAAATACAAAAGAAATAGCGGGTTATATCGACGTAGATCAAAAATCAACTGTAAATCTAACAGAGAGTTTTTCCGGAACTTTTCCTCCTTCAGGATGGGAAATTGCAAATCCGGACAAAGGATTAGGCTGGGAAAAACGTAAAGATGTGGGACACAATGATAGTTCGTGCATGATAATGAACAATGCCGATAATGCTGTAATAGGGGCTTTAGATTATATCAGATTGCCTTATTTTGATTTTACAGCAGGACAGAACAGCCAGTTGTTTTTTGATGTTGCCTACACAAAGTTTGATGATTCAAGTCCCGATATTTTAAAAGTTCAGGTTTCTACAGATTGTGGTCTTAACTGGAACGATGTGTATTCGAAAACACATACTGTTTTAGAAACAACAGCTGTTCCTACAGCTCTTGCTAATAACTGGATACCGCTTACAGACGCCAACTGGAGAAAAGAAATCATTGATCTTAGTGCATATGAGGGAAATAGCAACGTTTCTATTCGTTTTGTAAACGTGTCGGGTTACGGAACAAGAATTTGGATTGATAATGTAAATGTTGCCGTTAATCAGGCAGCTACTCCTGTTTCTGATTTTGCTTCTGCAGTAAGAGGCACACGATGCAATAGCGTTACAGCTCCTTTTCTGGATGCATCAACAGGAAATCCTACTTCATGGAACTGGACTTTTCCGGGAGGTACTCCGGCGACTTCTACAGATCAAAATCCGGTAGTTCACTATAATTTGCCTGGTTCTTATGCCGTAACACTTACTACTAAAAATGCAAATGGTACAGGAACAACCATGACTAAAAATAATTTTATAACAGTTGTGGATCCTTATAAAACTTCTTTTACAGAAGGTTTCGAAGGTTCTTTTCCTCCTGCAGAATGGGAGATCGTTAATCCGGAGACGAAACTAACCTGGGAAAAACGTACCGGAGCAGGGCATAATTCATCGTCATGTATGATTATGAATAATGCAGACAACAGCAAAGTAGGCGAGGTAGATGAAATTATCCTGAAACCGGCAGATTTATCGGTTGGAGTAACTGACTTTTCATTTGATCTTGCTTATGCTAAATTTGATGCCAATAGTCCGGATGTTCTGGAAATTCTGGCTTCAAAAGATTGCGGACTTACCTGGGAAAGTGTTTATTTAAAAACACATACTCAATTAGAAACCACTGTAAGTAATGATCCTAATAACTGGGTTCCGGCTTCAGATTCTGACTGGAGGACAGAAAGAGTGTTGTTGTCAAATTTTAAAGGACAATCGAATGTTTTGTTTAAATTTAAAAATACTTCCGGATATGGTTCCAGAATATGGATTGATAATTTGAAATTTACTTTTGATAGTAAAGAAACGCCAGTTTCAGAATTTGTAATCGAAAATCAAAGATTATGCAGTGATCTTCCTATTTCGTTCAAAGATAATTCGACAGGAGAACCTACTTCATGGAACTGGTCATTTCCGGGTGGCACGCCAACTACTTCGACAAGTAAAACTCCTGCCATTGTTTATAATAGCCCGGGAACATACAATGTAACGTTAACGGCTTCTAATGCGTATGGCGCAGGATCTGTAATAACAAAAACAGGTGTAGTTGTGGTGAAAAGCAAAAATAGTATTCCATTTTCAGAAAATTTTGAAGCAAGTTTTCCTATTCAGGACTGGGAAATCATTAATCCCGACCAGGATGCAATAACTTGGGAAAAACGTTCTGATGCAGGCAAAGGTGATTTGTCTTGTCTGGTGATCAATAATGCAGACAATCCCGGAGGTAAGATTGATGAGCTGATTTTGAAATCTTTAGATTTTTCTTCTGTTACAACACCATATTTACACTTTGACCTGGCTTATACACAGTATTTAAATGCTTTTGATCCAGCTCCGGCTCCTGATCAGATTGATATAGAAGTATCTTCAGATTGTGGTGTTACCTGGAGAAAGGTATATTCTAAAAATCAAATACAACTGCAGACTGTATCACCGCCAATTCAGGATGATCCGGCAACAACAGGATCGAATGAAACAAATGACTGGATTCCGACCAAAGATTCTGACTGGAGAACTGAAAAGGTTGATTTAAGTATCGTACAGCAACAGAAAAATGTTTTGATTAAATTTAAAAACACTTCAGGATATGGAACCAGAATTTGGTTTGATAATTTAAAAATAGATAACGGATCAAATCTGGCGGTGACCAAGCCACAAGAAGGAAACAATTTAAAAGGAGTTCAGGTATATCCTAATCCGTCGAGTAATGTGTTCTATCTGGTTACGCCGCCTACAGCAGATAATTATACTGTTACGGTTCATAGTCCGGAAGGAAAACTAATTTATACAGAAACTTTTTCTGGGGGTAACAGTACTGATAAAGCTATTAATTTATCAGGTAAAACAAAGGGCGTGTACTTTCTTAATGTAACTTCATCAAATAAGAAGTCTTATGTTCAGAAAATAATAAAGAAGTAATCTTTTTGAGTTAATATAAAAGAGACTGTATCTGATAAAGATGCAGTCTCTTTTTGCATTTAAAATAGTGATAGATAAAAATCAGATTTTATACCCCTATGATTCTACCTCAGAAGCATTTTTTTGATTTTGGTGCAGGAAACTTGTTTTTTAAAGCAAAAACCAGCTCAGAAGCTCCGTTTTGCTGTAAATAATCCAATTTTAGTACCGCTTCATCAAGAGTCGCGATATGACCTTTTGGGATCCACTACATTGCTGTATGTTTTTTTTCAAATTTTAAAAACCATTCTTTACAGCGTTTAAAAAAATCACTGTGAAAAGTTTTGTGTATATAATGCTCCAGTGGTTCAATGTTTTTCCAAACGGAAAGATTTACCATTATCTGTTCGTCGTTGTACGGATTGAGATTGGTAGCAAATTAAACTATATCAATAACAATTTTACCAAAAGATGAACCGTCACTTACAGCTTTATGTGCTTCTATAGCATTATCTAAAGTAAATTTTCGCTGGTCGATAATTGGTTTTAATTTTCCTTCTTCGATTAGTTTTGTTACTTCTGTGAGAATATCACCATGATGTTTTCTTCCTTCGCCACTAATCATTGGGTGTAAAACAAAAACGCCATGAATACTGGCTGAACGAAGTGAGCTTGTTGCTAATGTATGTGTGCCAAAAGCGGCGCAACTGCTTATTTGGCCATAATGACGAATGGCTTTAAAAGAGTTGTCTAGCGATTGACCGCCAAGAGTATCATAAATAATATCAAAACCTTTTCCGTTTGTGTATTGATTTACGTAATCTTCTACAGGAGTATTTTTATCAATTGCAGTGGCTCCAAATGATTTTACAGTGTCTGCTTTTGGAGAAGAAACGGTTACGAAAACCTCTGCTCCAAAAATTTTAGCCAATTGAACAACCATATGTCCAACGCCGCCGGCTCCGGCATGAACCAAAACTTTGTCTCCTTTTTTTACCTGGGCTCTGTCAATCAAACCTTCCCAGGCTGTAAGCAATACGAGCGGAACTCCTGCAGCTTCTTTCATGGTCAGATTTTTGGGTTTTAGGGCCAATAAATCAGCATCTACGGCAGTATATTCTGCTAAAGTTCCCTGAAGTCCTAAAACACCTCCGGCAAGTCCGTAAACTTCGTCTCCAGCTTTAAATTGGGTAATACCTTCGCCAACTTGTTCAATAACGCCGGCAAGATCAGTTCCTAAAATGGCAGGCAATACCGGTGAGGCATAAGGAGAAACTCCAATTCTGATTTTGTTGTCGACCGGATTTACGCCGCTTGCGTGTATTTTGACTAAAACTTCTCCTTTTTTGGGAGTTGGTTTATCAATTTCTGTGCTTACAAATTCGGATTCGTAAGTATTTGTAAATAGTGCTTTCATTGTTTGTATATTATAATATTTGTTTGGTTTTGTAAACTTGAATTGGAGAGGCGACCAAATTTTCGCTTTGAGCAATGAAATCAATTAAATAAGGCTGATTGTTGTGAATGTCAAGACCTGGCTGATCTTTCCATTCTTCCCAAATAATAAAAACATGATCGGCAGTATGAAGGTCGTAACGTATGCAGGCTGCTTCTTTTCTGGTTTCGGTAACCAAATGATTTAACATGTTTCGTACTTGTTCTGTAGTTTCCGGTTTGCTTTTTAAAATCGCTGTAATTGAGATCATGGTTATAAAGTTTTAAAGGTTTGTTCTAAATGTTGGGTATAGTTTTCTTTGAATATTTCAATGTTTTCGGCTGTTGCGCCTTTCTCAACATCGTGAAAATGGAACCCGTCCAGTTTTTTCATTCCTACAAATTTATTCATTTTATGGAAACCAAACATAATGCCATCATCTACAGATGTTTCTTCGAAGAATTCTCCCGGAAGTGTAAAGGCTGTTGCAGGTGCATTCCAGCTTGTAGTGAGCATGTATTTACGGCCGTGTAATTGCCCGCCGGTTCCGTAATTAATGTCAGGATTTACTCTGCTTCTTCCGTCGCTTTTGTAAATTCCTTTTTGATGTCCGGCAGTAAAAACGTCGTCGATGTATTTTTTGAAAAGGTTTGGCAACTGAAACCACCAAACGGGTGTGTGGTAAATCACTGCATCTGCCCAAACGAATTTTTTTACTTCTTGGTCTAAGTTAAATTCTTGTTTAATATCAGTTGTTTTTATTTCGTAATTTTTACTTTTTAAGTACTCGATTGTCCAATCGGTAACGGTTTCATTGAATTTTCCACCTGAATGTGCAAAATTCTGACTTCCGTTGATGATAAATATTTTTTTCATTTTCTTGTTTTCTTATGAATTCGTGAGTGTGAGGGATAGAGGCGGTATCCTTTTGTGAAGTGGAACGGAACAAAAGATATAGCCGAAAGCCCGACCCCGCTTTTTCTGCGGGGTCACACCCAAATTATTCTTATTATTTTAATTTTGAAATTGCCTGATTAATGAAATCTAATTCAGAAAGAGATAAATCAAAGTCTAAGGTTTTGGCGTTTGAAATGGCTTGTTCTGCGTTTCTTGCTCCGGCTAGAACGATTGTGATTCCTTTTTGTAAAGTGGTCCAACGCAATACCAATTGTGAAATTGAAACGTGTTTTGCATTTGCCAGAGAACTTAATTCTACGACCAGTGTTTTTACTTTTTGAAGATCAAACTGACCAAAGTATCCGTTTCTGTGATCGTTTTCTTTTAGTTTACTGTTGGTGAAATATTTTCCGGTTAATAAACCTCTTTCCATTGGGCTGTAAGCGATGATTCCGATGTTTTCTGAAATTGTAAGCGGAACTAGATCAGTTTGAATTGCCTGATTCAACATACTAAAAGGCATTTGATTTGATGCTAATTGTATTGTTTTTTGTGCTTCTTTAATTTGTTCTGCACTATAATTGCTAACTCCGGCTGCTCTGATTTTTCCTTGTTGAATCAAGGTTTCAAGAGCTTGCATTGTTTCGTGAATTGGAGTTGTAGTGTCTGGCCAGTGAATTTGTAGTAAGTCGATATAATCGGTTTGAAGGCGTTTTAAGCTTTCTTCGACTTCTTTAATGATGTTACTTTTTGATGCGTATTTGTAAATCGGGATTTTTTTTCCGTTATCTTCTGCATCAAAAAAGAATTCTCCTTTGCCTTGATTGCTTTTGTCCCAAACTAAACCAAATTTGGTCAATAATTGAACTTTTGAACGATCTTGAGATTTTAAAGCTTCGCCAATCATTTCTTCGCTTAATCCAAATCCGTAAAAAGGAGCGGTGTCGATTGTAGTAACACCATGATCGATTGATGCGTGGATTGAAGCAATTGAATCTGCTTTTTCGTTTCCGCCCCACATGTTTCCGCCAATGGCAAATGCACCGTATGTAATAGTTGATAATTCAAGTTCAGTGTTACCTAATTTTCTATATTCCATAATCTTATATTTTAAACCTTTAAATTTGTTTAGCAAAATTATACCATTTTTAAGACTGTTAAGTTGTATATATTTGTCTTTTTTATGTAAATTTGTAGCCGAATTAATAAAGTGCATTATGAAAAAAGAAAATTTATACGAGCCTTTTACGGTTTCTTTTGAAACTTTGGATGAATATCCGGATGTTGGTGACCGTCATAATTTTTTTGAATTGGTTTATATTTTAAACGGAACCGGAACGCAATGCATCAACAAAAATATTTTTGAATATGATGCGGGACATATGTTTTTATTGACGCCTGAGGATTGTCATAATTTTACAATTGAAACCAAAACCAAGTTTTTCTTTTTGAGGTTTAATGATATTTATTTGAAAAACTCCAGTTTGCAGAATGAGAATATTCAGCGTTTAGAGTATATTTTGCAAAATGCGAATCATCAGCCAGGCTGTATTTTAAAAAATGATGCCGATAAATGTTTAGTCAAGGTAATGATCGAAGCTATTTGCCGTGAACATCAGGATAAGGATGTTTACAATCAGGAGCTTATTCAGCAATTGGTTAACACGTTGATTATTATCGTGGCGAGAAATATTGCGAAGTATTTGCCGGAACAGGTAAATATTGGCTGTGAGGCTAAAGCAATGGATATTTTGCAATATATTCAGACGAATATTTATTATCCGGAAAAAATTAAAGCAGAATCTATAAGTGATTATTTTGGTATTTCGAATACGTATTTAGGACGATATTTTAAGAAACATGCCAGCGAAACGATGCAGCAGTATATTAGCAATTATAAAACAAAGCTGATTGAGCATCGTTTACAATTTAGCGATAAGCGCATTAACGAAATTGCGTATGAATTTGGTTTTACGGATGAAAGCCATTTTAATAAATTTTTTAAGAAACAAAGAGGGAATAGTCCGTCTGAGTTTAGAAAAACGATTCGTATTAATGCCTGATGAGTTGGAAGGCAGATGACGCGGATTCGCAGGCGAAAACACAGATTATCGCGGATTTTTCTTTTTTTGGTTACAGATTAGAGAATTAAAAATGACTTTTTAATTGGTTAATGTATTCTTATCTAATAACTATAGTTTCTGTAAATTTTATATCTTCTATTTTTGCATTTTTATTGTCAAGAAGCAGTTGATTCATTGCATGAAATTCGGTACTTCTTCCTGTAATTTTCATTATGGTTTCCGGAGATGAATTTTGGAAGTATTTTTTAGAAACTTGTAGAATTATTTGATAAGATTTGGTGTTTTTAAACTCTCTTTTGATTTCTTTTTTAGTTGAGTCAATTTCATTATATGTTTCATGCCAATTTATTTTTGGAAAACATAATCTAACAAAGGCTATTGGAAGAAAAATATGTATCTCTTCTACTTCAAATTCATTTTTACAAATTCCATGTAATAATTCAAATAGCTCATCTTTTTCGATATTTCTCTCTGAACAAGCTATCAGCTGGATTGCTTTTTCAACTGAGCTAGAAAAATCAGGAGTTATAAAATCTTTTGATTTGTTATCTTTTGTTTTTAATAGAAAATCAAAAAATTTCATGTTTTTGTAGTTCAAAAATTAAATGATCTTCTTGATCACACGCAGTTTATGGGTATGTTTGTTGATTTCAGGATTGTAAATGCCTAAATGATCTAAACGATCGATGCGAACTTTTCCACTTGCGTGGATGATGTAATTGTTGTCCATAATGATGCCAACATGAATGATGTTCCCTTCTTCATTATCAAAAAAGGCTAAATCGCCAGCTTCACTTTCTTCGATAAAACTCAACGGATCTCCTTCAAGTGCCTGCTGCGAGGCATCGCGGTGAATTTTATAACCGTTTAGTTTGTACACCATTTGTGTAAAACCGGAACAATCAATGCCAAAAGGTGTTTTTCCGCCCCATAAATAAGGTGCATTCAAGTACATAAAAGCAGTACTTATAAGAGCACTTTTGGGTTTTATACCGCTGGTTTTAGTTCCTTCAAAATCAAAATTTGAGGTATTGATTTCATTATTGTTTAAAAAAGTCAGGGAAGCACCAAGCGGAATTGGCAGTAATAAATTATCCGGAGCCGTGATATAATCAATTAAATCAGCATTCAAAATAATGGCTTCTTTGCTTAGCTGATTATAATGTTCTTCGGAAATTACCTGATATTGTTTAGAATCTACCCAGCCTTCGTAGTCATCATATTGAATTTTTATTCGCGCCCATTGGTTTTGACGTTCTAAAATTTCGATATGTTCACCAAACAAAAGTTGTGTAACGATTTCGCTTCTGTCGCTTGGCTCAGATCGAACGGGTACTATGGCTAGATTGCAAATTCCGAACATTTAGGTAATGTATTAGTTTAAAAATCAGGAGCTATTGTAAATTAATAGCTCCTGATTTAATATTATTTAAGCTCTTTCGATAACAATTGCCGATGCGCCACCGCCGCCATTGCAAATTGCTGCGGCTCCGGTTTTTGCATTATTTTGCTCTAAAACATTTAGTAATGTTACAATGATTCTGGCTCCTGAGCATCCAAGAGGATGTCCTAATGAAACAGCTCCACCGTTTACGTTTACTTTATTATTGTCCAGATTTAAGATTTTTGCATTGGCTAAACCAACAACTGCAAAGGCTTCGTTGAATTCGAAATAATCAACATTATCAATTGCAATTCCGGCTTTGTTTAATGCTTTTGGTAATGCTTTTGCAGGACTCGTTGTAAACCATTTTGGTTCCTGAGCAGCATCTGCATAACCTTTTATGTAGGCTAGAGGTTTTAATCCTAATGAGATCGCTTTTTCTTCAGACATTAAAACCAAAGCAGCAGCTCCATCATTGATTGTAGAGGCATTTGCAGCTGTAACTGTTCCGTCTTTTGTAAAAACAGCAGCTAATGAAGGGATTTTATCTAATTTTACATTAGTGTATTCTTCGTCTTTAGAAACAATAACTGGTTCGCCACGTCTTTGCGGAACTTCTACAGGAACAATTTCGTTGTCAAATTTTCCGGCTTCCCAGGCTTTTGCACTTCTTTCATAAGACTGAATAGCAAAATTATCCTGTTCTTCACGGCTGATGTTGTATTCAGAAGCACATAAATCAGCGCAAACTCCCATTGCGTTGTTATCGTAAGCATCTGTCAAGCCATCTTTTTGCATTCCGTCAAGCATAGTTGCCGGACCAAATTTGTTTCCGTTGCGCATGTGTACATAGTGTGGAATCAAACTCATGTTTTCCATTCCGCCAGCGACAACAATTTCGGCATCTCCGCAAGCAATTGCCTGAGCGCCAAACATAACTGCTTTCATTCCGGAGGCGCAAACTTTATTTACTGTTGTAGCGGCAACTTCTTCAGATAAACCTGCAAAAAGTGCTGCCTGACGTGCTGGTGCTTGCCCAACTCCGGCTTGTACAACATTCCCCATGAAAACTTCATCAACTAATTTTGGGTCAAGGTTAATTTTTTGAAGTGCTCCTTTTATAGCGGCAGCACCTAATTTTGGTGCGGGTACGGTAGATAAACCTCCCATGAAACTTCCGATAGGTGTTCTAACGGCAGAAACGATAACAACTCTTTTGTTCATTTTCTGTTAATATTAGTTAATCAAGCAAATTTACTGTTTATTTGAATAAATTCAAATTTTGCATCAATTCGATTGAATTATAAATTTAAGATCAATTTTTTGTTAATTCTATATGTTTGATTGTTAAGTGTTTTAAAAAAAAATCAAAAAAAATATAAAAAAAAGCGTCAAAATAGTTGTGAGAAATGTAATGTTGTGTTACCTTTGCAACCGCAAAACAGAACACGTTTCTTGAGCTTGGAGAGGTGCCAGAGCGGTAATGGAGCAGATTGCTAATCTGTCGACGGGTAACCGTCGCCAGGGTTCGAGTCCCTGTCTCTCCGCTTGATTTTGCCTCGGGGTGTAGCGTAGCCCGGTTATCGCGCCTGCTTTGGGAGCAGGAGGCCGCAGGTTCGAATCCTGCCACCCCGACTAAAACTTTAAGGGATAAAGTTTTGAAATAAATGGACGCATAGCTCAGCTGGATAGAGCACCTGCCTTCTAAGCAGGCGGTCGAAGGTTCGAATCCTTCTGCGTTCACTTTTAGATTTAGAAATTTAATGATTAAATTTTCTAAACCCTTATAAAACCTGCAAATTCTGAATTTGCAGGTTTTTTTATTTTTGCTCAATACTACCAAAATTTGCAAAAATACCTAAAGTTTATGTGGCACATTCGTGGCGCATTTGAAATTTATAAAAAAGCGCCACAGATTCAGGCTTAAGTATTTGGTAGTTAACATGTTAATTATCTTAACGGCTTTATTTATAGATGTTTTAATTCGATATTTATTCACTTAAATTTTGAATTATGTTAGAAAGCAGTTTTGGATTAACTTTTTTTTAAAAGTCCCAAGAAATAAAGGACACGTTAGATCAATTTATCTTAGAGTTACAGTAGATGGTGTTCCAAAGGAAACCTCTATTAAGAGATTTTGGGATATGAACAGATGGAGCCAAAAAGAGGAACACGCCATTGGAAACAAGGAAGATGCTAAGATTCTTAATTCATTCCTTGATATGCTTAAAGTACAGGTTAATCAATATAAAAATGATTTAATCTACTCTCAACAGTCAATTAATTCTGAAAAAACAATAAATTTTATTTCAGGCAAGAATGTTTCTAAGACAAAAGTGCTGGAAGAATTTGAACTTCATAATTATGAGGTGCTTTCTCTTGTTGATAAAAAAGAATATACAATAGGAACTTATAAACGATTTGAAGTTGCTATTAAACATGCCAGGGAATTTATACTCTTCAAATATCGTTTAAAGGATATGGAGTTTAAAGATCTTAATTATGAATTTGTAAAGGATTATGAATTTTATCTCAAAACGGTCAAAAAGTGTAACAATAATACAACTCTTAAATACATCTCTCAATTAAAGAAAATTGTGATGAGAGCTATTGACAAGGAAATTATAACAAAAGATCCTTTTAGAACATTTAAAGGCAGGAAAACGAAAACAAATAAAAAACCATTAACAGCACATGAACTTTACACTATAGAAAATCATAATTTTTCGACAGAAAGACTTAATACTGTGAGGGATATATTTGTTTTTCAATGTTATACTGGTCTTGCCTATGTTGATGTTTTGCAATTAAAGATGAGTAATATAAAAATTGGCTTTAACGGTGAGAAATGGATTATGTCAGAGCGTCAAAAAACTGGATTAGCAACTAACATACCCTCGCTCTTAACACGATTCTTTTATAATAAAAGGTTCCATATAAGGAATTGATTTAAAATTTAAGGTTTTATGATTTTGTTAAAATAAATCATGAAGATATTTAATCCATAAAAAGCCAATACGGATAAAACTGCTATTGGCTTTTCCTTTTCGAATATTAGCTACAACTGTTGCACTTATTTTGTTGGTTTTTAGCAATTCTCAAAGTTTTCTGTTCATGAAAATGTGTTTTATAAATATTTATGGTAATAGGTTTTCCTGAAAATGTTTCAGAGGGGGTGTTTCCTTGTAAAGAGAGTTGTGGACGAATAGTGTTATAAGTCAATACATCCGTTACTAAAGCAGTTTCTAACGCTGTTCTGTTTGTTAGATTTTGAGGTAATAAAAACTGGTGTTTAATGATTTTATTAAATGCTTCTATTTTAGAATTGGAGAATGGAATATCTTTTTGGGCAATTAAATGTTTAATATCTTGGTTGGTGGTAATTAGAAATTCTTGAACCGTAGTGTTTACATTTTCTACACCGCCATCAGTGACAAAAGTGATAGGTTCTTTGTTGTTGTGTTTTAAATATGCTTGTTCTAACAAATCTCTAATGACTTTTGGACTGGAATTATTCTCGACGGTATATCCTAAAATCATTTTAGAGAAATGATCCATCAAAAAATGGATGTAATGTTTTTTCTCATCTGCGGTTTTCAATATCGTTACATCGGCACACCAAATTTCATTGGGTTTATAACTCTTCAGCGAGCCATATAATTTCTTCGGATGCAGATGTCTTGTTAGAGTATATCCCAGTAATTTGGAATATTTATACCAAGTGCTCAAACCAAAAGAGAGATCTTTGTTTCGTAAAGCCAGCAAGTAAACAGAAGATTTAGACCAATATTGATAGTCTTCTATTTCCATATATTTTTTGATTTGTAAAATTTCTGTTTTCAATAGTTGATGAGGATATTGTTTGACACATTGTAAAAAATAAGACGAGTCGCATTTGTTGATAACCAGTATTTTATAATTGTGATAAGTAGCTCTGGAAATATTGAAGATTTTTAATGCATTTTCAACAGGAACTATGTCTTTTATCATTTCGATAGCATTTACCAGTTTTTCTTTTTGTGAAGCAATTTGTTGTTTGATTCCTTTTACTGTGCTGATAATCTCATGATAGGCATCAGAAAGTTTGAAATAAGCTTCTATGACTTTTTTTGCATTTTTAGATTCTCCAGTTCGTTTTATCAGCTCTAATTCTTCTTTTATAAAATTAGAAACTTCACAACCAATATATTTATCTTCAGATTCCTGCTTCCATCGATGCTTATTTGTTTTCGAAATTTTAGATTTTAACCTGTCTGGTAAATTATCATATAGCCCGTTTCTAATATAGTGTTTTACATTGGTGTCCCATGAAATACGAAAGGGTGGATAAATCATAAAAAGTATTGCTAATTGGCTCGTTATAGTATAAAAATTATTCTGATTGTCCGTAATTAGGAACTATTTACTACAAAATTACAAATGCAATTTATGTTTTTTTTAGAAACAATGATGGAAAAATCGCACTTTTCAAACAGAATACTCTTGGATAAGGACTACAAAAATAACAAATAAAGAGATAAGTCACTATTTTGGGGATGGAAATCTGCAATTACAAGAATAGAAGTATCCATTAAAAGAAAGACCGAAACTTGTAGTTGTCGACGAAGATAATTTGGTTTATGATAAACTAGAATCAATCGATAACTTAATTACTTGGGTGTATCTGGAAGGCTCTTTTATCCCAAGTGCTAAAATAATTGGAAAAGAAAATTCTTTAATATTTTCTGCATTCGTTCCTTCATAGGTAACATTCATTTACTATAATAAGTTAGCTCTTAATATACAGTAATAATTTAACTACAAATTATTTTTATTTAGTAAACTAACTGTTAGTTTTGTTTCAAAATTTAATAAAACACATCATGAAAGATTTATTAGTAAAAATCAACGCTGAAATTGAAACATTTAAAACAGAATCTGAAACTCTTACTGAAAAAGGTGTTAAAGCTGCCGGACCAAGAGCTCGTAAATCAAGTTTGGAACTTGAAAAGCTATTCAAAGAATTTAGAAAAGTCTCTGTAGAATCAGCAAAAAAATAATTTATGTTAAGAATGATCCTCGCTTAAAATGTTTAAGCGAGGTAGCTTTTTTGACTTGAAAAATCTTATTCTTGTATTTTAATAACTTCAAGAGGTCTCTTTTTCTTTCACTTACTTTTATTTTTACAACTCAATTAAAAAGGATTAATTCTCATATTTTAAAGGCTGTAATGTTTCTTAATTTAGGTAGTCAAGAAACAACAAATTACATGAAGTAGTCTTAAAAATATTTTATCTTAAAGATGCTCAGAGATGAGCATCTTTTTTTTAGATAGAGATATTAAATATTTTAGAGAACCAGATGTTTTAATTGAGTTTACAGCTACTCATATATAATTCATGGCATTCGAGTTGATCAGATTTTCTAATTAAAAAGCACCATACAGGATACTTATCTGGTATCTTTGTATTGTAACTATTTAATACTGTGCAAGTTAAATAACTCTATAGATGCCCATCTCTTAAATAATATATTATACCCCCTGTATTTACTTGGATTGACATAAAGGTGTCGGAGCCTCTTTCTTCACATAAAGACAAATAAAGACACTGGCTTTTGTTTTTTATATGCTTAATTATTTTATAGTTGTCACATTTTAAATCCTCTTTTCGGAGAAGAAAGTTTTTGTTGAGAAATTACAGAAACACGTGCAATGGCTTCCTTTAATGTCGGAATTGAATTTATTGAAAGGTCTTTTAGTTCCGATTTTTTCAAAAGTTGTCCGTATCTGTCTTTACTTCTAATTTCCATTTTTTGTATATCAAAACCGTCGCTTTCTTGTCTTACCCAAAAATTGCATTCAATACTTGGATTATCATCTCCTGACCATTGCAGATAAGTCGATAGTAAAAAGTTTCCATCTCTATCAGATCTTTCTTTACCGTTGTTACAGGCTTCCATATATTCGGTAATGCTTTCTTTCAACTTTCCCGGATAGGCTACTTGTGTTTGAAAGTAAGCATTAAAGCCTTTGTCTATGAGAATTTTTACGAATGTGTCTAAATTAGGCAATTGTTTCATAATTTTAAATTTTAGCTTGTTATTTTAGTATTCTAGTTTTAAATACGGTGAATTTTTAATATTGAAACCTTTCGTGTTATTACATATTATGTAAATGCAATATTATTAAGCCTAACCGTTCAATATTGCTGGAAAAAATGATAAAATTTTTGTGTATTTATTAGATATCCTTAAACTTAAGGGACTTTGTATTTCATACAACTAGATGTGCTTTGTATTAGCACAATTTAGGCTAGTTGCAATTTTTTAATAAACTATGGAAATCAAATACTTTCATTATTAAACCTCTACGAGCTCGCTTAAAACTTGGAAATCTTCTAGTAAAAGGTTCGAATTTTGTACTGCTAAGTTCACGAAAAGCCACTCAAATTAGACTGCACCCAAAAGTTTAGACAAATTTATAATTAAGTTTGATAATAATGAGCTCGATATTTTATCGGGCTCATTTTGTTTAAATTTGATTTAATTCTTTCGTTATTGTAATATCTTATA
>Ga0194135_10000011_pt1 | contig 145303 bp, 123 predicted proteins | sample LitLau_LLRF_2013_FD_134024 | JGI IMG/M metagenome (GOLD analysis project Ga0194135, IMG submission 134024) | Freshwater sediment microbial communities in response to fracking from North America - Little Laurel Run_MetaG_LLRF_2013 (version 2) | ecosystem: Environmental > Aquatic > Freshwater >...
AACAACACCGCTAAGCAGCGGAACTTATTATGCAGCATTAAAAGACGCTGCTACAAGTTGTGAAAGTTCAGAAAGATTAGCCGTAACAATTAGTGTTACCGATCCTGGAACACCAACTTTAGTTACAGCGGGAACACAAAACTTCTGTTTGGTAAATGCGCCAACTTTTGCAAGTGTTCAGTTCAATCAAACGAATATTGTTTGGTATACAGCGTTGACAGGCGGAACCGCAATCGCTTCAACAACACCGCTAAGCAGCGGAACTTATTATGCAGCATTAAAAGATGCTGCTACAAGTTGTGAAAGTGCAGAAAGATTAGCCGTAACAATTAGTGTTACCGATCCTGGAATACCAACAGCTATTACTACTTCTCAGGTTTTCTGTTCAGAGAATAATCCAACAGTTGCCAATATTCAGGTAAATCAAACCAATATCGTTTGGTATAATAGTCCAACTGGAGGAACAGCAATTGCGTTAACAACAGCTTTGGTAAGCGGAGATTATTATGCCGCACTAAAAGATGCTACAACAGGTTGTGAAAGTAGTACGAGACTAAAAGTAACGATCACTATTGGAAATTCAAATGTTCCTACAACAAACAATGCTATTCAGAACTTCTGTTCAAACAGTGCTCCAACCTTTGCCAGTATTCAGGTAAACGAAAGCAATGTAAGTTGGTTTAGCAGTGCTTCAGGAGGAACAGCAATTCCAACAGCAACAGTTTTAACTTCAGGTACATATTATGGCGAGATTACAAATCCTGTAACAGGATGTAAAAGCACTAGTCGTTTGCAGGTTACAATCACTATTGTAAATCCAATGGCAACACCTACAACGAATTCTGCAACTCAAAACTTCTGTTCTGTAAATACACCAAAAGTTTCAAATATTCAGGTAAACGAATCAAATGTAATCTGGTATAGTACTCCAACCGGAGGAACAGCAATTTCGTCTACAACAGCTTTAACTACAGGTACTTATTATGGAGTTATTTCGAGTGGTTCAGGTTGCGAAAATCCGGTAAGACTGGCAGTTGTGGTAAATGTAAATACACCAGGAGTCATAACTACACCAAGAGCTGCACAAACCTTCTGTTTATCAGCATTGCCAACAATAGAGAATATATTGGTAAATGAATCAAATGTTGTTTGGTATAACAGCGCAACAGGTGGTGCACCATTAGCTGCAAACACAGCTCTTATAGCAGGAACGTATTATGCAGGAGCACTTAGTAACACGACTAATGGTTGCGAAAGTTCCACAAGATTAGCAGTAACGATTTCTTTTGAAAATGATGCTTTAGTACCAATTACAAGCACAGATGATACACCATGTGTTTTCCAGGGAATTACTTACTCAATCGCTAACGGGAAATCAAATTATGTGTGGTCTGTTACAAATGGAACGATCCTTTCAGGAGGTGGAAATTCAGATGGAACTGTAACTGTTTCATGGTCTGATATCGGACCTGGTAAAGTAAATGTAGCCTATACGAATACATGTAATGAAAGATCAGTAAAATCATTAAATGTAACAGTAGCAAGTTGTTCAGATCTTACAATTACCAATACAGTTAGTAATGCAACACCTAATTTTGGTGATCAGATAACCTTTACTGTAACTGTAAATAATGTTGGTCAGGGTAATTTCATAAATACATTAGTAAGTGATTTATTGCCAAGCGGATATGATCTGATAAGCGCTAATACCACTTTAGGGACATACGACCCAAAAACGCAAATCTGGACGATTCCAACATTAAATGCCGGACAAAGTGTGACACTTACAATTGTTGCAGAAGTATTGCCAAGTGGTAATTATACAAACGTTGCAACGATAGAAATTTCGACTCCTTTAGATACTGATACTTCAAACAACTCGGCTTCAGTAACTGTTGAACCAATTTGTTTGACAGTTTACAATGAGTTCACTCCAAACAATGACGGAGCTAATGATCTTTTCAGAATTGATTGTATCGAATCATATCCTAATAATGAGTTGAAAGTTTATAATAGATACGGTTCACTAGTATATAGTAAACAACATTATGAAAATGATTGGGACGGAACTGCCAATGTATCCGGAGTTGTTAATAGAGGAGATATGTTGCCTACAGGTACTTATTTTTATGTGATAACCATTGGAGATGGAACGGCTAAAAAAGGATGGTTATCTATTATGAGATAATCAGATGTGTTAGTCATCTAATTAATTAAACTTAATAAGTATCGTTATGAAACTATATATAAAATCATTAGAAACGTATTTCATTTTAATATGTTCTTTTATTACATTTTGTGCCAGTGCACAACAAGATCCGCAGTACACGCAATATATGTACAATACAATGTCGGTAAATCCAGCTTATGCTGGATCTACCGGATCATTGGAGGCAACACTTTTACACCGCTCTCAATGGGTTGGAATTTCCGGGGCACCGGAAACACAATCGTTTTCTATTCACTCACCACTTCGAAATGAGAACATTGGTTTAGGATTAAGTGTCGTTAACGACAAAATTGGTCCATCAAACGAATTGTATCTTGACGGAAATTTTGCTTACTCAATTCCTTTAGGATACGAGAAAAGACTAGCATTTGGTCTTAAAGCAGGGATGAGAATGTTGAATATAGATTGGTCTAAAGGGAGATATTACAATAATAGTGATGTTTTGCTGAATCAAAATATTGACAATCAGATGAAAATAGCAATTGGAGCAGGTATTTACTATTATACAGACAAATGGTATATAGGAGCTTCAGTTCCAAGTTTTATCCAGAATAATTATTATAACGATGTTCAGGAGTCAATAGACTTTGATCGTTTGCATTATTATTTAATGGGAGGTTATGTTTTTGATTTGAATCCGAATTTAAAGTTTAAGCCGGCATTCCTGGTAAAAGCAGTAAGTGGAGCACCAGTTACCGCAGATATTTCTGCGAATTTTATGATTGCAGAAAAATTTGTAATCGGAGGATCCTATCGAACAGATGATTCTGTGAGCGTACTGGCCGGCTTTCAGATATCCAGAAGCTTTTATCTTGGATACGCTTTTGATTACACCGTAAGCGATTTGAACAAATACAATGATGGAACACATGAGTTCATCTTGCGTTATCAATTTACTAAAAATCAAAGTAAAATCAAATCACCTCGATTCTTCTAAAACATAAATCCAATGAAAAAACTATATATCCTTAGTTTAGTCTTGAGCATTACCTTTGGTTTTGCTCAAAAGACTAATTTAAAAAAGGCCGATGCATTGTTTAAAAACTATTCTTATCTGGATGCATCTAAAGCCTATGAAGAATGTTTGCAAAACATAGAGAATCCATCGACACAAACGTTAAAAAATGCCGCCGACTCGTATTACTTTATTTCAGATGCAAGAAATGCACTCAGATGGTACAAAAAACTGTACGAAGCACAAGGCAATAATTTAACAGATATCTACTATTTGCGTTACATTCAGTCCATGAAAGCCGTGATGGATTATGATGATGCTGATAAAATTACCAAAGAGTATCTCAATAAAAAAGGAGATCAAAAAGAGATTAACCGCTATGTTGCGCAAAAAAAGCAATTAGACAGTTTAGCAAAATCTAAATCTCTTTATGATATCAGAAATCTAGAAATCAATACCAGTAAATCAGATTTTGGCACGACTTTTTATCAGGATCGAATTGTATTTACATCAGCCAGAGATACAACAAGATTTAGTGATAAACTCTATAATTGGAATAATCAGCCGTTTTTAAATCTCTATATAGCAGAAAGAAATCCTGCAGACGGAGGTTTGTTTAACGAAAGCCTGTTTATGCCCAATGTTATGACCAAATACCATGAAGCAACAGCAAGTTTTGATGCCAGTGGAAAAACAATTTATTATTCTTCAAACATTATCAAGAATAAAAAACTGGTAATTGATCAAAACAAGGTTAACAATTTTCAGATCCTTAAGGGTTCAATTGTAAATGGGAAAGTAGAAAATCCGCAAAAAGTTTTCTTTGATAATGATGATTATTCAGTTGGACATCCTAGTTTAAGTGATGACGGACAATGGCTCTTCTTTGCATCAGATATGCCGGGAGGTTATGGTGAAACCGATTTATATGTGGTAAAAATTGCAGCAGACGGAACGATGAGTTCGCCTCAAAATTTAGGGCCAAAAATTAATACAATCGGTAATGATCTTTTTCCATTTTTCAGTAACGGAATACTCTATTTTTCTTCAGACGGACATTACGGATTAGGAGATTTGGATGTATACGAAAGCAAGTTTCTGGCAGACGGAAGTTTTTCAACACCACGAAACTTAGGGGCTCCAATAAACAGTAACAAAGACGATTTTACCTTTATAATTGATAAAGCCGGATCTTATGGTTATGTTTCTTCAAACAGATCCGGAGGCAAAGGCGATGATGATATTTATTCTTTTACCAAAGGAAAACCAGTTTGCAACCAGAATATTTCGGGTAAAGCAACAGATGCAAAATCAAAACTGCCTATTTCAGATGTTACAATTGTAGCTTATAATTCTTACAACGAGATTTTGGCAGAAACCAAAACAAATTTTGATGGTAAATACGCAGTAACAGTTCCTTGTAATAAAACAGTTCGATTAGTTGCTACAAAAACAAATTACAGTAACGATGAAAAAACAGTTGAAACTACAAAAGAAAATGAAGCCGAAATTACAGATGTTGATTTTGTGATGAGTAATTATGATGACTTGGTAGTGAAGAAAAAAGGTGTTGAAAAAGTAGATGTTAATCCAATTTATTTCGATTATGACAAATATGACATTACACCAAAAGCGATTGATGAGTTGGCCAAAGTTGTATTTATCATGAGAAAATTTCCTAACATTCGAATCAAAATTGAATCACATACAGATTCGCGAGGAAAAGATTCCTATAACCTGAAACTTTCTGATAACAGAGCAAAATCAACAAGAGATTATATTCTTTCGCAAGGTATTGATCCTTCAAGAATCGAAAGTGCAATTGGTTATGGAGAAACCAGATTGATTAATAGATGTAAAAATGGAGTAAAATGTACAGAAGAAGAGCATTTATTAAACAGAAGATCAGACTTTATCATTATTCAGAAATAGTTTTATGTTTGTGTTCTAATGATTTGATTGTTAGGATGAAAATGTAAAACGAAGGAACCATTTGGAAGTTGGTTTTGTTTAATTCTTTTTAAGAATAATGGGCAAGAAGAAAATCAAGTTGCATCGTTTTGCAGCTTGATTTTTGATTTTACAAAACTTTTGCAATTTACTCTATTGGATTAAAAAATAATCCTAATTTTGATATTCAATTATTCTAAATCACAACCCACAGTATTTTAATATTATATGAGTATTCAAGAAAACATTCAGACTTTACGAGAAGAACTTAATCAGCATAACTATAATTATTATGTGTTGGATAATGCCACAATTTCTGATTATGAATTTGATATAAAGCTGAAAGAACTTCAGGATTTAGAAAGTAAGCATCCGGAATTTTTTGACGAAAATTCACCAACACAGCGAGTAGGAGGTACCATAACAAAAAATTTCAAAACAATACCGCATCAGTACCGCATGTATTCCTTAGATAATTCATATTCTAAAGAAGATTTGCTGGATTGGGAAAACAGAATCCAGAAAGTATTAGGAAACGTCGATTTGCAATATACCTGCGAATTAAAATATGACGGAGCATCAATAAGCATTTCATACGAAAACGGAAAATTAGTTCAGGCTTTAACGCGTGGAGATGGTTTTCAGGGTGATGAGGTTACCAATAACATCAAAACCATAAAATCAGTTCCGTTGCAATTAAAAGGAAATTATCCGGAACGATTTGATATCCGTGGTGAAATAATTTTACCATTTGCCGGCTTCGAAAAAATGAATCAGGAATTAATCGAAATAGGCGAAACACCTTATTCGAATCCAAGAAATACAGCATCGGGCAGTTTAAAATTACAAGACAGCGCTGAGGTTGCCAAACGCCCGCTGGAATGTTTATTGTATTTTGTAACCGGAAATAATTTGCCGTTTAAAACTCAATTTGAAGGATTGGAATCAGCCAGAAAATGGGGATTTAAAGTGCCAAACGAAGCGAAATTAGTGCGTAACATGCAGGAAGTTTTTGATTTCATTGATTATTGGGATGTACACAGACATAATTTACCTTACGAAACAGATGGAGTTGTTATAAAAGTAAATAGCATTCAGCATCAGGAGGAATTAGGATATACATCAAAATCACCACGTTGGGCAATTGCTTACAAATTTAAATCAGAACAGGTTTCTACTCTTTTAAACTCGATTACCTATCAGGTGGGCCGTACAGGAGCGATTACACCAGTTGCAAATTTGGCACCCGTACAATTGGCAGGAACCATTGTAAAAAGAGCCTCTTTGCACAATGCAGATCAAATAGAGAAATTAGATATTAGAATAAATGATACCGTTTTTGTCGAAAAAGGAGGGGAAATCATACCTAAAATCATCGCTGTCGATTTAGCACAGCGTCCCGAAGATTCAAAACCAACACAATATATTACGCATTGTCCGGAATGTCAGACAGAACTAGTTCGAAATGAAGGAGAAGCGAATCATTATTGTCCTAATTTTTATGGATGCCCTCCGCAAATTATAGGTAGAATTCAGCATTATATTTCAAGAAAAGCTATGGATATCGAAGGGCTTGGCGGCGAAACAGTAGCCTTGCTTTTTAAGAATGATTTAGTTCATAATTATGCTGATTTATATGAGTTAAAAGTAGATGATATTTTGCACTTAGAAAGAATGGCAAAAAAATCTGCCGAAAACCTGGTAAATGGTGTAGAAAAATCTAAAGAAATTCCGTTTGAAAGCGTTCTTTTTGCACTCGGAATCCGTTTTGTGGGAGAAACTGTAGCTAAAAAATTAGCCAAGCACTATAAAAATATTGATGCACTAAGTCAGGCTTCTTTAATGGATTTAATTCTGGTAGATGAAATTGGTGAAAGAATTGCCAAAAGTGTGATTGAATTTTTCGAAAATGAAGAAAATAAGAAAATTATTGAGCGCTTAAAAAGTTACGGGATTCAATTTGAAGTTGTCGAAAAAATTAACCCAAATGCTACCGAGAAGTTTATAGGAAAAACATTTGTTGTTTCAGGTGTTTTTGCTCAGTTTTCAAGAGATGAATTAAAGAAAACCATTGAAGATAATGGAGGAAAAGTTGGAAGCTCAATTTCGGCAAAAACAGATTTTGTTGTTGCAGGAGATAATATGGGACCAGCGAAATTAGAAAAAGCCAATAAGCTTAATATTCCGATATTATCAGAAGAAGATTTTATAACGAAATTAAATGAAAGCGAATAAACCGTCTTTGATTTTATTTTTTTTAGCCCTACTCTGTACAATTATATTCGATTGGACAGAGGAGGATTTTTTAGTTATCTATTCTAAAGCCATTATACTTCCGGCAATCTTTATCTATTTTTTGATCAGCAATGAATTTAAAATAGGAAAATTAGAAGGTATAATTTTTTTATTTTGTTTTATTGGTCAGGTCTTTGACTTAATGGATATTGAAGTCTCAGAAATTGGAGGTGTAATTAGTTTTCTGTTCGTTTATCTTTTAATAGTCGTTCTTTTTATACGTGAACATGAAAAAATAAAACTAACCAAAAAAGATATTCTACCGGTATCAATAGTAATTATATTTATTGTTTACCTGTTAGTTTCTGTACTTACTATGCAGTTTGACAACATGAAAAGATTCAGTTTTATTTACACTTTTTACGGAATCATACTGAGTATTCTGAGTTATTTTGCATTTGTAAGTTATATTACAAAAGGAACTCATATAGCCTTAATAATGTCGCTAATGGCAATTAGTTACATCTTTTCAGATATCTTCTATATCTTTAATCAATATTTTGCCTATTCAATAGTCCTGGTTTTAATTCGGGATATAACCCAAATTCTGGCTTATTTTTTTATGGTTGAATATTTCCTCGAAAAAGCCAGAATTCAAAAAAAGAAACTACACAATAATTGATCTTCCTTGGTTTGTGTGGGCTTTATCTTTATCAAAATAAAAGTCAATTCGGCCTAAATTTATCCCGTAGCATCCTACCTGATTTACCAGTACATTTTCGCCTGCTTTGTTTTTTACAATAGTTGGTTTGTCTAAAAAAGTATGTGTATGTCCGCCAATAATTAGATCAATATCCTGAGTTTGTTCTGCTAGTTTTAAATCAGAAATTTTAGATTCATCATCCTTATATTTATAACCCAGATGCGAAAGACAAACTACCAGATCACATTTTTCCTGTTTTTTTAGTAATTGCGTCATATCCTGTGCAATTTCTACAGGATTATTGTAAACGGTTTCCTTGTACATTTGTTTATCCACTAAACCGGCAAGCTCAATTCCTAAACCAAAAACACCCACTTTGATTCCATTTTTGTTAAAGATCTTATATGGTTTAACAAGTCCGTTCATTACGGTATTCTTAAAATCGTAATTAGAGTTTATAAATTCAAAAGTAGCATGTGGCATTTGGGCATATAAACCATCCAGACCATTATCAAAATCATGATTTCCAATCGTTGAAGCGTCGTATTTCATCATACTCATCAACTTAAATTCCAATTCGCCTCCATAATAATTAAAGTATGGAGTTCCCTGAAAAATATCTCCGGCATCTAATAAAAGAACATTTGGATTTTCCTGACGAATAGTTTCTATCAGTGCTGCTCTGCGGGATACACCACCTTTATTTGGATTGCGTGGATCATCAGCCGGAAATGGATCAATATGGCTGTGAACATCATTCGTATGTAGGATCGTTAAGTGCTTAATATCGTTAGTTTCAAAACTGCTTAATGATAACCCAAGACTTAATAAGGCAGTACTTGCAGCGGTTTTTTCGATAAATTCTCTTCTTTTCATTTTGTATGTTTTTTGCGGAAACGCCTGTATATTTTATAATGTAATGCTATTATTCTTCTGTGATTCTGATATCTTTTGCTACCGGAATCGTATCAACTTCTTTAAAATAATCAATCAATACATTTCGAAGTTTATAATTCAAATCATATTTCTGAATTCCTTTTGCGAAAAAAGTCATGCTGTCTCCGCCATTTGCCAAATAATCATTGGTGGCAACATAATACACCTTATTAAGATCAAGAGATTTTCCCTGAATTAAGATGTTTTTGGCTTTATTATCTTTACTAATCGTAAAAGTCATTCCTGACAAAGGCTGAGGTTTTTTCTCTTTAATAATGTAAGCAGCAATTTCAAGGATTTGATCTCCTTTTAAAGCAACAACAACAAGATTGTTTTCAAAGGGCATAATTTCAAAAGCAGTTCTTGTTGTTACGTTTCCTTTTGGTAAAATAGCGCGAATTCCACCATGATTTAATAAACATAAATCAATACTTTTTTTCTCTCGGGTTGTAAAAACAAGATTTCCTCTTTGTAAACAAACATCAGCTAATAAACTTCCTATACTGGTTTGCCATTTTCCGGTGCTTTTATCAAGAGTTTCAGGACAGTATGCCAAAACACTGTCTAAATCCTTATTAATATGATCGCGATAAGGTTTTATAAAGCTTTCGATAGCGGGAGTTTCAGTACCTTTTTCAGTGATTGGAAGTTGTTTTCCTTCAATTTTAGTTAAATTATAATTTTTCTGACTGCAGGAAAATATAAAAAAAAGTGTTAAGAATATAACAAAAAGTTTCAAAAATCCGTTATACTTTTTTAGTTTTACCATCTTAAATGCGACTTAAATAATTAATTTTGTAATTTGGTAAAAGTACTATGTTTTTGAATTATATAAAGGAATTTTTTGTAAAAAAATCATTAAAAAATAACTTACATAATGTAAAAAACGAAGTGTTTACAAGTAATATACAAACAATTGGTTTACTGATTGATGAAAGTAATTTTCAACATTCAAATGAGTTAGGGAAGGAACTGCTTATGCAGGGGATAGCTCCTCAAAACATTAAAATTGTTGCGTATAAAAGTAAATTTAAAGAGAAAGAAACATACTCACTGCCTACTTTTGGTAAGAAACATATCAATTGGAACGGTGAGATTACGACAGTATTTCTAAATGAATTTATAGAAACAGAATTTGATCTTTTGATTAGTTATTATGATATCGAAACAGCTGTTTTGATTATGGTAACGAACAAATCAAAAGCAAGATTTAAAGTAGGATTTGCATCTGTTGATAAAAACCTGAATCGATGGATGATTGATACCACTATAGAGAATTACAAGCTTTTCGTTTTCGAATTGTTTAAATATTTAAAGAGTATAAAATAAAATATAAATTAGAATATGCAATCATTAATAGGAACTGGTGTTGCGCTTGTAACCCCATTTAAAAAAGACTTTTCAGTAGATATCGAAGCTTTACAGCGCATTGTTAATTTTTCGATAGATGGTGGAGTTGAATATCTTGTGGTTATGGGAACAACAGCAGAAAATGCTACTCTTACACAAGCCGAAAAAGAACTGGTAATTAATACCGTAGTCGATACTAATAAAGGAAGATTGCCTCTGGTTCTTGGAGTTGGAGGTAATAATACCCTTCAGGTTGTTGAGGAACTAAAAACAAGAGATTTTTCTGCTTTTGAAGCCATACTTTCAGTTTCACCATATTATAATAAGCCAACTCAGGAAGGCATTTATCAGCATTTTAAAGCCATTGCAGAAGTTTCTCCGGTACCCGTAATTTTGTATAATGTTCCGGGAAGAACATCTAGTAATATGCTGTCATCAACAGTAATTCGTCTGGCTAATGATTTTGATAATATTGTAGCAATAAAAGAAGCAGCAGGAGATGTAGTACAGGCAATGCAACTCATTAAAAATGCACCAAAAGATTTTCTTGTAATTTCTGGAGATGATATGATTGCTTTACCAATTGTTTTAGCTGGTGGAGCAGGAGTAATTTCAGTTATTGGACAAGGTTTTCCGAAAGAATTTTCAGAAATGATTCGTTTAGGTTTAAATAAAAAGGTAAGTGAGGCGTTTAAAACTCAATATCTTTTGTCAGATTGTATTGATATGATTTTCGAACAAGGAAATCCTGCCGGAATCAAACAAGTCTTTCAAGCCCTTGGTATTGCTGAGAACACAGTGCGTTTGCCTTTAGTAAGTGTTGATGATTCTCTGGCAGACAGATTGAATGAATTTGTAAAAAACAGCATTAAATAAGAGTGTGATTGCCGGTATTTTAATATACCAAAAAATATTTTGTAGTAGCTAAATTAATAACTAAATTTGCCACCGGAACTTCGGTGTGATTTTGCTTTGGCATAATTGTCTAAGAAATCATAATAAAAGTAAGAAAATGAAAAAAATAGTATCTCTATTAATTGTTGTTGTCCTTTTTTGTTCTTGTAGTGAATACCAAAAAGCATTGAAAAATGAAGATGTTGCGGCCAAGTTTGAAGTAGCAACAAAAATGTATGATGCTGGTAAATATTCAAAAGCGATTCGTCTTTTTGAACAATTAGCCCCGTCTTACAGAGGAAAGCCTCAGGCAGAGAAACTTTTTTACATGTTTTCACAATCTTATTATAAAACAAAACAATACTATCTGTCTGGTTACCAGTTTGAAAGTTTTGTTTCAGGATATCCTCGTAGTGAGAAAGTTCAGGAAGCAGCTTTTCTCGGCGCTTTCAGTTATTCTAAGTTAGCTCCGGTTTATAGTTTAGATCAAACAGATACAGTAAAAGCATTAGAGAAATTGCAAGCTTTTATTGATAATTATCCAAACTCTGAATATATAGTACAAGCCAATGAAGCTGTGAAAATTTTGAATGGTAAATTGGAGAAAAAGGCATACGAAAATGCAAAAGGATACAATACAATTTCAGATTATAAATCGGCATTGATTGCTTTTGATAATTTTATTGCTGATTTTCCGGGAACCCCTTTTAAAGAAGACGCATTGTTTTACAAATATGATTCGGCATATAAATTAGCGATAAACAGTGTTCCTTCAAAAATGGAAGATCGTTTAAATGTTGCAAAAGCAGCTTACAATAACTTAATTAAGTTTAACAGCGCAACAAAATATAAAAAAGAGGCAGACGAAATGAACGCCAGAGTTGAGACAGATTTACAAAAATTTACTAAAATAAAATAAAGTCATGGATTTAAAAAAGACGAATGCTCCTGTAAATACAATAACATACAATAAAACAGTTATTGAAGAGCCAACAGGAAATGTGTATGAGGCAATTACCATTATGGCTAAAAGAGCAAATCAAATTAATTCTGAAATTAAAAAAGAATTAACTGAGAAATTAGAAGAGTTTGCTACTTATAATGACAGTCTTGAAGAAGTTTTTGAAAATAAAGAACAAATTGAAGTTTCTAAATTTTACGAAAAATTACCAAAACCACACGCTTTAGCGGTTCAGGAATGGTTAGACGGTAAAACATACCACAGAAGTTCAAATAAATAATATAGTATAATGTCAGTTTTAAACGGGAAGAAAATTTTACTAGGTGTTTCTGGTGGAATTGCAGCCTATAAAACAGCCTCATTAGTACGACTTTTTATAAAAGCAGGTGCACATGTCCAAGTGATCATGACACCTGCTTCTAAGGATTTTGTAACACCACTTACGTTATCGACACTGTCAAAAAATCCTGTACACTCCAGTTTCTTTAATCAGGACGATCAAGATGCGGTCTGGAACAATCATGTTGATTTGGCACTTTGGGCAGATCTCATGTTGATTGCTCCGGCAACGGCCAATACATTGTCAAAAATGGCAACAGGAAACTGCGACAACCTTTTGATTGCTACTTATTTATCGGCTAAGTGTCCTGTTTATTTTGCTCCTGCAATGGATTTGGATATGTATAAACATCCGTCAACTCTGTCTGGTTTTACTGCATTGAAACAGTTTGGAAACATTATGATTCCCGCTGAAAATGGTGAATTGGCAAGTGGTTTATCGGGAGAAGGCAGAATGGCTGAACCTGAAAACATTGTAGCTTTTCTGGAAGCCGATTTAGAAAGTAAATTGCCATTAAAAGGAAAAAAAATACTAATTACCGCAGGTCCAACTTACGAAGCAATAGACCCTGTACGTTTTATAGGGAATCATTCCTCAGGAAAAATGGGTTTTGACCTGGCAAATGAAGCGGCTAGTTTAGGTGCGCAAGTTGTTTTAGTAGCCGGACCCACACATCATAAAGTAAAAAATAATCATATAGAAGTTGTAAATGTAGTTTCGGCACAAGAAATGTATGAAGCATGTCATTTGTATTTTGATAATGTAGATGTAGCAATTGCTGCCGCTGCAGTGGCTGATTACAGACCTAAAGTTGTAGCTTTACAAAAGATTAAAAAAGCATCAGATGAGTTTTCGATAGAGCTTGAAAAAACAAAAGATATTTTGGCATCATTAGGAGCAATCAAGAAAAAACAGTTTTTAATTGGGTTTGCTTTAGAAACAGAAAATGAAATTGAGAATGCTAAGTTGAAAATTCAGAAAAAAAACTTAGATTTGATTGTTTTAAATTCCTTACAGGACGAAGGAGCCGGTTTTAAGAAAGAAACCAATAAAGTGACCTTTATCGATCAAAAGTTTAAAATTGAACCGATGGAATTAAAATCAAAAGAATCTGTTGCAGTTGATATTTTAAATAAAGTAGTTTTGCATTTTCAGAATTGTAATAGTTTAGAATAAAAACCTGCAGGTGTGAATAGAAATTCTATTTGTGCTAAACCAAAATATTATCTTTGTATGAATAAACTAGTTACTCTCTTAGTGTTTTTATCTTTTGGCTTTGTACAAGCACAACAGTTAAATTGTACCGTGACTATTAACACTGAAAGATTACCAAATCCTAATCAGCAAGTTTTTAAAACACTTCAAACATCATTATCCGAATTTGTAAATAAAACAGACTGGACAGGTTCGGTTTTAAAGCAAAACGAAAGAATCAATTGTTCAATGTATATCACATTGTCTTCTAATAGTTCAGATCAGTTTACAGGAACAATTCAGATTCAGGCTTCCCGATTGGTTTACAATTCAACATATTCGTCTCCAATACTAAATTATAACGATAAAGATTTTAGTTTTAGATATACAGAATACGAACCCTTATTGTTTAATCCAACTACATTTGAGTCAAATTTAGTTTCGGTTGTATCTTTTTATAGTTACTTAATCTTAGCTATTGATGCAGATACTTTTCAGCCGGCAGGAGGAAGTCAGTATTTTGAAACAGCACAGAATATTGCAAATGTTGCGCAACAAGGCGGTTTTAAAGGCTGGAGCCAGGCCGATGGAGTTCAGAATCGTTATTATTTGATAAATGATCTGGTTTCACCAACTTATAGCGATTTACGTCAGGCTATGTATGTATATCATAATGGTTTAGATGGTATGAGTGATGATTTGAAAGCATCGAAAGAAAAAATAAAATCAGCAATATTGCTAATTGGAAAATTAAATTCAGTTAAACCAAATGCATTTTTGACGAGGGTGTTTTTTGATGCGAAATCAGATGAAATTGTTTCTATATTTTCTGGCGGACCAAGTATTCCCGTTACAGATTTAACTGATGTATTGAACAAAGTTTCGCCGTTGAATGCTACCAAATGGTCTCAGATTAAATTTTAATTGATTTTCTCAATTTACTTTCTTTAAATAACTTTTATATTCACACAATTTCCTTATGATAACGTCCTTGTCGATTAAAAACTATGCTCTGATTGAAAAATTAACTATAGATTTTTCAAGAGGTTTTTCTATAATTACAGGTGAAACAGGTGCAGGTAAATCTATTATTCTTGGTGCAATTGGATTAGTTTTAGGAAAAAGAGCCGACTTAACTTCGTTAAAAAATAAAGAAGAAAAATGTGTAATCGAAGCGCATTTTGAAATTTCAAAATACAACCTAAAAGAATTTTTTGAAGCAAATGATCTCGATTATGAAGATGAAACTATCATTAGAAGAGAAATATTACCTTCAGGAAAATCCCGTGCTTTTATCAATGATAGTCCCGTAAATCTTCAGGAATTGCAGGATTTAAGTTTGTTTTTGATCGATATTCATTCGCAACAACAAACTCAGGAATTGTCTGATGAAAGTGTTCAGTTTAAAATTATTGATGCTATTGCGAATAATGCTGAAACGATTCAGTCGTATCAGGATATTTTAAAAATTTACAAGTTAGAGAAAAGTAAATTAAATACATTATTGAAAAAACAAAGTGATTCTGGAAAAGAACAGGAGTATAACACTTTTTTGTTGAATGAACTGGTTGCTGCAAAATTAAAGGCAGGAGAACAAGAAGAATTGGAAGCAGATTTTGAAAAACTCAATAATGTTGAAATTATAAAAGAATCTATTGATAAATCGCTTGTAATTGCAAACGAAGAACAATTTGGTGTTTTTCATAATTTAAATGAAATCAAAACTTCACTACAAAAAATAGCACTTTTTTCACCAGAATATCAGGCTATATTTGAGAGAATTACCAGTTTAGCTATTGAATTTGATGATGTTTCAAAAGAGCTGCAGAATTCTTCGGAAAAATTACTCAATGATCCGGAAAAATTAGAATTAGTAAGCCAAAAAATACAATTGATTTATAATTTGCAAAAGAAACATCAGGTAACTACTGTAGATGAATTAATTAATATTCAGGCCAGCCTTGAAAGAAAATTGCTGGAACTTGATAATATAGAAGATGAAATAGCTGCCTTATCAAAATCGATTGATGAAAAAGTAATTCAGTTAGATGTTATTTCGGCTACAATACATCAAAACAGAGCCAATGCAATTCCGGTTTTATCTCAAAAATTAGTTTCGATTTTAGAAACACTGGGCATGCCAAATGCTCGTTTTAATATGGAGCTTTTGCCATCAGAAACGTACTTTCAAAATGGGAAAGACGAATTACAGTTTTTATTCTCTGCCAATAAAGGAACAGATTTCGGGTTGCTTAAAAAAGTAGCTTCGGGAGGAGAGATGTCCCGAATTATGCTGGCTGTTAAGGCAATCCTGGCACAATATTCAAAACTGCCAACTTTAATTTTTGATGAAATTGATACCGGAGTTTCGGGGGAGATTGCCATTAGAATGGGGGAGATTATGAAAGAAATGAGTGCTACAATGCAGATTTTTGCTATTACACATTTACCTCAAATTGCAGCCAAAGGAGATTCTCATTTTAAAGTTTCAAAATCTACAGTTGATGAGGATACACAATCAGAATTAAAGCTATTGACTCATAACGAAAGAGTTATAGAAATTGCTCAAATGTTATCAGGAGCAGTCGTTTCTGATTCGGCTTTAAATCATGCCAAAGCCTTGTTGAACTAAAGAAATGATTTATATTTGTCAACTTAAAGCTAATTAAACAAACGTAAATAAATTGATCATTTATTTTAATTAAGTGATTAATCAAAAAACGAGTAAATAAAAAAAATATGATTATAGAACCTAGAATGAGAGGATTTATTTGTTTGACAGCCCACCCAAAAGGATGCGAACAAAATGTTAAAAATCAAATAGAATATATAAAATCAAAAGGGCCAATTGCAGGTGCAAAAAAAGTATTAGTGATTGGGGCTTCAACAGGTTTTGGATTAGCTTCAAGAATTACAAGTGCTTTTGGATCTGATGCTGCAACTATTGGAGTTTTTTTTGAAAAACCGCCAGTTGAAGGTAAAACAGCTTCTCCGGGTTGGTACAATTCTGCCGCATTTGAAACAGAAGCTCACAAAGCAGGTTTATATGCAAAAAGTATCAATGGTGATGCTTTTTCAAACGAAATAAAAAGACAGACTTTAGATTTAATCAAAGCAGACTTAGGTCAAATTGATCTTGTAATTTACAGTTTGGCTTCACCGGTTCGTCAACATCCGGTTACGGGAGTTTTACACCGTTCAGTTTTAAAACCAATTGGGCAGACTTTTACAAACAAAACAGTTGATTTTCATACTGGAAATGTTTCAGAAGTTTCTATTGCTCCGGCAAACGATGAAGATATTGTTAATACAGTTGCTGTAATGGGGGGTGAAGACTGGACTATGTGGATTGATGCCTTAAAAGCAGAAAATTTATTAGCTGATGGTGCTACAACAGTTGCTTATTCTTATATCGGGCCATCATTAACAGAGGCTGTTTATCGTAAAGGTACAATTGGTCGCGCAAAAGACGATTTAGAAGCTACAGCATTCTCTATTACAGATAATTTAAAATCTATCGGAGGAAAGGCTTATGTTTCTGTAAACAAAGCTTTAGTAACACAAGCAAGTTCTGCAATTCCGGTTATCCCGTTGTATATTTCTCTATTGTATAAAATTATGAAAGAGCAAGGCATACATGAAGGTTGTATTGAGCAAATCCAACGTTTGTTTCAGGACAGATTATTCAATGGATCTGAAGTGCCTGTAGATGAAAAAGGCAGAATCAGAATTGATGATTGGGAAATGCGCGAAGACGTTCAGGCTCAGGTAGCTAAACTTTGGTTAGACGCTACAACTGAAACCTTACCTGGAATCGGGGATTTGGCTGGATACAGAAACGATTTCCTTAATCTTTTCGGATTTGAATTTGCAGGAGTAGATTATAAAGCTGATGCAAATGAAGTTGTTGAAATTGAAAGTATCAAGTAAGAACAAAACAATATAAAACGGAAAACCATCAATCAAAAGTTGATGGTTTTTTTATGAATATAACATATCTTTGTTAAAATTTTTGAATTTAAATATTGCCACTTTAATACCGCATATTCCGTTATGATTTTTTCTTTAATTATACCCGTGTATAATCGCCCGGATGAAGTAGATGAACTTTTAGAAAGTCTGTCGAAATCTGATTATAATGAAGCCTTTGAAATTGTTCTCGTCGAAGACGGATCATCTATACCGTGTAAGGATGTAGTGATGACTTACCAGGGGAAATTGAATATCTCTTATTTTTTTAAAGAAAATTCAGGACCCGGCGATTCGAGAAATTATGGTATGCAAAGAGCAAGAGGAGATTATTTTATCATTTTTGACTCAGACTGTATTATTCCACCTAATTATTTAACAGAAGTTCGAAAAGCATTAAATGCAGAATATGTAGATTGTTTTGGAGGGCCTGATAAAGCATTAGATAGTTTTTCTAATATTCAGAAAGCTATAAATTTTGCCATGACCTCTTTTCTTACTACCGGAGGAATTCGTGGAGGTTCTGAGAAAATTAATAAATTCCAGCCCAGAAGTTTTAATATGGGAATTTCAAAAAAAGCTTTTGAAGCATCTAAAGGCTTTGGGAATATTCATCCGGGTGAAGATCCTGATCTTTCCATACGTTTATGGAATTTAGGGTTTGAAACCAGATTGTTTACAGAAGCTTATGTATATCACAAGCGCAGAATTGATTGGGAGAAATTTGCTGTTCAGGTAAATAAATTTGGTATAGCAAGGCCTATTTTAAACAGTTGGTACCCTGAACATAATAAGCTAACTTTCTTCTTTCCATCAGTATTTTTGTTAGGATTGTTATTAGCTTTTTTACTATTAATTTTTAATATTGATATTTTATTACAATTATATTTTGTATATTTCGTTGTAATTTTTCTTACATCAAGTGTTCAGAATAAAAGCATTAAAATTGGATACTTATCTGTAATTGCGGTTTGGAAACAGTTTTATGGTTATGGAACAGGATTTTTAAAGTCATTTTTTAAAATAATTATTTTAAAACAAAAACCACAAGAAGCGTTCCCTTATATGTTTTTTAAAGTATAATATGACTAAAGTTATTGGCTTAACCGGCGGAATAGGGAGTGGGAAAACCACAATAGCAAACTATTTCAAAGAAATGGGAGTTCCTGTCTACATAGCAGACGATGGAGCTAAAAGAGTAATGCAGTCTCAAAATATTATACAGCAAATAAAAACAACTTTTGGAGATTCTCTTTTTGAAAATCAAGTTCTAAACAGATCAAAACTGGCCGAAGTTGTGTTTAATAATGCTGAAAAATTAGCAAAACTAAATGCGATTGTTCACCCGGCTGTAAAGCAGGATTTTGAATTTTGGCTGCAGGAAAATAAGAATTTTCAATATGTAGTTTACGAAGCAGCAATTTTGTTCGAAAGTGGTCGTTATAAAGATTGTGATGTGATTATAACAGTTACTGCTCCCGAAGAAATTAGAATTGAAAGAGTTCTAAAAAGAGACAACACCACGCGCGAACAAGTTTTAAGCAGGATGAAAATGCAATGGAATGATGAAAAACGAATTTCATTGAGCAATTTTGTAATTAATAACAGTAATCTTAAAATTGCTAGAGAAGAAGTTGTTAAAATTCTTAAAATTTTAAATATAAAACAAAATCAGTCTTAAATGTTAATATTTGGTTAATGTATTATTTAGTATATTGTTAAAATATTAATTTTGTTTCGATGAATAAATTATTTTTTAGAATACTTGTTTTACTGATGAGTTTATCCTTGATAGGGATCATTCTGGTTCAAGTATATTGGTTCAATTCGTCGTTCAAAAATAATGACGAGCAGTTTAAATACCACGTTACCCAAGTAATAGGAAATGTTGCAGATAAGCTTGAAAAACAAGAAGAATATAGCTATTATGCAGACTATAATCATCTAAAAGAAAGTACTGGAAAAGCGCCTAAAAAAGAAGATTTACTTGAGGTTTATTATGTTCAGAGAAATACAAAAACAAATAAAACTATTGTATATTCCAATACGCTTTCTTCAGAAGATTATGGTGTAAATAATTCATTATTTAATAAAAAGTTCTCCAGCGACAGATTTAAAAGTTTTAATTCAAAAAGAGTAACTGAAGTCTACAATAATAACAATGTAATTGATCAAAATTCTTTAAGTCAAAGTGTTATTCCAGATTTAAAAATTGAAAAATCCGGAAATTTAGATATTTTAAGTAAAGTTCAGAGAGAGATTTCGGTTAAAGATTTCGCAGATGCATTGCCAATAGATGAAAGAGTTTCTAAAGAAAAACTCCAAAATTTATTAAAAAAAGAACTTGCAGAATACGGTGTAAATACCAAATTTGAATTTGGAGTCCTAAATAACGGTCTGCCAACAAAAATTAAGTCAGAAAGCTTTCATTATGATAAAGATGCCAGTTATCATGTGCCAATTTATACAGATAATGAAGGAAATAGCAAATATGAGTTGTACATAACTTTCCCTCATAAAAAGAAGTTCTTATTGTCAGAATTGTTAAGTATTACAATATTATCGATAATTTTTACATTAATTATAATAGTTGCTTATACAAGTGCATTAAATCAATTGTTACGTCAAAAACATATTTCTGAAATCAAAACAGATTTTATAAATAATATGACGCACGAGTTTAAAACACCAATTGCAACAATAAATTTAGCACTCGATGCAATTAGAAATCCCAAAATTATTGAAGATAAAGAAAAAGTTTATCGCTATCTTCAAATGATTCGGGACGAGAATAAAAGAATGCATGCCCAGGTAGAAAATGTATTGCGTATTTCTAAATTAGAAAAAAGAGAACTCGATATCACAAAAGAACCAACAGCAGTTCACGAAATAATAGACGATGCCATTGAGCACGTAAATTTAATTCTCGAAGACAGACAAGGAACAGTTGTAAAACACTACAATGCCGTAAGAACAACCTGTTTGATCAATGAAGTGCATTTTACAAACGTTCTGGTAAATATTTTAGAAAATGCTATAAAATATTCACCTGATATTCCTGAAATTGAAATTTTTACAGAAAACGTAAAAGATGTTATCCTGATAAAAGTAAAAGATAATGGTTTAGGTATGAGTAAAATAGCTCAAAAAAGAGTTTTTGAGAAATTCTACAGAGAACATACCGGAGATTTACATAATGTAAAAGGGCACGGATTAGGTCTTGCTTATGTAAAAAGAATAGTAGAGGATCACAATGGTCAAGTATATGTTGAAAGCGAAAAAGGAAAAGGTAGCACCTTTATAATAAAAATACCATTAATAAATTAAAATATGGAAAATAATAACAAAAGAATACTTTTAGTAGAAGATGACCTTAATTTTGGGGCAGTTCTTAAAGATTATCTAATGTTAAATGACTTTGAAGTTACTTTAGCTAAAAACGGTATGGAAGGTTTCGAAAAATTCAAGAAAGATGTCTATGATTTATGTATTCTTGATGTAATGATGCCTTATAAAGATGGTTATACTTTAGCCAAAGAGATTAGAGAAAAGAATAGTGAAGTGCCAATTATCTTTTTAACTGCAAAGTCAATGAAAGAAGATGTATTAAAAGGATACAAAGCTGGTGCTGATGATTACTTAAATAAACCTTTTGATTCAGAAGTTTTATTGATGAAAATTAAAGCTATTATTCAAAGAAAATCAGCAGATACTAAAGCAGAACAAGTACAATTTGAATTTAATATTGGTAAATTCCACTTAAATTCAAAACTTAGATTCTTAACTTTCCAGGATGAAGAGCCAATTAAGTTATCTCCAAAAGAGAATGAATTGCTTAAAATGCTTATCATTCATGAAAACGACTTAATGCCAAGAGAATTAGCATTGACTAAAATCTGGAGAGATGACAATTACTTTACTTCAAGAAGTATGGACGTTTACATCGCTAAACTTAGAAAATATCTAAAAGCAGACGAAGATGTTGAAATCTTAAACATTCATGGAGAAGGTTTCAGATTGGTTGTAAAAAGCAAAGTTTCTGAATAACAAATTCACTATAATATATAAGCTCTGAGAAATCAGAGCTTTTTTTATATTTATAAACCGGAATAAGTGACTTTTGCAATTTCGACAAAGGAGAAATCTTCACGAAATGCTTCACAAAGACTGGATTATCTTTACAGACTTATTTGTGGGGAAATCTTTTCTTCGCTGAAAAGTCAAACTTTGTCAAAAAATTGAAAATTGGAATCATTTTATTGAAATTTATTAATTTGGAGCTATTTCCTGCTATCCGCTTGTATCTTTTTCTTGCTAAAGGAGCAAGAAAAAGGATACCGCTTCTATCAGGGCTAGGACTTTAGTTTTCAAATAGATATTGTGTTTTTTTACAATTCAAAAAATGTGCTAATTACTTTTTTGATGAATTTTCTTTAAATTAAATTTGGAAAATTAAAAAAGTATTCTGAATATTTGCACACGAAAAAAATAATAACCCTTTAAAAACGAAGAAAAATGTTTGTACTTACATCGACATCACAAAACTTCACATCAAATAGATTTGGTGTATTGCTTCTTCGTGGCTTATTTCAATCTTAGAAATAATTTTTAGATATATAAAAAAGCCCGAAGACATTTAGTTTCGGGCTTTTTTTATTCTAGACACTTCAAATTTTCCCGAAAATCGATTTTTATTATTTATCCGTTATAGATAAAATGATTTGGCCTGTTTAGGCTTTTAATTTAATGTATTATAATTTTTTAATGCAAAATTATTCGGTAGACGAGTATGCTTTATGTACTCGTTTTAAAAGTAAGAAAAGAAAAAAAAAGATTAGTAAAGCAAGATATTGAAAAACAACTTATTCAGTTAAGAAAACTCGAAGTAGAACTTTGGAAAAAACGTAGAGATTTACCATTGGTTCCATTAGCAAATCCTTATCAAAAAGGATGGCAGCGTAATTTTACACTGAGAGATGATGTAGCAAGATCAAATGAATCTTCATTTTACAGAACATTATTAGAAAAAATAAATACATGGCAATATTCTTCTGAAAAATCTTTTAAGAGAAATAAAAAAAGAAAAAGAAGACATGTATATGTTGAAAAAACTCAAACTGTAAAAGAATTTTCGGAGTGGGAATGGAACAGTTCAAAATTAGGATTGACAGAGAAAGAAAAAGTACATTTTTATAAACGGGAACGTTGGTGCAGCAATTTTAAGCGCTATAAAACTCATTATGTGTTTAACGAACCGTGGCGTTTTGTGCTCCGTGTAAGTCCATATATGATTACACATACTAAGATGGTCGATTCAGATTTAGAAAGTGAAATTCAGCTTCTTGACAATTATATTGTTAATCTTAATTTACGAAATAAAATAAACAAATTAGTAGATGGTTTTTCTCATCGTTATCGTTATTATCAAACTGAAAACCCGAGAGAGAAAAACCCAATTAAAAATAAAAGTCTAGACTTATTGTATCAGCAATATATAGACGAAATGATATAGATCATGGGAAATAAATTATCCGGAAAAGACCTGATTAAACTGGGTTTTCCAAAAAATAATTCAATAAATATCGCTTTAGGGCAGATAAACAGATATAGAAAAAGAGAAAAAAAGGAATCTATTCTAACAGAAGCAAAAGACGTACTGTTAAATCCTGAAAAATATGAAGGAAACGGAACCTGGGGTAAAGTAGCTGAGGGTTTGATAAAACCAGTTCAGGTAAGAATGCATCAGCTTAAAACAACAAGAGCTCCTTTTACCATTTTTGGTGAAAATGAAATTGATCAGCAGGCAAAATTTCAATTGTATGATTCGTTAAAACTGCCGGTTTCGGTTGCGGGAGCTTTAATGCCGGATGCACATTCTGGCTATGGACTGCCAATAGGCGGTGTTTTAGCAACAGATAATGCAGTGATTCCATACGGAGTTGGAGTTGATATCGGATGCCGAATGAGCCTTTCTATTTTTGATTTGCCGGCTTCTCACTTTAAAGGGAGAGAGCATCAATTAGAAGCCATTTTAAAAGATAACACCAAATTTGGAATGTATGAAACCCATGCCTCAAAAGCAGATCATGAGGTATTTTATAAAAGTGAATTTCAGGATATTCCATTGTTGAAAAATCTTTTGCCAAAAGCTTATAAACAATTAGGAAGTTCTGGAGGAGGCAATCATTTTGTAGAATTTGGGATCGCTAAGATTGAAAATCCGGAGAACGAATGGAAACTTGAAAAAGGCGAATATTTTGCTGTTCTTTCACATAGCGGTTCTCGTGGTTTAGGTGCAAATATTGCAAAATATTATACCTATTTGGCAACAAAACAATGTCCGTTACCTAAAAATTTGCAACATCTGGCATGGTTGGATCTAGACACACATGATGGTCAGGAATACTGGCTGGCGATGAATTTAGCCGGAGAATATGCCAAAGCTTGTCATGATGATATTCACAGACGAATTGCCAAAGCGATTGGAAAAAGAGTAGTGGTAACAATCGAAAATCATCACAATTTTGCATGGAAAGAAATGGTTAACGATCAGGAATGTATTGTGCACAGAAAAGGGGCAACTCCGGCTGGTGAAGGTCAATTAGGAATCATTCCTGGTTCGATGACTGCGCCCGGTTATATTGTAAAAGGAAAAGGAAATGCTGCCAGTTTAAACTCAGCTTCGCATGGTGCAGGACGTTTATTTTCGAGAGCCAAGTGTAAAAGTACTTTTACACAAAGCGAAATTAAAAAGGTTTTGAAAGCTAATGATATAACCTTGATTGGAGGAAATATTGACGAAGCACCAATGGCGTACAAAGACATTACAAAAGTGATGGCAAACCAAACGGATTTAGTGGAAGTTCTGGGGACTTTTACACCAAAGATTGTTAGAATGGACCGCTAAAAAGAGACTTAAAAATGGAAAAAATAATTCAGATAACAGCGGGTCGCGGACCTGCAGAATGCACTTGGGTGGTTGCCCAAGTGCTTAAAAAAGTTTTAGAAGAAGCACAGGATCAGCAATTAGATGTTGTACTGCTGCAACGAGAAGCAGGTCAGGAAAACGGAACCGTTGAAACAGCATCGATTTCTGTAAAAGGAAAAAATGCTGAGAATTTTGTCAATTCCTGGATTGGCACTATTCAATGGATTGGTCAGAGCCAGTTTAGGAAAATGCACAAACGCAAGAACTGGTTTATTGGAATTTTTGAAATCGAACCGCAGAAAAATGCGTCGGTTTCAGAAAATGATATTCAGTTTCAGGCTATGCGAAGTTCAGGTGCCGGAGGTCAGCATGTCAACAAAGTGAGTTCGGCGATTCGTGCGACTCATGTTCCAACAGGAATTGCAGTTGTAGCAATGGACAGCCGCTCGCAGCACCAAAACAAAAAACTGGCAACAGAGAGATTATTAAAAAAAATAGAAGACGAAAAACTGATTCAGCTTAAAAATCATGTAGGCAAACAATGGGAAAATCAGCTGAACATTCAGCGTGGAAACCCTGTGAGAGTTTTTGCAGGAAGTGATTTTAAAAAGAACAAAGTAGAGAAAAGTTTTAAAGGAACCCGTCTGAAATTAAAAAACGATTTACGAAATGAAAACAATTGATAAATACCTTTTTCAGGCATTGGATAATTATCCGTATTCGCTCGAAGAAACGATTGAATCTTTAGATTATGCTTTTTCTTATGATGCAAAAAATACTATGGTTTTGTGTTTGTATGGAAGGATTCAGGCAGAGCAATTAATGAATTATGAAGAAGCTAAATTGTATTTTCAGGAAGCTTTAGCGATTAATATTCATGCACTGGAAGTTTATCCGTATTATTTGCAGACTTTAATTTTGAATGAAGATTATGATGAGGCTCAAAAATTAATTGATTTTGCATTAACGGTAAAAGGAATAAATAAATCTGACATTTATGTCAAAAGAGCAATTCTTTTTGAGGTACAGCAAGAGTTTAAAAAGGCATTAAAAGAGATTAAAAATGCAAAACTTTATTCTTTGCAATTTGCTTTTGAATGCAATATAACTGAAGTAGAAAAAAGAATTAAAGGTAAAATTGATTTGCTAAAGAAGAAGAAAAAGAAATCAAAGTGATTTTAATGTAAAGTAAAAACGATGCAATATTGCATCGTTTTTTATTTTGTTTTACACGAATTTTATAAATTGACACAAATAAAAGGGTGTTGATTAATTCAATCTGGGGGCTATTTATTTCCAGTGTAACTCTAAAGCGAAGCAAGTTTTTTCGCCTTTGGTGATGCTGAATGTTGCAGTAGTGTGATCGTCGTCTTCGCTCTCGTGAATGATCACATTATCCTTTAGTGAAAGTTCTTTCATGAAGTTCATTTCGAAGCTTTTTACTTCTTGTTTCAGGATTCTTTTGGGGTCAACGTGATCTAAGCACCATTCCAGATATTTTACATTATTTACGTGGTTTACAATGTCTAAATCAGATAAATAAACTGTTTTTTCAAAGACAGCCTCTTTTTGGTGATTAATATTTATTTTAGAAAAACCTTCTTCTGTTGCTCTGTTTTCTGGGAATAATTCGAAATGTTCGTATGGAAGTGCCAAAGCTTCAGGACGACGTGCCTGTGTGTTAAAAACGGCCCAATAGGTTTCGCAGCCTACAATTTTCTTTCCGTTAACATACATTTCCAACGCACGAACAGAACGTGAATTTTCTAAACTGTTAATCCATGTTTTTACAGTTACAACATCCTGCCATTTTGGTAAAGCATGAATTTCAACGCGCATTCGGCTTAAAACCCATGCCTGATGAAATTCCTGCATATCATAAAAACTAATTCCGCCAACTTCAGAATGTGCTGCAGCGGTTAATTGTAAAATATTGCAAAGATCTGTATATTTTAAAAATCCGGCAGGCGTGCATTGTGTGAAATTGATTTCCCATTCTTTGCTTAAAACTGATGTGAAATTTGGAGATATTGGCATTTTAATTTTTAATTTATTTTAGAGTATAGTAAAGAGATTTTTGATTTTACTTTAGAAGATTTTCTATGTAATCTATAATTTCTTTTCTGTCTGTTGCGTAATCAAACCATTTGGTATTTTCATTTCTTTTGAACCACGTTAATTGTCTTTTGGAAAATCTGCGTGTATTTTTTTTGATTTCTTCGATAGCAAATGGCAATGAGAATTCTCCGTTAAAATAACTAAATAATTCTCTATATCCGACTGTTTGAAGTGCATTTAACGCTTTATTAGGATACAAGGCTTTTGCTTCTTCGAGTAGACCTTGGTTGATCATAATATCGACACGTTGATTGATTCTATTGTAAATGATTTGTCTGTCAGCTTCTAAACCAATTAAAACAGGTGTGAAGTTTCTGTTATTTTTCTTTTGATTTAAAAAAGATGAATATGGTTTTTTAGTTCCGATACAAACTTCTGTAAAACGCATCATTCTTTGCGGATTCTGAAGTGTCTGCGGGTTTTCTAAAGTTATTTTTTGATAGTATTCAGGATCTAAATGTTGCAATTGTTCCTGAAGATATTGAATTCCTAGTTTTTCGTAATTCGAATTTATTTTAGAACGAACTTCGGGATCGATTTCAGGAAATTCGTCGAAACCTTTTAAAATGGCATCTACATATAATCCTGATCCGCCAATAAGAATTACAAAGTCATTGGCTTGAAATAGTTCTTCAATTTTAGCTAAAGCTTCTTTTTCGTAATCGCCAACAGTATAATTTTCGAAAATAGATTTATTCTGGATAAAATGATGTGTTGCAGCTTTTAATTCGTCAGGATTGGGAACTGCGGTTCCAATGGTCATTTCTTTGAAAAACTGGCGACTGTCGCAAGAAACGATTTCGGATTTAAAATGTTGTGCCAAAGCGATACTTAAGGCTGTTTTGCCTATTGCTGTTGGTCCGACAATGGTAATTAGGTATTTCATATTGTTTTTAGCCCGGATGGAAATGAAAACCCCGGACTTATATTTGTTCGTTTTTTTGGGATAAAAAAGCGACTTTAGAAGCTCTTTTTATGCCTTTAAAAACAACAAAGATAAGGAGGAGTTGAAATGTACAGCCGGATTAGCTTCTAAATTTAATTATTAGGTAATTCAGTTCCGCATTCATGACAATATTTTGCGCTATCAAAATGCACTTGTGAATTACAGTTCTTGCATGTTTTTTTTGTGCTTACTGAATTATTACGTAAACTGCTTTTAGCAAATTCTGCAGTAACAATACCAGTTGGGACAGCAATGATTCCGTAGCCCATAATCATAACCAGCGAGGCTAAAAACTGACCCAGGGGAGATGCGGGTGAAATGTCGCCATAGCCAACAGTAGTAAGGGTTACAATGGCCCAGTATATTCCAACAGGAATACTAGTAAAACCACTTTCTTTACCTTCAACGACGTACATTAATGAACCGATAATTACGGCACTGATAATTACGAAGTAGATAAAAACCAGGATTTTTTCTTTACTGGCTTCCATAGCTTCCCGAAGCTGCATTGATTGTTGAGAAATTTGCGGAATATGTAATATTTTGAATAATCTGAAGAAGCGCAGGACTCTAACGATTGTTAGAACATTTGTGGCTGGAAAAAATATCGATAAATACATGGGTAATATGGCCATTAAATCAATTATTCCATAAAAACTGAAAATGTATTTTATAGGTTTTTGTATCGAAATAATACGTAAGATATATTCAATGGTAAAGAAAGCTGTGATAACCCATTCGCAAATGAGAAGATAAGAATGGTACTTAAGATTAATACCTTCTACAGTATCCATCATGACTAAAAGGACACTGAGGAGAATTAGGCCAAGGAGAACCAAATCGAACATCTTGCCCAGAATAGTATTTGTGCCGTAGAGAATAATTTTTGTCTTTTCTCTGAAAATCTCGTATTTTGATTTTCTGTTTTTCATATCAACCAAAATAATAAAAGTTTTAAATTGTTAGAAATGAAGGGTTTTAAGTGACTTGCTTTTACGGATATAATTTTGAATTATATTTTTAACATCACGGTTGTGCTGCATTGGGATTAAAATATTTTTCAGAATATCGATATTGGTAATCTGGTAATTAAGATCGTAATAGGCGTAACCTTTATAGATTCCGTTTTCGATTAATATTGCGCTTCTTTCGTTTACATTTCGGCCCCTGTCCAGTAAAATCATGCTTTTGTTTTCAAAACTGTTTTCGGAGATAAACTGCTGTATGCGCAAGTTGTAAACCTCCGGTGTAATTTCGCCAATACATGCACCGTCACATTCTTTGATTTTGTATTGAAAACATTCTTTTTTTGTATGGTACAGGCCTGTTAATTTTTGGCACAGATGATATTTTGCGGTGAATTTAAAAAGCGCATTTTTTCCTTCCTGTAAAGAGGCAAATGATGTAATTTCTTTTTTACGTCCATCAGCTTTTTCCAGTTTTAAGTTTATATATCCTTTAGAATCTTTTTCAGAATATAAAGCATATTGAAAGATCGTTTTGCGTTGTGCACGGTTGTATCTGGGTCTGTTTATTTTTATTTCTTCGCTTTCTTTTAAAAGAGCAATGAGTTCGCTTCCGGTTTCATCATAGGTTATGGTGAAAACTTCGGCTTGGATTTTTTTGCTTTTTGTCGTAATTCCCGTAAAATGCTGATTGATTCTTTTTTTAATATTTTGGCTTTTGCCAATATATATTAAAGTGCCACTTTCGTTATAAATATAATAAACACCTGTTTTGGTTGGCATTTGTGCCAGAATATCTAAGAATTTTGGTGCGATTCCTTTTTCGACTTCTAATTTTATAAAATCTTTTACGATTGTTTTTTCTAAGTCTTTTTCTAAGAGCATTTTAAACAACTTCGTGGTGGCCATTGCATCTCCGCTGGCACGATGTCTGTCTGCCATTGGAATTCCGAGTGCACGAACTAGTTTTCCTAAACTGTAAGAAGGCTGTTCGGGTATTAATTTTTTTGCCAGTTCGACAGTACAAAGGGTTCTGGCCTCGAAGTCGTAACCTAAGCGTCTAAATTCGGTACGTAGAATTCGGTAATCAAAAGAAGCATTGTGTGCTACAATAATACAATCAGCAGTGATTTCGATAATTCGTTTAGCAACTTCAAAAAACTTAGGAGCAGAACGCAGCATAGCATTATTGATTCCGGTTAATTTAACCACAAAGGGCTGAATCGGAATTTCGGGATTAACAAGACTAATGAATTGGTCGATTACTTCATGTCCATCAAATTTATAGATGGCAATTTCAGTAATTCCTTCTTCATTAAACTGTCCTCCAGTGGTTTCTATGTCTAGTATTGCGTACAAATTCAGTATTCAGTGTTCGGTTTCGATAGTATCGAAATTAGTTTTCAGTTTTTGTAGAGACACAATTTGATACATCTCTTATTATATGTGGTTTTGAAAATTATCTTCCTCCAAAAATGCTGCTGCCAATGCGAACCATTGTACTGCCACATTCTATGGCAAGTTGATAGTCTCCTGACATTCCCATGGAAATGGTATTCAAATTTAAATTTTCATTTTCGATTGATCGTATCGAGTCAAAAATAGATTTTAAATATTTAAATTCTTTTTTTATCTGGTTTTGATCTTCTGTAAATGTTGCCATTCCCATTAGTCCTAAAATACGAATATTTTTCATCGCTTTAAAATCAGATGAAGAAATAAGTGTATTTAATTCGTTTTTGTCTAAACCAAATTTGGATTCTTCTTCGGCAATGTATATTTGAAGAAGACAATCTATAATTCTGTTATTTTTTAAAGCTTGTTTATTTATTTCCTGTAATAATTTTAAACTATCTACACCATGAATTAAACTCACAAACGGCGCCATAAATTTTACTTTATTCGATTGAACATGACCAATCATGTGCCATTGAATATCTTTTGGCATTTGTTCCCACTTTTCCGTCATTTCCTGGATTTTGTTTTCTCCAAAAATCCGCTGTCCGGCTTCATAAGCCTGTAGTAAGTCAGAAACAGGTTTTGTTTTAGAAACAGCAACAAGAGTTACATTTTCTGGTAGAGTAGCTTTGATTGTATTTAAATTCGATTGAATCGACATGATATTTTTTTTTATAAAAACTGCTTTGAGATTTTCTCTGCTTTTTTGCTTTCGCTGTAATCGTAAAAACCTTCACCAGATTTTACACCCAGTTTTCCGGCTCTTACCATATTTACTAATAATGGACATGGTGCGTATTTTGGGTTCTTGAAGCCTTCGTACATTACATTTAAAATAGCCAGACAAACATCAAGACCAATAAAATCCGCTAATTGAAGCGGGCCCATTGGATGTCCCATTCCTAATTTCATTACAGTATCAATTTCGTAAACACCCGCAACTTTATTGTATAACGTTTCGATTGCTTCGTTTAGCATTGGCATTAAAATTCTATTTGCTACGAATCCCGGATAATCGTTTACTTCAACCGGAGTTTTTCCTAGTTTTACAGATAAATCCATGATAATTTTAGTGACTTCGTCGCTTGTATTGTAACCACGAATAATTTCGACTAATTTCATGATTGGCACCGGATTCATAAAGTGCATTCCGATAACGCGCTCCGGATGTGCTACTACAGATCCGATTTGTGTAATTGAAATAGAAGAAGTGTTGGTCGCTAAAATAGTATTATGAGAACAAGCTTCATTTAATTGTTTGAAAATATTAAGTTTTAGCTCTACATTTTCTGTGGCGGCTTCAACAACCAGATCAACGCCTACAACACCGTCCTTAATATCTGTATACGTAATAATATTAGTGATAGTTTTGGTAACTTCTTCCTGAGTTATTGTTCCTTTGGCTAACATACGGTCTAAATTGGCAGCAATAGTCGCCATTCCTTTGTCTAATGATTTCTCAGAAACATCAATAAGTTTTACGGTAAAACCACTTTGTGCAAATGTATGAGCAATTCCGTTACCCATTGTTCCAGCACCAATTACAGCTATAGTTTTCATTTTATATTAAGTATTATATTTATGATTTAGCCACGAATTCACCAATTGATTCGTGAATTCGTGGCTAATTTATTTTTTAAGCGTTCAATTATTTATCGAAACAATCAATAATCTGATATGCCACTCTCAAGGCATCAGTTGCCTGTTCAAGAGTAACAACAGGAGTTGTATTTGTATTGATTGCATTTGCAAATGATTCTAATTCGTCCAGAATGGCATTGTTTTGCTCTACATCCGGATTAGTAAAGTAGATTTGCTTTTTTACTCCTTCGGCATTTTGCAATATCATATCAAAGTCTCCCGGAACTTCAGGAGCATCTTTCATTCGTACAACCTCGCATTTTTTTTCTAAAAAATCAACAGAAATGTAAGCATCTTTTTGAAAGAAACGTGTTTTACGCATATTTTTCATCGAAATTCTGCTGGCGGTTAAATTGGCAACACAGCCATTTTCGAATTCAATTCTGGCATTGGCAATATCCGGAGTATCACTAATTACAGAAACTCCACTTGCATGAATATCTTTTACTTTTGAATGAACAACACTTAATATGGCATCAATATCATGAATCATTAAATCCAGAACTACAGGGACATCTGTACCACGAGGGTTAAACTCGGCTAAACGATGTGTTTCAATAAACATAGGATTTTCTATCATGTTTTTTGTAGCAATAAACGCCGGATTAAAGCGCTCGACATGACCAACCTGACCTTTTACATTGTATTCTTTTGCCAAAGCAATAATTTCTTCGGCTTCATCAACAGTGTTAGCAATTGGTTTTTCTATAAAGATATGTTTTCCTGATTTGATGGCTACTTTGGCACATTTGTAGTGCGAAAGTGTGGGAGTTACAATATCGATTACATCGACAGCGTGGATTAATTTTGCAATTGTGCTGAAGTTTTTATAGCCAAACTCTTTTGAGATTCTTTCGGCATTTTCTTGATTTTCGTCGTAAAATCCAACTAATTCGTATTGGTCAGATTGTTGTAATAAGCGTAAATGTATTTTACCAAGATGACCAGCACCTAAAACTCCTACTTTTAACATGAGAATGTATTTTAAACAAAAATATAATTTATTTGTTGAAAGTAAAAGTGAATGCAATAAAGATTTAGGGATTTAATAATTAAAAATCAATATTTGATTTCCTATTTAGTTTCTTATTTTTGCCAAAATAAAACCTACCCATTTTGAAAGATACTGCCAAACATCAAGGACTTCGCAATCAATTAGTAAGCACTTTAGAACAAAAAGGGATTACTGACAGAGCAGTTTTGGATGCGATAAAAAAAATCCCAAGACACCTTTTTTTGAATTCAAGTTTTGAAGATTATGCTTATCAGGATAAGGCATTTCCTATAGGAGCTGGTCAAACCATTTCACAGCCGTACACCGTTGCTTTTCAATCGCAGCTATTAGAAGTTAAAAAAGAACATAAAATTCTTGAAATTGGTACTGGTTCAGGATACCAAACAGCAGTTTTATGCATGCTTGGCGCTAAAGTTTTTAGTGTTGAAAGACAAAATGAATTGTTTAAAACGACTTCAAATTTGTTTCCAAAATTAAATATTCGTCCTAAACACTTGTCATTTGGAGATGGCTACAAAGGTTTACCGGGTTATGCGCCATTTGATAGTATTATTGTAACGGCTGGAGCGCCATTCATTCCGCAGCCTTTAATGGCACAGCTAAAAATAGGAGGAAGGCTGGTTATTCCGTTAGGTGAAGATGTTCAGATTATGACATTATTAATCAGGAAAAATGAAACGCAATTTGAAAAACATGAATTTGGAGAATTTCGATTTGTTCCTTTGTTAGAAGATAAAAATTAAGAAGAAAGCCCGGTTTTAAAAGGGCTTTGTCTATTTTATTGCTAATTCCAGAGCTCGGTTTAGATTTTCTTTTTCAGTTTTAAGAATGTAATTAATAAATATTGACTTATCATTCTTTATTTGGGTTTCTTCCAAAATAGAAAAATACTCACTTTTGCTATTCTCATTGCTTTCAGTTATAGCATACAGATAATTGTTTTGAAGTAAAATCCAATTTAAGATCAAATTTGCCATCTGAAGATTTCCACTTTCAAAAGGATTGATGTCAAGTATTTTTAAATATGCTTCTGAGGCCAGAATTATGGGATGAAGATTGTTTTTATGTGTTTCATACCAATTGAAAAACAAATTCATTTCACGTATTACCAATGAATCATGTTTGTATTTTCCTGAATTTTCAGATTCGATTCCTTTAAAGATTAGAGAATGTATTAAAAGAAAATCTTTTTCGTTTAGAGATATTTTCTTTTGACTTAAATCTTTAACGTATAATGTTATTTCATGAAAATTAATTGCTTCAAGATGATTTTGAATGCTTTTTCCTTCAATAGTCAGTCCGTCATTTATAACAGATTTGGTTTCATCAAGTGTTAGAAAATTTCCGTTTAAATAGATACTTTTAAAAATAAATTCCAGTTCTAAAGTTTTTGAAATCTGGCGTATTTCAAAATGATTAAAAGCTTGAATTTTATTTTTTAATGTTTCAATTTCATCCAGTATATTTTGTACAGAGGATATTATGATAGAATTGACTTCTTTTCTGTTGTTTTGTATCTCTTGTTCGGCTAAAAGGAGAGCTTTTAATGCAAATTCTTCATCACCAATTTCATAAAGAATCTTTTCTTTAAGCCATGCGATCATTAAAGTTTCATAATCAATTTCTAAAAGCTGGGCTAGTCTTGAAATCTGATCTTTGGTTGGCTTTCGGGTTCCTGATTCAAATTTACTAATCAATGCCTGATCAATACTAAGAAGCTGGGCAACTTCGCGGGTTTTGTAACCTTTTAGTTCCCGGGCATTTTTTAGAAGCGTTTTCATGAATAAATGATTTTTAATGTCTTGACAAATTTAGTCATTTTTAATGATGTAAAAAAAGCAACATTTTTAAATTGTTGCTTTTTAGTTTTTATTTTGGAGGTAAAGAGCCATCTTTTCTCATTTCTTTAACTACAGCCTGCATGATTGCATCTACAGTAGATCCTAGATCTGTTACATAGTCTGATTTTGTAGTTCCGGTCCAGATTAATTTATTTTCTTTTAATGAAAAAATGTTGGTTTCAACCATATAAGATGTTGTTTCCTGATAATATCCAGGATCATAGAAAGCCGGTGAATACATTCCGTACCAGTTTCCAAAACCATAACCATACATTCCGGAATATAAACCGTCAAAACCGCCGTAGTAGACTCCGGTATAACTTCCGGGTACATAAGTAGTTTCTTTTTGGGTGCTTACTAAACGCATAGTAATAACACCGTCAAAGTTTTCATCTTGCAGGATTTTTAATTTTTGTTCCTGAGTGAGCTGTTTTGTAGTTTCGTTTAGGTATTGATAGGAAGTTTTAAATATTGGATTACTGGCAGCAATCCTGTTTTCGGCAACTCTTCTTGATGCTTCATCTTTTACTAATGCAACAACCAGAACTTTTTTGAAATGTTCCTGAGCAACTGTTATTTTAGGATCTCGCCAGCTATTAACAATAGAAGTATTACTGCCACAACCTGAAATTACCATAATGGCAATGAATAAAATGAAGTGCTTTTTCATATTTTAGAGTTAATTGTTTTTATAAAATTAACGATAAAATATTGATTAATAATTCTTTATAGTGAAATTTAAAAGACCTTATTAATTATAAGCTTTCTTAATTCGGTCTAAATCTCGTTTTGTATCCTGTTCTTTCAGAGATTCACGTTTATCGTAGTTCTTCTTTCCTTTACAAAGACCTATTTGTAATTTGGCAAGTCCTTTTTCATTTGTAAACAGTTTAAGTGGAACAATTGTTAGTCCTTTTGCCTGAACACTTTTGTGCAAATTTTTCAATTCCTTTTTATTCAAAAGCAATTTACGTTCGCTTCTTGATTTATGATTAAACTGATTACCAAATGAATACTCTTCAATATAAGTATTAATGGCGAAAAGTTCAAGGTTATTAAACTCACAAAAGCTTTCTGTAATATTCGCTTTTCCTAAACGAATAGATTTAATTTCGGTTCCGCTTAATATAATTCCGGCAGTGTACGTATCGATTATCTCATAATCAAATCGTGCTCTTTTATTAAGTATGTTGACTGTTTTTAACATGATGCAAATGTAAACAAAATTGAAAAACTTTGACAATCAAAGATAATTAAAGATTTTTTTTAATCTATGATTTAAATCATTTTTGCCCATAAACCTTACTACTAAGTTTGTTAAATAATTTAAAAAATAAACTTAAAATGAAAAAAATTTTAACATTCGTTGGTATTGCATTAATTGGATTAACTGCAAAAGCGCAAGATTCAAATCAGGGTTTAAAAGGAGCTTGGTTTGCTACTTCTCAGTTTGGTTATCAGCAAACTAAAACTGCCGATGTAAAGAATACAAGTTTATCTGTATTGCCAATTGTAGGAACATTTGTTACACCTTCGGTTGCTGTAGGAGCGGGTATAGGATATATAAACATCAAAGCAGATTCAAATGCAGGAACTGCAGCAAAAACAGATTTAATTGTTATTGAGCCATTAGCCAGAAAATATTGGAATATTGCGGGTTCTTTATATTTCTTCGGACAATTGGCATTGCCTGTTATTACCGGAAAAGAAAAAGAGAGTGAGTTAAAAGTTACTCAGGTTGGTCTGGCAGTATCAGGAGGATTTGATTACTTTATTACAAAGAATTTTTCAGTTGAGTTTTCTTATGATTTGGCAAACTTTACCTCTACAACTCTGGATCCTAAAAATGGCGAAAAAACAACAGTAACTAATCTTGGATTAGCACATGTAGCAAATGTTGATTCGTATTATAATACAGCTATGAAAGGAAGCGCGCCAAACTTAACATCTCCGCTTTCTTTTGGATTTAAATTCATATTCTAAATTTTAATGAATTGTTTTAGGTCAATTCGTTAATTTTGCAAAAAAGACCGTGCTTTTTTAAGGACGGTCTTTTAGTATTATTTAAAATATATAACATGGAAAATCAGTCAAAAGATCCTCTTCACGGAGTTACACTTCAAAAAATGGTAGAAGCATTAGTAAATCATTATGGTTTTGATACTCTGGCGGAGTTAATTCCTGTAAAGTGTTTTATTTCGAATCCAAGTGTAAAATCTAGTCTGACTTTTTTAAGAAAAACCGATTGGGCTCGTAAAAAAGTAGAAGATTTATATATAAAATCGCTACCTAAATTTGCGAGATAATTACAACTTATAAGAAATCATAACACCTCCACGGTATGGAAGCCATTCGCCACTTTTGTTCCAGTGTTCTGCTTTTTCATATCTGCCGGGAGTTCCGTCATTATAATATCCATGATAGAAACCCTGATGCCAGCCACCTCCTGCAAAAATATCAAGTAAAAATTTATCACTTAATTTAATATTATATCCAACTGTAACTCCTAATCGGTAGCCAAACCCGTGTTCGTATTTATTAGTATCCCAGTAATTCCATTTTTGAATTTTGTACATGTCTGGTCCGGCATGCCCACCCACATAAAACCCATTGTATTTTTCTTTAAAGTGGTAACGTACTTCAGGTGTTAGTGTATAAAATTCCATTGGACTTTTACCATCGAAAGACTTCCAGAAAGAAGCCATAACATCTACACTAAAAGTCATTTTTTCACCAATACTGGTTTCAATGCCTACATTAGGTATTGCTAGTAAAGCGGTTGCGGCATTAAATTTTACAAAGGTTTGGCTTTGAGATTGAATCGAAAAAAAAAGAACAAGGGCAATAAGTATTTTTTTCATAAAGTAAGGCTTTCGTGGTATTTAAATAAAGCTTCATTGCTTATTTTGCGTGCAAATATAACGCAAACCGTAGATTTCTATTATATGAAAACTTTAATTTAACAAGAATGTTTTTTTTGCAGTATGATAATAAAATTACTTAGGCTCTAATAAAGAGTAAATTACCTTGTCTAAAAAGCGGCCTTCATAAAAATCAGATTCTTTTAAATGTGCTTCTTTTATAAAGCCGCATTTTTGTAATACTTTCTCCGAAGCATAATTTTCGGGATCAATTATTGCTTCAATCGAGTGTAAATTTAAATCTTCAAAACCATAAGTAATTAATCGGTTTACCGCTTCTGGGATGATTCCTTTGCCATGAAACTCTGGTAATAACATATAACCAATTTCAGCACGGTAATTTTCTGGTTGTAATCTGTAATAGCCAATAATGCCTAATAATTTAGAGCTGTCTTTTAATGTTATTGCCCAATTAATTCCCATATTAGTTATAATTTTATCTTCAATCATAGCAATATGTTCTAAGGCGTCTTCAGAATTTTTTACCAATGGACGCGGAATATATTTCATGGTTTCAGGATTTGAACGTAATTCAAAAATTTCATTAACATCTTTGTCTGTTATTCTTCTTAAAAGCAAACGTTCTGTTTCTAATACAGGAAATGGAGTGAAGTTAAATTGTAACATTTTCGTAGATTATAATATTGTGATACTAAATTTTGAGTGGAAAGCTTGTTTTGAATCTAAAACTAAAATTCCTTCTTTATTAAATAAATCGCCTGAGTTTTCGGCAGTGTCAGAATAGCCAAGCCAGGGTTCGATACAAACAAATGGCGCCTGATCTTTAGTCCATATTCCCAGACTCGGAAAATCTTCAAAGTCAAATTTTATATAAGGTTTTGAATTTTCAAGAATCGTTAATGAATTTGATTTTAAGGTCTTAAAAATTAAAGCATCATTTTCAAACAGCTTGTAATGTAAAGGAACGAGATTGTCTTTGGTCTTCAAAACTTCGGTTTGGTTCGAAATTAAATCATTTTCCAAAAGATAGTATGTTAAAGTCTCCTCTTTTTCAAATTGAAAAGCATAGTTTTCAAAATTTTCAGGCAATGCTATCGCAGGATGTGCTCCAATAGAAAAAGGCATTTTGGAGTTGCCTTTGTTGATTACTTTATATTCAATTCTTAAGGAAGTTTCTTCAAGAGTATATATAAGTTGTAATTCAAAATCAAAAGGATATTTTTTTAGAGTTTCAGCCGTAGAATTTAACGAAAAAAGGGCACTGTTTTCAGTTTTGTCAATCAATTGAAACTCCATATCACGGGCAAAACCATGTCTTGATAATTGATATTCTTTTCCGTCAATTGTGTAGCTGTTATTTTTTAAAGTTCCCACAATAGGAAAAAGCACTGGCGAATGCTTTCCCCAGAAAATAGGATTGCCTCCCCAGATGTATTCTTTGTTTTGATTGTTTTTTAATGAAAACAATTCGGCTCCCGAGTGGTTTATGATTGCAGTTAGTGTTGAATTTGAAATAGTTGTATTCAAAATTTTTAAGATTGTAATGAGTTAATTTTATATTGATGTAAATATATTTGATAAATTTTATTTTTCAGGAAAATCCTTCAAAATATTTTTTTTATAAAATTTTGCTAAAATTAAATTTATGATTCTCATTTTCTCTGTAAATAGCTTTTTTTTTCATTAATTTGCTACATAAACAGCTAAAAAATATGAAAATACAATCCTCAAGAGCTTTACTAACCATGGCTCTGTTTGTTGGAATTTCCTCTGTATGGGCACAACAAACGCCGGCTCCAGCAGCAGTAAATCCAGTTAATAATTACAATTATCACGATGCGTTTGGACCAAATTTTTATACTAAAAATGGAACACCAACACGATCTGCCAGTGGTCAGCCAGGAGTTGAATATTGGCAAAACAGAGCTGATTATCAAATAACAGCAAAGTTAAACGGAACAACAAATGAGATTGTTGGTACAGACGAAATCACCTATACCAATAACAGTCCGGATAAAATGTCATTTGTGTGGTTAAATTTAGATCAGAATTTATTTAAAGATGATTCCAGAGGAAATGCCGTTGTGCCTTTAACAGGAAGCCGTAATGGCGCTCAGGGACAGCTTTTTGACGGAGGAAATAAAATCAAATCTGTAAAAGTGATTTCTGTTGGGAAAAAAGCAACAGAAATTGAAGCAAAATATGTAATTACAGATACCAGAATGCAAATCTTTCTTCCGGAAGTATTAGCATCAAAAGGAGGATCTGTAAAAATTAAAATAGAATTTTCATTTATTGCGCCTTTTGAAGGATCAGACAGAATGGGAGTTTTAGAAACTAAAAACGGTAAAATTTTTACAATCGCACAGTGGTATCCGCGTATGTGTGTGTATGATGATGTAAAAGGCTGGAATACAGCGCCTTATTTAGGAGCATCTGAGTTTTATCTGGAATATGGTAATTTTGATGTAAAACTAACAGTTCCTGCAAATCACTTTGTAGTAGGTTCTGGAGAATTGTTGAACGGTGCAGAAGTATTGCCAGCAGATCAGTTTAAGCGTTATAAAGAAGCCTCTTTAAGCGATAAAACAGTTTCGATACGTTCTGCCGAAGAAGTTGCAGCAACTGCAAATAACAATGCTTCAGGACAAAAAACCTGGCATTATCAAATAAAAAATGCCCGTGATTTTTCTTGGGCATCATCTCCGGCTTTTATTCTTGATGGGGCAAAAATTAATTTACCAAGTGGTAAAAAAGCATTGGCCTTATCAGCTTATCCGGTAGAAAGTGCAGGTCAAGATGCTTACGGGCGTTCTACAGAATATGTAAAAGCAGCGATTGAAAATTACTCTAAAAGATGGTTCGAATATCCTTATCCGGTAGCAACAAATGTTGCAGGAAATGAAGGAGGAATGGAATATCCGGGAATTGTTTTTTGTGGATGGGAATCAAAAGGAGCAGATTTATGGGGAGTTACAGATCATGAATTCGGACACATTTGGTTTCCTATGATTGTAGGTTCAAACGAAAGATTATTCGGGTGGATGGATGAAGGTTTTAATACTTTTATTAATTCATTAAGTACTGCTGAATTTAATAAAGGTGAATATATTGAAAAGCCAACAGATTTACACAAAGGAGCAGAGTCATTTACAAGACCAGATTTAGAAACAGTAATGAGTTCTCCTGATAATATGAAAGAAGCGAATATTGGTATGCTATGTTATTTTAAACCAAGTACAGCTTTAATAATTTTAAGAGAGCAAATATTAGGAAAAGAGCGTTTTGATGCTGCTTTCCGTACTTATATCGAACGTTGGGCTTATAAACACCCACAACCGGATGACTTTTTTAGATCTATGGAAAATGTTGCTGGTGAAGATTTAAGCTGGTTTTGGAGAAGCTGGTTTGTAAACAACTGGCGTTTTGATCAGGGGATTAATTCAATTAAATACATAAAAAATGATCCGTCAAAAGGTGTTGCTGTAACAGTTGAAAATTTTGATAAAATGGCCTTGCCAATTATTTTAGATGTAAAAACAAAAAGCGGGAAAGTTACAAGAGTAAAAGTACCGGTAGAGGTTTGGCAGCGCAATAATGTATGGACTTTTAAGCATAATTCTACTGAAGAAATTGAAAGCATAACACTTGAGCCGGATCATATTTTTCCTGATCATAATGAAGCAAATAATGTATGGGCAGCAGGAAATGGCAAAATAGAGAAAGATGTAATTTTAGATGGTTATATAGGATCATATTCAACTGCCAGAGCACCATTAAAAATTGATTTTACAGAAAAAAACAGTACTTTAAATGTTGAAATTACAAACTATCCTAAGTTTTCTGTAATGCCTGTTGAGAATGAAAAAGATACTTTTCAATCTACAGCAGCCGGGTTGAAATTTAAATTTAATGAGGCAAAAACAGGATTTGATATGATTATTCTGGGTAACGGACAAGTAATTCCTTTTACTAAGAACTAGAAATATTAAAAAATAAAACTTTGTAAACCCGATAATTATCTTTGATTATCGGGTTTTCTTTTGGTCTGATTTTTTAAACTAAGATTTAAGGCTAAGGTTTAAGGCTAAGGTTTATTCTAAATTTTTAAAAAACTCAGAACCTAAGAGTCTTAAGTGTTTTGAAAAATAACAAAACATTAAAAAAATGTTAGAATTTATTTTTTTTGTTTTGTGAATAAAAAAAATATGTACTTTTGCACCGATGAATAAAATAAGTTTACATATAACTTCTTTGTCACGGACAAACTCACCTGGTACTTCTCCCGAAGTACGGATACTATCTATATAGTATTCACTGAGTTTTATAGCCGTATATTTATTCATATCCATTTTCATTTTGAAATCACATAATTTGTCCATTGGACAAACATATCCTAAAAGCATATATTGTTTTTTTAATTTTCTTAATCAAGGTTTTGATTTTGAGAATGTTACTTCTATTTTGCTTATTTTTATTGGATTCAATTCTGGATTTCAAACTAAACAATATGCTTTAATTTTTAACTCTAACTTCAATTATTGAAATGAAGATCTCTATTGTTGTTACCCAGGAAGAACACTTCAAATTCGCACAGGAAATTTGCGATACGATAGAATCATCTGCCTTGTTAAGAGGTACGGGGATTGCTAAAAGAACTCCTGAGTATATTCAGAAAAAAATGTCGAATGGTGATGCAATGATTGCTCTGGCAGACGATAAATTTGCTGGCTTTTGTTACATAGAAAGCTGGCAGCACGGTAAATTCGTAGCGCATTCTGGTTTAATTGTACATCCAGATTACAGAAGTTTAGGTTTGGCAAAAAAAATAAAATCAAAAGTTTTTGATTATTCTTTGAAGAGATTCCCAGATGCTAAAATATTCGGAATTACAACTGGTTTGGCTGTAATGAAAATCAACTCTGAGCTTGGGTATAAGCCAGTTCCGTTTTCAGAACTTACAACAGATCCAAGTTTTTGGGCAGGTTGTAAAACCTGTACCAATTATCAAATTCTGCAAAGCAAAGAAAATAAAATGTGTCTTTGCACCGGAATGTTATACGATCCAAAAGAAAAACAAAAAACACCGCCAAGACATCCTTTTAATGAGGCTGTTTTAAGCAGACTTAAAAAAATTAAGCAAGCTTTATTTTTAAATAAATTAATGTCTGTTTTTTTAACCTAAAATTAAATTAGAAAAATCTCAAACTGCTACATACGAAAGTATTAGCCTAAATTATAAAAAATGAAAAAAGTAGTATTAGCTTATAGCGGAGGATTAGATACCTCGTATTGTTTGAAATATTTAAAAAATGAAAAAGGATACGAAGTTCATACTGTACTGGTAGATACAGGAGGATTCGACGCAGAAGAATTATCAGCGATTGAAAAAAGAGCTTACGAATTAGGAAGTGCACAACACGCTAACCTTACCATCGTAGACAAATATTATGATAAAGCTATAAAATATTTGATTTTCGGGAATGTATTAAAAAATAATACTTATCCGTTATCAGTAAGTGCAGAGCGTGTTTTTCAGGCTATTGAAGCTATAAAATATGCTAAAAAAGTTGGAGCAAGCGCCATTGCACACGGAAGTACAGGTGCAGGAAATGATCAAATTCGTTTCGACTTGATTTTCCAGACCATCGCTCCTGAAATCGAAATCATTACGCCAATTAGAGATTTAAAACTTTCAAGACAAGAAGAAGTAGATTATTTATCTAAAAACGGAGTTCACTATTCTTGGGAAAAAGCGCAATATTCGATCAATAAAGGACTTTGGGGAACAAGTGTTGGAGGAAAAGAAACCTTAACTTCGGGGCAGCCTTTGCCAAGTGAAGCTTATCCTTCGCAATTACAAAAAGAAGGTGAAGAAAAAGTGACGTTGCATTTTGAGCAGGGAGAATTAGTTGGAATAAATGGTAAAACAGACAAGCCTTCGAATAATATTGTTGCCCTTGAAAAATTGGCAAATGCTTACGCCATTGGTAGAGATATTCACGTGGGTGATACCATTATCGGGATTAAAGGAAGAGTTGGTTTTGAAGCTGCAGCGCCATTAATTATCATCAAAGCACACCATTTATTAGAGAAACATACGCTTGGAAAATGGCAACAGTACTGGAAAGAACAACTAGGAAACTGGTACGGAATGTTATTTCACGAAGGTCAGTTCTTAGATCCGGTAATGCGTAACATTGAAACTTTTCTACAAGACACACAAAAAACAGTAAACGGAACTGTAACAGTTTCATTAAAACCATATCATTTTTCGCTTGACGGAATCGAATCTAAAAACGATTTGATGAACACAGGTTTTGGTCAATACGGAGAAATGAACAATGCATGGACATCTGACGATGCAAAAGGATTTATCAAGATTCTTGGAAATGCACAAAACATATTTTCATCTGTAAATCAATTAGATCATGATTAATATCGGAATAATTGGTGGTTCGGGCTACACGGCCGGAGAACTCATCAGAATTTTAATGTATCACCCCAAAGTAAACATCGATTTTGTTTACAGCACCACAAATGCCGGAAAACCGCTTTCTGTGGCGCATCACGATTTGATGGGCGATATCGAAATGAATTTTACTGATGTGATAAATCCTGATGTAAATGTGGTATTTTTATGTTTAGGTCACGGAAAATCAATTTCTTTTTTACAGGAAAACAAATTCGCAAGTCATACTAAAATCATTGATTTAGGAAATGATTTCAGATTGAATAAAGATGCAGCTTTTGAAGGAAAAGAATTTATTTATGGTTTACCAGAATTAAACAAAAGCGAAATTAAAAAAGCAAATTATATTGCAAACCCAGGCTGTTTTGCAACGGCTATTCAGTTAGCATTATTGCCATTAGCGGAACATAATATGTTAAATAATGATGTTCATATTAATGCCACAACCGGAAGCACAGGAGCAGGTGTAAGCCTATCTGAAACGTCACATTTTAGCTGGAGAAACAATAATATGTCGCATTATAAAGCCTTTGAACACCAGCATTTGGGGGAAATTTCAGAAAGTTTAGTTCAATTGCAGGATGATTTTGAAAGTGAATTGCTTTTTATTCCAAATAGAGGAGATTTTCCAAGAGGGATTTTTGCAACTTTATATACATTATGTGATGACAGTTTGGAACAATTGGTTGCTAAATATGAGGATTTCTATAAAAACGAACCTTTTGTAACCGTTACTACAACAAATATCAACATGAAACAAGTGGTGCAAACAAACAAATGTATCATTAGTTTATTGAAAAAAGGAAACCGGGTTCTCATAACATCAATTATAGATAACTTAACCAAAGGTGCTTCGGGACAGGCAATTCAAAATATGAATTTAATGTTCGGATTAGAGGAAACCACAGGTTTACATTTGAAACCAAGCGGATTTTAGGAGAAATTTGTTTCAGGTTTAAAGTTTCAAGTTCAACGTTCTGTACGAAACTTGAAACAAACATGAAACACAAATCAGTTTCAAGTTTAAAGTTTCAGGTTACACGTTCTGCGAGCGATTTGAAACATGAAACCTGAAACAAAATAAACAAAACAAAAAAATGAACTTATTCAACGTTTACCCATTATATAACATAACTCCAGTAAAAGCAGTCGATTGTACCATTATAGACGACAAAGGAGTAGAATATTTAGATTTATACAGCGGACATGGTGTGATTTCTATCGGGCACACTCAGCCGGATTATGTAGCAAAACTAAAAAATCAGTTAGACCATTTAGGATTTTATTCAAATGCAATTCAGAATCCTTTGCAGGTTGAGCTGGCTCAGAAATTAGGAAAACTTTCTGGCTTAGAAAATTACGAATTGTTTTTATGCAGTTCTGGTGCCGAAGCCAATGAAAATGCTTTAAAATTAGCCTCTTTTCATAACGGAAAATCAAGAGTCGTAGCTTTTGATAATTCTTTTCACGGAAGAACTTCTGCAGCCGTTGCTGTTACAGATAACAAAAAAATTGTGGCACCATTAAATGCACAGCAGGAAGTTACTTTTTTACCACTAAACCAAATCGAATTAGTGGAAGCTGAATTGGCTAAAGGAGATGTTACAGCAGTAATTATCGAAGGGATTCAGGGAGTTGGAGGTTTAGATCAGGGAACAACAGAGTTTTTTCAGGCGTTAGAAAAAGCATGTAAAAAACACGATGTGGTTTTGATTTTAGACGAAGTACAATCTGGATATGGAAGAAGTGGAAAATTCTTTGCTTTCCAACATCACGGAATCAATGCAGATATTATTTCGGTAGCAAAAGGAATGGGGAACGGTTTCCCGGTTGGAGCTATTTTAATTTCTCCAAAATTTGAAGCAAGTTTCGGATTATTAGGCACAACTTTCGGCGGAAGCCATTTATCTTGTGCTGCTGGAATTGCCGTTTTAGATGTTATTGAAAAGCTTGATTTACAGAAAAATGTAAATGAAATTTATGAATATTTCTTAGAAAAAATCAAAGAAGTTGAAGGAATTAAACAAGTAAAAGGAAAAGGATTAATGCTTGGAGTTGAATTCGATTTTGATGTAGCTGCTTTAAGAAAAAAATTAATCGTCGAAAAACATATTTTTACAGGAAGTGCCAACAACAAAAATCTGCTTAGAATTTTACCGCCGCTTACAGTAAAAAAAGCTGATATTGATACGTTTGTAAAAGCTTTAAAAGAAAGTTTAGAAGAACTTAAAAATTAAGTTTAACTATAACTGTTAATTCGTTTAATTGATTTACCAGTTAAACGAATTCACGATTAACCAATTAAACCCAAAAAAATGAATCCATTATCAATTGAAAAACGCAACCTGGTTTTGTGTTCTATGGCAAAGCTGGTCGAGCAGGAGCGGAGTCAGATTATCTTGACCAATCAGGAAGATCTTATAGATTACGACGGTTCAGATTTAGCGATGGAAGAGCGCTTAAAAGTAGATGATAAAAAAGTTGACGAAATGATTTTATCCTTAAACCAATTAGCTTCTCAGGAAGACCCGGTTGGAGTTGAGCGTTTTCATTTTACTCATGATAATGGAATCAAAGTTGTAAATAAAACAGCTGCTTTCGGAACGATTTTGATTATTTACGAATCTCGTCCCGATGTTACCATCGAAGCAGGCGGAATCGCTTTTAAATCCGGAAATAAAATTTTATTAAAAGGAGGAAAAGAGTCTTTAAAGTCAAATTTGAAAATAGTAAATCTTTGGCACAAGGCATTAGAAGAAAACGGAGTTTCGAAAGACTGGGTTGAATATCTGAATTACAACAGAACAGAAACTCAGGTATTTTTAGAAAAACCAACTCAAAAAGTTGATTTAATTGTTCCAAGAGGTGGAGAAAAACTAATTGAGTTTGTGAAAACACACGCCACCTGCCCTGTTATAGTAAGCGGACGAGGAAATAATTTTGTTTACGTTCATAAAGAGGCAGATACAGATTTGGCTTTAAAAGTCATCTTGAACGCCAAAACCTCGAAAATATCAGCTTGTAATGCAGTTGATAAGGTTTTAATAGATTCTAAATTACCCAATTTTGAAGGTTTTACAGCTATTTTAATAGAAACTTTAAAAGAATCAAATGTAGAAGTTATCGTTGATAAATCTCTTGAAAATTTTGAAGATACTGAAACACTTCAAAATGAAGATATCTGGTACGAAGAATTTCTGGATTATAAAATTGTCATCGGAACCATTGATTCTGAGGAAAATGCAATTGATAAAATTAATAAGTATTGCGGAGGACATTCGGCGGTAATTATTACCAGAGACGACAAAGCAGCAAAAGAATTTATGGATGCAGTTGATGCTGCTGCTGTTTACCAAAATGCTTCAAGTCGTTTTACAGACGGCGGACAATTTGGTCTGGGCGGAGAATTAGCCATAAGCACAGATAAATTGCACCAAAGAGGACCAATCGGCCTTCAACATCTCGTAACCAATAAATGGTACGTTTACGGAGAAGGACAGATTCGTTAGAATTTTAGATTTATTGGAATTTTAAATTTGGAATTTATTTAAAGCCAAAGCTTTGCGAACTTAGCGTTTATACAGACAAACAAAATCAAAAAAAAACCTTGCGGACTTTGCGGTAAAAATCATTGCAGTCAAAACTATAACAATGGGAAAAAAGCGGATTTTATTAAAAATAGGAAGTAATACTTTAACTAAAGAAACCAATCATATTTCGCGGGGAAAGATTGAAGACCTCGGAATGCAGATTGCGGCTTTAAACAAAGATTACGAATTTGTAATTGTGAGTTCCGGAGCAATCGCAGCGGCCAAACAATTTGTAAAGCTTGAAAGTAAAGGAAAAGAAATTGCGTTGAAACAAGCATTAGCATCAATTGGGCAGCCACATTTAATGCGGATTTTTCATGAAAATTTCAGCGATTTAGGTTTGTTGACATCCCAGTGTTTATTGTCTTATTCAGATTTCGAAAAAGATCAGTCGAAAGTAAACATTGTCAATACGATAAATGTTTTGGTGGAGAACAATTACATCCCGATTATTAATGAAAATGATACCGTTGCCACAGATGAGATTCGTTTTGGAGATAATGACAAATTAGCGGCTTTAACTGCTGTTCTTTTAAATGTTGATATTCTGATAATCGCCACCAATACAAACGGAATTTACACCAAAGAATCTATTCAGAATGAAATTCCAGAGACGATTAAATTGGTAAATGATTTAAAAACACTCGAAAAAGAAATTGGAGAATCAAAATCATCACACGGAACAGGCGGAATGCAGTCCAAAATAGAAGCGGCCGGAATCGCAAAAGCGGCCAACATTGAAACCTGGATCGTAAATGGACTAAATGATAATTTTATTTTAAAGGCATTGAAGGACGAAATTCCTTTTACTAGGATTGTGTGATATTGAACGCGGATTGTACTGATTCGCTATCGCGAAGACGCGGAATTATACGGATTTAATCTTTATGTATTAATTTAATGTAGTATATTTCATTCAGATTTGTTTTTATGGAATTATTGCATCAAGAGTTACCCGAAGTCATTATTAAAACTTTTTCGAAGTATATAATGAATTAGGATATGGATTTTTAGAAAGAGTTTATCAAAATTCATTATATCTAGAACTAAAAAGTAAAGGATTAAAGGTTGAGGCTCAAAAGAAAATAAAAGTATATTATAAAGGAATTGAAGTTGGACAATGTTATGCCGACTTAATAGTAGAAGATTTAATTATTTTAGAATTAAAAGCAGCAGATTGTATAGTGAAAGAATTTGAAAATCAAATTTTGAATTATCTCAGAGGAACAAATTGCGAAGTAGGTTTACTTTTAAATTTTGGTACAAAGCCAGAATTTAGGCGGAAAATTTTCGAAAACAATCGCAAAGTAAGAATAGAAAAATCCGTATAAATCAGCGTCTTCGCGATAGCGAATCAGTATAATCAGCGTCTAATTTTAGACAACTAACAAAAACAAAAAGACATGAACTATATTTCAATACAAGATATCGACTCATTATCAAAATGGGTAAAAAGCGCGATCAAAATCAAAAAAGACCCGCTTAAAAATAAAAAATTAGGTAAAAACAAAACCTTAGGAATGTTATTCTTTAACCCGAGTTTAAGAACGCGTTTGAGTACTCAAAAAGCAGCTCTAAACTTAGGAATGAACGTTATGGTAATGAATTTTACCAACGAAGGCTGGACTTTAGAATTTGAAGACGGAGCTGTTATGAATTCAGGTGCATCGGAACATATCAAAGAAGCTGCAGAAGTAGTTTCACAATACTGTGATATTATCGCAATTCGTGCTTTTGCAGGTCTGGTTGACAAAGAAAAAGATTATGCAGAAACGGTTATTTCAGGATTTCTAAAATATGCTACAGTGCCAATTGTAAATATGGAAAGTGCTGTCCGTCATCCAATGCAGTCTCTGGCAGATGCCATTACAATGGAAGAATACAAAACAAAGCACAAACCAAAAGTGGTACTTTCCTGGGCACCGCATCCAAAGGCTTTGCCTCAGGCAGTAGCCAATTCATTCGTAGAAATGATGCAGATGCAAAAAGACATGGATTTTGTAATCACACACCCAGAAGGTTACGAACTAAGTCCGGAAATTACAAAAGACTGTAAAATCGAATACGATCAAAACAAAGCTTTTGAAAATGCCGATTTCGTTTACGTAAAAAACTGGAGTAATTTCAACGATTACGGAAAAGTAACCAACAACGATCCAAACTGGACAGTTACGGCTGAAAAAATGGCTTTAACCAACAACGGAAAATTCATGCATTGCCTTCCGGTTCGCCGTAACGTAATTGTGACCGACGAAGTTTTAGACGGAGAAAATTCAATCGTAATCGAACAGGCGAATAACAGAACGTATTCAGCACAATTAGTTTTACAGAAGATTTTGAAAAAAATGTAATTTTTTGAGGTACTAAGGTTCTGAGTTTCTAAGATGCTAAGAAACTGTTGAACAAAAAAACTTAGTACCTTAGAATCTCAGAACCTTAGAATCTTAGAAACTCAGAACCTTAGAACCTTATGAAAGTTACCGTAATAAAAATAGGTGGAAACATCATCGACAATCCTGTAGAATTAGAGCAATTCTTAACTGATTTTTCTAAAATAGAAGGCTATAAAGTTTTGGTTCATGGCGGAGGAAAATCGGCTACAAAAATGGCGCAGAGTATCGGTTTGGTTCCGCAAATGATTGACGGACGCCGCATTACAGATGCTTCAATGCTTGATGTTGTGGTTATGATTTATGCCGGACAAATCAATAAACATATTGTAGCGCAATTGCAGGCAAAAGACAATAATGCGATTGGTTTTTCTGGTGCTGACGGAAATTTAATTCAGTCAGTAAAACGAAATCATCCCACAATCGATTACGGATTTGTAGGCGATGTAAAGCAAATCAACACCAATTTATTAGCTATTTTACTTGAAACTGGAATTGTCCCTGTTTTTTGCGCCATTACACACGATAAAAACGGACAATTGTTAAACACAAATGCAGACACTATTGCCAGCGAATTATCAATAGCATTATCTGAAGTTTTTGATGTAACGCTGACATATTGTTTCGAAAAACAAGGCGTTTTACAGGATTCAGAAGACGATTTATCTGTAATTCCTGAAATCAACGAAGCATTATACAATAAACTAAAAGAAGAAAAAGTAATCCATTCAGGAATGATCCCAAAACTGGATAACTGCTTCAATAGTTTGTCGAGAGGAGTTCAGAAAATTAAAATTGGGCATCATAAAATGCTTCAAAATCCAGATGTTCTGCATACAACCATTACGTTATAAAAGATACAGTTACGAATTACGCTAATTTTCAATAATTTTTTTATTCAAATATAATTCGTGATAATTCGTGGCAAAAAAATAGAATTGCGCGGTGCTTTTAAATATTAATTTAAGAAATTTGCGCAAATAAAATTTCTGACTAAGATTAGTAAAGCAATAGTAATAGCTAAAAAAAAACTTAGTATCTCAGAATCTTAGCACCTCAGTACCTAAAGAAAAATGAAAAATATTGCAACGCTTACCCAGGAAGCAATTAGTTTATTAAAAAGCCTTATCGAGACCCCTTCATTTTCGAGTGAAGAAGACCAAACGGCTCTTTTAATAGAAAATTGGTTCAATCAAAACGAGATTCCTTTCAAAAGAGAAAACAACAATGTGTGGGCTTTCAACAAGTATTTCGACGAAAATAAACCAACACTTTTACTAAATTCACATCATGATACCGTAAGACCCAATCAGGCTTACACCAACGATCCGTTTAAAGCCATCGAAAAAGACGGAAAATTATTTGGCTTAGGGAGTAACGATGCTGGCGGATGTCTGGTTTCATTATTAGCGACATTTGTATATTTTTACAAAAATGAAAATCTATCGCATAACATTGTAATTGTGGCTTCCGCCGAAGAAGAAAGCAGCGGAAAAAATGGTTTAAACAGTGTTTTAAAGCATTTGCCAGAATTAGATTGTGCAATTGTAGGTGAGCCCACACTAATGCAATTGGCCGTTGCCGAAAAAGGTTTATTGGTTTTAGATGTAAAAGTAAAAGGTACCGCAAGCCACGCCGCGCATCAAAACGACGATAATGCTTTGTATAAATCAATTCCGGTAATGGAATGGTTTAAAAACTATAAATTCGACAAAATCTCAGACGTTTTAGGTCCCGTAAAAATGACCGTAACGCAAATCAATGCAGGAAAACAGCATAACGTAGTACCTTCAGAATGCGATTTGGTGGTCGATATTCGTGTAACAGACCGTTATACAAATGCCGAAATTCTTGAAGTAGTAAAAGCAAATGTAAATGCCGAAGTAACGCCAAGATCGATGCACTTAAACGCATCATCTATTCCAATCGAACATGGTTTGGTTCAGGCCGGAATTGCTTTAGGAAGAACAACCTATGGTTCGCCAACACTCTCAGATCAATCTGTTTTGAGCTGTCAGTCTTTAAAATTAGGACCAGGCGAAACCTTACGTTCACATTCAGCAGACGAATTTATTTTTATCAACGAAATCGAAGAGGGAGTTGATTTGTATATCAAAATACTAAGCGATTTCTTTAAATTATAATATTAATTAGGAGCTAATCCCGCTATCCGTTCCAATCTTTTATTTTTTTAAAGAAAAAAAATAAAAGGATTTCCACTGCTATCGGGGCTAGAAACACCAACAGTATAAACGACAACATTAGTACAAATTAGAAAACAAACTACAAAGAAAGAAATCTAGAATCTAAGTAGTCTAAAAATCTAAAATCTAAGAAGTCAAAAAACATAAGTTATGAAACTTTGGGAAAAAGGAATACCAACAGATAAACAAATCGAACAATTCACTGTAGGAAACGATCGTGAACTCGATTTGGTTCTCGCAAAATACGATGCTTTAGGTTCTATTGCACACGCCAAAATGTTGGGACAGATTGGTTTATTGACTCCGGAAGAAACAACTTCTCTAGTAGAGACATTAAACGAAATCATCGCTGATATTGCAGTTGGAAATTTCGAAATCGAAGACAGTTTCGAAGATGTACATTCAAAAATCGAATATCTTTTAACAGTAAAATTAGGCGATGCCGGAAAGAAAATCCATACGGCGCGTTCCCGTAATGATCAGGTTTTAGTAGACGTTCATTTGTACTTAAAAGACGAATTAAAAGCCATAAAAGAACAGGTGAAAACATTGTTCGACTTGTTTATGGAATCAGCCGAAAAACATCAAAATGTTTTACTGCCCGGTTATACGCATCTACAAATCGCCATGCCTTCGTCATTTGGTATGTGGTTTTCTGCTTACGCCGAAAGCTTAATAGATGATATTACAATGCTAAATGCAGCGTCTAAAATTGTAGACCAGAATCCGTTAGGTTCTGCTGCGGGTTACGGAAGTTCGTTTCCAATCAACAGAACATTTACAACTCAGGAATTAGGCTTTGAAACCCTAAAATACAATGCAGTTGCAGCACAAATGAGCCGTGGAAAAGCAGAAAAAACAGTTGCTTTTGCCATGACAAGCGTAGCTGGCACATTGTCAAAATTTGCGATGGACGTTTGTTTGTATATGAGTCAGAACTTTAATTTTATTGGTCTTCCGGCACATCTTACAACAGGTTCGAGCATTATGCCTCACAAGAAAAATCCGGATGTTTTCGAATTAATCAGAGGAAAATGCAACAAAATTCAGGCACTTCCATACGAAATCACTTTAATTACCAATAATTTACCAAGCGGCTATCACAGAGATTTACAGCTTTTAAAAGAAGGTTTGTTTCCTGCAATTCAAAATCTAAAAGCTTGTCTGGATATTGCCATATTTTCGATAAAAGATATAACAGTTAAAGATCATATTTTAGAAGACAAAAAATACGATTACCTGTTTACGGTCGATACTTTAAATGAAATGGTGGTAGACGGAATGCCATTTAGAGATGCTTACAAAGCCGTTGCAGAACAACTAGAAGCAGGAACATACAAATCTCCAAAAGAAACTAAACACACGCATGAAGGAAGTATCAATAATTTATGCCTCGATGCGATTAAAGAAAAAATGAAGGCAGCTTTTTAAACTATTTTCTCAACAAAAAAACCGATTTGCTTATCAAGGCAAATCGGTTTTTTTATGTCATTCCAGTTTATGACTAGCTTTTGTTGCTGCAGTTTGTAGATATTATGCCGCTGGTACTAACTTGTAGAGTTGCTCCGGCGCCACAGGATTTATTGGTTACGTATTCTTCAACTTTCCCTAACGGAATTGTGGTGTAAGCATAAGTAGGTTTGTTTACCGTTGTGCCAAAATCCATAGGACCTTTACGGCAATGATCAAATACAATCCCAACAGTACCGCCATCTGTACTTATATATTCCTTAAATGCTTTATCGACTTTGGCAAAATCAGTACCTTCAACATAACAGGTGCTATTTTTAGCTCCTCCGCCCAGGCCAATTGCCAGAGAACCAGATTCTGATGTACTGTAGTAGCAATTCAGAATATGAATCTCTGCATTTCTGGCGCGAGGCATTCTTTGTTTACAGCCTTCTGCCCAGTAACAATTCTTAAAAGTTATGCTATAATGACCATCAGCAGGAAAATCATTTTTGCCTGAACCAATAAGATCGCTAAATCTATGATCATCAGCTCCGCCTGAACCACCAGATTTTGGGGCTTTTAAATATGTAAATTTGCACCATGAAATGGTAACATTATCTGTTTTCCCTTTATTGTCATAATTACCATCCTGACCATCCTGAAACTCGCAATGATCTACCCATAGATTAGTGCAATCAGCAGTCAGATTGTCTTGGCCGTCAATGTCATAAGCGCCTGGGCCAACAAAAATAAGATTTCGGATAATTACATTGTTAGAACCTGATTTTAAATAGAAAATACCAGCTCCGGGATTTGATTGATTTTCGTTAACAAGTTTAGCGCCGGGCAGTCCAATAATAGACTTATTTGAAACTACTTGTTGTATGGGCTGACCACTAGGTATTGTGATGGTTCCTGATATCAAAATAACTTCAGGTGTTGGCAATTTAATCTTTGCAAGCAAATCATCGTAAGTTTTTACAATTACAGGAGTCGAAGTTCCTCCTCCGGTTGTGGCAGCACCAAATCCCTCAGGTGAAACCAAATAATAATTTTGTGCAGAAAGATTGAATAAACTCAATGTAAAAAAGAGTAAGAAAAGATTTTTTTTCATTTTAAGTCAGTTTTTCGGTTTTGTTCAGATAGTTAAATGTAATCGATTACACAAAGCTAATTTAATAATGTTTACAAACTATAGTTTTAATAAAATATTATAATGAATACGGGATTTTCTAATTTATATATTTCTTACTTCGTAAGTGTTTTTTTACTATAGAAGAATTTATTAAAACAAAAAAGAGTATTTTTGAGTATGTTATAAAATTCAAAATATGAATAAATTTGATGATCAGGCTACTAAAAAGCTATTAGAGCAAAATTTAATTACCGAAAACCAATATCAGGAAATTACTTCATATCGAAACTTGAATATTTTTTCGTTGCATGCAGAATTGAAACTATTTCTCTATTTATCGGTTTTGCTATTCACTTCAGGAATTGGGGTTTTAATCTATAAAAATATTGATAGCATTGGTCATATCGCAATTCTTTCCTTATTGCTCATTGTTATTGGAATCTGTTTTTATTTTTGTTTTAAAAACTCAAAAGGCTTTCAGAAACAGGAAACTACTTTTGAAAATCCGGTTTTAGAATATTTGGTTTTAGCAGCCAGCATACTTACCTGTATTTTTATAGGATATCTGCAATTTCAGTATAAACCATTTGGAACACATTACGGATTGGCTACTTTAATACCCACAATACTAAGTTTTTTTTGTGCTTATTATTTCGATAATAAAAGTGTTCTGGCTATTGGTATTACAGGTTTGGCCGCTTATGTCGGACTTTCGGTGACCCCTCAGGACTTATTAGATAGAACTAATTTTTATTCTGATCAAAGTCTAAGTTATTCAGCAATAATGTTGGGCGTTTTACTGATTTTATGGACGATCTATAGTTTAAAAATCCAGTTAAAAACGCATTTCAATCTAATCTATTTAACCTTTGCGTTACATATTATAAGTATTGCGGCAATTAGCAGCTTAGTAAATTATTATGAAGATGCTGTTTGGTTTGTTTTTGTGATTGTTTTAGCTGCTTCATCTTATTATTTCTATAGAATTAGCCATACGCTTAAAGCAATGTCATTGTATGTTTTTATGATAGTTTATGCCTATATCGGTTTAAACATATTTTTGATACGAATTTTTGGAAATGTTAATTTCTCAGATGTTTGGGAATTATTCATTTTAATTCTTCCATTATATTTTATAGGATCGATTGTGATGTTTATAAAACTGATTAAAAACTTTAATAAAGAAATTGCAGCATGATAGTACATGATAAAAGTTTACTGGAAAATTTGAGCTTAGTTGAAGAAGCCAATTCTTTGCAATCGGCAGGTTTTATAAGTAAGGAACAAAAAGATCTGATTAAAAAAGAATTGCCTGCTTTTAGAAGACAAAGTAATCTCATGGTGCGATTAGGATTCTTCTTGTTGGGAGCCTTTTTTTATTTATCGGTTTGTGGTGTGATTGCATTACTTGGAGTGACCGGTTTTAATTCTGAGAGTACTTTTTTTAATATTTGCTGTTATATTTTTGCTGCTGTTGGTTTTGCCGGTTCCGAAATTTTGGCCAATCAAAAATTTTGCGGACATGGTCTCGATGATGCTTTTATTTTAGGAGCAATTTTAAATATAGGATTTGCAATTGGAATTACAACAGAAGGTTATGAATTCAATGTTGCTTTTTTTGTTGCCGTAACTTCTTTTTTTATGTATAGAAGATACCTTCATTTGCCATCTTTGCTGGTTTTTTGTTTTGCAGCTTCGGCAGTTTTGTTTTACGGAATGTTTGAATTTGGAATTTTTGGACAAACAATTTTGCCTTTTGTTGTAATGCTTGTTTCGGTGTTATTTTACTTTGTAACCAAAAGAATATTGAATAATCTCAAAAAAAGCTATTTTTATAACGGACTTTTGTTAGCCAATAGCTTCTGTTTGGTACTCTTTTATCTTTCTTGCAATTATTTGGTAGTAAGAGAGCTTTCATTAGAATTATTAGGAAATGAAGTCCGACCAGGAAGCGATATACCGTTTGCTTTTTTCTTTTATGCTTTTACTTTTATTGTTCCCGTTGTGTATTTGGTTCAGGCTTTAAAAACAAAAGACAGAATCATGCTTTGGATAAGCTTTTTAGCTATTGCATTTTCTATATTCACTATCCGGTTTTATTATTCAGTTTTACCAATAGAAGTAGCGCTTACTTTGGGCGGATTAGTTTTGTTTGCCATAACCTATTTCTCGATCAAAAAAATAAAAGACAATGAAGTTGGTTTGACATTTAAACCGGACCGCATCAATAATTCGAATGCTATTTTGAATGCCGAAACTTTAATTGTAGCCTCAACATTTGGCTTAAAGCCTGAAGTCAGAGCAGAAGATTCTCCAATAGATTTTGGAGGAGGAGGTTTCAGCGGTGGAGGTTCAGAAGGGAGTTTTTAATTTTGTTTATCATTAAGATATTAAGGTGCATTCATAAATAAATTATAATTTATCTTAATATCTTAATGGTAAAAACAGCATGGATGTTTAGATTTTCTCTTTCAAGGCTATAGCATCAATATCGCTATGGGAAACATCATAAACAGCTTTTCCGTTTCTGATTAATATCAATTGTGGAGATTCATGATATACACTAAATCTGCTGGCAATTTCATTTGATACATCCCTATGTGCAATTAGATCTAAGAAATAAGCAGCAACGGTATCATTTAAATCGTATTCACGTTCAAATTGTTTCAGTGCCATACGGCTAATACTGCATCTTGTACTGTGTTTGAAAATTACCACTGGTTTTTCATTCGAGATCGCTTCAATTTCCATTAATTGTGCAATATCAGTTAATTCTGTCCAGTTTATATTGCTTTTTGGAGATTCTGTATTCTCTGAATTTCCGAAGATTGAATTTAAAAAACTCATATTTTGACTTGTTTTATGACTTTTTGACGTTTAAAAATGATATAAATCATATTTTAAATGTCATTTTGTCTGTATTTTTGTTATGGAATATAATTTGAATGTTCTCAGGCAAAGTTATATCATTTAAATTAAACATTTAATCCAATAAATTGTAATTTTAATGATATTGAATTTTATAACTAAAAATCAAACCTAAATCGTATACATATGAACATAAATAAATTTACAATTAAGTCGCAGGAAGCCATTCAGTTATCGCAACAATTGGCTCAACGCAACGGACAGCAACAGATAGAAAATGAACACATTTTTAAAGCTATTTTTGAAGTAGACGAAAATGTTGCGCCTTTTATTTTGAAGAAACTCAATGTAAATGTTCCGTTGTTTTTACAAATATTAGACAGTACTATTCAGAGTTTTCCAAAAGTTTCCGGAGGAGATATTTTACTTTCCAGAGATGCCAATAAAGCATTAAATGAAGCCGAGATCATTGCGCAAAAAATGAACGATGAATACGTTTCTATCGAGCATTTAATTTTAGCCATTTTTGATTCAAAAAGTAAAGTCTCACAGATCTTAAAAGATCAGGGCGTTACCGGAAAAGGGCTTAAAGCTGCAATTGAGGAACTTCGTAAAGGAGAAAGAGTAACATCAGCTTCAGCTGAAGAAACGTATAACTCATTAAATAAATACGCTAAAAATCTAAACGAATTAGCACGTACGGGGAAACTCGATCCTGTAATTGGCCGTGACGAAGAAATTCGTCGCGTATTGCAGATTTTAACCCGTAGAACAAAAAATAACCCAATGTTAGTAGGAGAACCCGGAGTTGGTAAAACTGCTATTGCAGAAGGTTTAGCGCACAGAATTGTTGATGGTGACGTGCCGGAAAACTTAAAAGACAAAATTGTTTTCTCTCTGGATATGGGAGCCCTGATTGCTGGTGCGAAATTTAAAGGAGAATTCGAAGAGCGTTTAAAATCGGTTGTAAAAGAAGTTACAGCTGCTGAAGGTGATATCGTATTGTTTATCGATGAGATTCATACACTTGTGGGTGCAGGTGGAGGAGAAGGTGCAATGGATGCGGCCAATATTCTAAAACCAGCTTTAGCTCGTGGTGAGTTAAGAGCAATTGGAGCTACAACTTTAGATGAATATCAGAAATACTTTGAGAAAGATAAAGCATTAGAGCGTCGTTTCCAGAAAGTGCTAATTGATGAACCAGATACTGAAAGTGCAATTTCTATCTTACGTGGAATCAAAGAAAAGTACGAAACACATCATAAAGTTCAGATTAAAGATGAAGCAATTATTGCAGCAGTCGAACTTTCTCAGCGTTATATTACAAATCGTTTCCTGCCGGATAAAGCGATTGACCTGATGGACGAAGCAGCTTCTAAACTGCGTATGGAAATCAATTCAAAACCAGAAGAGTTAGATGCTTTGGATCGTAAAATTATGCAGCTCGAAATCGAAATTGAAGCGATCAAACGTGAAAAAGAAGAAAGTAAACTGAAAATTTTACGCATGGATTTGGCGAATCTTAAAGAGGAACGTAACGAAATCTATGCAAAATGGAAATCTGAAAAAGACGTTGTTGATGGAATTCAGGCTGTAAAACAGGAAATAGAAGATTTTAAATACGAAGCTGAACGTGCTGAACGTGACGGTGATTATGGAAAAGTAGCCGAAATTCGTTACGGAAAAATTAAAGAAGCGCAAGAACGACTGGACGTTTTACAGAAACAATTGCAGGAATATCAATCTGGTAATTCTTTGATTAAAGAAGAAGTAACCCGAGAAGATATTGCAGAAGTAGTAGCCAAATGGACCGGAATTCCAGTGATGAAAATGCTTCAGACTGAAAGAGAAAAACTTTTGCATCTTGAAGACGAATTACACAAACGTGTAGTAGGCCAGGAAGAAGCGATTGAAGCCGTAAGTGACGCCGTTCGCAGAAGCCGTGCCGGTTTGCAGGATATGAAAAAGCCAGTTGGAACCTTCTTGTTTTTAGGAACAACCGGAGTTGGTAAAACAGAGTTGGCAAAAGCTTTGGCCGAATATCTTTTTGATGACGAAAATGCCATGACCCGTATCGATATGAGTGAGTATCAGGAACGTCACAGCGTAAGCCGTTTGGTTGGTGCGCCTCCGGGATATGTGGGGTATGATGAAGGTGGTCAATTGACTGAAGCCGTTCGTAGAAAACCGTATTCTGTAATCTTGTTAGACGAGATCGAAAAAGCGCATCCGGATACATTCAATATATTATTGCAAGTTTTGGATGAAGGTCGTTTAACAGATAACAAAGGACGTCTGGCTGATTTTAAAAATACCATAATCATCATGACATCCAACATGGGAAGTCAGATCATACAAGATAAATTTGAGAATTTAAAAGGAAGTATAGAATCTGCTACAGAAGCTGCAAAAGTAGAAGTTCTGGGATTGTTGAAACAAACCGTTCGTCCGGAGTTTATAAACCGTATCGACGAAATCGTAATGTTTACACCTTTAACAGTAGATAATATTTCTAAAATTGTTAGCCTACAGCTTAAGAGTGTTACAAAAATGCTGGCCTTACAAGGTATTGCAATGGATGCAACTCCAGAAGCGATCAAATATTTATCAGACAAAGGTTACGATCCGCAGTTTGGTGCAAGACCAGTAAAACGTGTGGTACAAAGAGAAGTGCTGAATCAATTGTCGAAAGAAATTTTGGCAGGAAACATCACTACAGACAGCATTATTTTATTAGATGCTTTTGATGGGCAATTGGTCTTTAGAAATCAAACGCACATTGAAAAATAATTTTTTAGTTTTTATATTTAGAAAACACCAGCGGAAACGTTGGTGTTTTTTTTTTTATGTTTTTTTATGGATCCCTTCTTTTTATTAATGTGTTTATGTAAGAATTAATATATATTTGAATAATGAAATAAGCTTTGATTTTATTCAAATAAAAGAATTAACAACTAAAACCATTATATGAGAAGAAACCAACAAACTTTTTTTACTTTATTTATTAGCAGTATTTCGTTTATTACCAGTAGTTATTCTCAGCAGAGTGTAATAGCTGCAGGCGGAACTGGTGTGGGAGCGGGAGGCTCATCAAGTTATTCTATTGGTCAGATCGCCTATACAGGTTTATCCGGATCAAATGGTTCTGTTTTGCAAGGTGTTCAACAAGCTTATGAGATAATTACTTTGGGTAATGATGAATTTACAGGAATTAAGCTTGTGATGACTGCCTATCCAAATCCTACTACAGATATACTTAATTTAATTGTGGTTAATGATAAACAAAATAATTTATCCTATAATTTATATGATATTAATGGCAAAATAGTATCTAAAAAATCTAAAATAACCACTTCTGAAACCAGTATTTCAATGCAGGAATTAAATCAGGGAATTTATTTTCTATCAGTAAGCGATAACAATAAAACAATAAAAACATTTAAAATCATCAAAAAATAACCATTTAACCGAAGAAAGATATATGAAAAAAATTACTCTAATAGTACTATTATTAAGTTCTTTTACAATTTTATTTGCGCAGGTTCCGCAGAAAATGAGTTACCAGTCAGTCATTCGTAAAGCAGACGGAACACTTGTTACGAGTACCTTAGTGAGTATAAAAACCAGTATTATATTCGATACTGCAAATGGTAACCCTAGTTATATAGAAACACAAAAAACAACAACAAACAATAACGGATTAGCAACTATTGAAATAGGTGGAGGAACTGCAGTTACTGGAACTTTTGCAGCTATAAATTGGGGGGCAGGTTCTCATTTTATAAAAACAGAAATTGATCCAACAGGAGGAAGCAACTATACCATTAGCGGTACAAGTCAGCTTTTAAGTGTGCCTTATGCTCTATATGCTGGCAATAGCAAATCTAATCAAGGAAAAACAAGTATTGTAATAACAGGTGATATTACAGATGCACAAGCAGCAGAACAAGTAACAGCAGAGTTTGGACCCAACACAGAAAACATTTATGTTAATGGCACAACAAATTTGACAACTTTAGATTTAGGAGTAGTAAAAAAACTGATAAATCTAAGAATAATAGACAATCTAAAATTAACGAATGTAAGTTTAAATAACCTTATTGAAGTTTATAGTGATTTGAATATAGGAAATAATGCAAAATTAAGTTCAATTTCATTTCCTGTTTTGAAAACTATTTATGGATTCGATTCTAGTATTAGTAGAAATTCTTCTTTGCAATCTATTTTGATGCCTTCACTAACCAAAGCTCAGAGTATTTTTTTTAGAAAAAATCCTTTTTTAAGTTCTATTGAATTACCGGTTTTAACTACAGTTTATGGTGAGGAGGCAAGTCTAAATTTTGATTATAATGCACTTTCTAGTTCTCAAGTTAACTTGATTTTAAGCCGAATATTAAATATTTCTCCGGCTTCAGGTAAATATATTCAATTGCAAGGGCAAAATCCACCAGCTCCTCCTACAGGGCAAGGAATTGTTTACAAGACAAATCTAATTAATGCTGGAAATAGCGTTACAACGGATTAATTTATTATAATAATTATATAACTAATTATTATTTAGAAAACACCAGTCGTAAGGGCTGGTGTTTGTCGTTTATAATCGTATCATGATCCGTAAATCATGAAACTTTTTTTTAAAGTAATATAAAAAAACTAAAGGATTGAGTTCTCAACTTTGCATTAAAATGTTTTTACCATAACGGATTGAATAACAATATAAAATCAACATCATGAACAATATTTTTAGAGGATTAATCGCAGGTTACGGCGCTAAGAAATTAGGCGGAGGATGTTTTGGTACAATCCTGGTTTTTATAATTATCTGGGTACTTTTAGGTCAGTGTCATTAATTTTTAGACCAAAAAATCAACAAAAAAGTCTTAGATTAGCACAGATAAATAACCCAAGTTGTGGATTAAACTGAATGTTAAAAGTCAGTGAATTACGCAGTTTTCAAAAACAAATATATTAAAATGGCATCAGGTTTTTTTGTACTATTAGACGATATCGCGGCAATTATGGACGACGTTGCAGTAATGAGCAAAGTTGCAGCAAAAAAAACAGCAGGAATCTTAGGCGATGATTTAGCAGTAAATGCTGAGAAAGCTTCAGGTTTTGCTTCATCCAGAGAACTTCCGGTATTGTGGGCAATCAGTAAAGGTTCATTACTTAACAAAGTAATCATTTTACCAATTGCCTTTTTGCTAAGTGCCTTTTTGCCAATTGCAATTATTATAATTCTAGTACTTGGCGGACTTTTCCTGGCTTATGAAGGAGCCGAAAAAATATATGAATTTATATTTCCTCACAATCATCAAGAATCCGAAGGAATAACAGCAGAAACTTTAACAGAAGCAGAAATTCTGGAAGCCGAAAAAGGAAAAGTAAAATCAGCAATCTTAACCGATTTTATTTTATCAGTCGAAATTGTAATTATTGCCTTAGGAACTGTAATTGGAAAACCAATATTTCAGCAAATAATAGTGGTATCTATCATCGCCATAATCGCAACAATTGGCGTTTATGGTATTGTAGCTCTTATTGTTAGAATGGACGAAGCAGGCTTTAAATTAATTCAGATTAGTAAAAAAGAGAATAGTATTCTAAAATTTATCGGTAACATTTTAGTTCAGGCACTTCCTAAAGTTATTAAAGCCTTGACAGTTATTGGTACCATCGCGTTAATTTTAGTAGCAGGCGGAATCTTTGTACACAATATAGATTTCTTTCATCATTTAGTGCCACAATTACCTTCAATCATAAAAGAATTTGTTGTTGGATTAGTATTAGGATTCATAGTTTTGGCAATTGTAAACGTATTAAAAAAAGTATTTTCAAAGAAAAAATAAAAGTTCTGTTATAAAATTTCAAAATACCAGTCGGAAGGCTGGTGTTTTTTTTTGGAGCAAAAACAACGTTTTCAATATACCATTTGTCCCGCTGTTCACTATATCTTTTTCCTGCTTCAGTCAGCAGGAAAAAGGATGCCGTTTCCATCGGGGCTAGGTTGATAGATTTTGTTTTCATAAGAAATTACTGTTGTTGCGTGATTTTTTTTTATTGATATAAACTTTTGATTTATAATTGTTTAATGTTTTGAAGAAATTATTTAACAATTTTTTCAAGCAACCAAAGCAACGCCTTTACATCTTCATAGTAATTAACAATTAATTATTATTTTATATGAAAAGTTTTAAATTAAAATCAGCTTTAGTAGTATTATTTTTATCAACAGTATTAGTTTCATGCAGTAATGATGATCATGCAGTTACTCCTGCAAAAACAAAAGTAGCATTAGTAACAGAAGTTAAAGGTCCGGCAACCGGAAAGGTAAATGAAGAATTGAGTTATGATGTTACTTTTATTGTAGATAACGCTTGCGGAGAATTTGATAAAATTAGCGAAGTAACAATTGGTTCTGTAAAAGGTTTACAAGTCGAGGCAAAATATCCTTCAGAAGTTTGTACACAACAAGTTCCGGATCCTAAAAAAACAGTTTATAAATTTAAATCAGCAACAAAAGGGGCTTTTGAGATTAAATTCAAAAAATCAGAGACTGAATTTATTACAACAAAAGTTGTTATTGAATAATTCAGTTTTGAGTTGATAAGTTTTGGTTATAAAGCCATTTTGTAGAGATTAATTTTAATTGATGCAAAATGGTTTTTATTATTCTAATAAAATTGTAAAATTTACTAATGTTTTAAAAGTTTATAGTTGAGTCTAATTATTTTAAACAGAAACAGATATTATATTTTTCTTATATTTTTGGTATAATTCAAAAACAATAATGGAAAAAACAAAAATATAAAGCCAAATATTAAGACAGTTTCGGTTCTTAAAAAAAATGGTTGATTTAAAAGAAGAACATCGAAAAGAAGTTATAACAGGGTTTTAGGCAAAAGTTACGCTATAAATGGTATAGAAACACCCAAAATGATGAGTTTTCTAAAATTAATTTTGAATATCAGATACCAGAATAAAACTTGATTTATCATTTGAGTTTTATTTTTAAAACGGAGTTTTATAAAATCGATGAAGTTGCCGAAAAAGTAAATCTACAATTGGAAGAGTTTCAAATTTTAAATAAATGAAACCAGCTAAAGGATGAAAGTTTCACTCTTTGCCATTCCTTCAAAAATTACTATTTTTGCACTCTAAATTTTATGTCATGCCGAAAAGAAAATATAAAATAGCCGTTATTCAGTTAAATCTGAATGATGTTGCCGAAAATAATCTTAAAAAATGTATTAGCTGGGTAAAAGATGCTGCCAATAAAGGAGCCGAAGTAATCTTGTTGCCTGAATTATATAGCAGTCATTATTTTTGCCAAAGTGAAGATGTAGATAATTTTGCATTAGCAGAACCACTATACAGTACTTCATTTATTGCTTTTAGCGAATTGGCAAAAGAATTAGGAGTCGTAATCATTGTTCCTTTCTTCGAAAAAAGAATGGCCGGAATTTACCACAACAGTGCTTATATTATCGATACTGACGGAACAGAAGCAGGTTTATATCGTAAAATGCATATTCCGGACGATCCTCATTTCTACGAAAAATTCTATTTTACTCCGGGTGATTTAGGATTTCAGGCAATCGAAACTAAAAAAGGAAAAATCGGAACTCTTATTTGCTGGGATCAATGGTATCCTGAAGCAGCGCGTATTACCGCTTTAAAAGGAGCTGAGGTTTTATTCTATCCAACAGCTATTGGATGGCATCCAAAAGAGAAAGAACAATACGGAGAAAATCAATACGGTGCATGGATGAACGTAATGAAAGGTCATGCTGTTGCCAATGGTGTTTTTGTTGCCGCTGCTAACCGAATTGGTTTAGAAAAATACATCGAAGGAACAGAGGGAATTCAGTTTTGGGGAGCTTCATTTATTGCAGGGCCTCAAGGCGAGATCCTAGCGCAGGCTTCTCACGATCAGGAAGAAATCTTAATCGCTGAGGTTGATTTGGATCTACAGGAAAATGTACGTCAAAATTGGCCATTTTTTAGAGACAGAAGAATCGATGCTTTTGGCGATATCACAAAAAGAGCAATTGACTAAACACTTAGTTTGTAAATAAAGAAAAGGACGAAATGAAAATTTCGTCCTTTTTTAGTTTTATATAATATTGTAACGGAAAATTATATTTTAAAGATATTTCAAATATGTTTTTCTCTGACAGTGAACTTTTGGATCAAAATTTTTCCATAGTAAATGAATTGCTGTATTTTCTGCTAATTCAGGAGTTCTAATGCAATTTTGAATTCCTTTTTCGGAGAAAGTTTTAAAATATTCATCAAAAATAATAGCAGTAACACCTTTGTTTTGATATTCAGGATGAACGCCAATTAGATAAAAAACAACATCTTTGCTCTTTTTTCGGGCTCTTAAAAGGTGAATAAAACCAAACGGAAATAATTTTCCTTTTGCTTTCTGTAAGGCTTCAGAAAAACTTGGCATTACAATACTAAAAGCAACTAAGTTATCATCTTTATCAACTACAAATTTAATATATTCAGGATTGATAAAGCTGATATATTTTTTCTTAAAATATTCCTTTTGGACATCAGAAATAGCAACAAACGAAGCTAATTTGGCATAGGATTCATTGAACAAATCAAACATTTTGTCTACATGAGGCATAATGTCTTTTGTTTTAGTAAAAGTCAATGCTCTCAAACCATATCTTTTTTTGATTAATTCCTGAGCTTTTAGAAAAAATTCAGGTTTAACATTCGAGAAAGGAAAAATACTTTCGATATATTCTTTCTCTACCTGAAAACCCAGCTGTTCAAAATGAGTTACATAATATGGATTATTGTACCATGTAATCATGGTTCCCATTTGATCGTAACCTTTAGTTAGAACCCCAACTTTATCCAGATTTGAAAACCCCATCGGACCTTCAACATGTTCCAGGTTATGTTGTTTTCCTAATTCATATACTTTTTCCAGTAAAGCTTTTGTAACTTCAATGTCGTCAATAACATCAAACCAGCCAAAGCGAACTTTTCTTTTATGCTGATTGTTTACTTCAGACCAATTGATGATAGCAGTAACGCGTCCCACAATTTCGTTGTCTTTGTAGGCTATATAAAAATAAGCTTCAGCATTCTCAAACGCCGGATTTTTTGTCTTATCAAATGATTCTAATTCATCAGCGATAATAGGAGGAACCCAATACGGATTGTCGCTATATAATGAAAACGGAAATTTGATATAATCAGTAAGTTCTTTCTTGGTTTTGGCTTCTTTAATTGTAATCATTAAGATTCTGTAAAATGTCTCTTTATTTAGAGAAGTTTGTTATTAATTGTTATTCGTATTTTGCTTTACGTTTTCTTTCTTTTGCCTGATAATCGATTTCTCTTTGTTCCATCTCGTTATCTTTGTTCTTTTTGGCTTTATCTTTAGCTTTAAATTCCATTTGTTTTTCCTTATAACTTCCGTCATAACGCCATGAAACTCCAACTCCGCCATATAAAATTGAAGGTGTATTTTTAAAATTTGTACTCACAGATGCATCGACCTGAAGATTGGAATTAATTAAATAAGCAGCTCCGCCACGAACGATGGCATCGCTATAAAAATCACTTTTGTATCCTTGATTTTCAATAAAACCCGACCATTTATCATTAAAACCATGAGTTAAAGTTAAAACGTAGCCATAACTTGGATAATCTGTTCCAATATAATCTGCAATGATGTTAGTTACAAAAACCCATTTTCCGCCTCCAAATAAATTTTGAGTAATCAAAGCAACTTTAGGAGAAATAGCCGATTGTGGAGAGAAGTAATAAGGATTATCTGCTCCAACAAAATTGGCTCCTGCAAATAGAGAAACAGCAGGAATTAATTCGTGCCAGTTAAAACTGTGATTGGCTTTATAGCTGTATATGTTTGCTTCCTTTTTGTAGTTTTTATAAGGATCATATATTAAATACTTCGCTCCTAAAACCGTTTGTCTGAAGTTGTTTTTTTTATAACTTGTATAAGGAGTGTCAAAATTTTCCATTTGATACTGAAGATCCAGAATAAACTCCAGTTTTTCTAAAAACGCGCCATAACGCAAAGTAAGATCTGTACCAAACCCACTAGCATTATAATCTAATAAATCGTGTTTTTCTTTGATACCATATACGCCAAGTTCTGCCTGAATAACGGATTTACCAACCGCGTATGCTGACATAGTCTCGCCGGGACGATTTGAATTGATAACATCCGTATACTGAGCAAAGAAAAATTGAGGAATAAAACAAAGAGCTGTAAGGAATAAGTTTTTATTTTTTAACATATATGTTTTTTTTGATTAAAAAGTAATAACGCATTTCAAATGTACTATATTTTATTATTTATTTAAGATTGATATTTTAATTTTAAACAATGGATTTATTAATTTTGGAAAAAAATTATACGATCATGCAAGAAGCATCTTTTACAAATTTGTTTAAAACGATAATGTGGATTATTGCGTTTTATTATATTTTTAAATTTTTGGCCCGAATCTTTTTACCGGTATTAGTAAAAAAAGCCGTTGAAAAAGCAGGAGAGAATTTCCAGAGACAACAACAATACAATCAGGATAATACATGGCAAAAAAAGCATACTAACAATGATGAAATCATCATTGATACAGCCAATGCAAAAAAAACGCGTGAAACCAAAAAGGTTGGCGATTATGTTGATTACGAAGAAATAGATTAAATTTGTGACCTAGAGTTATAGGATTCATCATTTAACCCAAACCAACCTAAATTGAAAATAGTAAATAAGTTCTATCCGCATGCCCTTGTTATACTGGGCTTTATTATCGTTTCATTAATATATTTTTATCCGGTTTTACAAGGAAAACAAATCTTCCAGTCGGATATTGCTCAATACACCGGAATGGCTAAAGAGCAAAATGATTTTAGAGCAACAGAGCATTCAGAACCCTATTGGACAAATTCAGCTTTTGGAGGTATGCCAACTTATCAATTAGGGGCAAATTATCCTAATGATTACGTAGGTAAAATAGACGATGCGTTGCGTTTTTTACCTCGTCCTGCTGATTATTTATTTTTATATTTCTTAGGTTTCTATGGTTTATTATTGGTTCTGAAAACAGATCCGTTAAAAGCATTTATTGGAGCCATTGCCTTTGGTTTTTCAACCTATTTAATTATCATTCTTGGCGTTGGGCATAATGCAAAAGCACACGCCATTGCTTATATGCCGCTTGTTATTGCCGGATTTATACTCGTCTTTCAGAAAAAATATATCTGGGGAGGTTTGCTTACTATGTTTGCGGTGGCGTTAGAAATTAACGCCAATCACTTCCAAATGACCTATTATTTATTGATTTTCTTATTGATTTTATCGGGTTACTTTGCTTTTAATTTCATCAAAGAAAAAGAATACAAGCCGCTTTTGGCTGCTGTTGGAGTTTTGGCTGTAGCCGGAATTTTTGCCATTGGTGCTAATGCAACTAATTTAATGGCGACCAGCGAATATGCTAAGTTTAGTACACGTAGTAACAGCGAATTAACTTTTAATCCTGACGGAACTAAAAAGACAAACGAAAATGCTTTAAGTCGTGAATACATTACAGAATACAGTTACGGAATCGCAGAAAGTTTTAACCTGATTGCTCCAAGACTTTTTGGTGGTTCAAATCATGAAAATGTTGGTACTGACAGCCGTATGTATTCATTTATGATCGAGCAGGGGGTTCCTTCAGAACAAGCACAGGATTTTGTGTCAGGAATGCCAACCTATTGGGGAGATCAGCCTATTGTTGCTGCTCCGGCCTATATTGGAGTAGTTGTTTTCTTTTTGGCAGTTTTAGCTTTATTTATTGATGATAGAAAAATAAAATATGTATTTCTCTCAGGAGCGCTGGTATCATTAGTGCTTTCATGGGGAAAAAACTTCTCATTACTGACAGATTTTTTTATTGATTATGTTCCAATGTATGATAAGTTTAGAGCAGTTTCATCGATTCAGGTTGTTCTTGAACTGTGTTTTCCTGTTTTGGCTATCATGGGTTTACAATCCTTTTTTAAAGCCAAAGAAGAGCCTAAACTACAGCAAAGCGCACTTGTAAAAACAAGCGTTTTTGGTTTAGGAATTATTTTGATTTTGGTATTTGCAAAAAGCATGTTTCATTTTACAGGAAGCAATGATAATTATTTCCTGCAAAGCTACGGTCCCGCTTTTGTCGACGCTTTAAAAGAAGACAGAATGAGTTTGTACTCTGCAGATTTATTACGTTCAGGCTTTTTTATTGTAGTGACTTTTGGAATTTTGTGGCTATTTATCAAAAATAAACTGGCTCAAAATACTACTTTAATCATTGTAGGGATTTTAATGATTTTTGATCTGTTTTTTGTCGATAAAAAATATGTTTCAGCTAAAGATTTTGTAAGTCCTGTTCAAATTGCAGCTCCGTTTCAGGAAACACCTTCTGATGCTAAGATTTTACAAGATACAACACATTACAGAGTTTTTGAAGTAAGCGGTAATATGTCGAGCGCACGTGCTTCTTATTTTCACCATTCTTTGGGAGGATATCATGCAGCAAAACCCAGAAGAATCCAACAATTGTTTGATTACCAGATTGCAAAAAACAATATGGAAGTATTGGATATGCTAAACGTAAAATATATTATTCAAACAGATAAAGAAGGAAAAGAATTTCCAACCATAAACCCAAATACAAACGGGAATGCGTGGTTTGTGAGCACTGTAAAACTGGTTAATAAACCAGATGAGGTAATGAAAGCATTAGATCATATTGACACGAAGAGAGTTGCTGTGTTTAATGTTCATGAGCATGAAGCAAAATTCCAAAATGCCCGTATGAAAAAACAATGGGATACAACCGGAACTATTAAAGTAGTACAATACAAACCAAATTATATCAAATACAAATCAGATAACGAAAAAGACGGTTTGGCTGTTTTCTCTGAAATGTATTATAAAAATGGTTGGAATGCTTATATTGATGGAAAATTAACAGACCATTTTCCTGTTGATTATGTTTTAAGAGCAATGGAAATTCCAGGCGGAAAACATACTATTGAGTTTAAATTTGAACCTCAGGTAGTAAAAACCGGAAGCATGATTACTTTAGCAAGTTCAATAGGAATGTTGTTGCTTTTGATTGGAGGAATTTATTTTGAGAAATTCTATCACAAAGATTCGCAAAAAAATAACAAAGACACCCAAAAAGAATCTTAAGTATCTTTGCGAAACTTACTGAGAACTTTGTGAGTCTCTGTGAAACTGAATAAATCTAATGGAACAAAAAAAACTCTTAATCATTACCTATTATTTTCCGCCAGCCGGAGGACCTGGTGTACAACGTTGGTTGAAATTTGTAAAATACTTACCCGAGTTTGATATTCAGCCAATCGTTTATGTTCCCGAGAATCCAACTTATCCAATAATCGATGAAGGATTGGTTAGTGAAATTTCTGATCAGGTAATTGTTCTGAAAAATAAAATTTGGGAACCTTATCAATTGGCTTCTATTTTTTCCAAAAATAAAACCAAGAAGATTAGTTCCGGAATTTTTCCGCATAAAAAAAAGCAGACTTTTTTAGATAAAACCTTTCTTTGGGTTCGAGGAAATCTTTTTATTCCTGATGCCAGAGTTTTTTGGGTAAAACCTTCTGTTTCTTATCTGGAAAATTATATTAAGAAAAACAATATAGATACCATTGTAACTTCGGGACCGCCACATAGTTTGCATTTGATAGGTTTAGAATTAAAAGAAAAACTAAATGTAAAATGGTTTGCTGATTTTCGCGATCCCTGGACTACAATTGGATATCATAAAGCGCTGCGTTTATCCGGTTATGCCGCCAAAAAGCATAAAAATCTGGAGCATAAAGTATTAAATTCGGCTGATACTATTATTGTAACCAGTAAAACTACAAAAGCAGAATTTCAGGCAATTACCAATAAGCCAATCTCGGTAATTACCAATGGTTATGATATCGAAAATGTTGAGAAACAGACTTTAGATACTAAGTTTACTCTGGCGCATATCGGATCGTTTTTGTCTGATCGAAATCCGAAGTTTTTATGGGAATCTCTGGTTGAATTACTTCAGGAAATTCCTGATTTTAAATCTCATCTCGAAATTAAATTAATTGGAGCAGTAAGTCAGGAAGTACTTGATGCTATAAATGAGTTTCATCTGAACGATTATTTAAATCTTTTAGGATATGTTTCGCATCATGAAGCAATTGCTCATCAAAAAAAATCTCAGGTTTTACTTCTGATTGAGATTAATTCAGAAGATACTAAAAGTATTATTCCTGGAAAATTATTCGAATATATGGTATCCAATCGCCCGATAATAGCGATTGGACCTCAAGGTTCTGATTTTGCCGATATTATAAAAGAAACCAATACAGGAGTATTTTTTGATTATTCTGAAAAAGAGAAGCTAAAAAGTGTAATTTTGGACTTTTATAATCAATTTTTGGAAGGAAGATTAAAAGCTAATGGCGTTGGTTTACAACAATATTCAAGAAAAAACCTAACCAAACAATTAGCGCAATTGATTAAGGAATAGAAACTTAAAAATCAATCCTGATATTTTCAGGAATAAAATCTAAATTCAGAAATCCAAACATGGGTATTGTTTTAAATCAGTCTTTCAAAAATACAATTATTACTTACATAGGCTTCGCAATTGGAGCCATTAATACACTTTACTTATATCCAATTTATTTAGGTGCAACTTATTATGCATTAACAAACTACATTTTATCTGCGGCTAATGTAATTATGCCTTTGTTTGCAATTGGAATGCAAAATACTTTGGTCAAATTTTATTCGCAATATAAAACAGAGGAAGAGCGGGAGCAATTTTTGTCGTTTACCGCATTGTTTCCTATTTTAATGTGTATTCCTTTAGGTATTATCGGTATTCTTTTCTTTGATGATATAACTGCATTTGTAACCAAGAAAAACCCTGTTGTAAAAGAATTTATGCTCCTGATTCCGTTTATTGGTATTTGTATGGCGTATTTTGAGATTTTTTATGCCTGGGCAAGGGTTCATATGCATTCTGTTTTTGGAAATTTTATTAAGGAAGTTGGTTTACGATTGGTTTCTACAATAGCTTTGATCGGTTTGTATTTTCATTGGATGACTCTAATTCAATTTGTATATGTAACCGCAGCTATCTATTTTGTAGCATTTTTAGTAACGATGTTTTATGCTTTTTACATCAAAAAGCCTAATTTTCAGATCACTATTCCGGAGAACGTAAAAGGTGTGATGGAGTATACTTTTTTCATTATTCTATCAGGAAGTGTTGCCAATTTACTTTTGGATGGTGATAAACTGATACTGAATCAATATATGGAAATTGAAAATATTGCTTACTATTCTGTGGCAACTTATATCGCTTTGGTAATTTCAGTACCTAGCCGGGCTATGCATCAGATTGTATATCCAATTACAGCTAAGTTAATGCATGAGAACAAACACGATGAGCTTAATGTTTTATACAAAAAAACATCTATTAATCTTCAAATAGTGGGTGGGTTTGTAATGCTGTGTATTTTTGTTAATATTAATCAGCTCTATGAAATAGTTCCTAAAGATTACAGGGGAGGTATTCCGGTTGTATTTATGATTGGGTTGTCAAAATATTTCGATTTAATTCTGGGAAACAATAATGCGATCATTTTTAATACTAAATATTACCGCACAGTATTATTTTTAGGATTGGGCTTAGTTGTTTTAACATTTGTTTTAAATATAATTTTTATACCCCATTTTGGTATTATGGGTTCAGCATTTGCTACTTTATTATCCATTACTTTTTATAGTTTAGCTAAACTGCTTTTTGTCGTAAAAAAACTTGATTTGTATCCGTTTACAAAACAAAATTTATATTCTTTGGGGGTTACGACAGCACTCTTTTTAGTATTCTATTTTTGGGAATTCCCTGTTTATCCATTAATTGGTATTGCTTTAAAATCAATAATTGTAACGGTTGTATATGTGTACTTAAATTACAAGTTTACCATTTCTCCTGATATTAATAAAGTGATTGATACTATTTTGATAAAGTTGAGAATAAAAATTTAGTACGATTTTATTGGGAAATCAAAAACTAATTTAAAATGGAAGCTATTTTGTTTTTATATTTGTTAGAAAGGATATCTAACTTATTGACTGCAAAATATGAAAAAGAATTTAATTTGTTTTTTAGCGTTTTTCATTACTTTGTATTCTTCGAATGCGATTGCTCAAAAGGACAGTTTGCTAACCTCAAGAACAATTATTCCTGCAATCAAACAAAAGAGATATCCGGTTATTCCTTTTAAAGACACACTTTTTTATGTTTATAATAAAATGGGTTCTTTTTCTGCTGAAAACAGGGCAAATGCTATAACTGAAAAGATCAGAAAGCTATATGAAGATTCTTTTTTCGAAAAGGATTCTATTTCAGTTGTTCCTTCAGACATTTCTCAGGATATTATTTATAAGAACGATTTTGTTATTATGTCTGTCTTAGATGTTGATGGAAAAGCCGAAAATCAAACAGCAGGTTATATTGCCAAACGAAATCTGAACCTGATCAAAAGAGCCATCATTTATCAGAATGAAAACTATTCAATGCTACCCAAAAGGCTTGGATATACGGCATTACTTATCTTTATTATTGGTATTGTTCTGTATTTTGTAGGGAAAATTTTCAATAGGATAAAATATCATATTTTAAAAAATAGCGACAAGTATTTTAAAGGCATCATATATAATAATATAAATATTCTTATGCCACAAAAGCAGCAGTTTTTGTTTATGAAGATATTTAGCATTATAAAGTGGCTGACGCTGGTTTTAATCGTTTATCTTTCGCTGCCCTTGCTGTTCAGTATTTTTCCGTCAACAGAAGCTTACACCAAAACCTTATTGCATTGGATTCTTTCTCCGGCAAAGCTTGCCGTGATGGGATTTGTTAATTTTCTGCCAAGTTTTGTTACCATAATCGTTATCATCATTATTTTTAAATATACAATAAAAGTGATTCGGTTCTTTTTTGATGAAATTAAAAAAGAGAATATTAAAATCGAAGGTTTTTACAGCGATTGGGCGATGCCAACGTTTAATATTATCCGATTTTTGCTTTTAGCTTTTATGGTGGTGGTGATATTTCCGTATTTACCAGGTTCAGATTCTTCTATCTTTAAAGGTGTTTCAGTATTTGTAGGTATTTTATTTTCATTAGGTTCATCAAATGCGATTGCGAATATGGTTGCAGGATTAGTGATTACTTATATGCGTCCGTTTAAGATAGGTGATTTTATAAAAATAGGGGATGAGAGCGGAGAAGTAATTGAAAAAACAGCTTTGGTAACCCGAATCAGGACGCCAAAATTTGAAGATATTACGATTCCCAACTCAACAGTTTTATCAAGTACATCAACCAATTATTCTTCAAATACAAATCAGGTCAATAATGGTTTATTAATTCATACTACGGTTTCAATTGGTTACGATGTACCTTGGAAAGATATTCATAAAGCTTTGATCGAAGCGGCATTAAAGACTGATCTGGTTGAAAAAACACCAATGCCTTTTGTTTTGCAAACCAGTTTAGATGACTTTTATGTTTCTTACCAGATCAATGTATATACGAAAAATCCAACCAAGCAACCACTTATTTATTCTTCTCTGCACCAAAATATTCAGGATTCATTTAATGCCGCGGGAATCGAAATCATGTCGCCGCATTACAATGCAATACGTGACGGAAATACTACAACTATTCCGGAAAACTATTTGAAAAATGACTATGAAGCACCTTCTTTTAGTATTAAGAATAAAAAGTAAAGTCTTGATATTCTTTACTTAATCTTGAAATTTTAACAGCTGGTCATTTTGTGATTTAATTTATAAAAATTAAATTTATGTCAGAAATAAGCTCCAGGCTCCAAGATTGATAAAATACGAACAATGCAAAAATCACCAAAAGCAGGTATTGCATTATTTTTTTGTATTTGATAATTTTACATAAAAATGTAAAATAAAATGGAAGTGTAGTACTATTTGGATTAATTTTAGATCATTAATTATGAAAAACAATCAACTCAGTCAGGAACAAAGTGTGCAGGTATTTTCTAATATGATATCGAATAAAGTTAATAATGGATTTACATTAGAAGAACGAAATGACGAACTACTTTTTGCTGTTCTTTCAAAAGGCGGAAAAGTAGTAAATCATGGTTTAAACTTTATCATTTTTTGCCTGACTTTAGGATTATGGTCATTTGCATGGCTTTATTTGACGATCGAGGCTTCGAAGCAAAAAAAAGTAATAGTAGCTATCGATGAAGATGGCTATCCTTTTGAAGAAAGATGTTTAGTTGCTTAAGCAGTTTAATTTTAAGAAACAAAAGCCATAAATTAAATCATTTTTAATTTATGGCTTTTTTATAAAATTTAGAATCTTAATTTGTTCTCTTTTTTCTAAAGTTTATCTTTCAAATAAATTCCGGTTACGGATTCTTTTACTTTTACAATATCTTCGGGTGTTCCTGTGGCCAGTAAATGCCCTCCGTTTTCACCACCTTCAGGTCCCAGATCGATGATCCAGTCGGCACATTTTATCAGATCAAGATTATGTTCAATAACGATTATCGAATGTCCTTTTTCGATCAGGGCATCAAATGAAGCCATTAATTTTTTGATATCATGAAAATGTAAACCTGTTGTAGGTTCATCAAAAACAAACAAAGCTTTATCTTTTGTAGCTCCTTTCACTAAAAATGAAGCCAGCTTAATACGTTGCGCTTCACCACCGGAAAGAGTAGAAGAAGATTGTCCTAATTGTACATATCCAAGACCTACATCCTGAAGCGGTTGTAGTTTCTGAGTGATTTTAGTTTGTTTGTTTTTATCAAAAAAAGCAATGGCATCATCAATAGTCATGGTTAGAATATCGTTGATGTTTTTATCATCAAAATTAATCTCTAAAATTTCCTTTTTAAATCGTTTTCCACCACAGGTTTCACAGGGTAGCGAAACATCGGCCATGAAGACCATTTCGACATTAATAGAGCCTTCTCCTTTGCAGGTTTCGCATCGTCCGCCATCTACGTTAAATGAAAAATGTTTAGCCTGATAACCTCTTATTTTAGATAATTTTTCTTTGGCATATAAATCACGAATATCATCATAAGCTTTTATGTATGTTACCGGATTCGATCTTGAACTTCGCCCGATTGGATTTTGATCAACATATTCGATATGTTTAATTTGCGAAAAAGAGCCTTTGATGTCGCTAAACTGACCCGCTTTTTCGGCGGCATTATCAAGCTTTTTCTGCATGGCCGGAAACAATATCTTTTTAATTAAAGTACTTTTTCCGCTTCCTGAAACTCCCGTAATAACAGTTAAAACATCCAGAGGAAATGTAACATTAATATTTTTCAGGTTGTTTTCTCTGGCTCCGATAATATCAATATGGTTTTTGAATTTTCGTCTTCTTTTTGGAACTGAAATTTCTAAATCACCGTTGAGATATTGCGCTGTTAAAGAGTCTGATTTTAAGATTTCATCATACGTTCCCTGCGCGACTAATTTTCCTCCAAAAGTTCCGGCTTCAGGACCAATATCAATAATCATATCAGCGGCTTTCATAATGTCTTCATCGTGTTCAACCACAATAACGGTATTTCCTAAATCACGAAGAGAGAGCAAAACTTTAATCAATCGCTCAGAATCTTTGGGGTGTAAACCAATACTTGGCTCATCCAGAATATACATCGAACCAACCAAACTGCTTCCTAATGAAGTGGCAAGATTAATACGTTGTGATTCACCACCGGAAAGTGTTGCCGAATTTCTGTTCAAAGTCAGATAATCCAAACCTACTTCTGTCAAAAAAGACAAACGATTGTTGATTTCGACCATTAAACGTTTGGCGATTTGCTGCTCATATACATTTAATTCGATGTTTTTGAAAAACGTAACCAAATGTTTAATAGGTAAATCAACTAAATCAGAAACCGTTTTACCATTTATTTTTACGTATGAAGCTTCCTCACGTAAACGTTTTCCGCGACAAGCGTGACATTTCGTTTTTCCGCGATAGCGAGATAACATCACACGGTTTTGAATCTTGTAATTTTTTTCTTCTAATTCTTTAAAAAAGTCATTTAATCCCTGAAAATACTGATTTCCCTTCCAGAGTAAATCTTTTTGCTCATCTGAAAGTTCAAAAAAGGGCTTATGAATTGGAAAATCGAATTTATAAGCATGCTTGACCAGTTCGTCTTTGTACCAGCTCATGCTTTCACCTCTCCACGGATAAATGGCGCTTTCAAAAACAGATAAAGAAGTATTAGGAACAACTAAATCAGCATCAATACCAATAATATTTCCGTATCCTTCGCAAACCGGACAAGCACCGTATGGGTTATTAAAGCTGAATAAATGAACATTGGGTTCTAAAAAAGTAATGCCATCCAGTTCAAAATTATTTGAATATGAAAATCTCTTTTCGCCGCTTAATTCCTGTAGATAACAAATTCCTTTTCCTTCAAAAAAAGCAGTTTGTACCGCATCAGCAAGACGATTATAGAATTCTTCTTCATCTTTAACCACAATACGGTCAATAATGAGTAAAATATCTTTATTATCTAATTTATGAAGATCTGATGGGGTAAAATCATCCAGACGAACCATTTCATTATTTACCAGAATACGGGCAAAACCTTGTTGTAAAAGGACTTTAAGTTTGTCTTCGAGTTGTCTGCCTTCTTCCAGATGAATAGGAGCAAGAAGCAGCCATTTGCTATCGATTTCTAATGTTTTTACATCTGAAACCACATCGGTAACGGTATTTTTTTTAACCTCTTGTCCTGAAATGGGAGAATAAGTTCTTCCGATTCGGGCAAATAAAAGTTTGATATAATCGTAGATTTCTGTAGAAGTTCCAACAGTCGAACGTGCATTGGTTGTATTCACCTTTTGTTCAATCGCAATTGCCGGTGCAATACCTTTAATGTATTCTACTTTTGGTTTGTCTAAACGTCCCAAAAACTGACGTGCGTAGGATGACAAACTTTCTACATAACGACGCTGTCCTTCGGCATATAAAGTATCAAATGCCAAACTGGATTTACCTGATCCTGAAAGACCTGTAATAACTACCAGTTTATTTCTTGGTATGGCAACATCTACATTTTTTAAATTATGTACTTGTGCTCCTTTAATTATAATATTATGTTTTGGGTCGAGTGTCGAAAGATCAATTTGCATAAAAAAAGTCAATTTGTACAAAAGTAATCAATTTTGACTGGAGTTTTGTTAATGAGATTGTTCCAAATTTTAACAGAATTACACTGTTTGGTTTTCTTTTTGGGATCAATATTTTTTTTACTAAAAACTTGTACTATCAACACAAAATAAGCTATTTTAGAACTGTTTTTCTACCAAATTAATATCTTAACCAAATTTGAAAACTAAATTTTCTTTACTGTTATTTTTGATGGGTTTTCTCTTGTTTTCGCAGGAGTTTCCGCCAATTGTCAAGTATTCATCTGCAGTTTATAGTGCCGGAAACCAAAGCTGGATGATTGCTCAGGACAATCAAAACTTTTTATATTTTGCAAATAATGACGGGCTTTTAGAATACAACGGCACAAATTGGCAGTTATATCATACGCCAGATGAAACCATTATTCGATCTGTAAAAGTAATTGGTAATAAGGTTTTTACGGGCTGTTATATGAATTTTGGTTACTGGACAAGACAAAATAATGGCAAATTAAAATATACGTCGTTAAGCGATACGATCAAAAATAAGATTTTAGACGACGAACAATTCTGGAATATTCTGCAATACGATCACTGGATTTTGTTTCAGTCGCTAAACCGAATTTACATTTACGACACAAAAACCGGAAAATTTAAGATCATTGCGCCCAAAAACGGAGTGGTTAAATCTTTTGCACATAAAAATGCGATTTATTTTCAGACTTTAAAAGAAGGGCTTTTTGAGATTGAAAGTGGTAAAGAGAAGTTGGTTTCAGATAATCCGATTCTTAAAAAATATATCATTGTAAATGTATTCACTTCAGAAAACGGTTTGATGATCCAGACGCAACTGGATGGTATTTACAAATTAGAAGGAAATGCTTTAACCCGTTTTTCAACAGATGTCGATGCGGCATTAAAATCAAATTTTGTTTACAGCAGTCAGTTGCTTCAGGACGGAAGTTTTGCTTTGGGAACTGTTTCAAGCGGAATCTATATTCTCTCAGATACAGGAAAATTAAAGTATCATATTTCGCAAAGCAAGGGGTTAAGCAATAATACAGTGTTATCGCTTTTTGAGGATAAGGATCAGAATTTATGGGCCGGATTAGATAACGGGATTAATTGCATCAATATTCAGTCGCCGGTACATAGTTTTACAGACGATACAGGCGTTTTGGGAACAGTATACGCATCGGCTACTTTTAATGGTTTGTTATATATAGGAACGAATCAGGGCTTATTTTGTAAACCGGTTCAGAGCAATACCGAGTTTAAATTCATTAACGGAACAAAAGGGCAGGTCTGGTCGCTTTTTGTTTATGATAATACGCTCTTTTGCGGACATGATTCCGGGACTTTTGTTGTAAAAAATGATTCGGCCAAAAGTATCTTTTCATCTTCGGGAACCTGGAAATTTGAAGCAGTTCCCAATTCAAAAAATCAATTGCTTCAGGGAAATTATTACGGAATTTCGGTTTTGGAAAAAGCAAATAATCAATGGATTTTCAAAAATAAAATAAAAGGTTTTGATTATTCGTCGCGTTATTTTGAAATCACAAAAGACCTTGACGTGTATGTAAGTCATGAATACAAAGGTATCTTTAGATTAAAAATAGATAAAGAATTCTCTGGAACACATGGTTTCTATACCTATAAATCACCTCAAAAAGGAAAAAATGCCAGTTTGGTAAAGTTCAATAATGCTATTTATTATGCTTATAAGGGCGGAATTTTTAAATTAAATCAAAATACCAGACAGTTCGAAAAAGATAATTTATTAAGTTCTATTTTTGAAAAAGACGAATATACATCTGGTAAATTAATTGTAGATAATTCGAACAAAATTTGGCTGTTCTCCAAAAATTATATCCATTATTTTTCTGCCAGTAAACTGAGCAATCAGTTAAAACAAAATGTAATCCCGATTCCGTCATCTTTAACCAATTCGATGCTGGGATATGAAAATATTACGCAAATCTCTAAATCGACATATTTAATTGGGACCACAGATGGTTATTATACTTTAAATATTGATGATTTGAGTTTTAAAAACTATTCGGTTTTTATAACAGATATTACGGTGAATAAACAAAACGAGATTCAAAAAAATGTTGCTATTCAGAGCGAAGGTAGTTTTCATTCAAATGAAAATAATATTACTTTAAACTATACTGTTCCTGAATATAATAAATACATTAATTCAGAATATCAGTATTTATTAGAAGGATTTCAGAACGAATGGAGCGAATGGAGTACAAAAGCAACAGTGAATTTTAAAAATTTATCACCCGGAAAATATACGTTTAAAGTAAGGGCAAAATATGCCAATACAATTTTACAAAATACAGCTACTTATACTTTTGTTGTTTTAAAACCCTGGTATCTTACTAATCTGGCTTGTTTTGTGTATTTTCTTTTAATTCTCGTTCTGGCTTATTTTGTAAATAAAGCCTATCGCAATTTTTATCAGAAGCAGAAAGAAAAATTGATTGAAGAAAATAATCTTTTATTAGAGATTAAAGAATTAGAAAACGAACAGCAGTTAATGAAACTCAGAAATGAGCAATTATCTCAGGATGTTGATAACAAAAACAGAGAATTGGCAGTTTCTACAATGAGTCTGAATAGTAAAAACGAATTGCTGGCTTTTATAAAAGAAGATTTAAAAAAGACGACTCAAAATGACAGCAATAATATAAAATCGGTTATTAGTACCATTAATAAAAATATTACCGAGGAAGATTCCTGGAATGTTTTTAAAGAAGCGTTTGATAATGCCGATAAAGATTTCCTAAAACGAATTAAACAGTTGCATCCTTTGTTAACTCCAAACGATTTGCGACTTTGCGCGTACCTGCGATTGAATCTTTCTTCAAAAGAAATTGCTCCTTTATTTAACATTTCTGTTCGTAGTGTAGAAATTAAGAGATATCGTTTGCGTAAAAAAATGGATTTACAGCACGAAATCGGTTTAGTCGAATATATTCTGGCTGTATAGTACATCAAAAAACGACCTGAAAAAACTATACATTACCACAACATTAACGATTTGTTGTGATTTTTCAGGGTTTATGTTAAAGAAATTAACATTGGTGATTAAGAGTTAAATATGGATGTTTTTTGATGTATCCTGAAATTAGTGGTATTTTTTTTATAATGTATGTTTTTTGTTGAGGTTAATTTTATCGTTTTCCTAAGCAGATCGAATAAATTTATCTTTCAATAAAAACTAACTAATTATGAAATCCAAATTATTACTAACCGTACTAATGCTGTTTACATCTTTTGCGTTTTCGCAATCTTTTGATGTAAGCGGAACAGTACTTGATGGCTCGGGCTTGTCACTGCCGGGCGTAAATGTAAAGGTTAAAAGTTCGTCGCAAAGTACAACCACAGACTTCGACGGATCTTTTAAATTAACAGGAGTTCCAAAAGGAACTATAATTGTTTTTAGTTATATAGGTTACCGAACGCAGGAAGTTGTGGTTTCAGGAACCAAAATAACAGTTAAGATGAGCGACGATGCCAAATCACTTGATGAAGTCGTTGTAATTGGTTACGGAACTCAAAAGAAAAGAGAAGTAACCGGAGCTGTTTCTGTAGTAGACAGTAAAACGCTCGAAATTTTAAAACCCATAAAAGTAGAACAAGCATTGCAAGGGACAGTTTCGGGGGTAAATGTTACTACACAATCCGGAGCACCGGGAGCGAAGCTGGATATTCGTATTCGTGGTATCGCAACCAATGGCGAAAATGGTCCGCAAGCCATTATTGATGGTTATGTAGGTGATTTAAGTTTACTGAATCCAAATGATATAGAAACCATTACTGTTTTAAAAGATGCACAAGCGGCAATTTACGGTACAATTGGAGCCAACGGAATCATTTTGATTACGACTAAAATGGGGAAAAAGAATTCGAAAACAAAAGTTTCGTTTAACAGTTATACCGGATTTCAGGAAACATCCAGAAAACTACCAACTCTAAATGCCACTGAGTATGCTCTTTTATTAAACGAAAGTTATGCAAATGGTGGAAATGTAGTTCCTTATCCAAATGTAAGCGGTTTAGGAAATGGTACAAACTGGCAGGATGAAGTATTTAAAAAAGCACCTATTATCAGCAATGATTTAACCATTTCAGGAGGTTCAGAAAAAATTTCGTATGCCATAAGTGGTTCACATTTAGATCAGGAAGGAATTGTGGGCGGAGATAAATCAGGGTTTCTGAGAAATACTGCCAGACTGGGCTTAACGGCTGATTTAAGCGATAAATTCAAAGTAAAAACAAACGTAATCTATACTTATTTTACCAGAAAAACATTAAACGAAAATGGTTTGGGCTCTGTTTTATTTAATGCCTTAAATGTACCGGCCATTTATAGTGCGTACGATGCAAAAGGCGATTTTACCAAAATTCCAACTTCATTAGGAAACGAAATCATTAATCCGCTAGCACAAATAGATAATACTTATAACGACTATAATTATAAAAAACTCAACGGAAATTTTGGTTTGGATTATAAAATTTTCAAAGGATTTGTATTGTCAAGTTCAATCGGTTTTAATACATCAAACAGTGAGTCAAAAGTATTTGGTAAACAAATTTTATATTGGGTAAATCCAAGTGATAAAGTATTTGATGTAGTAAGAAGTTCTGTAACTCAAGGCGCAGTAAATGACAATAATTATTCATTTGACCTTTTTGGAACGTATACTGCTAAAATAGCAGAAAATCATAATCTTGTTGGAACCCTTGGTACAACTATTTTTAAAGAATGGGGGAACGGACTTTATGCAACAGGTTTTGATGTGCCAAATAACTCATGGGATTTTGCTGATATTTCTCTAACAAAAGGCCTTTCGTCTGCTTTAAACAATAGTTCTTATGTGTATGATCAAAGAAGACTTTCTTATTTTGGCAGAATACAATACGATTATAAAGGCAAGTATTTATTATCGGCTATGTTACGTCGTGATTCTTCGACCAAATTTGGACCAGGAAATAAGGTTGGATATTTTCCTTCTTTTACAGGAGGCTGGGTAATTTCTGATGAAGGTTTCTTTGGGCAGTCAAAAACCATCAACTTTTTAAAGTTCAGAGCCAGTTATGGTACTTTAGGAAATGACCAAATTCCAAATTACGGATATTTAGGTACTTTAACAGGAGAAGCAACTTATGTTTTTGATGGTGCGCTGGTAAACGGAACAGCAACAGGACAAGTGCCAAATCCTAATCTAAAATGGGAAGAAGCCAAAAAGTTTGATGTTGGTTTCGATTTAAGACTATTTAATGATAAAGTTTCTGTAGTAGCAGATTATTTTATTGATACCAGAAAAGATTTATTAATACCAAATATTCCGGTTTCAGGTATTATAGGTACAGGTGCTCCGGGAGCAAGTTCTCCAACAATTAATGCCGGAACGGTGAGAAACTCAGGAGTAGAATTTGCTATTGATTACAAAGAAAAATTCTCAGAAAGCTTTAGTATGAGCGTCGGATACAACGTAACATTTATAAAAAACGAAGTATTACAGGTAAACAACGGAACAAGGGTAATCGAAGGCGGTGCTTTTGGAGTGGGACAGTCATTTCCTGCAAGAATGGAAGAAGCTTTGCCTGGACAGAAAAAATTACCAATAGGATATTTTTATGGATATAAAACAGATGGTATTTTTCAAAATCAGGCCGAAGTTGATGCACACCCTTCTCAGGTTGCGTTAGGAGCTGCGGCTTCACCGGGAGATATTCGTTTTGTAGATGTTAACGGAGACGGTGTAATAGATGCGAAGGATAAAACCAATATTGGAGATCCAATTCCTAATGCCACAATGGGCTTTAACCTGCAATTGAACTATAAAAACCTGGACTTTGCAATGTATACATTTGCTTCGATTGGAAATGACATGGTTCGTAATTACGAAAGAACAAATCCTAATGTAAATCACTTAGATTATGTTTTAGACCGTTGGACTGGTGAAGGAACAAGTAATTCTGTACCAAGAGTAACAACCAGTGCGACTTCAAACAATAATTTTTCAGATTATTTTGTAGAAGACGCTTCTTATTTAAGAATCCAGAATATTCAGTTAGGATATACCCTTAATCCCAACATATCTCAAAAAGCCGGAATAACAAAATTAAGACTTTATACAGGAGTAAATAATTTATACACATTTACCAAATACAAGGGCTTTGATCCGGGAGCTTCAAACGGAGCCCCGATTGGAGGCGGAATTGACTATGGATTTTATCCAATTCCGAGAACCTATTTATTGGGCTTAAACATTAATTTTTAATTTCAGTTAAAATGAAAAAATATTTATTTACAACCATTATAACGCTAACTCTATTCTCGACAATAAGTATTTCTTGTTCGGATGAGTTTGTAGATCCGTCCCCAAAATATTCTATAGATTCTGAAAATTATTTTAATTCAAAATCAGATTATGATAACGCATTAATTGCAGCTTATGATTTGCTTCAGTCTTCTTATGCAAATGTTATATTGGGAGAAATTGCTTCAGACAATACATTAGCAGGAGGAGAAAGCCCAACGGATGTAATTGGTTGGCAGCAGGTAGACGATATGATTCATACACCCGTAAACAGCAATTTAAGAGACATCTGGAACTGGATGTTTGCAGGAGTTCAAAGAGCCAATTATATTCTTGAATTTAAAGATAAAACCGATTTTGAGGGAAAAAACCAGCTGCTTGCAGAAACCCGTTTTCTAAGAGCGTATTACCAGTTTGAGTTAGTGAAATGGTTTGGTGGAATCCCGATGAAAGGAGATGCAAGATTTAAAATTGGAGATGAAAGAACAGTACCGCGTTCATCAGTTGCAGAAGTTTACGCTTCAATCGAAGCTGATTTAATTTATGCTGCTGCTAATTTATCTCCAATAGCATCTCAAAAAGGAAGAGCAACAAAAGGTGCTGCTCAGGCATTATTAGGAAAAGCTTATTTATATCAAAATAAATACGCTCAGGCTGCTACAGCACTTGATGCAGTTATAAGTTCTGGAAAATATGCATTGCAAACAGATTACAATGCAATGTTTGAATTAGAAGGAGAAAATGGAACAGAATCTGTTTTTGAAGTTCAGTATACGGATGTTGAAGGAGCAGGTTTTGGCTGTCTACAATGTAGCGAAGGAAACGTTGCAGTAGGTTTTAGCGGAATCAGAAATTATTCAGGACCGCTTTTTACATCAGGTTTTAGTTTTAATATCCCAACAAAAGAAAGTGCAGATGCTTTTGAAGCAGGAGACAAACGTAAAGATGTGGCTATTCTTGATATTGTAGCCTGGGCAGCCGCAAATACTTCTTATGATAACGGAAAAGGAGTTACGTACGGAAAGGGAAATGAAGATACAGGTTACTTTAACAGAAAATATCTTCCGAGAAAAAGAAGTGCCAATGCACAGGGAGATTTGAACTTAACCAATCCAAATAATTACAGATCTATTCGTTATGCCGATGTTTTGTTAATGGCTGCAGAAGCTTACAACAGAGGCGGAATTGATGATACAAAAGCAAGAGGTTATTTAAATCAGGTGAGAAGACGTGCTTTTGGAGATACCAATCATGATATTGCTGTTTCCGGAGCTGCACTTACTGATTTTATTTTGGCAGAAAGAAGACTAGAGCTTTTTGGTGAAGGACATCGTTTCTTTGATTTAGTAAGAACCGGAAAAGCAGTTGGAAAAATACCAGGTTTTAAAGCAAACAAAAACGAATTATTTCCACTTCCAATTGAAGAAATTCAATTTGCAAACGGAAACTGGCAACAAAACCCTGGATACTAAAAAATAACGATTATGAAAAAAATACATTTTATTATAAGCATTTTTGTTTTAACAATCCTGCTGGGTTGTTCAAGCGATGACAGCGGTAATATTAACTTAGATGGCATTAGTGCACCAGCTAATATAACTGCTTTAGTAACCGTGACACAAGACAATACCGGTAATGTAACTTTTATACCTAAAGGAGAAGGCGTAACCCAATTTAAAATAAATTTTGGAGACGGAACTCCTGAGTCAAATAACGTATCACCCGGAGCGACTATTCCGCACGTCTACAAAGAAGGAGTTTATCATGCCAAAATTAAAGCAATGGCAATAAACGGAAAAACAACCGAGGTTGATCAGGAAGTAGTAGTTTCGTTTAGAGCGCCGGAAAATTTAAAAGTGGTTATTACCAATGATTTGGCAGTTTCTAAAAAAGTAACGGTAAAAGCAACCGCAGATTTTGCCTTGTTTTATGATGTTTATTTTGGAGAAGCCGGAAAACCAGAGCCAGTTTCGGCTAATATTGGCGAATCTGTTTCTTATGTATATAAAGAAGCCGGTGTTTATTCGATTAGAGTAGTAGCAAAAAGTGCCGCAATAAAAACTACCGAAAGCAAGCAGGATTTTGCCGCAATACTTGTAGTGAGCCCAAGTGCGTCAGCTCCAACACCACCAAACAGAGCAGCAGGAAATGTTATTTCGATCTATAGTTCAAAATATACCAATGTAGCCGGAACAAATTTCTATCCTAATTGGGGCCAATCCGGAGGTTATACAGAGTTTGATTTAAATGGTGATAAAATACTGAATTATACTAATCTAAATTATCAGGGAATTGCATTAGCAGATAATGTAACAATTGATGTTTCCGGAATGGAATTTATTCACATGGATGTATGGACAGCAGATTTAGACAAATTAGAAACTTCCCTAATCAGTAAATCTAATGGAGAAAGACCAGTAGTTAAAGACCTTACGGCAAACCAATGGACTAGCATCGATATTCCAGTTTCGGCATTTACCAGTCAGACCAATTTTAAAGTAACTGATATTTTTCAATTGAAACTGGTTGGAACTCCTGCGGGCAAAAACGTTTTTATAGATAATATTTATTTTTATAAAAATGTACAATCCTTAACAACAGCAGCTCCAGCACCTACAAAACCAGCAAGTGATGTTATTTCATTGTTTAGCGATGCTTACACAAACATACCAATAGCAACATGGCGTACAGATTGGTCAGCAGCGACATTAGAAGAAACCTCGGTAGCCGGAAATGCAGTAAAAAAATATGCTGATTTGAATTTTGTGGGAATCGAACCCGTTTCAACAATTGATGCCACAGGAATGACACATTTTCATGTAGATGTATGGTCGGCAGATTTTACAGAATTCAGAATAAAATTAGTTGATTTTGGTGCCAATGGCGTTTATAACGGAGGTGGAGATGATAAAGAACATGAACTTAAATTTACCGCACCAGCAAAAGGAACCTGGATAAGTCTGGATATTCCTTTAAGTGATTTTACAGGATTAACAACCAGAGGACATATCGCACAGCTTATTTACTCCGGAAATCCAAGCGGAGCCCATACTATATATATCGATAATGTTTATTTTCATAAATAGAAAGTAAAACTTTATGATTTAAAATGAATTTACATTTTATAAAAAAACATCAAAATGAAAAAATATAATAAATACTTCGTATTCCTTTTTGCGTTGCTTCTGGCAATTAGTTGTCAAAAAGACGATTATAGCTTTGGAGACATAAATGCACCAACAAATTTTAAAGTAACAGCTGAAATAATCGGAAAAACAGCAACGGCACCAAATGGCGACGGATCAGGAATGGTAAAACTTACAGCAACTGCAGACAATGCTATATCCTATCAATATGTGTTTTCTGATGGCTCAAGTGTAAATTCGCCAAGCGGAATTTATACCAAGCGTTTTACTAAAACAAACGTAAATAAATATGTAGTAACTGTAATTGCCACAGGAAAAGCAGGTGTTGCCAGTACGACTACAATCGAAGTTCAGGTTTTAAGCAACTTTAGAGACGATGAAGCAGTTGCGTTTTTAACAGGCGGAACATCCAAAAAATGGTATTGGTCAGCTTCTGAACCAGGACATTTAGGAGTAGGTCAAAATGATGGAGATGCTACCAAAAATTACTTCCCAAATTATTACTCAGCCGGAGCTTTTGAAAAAGCCGGATCACCTTCAAGCAGTTGTTTATACCAAAACGTGCTTACATTCTCTGTAGAAGGCGATCAGCTTAAATTTGAACTGGATAATGGTGGAGCTACATTCTTCAATGCTGCTTTTGCAAGTGTAGGAGGAGGAAGCGGACCAGACGATTCTTGTTTAACCTATAATTCAAAAGGAAAGAAAACAGTATTATTAAGTCCGTCTGAATCTGTTGTAACGAAAAATCCAAACCATGCAACCCAAACCAGAGGTACAACAATGAACTTTACAGATGGAGGTTTTATGGGGTATTATATAGGTCAGAGTTCTTATGAAATCTTATCCATAACAGCTAACAGAATGGTGGTAAGAGCCGTAATGGGCGGAAATCCGGCATTGGCATGGTACCACATTTTTACTACAACACCCCCAACTCAAACACCAACAACAGATTACACAAAACTAGTTTGGTCTGATGAGTTTAATACAGATGGAGCTCCAGATGCTACAAAATGGAATTATGATTTGGGCAGAGGTGATAATGGTTGGGGAAATAATGAAAAACAAAATTATACCAACACAGCGACAAACGTAATAGTACAAGGCGGTAATCTTAAAATTACAGCCAAAAAAGAAGCTTCAGGTGGTGCAGATTATTCTTCGGCACGACTAAAAACAGATGCCAAGTTTAGTTTTACTTACGGAAAAATTGAGATAAGAGCCAAACTACCAAGCGGAGCAGGAACATGGCCGGCAATTTGGATGTTAGGACAAAATTATGCAACAAAACCATGGCCGGCCTGTGGAGAAATTGATATAATGGAACATGTAGGAAACAATCAGAATGTTATTTTGAGCACGCTTCATTATCCAGGGCATTCTGGCGGAAATGGAAATACAGGTTCTAAAACAATACCAAATGTGTCGACAGAATTTCATGTTTATAAAGCGATTTGGAGCCCGGCTGCTGTTACCACATTTGTAGACGATGTACAGATTCATTCCGTTCCAAATGATGGATCTTTACCTTTCAATAGCGACTTTTTCTTAATTTTAAATGTAGCAATGGGAGGCAATCTAGGCGGAAATATTGATGCTGCCTTTACGCAATCTTCGATGGAGATAGATTACGTTAGAGTATATCAATAGATTACAAATTAATTAGTAATGCAATAAGAAGGTCAGTGTTATGGCTGACCTTCTTAATTTTAGCAATTTTAAACACATATTATGCAAAAAGTAATTCTATTATTATTGATTACAACGTTTGGCTTCGCACAACAGCAAAAAAGAAAATTAGTGTGGGAAGAAAATTTCAGTAAAAAAGATATAAATGAAACCTATTGGAATTTCGAAGTTGGAGACGGATGCCCCAACTTATGTGGTTATGGTAATAATGAAAGACAGATTTATACCAAAACAAATCACGAAGTTAAAGATGGGAATTTAATTATCGAAGCCAGAAAAGAAGGCAACAAATACACATCAACTAAAATTACCACAAAAGGCAAAAAAGAGTTTAAATATGGTCGAATCGAAGCCAGAGCAAAACTACCAGTTGGGCATGGTTTATGGCCGGCATTCTGGATGCTGGGTGCCAATATTGATGAGGTAAAATGGCCTAAAACCGGAGAAATTGATATTTTAGAATATATAGGCAGAGATCCGCATATGGTATATACAACCTTGCATACTCAGGCGAGTCATGGCAATACGATTAATACAAAACGAACAGCGTTCCCTAATATTGAAGAAGGATACCATGTTTATGCTATTGAATGGACAAAAGATAAAATCGATTTTTTTGTAGATAAAACATTAGTTTACACCTTTAATCCGGAGGATAAAAACGGAGATACCTGGCCGTTTGACAAGCCATTTTACATTATCCTGAATTTAGCAATAGGAGGAAACTTTGGTGGACCTGAAGTAGATGACAGTATATTGCCTCAAAAATATTATATTGACTATGTTCGTGTGTATCAGTAAAAATTTAAAAACAACATTTAAAAACAGATTTAAACAGTTTAATTTATTGGTTGTTAGTTGTTTATATCTGTTTTTTAGTGTTAAAAATTAAGCAGCATTTACTTGTTTTACGACTAAAATTAAGTTTGTCCTGCAATAATTAACAATTTATTGTTAATTATTCTTCATTTTGTTTGCTTTTTAAAATAATAATTTGTTAAATTTGATCAGAATATTAACATAACTTTTAAACCCAGAATAAGCCTATAGAATAAAACTACTTTTTAGAAATTAACTCCAAATTATAGAAACTAAAAAAGTAGTATTATGGCTGATCTGCATACACCAGACGCTCTATTGGTAAAAAAATATGTTGATGGCAACGAACTGGCGCTTTCGACATTAATAAAGAGACACGAATCTAAGATATATGGATTTATATATTCAAAGATTGCTGATAGAGACATTTCAAACGATATTTTTCAGGACACTTTCATAAAGGTTATCAGAACCCTTAAAAGTAATTCATACAATGAAGAAGGTAAATTTTTGCCTTGGGTTATGCGTATTTCGCACAACTTAATTGTAGACCATTTTCGTAAAACCAAAAAAATGCCAATGTATAGAGAAACCGAAGAGTTTTCGATTTTTTCTATCATGTCTGATGATGCTTTAACTATCGAAAATAAAATGATTTTTGATCAGGTCGAAGTCGATTTAAAAAAGATTATTGAAGAACTTCCTGAAGATCAAAAAGAAGTATTAGTGATGCGTATGTATCAGGATATGAGTTTTAAGGAAATTTCTGAAATTACAGGTGTTAGTATTAACACAGCTTTAGGCAGAATGCGTTATGCATTAATGAATTTGAGAAAAATAATAGACAAACATCAAATTATTTTAACGAACTAATACTATTTTAAGTAATAGCCCGTTATACTATAATAAAACATTTTGATGGTATGGGGAAAATTTACTCTAAAAAAGCATTAGCTTCAAAAAACTTTAAGCCTAAAAAAGAAGTTATTTCCTTTTTATTAAGTTATTCACAAGCACTAACGGTTGTGAAAATTGAAAATAAAGATTTTGAAATTATAGCTAATTAAACAGCCTCCTGTCTGGTTGGATGTTTATTCGAAAGAAAAACCAAATGGTCGTTTTGGTTAAAAGCTCACTATTTGTATGTAAATACAGGTAGTGAGTTTTTTTTGTACCTGACTTTATCATTCATTCTAAAGCCTTACCATAGATTTACATCAACTTTACAATTTATTAGTTTACTGAAGAAAAATAATTGTATTGTTAAAATTCTATATTTTTATTGATTATCAAAATTTTATTTTATATTTAGCTTTCTTTTAGTTAAAAACTAGTTTTTTATTCAATAAAATTTCAATATAAAAGAGATTTGTGTATTAAAAAACTTTCAATAACAAGAAAAATTTAATTATTAATAACATTAATATAATATAACCAAAACCAAATAATCTATGAAGAAAAACTACTCTAAATCTGTTTTGTTTGTTATTCATCTTAATGTCTTTTAGGCAATAGTAAGAGATAATGAGAATTTGCTAATTATATAAGAGTTAATATTTTTTAGCTCTTTAAAGCCACGTGTTTGCAGTAAATATCTCTAAAATGCCCATAATCTATTTAATAACCAAACTTAACTGAAAAATGAAAAAGAACCTTAAGATGTTATCATTGCTATTATTGATAAATGTAGCAGCATTGGCTCAAAAAGAAGAAATAAAAGAAGCGCAGTCTTATTATAGTAAAGGAAAAATCCAGGAGTCATTGGCAATTTTGAAAAAAATAGAATATCTCATTATAAACGCTCCGGTTGATGTTAAATCAGACTTCTATTTTACGAAAGGAAATGTTTACAAGGATTTAGCAACTAAAAATATAGATGCAGCGGCTAATTTTGCTTTAGCAGTAGGCGCTTATCAGGACGTATTGTTATACGAAAATGATTCTCAGATGTATAAGTATGCTTTTAAGGCCAGTTTAGCTTTAAAAGAAATGAAATCCAAACTGGTAGATGGTGCTTACAACGATTATAAAGCTGGAAGGTTTAAAGAAAGTGCCGATAAAAGTTACGAAGTATATCTGTTTGATAAAAAAGATGTTGCAAATCTTTATAATGCAGCATCAACAGCTTTATCAGCCAAAGAATATAAATCAGCTATTAAATATTTTGAGGAACTTAAAAGACTGAACTATACAGGCGAAGTAGTCATATTTTATGCTACCAATAAAAAAACAAAGGTAGAGGAAGCTTTTAGTTCAATGAGTGCCAGAGAAGCAAGCATTCAGGAAGGTCTTTATGAAAAGCCAAGAAATGTAAATCCACCATCAAAGAAAGAAGAAATTTTAACTTCTTTGGCTTTTGCTTATATGGAGACTAACGACTATTGCAGCGCAGAAAAATATTATGAAGATGCTTTGCAAGTCAATCAAAATTGTATTACCTGCTATATTAACCTTGCTTATGTTAAAATGCAGTTTAAAAAAGAGTTGCTCGATCTCATGGCTACTTTAGGAACTGGTCCAAAAGAAATGGAACAATATGATAAATTAGATAGTCAAAAAGATGAAATCGTAAAAAGTGCAATTCCGTATTTAAAAAAGGCATTGAATATAGAGCCTAAAAACGAAAACGCGACAAAGTCACTTTTAGGTATTTACAGGTCACTTAACATGACAACTGAATATAATACGCTAAAAAACAGCATGTAAAAACTATAAAGAAGCTACTAAGCTTTCTTTTTAGTAGCTTCTTCTATTATTGATTTCTTACCAATCGTTTTGGTAATAATATCTTTATCCAGACTCCATCCTCTGGCAGGCGAATATTCACGGCCATACCAGATAATCTGTAAATGAAGATCATTCCATAATTCTCTCGGAAATAATCTTTTCGCATCTTTTTCGGTCTGTGCTACATTTTTTCCGTTAGAAAGATTCCATCTGTACATCAGTCTGTGAATATGAGTATCAACCGGAAAAGCAGGAACGCCAAATGCCTGAGACATTACCACGCTGGCAGTTTTATGCCCAACAGCAGGTAATTCTTCAAGAGCCTCGAAACTTTCCGGAACTTTTCCGTCATGTTTGTCAATTAAAATATGTGACAAACCATAAATGCCTTTCGATTTCATAGGAGATAAGCCACACGGACGAATGATTTCTTTAATTTCTTCCACAGACATTTTTATCATATCATACGGATTATCTGCTTTGGCGAACAACAAAGGTGTAATTTGATTTACACGAACATCTGTACATTGAGCCGAAAGTAAAACTGCAATTAACAAAGTATAAGGATCTTTATGATCTAAGGGAACAGGTATAGTAGGGTAGAGTTCTTTTAACGTATTTATAACAAATTGTACGCGAGCTTCTTTATTCATTTCCGTATTTTTAATCCTGTAAAAATAGTATAATTTTCATGATCGTGTAAATCAATTACGAATTATGAATTATTTTAATCTAATATTGTAAATTGGTTTGGAATCTATGAAATCTAAAAATCGAAGGAAGTTTAATAATCTAAAATAAAAAATATGATAACATTAAAGGCAGGTGATAAAGCGCCTCAATTTTCAGGAATAGATCAGGACGGGAAAACACATAAACTGGCAGATTATGCTGGAAAAAAATTAGTAGTTTTCTTTTATCCAAAAGCGAGTACACCAGGCTGTACAGCTGAAGCATGTGATTTGAGAGATAATTTTGAGCGTTTTAAAGCTAATAATTATGAGCTTTTAGGTGTAAGCGCTGATAGTCAGAAAGCACAGTTGAAATTTAAAGATAAATATGAATTTCCTTTTCCGTTATTGGCAGACGAAGACAAATCAGTAATTAATGCGTTTGGAGTTTGGGGACCAAAGAAATTTATGGGAAAAGAATACGACGGAATTCACAGAACCACTTTTGTAATAGACGAAAACGGAATCATTGATGAGGTGATCGAAAATGTAAAAACAAAAGAGCACGCAGCGCAGATCCTGAAATAGTTTTATTTGTTTCAGGTTTTGTTTTGCTTAGCATGAAAAATATATCTGAAACTAAAAAAAAGTCCAAAAAGAATTTCTTTTTGGACTTTTTTATTAAGCATTTTGTTCTAATTCTTTTTGCGGATGATATCCAAAAAGATGGTGCTCTTTTATAATTTCGGGAATACCAGGAGGGAGCATTGGTTCCCAGCCGGTTTTTCCCTGATTGATCATTTTTAATACTTCGCGTGAGAAAACCTCTAAGTTATGCGGGTCGTAATCTGCAATATCAACCACTTTTCCGTTAAATTTGAAGAACTTATACAATTCTTTCATTCTAGGATGCACTTTTAAGTTATTTGAATTCATTAAAACGCCATTGTCGTCCAACATCGGATACAAGAAAACTTTCATATCTCTGTAGAATAATTTTCCAAACGCTTCCAAAATTCCACCACTTAAATGGCGGTAATATTTCTCATCAAATATATCTACTAAATTGTTTACGCCCATTGCTAATCCCATTCTGGCTTTAGTATAATTAGCAAAATATTCAACCACTTTGTAATATTCCTGAAAATTCGAGATCATTACTGTCTGACCTAAAGAACAAAGTAACTCTGCTCTGTCCATAAAATCACGCTCATCAATTTCACCATCCGAACGTAAATTCGAAAGTGTAATTTCAAAAATCACCAAAGTATTGTCTTTTTCGACCTTATTTTCTTCAAGGAACATTTTAAGCGATTTCTCATACATGTCCATATTTACTTTCGTAACCGGACGAAAACTTCCTCTTAAAGCAAGTAGGTTCTTTTTGTATAAAATAGCGGCAGGTAAAATATTTTTCCCTTCAGGGTTAAACATTACCGCATCAGTCATTCCGTTTTTAACCAGCTGTAAACTCATTAAACGATTATCAACATCAGCAAAACGAGGTCCTGAGAAGTTAATAGTATCAATTTCTAGCTGATCTTTGTCTAAGTGATCGTATAAATAACGAAGTAATCGTTTTGGATCATTATATTTGTAAAAAGCACCGTAAATTAAGTTTACTCCTAAAATTCCCAGTGTTTCTTGTTGTAGTCGTGCATCAGTTTCTTTAAAACGAATGTGCAGAATAATTTCGTTGTAAGCTTCGTCAGGTTCAATCTGGTATCGAATTCCAACCCAGCCGTGACCTTTAAATTGTTTGGCAAAATCTATGGTAGCAACCGTATTGGCATAGCTAAAGAAAAGTTTGGTAGGATGTTTTTCTCTGCTTAATCGCTCTTCAATTATCTGTCCTTCATGAGTCAGCATTTTTTTTAAACGCTCTTCGGTTACATAACGACCATCGCTTTCAACACCATAGACAGCATCACTAAAATCTTTGTCGTAGGCAGACATTGCTTTTGCAATTGTTCCCGAAGACCCCCCGGATCTGAAAAAATGCCTAACTGTTTCTTGTCCGGCACCAATTTCTGCAAATGTTCCGTAAATATTTTCGTTTAAATTAATGCGTAACGCTTTGTCTTTTATGGAAGGAATCTGTTCGATGACCTTGTCACCTTTGAGTTTTATTTCTGTACCCATTTTATTTTAAATAGATTTGTTACAAAGTTAGTAAATTAGCCTTCTAATGAAAGAGAAATAATCCTATTTTTGTAAAAAAAATAAGTTCAATTGAAGGTATATTTTTTAGGTACTGGTACTTCTCAGGGCATTCCGATAATCGGAGTTGATCATCCAGTTTGTAAAAGCACTGATGCTAAGGATAAAAGACTTCGGGTATCCATCTGGATTACATGGGGCGAGCATTCGTATGTCATAGATTGTGGTCCGGATTTCAGGCAGCAAATGCTTTCTTGTGGCTGTACACAGCTTGATGCCATTTTATTTACACACGAACATGCTGATCATACGGCTGGTTTGGATGATATTCGTCCGTTTAATTTCAGACAGGGCGAAATTCCCGTCTATGCGCATCAGCGTGTGATTGATAATTTAAAACGTCGTTTTGATTATGTTTTCGAAACCGTAAACAAATATCCGGGTGCTCCAAGCGTTAAAACCATCGAAGTCATCAACAATGAGTCTTTTGCTGTTGGAGACAAAATGGCTGTTCCTATAAATGTTATGCATGGCGATTTACAGGTTTTTGGTTATCGAATTGATGATTTTGCTTATTTGACAGATGTTAAAACTATTGCCGAAGCTGAGGTCGAAAAACTAAAAAATCTTAAAGTTTTGGTCGTAAATGCGTTACGTGTAGAGCCGCATGATACACATTTTAATTTGCAGGAAGCACTTGATTTTATTGATCTGGTGAAACCTGGAGTTGCTTATTTAACCCATATTAGCCATGTTTTAGGATTTCATGAAGAGGTGCAGAAACAACTGCCTGAAAATGTATTCCTGGCTTACGATAACTTAGAAATTACAATTTAATTATTCCATAAAAATGAAAAAATCCTTAATGCTTTATCTTTTTATCCTTGCGATATTAATGAATGTTTTTACTTATATGTTTTATAGTAGCGAAGTAAAATTCGGGCAGGAAAGATATGATAAAACCACTAAAAAGCTAAGAGACAGTATTGAATTAGTAAAAACTCAATTGGCTGATGCCAATTACTTTTCTCTTGAACATAATGAAAATGCACAAAACTACTTTGATAATAGTGCTTCTGGAGGAAAAGTTATTTTATATGAAAAGCTGATTCCGGTTGTAACCGAAAAGTTAATGGACTTCAATGCTAATCCAAACGGAAATCCTTATACAGGACAAGATAAAATTGGTCCGAATAAATTTATCATCAATAAAATAAAAATTCTCAATCACAGATGGATTATTGCGGATTATAGTAATGGCGAATTGTGGGGAGAAGTTTTGCTGAAATATTTTGTGGATCAGGATGATAAGATTACTTTTGAAGTAAATCAAACCTGGTTGTATCAAAAATAGAATTTTATAATTCTATTTTTTTTATCTAATTTTTTTAAAATAGGATTTATGAAAAAGATATTTTTATTTTCGATTATTGTTGGTTTGTCATTTTCTTGTGGCAAAAAAGTTTCAGAAGAAAATAAACCACTGGATAAAAAAGTAGAAACAAAGCCAGTTGTTGTTGGCGGCGATTCTGATGTTCATGGCTGTAAGGCTTCTGCAGGATATACCTGGTCAACTCTTAAAAAAGAATGTATTCGCATTTTTGAAGGTACAAAATTATCTCATGCCGACGATGGAAAAACTTACACAACCGCTGCTTTCGTAATCTTTGATGGAAATAAAGCCGAGCTTTTTCTGGATACTCAAAAAGATGCTATTATCCTCGAAAGAAAAGCAGAAGGAGAACCTTGGATTAAAGGCGATCTGCAATTAATTCCCTGGAAAGGTTATGTCCTGAAAAAAGGAGATAAGATTATTTATACAGGAGAATAAATATAAAACAATAAAAGCAAGAAATTAATTCTTGCTTTTATTGTTTTATGATATTAAATGTTTTTGTTTGATAAAAACAATTCACATTAAATATGCTGTTTTATAAAATCGGTGATAACTACCTGAGCAAATTCTTGGTTTAAACTTGCCAGAGCAGTTTGATGAATTATTTCTGCCGAAAAATTTTCTCCGTTTATACCTTTTTTATTAAAAGTAGCTGTTGCATCAGAAATTAAATACACTGAATAACCAAAATTACCTGCCATTCTTGTAGTTGTCGAAACACAATGATCTGTTGTTAAGCCAGCAATTACAAGATTTGTGATTTTTTCATCATCTAGTAATTCTTTTAAGTTTGTTCCAATAAAAGCACTGTTTACGCTTTTTTTGATAATGATTTCACCGTCAATTGGTTTTACAATATCCTGAAATTCATTTCCTGGATTTTTTTTGTTTAAAATTGAATTTGGATTAGATGAACAATGCTGAACGTGAAAAATGGGTAATTTTTTAGTTCTCCAAATTTTCAAAAGTTCACCAGCTTTTTGTTCTGCATCTATATTATTACGGTCTTCGCCCCAATAAGCTATATCATTAAATCCTTTTTGGATATCAATTAAAATTAGTGCCGGATTATTAATTTTTGAAGTGCTCATATTTAGAGATTTATAATTTGCTTTAACTGAAAGATGAGACTGAATACGGATTACTTTTCAAGAAGCCAATTCTTAAAATCAAAGAAATTTTGCGGAGCAACGCCATGACCAACCGGATATTCTTTGTAAGTAACCGGAATGTTTAATTTTTCAACAATAGCAGGGGTTTTTCTCGCCCATTCAATCGGGATTACCTGATCTACTGTTCCGTGTGAAGCAAATATTTTTAGATTTTTGAAATCGTTTTTTTTATAACCGTCTTTAACAATCTCATCGTTGAAATAACCGCTCATTGCTACAACTCTCTGTACTTTTTCAGGATAAGAAAGTGCAACAGAATAGCTCAAAATAGAACCTTGGCTAAAACCAATTAAAGTTACATTATCAGCATCAATTGGATAATTGGCAATTAGTTCGTCAATGAACTTTGCAATTATATCACGTGAAGTTCTGGCTTGTTCGTTATCTGAAAATTTATTCTGATCAGCATCAAAATTTATTGCATACCAAGCATAAGCGCCATATTGTAAATCATAAGGTGCTCTTGCCGAAATTATATAGTAATTATCAGGAAGTTCAGTAGCAAACGAAAATAAATCGGCTTCGTTGCTGCCATATCCGTGTAATAAAATTAAAACAGGATTTTTGTCTAAGATAACTTTTGGTTCTTGTATTTTATATTCTAAAGATAGATTCATTTTTAATGGTGAATTGTAAGTTATGAATTGTAAATTTTCTACTTTGTCAAAGCTTCAAATTTTAACAAAGTTTTTAATTTTTGAATTTGATTTATCCAATGCTTTTAAACCATTTTTGAAAAAGTCCGCCAATTAACGGAATTGGTCTTATTTGCCCCTGAATAGCACTGAAAATTCCATACGCCCACAATATCGAAATACAAATCCACATTGGGAAAGTGATAAAAAAGCTGTCGAAATTGCTAATAATTGCGCCAAAAGAAATAAAAGTCAACGATAATCCTAAAGCCTGACGGATGTGAAAAGAAGCAAAACTATTTTTGTCTTCAGAGTTCATAGACATTGCAATTAAAACACCAATAATTAAAATATAACTGGTAATAGCAATTGGTTTTCCCTCTTCGATTGTATTCTTCATTGTATTATTTTGTAACAAGTTGATTTTGATTTAAAATTCCGTAAACAGAACCTTTGATTTTAGTTCCTAAAAAAGCAGAATTTTTAGATTTAGAAAGAATGTTTTCTTTTGTAAAGGTTGAAGTTCCTTCCGGATTAAAAAAGGTAAAATTAGCTTTTGAACCTTCTGAAATTGTATCACTTTCAATTCCGAAAATTGCTTTTCCCGAAGTTAATTTATCGATTACAGTTTCAAGAGGTAAAACGGTTAGTAAAGATCCAAAAGCACTTTCTAAACCAATTGTTCCGTTTTTAGCGGTATCAAATTCCATTTTTTTGAATTCAATATCAATTGGGTTATGGTCTGAAGTGATCGTGTCGATTGCTCCATCAGCAACTCCTTTTAATAAAGCTTGTCTGTCGCTTTCGGTTCTTAGTGGAGGCGTAACTTTAAAGCGGGTGTCAAAACCTTCTAATTTTTCATCGGTTAAAACCAAATGATGTACAGATACACTTGTTGTTACATTCAGACCTTTTGCTTTAGCTTCTTTAATTAATTCAACTGATTTTGCTGTCGATATCGTTGGGATATGAAGTTTTCCTCCCGTATATTCTAGAAGAAATAAGTTTCTCGCCACTTGCAATTCTTCTGCTAAAGTCGGTATTCCTTTCAGACCTAATTTGGTAGAAACAATACCTTCGTTAGCAACACCATTTCCTTTTAGATTGGCGTCTTGCACATATGTAATTACTAAACCATCAAAATCCTGTACATATTGTAAAGCAATTTTTAACAAATTGGCGTTGTCGATACTTTTATTGTAATCTCCAAAAGCTATTGCTCCGGATTTTTTCATGTCAAATAATTCTGCCATATCTTTTCCTTCGCTGTTTTTGGTTAAAGCACCAATAGGGAAAAGTTCTGTTGCAGAACCATTTGCTTTATTTTTTACAAAATTTACCTGCGATTGATTGTCGATAATAGGGAAGGAGTTGGGTTGTAAAGCAATGGCAGTAAAACCACTTTTTGCTGCAACATTTAGTCCGTTTGCGATTGTTTCTCTGTCTTCATAACCTGGCTCTCCAAGAGAAATGCTGCTGTCAAACCAACCTTGTGAAAGATGTAAATTATCAAATTTTACCTCAGTTGCTTCTTTGTTTTCAGGAAGTGAAGTTCCTATTTTTTCTATTAAACCATCTGCAATTAAAAGATCAACAGTCTGGTTATGAAACGGACTTTTTGAATCGATAATTTTGGCGCTTCTGATGATTATTTTCATATGTAGATAAATTTATTTTGTACTGAAATCGTAAAATGATTTTTGTAAAAAGTAAAATGTTGAAAAGGTAAAACCAAAAATTACTTTACAAATTTTATAATGGCCATTTCTAATGTTAAAAATAACAGTGCAAAGATAACAAACCATTTCCAAATTTGGCTGTCAGTTCGCTCAGTTTGTAGTGTGTTAAATATGGTCGAAATTGTGTCGGCAGTTTTAAAATCTGAAACAATATTGGTATTTACCTGACTCAGATCACTTTCGCTTCTTTTATAATTAAAACTCAGGTTTTCAATCCATTCTTTTTTATCAAAAATACTGTAATTTCCAGCTGTTTCAGGGAAATCATTGAACGTTAATTTGACTTTATTATTCAATATTTGCTGTATTGGAATAAAGGAATCATCGTTTCCTTTTACTTCCAGAATCGCATCTTTGGTTAATAAGACATCCACAAAATAAGGCAGGTTATTGCCAATAGTCAAGGCATTTACACCTGTTTTTTGATTGTTTTGGCTCATTTTGTAAAACAAAGGAACTATTAAAGGTGATTGCTGAAAATTAGAATTCGTAATATTTATTGGTGCCGAAAAAACGGTAATTCCGGAAACAGGATTTTGAATCGCGGTTACAAACACGCTTTGATCTTCATAAGACAAAACAGCCGGATATGGACTGGAAATAGCAAATGAGTTTGTTGTTTTTGGATATTGAAAATTGGAAATTTTATTCTCAAAAACACCAGAAAACAGGGGATGATCGAAGTTTATTTTGGTAATTAATTTGCTTTTATTCTCAAGAGATCCAAATTGAACTTTTCCAAAATTGCCTAAAAAAGAATTCAAATTCGAAATAGACGTTTTTTCAGAAGGAATCACAACCAGATTTCCTCCTTTGCCAACAAATGCTTTCAAAGTAGTTTGTAATGCCTGAGGAATTTCGACTAATTCATTTAGGATAATAGTATTTTGCTTGTCTAAGCTATTATAATCTAAATTGGTTATGGAATAATTGTTATAATTGAATTCTGATGCGGTATAAATTCGGGACAAGAAATTACTTTTTTCAGGTTCTCCAATACTAATAACATTTGTTTTTTTAGTTTTTGAAATGCTAAAAAAAAGCTTGTTATCATACGTTAGTCCATTATCTTCAATAGCAACGTAACCATGAAAAGCTTCTTTTGGAATGGTAAAGTTGATTTTCTTTTTCTTTGAATCAAATTTGATAATGGTTTTAGCAATCAGTTTGTTTTGATTATATAAAGCCATCGAAACAGGTTTGAAATCTTCTCCGTAAGCCGATAAATTCACGCTTAGTTCGTAGAAGTTTTCTAAAGTCTGATTAATAAAAACGCTGTCAATCGCAATATTGTTTTTTTGTTCTGCTTCGGGAATGATAAAGTAAGGTTTCTCTTCGGTATCAATATTTTTGATGTCTTTTTCGCTTAAGCCAACAGCATCTGTTATAATAACAATATCTTTTTTATAAGCCGATTTATGGGCTTTTATTTTTGCCATAATCGACGGAAGCTCAAAAGGTGTTGCGCTATATTGTAGATTTTGTAAGGCGCTTTTTGATGATTTTATATCTGTGTTCCAGTAATTTTCGGTGTTTGTTAATAAGGAGAATTGAGTAGTTTCGGGCGTATTTTCTAATAATTCCTGAACGGCACGTTTTAGTAATTCGCCTTTTTTGCCTTTTGCCTGCATACTAAACGAATTATCAAGAATGATATACATTTCGTTAGTAGCATTTTTACTGTCTTTGGCTTCAAAAAAAGGCTGGGCAAAAGCAATAATAATGCACGTTAATAAAAGTAAACGGGTAGCTAATAATAAGCGTTTTTTGATTTTTGAACTCTTTCTGGTTTGAATCGAAAGTTCTTTTAAGAAACGAACATTGGTAAAAAAAGAGGTTTTAAAACGTCGTAATTGAAATAAATGAACCAAAATTGGAACAATCAGCAAAAAAAGAAAGTATAGAATTTCGGGATGTTTAAAATGCATTCTGGCTTAGATTTATTTCACTACATTTTGTAGATGCTGGTCAAAAATACAAATTTTTAGTTAAACCATATAAGTAATGTAAGAGATTATAAGGAAGGCTTGATTCTGGCAAAAATTAAATGAAGCTATATTGTTTATATGGTTAAATAAGATCGTTAGAAGTTTGAAAAATGTAACTTTTGTAATTTCTTTTGTAACAAAAAAGAGGTTTAGAAAAGATATTATTGTCTATTTTAGCATATTCAAAATACAAATAAAAAACTATGAAAAGATTCTATATACTGCTTTTTTCGGCTTTAGCATTTCATACTTTACAGGCACAAAATAAATTTAATTTATTGGTTGGCACTTATACCAATACTTGTGACAGCAAAGGAATATATGTTTACGAATTTGATGCTGGTAAAGGCGAATTTAAATTGAAAAATTCTTCTGAAAATGTGGTGAGTCCGAGCTATCTTTCGGTTTCGCCAAACAACAAATTTGTTTATGCTGTGAATGAGAACGGAACTCAAAGTGCTGTAAGCGCATTTACTTATGATTCGGCTAGCGGTAAACTTAAATTATTAAATGCAAACGCTTCTTTGGGAGCAGATCCGTGTCATTTAATTAATGATGATAAAAATGTAATTATTGCCAATTATTCTGGCGGAAGCATTGCTGTATTTAAGAAAAATGCTGACGGAAGCATAACAGAAGGACAGCAATTAATTCAGCACGAAGGAAAAGGTCCAAATGCAGCGCGTCAGGAAAAAGCACATGTGCATCAGGTTGTTTTTTCTCCCGATAAAAAGTTTGTTTTATCAAATGATCTGGGACAGGATAAAGTTTTTATTTATAAATATAATCCCGGTTCGAAACATGAAATTCTTACTTTAAAGGAAGTAGTTGATGTAAAAGCAGGAAGCGGTCCAAGGCATTTGACTTTTAGTAAAGACGGTAAATTTGTGTACCTGATTCAGGAATTAGATGCAACTTTGACTACTTTTAGTTATGATAAATCAGGAAGTTTAAAGATCATTGCGCAAACAAGTATTTTACCAAAAGGATTTACAGGAGGAACGGGTGCTGCAGCGATTAAAATTTCGCCAGACGGAAACTTTTTATATGTAACAGATCGTGTAGATGCTAACTCAATTGCGGTATATAAAATACTTAAAGATGGTAAAATCGAACAGGTCGAACAATTAAGCACTTTAGGAAAAGGACCAAGAGATTTTGCGATTGATCCAACAGGAAATTATCTTTTGGTTGGACATCAATATACGAATAACATCGTAATTTTTAAAAGAGATAAAATCACTGGAAAACTTACTGATACCGGAAAAAGAATCGAATTGTGCTCTCCGGTTGGGTTGGTTTTTACGAAGATTTAGTTTTTTTATAGAAGCAAAGGTTCAGAGGAACAAAGCTGCAAAGTATAAAAAGCTCAAGAATGTAAATTAAACTTTATTTTACATTCTTGAGCTTTTGATTTTTAAACCTCTGTGGCTTTGTTCCTCTGAATCTTTGCTCCAAATTCAAAAAAAATATTTATTTCTTATCTTTTCTCTTTTTGTCTCTTGTTTTTAGCATGTTTCGGTTAACAGATCCGTGTGTTTTCTTTTTTGTTTTGGATGGTCCGCCGAGATTGATTTTTTTGTTCTTTTTAGATTTTTCATGAAAAGCACCATCACCTTCAAGTTTAGGTTTTTTCATTAAAAATTTAATAGGCTGACGGTCTTTTTCAGGTTCAATTAACTTAACCGATATTTCGACTTCTTCTGGGAAATCAGCAATTTCAAGTTCCTGATTCATTAATACTTCGACTTCGACTTTAAATTCTTCTTCACGAGGCGTTATAAAACTAATTGCAGTTCCTGTGGCATCAGCACGACCTGTACGTCCAATTCTGTGCATATACAATTCCGGAAATTCTGGAAGTTCAAAGTTAATGACGTGAGAAATATTCGAAATATCCAAACCTCTCGCCATAATATCTGTTGTGATTAATCCGCGAAGGTTTCCTTCCTGAAATTCCGCCATGGTGCTCAAACGGTAATTTTGAGATTTATTAGAGTGAATTACGCCAAACTGTCCTTCAAAATCTTCTTCGATTCGTGCATGAAGCATGTCGGAAATCTTTTTGTTATTCACAAAAACCAAAACACGTTCCATGCTTTCGTTTGTAGCCAATAAATGTTTTAAAAGATTTACTTTAGTATTAAAGTTAGGAACATTATAAGTGATTTGAGTAATCTTTTCAAGCGGTGTTCCGGATGCAGCCAAAGTAACTTCTTCAGGAAAATCAAAAAAGTCATTCAAAACAGCATCGACTTCATCTGTCATGGTTGCCGAAAACAGAATGTTCTGACGTTTGGTTTTCATCATGGCCAAAAGAGCTGTTAATTGTGCGCGAAACCCTAAATTAAGCATTTCGTCAAACTCGTCGATTACTAATTTTTGAGTTTCATCAAAACGAACAACAGCATCAAGTGCTAAATCCATTGTACGTCCGGGAGTTCCAACTAAAATATCAACTCCTTCGTAAACTGCTTTTTTTTGTGTATTAATGTTTACTCCACCAAAAATACCCAATGTTTTGACAGACATGTATTTAGTCAGTTTTTCGACTTCTTCTACAACCTGTACTACTAATTCGCGTGTTGGAACCAGTACTACAATTTTTGGCGTATTAGTTGGTGTAAATTTGTATAACTTTAAAAGAGGCAATAAATAGGCAAATGTTTTACCGGTACCGGTTTGCGCAATTCCCATCATATCTCGGCCAGACATAATCACAGAAAATGATTTTTCCTGAATAGGAGTTGGTGTAACAAATCCCAGTTCGTCGATTGCTTTTTGTAGTGATTTTGGAAGATTGAATTTTTCGAAAGTGCTCATTTGCATTAAATTTTGTGCAAATGTACGTTAAATTCGTGGTTTTTTATTAGATTTCTATTTTTGATAACAATCTCTCAGTCTGACATTTGTTGAAATCTGTCTGACAGACGACACGTTTAGAATCTTAAAATCCTTCAAAAACACCTAATCCAAAAAGAGCAAAATCGTATTTTACAGGATCTGTAGCATCCATTTCTCGAAGTTTTTTGTCTAATTCGGCAAGGGCTTTACCATCGTTTTGTTTTCGTTCTAAAATTCCCAGTTTTCTGGCAACATTTCCTGAATGTACATCCAGCGGACAGGATAATAAGGAAGGAGAAATGGTTTTCCAGATTCCTAAATCAACGCCTTTTGTGTCCTGACGAACCATCCAGCGCAAATACATGTTGATTCTTTTGGCTGCCGAATTGTTTAACGGATCTGAAATGTGCTTTTGTGTTCGGGGCAGATGATCGATTTCGAAGAATATCTTTTTAAACTCGTGAATGCTTTTTTGTAAACTGTCTTTTTCCTGATGTTTTGCAAAAACACTTTCTAAACCGTTATGATTTTTATAAATATGCTGTAGACCTTTTATGAATCCTGAAAAGTCTTTTCCGTTAAAGGTGCGGTGAACGAAACTCTCTAAACGGGACAAATCTTCCTCAGAATGTGACATCACGAAATCATAAGGCGTATTGCCCATTAATTCCATCATGTGATGCGAATTTTTGATGATCATTTTACGATTTCCCCAAGCAATTGTAGCGCTTAGAAAACCAGCTATTTCAATGTCTTCTTTTTGTGTAAATAAATGCGGAATTTGTACGGGATCACTTTCGATAAAGTCCTGATTGTTGTATTGAATGACTTTTTCGTCGAGGAATTCTTTGAGTTCTTTTTGGTTCATGTTTAAAATGAAGGTTCTTGTTATTCGAATGCCCTAGCCCAGATGGGAACGGCATCCTTTTGTGGTGGGGTTCACCACAAAAGATATAGTGAACAGCTGGAAATAGCTCCTGATTCTAATTACTAATCTGGCCGTCAACCATAACTAGTTTTCTATCGGCCATATTTGCCAGTTCTTCGTTATGTGTTACAATTACAAAGGTTTGCCCGAATTCGTCGCGAAGCTGAAAGAATAACTGATGTAGATTTTCGGCAGAATGGGTGTCTAGATTTCCTGAAGGTTCATCGGCAAAAATAACATCCGGTTTATTGATTAAGGCGCGCGCCACTGCAACTCTTTGTTGTTCTCCGCCAGAAAGTTCACCCGGTTTATGGTTGATGCGGTGTGATAAACCTAAGTATTCTAAGATTCGTTTTGCTTCTTTTTCGGTTTCGGCTTTTGGCTTTTTTGCCATAAAAGCAGGAATACAAACGTTTTCTAAAGCCGTAAATTCAGGTAGCAATTGATGAAACTGAAAGATAAAGCCGAGATTTAAATTTCGGAAATTAGATAGTGTTTTATCTTTTTTGCTTTTCTTTTTAAAATAGCGGTTTAGATAAATTATTAGTGCTAAAATGGGTGAAAATAAAGCACCAATGGTAACATTTCTCGTGAGATCGTTCATTATGGTGTGTTTGAAGAAAAACACAAAAACGATGAGAGAAAGTATGTAAACAAAACCAATCCAGGAAACCCATTTGAAAGTTTTTTCCTGTTTTGAATTATCAGTTTCTGTGTCTTGTAATTTTAAGACATTTTCGCCATTAATGGTCAAAGACGACTGAGGGTTTATTTCTGGCTTGTCTAATGTTCCGAGAATTTGTAAAAGTGTTGTTTTTCCGGCTCCTGAAGCACCAACTATCGAAACAATTTCTCCTTTTTTAATATGTAAGTCAACTCCTTTTAGAACTTCTAATTTATCGTAAAACTTATGTATATTTTTTGCGTGTATCATTTTGAAACTGTTTTTACAAAGAAACAAAGATTCTGCCGATATAAAAATGTCATCTAACAGAATTTTAAGAAGTAATCTGTAATACTTTTTTATTTTATCTTTAATGGAAAAAATGAAATTGAAAATAACGTTTTTAGTTTTTGTAATTCGTGCTTATTTTCCTTCGGGTAACTGGATTCAGACTGACGGAAATTTTGGTGCGTTATTTGCAGTAACAAGAAAATAAAAAATGGATTGTATGGGAATTACAGAATAAATTCCGGTCGATACATAAATCAGTTTTTATGATTTTTTTTAATTTTAAGTAACATCTAAATCAAAGAAAAATGCAGGAAATAAATGTAGCAAGTGATGATAGAGTTAGAAAACTTTTGTTAGGTATCCTTTTGGATGGAATTGGAATGATTTCATTTACGATTCCGCTTTTGGGCGAATTCTCAGATGTAATCTGGGCTCCGGTTGCAGCTTTTATTATGACCAGAATGTACAAAGGCAGGGTAGGAAGGGTAGCGAGTGTTTTGACTTTTATTGAAGAGGCTTTGCCTTTTACGGATTTTGTTCCGTCCTTTACTCTTACATGGATTTACACCTATTATTTTCAAAGAAGGGAATAATTAAAATTTTATCAATCTTTATAAAAAGAAAAGGCAACTCTTGAGTTGCCTTTTCTTTTTGATTTTAGTGTACTATTATTTTTTTGACATGCATTACTTTTTTAGTATTCGGATTTGAAACCTTTACAATGAAAACACCTTTTGCCTGCAGGTGAATATTTTCAGGAGTTTGTCCGCTGATGGTTCGTTTTAATACCTCTTTACCTAAAATGTCATATATTTTAAGATCGGCTTTTTCGACATCGTTTTCTAATAACACAGAGAAATATCCATTGTTAGGAACTGGCCAGACTTTTAAGCGGTCTTGGGTTTCTTTTATTATTTCTTCTGTTCCTAATGTTGAATAACCGCTTACGATATTTACTTTTCTTGTCATCGTTCCGCCTTCAGAATCTGTAACTGTAAAATTAAAAGAACCTAAACCGGCTGCTGTTGGCGTAAATTCTACAATATTTGAAGAAAGAACTGCACTGCCGTTTACCACATTCGATAAACTGTAGGAAACTCCGCTGGTGAAACCTCGTGATAGTTTCTGGATATTGATGTTTATTTTGGCACCGGTTGGAGATTCATAATGAGGCAGTGACATCCATTGTAAATATTCGTCGAGATTGGTGTAGCCATCCTGATTGGGATCTGCATTGGGATCTGAAAAATCACCAGTTACGGAGTTAACGTTTGTACCAATAAGGGTTTCCCACCAATTTGGAAGTCCGTCCTGATCTGTATCCCAATTCGCATCTCTGTTTATAACAGGATAATTTTCAAAACCCCCTACATCAGACTCATTGTCAGGAAATCCGGGTTTCTTGGTTACACTTCCTGTAATAGAGTAAGTTCCGTTTAAAGTTTCGGTTATGATTCTTTGATCGTGTTCGTCAAATTCCGGTTGTGTACAGCCAACATCCGAAAGTACAATTTTATAGGCATTTTTAGCAGATTGTGTTGTGACATAAGAGGGAAAAAACGGAGCATTAACAAAGTTTTCAAATGAAACTGTAATGCCAGAGGCTTTTCTTCCTGCTGTTTGATTGGTTTCGTCAAAATAACCCGGCATTACATTTCCGCTAAAAAAACATTGCTGCATTCCTGTTCCAGCTCCTTCATTTTGCTGATTGAAAGCTACAAAAATTTTAGAACCGGCTCCTGGCTTATAATAATTGTTTACAAAATTTACTTCTTTTGTTCCGCCATCAGTAGTTCTGGAACCCCAATTGTAAACAACATTATTGGTAATATCCATTCTTCCTGCATAAGCACCGCTTCCGTCTAATCCACCTCCTAAACTCCAGTTGCGTCCGTAATTATGAGCTAAAAGATTGTGGTGAAAGCTGCCAATGTCACCGCCAATAGTAGCGGCATAACCATGTTCTGTTCCTGCCGGATAATTTTGATGTCCTGCGGCATTTAAAGCTTCTGATATTAAGGTTTTTTGAAGTGTAATATTTTTTCCGGAACGTGAGCTGAACGATTCGTCAATTGTCCAGCTAATGGAGCAATGATCAATAATACTGTAATCTGCTCCTGTTAAACCCATTCCGTCATAAGTTGGACCGCCGCCCACACGAACACGAATATTTTGAACAATAGCATCATTTCCGGTAACGCCAAACGGAGCCGAGCGAATACAGATTCCTTTTCCCGGAGCGGTTTGTCCCGCCACGGTTACATAAGGCTGACTTAACACCAAACGGGAGTTCAGCTGAATAATGCCCGAAGTATTAAAGACAATGGTTCTTGGTCCAATATCATTTGTTACAGCTTCGCGAAAACTTCCCGGACCGCTGTCATTTAAATTCGTAACGACGACTACTTTTCCGCCTCGTCCGCCACGGGCAAAACGGCCATAACCTTCGGCTTCAGGAAAGGCGAGCTGAGCTGGACGAAAACGCCAAATGTTTCCTTTTTCTACTGCATTGCCGGTCAATACTTCATCAACTCGCCAGTAATAAGTTGTTCCGGTATATAATCCGTTTATTTGGTATGATGTATTGGCTTTGATCTGGTTTCCTTTAAATTCGGGTGATGTAGTTGTAGCTGCTTCTACAGCAGCAGCATTTGTTCCAAAATAAATATTATGCGATAATGCGTTTGTTGCAGAAGTCCATGTTATTAATTTTCCGCCTGAAGTTAATTCTACATGCTCATCATTGTGTTTTGGAGCAGGATTGGTTGCCTGATGAAAGATGTTGGGAGTATTTAATTCAAAGCCGTTAAGTATAAAGTTTTTTATATTTTCGGTTCCGGATGTTTCGGCAGCAAACAGCAAGACTACATCAGTATTAGCAACGGCCTGAAATTTTAAATAAGTTGATTTGGCATCGGCTGTTGTGGTAGCTCTTACACTCGGAATTAAATTGTCAACCACTAAATTGCCATTGATAAAAATATCAATCGGACTAAAATTATTTCCAACAGGGCTATCTACAGCATTAAAAAAAGCGAGTAAAGTATGTTCACCCGCGGCTAATCCTGTTATTTTAAGTTCTATTTGCGCGCCAAGGTTTGCTGTTGTACCTTTTACAGTAAGTCCGTCACAAACTAATCTTGCATAATAAGGAGATTGTATTCCGGCTTTGTACCAGTTGGTTCCTAATGCATCTCCTTTGTCGCCAACCCTTGTTACAGTAAAGTTTACGCCGTTTTCAGTATAAGTGCTAGTGTTGCCTGATGCGATTACCCAAGAGGTATAATCGGGATCATTTACTTCGGCTTTGGGTCTTCCTGATTGGTCAAAATCGATTTTGACTACCGGGTTTTGGGCAAAAAGAGTGCTGATTGACATTGTAAAGCAGGCGAGTGCCATTACACATTGTAATTTTAAGGTAATTTTCGACATTTTGATACTTTTTTGGTTAGTTAGTTAAAGTGAAATCTGAATGTTATAATTACTCGTAAAGCTTTTATTTAAGATGAAACAAACGTTTTCAGTCTGTTATTTGTGACATTGTTAAATTCAACTTTTTGGTTATGAGTAATGTAAAGATTGAGAATACTCAAAATAAAACTATCCTGCACCATCCTGTAGAGATGGTTATTCTGTAAAAAAATGACGGTATTTTTTTGGTAAATATAATTTATATCTTAAAATTTTAAGATTTTTCCGTAGCGATCATTTATTGAGTAAATAGTGTAACACCAATATCAGAAAAGAATTTTTTAACACGGAATTACTAAAAAAAGAATTATTGCTTTTTGATGAAAATAAAAAAAGGGCAGAAGTGTATGAGAAGAAAAGATGTTTTTAGAAAAAGATGAACTACTGAGGTTTTTCTTCTTTTTTGAATAAAAATCCGAGCCCCATATTTTTAAGCATTTTCTTTTCGAAATTCCAAAAGAAGCGTAATTGCCCAAAAAGAGCTCCAATAGCAACCAATAAAACCTGATAAATAGGAAAAATAATCAACAATCGAATTAAAGTAAACCAGCCTCCAAAATCTTCTTTGGTAATGCCCAGCCATACACAAAACGGTTTAGACAACCATGCAGATGCCGATCCTGTGATGGCAAAAACAATAAGTATGGTAATGGCTTGTACATTTGAGGTAATGCCCCAACGTTTCTTTAATCTGTTCATTCTTTATTTATAACGATTACAAATATAAGAACATTATCTTATAGGAACATAGCCCGCGAGCTTTTGTTTGTATGTATTTTGAAAATAAATCATATAATTATAAATTAAATAATTTACTTCATATCCGTAATGAATCTCCGGGCGATAATCTATGGTCATCTCATACAAATTCGGGTTATAACGTTGTGGTTGCAAAACACGATTATTCCATTCTGTAACGTACAAATAGTTTTTGTTTTCAAGATAAGACAGCGAATAGTAATTCCGCGGAAGCGCAGTTGAAGCCAGCCAGGTACTAAAACCATTGTCAATAATAATAACTTCATATTCTAAAGAATCATTAGCGATCCGTACAGTGTCATTTACGGCAACTTTTGGAGCAGGTACACTATTTGGTGCAATGCTGTTTTTAGAAGCAGTAGAGCAGGCAATTATGGTAAACAAAAGAATTAATATGTACAGGTATTTTTTCATGGCATTTGTTTCAGGCTTAAATTTACAAATAAGTGAGGGAAAATTTTTGTTATTTAACTTTTGTATAAGAGGTTCAAAGATTCAAAGTTGCAAAGGCTCAGAGGTGTTTTTATTGAAAAAGCCGTTTTGCTTTTGGCAAAACAGCTTTTTCAATGTTATCTTTTAAACCTATGTTCCTTTACAACTTTGAATCTTAAAAGGTTTTATTTACTTCCAAACAATTTTCCTATAAATCCGGCTATTCCGCCCTTGCTTTTGGTAACAACAAGAACATCGGCTACATCAACTTTCCCGTCATTATTTTGGTCTAAGCCAAATTGCATTCCGTATTTGTTAATTGTATCCATTATTCCCGAAGCTTGCCCGCTATTTCCTGAAATAGCAGAGATGATATCTGAAATTTGAAAACTACTGTCATTAGGATCTTTAGCTTTATTTACCAAAGAATTTAAAACTTGTGGTATCATACTGGAAGCCACACCTGAAGAATCCGAGCTGCTTAGGCCAAATTTTTCACCAAGATTTCCTGATAACTGTTGAGTTAACTGCTGCACAACAGGATTAGAACTATCAATAGGGCTATTGCCGTTAAACAATCCGGCTAGTTGTTCTCCTTTGCCCTCTGAAACTAATTTTTGCAATCCTGCAAATATAGAACTACTAGCTTCGTTAATCACGCCATCATTATGCTCATTCGGTACGGCACTATTATTTACAACAGCGTCTCCTCCGTATTGCTTTACTAATTGTGTTAATTGTTCAAACATAATTTAAAGAATTTAGATTAGAACTCAAATTTAGTCAAAAAAAGAAAGGGATGAATTAAATAGTGTTAATAAAACCTCTCTAAACGATTTAATTATAATTAATTATCGCAATAAATTTAGAAAATTATTCAAAAGTTTATTGGCATGGTTTTTAGATTAAAGTCAATGTTGGGGTTTGGTATTTGGTGCTTTTACTTTGCACCAGGTAGTTATATCTTCAGGATTAAATCCGGGGCAATCAGGGATATTCTTTTTAGGAAAAAATAAAACATCATTAGTAAATGTACTTAGGTTGAAATAATAATTGGTAAAATCTTCGCCATATCTCCATACATCACTTGAGCCATCATTTTGAACGGTTTCACTAAAAGTGAAAATTGATGATTGTTTCGGAATAAAATATTCTTTCTCGATAGCAAGCATGAATATATTTCCAAATATAGAAGTGCAGAATAAAACAATTACAGCAGTAAATAGAATAAAAAGAATAATCTGCTTATGGCCGGAACTTTTTTTATCCGTTTTCATATTATAGTTTAGTTATGCGTCAAAAACATAAAAAAGAAAGGGATTTACTACGGCTAAGCAGTAAATCCCTTTAATTGATTTTAATCTATTTTTAATTAGCTCAACAAAGTAATGATTTGTGAGGCTAATTCAGTACCAATTCTGTCTTGTGCTTCTCCAGTTGCAGCTCCAATATGTGGAGTTAACGAGATTTTAGAGTGCATTAAAATGGCCATTTCCGGTTTTGGTTCGCTTTCAAAAACATCTAAACCTGCAAAAGCCACTTTTCCTGAATCTAAAGCTTTTACTAAAGCCACTTCATCAATCACACCACCACGGGCACAGTTTACAATTCCAACACCATCTTTCATGATAGCAAGTTCTTTTTCACCAATAATGTATCCATCCTGAGCAGGAACGTGTAAAGTAATGAAATCAGCTTCTTTAAATAATGATTCTAATGATTGAGAAACAATGGTAGTCGTAATAGATTGTCCGTCGAAAAATTCAACTTTTACATCTACCTGCGGAATAAAACTATCAGCAGCAATAACTTTCATGCCTAAACCAAGTGCCATTTTTGCAGTAGCTTGTCCGATACGTCCAATACCAACAATTCCAAGAGTTTTTCCTCTTAATTCAACTCCATTTGCGTATGCTTTTTTCAAACCATCAAAGTTCGAATCACCTTCAAGAGGCATATTTCTGTTAGAATCATGCAAGAAACGAACACCAGAAAATAAGTGCCCAAATACCAATTCAGCAACAGATTCTGATGATGAAGCCGGCGTATTAATTACATGAATCCCTTTGCTTTTTGCATAATCAACATCAATATTGTCCATACCAACACCACCACGACCAATAATTTTAAGTCCCGGACAAGCATCAATAATATCTTTACGAACTTTTGTTGCAGAACGAACTAAAACTACGTCTACATTATTTTCGTTTACAAAATTAGCAACTTGTTCCTGAGCTACTTTTGTAGTTATAACTTCAAATCCGCCTTTTTCTAAGGCTAGAATTCCACTTTTAGAAATTCCGTCATTAGCTAATACTTTCATTGTGTTTATTTTGTTTATTTGTTTAACTTTTTAATCGTAAAGATTATTTGATAAACAGATATTATAATTTTTTCTTTTTTTGATTTAGGAGCTAATCCCGCTATCCGTTCCAATCTTTTATGCCGAACCCCGGCACAAAAGGATTTCCACTTCTATCGGGGCTAGGTATCCAGTATTCAATTGATGTTTTGTGTATACCGATAATCCGATTAAACTTTACTTTCAAGTGCTTTCATTACATCTACCAATACCTGAACACTTTCGATAGGCATAGCATTGTAAATAGAAGCTCTGTAACCACCCACAGAACGGTGTCCTGGCAATCCTGAAATTCCTGCAGCTTTCCATAAAGCGTCAAAATTTTCTGTATGCTCCGGATTGTTCAGCAAGAAAGTAACATTCATTTTAGAGCGATCTTCTACTGCAGCAGCACCTTTAAATAATGGGTTTCTGTCGATTTCAGCGTATAATAATTCAGCTTTTGCGTTGTTTAATTTTTCAACAGCAGCAATTCCGCCTTTTTCTTTGATCCATTGTAAAGTTAATAACGAAACATATACGGCAAAAACAGGAGGAGTATTGTACATACTTTCTGCTTTAATATGTTTTGCATAGTCTAACATACTAGGAATCGTTCTTCCGCTTTTCTCTAAGATTTCTTCTTTAACCACTACCAAAGTAGTTCCCGCAGGTCCCATATTTTTTTGAGCTCCGGCATAGATCAAATCAAATTTCGAGAAATCCAGTTCGCGTGAAAAAATATCAGAACTCATATCGCAAACAACTGGAATGTTCGTCGATGGAAATTCCTTCATTTGAGTTCCGAAAATGGTATTATTGCTGGTACAGTGAAAATAATCAGCATCACTTGGTATAGTGTATCCTTTAGGGATATGGTTGTAATTTTCTTCTTTTGAAGAAGCTACCACAACAGTTTCTCCAAAATATTTTGCTTCTTTTATTGCAGCAGTAGCCCAGGTTCCTGAGTCTAAATAAGCTGCTTTTCCGTTTTCTTTCATCAGGTTGTACGGAGCCATTAAGAAAGCTGTACTTGCACCACCTTGTAAAAACAGGGCTTGATATCCTTTTCCCTGAAGTCCTAATAATTCTAAAGCAAGGGATCGCGCTTCTTCCATAACAGCAACGAAATCTTTGCTTCGGTGTGAAATTTCCAGAATCGAAAGTCCTGAATCATTAAAATTTAAAATTGCTTTTGATGCCTTCTCAAAAACTTCCTGAGGTAAAATACTTGGTCCTGCGCTGTAGTTGTGTTTTTTCATGGTTGTTGTTAATAGTCGAAAATTTTAAAGACGCAAATTTCGGCAATAGGAGCTGAAAAAGCGATAAATAATTCGAAATAATTAAACATATTTTTACTTTGTTGTTAACAAAAACGTTATAGTATCAACGTTATCTGCGTAATCCCACAATTGAGGATTTTGGGTTTGCCCGAACGAGATGCTGTTTGGGATCAAATCCTTGCTAACAATGCACTGAATTTGTTCTGCATCAGCCTCAAGACGGCTTTGCAAATCTTCAATATTTTCGTAAAACTCATAAAAAACACTCGAAATAGGAGAGGCATAGCTAGGATCTTCTTTTAAAGTCAAAAATCCATTATCCAGTAATTTGAAATTACTCATTAAAAATACGGCTTTGTTGTAATCGTAATTATTAGCGTATTTTTCATAATGAATAACATTCTGATATTTAAAAATGGCCTGAAAAAAAGCATCAAACGAATAGCCTTTCGGAACAAAAAGCTTCGAGACATTACGGCATCCTAAGCCAAAATATCTAAAAATATCTTCGCCTAAAGCTTCTAATTCTTCATGTGTTTCTTTTCCGTTTAAAACAGCCACTGAGTTTCTGTTTTTTCGAATGATTGAAGGTTTGTCTTTAAAGTAGTATTCAAAATAGCGGGAAGTATTATTGCTTCCGGTAGCAATTACAGTATCAAAATTTTCAAGTTTGCCTTCTGCAAAAGTGATTTTTTTCTGCAGGCTTTCATCAGAAGCAATTAAATATTTGGCTAAAAACGGCAGTAAATGCTGATCATTTGATGAGGTTTTAATCAGGGCTTTATTTCCGGTAATTAAAACCGATAAGAAATCATGAAAACCAACCAACGGAATATTTCCGGCTAAAATTAAAGCAACAGTTTTTTCATTTTGAGCGTTATCAAAATTATATTGCGAGATCCATTGAGAAATATTTTCTTCTGTTAAAGCATCTGCCCAGGATTTTATGGCAAAACGAACCTGTTCTGGTGTGTACCAGCCATTATGAGATTGTGATAAATGAATTAGTTTTTCAAAATCTTCAAAAAAGACTTCATTGTGTAAAACGTTAGATTTTTTTACAGATTCCTCTTGAGAAAACTGACTTAAAAAATTTCCTAATTCAACAAAAACACTTTTTTTTGTTTCTAATGTCATAATGTTTGTTTATGAATTGTTTTGATTGTAATTTTGCACAAAAATAAGGATAAATAAGTCGAAAGTCAAAAGTCATCAGGTCAAAGTGCAGTGAATGTCTTTTTTTTGATTTTTTTGGCTTTATAACTTTGAGACTTTTAACTTTAAGACTAAAAAACAATGGCAATAATTATAACTGACGAATGCATAAACTGTGGAGCCTGTGAACCAGAGTGCCCAAATACAGCAATTTATGAAGGAGCTGATGACTGGAGATATAAAGACGGAACTAGTCTTTCCGGAAAAATAATTTTACCTGACGGAACAGAAGTTGATGCAGATGATGCTCAAACCCCAATTTCTGACGAAGTGTATTATATTGTTCCTGGAAAATGTACCGAATGTAAAGGTTTCCATGATGAGCCTCAATGTGCTGCTGTTTGTCCTGTTGATTGTTGCGTGCCAGACGATAATCATGTAGAAGATGAAGAAACCTTGTTGAAAAGACAGGCATTTTTGCATGGTAACGAATAAAATTTAATTATATTATATAAAAATCCTGAGTTAGCGCTCAGGATTTTTTTTTGCATGGCTTTTTTTACATAAATCTTAGTTTGTTGATTTTTAATGTTTTGCTTGAGAGGAGGTGATTTATTAACAAAAAATTAATACTTTAGTTGAAAATTTAATAACGCCTATGAAAAAATTACTACTTTTATTTGTCGTTTTATTTACTATAAATGTTTTTGCTCAAAATCAGGAATATTCAATTATTGTAAAAGATATAGAAACTCAATTGCCTGTAGAAGATGCGATGGTTGTTATTTTAAAAACAAAACAAATTCTATCCAGCAATAGAGACGGTAAAGTTACTTTTTTGTTAACCGGAGCTTCGAATGTTCAGGTTTCTGAGGCAAATTATGAAAGTTTAACCATCAGATGGGCATCCTTAAAAGGAAATAATTTTGTTGTTTACCTGAGTAATAAAAATACCAAACTCGACGAAATTGTTTTATCGAAGCAATCTCCTCAAAAAGTACTTCAGAAAGTAGTATCCAATTCAGTACATAAATTAGCGTCTTCACACAGATTAAAGGTGTATGTAAGAGAATTTTTTAAGCTGGACAATAAATATTCTTATTATAATGACGGACTTGTAAATTTTCAGTTTACCGGAAATGATAAAAAAACATCTACAACACTTTTGGTTGAGCAAAACAGATCCTACGGATTATTAGAAACAGATGTGAGTACTGATTTGAGAGGATATGACTTGAATAATATTATGCAGAACTATTACGATTTAAAATATTTTGATCCCGTTTTAAATCCAAAAGCCAAAAAAAAATATGACTTCATTATCAGAGGACATCCTAATAACAAGAACTATTATGTAATGTATATTAGACCTTTGGATAAAGCCAAAGAAGCGGTAGACAATTTTGAAATTGTATACGATCCGGAAAACAAGCTTATAATAGAATTTAAAATCGATATAACGCCGGCAAATCTGGACAAGATTATAGAAAAAACAAAGGTTAATTCTAAAAATATTACCAAGTCATTTGTAGATGTAAATTACAGGAAAGACGGTGAGGATTATTATTTACTGAGTTCAAACGAAGAAATAGCGTATAATCTTATTTTAAAAGAGCAAATAAAGAACATTCATGTTCGCAGCAGTTTTGTCACAACAAATTTTAACCGCCAAAAATTTACTTATAAAGAAGCAGATGTTTTTAAAGAGAAATCTCTTTTTAATAAAAAGAATAAAATTTTAACCCATTATTGGGATATTTCAGGATTTACTGCAACAGATGAAGAAAAGGCAATTGTAAGTTCGTTAGAATTTAAAATCTAATCAGCGTTTATAAAGTATAAAAAAAATCCTGAATTCGGATTCAGGATTTTTTATTATTGGTCAGGCAGAGCAAAGTCGAAGCCACGCTTAGATTGTTTTAAGATCTATATTTTCTATTTTTCCGAAAACTAAACTAAGAATTAAAAATTAAATCCAAGTCTGGCATAATAATACGCTCCGCTAAAGCCCATTTGTACAGCATCCCAATATCCACCGGCTTCTGTATTGCCTTGTTCATCTTGTTTAGTTGGGTAAACATTAAACAAGTTGTTGCTTCCAATGCTTAATTTAAAATTCTTGCTTAGTTTGTAGCCAAGTGTTAAATCAGTAATTAATCTGGCATTGTAAACATCATCTTCATCAGCATAATCTACCAGAACTACTTTGCTGAAACGGGTAAAAGCTAAACCAGCATCGAATTTATTTTTGGAATAATTCAGGTTTAGGCCAAATTTGTTTTTTGGTGCAGATGCCAGTAAAAAGGCTTTTTCACGTTTTCCGAAGAAAGTATCAGCATCTAAAGAACCGTTTTTTACCTGATCGATCTTCATATCATTAATATTACCTACTAAAGTAGCGCCAAGCTGACCGAAGCCAAATTTTTTCTTCCATGAAAAAACCAAATCCAAACCATGAGTGCTGGTATCAACACCATTAGCAAAAAACTGAGCTTCAGAAACACCAAGATTTAAAGCACTGGCATCAAAATATCCTGTTAAAACAATACGATCTTTTACCTTAATATAATAACCATCTACCGTTGCAGTAAAATCTCCAAAAGTTGCTGTTAATCCTAACGAGGCATTTACTGCTTTCTCTTCGTTTAGCTTATCAATTCCAAAAGCCTTTGTAACAGGACTGTCGTTTGGGGCCAGTAAAACCTCGGTCGCACCACTGGCATTGAAATTAGTAAAACGTAAATTATAGTAAATTTGAGCCAATGATGGTGCACGGAAACCTGTACTTACTGATCCTCTTAAGTTGATATGGTCAGTAAGTTTTAACCTTGAAGCCAGCTTACCATTTAGCGTACTTCCAAAATCACTGTAATTTTCAAAACGAACCGCTCCACTAATCATTAAAGCCTCAGTAATATCAAGTTCTGCATCTGTATAAAGAGAAAAGTTGGTACGGCTCTTATTTACTATGTTCGCCGGGCTATATCCCGGAAAACCCTGAGAACTTCCGGGTCTTGCAATAGTAGGCGAAGAATTTGGATCGGAGGGATTATAATCAGGATTAGGAATCGTAGGTGCACTTTGGGTTGTTGGATCGGTAATTGGCTTTCCGTTAGTATCGTAAGTAGTATAAGAACCTTCTTCTCCGGCAAAAATTTCAAACTTTTCTACTCTAAACTCAGATCCAAAAGCAATATTTAAACCTTTTAAAACTTCGCCATAGTTTTTAGAAACATCAAAATTAGTCGTGTTTTGCAATAAACTATGCCCGCCTGCATCAAACTCTCTTGGCGATTTATCTAGTAAAGAAGCATTTAGTGTTCCTTTAATATTATAATGGAATTTATTTTTGCCAAAAGTATTGCTTAAATCCATTTTCCATCCACCAGAAGTTTCAGTTCTAATTCCCGCAGCAATCGAATTATCATTAATTTTTGATGTTATTCTTGGTGTATATCCGCCAGGATAAATAGATTCAACCACTCTTTCGCCATCGTTTCGGGTAAAAGCATACGCATCGGTATTTCTGTAACTGCTTCCGCCAAAAGCATAAAATTCGGTTTTATCTGCGATTGGAATGGCAAGATTTCCAAAGAAATTCAAACCTTTAATTTGAGCGTCGCCAAAACCTTTTCTAAAATCATAAGATGGTCTTAAAGTTTTGTCTTTATTGATAAATTCACCCGTAAAGTTAACAAAACCGCCTTTTGTACCCAATGCAACTCCGTAATTAGCAGCCACTTTTACAGATTGCCCATCAAAAGATTTGTCTTTACCATAAGAATTTCCATTGCCTTTTTGATCCAGCCTAAAGCCTTTTGTATTAGGAGTTCCTGGTAAAAAATCCCCTTTTGCATCGGTATTATAAGCACCATAGGTTACTGCTCCGGTAAGTTCGTTTACATTGTCGTTTGTTACAATATTAATAACTCCGGCAATAGCATCAGAACCGTATTGAGCTGCAGCACCATCGCGCAAAATTTCGATTCTTTTAATAGATGCAGCAGGAATTGCGTTCAAATCAGTTCCGGTATTTCCACGTCCGCGAGTTCCAAATAAGTTAATAAGCGACGATTGGTGTCTTCTTTTTCCATTAATCAAAACCAAAGTCTGATCCGGGCCTAAACCTCTCAGCGATGCAGGATCTACGTGGTCAGCTCCGTCAGAACCGGATTGTTTATTAGCATTAAATGAAGGTGCAACATATTGCAACAATTCATTAATTTCCAGTTTTCCGCTTTGGGTAGTAACATCTTTTACATTGATTACATCAATAGGAACTGCCGAATTTACAACGGTTCTTTTTGCATTTCTGGACCCCACTACCACAACATCATTTAAAACCTGACCGCCACTTTCATCTAAAATTACCTCGATTTTATCGCCAGTAACCTTTTTTTCGATGTTAGAAAATCCAACATAACTAAAGATTAATGTGGCGCCTTCTTTAATTTTTATGCGATAACTTCCTTCAAAATCAGTCGATGTGCCATTGTTAGTTCCTTTTTCCAGAACGTTAACTCCCGGCAAAGGCGCACCCGATTTGTCTTTTACAACTCCTGAAATTTCTTTTTGAGCAAAAAGAAACATCGTATTTAGTAGAAATAAAAATAATGCAATTTTCTTCATGGTTAATTGAGTTTTGGTTTGTTATTTTGTTTTGATGTATGATAAAAGTACTGTTTTTTAACAAAATTATAACAAAAAGTTTGTTTTTTTTAAAGAAGATATTTTAAAATGCATTAATCGTCATTTTTACTTCGGTTAAGAGCTATTAAATCTTATATTTGCAAAATTTTAAAGCCAAAAAATATCATTTTGGCAGAAATAAAATAGTAAGACATAAAAATTATATATCATTAAGCCAGGCTTTTAATATTTAAAGCCCAGTATTAATGAAGACCTGAAAAAAATCAGGATCAAATAAAAACAAACAGAAACAACAGATGAAAGCAGGAATTGTAGGATTACCAAATGTTGGAAAATCAACATTATTTAATTGTTTATCTAATGCAAAAGCGCAAAGTGCCAACTTTCCATTTTGTACAATTGAGCCTAATATTGGAGTTGTAAACGTTCCGGATCCAAGAATCAACAAATTAGAAGAGTTGGTAAAACCAGAGCGCGTACAAATGGCAACCGTTGATATTGTTGATATCGCAGGTTTAGTAAAAGGAGCAAGCAAAGGTGAGGGGCTTGGAAACCAGTTTTTAGGAAACATTAGAGAATGTAATGCTATTATTCACGTTTTACGCTGTTTTGATAACGATAATATTGTTCACGTTGACGGAAACGTAAACCCAATTCGTGACAAAGAAACAATTGATATCGAACTACAATTAAAAGACTTAGAAACGATCGAAAAACGTTTAGAAAAAGTAAAACGTGCTGCAAAAACTGGAAATAAAGAAGCTCAGGCCGAAGAAGCTTTATTAAACAGAATCAGAGAAGCGTTATTGCAGGCAAAATCTGCAAGAACCATCGTTCCTCAAAATAACGATGAAGAAGTTCTAATGGAAGGTTTTCAATTAATTACAGCAAAACCAGTTCTATACGTTTGTAACGTTGACGAAAGTTCTGCAGTAAACGGAAATAAATATGTAGATCAGGTTCGCGAATTAGTAAAAGACGAAGATGCAGAGGTTATCATTCTTTCAGTAGGAGCAGAGGCAGATATCACCGAATTAGAAAGCTACGAAGAACGTCAGGTTTTCCTTGAAGATATGGGATTAACTGAGCCGGGAGCTTCTGTTTTAATTCGTGCAGCTTACAAATTGTTAAAACAACAAACCTATTTTACTGCAGGTGTAAAAGAAGTTCGTGCCTGGACCATCAATATTGGAGCAACAGCACCACAGGCAGCCGGAGTTATCCATACTGATTTCGAAAAAGGATTCATCCGTGCAGAAGTTATCTCATACGAAGATTACGTTCAGTATGGTTCTGAAGCAAAAGCAAAAGAAGCAGGAAAATTCAAAGTCGAAGGAAAAGAATATGTTGTAAAAGATGGTGATGTAATGCATTTCCGTTTTAACGTTTAATTTTTAGAAAATAGAATAAAGAATCAAGAAAATAGAGAGAACTGCTGGAGAAATTCAGCAGTTTTTTTATGTCTAAATCATAAGTTTCATATTGTCAGGCTAAGCGAAGCCGAAACCCTTCTCCGTATTGTTTTTTAAGTACCCAATCCAGCTTTACACGTCAAGATTTTTCCTGGATTTATTTTTTTGTATGACATAAAAAGAGCTTCCTCCGGTCGCTTTTTTATCGCCACAAAAAATATAAATCCATAAAAAATGCTTTCTGTTTCAATCTGGGGTATTTAGTCCGGACATGGTAAAAATGTAAGATTTGACTAAAAAACGAGAATTCTCTTTTTTGTATAAATTCTTAAATTTGAATGAATATCCAAAAAACAGAACTATTGTGAAAGTTAAAAATATATTCTTCAAATCATGGTTTCTGCTCAAGAACACCTTTTTAGAGTTTAATGACGATAATGCTATTAAACTCAGCGCTGCGTTATCCTATTATACCATATTTGCCTTGCCGCCATTATTGATTATCATTATCACCATTTGCGGCTTTTTCTTTGGTGAAGATGCCGTTACAGGACAATTGTACGGACAAATTAACGGATTAGTGGGGAACGGAGCTGCAACTCAGATTCAGGAAGCGATAAAAAATGTACAATTATCCGGAGAGAATGTTTTTGCGACTGTATTTGGAATCGCAATGCTGTTAATTGGAGCATCGGGAGTTTTTGCCGAAATTCAAAGTTCTATTAACTTTATTTGGGGGCTGAGAGCAAAACCGGATAAAGGAATTAAGAAATTCATTCAAAATCGGTTAATGTCGTTTTCTATGATTGCTTCAGTTGGTTTCTTAATGCTGGTCAGTCTTTTTATAAGTACTACATTAGATTTAATGAGTGCCCGTTTAAAAGTATATTTTCCTGAAAGTACCGTTTATTTATTTTATGTAGTCAATATTGTTATCGTACTAGCAAGTATTACCCTTCTCTTTGCTATCATTTTCAGAACATTACCCGATGGAAAAATAAGATGGAAAGACGCTTTTATCGGATCAGTAGTAACTGCAATATTGTTTATGATTGGTAAATTTGCCATAGGGTTTTATTTAGGAAGTTCAACAGTTGCCTCAGTATACGGTGCGGCTGGTTCTGTAATTATTATTCTCGTTTGGGTGTATTATTCGGCAATAATTCTGTATTTTGGAGCAGAATTTACCAAAGTATATGCAAAATCTTATGGAGGTAAAATTTATCCCAATGAATACTCGGTAGAAATACAAAAAGAAATTTTTGAAATTAAAACCAAATAAAATTTTAACCATACAAGTATTTTAAGGCGTTAAAGGTTTTGTCTGAATAAATGAACAGAATTGTATCTTTGTGATGAAGTAAGAGAATTTAAGTACGTATTTTTAAATAAACTTTTGTAAATTAAATAGTTAGAAATATATAAAAAAACACCTTTATGAAAATTATAGCCTTTGGAGGAAGTAATAGCAGGCAGTCTATCAACAAACATTTAGCAACTTATGCAGCCAGTTTATTCGAAAATGCAGAAGTTGAGGTGTTGGATCTAAATGATTTTGCGATGCCTTTGTTTAGTGTTGATTTAGAAAAAGAAATCGGTCAGCATGAACTTGCAAAAGCATTTCTGGCTAAAATTGCAAGTGCAGACATTCTCGTTATTTCTCTGGCTGAAAATAACGGAAATTATTCGGCAGCCTTCAAAAATCTTTTCGATTGGAGTTCAAGAATAATGAAAGAAGTGTTTCAGCAAAAACCAACGTTATTATTGGCTACTTCACCAGGATCAAGGGGCGGGGCATCGGTTTTAGAAATTGCCAATAATGCTTTACCAAGATATGGAGCTCAAATCAAAGCTGCTTTTTCATTACCTGCCTTCAATGCTAATTTTAATTTAGAAGAAAATAAAATCTCAAATAAAGAGTTAGATAAAGAATTACAAGACATTATTAAAGCTTCTTTCTAATTCGATGAAAATACAAAAGTTCATAATTCTATTTCTTTTCCTGAATACCATTTTCCTGCATTCGTCCTACGCTCAAAAATACAATGAAGTTGACAGGATTGTTGCCAAATACCCAAAAAGTTTTAATACCCCGGAAAAATTAGCAGACCAGATCAAAAGTGACTTTTCTAATCATTATGACAGAGCAAGAGCCATTTATGACTGGATTGCCTTTAATATAAAATATGATTACACTACTTTTTTAAATCCGCCAAGAACACAAGGATTTAGTTATTCGACAGAGGCTGAAAAGCAAAGAAAAATTCAGCAGCTGAATGATAAACTCATTCAAAAAACATTTGATTCTCAAAAAGCAGTCTGCGAAGGTTTTACAGCTTTGTACCAGCATTTAGCAGAATTAACGGGTTTAAAATCAGAAATAATCCGTGGAGATTCAAAAATAAGATTAGCCGACATTGGCAGAAAAAAAAACTATTCTAATCATGCATGGAATATAGTTTTGATTGATAAAAAGTGGATATTAGTAGACGTTACCTGGGGACAAGGCTATTACGATAGCAGTAAAGGCAGAATGGTGAACGACTTTACACCGGTTTATTTTGACACAGATCCGGATTATTTTTTTGCCAAACATTTTCCTGATTCCGGTTCTTATTTAGGAAACAGATTAAGCAAAGAAGATTTTCTTAACGGACCTTTAATCTACAATAAAACAATCGAAGGCGATTACAAAATAAAATCACCTGATACCGGAATTATTGAAGCAAAACACGGTGATAAAATAACTTTTGAAATCAAAAATGTTTCAAAGTCTGATGTTATTTTTTATCTCAATAGAAAAAATCAGGCTGTAAAAATTCAAAATGCCAAGGAAAAACGCGGAGGTCTTGAGTTTCAGATTATGTATGATAAAACTATAGGCGATTATATCACGATTTATCTGGATACGGCCAGTATTGTTTCTTTTAAAATTGTTTCAAAATAAATGAATCAGAATCTTTATTTAAAAGCTTTTTTTGGTTTTCCTGATTTGCCGTATCTTTAACCATTAAGAATATTATAGTAAACCTGAATATGGAAACAACTTTTCTGAAATCAATTTTAGATAATGATTTCTATAAATTTACGATGCAGCATGCCGTAATAAAGCTTTTTCCAAAAGCAAAAGTGCGTTATGGTTTTATAAACAGAGGAAAACATATTTTTCCGTCCGGCTTTGCTGATTTACTTCGACGATCAGTAGATGCTATGGCAGATTTGCGACTCACTAAAAGCGAAAAACAATATTTGGCTAAATATTGTCCTTATCTTGATCCTACTTATCTGGATTTTTTGCAAGGATATAATTTTGACCCGTCTGAAGTTGAAATTACACAGCAAGGTTCAGAAATAAAAGTTACAATTGAAGGTTTTTGGTATCGCACTATTTTATGGGAAGTGCCTTTAATGGCCTTAATTTCGGAACTATTTTACAAGTCAAATCATTTAATTCGTTTAAACGATGAGGCAATAAAAACATTGACTAAAAACAAAATCGACAATTATAACGCATTAGGCGTTTCGATTCTGGAATTTGGTACAAGGCGTCGTCATTCTTACGATGTACATGTCCTGATAAATGAAACATTGCGTGCTTTTGGTTCAGAAAGCTTTATAGGAACTAGTAATGTGCATTTTGCAATGGTCAATAATATCCGTCCGTTAGGTACACATGCTCATGAATGGTTTATGTTTCATGCGGCACAATACGGCTTTAAAATGGCTAATTTAATTAGTCTGGAACACTGGACACAGGTTTATGGAGGTGATCTCGGAATCGCCTTAACAGATACCTACACAACAGATGTTTTTTTTGAACAATTTGATAAAAAATATTCTAAACTTTTTGATGGGGTTCGTCATGACAGTGGCGATTCAATTGAGTTTGCGCAAAAAGTAATTTCGCACTATACAAAAATGGGAATTGACCCAAAATCGAAAGTGATCGTTTTTTCTGATTCATTAAATTATGATAAGGTAAAAGCCATAACTGATTTTTGTAAAGATAAGATTAAAATGTCATTTGGTATTGGTACAAACTTTACCAATGATGTGGGGTTACCCTCTATGAATATGGTGGTCAAATTAACAGAAGTGAAGCTTGATAATACACATTGGCAGGGAGTTGTAAAACTTTCAGACGAAAAAAATAAAAATACCGGAACCCCCCAAATGATCGCTTTGGCAAAAGAGGTATTGGGAATTCAATAGTATTTTTTTGTTTCAAGTCTGATTTTTTATATTTTTAGTGCCCGTATTATTTTAAAATCAATTTAAATAGAATTTAAAGCTGTTTTTATTGATAACTTTAAAATAATACGCTTTCATTTTTTACCGATAAATGGTACATTAGCCAAAAATCCAATTTACTTTATGCTAGAGCAAAATCAATATACCGAAGATAATATTCGATCACTCGATTGGAAAGAACATATCCGTATGCGTCCCGGAATGTATATCGGGAAATTGGGAGACGGATCTTCGCCGGATGATGGTATTTATATCCTTTTAAAAGAGGTTTTAGATAACTGTATCGATGAGTTTGTAATGGGCTCAGGAAAAACTATTGAAGTAACGATAAAAGATAAAACGGTTTCTGTTCGTGATTACGGACGCGGAATTCCGTTAGGAAAAGTAGTTGATGTAGTTTCGAAAATGAATACCGGAGGAAAGTACGACTCTAAAGCTTTCCAGAAGTCAGTTGGTCTGAACGGTGTCGGAACAAAAGCAGTAAATGCACTTTCAAATTATTTCAGAGTAGAATCTGTTCGTGATGAAAAACAAAAAGCGGCTGAATTTTCTGCCGGAAATTTAGTTTCAGAAGAAGATATAATCGAAACAACAAAACGTAAAGGAACAAAAGTAACTTTTACGCCAGATGAATCGATCTTTAAAAATTACAAATTCCGTTTAGAATATGTAATCAAAATGGTTAAAAACTATTGTTACTTAAACAATGGTCTGACCATTATTTTTAATGGCGAAAAATACTATTCAGAAAATGGACTTCGTGATTTATTAGAAGAGACGATTAATGAAGATGATTTAGAATACCCAATTATCCATTTAAAAGAGCATGATATCGAAGTAGCGTTAACACACAGTAAAACGCAATACAGCGAAGAATATCACTCTTTTGTAAACGGTCAGAATACCACACAGGGAGGAACGCACTTGGCAGCTTACAGAGAAGCAATTGTAAAAACAATTCGTGAGTTTTACAATAAAAACTTCGAAGCCTCAGATGTTCGTAAATCCATTGTAAGTGCAATTAGTATTAAGGTAATGGAACCGGTTTTTGAATCGCAGACCAAAACCAAATTAGGATCGACAGATATGGGTTCTGATGACGGAACACCACCAGTTTCTGTACGTACCTTTGTAAACGATTTTATTAAAACCAAATTAGATAATTATTTACACAAGAATCCTACAACAGCAGAAGCGTTATTGCGCAAAATTCTGCAGGCTGAGCGTGAGCGTAAAGAGTTATCAGGAATTAGAAAATTAGCAACAGATCGTGCTAAAAAAGCCAATCTGCACAATAAGAAATTAAGAGACTGCAGAGCGCATCTTCCGGATACCAAAAATCCAAGAAACTTAGAAAGTACGCTCTTTATTACCGAGGGAGATTCGGCTTCAGGATCAATTACCAAATCACGTGATGTAAATACACAAGCTGTTTTTAGTTTGCGTGGTAAGCCTTTGAATTCCTACGGAATGACCAAAAAAATTGTGTATGAAAACGAAGAATTCAATTTGCTGCAAGCGGCTTTAGATATCGAAGACGGACTGGAAAAATTACGATACAACAATATCGTAATCGCAACCGATGCCGATGTCGACGGAATGCACATTCGCTTGCTTTTAATTACGTTTTTTCTGCAATTTTTTCCTGAGTTAATCAAAGAAGGGCATTTATATATCTTACAAACACCACTTTTCAGGGTTCGAAATAAGAAAGAAACCATTTATTGTTATTCTGAAGAAGAAAGAAAAGATGCGATCGAAAAATTAAAACCAAAACCAGAAATCACCCGATTTAAAGGTTTGGGAGAGATTTCGCCGGATGAGTTCAAGAATTTCATCGGAGAAACCATTCGTCTTGACCCAATTATGATGGACAAAAATACCTCGATTGAGCAATTATTGTCTTTCTACATGGGAAAAAATACTCCGGACAGACAAGACTTCATCATCAAGAATTTGAAGGTAGAGTTGGATGCGGTTGAGGCTGATGTTTAGAAAGAAAATAAAACATGAAAACCTCAGTCACTGACTGGGGTTTTTGAGATATAAAATTTTGAGCCACTGACTCGGAATTGGAAAATTAAAAATTCTAGTGTTTAACTGGGAAAATTTAAAAGAATTAAATACAATTGAAAAGTTTAAAAGCAATTTAGTATTTATACTGAAGAATATATATGAAAGACGAAGAAGACGATAACATAATTCCAAACGACGACGAGAATAATTCAGATGAAAACCTGATGGATAATCAGGATGGAGATGACGATGAGATTATCGATGTAGATGCTAAGCATTTTGAAGGACAGCATTTTTACGAAAACCAAGAAGAAGAAGGCGAAGACGTTATTACCAAAGTAACGGGAATGTACAAAGACTGGTTTTTGGATTATGCTTCGTATGTAATTCTGGAACGTGCAGTTCCTGCTATCGAGGACGGATTTAAACCAGTTCAGCGTCGTATTATGCACTCTTTGAAAGAGCTGGATGACGGTCGTTATAACAAAGTTGCCAATGTTGTTGGTCACACCATGCAGTATCACCCACACGGAGATGCGAGTATTGGTGATGCTATGGTACAAATTGGCCAAAAAGATTTATTAATTGACTGTCAGGGGAACTGGGGAAATATATTAACAGGCGATGGAGCAGCAGCTTCTCGTTACATCGAGGCACGTTTGTCTAAATTTGCTTTGGAGGTTTTGTATTCTCCAAAAATTACCGATTGGGGAGTTTCTTACGATGGTCGTCGTGCAGAACCAAACAATCTTCCGGTAAAGTTTCCGTTGTTGTTGGCGCAAGGAGCAGAGGGAATTGCAGTTGGTCTTTCGACTAAAGTGTTACCTCATAACTTCAATGAGTTAATTGATGCTTCGATTAAGATTTTAAAGGGGAAAGCCTTTACATTATATCCTGATTTCATGACACAAGGTATTGCCGATGTGTCAAATTATAATGATGGTCTTCGTGGAGGGCGTGTACGTGTACGTGCCAAAATTGCTCAATTAGACAAGAATACGTTGGTGATTACGCAAATACCGTTTTCGACCAATACAACGACTTTGATTGATAGTATTTTGAAAGCCAATGATAAAGGGAAAATCAAAATCAAAAAAATTGAAGATAACACTGCTGCCGATGTTGAGATTTTAATTCATCTTTTCCCTGGAGTTTCTCCAGACAAAACGATCGACGCTTTGTTTGCTTTTACAGCCTGCGAAACCTCTGTTGCGCCTTTAGGTTGTGTGATCGAGGATAACAAGCCATTGTTTATTGGAGTTTCTGAAATGTTGAAAATTTCAACACACCGAACAGTTGATTTATTACGTCAGGAATTAGAAATTCAGTTAGAAGAATTAAAAAATAAATGGCATTTCTCTACTTTAGAAAAAATCTTCATTCGTGAAGAAATGTATATTGATTTCAAATTATATTCAGATAGAGAATCACTTTACAAATATTTGTACGATAGATTTGAGCCTTTCAAAAAATCATTTGTCAGAGAAATTAATGACGATGATTTACAGCGATTGACTCAGATTCCGATGATTCGTATTACGCGTTTTGACTCTGATAAAGCCGATGATTTTATCGCTAAGTTAGAAGATGAAATGAAAGAGGTGGAGCATAATTTGGAGAATCTTACAGATTTTGCCATTGCATATTTTACTAAATTAAAAGAGAAATACGGAAAAGGCCGTGAACGTCAGACTGAACTTCGTGTTTTTGATAACGTTGAGGCTACAAAAGTAGTTTTACGTAATACAAAATTATACGTAAACCGTGAAGAAGGTTTCGTAGGAACTAGTTTAAAGAAAGACGAATACGTAGGTGATTGTTCTGATATTGATGATGTTATTGTGTTTTTAAGAGATGGAACATTAATGATAACAAAAGTCGATGCCAAAACTTTTATCGGAAAAGATATTATACACGTTGCAGTTTTTGATAAAAGTGATAAACGTACCATTTACAATATGATGTATCGTGATGGTAAATCGGGGCCTTCTTATATCAAACGTTTTAATGTTACCGGAGTTACGCGTGATAAAGCTTATGACTTAACCAATGGTACAAATGGTTCGCAAGTAGTTTATTTTTCGCATAATCCAAATGGAGAAGCTGAGGTAGTTACCATTTTATTACGTCAGATCGGAACCATTAAAAAACTGAAATTTGATATAGATTTTGCTAAACTGGCTATTAAAGGACGTGGTTCAAAAGGAAACCTCGTGACCAAATATCCAATCAAGAAAATCGAACTAAAAGAGAAAGGGATTTCGACTTTATTACCTAGAAAAGTTTGGTTTGATGATACTGTAAAACGTTTAAATGTTGATGGCAGAGGAGAATTATTAGGTGAATTTAAACCAAGTGATAAAATCCTGGTCATTAGCCAGACAGGTAAATTGAAAGTAATTATTCCGGAATTATCTACTCATTTTGAAGAAGATATGATTGTTCTCGAAAAATGGAAGCCTAAGAAACCAATTTCGGCAATTTATTATGATGGAGAAAAAGAGCGATATTTCCTGAAACGTTTCCTTGTAGAAAATGAAGGTAAAGAAGAAAGCTTTATTACCGATCATCCAAATTCGCAATTAGAAATTGTATCAACAGATTATCGTCCGGTGGCACAATTGGTTTTTGCCAAAGTAAAAGGAGTTCAAAAAGAAGATCTGCATATTGATGTAGAAGATTTTATTGCTGTAAAAGGATTTAAAGCCTTAGGTAATCAATTGACAACAGATAAATTAAAACAGGTTAATTTGTTAGAACCGCTGCCTTATGAAGAACCTGTCGAAGAAATTCCTGAAAAACCTGAATTACCGGAAGATGATTCGGTGGAAACAGAATTAGATGATGATGGTCAAATAGGTTTGGTTTTAGACTAGTTATAAACAAAAAAAATCCGCTTCAGAATATTCCGAAGCGGATTTTTTAAATATATATGATAATATTATTTTACCTGGAAAGTAACCCTTCTTACGATTTGACGCGCTTCTTTAGATTTTTTATTTACAGAAGTATCTTCACCGTTAGCAATTACATTCAGTCTTGAAGAATCAATTCCGGCATTTTCAGCTACTTTTTTCACAGCCTCAGCTCTTTTTCTTGACAATTCAGTATTATAGCTTGAGCTTCCAATTTCATCAGCATATCCAATAATGTCAGCAGATTTACCAGGATTGTTTTTCAAGTATTTCACTAAGAAATCAACACCCGATAATGAAGCATTTGTTGGTTTAGAAGAGTTAAAGTCAAAATACACATTCACATATCCTCCGTTGATCAATTCTTCAACAGTATTGTTTGTCGCAGTTGTTTCTGCACCTTTTTTAACATAAGTTTTATCTAAATAGCTTTCTAATTCATCCGGAACACCATTTTGATTGTTATCAATAGATTGTCCTTTAGTATTTACAGCAACTCCGGAAACAGTATTAGGTTCTAAGTCATACAAATCAGCAACACCATCTTTGTCTGTGTCAATAAGATTAGTTTCAATTGTAGTCACTCTGTCTTCTAATTTATTCAGTCTTTCGTTTTCTTCAGAATACCAGTCAGCATGTTTTGTGTTTTTACCTAAGTAAAAAGTCAAACCAACAGATGCATTAAGTAGTACACCATCTAAAGAACCGGTCGTTGTTGTTCCTTGTCCGTCAAAATTATGATTTTGTCTTCCGTTAACAATACCTGTAAGGTCTCCGGTTAAAGCAATTCTATTACTTAATCTAATTTGTCCTGTTAATCCGGCAATTCCATGAGCCATGTAATCTTTTCCATCAAAACCTTTGTCAGAACTTAATTGTGAAACACCAAATCCACCATGCGCCAATAATCCAAAAGTATTTGTCCAGGTTTCGAAGTTTAAAGCTCTGCCCAGGTTAATAACTCCTTGCAAACTTGCTCTGTAATATTTACTGTCGAATTCCGGAGTATCTTTACGTTCCTGAAACTGATCATATCCAACATCCAGTTTTAAACCAAATTTAGGGTTAAACATGTATCTTACACCTAAATCTGCATGAAACGGACTAAGCGATTCTGTAGAATAACCAGGAGTTATTGCTCTAAGAGGTTTGTTAACCCCACCATTTAATTCGATAGACCATTTATTGTATGAAGGTACGTCAGTTGAAGGTTGAGCTGAAGTTGTTGCCATATTTTGTGCACCCGCAGCAAATGTTAGTAGTAAAAGTGATACTGAAGCTAATTTCTTTTTCATGATATCCAAGTTTTAATTTAATTGTTATTAAGAGCCTTATTATTTTTTAGACTCAGGACAAAATTATACCACGAACTTTAGAATGTGTTCTATTTGGTCTTACATAATTCCCATCTTTTGGGTTTTAATTATGTAAATACGTTAAAAGAATCAGAATGTTTGAGCAAAAAAAAGGGCTAAATTTAAAATTTAACCCTTTTAGAATTTGTAAATGTGAAAGTTATTTTAAATCCGGCTGGTATATTTTTATAGATCCATCTCCTTCACTACTAACTACTAACAAACTTCTTTTTGTTGGGCTTTTAGAAGCAGGAATAAAAAGAATTCCTTCTGGAGCATCTCCGGTTTTTACCGTTTGTAAATATTGCGGAGAAGTAGGGTTTGTAACATCATAAGTCATAAAAGCATCTGATCTTTCCAGACCAACAAACAGAATATTCTGATTTCCCATCTTAACTGCAACTACAGCTTCCGGTTCAGAACCTTTATCGTCGCTGCGTTTGTCATCATAAGTTCCTAATTCATTTGTCTTTTTATCCACATCATTTTTGCTGTCAAAAACAATTTTTCCGGTGTTTCCATTCCAAATCGAGAAAGAACGGGCTCCAAAAGCAACCATTTCGTCAAGATCACCGTCGCCATCAGTATCTCCCATATCAGCAATAAGATTTAATCTGCCTAAATTAGGTTCTAATTTTAAAGTGGCAGCATCAGGAAAAACAGTGGCGTCAAGTTTCATGTCTTTCATTCTCTTAATATCTGAATAAGCATTATATTCTCTCGCATCACCTTCGTTTGCTGTAACAAAATAAGGAGTATTGTTAGCAGAAAAATGACTAATTCCGTCAGGCATATACATTCCCTTTACTTTCCATGGGTTAAAAGCAACTTTGTCATCTTTATCACTTACATCAATAGCATTTTCTGCAGTATTGAAATTTTTAAAACCTAAAGGATAGATGGCTGTGATTGTTTTAGAAATTAAATCGACTTTTGCAACACCATTATTTTCCTGCAAAGTAACCCAGGCAGTTTTAGAATCATCAGAAATAGTTACATATTCAGGTTCAATATCCTGAGCAAAACTTTTTGCGAATTTTGAAACTCTAAATCCATCTTTCTTTAGAATTTCAGCCTGACTGCTAAAAGAGCTGAAATCTAACGTCGTAACGGCATAATTATTAGTTACTTCGATAATAGAGATGGTTCCGTTTGGATCTTGAGAATAATCAGTATTTGGTTCTCCCTCATTAGCAGTCATGATATATTTTCCGTCAGGCGAAAAAGTAATCATATCCGGTAATGCACCCACAGTAATTTGTTTGATTAAGCTATAATCAGTAGTGTTGAAAACAACTACTTTTCCGTTTCCTTGTTTGTTTATAGTCGATTCTAAGGCAACAGCCAGTTTGCCATCAAAAACGGCAACACTATTTGAAGCTCCTTCGTATGTGGTTAAATCGATTTTACCAATTTTGGCAGGTTTTGTAGGATCAGATAAATCGATAACATCTATTTGATTGGTTCCGCTATTGTTTACAGTAAAAAGTTTTTTTGTTTTTTCGTCATACGCTGTAATTTCTGCAGCACCTTCGCCACCAATAGTAATAGAACCAATTTCTTTAAAAGTTCCCGGATTTTCGTTTACCAGAACTTCAGATTCGTTTTTTGAATTTTCATCATTATTACAGCTTACCATTACAGATAAAGCTGCTAATAATAAAATACTTAATTTTTTCATTTTTTGTGTGTTTTAGTTTTGCCAAATGTAATTAGCCGAACGAGAGCATATATTAAGGTTGTATTATTTAATCTTTAACTTAAATTTTATAAGATAATTTAGCTAAAACCGTTATGATTTTGTTTCTGCTATTTTATAATCCTTACGAATGTTTATCTTTGTACACTTTCAAATTTAGAACCTCTTTATGTCAACAAATAATAGAAGATTTCCAGCAGAATGGGAAAAACAACAAGGAATTGTATTGTGTTTTCCGCATAATGGCAACGACTGGCCGGGAAAATACGAGGCAATTCAATGGGCTTTTGTAGAATTTATTAAAAAAGTAGCCACTTTTGAAACCGTTTTTTTGGTTGTAGCCGATGAAAAGCTAAAAGAAAAAGTAGCCGAAATGCTGGAAAGAGCGCGTGTAAATATTTCGAATGTTTCTTTCATTATTCATAAAACCAATAGAAGCTGGATGCGTGATTCCGGACCTATTATTGTAAAAAATGGTTCAAAAAGAGAAGCATTGAATTTTAATTTTAACGGTTGGGCAAAATATAAAAACTATCAGTTAGATAAATTTGTTCCTGGTAAAATTGCTGATTTTATTGATGTTCCCTTAACACAGGTAATCTACAAAGGAAAACCGGTAATTGTAGAAGGCGGAGCAATTGATGTAAACGGAAAAGGAACTTTGTTGACATCAGAAGAATGTTTGATGCATCCCACAATTCAGGTTCGAAATGCGGGTTTTACCAAAGAAGATTACGAAGCTGTTTTTAAAGAGTATCTAGGCGTTACCAACGTAATCTGGCTGGGAGACGGAATTGAAGGAGACGACACACACGGTCATATCGATGATTTATGCCGATTTGTAAATGAAGATACAATTGTAACCATTGTAGAAACAGATAAAAACGATGCAAATTACAAACCATTGCAGGATAATTTGAAACGTTTGCAAAACGCCAAGCTGGAAGATGGAAAATCTCCCACTATTGTTGCCTTGCCGATGCCAAAACGTGTAGATTTTGAAGAATTAAGATTACCTGCAAGTTATGCTAATTTCTTAATCCTGAATAATTGCGTATTGGTTCCAACGTTTAATGATAGTAACGATCGTATAGCGTTAAATATATTAGCAGAATGTTTCCCGGACAGAGAAGTAATCGGAATAAGCTGTATTGATTTTATCTGGGGATTCGGAACTTTACATTGTTTAAGTCAGCAGATTCCTGCTTAGTTTTTTGCCACAAAGGCGCAAAGACCTAAAGTTTCTTAATTTTTATTTATTGAATAGCCTCCTGCTTTCGCTGGAAGTAAAATAAAAGTAAAACATAGAAGGCTTTAGCCAAAATTTGGATTTTGGCTAAAGCCTTTTTAATATTATTTTAATAAATAGTTTTGAAAAGTTCCGGAGGAACGATTTATTATGTAGTAACGGATTTTAATCCGTTGGAAAGCGATTGGATTTTCAGATATTCCGGGAAATCATTTTAATCCTTTTATCGCAAAAAAAAACATAAAAAAACCTTGTTAGTTGCTAACAAGGTTTTTTATTTATATATCTTCTGATATTTTATCCTCTCTTCAAGCTCTCACAAAAGGAGGAAGCAATTGGCTTGAAACTTCTCCAAATCCAATTCGGACTTCATTGCTTTCGCAGAAACCTCTTATAATTACCGTATCATTATCTTCAATAAATTTACGTTCACTGCCATCATTTAGCTTAAGCGGATTTTTTCCGCCCCAGGTTAATTCCAGCATAGAACCAAAGCTGTCAGGAGTAGGTCCTGAGATAGTTCCTGATCCCATCATATCGCCAGAATTAATACGACATCCGTTTGATGTATGATGCGTTAACTGTTGAGCCATTGACCAGTATAAATATTTGAAATTCGATTTCGAAATTACTGTTTCTTCCTTGTTTTCCGGTTTCAGCGAAACTTCTAAATGAATATCAAAAGCTTTTTTTCCTTTAGTTTGTAAATAAGGAAGCGGAGATGGATCTTGTTTTGGACCTTTTGTTCTAAAAGGCTCCAAAGCATCCATAGTTACAATCCAGGGCGAAATTGATGTTGCAAAGTTTTTAGCTAAGAACGGTCCAAGAGGAACATATTCCCATTTTTGGATATCACGCGCGCTCCAGTCATTCAATAAAACCATTCCGAAAATATAATCTTCGGCTTCATAATTTGGGATGTTTTCGCCCATTATGTTTACATCAGTTGTGATAAAAGCGGTTTCTAATTCAAAATCGACTAAACGGGATGGGCCAAAAACAGGGTATTTTTCGCCAGCCGGCAAAGTTTGTCCCATTGGTCTGTGAACCGGAATTCCAGACGGAACAATAGTAGAACTTCTTCCGTGGTAGCCTACAGGAATGTGCAACCAGTTTGGTAACAAAGCATTCTCAGGATCACGAAACATTTTACCTACATTTGTAGCATGTTCTTTACTGGAATAAAAGTCAGTATAATCACCAATTAAAACCGGTAATTGCATCTCGACATCGTCAATTTTAAAAATAACAATATCCCGATCTTTTGTTGAATCTCTAAGTTGCGGATTAGTCTCGTCGAAAATATCAGCGATACGATTTCGAACCAAACGCCATGTTTTCTTTCCGTCAGAAATAAAGTCATTTAGCGTGTCCTGCATAAACATATCATCTGTTAAATCTATTCCCTCAAAATAGTTTAATTGTTGTAAAGCCCCTAAATCTATAGCGTAATCGCCAATTCTTGTTCCTACAGTAACGACATTTTCTTTGGTAAGAAATACACCGAAAGGAATATTTTGAATAGGGAAGTCGCTATGTTCTGGTACTTCTAACCATGATTTTCTTTTGGTATCGTTGGCGGTTATTGGCATGTTAGATGTTAATTATTTGTTGAAAAATTCTATGTCAAATATATCATAATCTAACAGTTTGACAAACGTTTTTTTGTATTTTTGCAGGAAATTAACGAAAAACGAAAAAATGCAACGCGACGAACAAATTTTTGACCTTATACTAGAGGAACAAGACAGACAAATTCACGGATTAGAGCTTATTGCTTCAGAGAATTTTGTAAGTGATGAAGTAATGGAAGCAGCTGGTTCTGTTTTAACTAATAAATATGCTGAGGGATATCCCGGCAAAAGATACTACGGCGGTTGCGAAGTAGTTGACGTTATTGAGCAAATTGCTATTGACAGAGCCAAAGAATTATTTGGTGCTGAATATGCAAACGTTCAGCCGCACTCAGGATCTCAGGCAAATACAGCAGTTTACCACGCTTGTTTAAATCCTGGTGATACTATTTTAGGTTTTGATTTATCTCACGGAGGTCACTTAACTCATGGTTCTCCGGTAAACTTCTCAGGTCGTTTATACCGTCCTGTATTTTATGGTGTAGATGCTGAAACAGGTCGTTTAGACTATGATAAAATTCAGGAAATTGCAACAAAAGAGCAGCCAAAATTAATTATCGCAGGAGCTTCGGCATATTCTCGTGATATGGATTTTGCTCGTTTCAGACAAATTGCTGATAGCGTTGGAGCTATTTTATTTGCTGATATTTCACACCCTGCAGGTCTTATTGCAAAAGGATTATTGAATGATCCGATTCCGCATTGTCATATTGTTTCTACAACAACTCACAAAACATTACGCGGACCACGTGGAGGTCTGATCTTAATGGGGAAAGACTTCGAAAACCCACAAGGATTAAAAACTCCAAAAGGAGAAATCAGAATGATGTCTTCATTATTAGACTTAGCTGTTTTTCCAGGAAATCAAGGCGGACCTTTAATGCATATTATTGCTGCTAAAGCTGTTGCTTTTGGTGAAGCTCTTAAAGATGAGTTCTTTACTTATGCAATGCAATTACAAAAAAATGCAAATGCAATGGCAGATGCTTTTGTAAAAAGAGGATACAATATTATTTCTGGCGGAACAGATAATCATATGATGCTTATTGACTTAAGAAATAAAAACATTTCTGGAAAAGAAGCTGAAAATGCATTAGTAAAAGCAGAAATTACAGTAAATAAAAATATGGTTCCATTTGATGATAAATCACCATTTGTAACTTCAGGAATTCGTGTAGGAACAGCTGCAATCACAACTCGTGGTTTAGTTGAAGAAGATATGGAAACAATCGTAGCGCTTATCGATAAAGTTTTAACTGATCATACTAATGAAGCAGTTATCGAAGAAGTAGCAAACGAAGTAAATGAAATGATGAGCGAAAGACCGATTTTCGTATATTAAGAAAGTTTTAGGTTTAAAGTTTCAAGTTTAAAGTTTTGTGACACGTAAAAAAACGTTTATCAAAACTTTAAACTTTTTTCGTTACTACAAGAACCTGACTCGGGTGTGCAAGCCGAACTGGCAAAGCAAACAAAGAAAACCTGAAACTCTAAACCTGAAACAAAATAAACAAAACAAGAGAGACTATGGGCGTATTAAGATTACAATTACCAACAGACCCAAGATGGGTGAATATTGTAGAGAAAAATATTGAAGAAATCCTGACAGATCATGCGTGGTGCGAGCAAAAAGCAGCAACCAATGCCATCACCATTATCACTAATAATTCTGAACATCAGGATTTAGTACAGGATTTATTAGCTTTGGCCAAAGAAGAAATCGATCATTTTGAGCAGGTTCATAATATCATCATTAAAAGAGGATTAAAATTAGGACGCGAACGCAAAGACGATTATGTAAACGAGCTTTATTTATATATGAAGAAAAGCGGTGACGGAAGTCGTGTATCAGGTTTAGTAGAAAGATTATTATTCTCTGCCATGATCGAAGCCAGAAGCTGCGAACGTTTTAAAGTACTTTCTGAAAATATTAAAGATGAGGAATTAGCGGCATTTTACAGAGATTTAATGGAAAGCGAGGCAGGACATTATACCACTTTTATTACTTACGCAAGAAAATACGGAGTAGGAATTGATGTTGAAAAACGCTGGAGAGAATGGCTGGCTTTTGAAGAATCAATTATTACCAATTACGGAAAAGGTGAGACGATTCACGGCTAGTTTTCTTGTTTCGGGTTTGTAAGGCTGAGTGAAATCTAAACGCACTCCAATTGAAAAACTTCGTGAATTGAGAAAGGTAGTATTTTCTGGAAATTTTAAAATAAAAAATCAGTTTTAGTTCGCGTTTTCGTAATAACGAAGCAGTATTCTAAAATTATGTCCAAAGTTTTTACTAATCTAAAATCAACAATCTAAAATTGAAAAATTGTTGATAAGTGGATGATTAGTTTTCGAATGAATTATAAGGCTTCACTTTCAAAATTGGTATATTTGAGAGTAACGAAAACTTAAAGCCATGAGAATAGAAACTGATCTTAAATTAGGGTTTAAAGATGTCATGATTAGACCAAAACGATCTACATTAAAAAGTAGATCAGAAGTTTCATTAGAACGCAATTTTAAATTTTTACACAGTACCGCAAGCTGGACTGGCATTCCAATTATGGCGGCCAATATGGACACTGTAGGTACTTTTGAAATGGCAAAAGTTCTGGCCAAAGAAAAACTTTTTACAGCCATTCATAAACATTACACACTTCAGGAGTGGAATGCTTTTTTGAAAAATGTAGCACCGGATTTCTATGATTATATCGCAATAAGTACAGGAACAGGAGCAGAAGATTTTATAAAAATAAGCCAGATCATTAAAGCAAATCCAGAGTTAAAATTTATTTGTATCGATGTTGCCAATGGATATTCAGAACATTTTGTTCAGTTTTTAAAACAAATGCGCCAGCAATATCCTGATAAAGTTATTATTGCAGGAAATGTAGTAACAGGCGAAATGGTAGAAGAATTACTATTGGTTGGAGCAGATATCGTAAAAGTGGGAATAGGACCAGGTTCTGTTTGTACAACCCGCGTAAAAACGGGCGTTGGATATCCACAGCTTTCAGCTATTATAGAATGTGCCGATGCTGCTCACGGTTTAGGCGGACATATTATTAGCGATGGGGGCTGCAGTACTCCCGGAGATATTGCGAAAGCTTTTGGTGCAGGTTCAGATTTTGTAATGCTTGGCGGAATGCTGGCTGGACATACTGAAAGCGGAGGAGAACTAGTCGAAATTGACGGTCAGAGATTTAAACAATTTTACGGAATGAGCTCTACCACAGCAATGGACAAATATGTAGGCCGGGTTGCAGAATACAGAGCAAGCGAAGGAAAAACAGTTCAGGTTCCTTTTAAAGGTCAGGTTATCAATACAGTTCTGGATATTTTGGGCGGTTTGCGAAGTACATGTACATACGTTGGAGCTTCCCGATTAAAAGAACTTACCAAACGAACTACTTTTATAAGAGTGAGTGAACAGGAAAATCAAATTTTTACAACTTAAAATATATTTCACAATACGATGATTACGATTTCAGAAGCAGGCTTAAATGATGTAAAAACAATTCAGAAAATTACAAATATCACCTGGCCTATTACTTATGGCGAAATATTATCTCAGGAACAATTAGATTATATGTTAGGTTTATTTTATTCTAATGAAGCACTGGCAAATCAGATTAAAAATAAAGAACAGTTGTTTTATCTAATTTCAGATTCAGAATCTACAATAGGATTTATCGGAATTGAACATAATTATAAAAATGAAGCCGTAACAAAGATTCATAAAATTTATCTTCTTCCGGAAACACAAGGAAAAGGATATGGTAAAAAAGTTTTTGAATCTATTGAAGAATTAGCTGCAGAAAACAATTCAAGTCATCTTTTATTAAATGTAAACCGTTTTAATACTGCTCTGAATTTCTATAAAAAAATGGGTTTCGAAATCAAAGAAACAGTTGATATAGAAATAGGAAATGGGTATTTGATGGAAGATTATGTAATGAGCAAAAAATTGTAGTTTTCTTTTGGTTGATTGATTCTTTTAGGAGATTATTATTTTTTTGTTAAGCAGGAATGCTGTCCATTTTAATTCTTTTATCGAAATCAATGCTTCCTGAAAGGCAAAAAAGTTAATTACAACTAACTCACGATCACATCATGTTTGAACAATAGTCCTTTTAATTCTTTTAAGGCAAAAACAGCTTTTTTTAATTTAGTTTTTGATGGATCAATCGTGTAATTGTAACTGGTTTTAAAATCTGCTTTGTTGGCAATCGCTTTATCAAATTCTGAGCGATATAAATCACAATTATCGAAGAGTGCATTGGTTAAATCGGCGGCCATAAAATCCACCGCAATCAAACTGCAATCGATAAAGGGAGTTCCTTTTATTTTTAAAGTGTAAAATTTAGAGAAATCCAAAATGCACTCATTAAAACGAACTTCAAAAATGAGTTTATCACACATGGCGAAATTCACATCTTTAATTTCACATCGATTAAAAGTCACGGTTCTAAATGCCACATAATTGATTTTGGCTCCATTAAAGATGCAATCATTAAAAACACAATCGATAAAGGTAACCGCTAAAAAAGTACAGGCAGAAAAATTACAGTTGTTAAAGACACAACATTCAAAATCCTTAAAATTTAGATCGTCTTTGCCATAAGTTATGGTAGTGTATTCTTTATCAAGGAAATATTCAGACTCTTTTTTCAATCTTGTTTTTACTAATTATTTGGAAGCCGAAAGATAATAATTATGAGGTTATCAATGGATAGGAAAGAGGTATATTTTTGATGTATAAATACAAAATCTGGCAAGCTTAAAAGGCAATTAGCACTTAATATTGAAACAATTTAAGATTGATTTATATGTTGTAATTTTATTGATTTGCTATTTTTTTAATTTTAAAATGATAAGTATTTAATTTATAGGAGTAATTTTTAGAAAAGCTTTGTGATATTTTGATTTGAAATACTTTATTATAATAGTTCTTTAATGTAGCTTTACAGTGATTTTTTAAATTAAAACGTAATAATTTATATTATATGGAATCAACAAGAAAAGAACATGATTTTTTAGGAGAATTAGACATTCCGAATCATTTATATTATGGTATCCAAACTTTCAGGGCTGTAGAAAATTTTAATATTACAGGAATTCCAATATCAAAAGAACCGCTTTTTATCAAAGCATTAGGTTATGTAAAAAAAGCAGCGGCATTGGCCAATAAAGATTGTGGAGCACTGGATTCAAAAATTGCAGAAGCTATTTGTTACGGAAGCGATCAGGTTATTGCGGGGAAATTTGATCAGGAGTTTGTGAGCGATTTAATTCAGGGTGGAGCAGGAACTTCAGTAAATATGAATGCTAATGAAGTAATTGCTAATATTGGTCTGGAATTTTTAGGACATAAAAAAGGCGAATATAATTTTCTGCACCCCAACAATCATGTTAACTGTTCTCAGTCTACAAATGATGCTTATCCATCTGCTTTTAGAATTGCACTTTACCTGAAAATGGAAAGTTTTATTAAAACATTAGAAGGTTTAGAAGTTGCTTTTGCTGCGAAGGGAGAAGAATTTAAAAGCGTTTTAAAAATGGGAAGAACCCAATTGCAGGACGCTGTTCCGATGACTTTAGGACAGGAATTTAAATCGTATGCAACCACAATAGGCGAAGATGTTCGAAGATTAAAAGAGGCACAAAGTCTTGTTCTTGAAATCAATATGGGAGCAACAGCAATTGGTACAAGAGTAAATGCTCCGGAAGGATATCCCGAAATTTGTGTAAACTATCTGGCAAAAGAAGTTGGAATTCCGTTAACACTTTCTCCGGATTTGATCGAAGCCACTGTAGATACAGGTGCTTATGTTCAGATTATGGGAACTTTGAAAAGAACGGCTGTCAAGATTTCTAAAATATGCAATGACTTAAGATTGTTGAGTTCCGGACCAAGAACAGGTTTTAACGAAATCAATTTACCGGCACGTCAGCCAGGATCTTCTATTATGCCCGGAAAAGTAAATCCCGTAATTCCAGAAGTAGTAAACCAAACCTGTTTTTATGTAATTGGCCAGGATTTAACTGTTACAATGGCTGCTGAAGCCGGACAATTACAATTGAATGTAATGGAACCCGTAATTGCTTTTGCGATGTTTACATCACTGGATTATCTTTCAAACGCTATTCAGACTTTAATCGACAAATGTGTAATCGGAATTACAGCAAATGTAGATCATTGCTATAATTTAGTAATGAACAGCATTGGAATTGTAACGCAGCTAAACCCCATTTTAGGTTACGAAGAAAGTGCCAGCATTGCCGGTGAAGCTCTAAAAATGAATAAAAGTGTACACGAAATTGTTGTGGTCGAAAGAAAATTAATCACTCAGGAAAAATGGGATGAAATTTATTCTTTAGACAATTTAATTCATCCAAAGTTCATTACGAAATAAACCAATTATATAAAATATATTTAAAAGCCGGTAATCTTTGAACATGCCCCAAAAAGTTAGACACTATTTGGGGCATTTTTTATGGCAAGAAAAACAAAGTATGACTATACATTTAAATTAGAATGTGTCGAATTGGTTTTAAAGAAGCACTATTCAGAT
>Ga0194135_10000012_pt1 | contig 130566 bp, 129 predicted proteins | sample LitLau_LLRF_2013_FD_134024 | JGI IMG/M metagenome (GOLD analysis project Ga0194135, IMG submission 134024) | Freshwater sediment microbial communities in response to fracking from North America - Little Laurel Run_MetaG_LLRF_2013 (version 2) | ecosystem: Environmental > Aquatic > Freshwater >...
AGTTTTCAATTTTTAATTTTGATTAAAAATAATATTTAATTTAATAGTCTCTGAGCAAAACTAAGACTGTAATTTTTTCCCTATTAAAAATGGTTGGATAACCACCCAGACTTTATGTTTTTTGGACTTTTTTCCGAGCAGCCCTAGAGACTGTAAAAACTCCATTTTTCAAAATTTTCAACTTTTAATTTTAATTTGATTTAAGATGTTTTAAGTCTCCGGGATTACTTGGAAAGTATTAATTGACTTTATTTATTTATCATCGATTAAAATAAAAAATGCTACATTTCAATTTAATAAATAGTATAAAAAGTTTTTCGAAAGACATTAAGATAGGTAATAAAACATGCATGTCCTTGTTATCTTTTAATCCAGCAGCAGTATTTCTACTTGAGAAAAATCCAGATAAAATAGATTGGGATTATTTATCTCGAATTCCTTCTGCTTTATTTTTACTTGAGAAAAATCCAGATAAAATAGATTGGTTTGCGTTATCTGCAAATCCAGCAGCTTTGGGGTTACTTGAGAAAAATAAAGATAAGATAGACTGGTTTGCGTTATCTGCAAATTTTGCAGCTTTGGAGTTACTTAAGAAAAATCCAGATAAAATAATTTGGTCTTGGTTATCATGCAATCCTGCGGCATTATATTTACTTGAGAAAAATTTAGATAAAGTAAATTGGGATGGGTTATCTCGAAATCCCGTAGCTTTGAACTTACTCGAGAAAAATTTAGATAAAGTAAATTGGGATATTTTATCAAATAATCCCACAGCATTGGATTTACTTGAGAAATATCCGGATAAGATAGATTGGGAAAGTTTATCTGAAAATCCAGCAGCAGTGTTTCTACTTGAGAAATACCCGGATAAAACAGATTGGGAAGGTTTATCTACAAACCCTTCTGCTTTGCATTTACTTGAAGAAGAATATTAATTGATTTTAATAACTTATTTTTATTTAAAATAAAAATGTTACATTCTAATTTAATAAATGATATTAAAAGTCTTTCAAAAGACATTAAAGCTAATGAAAATGTAGATTGGAGACATTTGTCTAAAAATCCTGCTGCTATACACCTTCTTGAGAAAAATCAAGATAAACTAAGTTGGTGGTATTTATCATCAAATCCTGCTGCTATGTCCATGCTTGAGAAAAATCTGGATAAACTAAATTGGATCTTATTATCATTTGGTAATCCTTCAGCTTTGTATTTGCTCGAGAAAAATCCAAATAAAATAGATTGGGAAGGGTTATCTGCTAATCCTACAGCTTTGTCTTTACTTGAGAAAAATTTGGAGAAAGTAAATTGGGCAATGCTATCTACTAATCCTGCAGCTTTGAAGATACTTGAGAAAAATCCAGAAAAAATAGATTGGATGTTTTTATCTCAAAATCACGCAGCTTTGAATTTACTTGAGAAGAATCCTGATGAAATATGTTGGTGGTTTTTATGTATGAATTTTGCAGCTAAAGAGTTACTTGAGAAAAATCTAGATAAAGCAAATTGTGGATTTTTATCTTCTAATCCTGCTGTTCTGGACATACTAGAGAAAAATCCAAATAAAATAAATTGGAATTGTTTATCTAGCAATCCTGCTGCCATAGGATTACTTGAAAAGAACAGGAATTTGATTTATTGGAATTGGCTATCTGATAATCCTGCTGCTATTCACCTACTCGAAGAAGAATATTAGCTTAAATATTTATTTTTATTTAAATATTTATTTTTATGTAAAATAAAAATGTTACATTCGGATTTAATAAATGATATTAAAAGTCTTTCAAAAGACATCAAAGCAAATAATAAAGTAGATTGGGATTTGTTATCTGAAAATCCTGCAGCTTTGTTTCTGCTTGAGAAAAATCTAAATAAAATAAATTGGACCGATTTATCTCTTAATCCTGCTGCTATACACCTGCTTGAGAAAAATATAGATAAAATACATTGGAGTAATTTATCTATGAATCCTGCTGCTATAAACCTGATTGAGAAACATCTAGATAAAATAAAATGGTATTTTTTATCCAGTAATCCTGCTGCTATACACCTTCTTGAGAATAATCAAGATGAGATAGACTGGGTTGCGTTATCAAGTAATTATGCAGCATCGGAATTGTTTGTTAATAATCAAGATAAAATAGACTGGGGAGAATTATCTGAAAATCCAGGTTGTATAAACCTACTTGAAAATAATCAGGATGAAATTGACTGGGGATATTTAACAACTAATCCTTCGGCTTTGTGTTTGCTTGAGAAAAATTTAGATGGAATAAATTGGGAAATATTATCTGCTAATCCATCAGCTATACATCTTCTTGAGAACAATCAGGATAAGATAGACTGGTTGTATTTATCTAAAAATCCTAATGCTTTGTTTTTACTTGAGAATAATCAGGATAAAATAGACTGGTTACTTTTATCTGATAATCTTGGAGCATTGTCTTTGCTTGAGAAAAATTTAAATAAAGTAAGTTGGGTTCTCTTATCTTATAATCCTTCTGCTATTCACTTACTCGAAGAACAATATTAATTGGTTTAAAATTTTATTTTATTTAAAATAAAAAATGTTACATTCTGATTTAATAAATGATATAAAGAACGTTTCAAAAGATATTAAAATGAATAAAAATATAAGATGGATTTATCTATCTAAAAATCCTGCAACTGTTCATTTGTTTGAAAACAAAAATAAATATAAAATAGTTTGGGTATGGATGTCAAAAAATCCTTCGGCTTTGTCTTTACTTGAGAAAAATATGGATAAAATATGTGAAGCAGATTGGAACACATTATCTTTTAATCCTTCGGCAATGTCATTGATTGAGAAAAATCTAGATAAAGTAAACTGGGATTATTTATCTATTAATCCCGCAGCTGTGTATTTACTCGAGAAAAATTTAGATAAAATAGACTGGAGGAATTTAGCAAGAAATCCAGCAGCTTTGTATTTACTTGAGAAAAATCCAAATAAAATCGAATGGGCATGGTTATCAGAAAATCCTGCTGCTTTGTATTTACTTGAGAAAAATTATAATGAAATTTATTGGGAATTTTTATCATATAACCCTGCAGCTTTGCACTTACTCGAGAAAAATTTAGATAAAATAAATTGGGAACATTTGTCTACTAATCATTCTGCCTTATATTTGCTTGAGAAAAATCTAGATAAAGTAAATTGGGTAAAGTTGTCTAATAATCCTGCAGCTGTAAGGTTACTCGAGAAAAATCCAGATAAAATAGATTGGGATAAGTTAGCTGAAAATCCTTCTGCTTTGCATTTACTCGAAGAAGAATATTAATTGATTTTAATAAATTATTTTTATACAAAATAAAAATGTTACATTTAGATTTAATAAATGATATAAAGAGTCTTTCAAAAGACATCAAACCAAATAAAAAAGTAAAATATTATGGATTGTCTTACAATCCTGCAGCTATTCATTTACTCGAAAAAAATCTAAATAAGATATGCTGGCATACTTTATCTCAAAATCCTTCTGCTTTGAATTTGCTTGAGAAAAATCCAAATAAAATAGATTGGGAAGTGTTATCTAAAAATCCTTCTACTATACATTTATTAGAGAAAAATAAATCTGGGAGACGTTGGGTATGGTTATCCATTAATCCTTCAGCTATACATTTACTGGAGAAAAATCCTAAAAAGGTAAAATGGGACTATGTATCTCGAAATCCTGCTGCCGTGTTTTTGCTTGAAAAAAGACATGATAAAATAAATTGGGATTCGTTATCTTTGAATCCTGCAGCTTTGTTCTTACTTGAGAAAAATCCAGATAAAATAGATTGGGAATGGTTATCTCGAAATCCTGCTGCTTTGGAATTACTTGAGAAAAATCAAAATAAAATATATTGGTATTGGTTATCTAAAAATCCTTCAGCTATTACTTTGTTTGAGAAAAATATGAATTTAGTTTATTGGAAACATTTATCTATAAATCCCGCAGCAGTAAAGTTACTTGAGAATAATCTAGATAAAATAGATTGGGATTATTTATCCGGAAATCTTGCAGCAGCAAAGTTGTTGGAGAAAAATCTAGATGAAGTAAATTGGGACTATTTATCACAAAATCCTGCTACTATTCACTTACTCGAAGAGGAATATTAATTGATTTTAATTACTTATTTTTATTTAAAATAAAAATGTTACATTTGGAATTAATAAAAGATATAAAGAGTTTGTCAAAAGACATCAGACCAAATAAAAAATTAAATTGGTATGGGTTATCTAGTAATCCTGCAGCTTTGTTTCTGCTTGAGAAAAATCTAAATAAAATAAACTGTCATGCATTGTCTACGAATCCTTCTGCTATGTCTTTACTTGAGAAAAATCAAGATAAAATACGTTGGATAGGGCTATACTGTAATCCTTCTGCTTTGTCTTTGCTTGAAAAAAATCAAGACAAAATAGATTGGGCATATTTATCTACAAATCCATCAGCTTTGGAGTTACTTGAGAAAAATCCAGATAAAATAGACTGGTATTTGTTGTCTGGAAATCCTGCAGCTTTGTATTTGCTTGAGAAAAATCAGGATAAAATAGGTTGGGGTGCTCTATCTTCAAATCCTGCTGCTATGTTTCTGCTTGAGAAAAATCAAGATAAAATAATTTGGGAGGAGTTTTCTACTAACCCTTCGGCTATAAGTTTTCTCGAGAAAAATCAAGATAAAATAGATTGGAATATGTTATCATTGAATACTGCAGCTATGTCGTTACTTGAGAAAAATCAAGATAAAATAAATTGGTACATGTTATCTTCGAATCCTTTGGTAATAGATCTACTCGAAAAAAATTTAGATAAAATAAACCGGGATAACTTAGTTGAAAATCCTTCTGCTATTCACTTATTCGAAGAAAAATATTAAACGATTTTAATAATTTATTTTTATGTAAAATAAAAATGTTACATTTAGAATTAATAAATGATATAAAGAGTCTTTCAAAAAACATCAGAGCAAATAAAAAAGTAGATTGGTATAATTTATCTTTAAATCCTGCTGTTATTCATCTGCTTGAGAAAAATCTAGAAAAGATAAACTGGTCCATATTATCTTGGAATCCTTCGGCTTTGAATTTACTAGAGAAAAATAAATGTAAAATAAGTTGGTTTTGGTTATCCAATAATCCTTCAGCTATGGGATTACTCGAGAAAAATATAGATAAAATATTTTGGGACGATTTAAGTAAAAATCCTGCAGCTATGTGTTTTCTTGAAAAAAATTTAGACAAGATATCATGCTGGATAAATCTAAATGCAAATCCTGCAGCTACTCACCTGCTTGAGAAAAATCTAGATAAGATACATTGGGAATGTTTATCTATGAATCCTTCTGCTATTCACCTGCTTGAGAAAAATCAGGATAAGATAAATTGGAAATGGTTATCTTTGAATCCTTCAGCTTTGAATTTACTTGAGAAAAATCAAGATAAAATAAATTGGTCCTGGTTATCTAAAAATTCTTCAGCTTTACACCTACTCGAGAAAAATATAGATTTAATTTATTGGAAATGTTTATCTAAAAATCCCGCAGCAGTGAAGTTGCTTGAGAAAAATAAAGATAAAATAGATTGGTATTATTTATCTGGAAATCTTGCAGCTTTGGAATTGCTGGAGAAACATTCGAACAAGATAGATTGGAATCAATTATGTTATAATCCTGCTGCTATTCACTTACTCGAAGAAGAATATTAGTTTAAATATTTATTTTTATTTAAATATTTATTTTTATATAAAATAAAAATGTTACATTCTGATTTAATAAATGATATTAAAAGTTTTTCAAAAGAAATCAGAACAAATAAAAAAGTAGATTGGGATAGGATATCTATGAATCCTGCAGCTGTTCATCTGCTTGAAAAAAATCAAGATAAAATAAACTGGCATTGGTTATCTCAAAATCCAAAAACATTAGATTGGATAGAGAAAAATTTAGATAAAATAAGTTGGGAAAGTTTATGCCGCAATCCTTTAGCTTTGTATTTGCTTGTGAAAAATCCAGATGAAATAAATTGGTATTCGCTGTGTGGTATCACTTCAAATATGTCATTTTTAGAAAAAAATATTGATAAAATAGCTTGGCTTACTTTATCCGAAAACCCTGCAGCTTTGTATTTGCTTGAGAAAAATCCAGATAAAATAGTTTGGGAGACTTTGTCTAACAATCCTGCAGCTTTGTATTTGCTTGAGAAAAATCCAGATAAAATAGATTGGTGGAATTTATCTATGAATCCAGCAGCTTTGCTCTTGATAGAGAAAAATCCATATAAAATATGCTGGAAATTGTTATCTATGAATACTGCTGCTGCAGATTTGCATGAAAAAAATCAATATAGATTAGAATGGTATTGGATATCTTTAAACCGTTCATCTATATCTTTACTTGAGAAAAATCAAGATAAAATAGATTGGAGTTTTTTATCTCAAAATCCTGCTGCTTTACATTTACTCGAAGAGGATTATTAATTGATTTTAATAAATTATCTGTGTTTAAAATAAAAATGCTACATTCTGATTTAATAAATGATATTAAAAGTTTTTCAAAAGATATTAAAGTAAGTAATAAAGCATTCTTATACTATTTATCTAGCAATCCAGCAGCTGTAAGTTTACTCGAGAAAAATCGGGATAAAATATGTTGGACCAACTTATCTCGTAATTTTGCTGCTTTGCATTTACTCGAGAAAAATCCAAAAAAGATAGATTGGTTTTGGTTATCTTTAAATCCTTCAGCTGTGTGTTTACTTGAGAAAAATCCAAACAAAATAGATTGGGAATGGTTATCTCAAAATCCTGCAGCTATGTGTTTACTTGAGAAAAATCCGATCAAGACAAAATGGTATTTTTTATCTGAAAATCCTGCTGCTATGTTTTTACTTGAGAAAAATCAATATAAAATAGATTGGGAAAAAGTATCTCTAAATCCTGCTGCTATGTTTTTACTTGAGAAAAATCCAGATAAAATAGATTGGGTCAACTTATCTCGAAATCCTACAGCTTTGTATTTACTCGAGAAAAATCCAAACAAAATAAATTGGAGATTTTTATCTTTGAATCCTACAGCAATGAAGTTGTTGGAGAAAAATCCAGATAAAATAGACTGGGATTTGTTAACTTTGAATCCTGCAGCTAGTTGTCTGATTGAGAAAAATCCAGATAAAATAAATTGGAAAAAATTATCTAAGAATCCTGCTGCTTTACATTTACTCGAAGAATATTAATTGATTTAAACATTTATTTTTATTTAAAATAAAAATGCTACATTCTGATTTAATAAATGATATTAAAAGTTTTTCAAAAGATATTAAAGCAAATAAAAAAGTAAACTGGGATTTGTTATCTTACAATCCTGCAGCTTTGTCTTTACTTGAGAAAAATCAAGATAAAATAAGCTGGAATCATTTAGCTGTAAATCCTGCAGCAATACATTTACTCGAGAAAAATATTGATAAAATAGATTGGTATTATTTATCTAAAAATCCTGCAGCTACGTGTTTACTAGAGAAAAATCCAAAAAAGATAGATTGGCAATGGTTATCTATGAATACTGCAGCTTTACATTTACTTAAGAAAAGTCCGATCAATATCAATACACAATGGCATTATTTATCTAGTAATCCTGCTGTTATGTTTTTTCTGGAGAAAAATCCAGATAAAATAGATTGGAAGGAAGTATCTCGGAATCCTGCTGCTATGTTTTTACTTGAGAAAAATCCAGATAAAATAGATTGGGTCAACTTATCTCGAAATCCTGCAGCTTTGCATTTACTTGAGAAAAATCCAGATAAAATATGTTGGTGGTTTTTATCTTTGAATCGCACATCAATGAAGTTGTTGGAGAAAAATCAAAATGAAATAAATTGGGAGTATTTATCAGAAAATCCTGCAGCTATTCAGCTGATTGAGAAAAATTTAGATAAAATAAATTGGTATTGGTTATCTCGAAATCATTCAGCTTTACACTTACTTGAAGAGGAATATTAATTGATTTTAATAAATTATTTTTATTTAAAATAAAAATGTTACATTCTGAATTAATAAATGATATAAAGAGTCTTTCAAAAGACATTAAAGTAAGTAAAAAAATAGATTGGGATAATTTATCTAAAAATCCTGCTGCTATACACCTTCTTGAGAAAAATCAAGATAAACTAAGTTGGTGGTATTTATCATCAAATCCTTTAGCCTTATCTTTACTCGAGAAAAATCTAGACAAAATAGACTGGCAGAATTTGTCTAGAAATCCTTTAGCTATACATCTACTTGAGAAAAATCTAGACAAAATAGACTGGCAGAATTTGTCTAGTAATCCTTTAGCCTTATCTTTACTCGAGAAAAATATAAATAAAATAATTTGGCATAGATTATCTTGTAATCCTGCAGCTATACACCTGCTCGAGAAAAATCCAGATGAAATATATAGGACTAGATCTGATAATCCTGCAGCGATTAACTGGCTCGAAAAAAATCCAGATGAAATAAATTGGATTTGTTTATCTACGAATCCTGCAGCTATTCATCTGTTGGAGAAAAATCTAGACAAAATAGATCAGAGATATTTATCTTTTAATCCTGCTATTATCAGCCTGCTGGAGAAAAAACCAGATAATATAGGTTGGATTAGATTATCTGGTTATACTGCTGGTATCCACCTGCTGGAAAAAAATCTAGATAAGATAAATTGGAAAAATTTATCTTATAATCCTGCAGCTTTACACTTACTTGAAGAGGAATATTAATTGATTTATTTATTTTAAATTTATTTAAAATAAAAATGTTAAGCTTAGATTTAATAAATAATATAAAGGGGTTTTCAAAAGAAATTAAGGCAGATAAAAATGTGAATCTGCTTGAATTGAATGTTAATCCTGCAGCAATTCACTTGCTTGAAAAACACAAAGACATTCTTTGTCAAGATTACTTATATTATAATGATGAAGCTTTACATTTACTCGAAAAAGAATCTGATTTTATAGATTGGTTGAGAATATCTGATCAATCTATACTTATTGATTTAATTGAAAAAGATAATGTAAACTGGTATTCATTATCTAAAAATCCTTCTGCTATTAACCTGCTTGAGAAACATCAAGATAAAATAGAATGGGGTTCTATAGTTAGTAATCCAGCAGCTATAAATTTGATAGAGAAAAATCTAAACAAAATTGATTGGTTATTTTTAAGCAATAACCCTGCTGTTATGTGTTTGCTCGAAAAAAATCGAGGTAAAATAAGTCATATATGTTTATCTTCTAATCCTGCAGCTATGCCTTTACTCGAGAAATATCCTAAAAAATATTGGAGATATTTATGTGCAAATCCTGCTGCTATAAACCTAGTTGAGAAAAATTTAAATGAGATGGATTGGAATAAGGCTTGGGAACAATTATCTAAAAATCCTGCTGCTATTCATTTACTGGAAGAAAATCCAGATGAACCATATTGGGATAGTATAAATAAACCTATGACTGAAGATGACTTCGGTATAGAATATAATTGACTTTAATAAATTATTTTTATATAAAATAAAAATGTTACATTCTGAATTAATAAAAGATATAAAAAATCTTTCAAAAGACATCAAAGCAAATAAAAAAGCAAAATGGGATAGTTTATCTAGAAACCCTGCTGCTTTGTATTTGCTTGAGAAAAATCAAGATAAAGTAAATTGGAGATGTTTGTCTTTTAATCCTTCAGCTATTACTTTGCTTGAGAAAAATCAAGATAAGATAGATTGGCAGAACTTATCTAGAAATCCTTCTGCTATACACCTGCTTGAGAAAAATCCAAATAAAATAAGTTGGTGGTACTTATGTGGTAATCATTCTGCTATACACCTGCTTGAGAAAAATCAAGATAAAATAGTTTGGATGAATTTAAATTATAATCATTCTGCCTTGTATTTGCTTGAGAAAAATCAAGATAAAGTAAATTGGACGACATTAATTAATCGTGCAGCTTTGTGTTTACTTGAGAAAAATTTAGATAAAATAGAGTGGGGAGAATTATCTTTTAATCCCTCTGCTTTATGCTTGCTTGAGAAAAATTTAGATAAAATAAATTGGGATTGTTTATCAAAAAATCCTGCTGCTATATATCTACTTGAGAAAAATCTAAATAAAATAAATTGGAATGTGTTATCTTGTAATCCTTCAGCTATTCACTTGCTCGAAGAGGAATATTAATTAATTTTAATTATTTATTTTTACTATCTAATAATCCTGCAGATGTAAGTTTACTCGAGAAAAATTTAAATAAAATAAATTGGTATAGTATGGCCTCGAATCCATCCGCTATTCACTTATTAGAAGAAGAATATTAGCTTAAATATTTGATTTTTATTCTGAATAAAAATGTTAAATTTAAAGTCGTTAAAAGATATTAAAAGTCTTTCAAAAGAAATTAAAGTGAAAGAAAAAGTAAATTGGGAACATTTATCTCAAAATCCGGCTGCTTTGTATTTGCTTGAGAAAAATTTAAATAAAATAAATTGGAAATGGTTATCTACTAATCCTTTAGCTATTCATCTGCTTGAGAAAAATCAAAATAAAATAAATTGGATTAATTTATGTACTAATCCTGCTGCTGCGTGCCTGCTTGAGAATAATCAAGATAAAGTAAATTGGCATTGGTTATCTCGAAATCCTTCTACTTTAAAATTGTTAGAGAAAAATCCCGACAAGATAGATTGGGAATGGTTAAATTTTAATCACGCAGCCTTAAATTTACTTGAGAAAAATCAAGATAAAATAAATTGGACATGGTTAAATTATAATCAATCTGCCTTAAATTTACTTGAGAAAAATCAAGATAAAATAAATTGGACATGGTTAAATTATAATCAATCTGCCTTAAATTTACTTGAGAAAAATCAAGATAAAATAGATTGGACACCTCTATCTTTTAATCCTGCTGCTGCATGTCTACTTGAGAAAAATCTAGATAAAATAGACTGGTATGGATTATCTTCTAATCCTGCAGTATTTGACTTATTTGAGAAAAATTTAAATAATATAAATTGGTATAGTTTATCTGAAAATCCTTCAGCTATTCACTTACTTGAAGAGGAATATTAATTTAAATAATTATTTTTATTTAAAATAAAAATGTTACATTCATATTTAATAAATGATATAAAGAGTCTTTCAAAAGACATTAGAACAAGTAAAAAAGTAAATTGGTGGTACTTATCTAGAAATCCTGTGACTATTCACCTACTTGAGAAAAATTTAGATAAAATAGGTTGGTGTGGTATATCTAATAACTCTTCAGCTTTGTATTTACTTGAAAAAAATCAAGATAAACTAAATTGGCATTGGTTAACTCGGAATCATTCTGCTTTAAAACTGCTAGAGAAAAATCCTAACAAAATAGATTGGGAATGGTTAAATTATAATCATACAGCCTTACATTTACTTGAGAAAAATTTAGATAAAATAAATTGGACATGGTTACCTAAAAATCATAATGTTATATACCTGCTTGAAAAAAATTTAGATAAAATAAATTGGTGGACCTTATCTTTTAATCCTTCTGCTATAAACCTGCTTGATAAAAATCAGGATAAACTAAATTGGTGTTTTTTATCTAATAATCCTTCTGCTATCAACTTGTTAGAGAAAAATCAAGATAAAATAAATTGGAATTATTTATCTGAAAATTCTGCAGCTATATACTTGCTTGAGAAAAATTTAGATGAAATAAATTGGTATAATTTATCAAAAAATCCTGCAGCTATACACATGCTTGAGAAAAATCCAGATAAAATAGTTTGGAATAAGTTATATCAAAATCCTGCAGCTATTCACTTGCTCGAAGAAGAATATTAATTGATTTTAATAACTTATTTTTATTTTAAATAAAAATGTTACATTCTAATTTAATAAATGATATAAAAAGTCTTTCTAAAGACATTAGACCAAATAAAAAAGTAAAGTGGGGTTCTTTATCTGTGAATCCTGTGGCTATTCACCTGCTCGAGAAAAATCTTGATAAAATATACTGGCCTTTTTTATCTGAAAATCCTTCTGCTTTAAAACTGCTAGAGAAAAATCCTAACAAGATAGATTGGAAATGGTTAAATTATAATCATGCAGCCTTACATTTATTCGAGAAAAATTTAGATAAAATCGATTGGGCATGGTTATCTAAAAATCATAATGCTATATACCTGCTTGAGAAAAATTTAGAAAAAATAAATTGGCGGACTTTATCTTTTAATCCTGCTGCTATCGACTTGTTAGAGAAAAATCCAGATAAAATAGTTTGGAATTATTTATCTGAAAATTCTGCAGCTTTGTACTTACTTGAGAAAAATATAAATAAAATAGATTGGGATAATTTATCAAATAATCCTGCAGCTATGCACCTGTTTGAGAAAAATTTAGATAAACTGAATTGGGATAATTTGTCTTGTAATCCTTCAGCTATACACTTACTTGAAGAGGAATATTAAACGATTTTAATTACTTATTTTTATTTAAAATAAAAATGTTACATTCTAATTTAATAAATGATATAAAAAGTCTTTCAAAAGGCATTAAAATAAAAGAAAAAGTAGATCATGTCGAGTTATCATTAAATCCTGCTGCCTTGCATTTGCTTGAGAAAAATCCGGATAATGTAGTTTGGAGCTATTTGTCTCGTAATCCTTCAGCTTTGAGTTTACTTGAAAAAAATCAGGATAAAATCGATTGGGATGAGTTATCTAGTAATCCCTCAGCCTTGTATTTACTTGAAAAGAATCAAGATCTCATTTATTGGAAGAATTTATCTCGTAATCCTTCAGTTTTGTGTTTGCTTGAGAAAAATCAGGATAAAATAAATTGGAATGAATTATCTGAAAACCCTGAAGCTATACACCTGCTCGAAAAAAATCTAGATAAAATCAATTGGGGATATTTATCTGAAAATCCTGCAGCTATTCGCCTGCTTGAGAAAAATCCAGATAAAATTGATTGGGGATATTTATCTGAAAATCCTGCAGCTTTGAGTTTGCTTGAGAAAAATCCAGATAATATCGATTGGATATGGATTTCTAGTAAACCTTCAGCTATACACCTGCTTGAGAAAAATCTAAACAAGATATATTGGAGATGTTTATCTGCTAACCCTGCAGCTATTAATTTACTAAAACAAAATCCGGATAAAATTGATTAAGAAAATTTATCTTACAATCGGTTAGCTACCTGTTTGCTTGAGAAAAATCTAGATGAAGTTTATTGGGAGGTACTAACAAGAAATCCTTCTGCTATTCACTTGCTTGAAGAGGATTATTAAACGATTTTAATTACTTATTTTTATTTTAAATAAAAATGTTACATTCTAATTTATTAAAAGGGATAAAAGAGTTTTCTAAAGAAATTAAAGAAAGTAAAAAAATACGTTGGGAATTTATATCTTCTAATCCTGCAGCAATTCATCTACTGGAAAAAAATTTAGATCTAGTTTTATGGGAATGGTTATCTAGAAATCCTGCAGCTATACATCTACTTGAGAAAAATCCTAGTGAAATAAATTGGAAAGAATTATCTCTTAATCCTTCAGCATTGAATTTACTCGAGAAAAATCTGGATAAGATAGACTGGAGCGATTTATCTTCTAATCCTTCAGCCTTGAATTTACTTGAGAAAAATCCAGATAAGATAGACTGGTACTGCTTATCTAAAAATCCTGCTGCAGGATTCTTTTTATTAAAAAATAAAGACATAATACATATGTTGGGTGTATGTGAAAATCCTTTAATGTTTTACTTGTTAAACAATGATCCGAAAAAACTATATTTCACACCTTTATCTGCAAATCCTGCAGCATTGGGGTTACTTGAATCTAACAGAGATAAAATAAACTGGAAAGGTTTATCTGCAAATCCTGCAGCAATGGAATTGCTCGAGAAAAATCTGGATAAGATAGATTGGAATTTTTTATCCGATAATCCTGCTGCTATTCACTTACTTGAAGAGGAATATTAATTTAAAAACTTATTTTTACATAAAAATAAAAATGTTACATTCTGATTTATTAAAAGGGATAAAAGAGTTTTCTAAAGAAATTAAAGCAAGTAAGAAAGTAGACTGGGAATATTTAAATAAAAATCCTGCTGCTATACACTTACATAAGAAAAATAAATTTGATGACTATGAAAATAGAATTTATTATTATATGTTTTGGAGTTATCTAGTCCCAGGTTCCTTGTTTATTAGTTCACTTGAGAATAATTTAAATAGTATAGATTGGAGAATTTTATCAGAAAACCCTGTTGCTTTGACTCTGATAGAAAAACATTTAGATAAAGTAAATTGGAAAGGTTTATCTTACAATCCTGCTGCTGTTGATTTGTTGGAGAAAAATCTAAATGAAGTTAATTGGAATTATTTATCTGGAAATCCTGCAGTCATTCACTTACTTGAGGAAAAATATTAATTGATTTATTTAAAATAAATAAATTTAAAATAAAAATGTTACATTATAATTTATTAAAAGATATAAAAGAGTTTTCTAAAGAAATTAAAGCAAAAGACAAAATAAATTGGACATTGTTATCTGTTAATCATGCAGCTATACATTTGCTAGAGAAAAATTTAGATAAAGTAAATTGGAAATTAGTATCTAATTACTCTAAAAATTTGAGTTTACTTAAAAATAATCAAGATAAATTAGACTGGGAATGTATATCTGCTAATCCTACAGCTTTGTCTTTACTTGAGAATAATCGAGATAAAATAATTTGGAAATCTTTATGTATTAATCCTGCAGCTACTCATCTTCTCGAGAATAATAAGGATAAAATAAATTGGTTATTACTATCCTTAAATCCCAAAGCTATATTTTTATTAAAAGATAATCAAGACAAAATAGATTGGAGAAATTTATCACAAAATCCTGCAGCTATGTGCTTACTTGAAAAATCTCCAGATAAAATAATTTGGAGATATTTATCTAAAAATCCATCGGCTATGTATTTACTTAGATCATGTAAATATAACATAGATTGGTGGGAACTATCTGGAAATCCTACAGCCATGAGTTTACTTGAAAATAATCAAGATCTAGTTTATTGGAATATTTTATCTGGAAATCCTGCAGCTATAAACTTGCTTGAGAAAAATTTAAATCTAGTTTATTGGGAGAAATTATCTGGAAATCCTGCAGCTATAAGTTTACTTGAGAAAAATTTAAATCTAGTTTATTGGGAGAAATTATCCGGAAATCATGCAGCTTTGGGGTTACTAGAGAAAAATCCAGATAAAATAGATTGGATATTTTTATCCGATAATCCTGCAGCTATTCACTTACTCGAGGAAGAATATTAATTTAAAACTTATTTTTATGTAAAATAAAAATGTTACATTTGGAATTATTAAAAGGGATAAAAGAGTTTTCTAAAGCAAGTAAGAAAATAGATTGGAGATGATTATCTGAAACTCCTGCTGCTTTGTTTTTGCTCGAAGAAAAATATATTAAAATGAAAAAGTCAAAAATCTAAAATTTACAGTCTCTAAGACTACTCAAAAAACTCGAAAAATCCTAGTGTCCTTTTTGCTTGAAACCTATTAAATTAAATATTATTTTTAATTAAAATTAAAAATTGAAAACTTTAAAAAATTCATTTTTTACAGTGTCTGGGACTACTTGGAAAAAAGTCCAAAAAACATAAAGTCTGGGTAGGTATCCATCCGTTTTTAATAGGAAAAAATTCTCAGTCTTTGCTTTACCTGAGAATTATTAAATTAAATATTATTTTTAATTAAAATTAAAAATTGAAAACTTTAAAAAATTCATTTTTTACAGTCTCTGGGGCTACCCGGAAAAAAGTTAGAAAAATGTAAAGTCTGGGTAGGTATCCATCCGTTTTTAATAGAGAAAAATTCTTAGTCTCATCTTTACTCGGAATCAATTAAATTAAATATTTATTTTAATCAAAATTAAAAATTGAAAACTTTGAAAAATGGATTTTTCTTAGTCTTACTTTTGACTTGAGAAAAAGTTGAAAAAACTTAAAGTCTGTGTAGGTATCCAGCCATTTTTAATAGGGAAAAATTATCAGTCTAAACTCCACTTAAAAAGTATTAAATTAAAAACTTATAATCTCTGTGATTACTCGAAGAAGAATATTAATTTAAAAGATTATTTTTATAGAAAATAAAAATGTTACATTTAGATTTAATAAATGATATTAAAAGTCTTTCAAAAGACATTAAGGCAAATAAAAAAATAACCTGGAAATATTTATCTTTTAATCATGCAGCTATGCATCTGCTCGAGAAAAATTCAAACAAGATAGATTGGCAGGCATTATCTGCAAATCATGAAGCTGCGAATTTGCTCGAGAAAAATCAAGATAAAATAGATTGGCAAGAGTTATCAATGAATCCTTCAACTATTCACTTGCTTGAACAAAATCAAGATAAATTAGATTGGGATTGGATATCAGAGTATTCTTCGGATGTCTCTTTACTTGAAAGAAATCAAGATAAAATAGATTGGGTGACTTTATCTTATAATCCTACAGCTTTGTATTTGCTCGAGAAAAATTTAGATAAAATAAATTGGGAATGTTTATCTTATAATCCCGCTGCTTTGTTTTTGCTGGAGAAAAATCCAGATCTAATTTATTGGTCTGGATTATCTAAAAATCCTGCAGCTTTGTTTTTGCTCGAGAAAAATCGAGATAAAATAAATTGGAGGCAATTGTCCGCTAATTCTTCTGCTTTAAATCTGCTTGAAAAAAATCAAGATAAAATAAGCTGGAACCATTTATCTACTAATTCCGCTGCAATCTGGTTACTAGAGAAAAATCCGGATAAAATATATTGGGGAGGTTTATCCACAATACCTACGGCTATTAATTTAATAGAAGAAAACTATTAATCGAGTTTAATAACTTATTTTTATTTAAAATAAAAATGTTAAACTTAGATTTAATAAATGATATTAAAAGTTTTTCAAAAGACATTAAAGTAAATAAAAAAGTAGATTGGTATCATTTATCTCTCAATCCTGCTGCTTTGTATTTACTCGAGAGAAATCAAGATAAAATAAATTGGGAAGGATTATCAGAAAATCCTGCTGCTGTGGGTTTACTCGAAAAAAATCAAGGTAAAATAGAATGGGACAATTTATCAGAAAATTCAGCAGCATTGTCTTTACTTGAGAAAAATCAAGATCTAATTTACTGGAAGGGATTATCTCGAAATCTTGCTGCTTTGTATTTGCTAGAGAAAAATCCAAACAAGATAGTTTGGCATATTTTATCTAGAAATCCTGCAGCTTTACATTTGCTCGAGAAAAATTTAGATAAAATAAATTGGTTGATGTTATCTCTTAATCCTTCTGCTATTTTTTTATTCGAGAAACATCCAGACAAGTTAAATTTTAGTACATTATCAGGAAACCCTTTTACTTTGTCTTTACTAGAGAAAAATCTAGATAAAATAAATTGGAATTGGTTATCTTTTAATCCAGCAGCATTAGACTTACTTAAGAAAAATCAAGAACGATTAGACTGGGAAGGGTTATCGAGTAATCGTTTAGGGTTATATTTAATAAAGAAAAATCAAGACAAAATAAATTGGAATTATTTATCTGAAAATTCTGCAGCTTTGTACTTACTTGAAGAGGAATATTAGTTTAAATATTTGATTTTTATTTAAACTAAAAATGTTAAAATTAGATTTAATAAAAGTAAATTATACAACATATTTAAAGTAATAGAATGACTAAAAAAACGAAATATTTATTATTTACATAATAGTATTTCAAATATGAGTCTTCAAAGAGTAATCCAAAAAACAATTAAGTCAAATGTATTTGTAAAACCAATACATATCCCATTAATTAAAAGCTATGGAACTAGTGGCGACAAGAAAGAAAATAACTATAACTCAACAAAAACATGTGAATATTGTGAAACAAAAAAAACGGAAGACAATAAAATTGCGTTATCGATTTATTTAACTACGTTCTTTTTATATACGGTATATGAATTTAAAACATTAAAAGAAGAACAAGATAAACTATATAAGGACTATTTAGAATATTTTAAATATAGAGCAAAAAAAGATGATGAAGAGAGAGACAGAGAAATAGAGAAAGCTAAATTAGAGAAAGTTTAAAAACAAGAATAATATATTTTACCCAAAGAAGAATATTAATTTAAAAACTAATTTTTATACAAAATAAAAATGTTGCATTTGGAATTAATAAAAGAGATTAAAAGTCTTTCAAAAGAAATTAAAGCAAATAATAAAGTAGATTGGAGAATTTTATCCGCAAATCCTGCAGCTATACATTTACTAGAGAACAATCAGTGTATGATAGATTGGTATAACCTAGATTTAAATTCCTCTGCTAGACATTTAATGGAAGAAAATCTAGATAAAATAGATGACTGGGCTAGGTTTGTAGGGGACGATGACCCTACTTGTTATAATTTGTGGAAAAAAAGAATAAAAGAGATACAACAGAGCCCATTTTTTGATCAAGATTCTCTAAATTGGGAAATATTATCTATAAATCCTTCGGCTATTCATTTACTCGAAGAGAAGTATTAATTGAATTTAAATAATTATTTTTATACAAAATAAAAATGTTACATTTCGAATTAATAAATGATATAAAGAGTCTTTCAAAAGACATTAAGACAAATAAAGATATAGATCCAAGGTTTCTGGGCTTATTTGGAAATCCTGCAGCTTTGTGGTTTTTAGAAAAAAATCAAAAGGAAAAACTATATGTAATGGATTGGGACAATTTTTCTAAGAATCCCGCTGCTTTGTGGTTTTTAGAAAAAAATCAAAATAAAATAGATTGGAGAATTTTATCCGCAAATCCTGCTGCTTTGCACCTACTTGAGAAAAATCAAGATAAAATTGACAAATGGGGGTTATCTAGAAATTATGCAGCTTTGCACTTACTTGAGAAAAATCCAGATAAAATAAATTGGGTGTTTTTTATCCGAAAATCCTGCTGCTTTGAATTTACTGAAAAAAAATCCATATGAAATTAGTTGGAATTTGTTAAATTTAAATCCTGCAGCTTTGGACTTACTTGAGAAAAATCTAGATAAAATAAATTGGGAATATTTATCTATGAATCCTGCTGCTTTGGACTTACTCGAGAAAAATCTAGATAAAATAAATTGGGAAAGTTTATCTTTTAATCCTGCAGCAATATACTTACTTGAGAAAAATTTAGATAAAATAACATGGTTTAATTTAGCTAAAAATCCTTCTGCTATTAACTTACTCGAAGAAAGTTATTAAACGATTTTAATAAATTATTTTTATGTGAAATAAAAATGCTAAGCTTAGATTTAATAAATGATATAAAGAGTCTTTCAAAAGACATTAAAGTAAGTAAAAAAGTAAATTGGGATTTTTTATCTGGCAATTCTGCAGCTTTATTCTTGTTTGAGAAAAATTTAGATCTTATTCATTGGAGCAAATTATCTTACAATTCATCAGCTTTGGGGTTACTCGAAAAAAATCCTGATAAGATAGATTGGTGGAGGTTATCTCAAAATCCTGCAGCTTTGAACTTGCTCGAGAAAAATCAAGATAAAATAAATTGGTATTTTTTATCTCAAAATCCTGCAGCTTTGTACTTACTTGAGAAAAATCCGGGCAAGATAGACCATGATTACATATTTCAAAATCCTGCAGTAATTAATATGAAAGGTTTGAATGAAATAAATTGGTATTTTTTATCTCAAAATCCTGCAGCTTTAGACTTGCTTGAGAAAAAATTGGGTTTTATTTATTGGGAGTCTTTATCATTGAATCCTGCAGTATTAGGATTACTTGAGAAAAATCAAGATAAAATCCGTTGGAATTTTTTATCTTTCAATCCTTCAGCATTAGATTTACTAGAGAAAAATCTAGATAAAATAAATTGGAATTTTTTATCTAAAAATCCTTCAGCTATCCATCTACTCGAAGAAAAATATTAATTGATTTAAATAATTATTTTTTATATAATAAAAATGTTACATTCATATTTAATAAATGATATAAAGAGTCTTTCAAAAGACATTAAAGTAAATAAAAAAGTTGATTGGCATACATTTTCCCAAAATCCTATAGCTTTGTTTATACTGGAGAAAAACCAAGATAAGATAAATTGGGAAAGATTGTCTGAAAATCCTTCAGCTTTAGATTTACTCGAAAGAAATCAAAATAAAATAAATTGGAGCGCGTTATCAGTAAATCCTACTGCTATGTTTTTACTTGAGAAAAATTTAGATAAAGTAAATTGGGAGAATTTATCGGGAAATCCTACTGCTATGTTTTTACTTGAGAAAAATTTAGATAAAGTAAATTGGCAACAGTTATTTTATAATCCTACATCTTTGTATTTACTTGAGAAAAATCTAGATAAAATAGATTGGAGTTGTTTATCCTATAATCCTTCAGCTATATACCTGCTTGAGAAAAATAAAAATAAAATAGAATGGTTTGCTTTATCTTATAATATTGCAGCTTTGGACTTACTTGAGAAAAATAAAAATAAAATAGATTGGTTATCTTTATCATGTAATCCTTCTGCTTTACATTTGCTTGAGAAAAATCTAGATAAAATAGAATGGGTTTGTATATCTTCCAATCCCTCAGCTTTATGTTTACTTGAAAACAATCAAGATAAAATAAATTGGTTTAGTTTATCTAAAAATCCTGCAGCTATTCATTTACTCGAAGAGGAATATTAAATGATTTTAATAACTTATTTTTATGTAAAATAAAAATGTTACATTTGGAATTAATAAAAGACATAAAAAGTCTTTCAAAAGACATTAAAGCAAATAAAAAAATAGATTTGGGATAGATTATCTAGAAATTCCTCAGCTTCTCATTTACTAGATAAAAATCAAGATAAACTAAAACTAATTTATGTATATCCTAGATTTATATTCACGTCAGACATAAATACTGATACAAATGACGTAATTTGGAATAGAATTGATGACTCTATTAAGTGGGGTAAAATATCCAAAAATCCCACATCTTTGCATTTACTTGAGAAAAATCCAGATAAAATAAATTGGTACGATTTATCTCGAAATCCTGCAGCCTTGTATTTGCTAGAGAAAAATCCGGATAAAATAGAATGGGAATATTTATCCCAAAACCCGACTGCTTTGTATTTGCTTGAAAATAATCAAGATAAAATAGATTGGTATTATTTATCTCGAAATCCTTCTGCTATGTTCTTACTTGAAAACAATCAAGATAAAATAAATTGGTTTAGTTTATCTAAAAATCCCGCAGCTATACACCTGCTTGAAGAAGAATATTAAACGATTTTAATAAGTTATTTTTATGTAAAATAAAAATGTTACATTTGGAATTAATAAAAGATATAAAGAGTCTGTCAAAAGACATTAAAGTAAATAAAAATGTGTCTCATGAATGGTGGTTATATGGGAATGATGCTGCTGGTCATTTTATTAATGAGGTTTTGTTTGAGGAATTAACTCCCGAAAATATTATAAATATAGACGACTTAAATCATGATTATTTATCTATGTATCCTGTAGCTATGTCCCTACTTGAGAAAAATTTAGATAAAATAGATTGGTATTATTTATCTTTTAATCCAGCAGCTTTATATTTACTTGAAAAAGATTTGAATAAAATAATTTGGTATGCTTTATCTCGGAATCCTGCTGCTTTGTGTTTACTTGAGAAAAATCCAAATAAAATAGATTGGCACGTTTTATCTTCTAATCCTTCAGCTATGTATTTACTCGAAAAGAATCCCAATAAAATAGATTGGACACGATTATCTAGTAATCCTTCAGCTTTGTATTTACTCGAAAAGAATCCAAATAAAATAGAGTGGGAGATGCTATCTAAAAATCCTTCTGCTATACACCTTCTCGAAGAAAAATATTAAACGATTTTAATAAATTATTTTTATATAAAATAAAAATGTTACATTTGGATTTAATAAAAGATATAAAAAGTCTTTCAAAAGACATTAAAGTAAATAATAATACAGATTGGGACTATTTAAATTCTAATCCTGCAGCTTTACATTTACTCGAGAAAAATTTAGATAAAATAAGTCAGTTTTTGGTATCTACTAATCCTACTGCTTTGTATTTGCTTGAGAAAAATCCAGATAAAATAGACTGGAGAGGGTTATCTGGAAATCCTAAAGCTTTATATTTACTTGAGAAAAATAAAGATAAAATATATTGGTGTTTTTTATCAGAAAATCCTTCAGCTATACATTTGTTCGAGAAAAATACATATAAATTAGATTGGGGGTTTTTAGCTGTAAATCCTGCAGCAATGTATTTACTCGAGAAAAATATTGATAAAATAGCTTGGTGTAATTTATCAAAAAATCCTTCTGCTTTATATTTGATTGAGAAAAATTTAAATTTAGTTCATTGGGAGTCTTTATCTTTAAATCCATCAGTATTAGGATTACTTGAGAAAAATCAAGATGAAATAAATTGGGGGTATTTATCTCGCAATTCCGCAGCTTTGTATTTACTTGAAAATAATCTAGATAAAATAGATTGGAAACGTTTATCGATGAATCCTTCAGCTATACACCTTCTCGAAGAAGAATATTAAACGATTTTAATAAATTATTTTTATATAAAATAAAAATGTTACATTTTAATTTAATAAATGATATAAAGAGTCTTTCAAAAGACATTAAAGTAAATAATAATACAGATTGGTGGTATTTATCCTGTAATCCTGCTGCTATACACCTGCTTGAGAAAAATAGAAATAAAATATGGTGGCAATGGCTATGTGAAAATCCTGCAGCTATACGCCTGCTTGAGAAAAAGAAAAGTCAAATATATTGGTATTCTTTATCATTTAATCCTGCTGCATTGGGATTACTGGAAAAATATCCGAAAAAGATAGTATGGCGGACTTTATCGGAAAATCCTTCAGCTTTGAGATTACTCGAGAAAAATTTAGATAAAGTATATTGGGATGAATTATCTAAAAATCCTTTAGCCTTGTCTCTACTTGAGAAAAATTTAGATAATATAAATTGGAATGTGTTATCTCGAAATCCAGCAGCTTTGTACTTACTTGAGAAAAATATGAATAAAGTAAATTGGGATATCTTATCATTTAATCCTGCTGCTATAAGATTACTCGAAAATAATCAAAATAATATAGATTGGGAAAGTTTATCTGAAAACCCCGCAGCTTTGGAATTACTCGAAAATAATCAAGATAATATAGATTGGATAATATTATCTTTTAATCCTGCAGCTCTGGAATTACTAGAAAATAATCCAGATAAAATACATTGGGAGTTGTTATCTAAAAATCCTGCAGCTATCCACCTTCTTGAAGAAGACTATTAAACGATTTTAAATAATTATTTTTATGTAAAATAAAAATGTTAAGCTTAGATTTAATAAATGATATAAAGAGTTTTTCAAAAGACATTAAAGTAAATAAAAAAGTAAGTTGGGAATATTTATCCCATAATTCCACAGCTTTGCATTTACTCGAGGAAGAACATTAACATCAGTATTAAATGACTTTTTTATTGTTTTATTCTGTTATTTTGAACTAAACAACATAATGTTGCCCACATTGCCTGCGAATGTTATATCCGCAATTTGTGAACACTTTGACTCGTACATCGAGTTAATAACTACTTTAGCATACTTCAAAGGAGTCACCGAAGGTGTAAAAATTGGACCATTACAAAAGGTTGTTTACGGTAATGACGTTCTGCACCGTATACCAAACTACGCATCAAACCACAGTGTGATCTTTACCCACTTTGCTTTAGATCAAAGTCAAATTGAAGAAATAAATATATATGGTTTCGAATGTATCGTTGCCGATGATTATGAACCTCTTTATGACATTAGAGTAAAAAATGAAACAACGTTTGAAATAAGCATAGGCGATTCTGCAGATGTTTTTATCCCAGACTACATTGAACATTTGATAATTGAAATTTATTCTCCTTATCACAACACTGAGATTTGTTTATATGGAGGACTGAACTTAAAAAGTTTTAAGTTTGGAAAAATGTGGAACCGAGGTAAGCATAACTATGTTTCACCAAATGTATACAACTGTATGAATAAAAAGATAACTCCAACCGAGCTTAACTTTATTTCATATTTTGATTATGACCCAGAGGAATATTCTATCGAGACTGAATTTTAATTTTTAATTTTTATTAAAAATAATATTTAATTTAATAGTCTCCGAGTGAAAAGTAGACTGTAATTTTTTCCCTATTAAAATGGGTTGGATACCTACACAGACTTTAGGTTTTTTGGACTTTTTCTCGAGTGGAACTTAAGACTGTAAATTTTGGATTTTTCAAAGTTTTCAATTTTTAATTTTTATTAAAAATAATATTTAATTTAATAGTCTCCGAGTGAAAAGTAGACTGAAAATTTTTCCCTAATAAAATGGGATGGATACCTACACAGACTTTATGTTTTTTAGAGTTTTTTCCGAGCAATCCCATAGACTGTAAAAAATGGATTTTTCAAAGTTTTCAATTTTTAATTTTGATTTAATTTAATATTTTTTTTTAATAGGTTCTGAGACAAATGAAGACTGAAAATTTTATCTATTAATTTTGAGATGAATGTTAGACTTCCATAGAGACTATAAAAATTTACCCCAAGATTATTATTAATTAAATTTAAATAATTATTTTATATAAAATAAAAAATGTTACATTTGAATTTAATAAAAGATATAAAGAGTCTTTCAAAAGACATTAAAGTAAATAATAATGTAAAATGGGATAGTCTGTCTAATAATCTTGCAGCTTTACACTTACTCGAAAAAAATTTAAATAAAATAGATTGGATTTGTTTATCTTATAATCCTGCTGCTTTGGATTTACTTGAGAAAAATCAAGATAAGATAGTGTGGAGGTATTTTTCAGGAAATACTTCAGCTATGTATTTACTTGAAAAACATCAAAATAAAATAAGTTGGATGTTGTTATCTGGTAATCCTTCTGCTTTGAATTTACTTGAGAAAAATATAGATAAAATAGATTTGGCGTTTTTATCGTGTAATCCTGTAGCTATCCACCTTCTTGAAAACAATCTAGATAAAATAAACTGGGATTGTATATCGTCTAATCCTGCTGCTATGTATTTACTTAAGAAAAATAGTGATAAAATAAATTGGTATTCTTTATCATCTAATTCTGCAGCTATGTGCTTACTCGAGAAAAATAAAAATATAATGTATAGTCATTGGTATCTTTTATCTAAAAATCCTGCAGCTTTAGGATTACTCGAGAAAAATCATAATGAAATACGGTGGTATAGTTTATCATCTAATCCTGCTGCTATGTGCTTAATTGAGAAAAATCTAGATAAAATAGATTGGTATTATTTATCTATGAATCCTTCGGCTATCCATTTACTCGAAGAAGAATATTAAACGATTTTAAATAATTATTTTTATGTAAAATAAAAATGCTACATTCTAATTTAATAAATGATATTAAAAGTCTTTCAATAGACATTAGACCAAATAAAAAAATAAATTGGGTAAGTTTATTTGATAATCCTGCTGCTATTCACTTGTTAGAGAAAAATCCAAGCAAGATAGATTGGTATAATTTATCTAAAAACCCTTCAGCTTTAGATTTGCTCGAAAAAAATATAGATAAAATAGATTGGGATCGTTTATCTATTAATCCTGCAGCTTTATGTTTACTTGAGAAAAATATAGATAAAATAATTTGGGAAGAGTTATCTTCTAATCATGCAGCTTTATGTTTACTTGAGAAAAATCCAAGCAAGATAGAATGGGGATATTTATCTAAAAATCATGCAGCTTTGTACTTACTCGAGAAAAATTATAATAAAATAAATTGGAAACGATTATCTCATAATCCTTCAGCCTTATGTTTACTCGAGAAAAATATAGATAAAATAATTTGGTTTAGATTATCTACTAATCCTGCAGCCATGTACTTACTTGAGAAAAATCTGAATAAAATAGATTGGGGGTTTTGTCGGGTAATCCTGCAGCATTGAATTTGCTTGAGAAAAATATAGATAAAGTAATTTGGGATCGTTTATCTCATAATCCTTCAGCCTTGTACTTACTTGAAAAACATCAGGACAAAATAAATTGGTTAGGGTTATCTTGCAATCCTGCAGTTATCCACCTTTTAGAAGAAGAATATTAAATGATTTTAATAAATTATTTTTATATAAAATAAAAATGTTAAGTTTAGATTTAATAAAAGATATAAAGAGTCTTTCAAAAGACATTAAACCAAATAAAAAAATATATTGGTGTAATTTATCTTTAAATCCTGCTGCTATGTGTTTACTCGAGAAAAATCAAGATAAAATAGATTGGAAGTATTTATCTGCAAATTCTTCAGCTTTGTATTTGCTCGAGAAAAATAAAGATCGAATTTATTGGCCCAATTTATCTGGTAAACCTGCAACTTTGTATTTACTTGAGGAAAATTTAAATAAAATAAATTGGAGCTGTTTATCTGAAAATCCTACTGCTTTAGGATTACTCGAGAAACATAAAGATAGAATAAATTGGGGGCACTTATCTAGAAATCCTGCAGCCGTGTATTTGCTTGAGAAAAATCTAGATAAAATAGATTGGATTTGTTTATCTGATAACCCTGCAGCTTCGACTTTACTTGAGAAAAATCAAGATAATATAGTGTGGAGGTATTTTTCAGGAAATCCTTCAGCTTTGGATTTGCTCGAGAAAAATCCAGATAAAATAAATTGGTATTGGTTATCTCGAAATCATTCAGCTATGTTTTTACTTGAGAAAAATCAAGATAAAATAGATTGGAAAAATTTTTCAGAAAATTATTCAGCTTTGTATTTACTCGAGAAAAATTTAGATAAAATAGATGAATGGCGTTTATCTTGTAATCATTCGGCAGTGTACTTACTTGAGAAGAATCCAAATAAGATAAATTGGGAAGGGCTATCTTCTAATCCTTCGGCTATCCACTTACTCGAAGAAGAATATTAATTGATTTTAAATAATTATTTTTATACAAAATAAAAATGCTACATTTTAATTTAATAAAAGATATAAAAAGTCTTTCAAAAGACATTAGACCAAATAAAAAAGTAGATTGGGAATATTTATCTCCGAATCCTGCTGCTTTGCACTTACTTGAGAAAAATCTAGATAAAGTAGACCCGGATCGTTTATCTAAAAATCCTTCAGCTTTACATCTGTTAGAGAAACACTTATTTAATATATCATGGGAGTATGTATGCCTGAACCCTAATCCTAAAGCTTTGTATTTACTTGAGGAAAATTTAAATAAAATATATTGGAATTGGTTATCTAAAAATTCTGCTGCATTGGATTTGATTAAAAAATATATACATAAAGTAGAATGGGGGTATTTATCTAAAAATCCTGCAGCATTGGATTTACTTGAGAAAAATAAATATGAAATAGATTGGTATAATTTATCTAAAAATCCTGCAGCATTGGATTTACTTGAGAAAAATAAATATGAAATAGATTGGTATAATTTATCTGAAAATCCTGCAGCTTCGTTTTTACTAGAGAAAAATCCAGATAAAATAAAATGGTATTGGTTATCTAATAATCCTGCTGCTATACACCTACTTGAGAAAAAACAGGATAAAATAAATTGGAAATGGTTATCTTGTAATCCTTCAGCATTGGACTTGCTTGAGAAAAATCAGGATAAAATAGATGAATGGTATTTATCTTCAAATCCTTCAGCAGTGTACTTACTTGAGAAGAATCCAAATAAGATAAATTGGCAAGGGTTATCTTGTAATCCTTCTGCTATCCATTTACTCGAAGAGGAATATTAATCGAATTTACTATTTTATTTTATATAAAATAAAAATGTTACACTTGAATTTAATAAAAGATATAAAAAGTCTTTCAAAAGACATTAGACCAAATAAAAATGCAAGTTGGGTTTGGTTATCTGCAAATCCTGCAGCTATTCACTTATTAGAAAAAAATCTTGATAAAGTATACTGGGAATATTTATCTAAAAATTCTTCGGATTTGTATTTACTCGAGAAAAATCCAGATAAAATAAATTGGGCATGGTTATCCAGAAATCGGTTTGCTTTGTGTTTACTTGAATCCAATCAAGATAAAATAGACTGGTGGGGATTATCTTCAAATGAATCTGCTGTTTATTTACTTGAGAAAAATAAACATAAAATAGATTGGGATTGGTTATCTTATAATCCTACAGCTATGTGCTTACTTGAATCAAATCAAGATAAAATAGATTGGGAAAAATTATCTTATAATCCTGCTGCTTTGTTTTTGCTTGAATCTAATCAAGATAAAATAGATTGGGAAAAATTATCTTATAATCCTGCTGCTTTGTTTTTGCTTGAATCAAATCAAGATAAAATAGATTGGGAGAGATTGTCGAACAATTCTTCAGCTTTAAGTTTACTCGAGAAAAATCCAAACAAGATAAATTGGTTTTCTTTGTCTACAAATCCTTCAGCTTTAAGTTTACTCGAGAAAAATCCAAACAAGATAAATTGGGTAGCTTTATCTCTAAATCGCACTGCTTTGTATTTACTTGAGAAAAATCTGGACTTGGGTCATTGGATTTATTTATCTAGAAACCCTGCAGCTATCCACTTACTTGAAGAAGAATATTAAACGATTTTAATAAATTATTTTTATGTAAAATAAAAATGCTAAGCTTAAATTTAATAAAAGATATAAAGAGTCTTTCAAAAGATATTAAACCAAATAAAAATATAAATTGGAACTATTTATCTACTAATCCTGCAGCTATTCACTTATTAGAAAAAAATCAGAATAAAATAGATTGGTGTTATTTATCTTTAAATCCTTCAGCTTTGAGTTTACTCGAGAAAAATCCAAACAAGATAAATTGGAAATTTTTATCTTTAAATCGTACTGCTTTTTGTTTACTCGAGAAAAATCTAGATGAGGTAAATTGGTATTGGTTATCTAAAAATCCTTCGGCTATTCATTTAATTGAAGAAGAACATTAAACGATTTTAATAAATTATTTTTATACAAAATAAAAATGCTACATTTTAATTTAATAAAAGATATTAAAAGTCTTTCAAAAGACATTAAAGTAAATGATAAAGTAGATTTGGGATTTTTATCTTCCAATCCTGCTGCTATGCATTTACTTGAAAAAAATCAGGATAAAATTTGTTGGTATTTTTTATCTTCCAATTCTGCAGCTTTGGGGTTACTCGAGAAAAATCCTTATCAAATAAGATGGTGTTTTTTATCTAGAAATCAATCAGCTGTGTATTTGCTCGAGAAAAATTTAAATAAGATAGATTGGAATCAATTATGTTTTAATAGTGCAGCTATTCATTTAATAGAAAAATATCAACCTGTGTCAAAGTGGGATTATTTATCTACTAATCCTGCAGCTATGTGCTTACTTGAGAAAAAATATAATTATATAGATTGGAGTTGGTTATCTTTTAATCCAGCAGCTGGGTATTTATTTGAAAAAAATTATTGTAAAATAGATTGGTGGAGTTTGTCAAAAAATTCTTCAGCTTTGTTTTTACTCGAGAAAAATTTAGATAAAATAGATTGGTGTTGTTTATCTTTTAATCCAGCAGCAATGTACTTACTCGAGAAAAATCCAAACAATATAAATTGGAAAAATTTATCTAGAAACCCTGCAGCTATCCATTTACTTGAAGAAAAATATTAAATGATTTTAATATTTTATTTTTATACAAAATAAAAATGCTAAGTTTAGATTTAATAAAAGATATAAAGAGTCTTTCAAAAGACATTAAAGCAAGTAAAAAAGCAGATTGGAATGTATTATCTCATAATCCTGCAGCTATTCACTTATTAGAGAAAAATCAGGACCAGATTAACTGGATAGCATTATCTGCAAATCTTGCTGCAATAGACTTATTAAAGAAAAATAAAGATCGAATTGACTGGGACTATTTATCTGAAAATCCTTCAGCCTTGAAATTACTAAAGAAAAATAAAGATCTAATTTATTGGCCTAATTTATCTTCGAATCCCTCTGCGTTAAAATTATTAAAGAAAAATAAGGATAAAATACATTGGGATTGTTTATCATCAAATCCTACAGCCTTGAGTTTGCTTGAAAAATACCCAAATAAAATAAATTGGGATATTTTATCTGATAACCCTGCAGCTATAAACCTGATTGAATCAAATCAAGATAAAATAGACTGGGGGTATTTAACTAGTAATCCAGCAGCCTTGCACTTGCTTGAAAAAAATCAAGATCTAATTATCTGGGAATTTTTATCTGCTAATCCTGTAGCTATACACCTGCTTGAGGAAAATCAAGATATTTTAGATTGGGGTATTTTACCAAGCAATCCTGCAGCGATAAACTTAATCGAAAAGAATTTACATGTGATAGACTGGAACGAGTTATCTAAAAATCCTTCTGCTATCCATTTACTCGAAGAGGAATATTAAATGATTTTAATAAATTATTTTTATGTAAAATAAAAATGTTAAGCTTAGATTTAATAAAAGATATAAAGAGTCTTTCAAAAGATATTAAAGCGAATGATAAAGTAGACTGGGATTATTTATCTAAAAATCCTTCAGCTTTATATTTACTTGAGAAGAATCAAGATAAAATAGATTGGTGGTTTTTATCTTATAATCCTTCAGCTTTGTATTTACTTGAGAAGAATTCATATAAAGATAAAATAGATTGGCAATTATTATCAAAAAATCCTGCTGCTTTGTGTTTACTTGAGAAAAATTTAAACAGGATAGACTACTGGAACTGTTTATCAAACAATCCTGCAGCTATGTATTTACTTGAGAAAAATCAAGATAAAATAAACTGGAACTGTTTATCAAATAATCCTGCTGCTTTGTATTTGCTAGAAAAAAATCAAGATAAAATAGATTGGATACTTTTATCTGATAATCCAGCAGCTATGTATTTACTTGAGAAAAATCTAGATAAAATAAACTGGAAAAGTTTATCTGAAAACCCATCAGCTTTGTATTTGCTCGAGAAAAATCTGGACAAGATAGATTGGTATTTTTTATCTAAAAATCCATCAGCTTTGTACTTGCTTGAGAAAAATAAAGATAAATTAAATTGGGATTGGTTATCTGGAAATCTTTCGGCTTTGTGTTTACTTGAGAAAAATAGAGATAATATAGATTGGGGTTATTTATCTAATAATCCTGCTGCTATAGAATTACTCGAGAAAAATAAGGATAAGATATATTGGAAGAATTTATCTTCAAATCCAGCAGGGTTTCATTTACTTGAGGAATATTAAACGATTTTAATAAATTATTTTTATATAAAATAAAAATGTTACATTTTAATTTAATAAATGATATTAAAAGTCTTTCAAAAGACATTAAACCAAGTAAAAAAATAAATTGGAATTATTTAACAACTAATCCTGCTGCTTTGTATTTACTCGAGAAAAATAAAGATAAAATAGATTGGCCACTTTTAGCTTTAAATTCTTCAGCTTTACATTTACTTGAATCAAATCAAGATAAAATAGATTGGGAGAGATTGTCAAGTAACACTTCAGCTTTGAATTTACTGGAGAAAAATCCAGATAAAATAAATTGGCTTGCTTTATCTAAAAATCCTTCAGCTGCACGGTTGCTGGAGAAACATCCAGATAAAATAGATTGGATGTTTGTATCGTTTAATCCTGCTGTTTTGTATTTGCTCGAGAAAAATTATAATAAAATAAATTGGTGTGCTTTATCTCAAAATCCTTCGGCTATTTATTTACTTGAGAAATATCCGAATAATATAATTCGAAAGGTTTTATTTTTAAATTCCTCAGCCATTCATTTACTTGAAACAGATAAAGTAGATTGGGAATGGATATCAACTAATCCTTCAGCTTTGCACTTACTTGAGAAAAATTTAGATAAAGTAAATTGGACAAGTGTATCTTCAAATCCTTCTGGTATATCTTTACTTGAGAAAAATCCAAACAAGATAAATTGGACGGTTTTATCTTATAATCCTGCTGCTATTCATTTACTCGAAGAGGAATATTAAACGATTTTAATAAATTATTTTTATACAAAATAAAAATGTTACACTTAGAATTAATAAAAGAGATAAAGAGTCTTTCAAAAGACATTAAAGCAAATAAAGATATAGATTGGGAATGTTTATCTGACAATCCTGCAGCTTTGTTTTTACTTGAGAAAAATCAAGATGAAATAGATTGGTATCGTTTATCTAAAAACCCTGCAGCTTTGGGATTACTCAAGAAAAATAAAGATAAAATAGACTGGTTCGGGTTATCTCAAAACCCTGCAGCTTTGGGATTACTCAAGAAAAATAAAGATAAAATAAATTGGCACAACTTATCTTTTAATCCTGCAGCTTTGGGATTACTCAAGAAAAATAAAGATAAAATAGACTGGATGGCTTTATCGTCTAATCCATCTGCTATTCGATTGCTTAAGAAAAATCAAGATAAGATAAATTGGGAATGTTTATCTGACAATCCTGCAGCTTTGTTTTTACTCGAAGAAAATCAGGATAAAATAGATTGGGATCGATTATCTAGAAATCCTTCTGCTATGAAATTGCTTAAGAAAAATCGAGATAAAATAGAATGGTCAATGCTATCCTGTAATCCTTCTGCTTTGTTTTTACTTAAAAAACATCAAGATGAAATAGATTGGGAATTTTTATCTATGAACCCTTCAGCCGAGAGATTACTTGAGAAAAATCAAGATAAAATATATTGGGAAAATTTAACTAGTAATTTTTCTGCTATTAATTTAATTGAGAAAAATTTAAACATAATAGATTTAGATGATTTATCTCATAATCCTTCAGCTATACATCTACTCGAAGAAGAATATTAATTGATTTAATTACTTATTTTTATTAATAATAAAAATGTTACACTTGGAATTAATAAATGATATTAAGAGTCTTTCAAAAGACATTAAAGTAAATTCTAAAATAAATTGTTGGGGCAGGTTATCTTTAAATCCTGCAGCTATTCATTTGCTTGAGAAAAATCAAGATTTAATTTACTGGATGAAGTTATCTAAAAATCCTGCGGCTATGCATCTGCTTGAAAAAAATCAAGACAAAATAGATTGGGAATATTTATCTAAAAATTCTGCTGCTTTGGAATTACTTGAGAAAAATAAAAATAAAATAAATTGGGATTATTTATCTTTTAATCACGGAGCGTTGCATCTACTTGAAAAAAAATATAATAAAATAGGATGGGGATATTTGAGCTATAATCCTGCTGCAATGTATTTACTCGAAGAAAAAAGAAATACAATAGTTTGGCAATGGTTATCTCAAAATCCTGCAGCATTAAACCTTCTGGATAAAAATCCACATAAAATAAGTTGGTATGGCTTATCTAAAAATCCTACTGCTTTGTTTCTACTCGAGAAAAATCCAGATAAAATAGATTGGGAAAACTTATCTAAAAATCCAGCAGCCTTATACTTGCTTGAGAAAAATCTAGATAAAATATATTGGAATTGGTTATCTAGTAATCCTTCAGCTATACACTTGCTCGAAGAAGAATATTAAATGATTTAAATAAATTATTTTTATACAAAATAAAAATGTTACATTCCGATTTAATAAATGATATAAAGAGTCTTTCAAAAGAAATTAAAGTAAATGAAAAAGTAAATCGGAATGTTTTATGTGCTAACCCTGCGGCTATACATTTGATTCAAAACTATCTAAATGTGATAGATAAGTGTCTTTTATCTAAAAATCCTTCTGCTATTCATTTGCTTGAAAAAAATGAAAATAGAATAGATTGGAATTGGTTATCTTTTAATCCAGCAGCTTTATGGTTACTTGAAAAAAATCCGGATAAAATATATTGGGAATATTTATCAGTGAATCCTGCTGCTTTGCATTTACTTGAAAAAAATCTGGATAAAATAGATTGGTGCAGGTTATCACAAAATCCCGCAGCTGTATGGTTGCTCGAGCAAAATATAGACAAAATAAATATAAATTATTTATGCGAAAATCCTTCTTTTATTAATTGGCTTGAGAAAAATCAAGATGACATACACTGGTGGTTTTTATCCAGAAACATTGCAGCTCTAGAATTACTTAAGAAAAATCCAGATAAAATAAACCGACATGAATTGTCTAAAAATCCTTCAGCTTTATGTTTACTTGAGAAAAATCCAAATAAAATAGAGTGGTGGTCTTTATCTGAAAACCCAGTAGCTATTCACTTACTCGAAAAAGAATATTAAATGATTTAAATAAATTATTTTTATACAAAATAAAAATGTTACATTCTGATTTAATAAATGATATTAAAATTCTTTCAAAAGACATTAGACCAAGTAAAAAAATATGTTGGAAATATTTATCTGAAAATCCTGCAGCTATGCATCTGCTAGAGAAAAATCAAGATAAAATAAGATGGGATCATTTATCATCTAATCCTTCAGCTTTGTATTTACTTGAGAAAAATCCAGATAAAATAGATTGGATATACTTATCATTAAATCCTTCAGCTTTGTATTTACTTGAGAAAAATAAGAATAAAATATGGTGGCAAGTTTTATCTAAAAATCCTTCAGCTTTGTATTTACTTGAGGAAAATTTAGAAAAAGTATATTGGGAGAGTTTATCTCAAAATCCTTCAGCCTTGTTTTTACTTGAGAAAAATTTAGATAAAGCAGATTGGGATTTACTATCCAAAAATCCTTCAGCTATGTTTTTACTTGAGGAAAATCAAGATAAAATAGATTGTTATTGGTTATCTAAAAATCCTGCAGCAATGTATTTACTTGAGGAAAATCAAGATAAAATATATTGGGAATGCTTATCTGAAAATCCTGCAGCTTTGCACTTACTTGAGAAAAATCAGAATGAAATATATTGGGATTTTTTATCAGCTAATTTTGCTGCTTTGTACTTACTTGAAAAGAATCCAAATAAAATAAGTTGGGGGTATTTATCTATAAACCCTTCTGCTATACATTTACTCGAAGAAGAATATTAAACGATTTAAATAAATTATTTTTATTTAAAATAAAAATGTTACATTTGGAATTAATAAATGATATTAAAAATCTTTCAAAGGATATTAGACCAAGTAAAAAAGTACGTTGGGATTATTTATCTGATAATCCTGCATCTATTCACTTACTAGAAAAAAACCAAGATAAGATACATTGGGAAAGGTTGTCTGAAAATCCTTCAGCTTTGAATTTACTTGGGAAGAATCTAGATAGAATAAAATGGGGTTGGTTATCTGGAAATCATGTAGCTATTCGCTTACTAGAGAAAAATCTAGATAAAATAGATTGGTATTGGTTATCTAAAAATCCTTCAGCTTTGTATTTGCTTGAAAAAAATCAAGATAAAATAAACTGGAGTTGTTTATCAACCAATCCTGCAGCCTTGTATTTACTTGAGAAAAATCTAGATAAAATAGATTGGGGGAATTTATGTTGGAATCCTACAGCTTTGGATTTACTCGAGAGCAATCCAAATAAGATAAATTGGAAACAATTATCTGAAAATCCCGCAGCTATAAAATTATTGGAAAGAAATATTTATAAAATAGAATGGAATGAATTATCTTGGAACCCTGCTGCTATCCACTTACTTGAAGAAGAATATTAAACGATTTAAATAAATTATCTGTGTTTAAAATAAAAATGTTACATTTGGAATTAATAAATGATATTAAAAGTCTTTCAAAAGAAATTAAAATAAGTAAAAAAGTATGTTATTGGGATTATTTATCTCAAAACCCTGCTGATATACACTTGCTTGAAAAAATTCAAGATAAAATAGATTGTAACTATTTACCTCGAAACCCTGCTGATACATATCTGCTTGAGAAAAAATTAGAAAGATTAAATTGGCGCGAGTTATCAGTTAATCCTGCTGATATGTGTTTGATTGAGACAAATCTGGATAATATAGATCGGCATCATTATTTATCTCAAAATCCTGTAGCTATAGAATTACTTGAGAAAAATCCAGATAAAATAAATTGGTATCATTTATCTAAAAATCCTGCTGCTATGTGTTTGATTGAGAAAAATTTAGATATGATAAATTGGCGGACTTTATCTCTAAATCCTGCAGCTTTGTACTTGTTTGAGAAAAATCTAGATGATGTAAATTGGTATTGGTTATCTAAAAATCCTTCGGCTATTCATTTAATTGAAGAAGAATATTAAACGATTTAAATAAATTATTTTTATGTAAAATAAAAATGTTACATTTGGAATTAATAAAAGAGATTAAGAGTCTTTCAAAAGACATTAAACCAAGTAAAAAAATAAATTGGCATTGGCTATCTAGTAATCCTGCAGCTATTCACTTACTCGAGAAAAATCTAAATAAAATAGATCGATATTGTTTATCATTAAATGCTTCAGCTTTGCATTTACTTGAGAAAAATCCAGATAAAATAGATTGGATATACTTATCAGAAAATCCTTCAGCTTTGCATTTACTTGAGAAAAATAAGAATGTAATATCGTGGCAAGTTTTATCTAAAAATCCTTCAGCTTTATATTTACTTGAGGAAAATTTAGATAAAATAAATTGGGAATGCCTATCAACCAATCCTGTAGCCTTGTATTTACTTGAAAAAAATCCAGATAAAATAGACTGGTATTGTTTATCTGATAATCCTTCTGCTATGTATCTACTTGAGAAAAATATAAATAAAATAGACTGGTATTGTTTATCGACTAATCCTTCTGCTATGTATCTACTTGAGAAAAATCTGGATAAAATAGACTGGTATTGTTTATCGACTAATCCTGTAGCTTTGCACTTACTTGAGAAAAATCTGGATAAAATAAATTGGTATAAGTTATCTTACAATTCTTCAACACTGTCTTTACTTGAGAAGAATTATGATAAAATAAATTGGGAATCATTATCTAATAATCCAACAGCTATTCACTTACTCGAAGAAGAATATTAAACGATTTTAATACTTTATTTTTATGTAAAATAAAAATGTTACATTTGGAATTAATAAAAGAGATTAAGAGTCTTTCAAAAGACATTAAATTAAACAAAAATACTGATTGGGACATCTTATGTTCTAATCCTGCAGTCATGCATCTGATTGAAAAACGTCTAAACAAAATGAATAGATATCTTTTATCTAAAAATCCCTCAGCTATTCATTTACTTGAGAAATATGAAGGTATTATAGATTGGAATTATTTATCTATTAATCCGGCAGCCATGTGTTTGCTCGAGAAAAATCCGGATAAAATAGATTGGTATTGGTTTGCAAGTAATCCTTCTGCTTTGTATTTACTCGAGGAAAATCTAGATAAGATATTAGGATGGGAATATTTATTTGCAAACCCTTCTGCTGTATTTTTGTTCGAACAATACCAAGAAATGGAAAATGTACACCATTTGTATATAAATCCTGCTGTAGTTCATTTGCTTGATGAAACTCAAAATAAAATAAATTGGGTATGGTTATCTAAAAATCCTGCTGCCTTGTACTTACTTGAGAGAAATCAAGATAAGATAGATTGGGATAATTTATCTGAAAATCCTTCTGCTATATACCTGCTCGAGAAAAATTTAGATAAAGTAAATTGGAGTGAGTTATCTGAAAATCCTTCTGCTATTCATTTACTTGAAGAATATTTCTAATCTTACTTTTACTTGGAACCTATTAAATTAAATATTATTTTTAATGAAAATTAAAAATTGAAAACTTTGAAAAATCCGTTTTTTACAGTCTTACTTTCTACTCGAGAAAAACTCTAAAAAATGTAAAGTCTGGGTGGTTATCCATCCCTTTTTATTAGGGAAAAATTCTTAGTCTTTGTTTTGCTCGAAGACTATTAAAAATAATATTATTTTTAATCTAAAATTAAAAATTGAAAAGTTCAAAAATCCATTTTTTACAGTCTCTGAGACTACTCGAGAAAATTTTCAGTGTCTGTCTGTTTAATTGAAAAATATTTTAGTCTTGTATTTACCAATAAAAATGATAATTGCAGTTTCTGGTTCCCGTGACTTTAATGATGAAAAATTTATTTGCAATGAAATAAATAAGTATTATACAAAGGATAAAGATATAATTCATGTAGGAGATTGCAAAGGAGTAGATTACGTAGTCAGAAAGAACTTTGAATGTAAAGTATTTTATGCCGACTGGAATAAACATGGGTTGGCTGCAGGACCGATTAGAAACTCTGAATTACTTAAAGGTTCTGATATTTTAATTGCATTTCTCAAGCAGGGAAGCAAAGGAACTCTTAATTGTATTAAATCTGCCCAAAAATTAGGAATTAAAATTATACAAGTTGATATTTAAATATTTTTTATATTATAAAAAATAAAAATTGAAAATTCTGCTTTCCTTTGCGAAAATATTATCAAAATTTTGATTGTTTTTGTCAAAGACACCAGGTTCTTTCATCAAAGAACTGCAGTCGCCGATAACAAATTGTTCGGTCTTAAAGTCGTCTAGAATAAAAAGATTTGGGCATTCATCTATAGAAATACCTGAACATTCAATACCTTTGAGCTCTGTTAACACATCTACATTGTACATATAGATCGCCGAGGCGAATACTGCCTCAAAAAAAATTAGTCTGGGGCAGTCAATGATTTCGATGTTTTTTACAATAAGGCTTCTTATCGTGAATAGATTATTCTTGTTATTAGCAACAAGGTTACCATGAATAATAACATTGCTGATACACATTATTTTGTCACAGCACTCGACGTTACCATATATAGTAACATCTTCACAAATACCGTTGACAGCGTTAACACAAAGCTTGCACATCTTCTTTCTCTTGAATCGATGTTAATATAAAAATTTAGTAATTTTTCAATTAATAATGGTAGTAATCACAGTAAAACTCCTCAGACACTCTGTTCGTCAGCTTGAGTGCATAACAGTACATCACGGTCACATTCTTAGCATAAAGTTTATCTGCTGTCTCAAGATTCTCTAGCTTATAAAAATAAATCTCTTGAGCACAGATATTCTCGATCGTTTTCAAGTTATAACAGTGTGTTATATCTACTCGATTTGCTTTCACGTCTTTTAAATATACCAGGTTACAGTTGTTCACAAATAGTGTACCTGATATAGTCACGTTTTCTATCTGTGTGACTTTCTCACAGCAATTAACATCACCGTCGATAACACAATTTGTTGAAGTACAAAGTATACACATTGTTTAAGTTCATATAAAATTATATTTTTATATTAATTTGTCATTTTAATGTGCTCCGAAAAGATCTGCAGGATTATCTTTACCCGAGATCTTTACTATCTTTCCTTCTTTAGATTCAAACTCTTTGCGAAGTTCTCCACAGTACTTTATCCAAGAACGTTTTTCTTCACACAGTTTAGCAGAAGGAGAGATGTGTCCCGTGCTCCAATACTTAACAACTAAATCAGAATCAGAGCAAATTGTATCATGATTGTCTCTTAATGCAATTCTCATTGCTTGAATCATACTAAGTAGTTCGGCACCATTATTTTGCTGTGCTTTTACATCAGGAAAATTAGCAACAATGATAGTAGTAGTTCCTCTCTTTGGGAGATTAACTACTTTAATAACCATATCATTAATTTTTTCCTCACAAAGTAGATCGTTACCATATTCATCGGTTACCGATCCCCAGGCATCTTTGCCACTTTGTTTGCTGTGTCCACCGTCACAATATAACTTCATCTTTATTTTTTAATAAGTTTAATTAAAAAAATCACTTTATCGTCTGCTATAAATTTTTTTCTCTTCTCCCCAATCTACTAAAATTGGAAAAAGGCATAGCTCAGCGCATTTATTCTGTATTTCTGAATGTGTTACTCTACTGTCCCACCAAGAGACTCGTTTGAAGTCTGTATATTTAGTATTAAATATTTCAAGCGATCTTTTCACTACGAATATTTTCTCGGGGTCATCATCCTTAGTAAGTCTACCTCCAAATAATGATTCCTTTATCCTATCGTAATCCCCATATTTTTTAATAAGATTGAAGACGCTTACTGCTCCGAATCCTTTTAATTTAGTTGATGAATTGTAATCACATCCGCTAAGAATTCCAAACAAAGTAAGTTGTTCCTTGTTAAACCCCAGAGCATTAAGTAACTTGTCATTTTCTATTACAGTACAAGTATTAGTTTTAATGTCTAATCCGAGAATTGCATAAGGTACATTATATGCTAGACAATCACTATCAGTACTAATTACTGCACTACATATACCTGTATTAACAAGATAACATGCTAATGTCTCAGCTTCTTCAGGAGCATCATAAAAAGGGATTCCGAAAGCAGAAAATAACTTTTTTAATTTAGAAATATCTTCATTTGTAATTTGTAAATCACATTTTTCTTTTTTATATATTTTCTCCTGTAAATCATTGAATTTCAATTCATCCATGTCTTCAGTTATCTCCTGTTTTAAATTTTCAATATCATCTCTTAATTTCTTCTTTGCAGATGCTCGCATATTTTTCTCTGCATCTTTTTCCTGAGGAGCTTTACCGTCAAAAATTGGAATAGCATGTATACCATTTCTTTTGAAGAGACAAATAAGACTCACAAATCCTTTAAGAAAACCTTCCTTGCCATAAGCATACATATATTTACGCATATGTGTGGCAACGTCAAAGCTCACTTGTGTATTTCTAAAGTTCTCAAGTGCATGACACTCGATAACATCAGGATACTTGTCCTTGATAAACTTTAACACAGCAGGGATACCCATTTTAACACACAAAATATTTTAATTGAAAAAATCGTTTTTCTACTAATAATTAGTGATTAATAAAAAATGGATAATTCGAATTTAATAAGTAAATATGTCGATATATCAAAAAATTATTTTGATATATCTGATTTCGAAAATGCAAAAAAATACTGCCAGATGTGTATTGACCTGGGAGACTTTGCATCTTATCACAACATGGGAGTTATTACACTGTATGATGGTAAACTCCAAGAAAGCTTATTTTACTTTAACATATCAAAGTGTATGTTTCGAGAGTCTTATTATTACATGGGACTTGCATACAAAAACCTGAAAGACTATCAGGAAGCTGAAAATTGTCTTATCGAGAATGATGAACCTAGAGCTTATTATTTAATTGCTGAAATCAATTACGCACAACAAAATTATGAAGCTGCTGAGTTTTGGTATCACAAAGCTGCCTCTCTTGGAGACAAGAGAGCAGATGTAAAATTAGATATTAAATTTATTTAATATAAAATGCCTGTACATCGAGGAAAAAATTATTATCAATGGGGAGAACATGGAAAAAAGTATTATTATACTCCAGGTGATAAAGAATCGAGAGAAGAAGCGAAAGCAAAAGCAGAACTACAAGGAAGAGCAATCGAAGCCTCACAGAGTCGAAGAAACTCTTACTAAAAGACAATCTAAAGATTGAGGTATTTGTCATTGTATACTGCTCCGAAAAGAAATACACTATCTAATTGCGCCTGAGCTCTGATATCTGTGATGTCAAGTTTATTTCTCTTAGGTAAAGGCATCTTGGAAACCTTTTCCCAAACAACTGGAAGATCCCAATTGTTTTTAAACCAATGAATATTATTTTCATTGACTTTCCCAGTACGACCTCCACCATAAGATACTGTACCGTCAAAATTCAACATACCTTGTATACTAGTTTCAAAACTATTATAATAAATATCGGGAGTATATCTCACGATTTGAAACAACCAACCTCCTTGTGTCGGTCTTACTGAATCAGGCATGCCCTGTTCATTGTAGAACTGGAACTGAAATAATCCTTCTTGTTTATTGCCCCAGAAATTATTCTCTAAAAAGTTCTTGATAGCGTAAAGTCTATCATCATGAACATCTACTATAGACGGAACGAATGCTCTTTGCATTTTTGATATATAAAGAAATTGATATAAATAAAAATAACTAATGTCGGGAGAAATGAAGTCGGTAAATATACTTGCAGAAGAGTTCGTCCTAGGAGCTCTAAAAAACTTAAACAAATTTTCTAAGAGTAGAAGCGAAGAACTAAATTTTTACATTAAAAGTATGAGAGAGATAGCACTCGGGAAATATTCCAAGCAAGTCTCTATTGCAAAATATCGGGAGCTGATGCTCTCATTTAAAAAGAATTAAATTAAAAATTTAATTATTATTATGGATTACGATTACACTCTTTGGCTTAGTTCGATTATTATTTTAATCGAAAACATATCTATGGGTATACCGTCTATCATTTTAGGTCTTAAGTCAGACCATTGCGAAGGAACTTTTTTATCTGTAAATTACAACACTTGGTTATTCTATTCCGGAATATTTGATGTAGGAAGTGCTTTGATTTTATTTACTTTATGTATGATAACTCGAAACAATGAAGAGTTAACAAAATATGGTATATTTTACCTTGCTAATTATCTTATATTTTCCTCTTTCTCTTATGCAATAGGAACAGTATTATTTTTTGATACTCATTGTTTATATATGTTTGCTCTTCCTTTGTTTATAATAAAAACAGTTTCTTTTGCTGTCAAAGGTTGGGCCTTAATACCTAGAGAAGAATAAAAAGATTCTTTATAAAATGAGATACCTTCTCAGAGACAAAGATGTCTACACGGATGATTGGCCTAATTTGATCACGTTGATTTACTCTTCAGAACCTTTTTATTTTAAATTTCCGAAAGAAGGCCAACAGGAAATAAATAATTTCACCAAATGTATTTTAGAAAACATTCAAATTGTTACAAAATTTAAATTAGAAAAGATATTTTATAAAACTCAGGGGCTCAATAAAGTAATTTGTAAAAAATCTCATGTGTTAATGCCAAGTAATAAAGATATAACCTTAATTTTTACAGATAACTCCAAGAAGGTTAATGTCTATGTCCCGTTGGGTTCATTATTAAAAATTAGAAAGAATGAGAATTGGAGCTATTCTTTACCTGATAATAGCGCAAACGTAATGATTTGCAGTTGAAATATTTTTATTAATAATAAAAATAATTTTTTTATACAGCCATTTCTACCTTGAAAGTTTTACCTGGGGTATATCCCACAAGAGTAAAATCTTCAAACTTAAAATCATCAATAGTCTTTTGGTCTCCGGTTAGTTTTACTTCAGGCCATTCAGCAGGATTACATTTGATTTGTTCTAAAGCAGAACTAATAGCATTCTCGTATACATGACAGTCTGTAATATTTAAAACTAATTCCCCTGGAGTTAAACCAGATATCTTGCAAAACATTAATGTGAGTAAAGTATAACTAGCTACATTAAAAGGTATTCCCAAAAACATATCCCCACTTCGCATATTAACACAACAATTCAAAGTATTTTTATTAACATTAAATTGTAAAGCATAATGACAAGGAGGAAGAACTGCCTTGTTTAAAGTAACAGGATCCCAAGCACTTAAAATCAATCTTCTAGATAGGCTTATCTCGGGATTAGCTTTAACATTTTTTATACCTTCTTCAAGGTATTTAATTTGATCAATTCCTCCTTCTCCAAGATTAAGACTTCCAAAATGTCTCCAAACATGAGGATAACCAAATCCCATTTCTCCTTCTAGATAGTCACTAAATCCCATTTTATCCAAGTATTCTCTTGAGGTATTACCTTTCCAAATAGTTACTTTTTGTTCTTCAAGGACTTTAGTATCAGTCTTACCTGAAAGGAAAAATAATAATTCTAAAAGTACACTTTTGAAAGGGACTCGTTTGGATGTAAACAAGGGGAATTTCTTTGAAATATCAAACCTTAATTGTTGACCCCAAAGTGAATAAGTATTAATTCCTGTACGATTTACATTGTAAGTTCCAGTTTTAATTATACGTTGCATGAGCTCAAGATAATCTTTTTCTCCATTTTTTTTCGAATGTTTATAAATTGTCAAAAACAAATTTCTTTTTAAAATAATTGTATTAAGAGAATTTAAATTTAAAACAGGAGCAGCGACATCGTACCCGGGAGTTTCTCCTGTGAATGCCGTCTCGTAAATAAATTCTAAATCAGGATGATTAAGATTTCGAGAGATCAAGTCACTTCCTCCTATTAAATATTTTTGCTGTCCGGGAAACATCTTTAACGCCTCATCAAAAGTTTTGACATAAAAAGTAGTCTCGGACTTACCAACTTGTTCTTTTGAAGTAATAACAATAGTAATTCTATTTTTCAAAGAGCCAACAGACTCGTAAGTCTTTCTTCCCATAATTACAATAGATCTAATAGTAAGAATCTTAAAATGTAGCATATCCTCTGAGTCGTAACCCCATGGTAATTTGTTTTGATAGCCGAAAGCCTCGTTTTTATGCGCAAAAATTATTGAAAACATTTTTTTAATTAATTATTAATATTTAAATTAATAAATCATTTATACAGATAAAAAACTTTAGCCATTCGATCGTCTTTGACGTATACATCATAGATTAATCCGTCTCCAATCCAAAGAGCTTCTCCTTCAAGTTGTATTATAAACTTATCATTATCTCTTGCTCTTACGAGTATATGTTTACTTGGACGAATATCACATAAGCAACAGCTATTGAAAACATTAGGACAAAATGAATCAGTTTGTCTATTTGCAACAAGAGTGCTATTAATAATTCCCAATGTAAATGTTACTCCTAAAAAATCCTTTTCTTTGATGTAATAAATTACAGGTCTTTCCTTGCTTATATAAAAATTACAGTCAATAGGTATTAGTAACTCTTTACCAGGATAATCTTGATCAAGCACACAAGCACTCGAAAATAAAAATAAAATTAATAAAAGGAACATATTTTTAATAATTTGTATAATTTTATTAGAAAAATAATCGTTTTAATCCCGAGTATTCTCGGCCTCATGCTCTTGGGGCGAGTCTACGTAATGGGATTTTAGAGAACTTATAAAAAAGCATTAACACAAGGACGATTAAAATTATTACTGCTATGATCAATACTATAAGTAAGTTTCTGGTTAAATTAGAGTCTGTGTTGTTAGAAGTTTGCAGAGGAGCAAATCCTTCCATTTTTATAGGAGTAGGAGATGAAGTTGGAGTAGAAGAAAATTCCCCAGGAGAGTTTAAAACAGGAGCAGGAAGTCCTATATAATTACTATTAAAACTTGCCATATACTTCGGATCATAAAATCTAGCTCTTTCTTCTGGAACGAATTGCGGAGGTTGTTTGGGAGCATTCCTTTCTGCTTTCATATCATTAATAATGCTATTAATATGGTTACTTCTTCTTGTTTTTTCATTAGTTGGTTCCGGAGCATACTGTAACTGAGTTTGTTTTGCAAAAGCTCCATAGTTAGGTTGCTGAGGATAAGGGCTATTTCTTCCCATCGGATCTTGAAAAGTAGTAAATGGATCTACACCTAGCATAGGATTAAGAGGACCTCCCATTTTATAAGGATCTAAAATTTGCTGTTGTGCTATACCAGCATAACCTCCTGGTTTTGCGCCAAAAGGATTAGTTAAAGTATCATACATTCCTCCTGAAGATTCTCCCCATAAATTATTTTGTTGAGGAGAAGTATTATCTATACCAGTATTTGGATAAAGAGATCCTCCGGTCCCCATGGTATCGTTACTTATATTACCAAATGCATCTTCATCCAATATACTGAATTTTGGTATATTTGACATTTTATTTATTAAAATATAAAAATATGCCATCAAAGACTGTAGTAATAGTATCTATTATAATCATCATTGTCGCTATCAGTCCCGTGTTAGCAAAATCCGAGGCATATACTAGATATATATCTGTAATATCTAGTTTCGGAGCAATTCTTACACTGTTAGGATTCGTTTTCACAATTTATACATACGAACAAAATCAAGAGCAAAGAGATGAAGATGCATTCATACAGAATGCTCAAAGAAATTGGTCAAGTGTAGAGAAAGAAGTATCTGATTCATTTCCTTATTTAGATCGGTATTATAATCAACTTTACAGCCTTCAAAATAATATAGTGTACACTTCAGACGAAGAAATAGAAGCAAGGTCAAAGGAAAGGCATTTTTCCGAAGAATTATTCCAACAGATAGAAAATATTCTTCCCGATATTAAAGACCAGGAAGATAGAAGTTATGGGTGGCCTGCAATATTTAAAATGTGGGGTAAATCTCAAATCTTCAAAGATAATTGGAAAGACTCCAAGTCATTTTATAACCCGGAAACTCAAGATTATATAAATAAATTGGTTTTGTAGTATAGTACTACTCGGGAATCTATTAAAATTAAAAGTTAAAAATTTTTGAAAAATGTAGTTTTTACAGTCTTAACTTTCACTTGGAAAAAAGTTAGAAAAACCTAAAGTCTGTGTAGGTATCCATCCCGTTTTAATAGGGAAAAAAATCTAGTCTTCTTTCTACTTGGAGACTATTAAAAATAATATTATTTTTAATCTAAAATTAAAAATAAAAAAGTTCAAAAATCTAAAATTTACAGTCTCAAGGTTCACTCGGAAAAAAGTCCAAAAAACCTAAAGTCTGTGTAGGTATCCATCCCGTTTTAATAGGGAAAAAAATACAGTATACTTTTCACTCGGATACTATTAAATTAAATATTATTTTTATTCTAAAATAAAAATTGAAAACTTTGAAAATTGTAGTTTTTACAGTCTAAGTTTTGACTCAGAAAAAAGTTGGAAAAATGCAAAGTCTGGGTGGTTATCCAGCCGTTTTTGATAGGGAAAAAATTACAGTCTCTCTTTTACTCAGAAAGTATTAAATTAAATATTATTTTTAATTAAAATTAAAAATTGAAAAGATCCAAAAATCCATTTTTCTCAGTCTAAGTTTTGACTCGGTAAAAACTCCAAAAAACCTAAAGTCTGTGTAGGTATCCATCCCATTTTAATATGGAAAAATTACAGTCTCTTTTTTACTCTGAATTTATTAAAAATAAATTTTTTAGTCTTTCTTTAGCTTTAAAAATTATTCATGAAATCTTCGAGACTAACCACTTGGATTCCTAATTCTAATGCTTTTGATATCTTGGTTGTAACCTTGTTAGTATCTTTTACTACTAATATATTAGTCTTGGAGTTAACGCTACTTTGTTCATTGTATCCGTTCTCCATCATACATTCTTTTAATTCTTTGGAAGGTCTCACTCCTGTGAACACTACATTTTGAGTGTTTTCGGAATTACATTTTATTCTCTTTATTTCTTTTAAAGTTACTAGGTCAGCAATAGACCTATAAAAATCATTAAACTTTTCTAAATTGTATGCAAACGTAGATGCAATACTTTCACCTATACCAGGTATTTGTATTACAGAATCAAATATATCTCCTTCTGATATCTCACTTGAATAAGGATCATATTTAAAATCATCCTCTATCTTTTCTAGTAATGGCTGCATTCTCTTTATTCCGATGTTAGGGAATATGTAACTTGCAGTCATCAACTTGTATAATTCTACATCCTTAGTCGAGAGTTCAATGTTTTCTATTAGTCTTTCAGCAGACTTCTTTTGAAAGCCATCGATTTCCAACACATCTGGCAAGGTAATTCTTAAAACCTTCTCGATAGTATCAAACCCAGCATCATAAAGTTTCTGGATTGAAGCTCCTCCTACATTCATAGCTTTCAATGTAGAAAAAAAGAACTCTATTATTTTCTCATTCTGATGTTCAGTGTGGTCATTAGTTATTAAAAAGGTTTTATTTTCATCCCAGTGACTATTAGGAGGAAGAGTAACTTCTACTTTTTCAATTACATCAATAATTTTAGGTATCACTTCATTCGATCTAGTTATTACCACCTTTGCTCCTACTCCTATTCCATTGTCTAAAATAAATTTAGCATTGTGAGCAGTAGCCTTTTTTAATTCTGCTTTAGAAACTAACACAGAATCATATTCGATAACAGGAATTAATCTTCCTGTCTTACCAATAGACCAGGTTAATTTATTAATTGTTACAATTGCAGTATCTCCTTGTTGTTTATAAGCAATGATATGTCTCGGATTTCTATCTAAAGGATAAGCAATAGCAAGATCAGCTGCAATACAAATTCCGTCTATATCATACTTTGCATCTTCTCTATTTAGCATTTCTTGTAATTCAAGCATACTTGGAAAATGATCAAGTACTTTATACTTGGGAATTTCAAATTTCAAGTCTTTTAATATTTTTAGTTCTTCTGATTGAGACTTTGGAGGATTAGTATAAATGTGATAACAGACACAGTGAATGTATCTACATAATTTACTAATCTCATTCACATTGGGATTTGTTAACCCTGCAACTAATGCACGAGCATTTACATATCCGTCAATTTTCTCTTCAAAAGTTTTCTTTCTTATAATAAGTTCTGCTCTCACGGCAAAACCGTTTGGAACATCTTCGGGTAAAGAAAGATAAGGAGCTAAATAAGAGATATCACTACCTTCTGTAGCAGTTCCTCTTTTATAAATTTTATAAGCATCGTTCTCACGAAGAACAAATGCAGATACTCCATCTAGTTTATCTGTAAGGACAAAATTACAGTTCTTAAATTTGTTAGCAAAAGCAATCAATTTGTCTTCTTCCTTTGCTTTGTCCATACCAAACATAGGAATTGGAAGTTTAACTATCTTTCTCTTGTCAGGCTTTGCTCCTATTTTTTCTCTCTTACCAAAACGAGTCTCGAATATAGATTCAATAAAATCATACTTCTCATCTGTTATGACAGGAGCATTAAAATAGTATTCGTCTGAGAGATAATCAAGAAATCTATCAAATTCCTTTTTAGTTAATGCTTTCAAAGCATTGGTTAACTCGGAGCCTTCTAATTTATACATTTACTTACAAATAATATTTTATTTTTTAAAATCAATTAAAAAAGATATAAATATTTCCAGTCTTATCTGAAACAAAGAAAAGACTCAAATACTTTTTAATAAATTATTGTATTATAAATGTCAACACTTAGAGATTATCCCGGAGTAGTTAGAAATTACAATACCCCTTGGGTCAATAGACCTTTATCACCTCATACCTGGATCGATTCTAGATCAGGTAAATTTCTTTCGAGAGAAAAATTACTTCCCATCGCAGAGATTTATGATCCAATAGATCCTCCTAGTGCAGTTTATTGTACAGCTTGTACTACTGTATTTCCTTATGATAAGGACTATCGACGAACTAAAGAAGTAATATTTGCTCCATAAACAATATAATCATTACCCGAGACTTCAATTATCCTACCAGCACACATCTTAAGTATTTTATTGAAATTAAAACCGAAAAGGAATATAATTTTTTTTGAATTAATTGCTATTTCTATATATTTATTTTGGAAATTAGATAAAATAAAATTCTTCTCACTTAGTATATTAGAAATTTCTTTATTAGAATAATAAACAACGTCATTGAGATTGTCTCCAGAGATTGCAAACGGAGGTATCCTTTTCTTACATACAAGATCAGACAACAGCTCTGCGAATCTTTCCATTTATTTTTTATATAAAAAATAATTATTTTAATTATCAACGATTGCGTTAGCAATTGTTAATTATAAACTACTGTTTTAGCAATGGTTAGTCAAAGCTATCAAGTATCTTTCTTACAATCTTTGAGTTGACTTCAAAGTCACAATTCTTTAGTTTTTTTATCTCTAAAATTTTAGCACTTTCAGTATCATGCAGAACCGTACAAACATAACATAATCCTGAATGGTGACTACAGTGACCATTAAAATATTCTCCTATATCTATAGCCTCTCTGATGTGCTTCAAATGTTTTAATTCGGCTTTTGTCAGACAAGCCACACATTCTATAATATTTTCTATATTAATGAAGAAATATTTTTTCTTATTTTCTAATTCTTTTAATTCAGACATGTTTTATTTATTTTTTATTTTATTAAAATAAAAGTCGATTAAAAATTATTCATCAACAATAAGGTCAAGTATATCTCTTATAATCTCAGCATTGACTTCGATATTACAATTCTTTATTTTTTTTATCTTCTTAATACCAAGCTGATCGTCTAATTTTGTAAGCATGCAAACAATACACGGTTCATCATCATAACAGTGACTTTCAAATCGTTCGCTTATTATGTCTTCATTATCTCTGACGAACTTCAATTGATTGAGCTCATCTTTTGTTAAGTACACTATACAGTCTATAACATTCACATCTACATTCAGGCTAACCTGGAAGTATTTTCTTTTTTCTGACATGATTCATTCATTTTTTTATTTTATAAAAATAAAAGTCGATTAATTTTTAATAAACTCCTGCTCCTTAGTCCCCATATTCTTTAGTATGTACCCTCCATTTTTCACTTCATTTTCACCAATAATAATTACATAGGGTATGTTAGACTCAGAAGCATACCCCAAATGTTCTTTCAAAGAGATATCTCTCTGAGAAATCTCAGTTCTCTTAAACTCCGACCAAAACTTATTTGCTAGCATCATTGCTGCTTTGGTTTGATTTAAATTAATTATATAATAGTCGCAAGGAGAAATTTTTTCCTCCTTATTTTTAAGATATGTAAATATTCTTTCTAATCCGAATGACATTCCCACAGAAGGAACATCATGGTCACAAAACATGCCAATTAGTTTGTCATATCTTCCTCCTCCAACGATACTTCCAATATTTGTATCTGGGATAATAGTCTCAAGGATCACTCCTGTATAATAATCTAATCCTCTGCATAGACTCAAGTCTAACTTTGTCTTACATTCGTAAATCTCTAAATAATCAAACAAAATACTTAATTCCTCGAATACAGGAGAGCTCGGAAGCATTGATTTTAAGCCCGAGAGAATTTCTCTTGGAGAACCTTTCAAGCTCATAAATTTTTCCAATTCCAAAGTAGTTTCAAACGAGATTCCTTTAGAAATCAATTCACTTTGAACTTCAACCCAGGACAATTTATCTAATTTATCAATTGTACTACATACAGAATTAAATTTCTCATCTGGAATTTTACAAAAATCAAAAATAATATTTAATAATTGCTTGTGGTTGACTTTTGTTAAATTAGGAATTTCTAAAGTATCAAGCACACTCGAAACAATTTTAAAGATCTCGGCGTCTGCTTGCATCAAATTGGTCTTACCAACAATATCGAAATCCATTTGATAGAACTCTCTCATTCTTCCCTGTGCAATTGAAGGACAATCCTTTCGAAATACCTTTCCGATGTGATACCGCTTTAAACTCGAAATATTATGTTGAGCAACATATCGAGCAAGGGGGACAGTAAGATCGTATCTCAAAGTGTATCCATCAGTAAGATCAAACACTAACTTTTGTTGTTCTCCATACTTTCCCATTAGAATATCCTTTCTTTCAAAAGTAGGAGTGTCAATCTCTCCTGCCCCGTGAAGTTTAAAAATATTCTTTATTTTATTCATAATATTTTCTCGCATCAGCATTTCCTTTGGAGAAAAATCTCTAGTTCCAGGTGGTACTGAAACATTTTGAATCGATAAATTTCTTTTCAAAAAGGAATTAACAATATTATAAATATTATCAAGATTAATAAAAAACTCATTAGATTCTCTAGAAATTAAGAAATCATTTTCCGAAGTATCCAATAGACTGCGAGTAAATTCAAAAATAAACTTAGTTCCTTCTCCCAATTCTCCCTTTCTGAATGTAATACCACGAGTTGCATATTGAAATTCTGTAGCAATGAGGTGCTTGAGATTTTCAATTATAGCCATCGAATTACGAGCAGCATTCCAACCATTACTATTATGATCTTCTGTATTAGCACAAGTAGGTAAAGAAAAGATAGAATCGCAGGAAGCAAGTTTTTGATTATCCAAACAAAGTGCAGCCATTGTATAACTAGGCATCATATATCCAGAATTTAATCCCGAGTTTTGAACCATCATAGGAGGAAGACCTTTGCTGAGATGCTTGTCAATCATTCTAAATACTCTTCTCTCGGAGATTGCTCCGGTTTCTGCTAACGCAATTTTCAAGGTATCAATCGTGTAAGCAAGAATTTCTCCGTGAAAATTTCCTCCCGAGAGGATAGAATTATCAAAAACCAAAGGGTTATCAGTTGCAGCATTAATTTCATTTGTAATCTTTGTTTTAGCATCCTCAAGTGACTCGAAAAGAACTCCTTGGACTTGAGGAGCACAGCGTAAAGAATAACAATCTTGAACTTCAGTACCTTTGAGAGTGCTATTCTTTCGAAGCTTTAAAACAGAATTCGCTACCTCAAGTTGTCCTTTATGATTTCGAGCAGCATGAATTCTATAATCAAAAGCATCTGGAACTGCTAAAAGAGCTTCGCAACTCATTGACAATGCTCCTAACCCAAGAGTATAAAGCTTTTGAGCTTCATGATAAAGTAAACAAGAAACTCCAGCAGTAAAAGAAGAACCATTTGTAATAGCTAATCCTTCTTTTGGACCAAGAACAACTCTCTCGAGGTTATAAATAAAGAAAGCTTCTTTTCCAGTTCTAATTACTCCGTCTTTGGTAGTACATTTACCGTCTTCAGAATCATTACCACAAGTAAAAACCAAAGCCATATGAGCAAGTAAACATAAATCTCCGGAACAAGCAAGACTTCCTTTAGAAGGAACAATTGGGGTAATTTGAAAGTTCAACATATCAAGAATTCGTTGAACCGTATCTAATGATACTCCAGAATGACCTTTTGACAATGCATTTGCTCTTACAACCATTGCTGCTCTAACCCAATGAACAGGAAGTGGTTCTCCTACACCAACAGCATGAGAAATAATAATATTACGACTTAGCTGAGAAGCATCTTTACGATCAATAACAGTATCAGCGAGGCTTCCGAATCCAGTATTAATACCATAAAAGACCTTATCAGTCTCTTTTGTTACAGTTTGATGAGCAGAAATAATAGCAGCTTTAGCTGACTCGGAAAGAGAAACTTGCTGATTGTTAACAGCGATGTTATAAACATCCTCAATAGTGAGATCGGAACCGGTAATAAACATATTTTTTATTATAAAAAATATATATTTTTAAATAGATAAAAATCCTTATTTTATTAAAAATTAAGAGGACCAAAAAGTTAAAAATCCGTTTTTTACAGTGTTGGGATTGACTCGGAAAAAAGTTGGAAAAACATAAAGTCTGTGTAGGTATCCATCCTAAAATAAATAGGGGAAAAAATTGTGTCTTTCTTTGTCTTGGAACATATTAAATTAAATATTATTTTTAATTAAAATTAAAAATTGGAAACTTTGAAAAATGTAGTTTTTACAGTCTTTGGGATTGCTCGGAAAAAAGTTCAAAAAAGGTAAAGTCTGGGTGGTTATCCAACCGATTTTAATAGGGAAAAAATTTGAGTCTATGGGTTACTTGGAAAGTATTAAAATAAATATTAAATTAAATCAAAATTGAAAACTTTGAAAAATGTAGTTTTTACAGTCTTACCTCCCACTCGAGAAAAAAGTATAAAAACTTAAAGTCTGGGTAATTCCATTTTTAATAGGAAAAATTTCTAAGTATGTCTTTTACTTGAGTAAATTGATTTTTAAAGTTTATTATTATCCCAATGCAAACAATGACTCGAAATAATCTAAAGCGGGTGCATAACTTATTTTTTACATGCAAAAAATTGACTCCAAAAGAAATCGATACTGCTATCTCTGACATTATTGATATTATAAAAAAGGAAGTATATGAAATAATTAATCCTTTATGGTCTTACAGAAATAAGGATGCTTGCGATTTTTATCATACAGTTTCCAAAGAAGTTGAAGAATGGGAAAGCAAAGGAGGTCCACATTGTGCAGATGATTACTTTTTATTATCAATGGAAGATTCTGCAATTGATTTAGCTAATTATTTTGAATACAAATTGCTATTGTACAACACCGATGACTCGAGATTTAATTTAACCAAAAATACTAGTTTTTCTATACTAGGAGACAAAGTTTTGCCCAATCGAGAAGAGTCTAAAGAATATCTTTTACGATTTAAATTTACAAAATTTAATGAAAACCAAACAAAAGGATGGGATTTAATTATTCCTGAAATTAAAAAAGATTAATTTGTGATAACATTATTAAATTAGCAGTCTTAAATCAGACTGAAACTATTAAAAAAAATATTATTTTTAATCTAAAATTAAAAATTGAAAAAGGGAAAAATCCGTTTTTTACGGTCTTACCCGTGACTCGAGAAAAAGTTCAAAAAAGGTAAAGTCTGGGTGGTTATCCAGCCAAAATTAATAGGGAAAAAATTACAGTCTTTCTTTGTCTTGGAAAGTATTAAAATAAATATTATTTTTATTCAAAAATGAAAATTGAAAACTTTGAAAAATGTAGTTTTTACAGTCTTTGTTCTCACTCGGTAAAAAGTTCAAAAAATGTAAAGTCTGGGTGGTTATCCAGCCGTTTTTAATAGGGAAAAAATTACAGTCTTTCTTTGTCTTGGAACTTATTAAATTAAATATTAAATTAAATCTAAAATTAAAAATGAAAAAGTCCAAAAATCCGTTTTTTCTCAGTCTTTGTCCTTGCTTGGTAAAAAGTCCAAAAAATGTAAAGTCTGTATGGTTATCCATCCCGTTTTAATAGGGAAAAATTCTTAGTCTTTCTTTGACTCGGAACCTATTAAATTAAATATTTTTTTAATAAAATTAAAAAATTACAATTTATTCTTTTTTCATACAGGAATAGCTTCGTATATGTCTTCTTTAGGATTAATATATTCTCCTACTGTATGTAAGTCTCTTCCCATGTATACTGTTTCTATTTTATTTAGTCTCCAGACCTGAGACCCTTTTGGGAAATTCTGAAGTATTAAATTTTTAGCAACTTCATCTATGTATACTGTAAAATCTCCGGGTATCTTAAAGAACACATTACAATCATCTACATTTTCCTTGTCGTTTACACATTTACCATAATTTCTTCCTGATGAACAATCCCAGAACATAGTAAGATATTCAAAACTAAGGCATCTTGTAGTATCAAAGATTAAAAAGGTAATTACGTCTGCTACATCGCCTATTTCTTCTTGTGAAAGGAAGTCTTTCTGATTAGAACATACTTTGGGGTTACTTGGACTGTAAAAATTTAAATTATTATTATTTGTTTCGCGTAAAGGATATTTTTTATCTTTCGTTGGATAAATATTTACAAATAAATGTATGCTGTCAGCTTCTTTCGAAAGATTAAATTCATATAGTTTGTCCAAATAAATAAATTCTAATATTTTATTATTTGGAAAGAATATTACATTTTTTATTTCAAATTTTGCATGTAATTTACAATAAAAAGGAATTCCCAAGTTATCCTCAAAGTCAACCAACTTTTTAGTAACAATTGCATCATCTGCAATAAGTTCTATACTTGTTTCTAAGGGTAAAAGTCTTTTTAATGTTTTTATCGTCTCTTGTAAAGAGTAACTAGCTCGGGCCTTGATTATCTGATTTTCATAAAGATTAAAATAGGTATTTATGTAAACATTATTTTTTATTTTATAAATTAAATTATTATTTGAAAACTCAAAATAACCCTCAACTTTTGGATAAATTAAATAGTTTAATAGTTTTTTAGAAGGGTTAATCAATTCGTATACATTAAATGTTCCTTCTGTGATTAGCTTGGTATCATAAGTTTCTCCTAACACATTGAAATATGAACTATACTTTCTCTGGTTTCCTCTGTAATTCAATGAGTAGTTAATAATAAAATCTGTTGATTTGTATTTATTCAAAAAAATAATCTCATCACTGAATATAAAATAAAAATCCTCATTAATTTTATTTTTCTCAAAATAAGGCATATTAAATGTAAATTCATCGGTGGCTACTGTCAATGTGATGGTAAATTCTCTCGTTGTTTTTATACTATAATAAATATTTACCATAGTTTCCGTGTTAAGAGGATACCAGATATTATCTTTATACTCCGAGTAAAAAGATATTTCTGGTGATTTAATTAAAATAAATGCAGAAATTACGTCGTAAGTCTCGTTTCCAGAATGAAGAACTTTTGGTACGCTTTTAAGTATATTGCCAAAATAAGTTCCTGTGTTGTAAGACACATTAATCAACATCGAATTGGAATTGATCTCGAAATTTATAATTTCCCCATCAACCTTTACTTTAGAAAGATCGAAATTTTCACTATTTACGTAACTCACGAAATCCTCAGGTATTTTAAATTTAAAGACCTTTTGGGTCCCTAAAGTTTTTACCTTAATGGGTTCTAATTCCCCATAACCTTCGAACAGCATTTATAATATTATTATATATAATTTAACGGTATCCAAGTAGGAAGATTCAGATTGTTAGCGTATATTTTTCCCGGTATCAAAGGTAGACAAGACAATTTTAATGTATTATTTGCTTTAATAATTAGTTTTTCCAAAGATTTAAATTCATTTGGAAAAATTATTTTATTCCCAGAAAATTCTAGAGTAAGCAATGACTCATATGCAGGAATTTCTTTTTCAACTTCATCGCATACTATTTGTAAGTGTTTCAAAGCAGGTAACCAAGGTAATCTAGCAATCTTGTCCGAAACAACCACAATACTTTCAAGATTCGTCATCTTGCTTGTGCTATTATAGAATTCTTCATCCGAGTAAAACAATACGGGATTACCATTTAAAATAGTATTAACTATTGTCATTTTATATTTAAAATGTTAGTGAACAAATCTCTTAATATTCCTTTTTCGAGAACCTGGCACACTACAAATGCTCAGGTTTTAACTAACGGACTGCTTAATGGTATAGCTCCTACTCCAGTTATTTATTTAGGGCCTATTTTTAGTATGAATACAGTTTCCGGAGTGATCATAAATACTCCTGACCCATATGTTCTTTTTGAGGTATTTGGAGGATACAATAGAGTACAAAATGGAGATGTATTTGTAATTCCGATTTTCAGTCTTTCCGGATCTGCAAGTCCTTTGATCATACAAAATAGTACTAACCCTGGACCTCCACAACAAAAAATCATCCCAACCAATAGCGGAAATACTTTAATCCCTTTTGTTTCTTTGGTGATTACTTTTAATGTTGCATACGAAGATACAGATGGCTCAGAAATCGTTACATATAATATATCTTAAAAAAGTGATTTTTTTATTTTTCTAAATTAAAAAAGGTAAATGGCAAAGAATATAATTATAGTTGATATAAATAATCCGGTTGAGTTCGAGAGAAAAAATCAACTGGTTATTTTAACTGATACTTCTAAGAGTATTTTATTCAAAAGATTTAATACCTATGTAAAAGCACTTATTAATATAAAATTTACGTTTCTTGCTAACAATGAAAAAACTTCAGGGGAAGAGCTTGCTATGGTAAATTATTATAAATATTTATCCGAGTGGTATTACATATATAATATGTATATAGATACAGAAAGATATACATATAAAGATATTGCTGAGTACAAGGAATCGGAAGATAATTCTGATATTGTTTTCGAGTATGAATCTATTATTAATTTTTTCTATCTTACTTTAGGTAAGAAGGTACCTGATTCTATTTTAGAAAATCATAAAGATTATCCACTTTATCTCCTGCAAAGATTATACAAGAAATATATTAATCCGAGCTACAATCTTATTAAAGAAGTAGATGCATATTCTGAATTTATAACTATTATAATTTAAAATATGGAGTCAACAGAAAACGTAATTCTTCCTCTAACTACGAGTAAGAAACTCTCGAACAATTTTGTTCAACCCTTGAATACCAATTTTTTTAATAGTCACCTTAGTAACACTATTATTTTAAAAGCTGGAAGTAACTACAACTATGTTCTACCTACTGCATCCGTGCTGCTAGAATACCTTGGGACTACTGCTTCAGTTCAATCCGGAGATGTATTTGCATTAGAATTTTTGTGTCTTCCTAACTCATCTGGAACAATAAGTAGTTCACCTGCACCTGGAAATTCTGCACAGACCTATGTAATCCCAACATCTTCAACCAGTCAAATGCTTTATCTTACTTTGCAGTTTACTTTTCACACGGATCAATTTGGAACATTTATTCCTACATATCTCTTTGTTTAATATTTTTTATTTTAATCAAAATAAAAATCTAATAATTTATTTTCAGGACAGGCTTATAGTGATAGCCTGTATGTTCATTAGGATAGCCTACAGGATTTAATACCACTTTTGTATCTCCGATTGTTACACAATTTGCTTTATGACTGTGACCACAACACCAAAGCAAAGGATTAAGTTTGTGAATAAGATCATCTAGATCACTTGAAAATCCCGAGTTGAAATAACTGTTCTTGTAATCATTATGAATTACTTCTTTAGTAGGAAGATGGTGAGTCATAACAATAGAAACAGGTTCCTGTAATGAATTCAACCAGTTATAATGGTCCAAATGAAGGTTTACATATTGCTGTTGACTATAAAATATTTCTCTCGAGTCATTCATAGCCATATAAGATATTTTGTCAATATTACTCCAAAGCGTACATCCTGCAATTCTAATTTTAGGATTCTCAGGATGTTCCCACACAGACTTCTGTAAATAAATGATTTTATATTTATCACAAATTCGTTTTAAATTATTCTCGATGTGTTCTATTGAAAATAATTTATTGCAATAGTATTCATGATTGCCTGGGATGTAAAGTATATATTCGAATGTATTTTTTGTCATAATAAAAAAATCATGATAATTTGAGTCTGGCTTGAAGATGTCTCCGCATAATAATAAAATATTATTTTTAGGATCAATGATTTCCCAGTTGTATCTAAACTTCTTTCCAAACTCCAAGTGAACATCACTTAGACAATACACATTCACTGCTTCAGCAGTTTTCACTGCGGTTGGCGTTTCTTTGTTTTCGGTATTGGTATCTCCGCTTTCTTGCATAGTTTTTTGAATAGCTCTTTATGTTCTATTACTCTTGAATCTGTTTTTAAACCAGGGAAATCTTTAAAATTCGTTTTGTATCCATTTATCTCGAGTAGCTTTTGTAACAAGAATTGAGCACTAAGGATATTTACTCTTCCTTTGTCACTCATACTCAAAAACGCTTCCACTATCTTGTCGAACTGGAAAAACAATTTCTCTTCTAAATGAGAAATATCAGCACATGGTATACCTGTAAGTATAGAGTGTATAAGGTGGACATCTTCGTAATTCTTTTTATATTCGTCTCCCGAAGTAGTAAGAATGAATTTAATTTGATCCTTTGTAATTTTTTCCTTCGGCTTATCTCTGTCTTCAAACCATTTTTTACAGAGTTCTATTACTTTAGGATCTATTACCTTGTTCTGTTTACCCTGGAATTGATATACACATTCTTTGAAGTGTAGTTTCTTCTCGTATTTATAGCTTTGATTTGTATTAGTTCGTTCAGTGTCTTTGAAGCTTGAATTTGATACCATTCCAATATCAACTTCTGCTCCGCATTTCTTACAAATTACTATATCCTCATCTTTGGCAAAGACTTTATCATTTCCGCATTTACAAGCAGAAACTTGCTTGGTAATAGTTTGTTCTATATCAACAAACTTTGAAGCTATATCATAAAACTTTTCCTTTAGAATATCTTTTTTATCCTCAAAAATTCCTCTCGTCTTAGATACAATAGAAGGAGTAGAAAGGATTGTTTTATATTCTTCAAGTATACCTGAAGTCAATTCGACATATTTATCGAGCAGTCTGTTACTATTGATATTATCATATTTTTTTTGTAATTTTTTATATTCATTAAAAGAATTTAGATAATCATTATAATAAATAAAATTATTCTTGGCAACTCCATTACTAAATTTATTTATTTCATCGCTAATTTCTTTATTCACTCCAAAAGGTGTCTTACTTGAAGACAGAATATTTTTAATCGAATTGATGCTTGCCTTGAGTTTAGGAAGTTTTTCTCTCTCCTTTTGGAAGCAGTTCTTAATTTTCTGATCGACTGAGAACACGTCCTCCTCCATATTTTGTACAGTTTAAATCTTATTATTTAAACTAAGATATAATTTTACATCTGAATTTAAGTCCAGATCTATTATTTTATTTGTTCTTACCCATTTAACATCTTCTATCTCTGAATTGTCTTGGATCTGTGGTTTTAAGCTACTAAAGTCTCCCTCTACGAGGTAATAATTTCTACAGTAAATCTTGATTGTCTTTCTTTTATCTAATTTTATTCTGATACCTGTTTCTTCATAAAGCTCTCTTTTTGCGCACTCTATATCTGTTTCTCCTACTTCACTTGATCCTTTGGGAAATCCCCATAACTGTGATTGTACCCCCTTGATCATAAGTAAAGAGTTTGTTTTAGTATTTTTTAGAATAACACCTGACTTCGGCATTTTTCAATAAATAACTCTCGAATCAAAAGAAACTCGTTTAAGGTAAAACAGTGATAGTCCAATACATATTATATGGCAATGCTGAACCTCCAACATTGATCGATGTACTTGTTGTTTGATACATACATAAAAACAAATAATTACCTGTTGGTACGAATACTACTCCGCACGCATTACAAATAGTATTTGTAGTTCCAGTTGGCGCTACCTGTAATGATTGTAATTGGTAATTGGAAGTATATGTATTATCAGTAGGAGATGTTGTAACCCATGCATTTGTAAACGCTCCGGTTGGAGCTGGATCAACAAATGCATAAAATCTCAAAGAATAATTTATTAATAGTTTCAATGTTGATCCGGTATTGTTGTAGTATCTAGACGCAATAGAATCTGTAATATATGTAAACCCTGAAATTGCATTTCCAGTGATGACTGGACTCGTAAAAGCATTAAAAGGAATATTTGCAAATGATGTTACTAAACTTGAAGTAGTGCTTACAAGTTGATATGTTGGGTTTTGACTATTTAATAAACCAGAAAATGCGGATACTGTAGGAGAAATACTCAATTGGGTGGTTCCAGATGCCATCACATTGCTAGCACCAAAACCCATTCCTGTTTTGAACAATATTGGATTTGTTCCATCTGATCCGACTACAACTCCAGAATTTACAGTAGAATTTACTCCTAAATATAATGTCATAGTAGCCTTATTAGTTATAGTAATATTTGCTGCAACTCCTGCTGTTCCAGAATCTATATGAAAACATGCTCCTGTGTCATTTGGAGGACCAAAATTTCCAGCAAGACCCGAAGATGTTCCTAAAACAAAATCTGTATGACCGCATCCACTTGGACCGTATGTTTGAGTCATCATATTGTTAGCTGAAACGGTTAAATACTTCATTATAGCTGCTCCATTTGTGTTATCCAATGTGTTATTAAGACCAGTAAGGACTCCAGTGCTACTGATAGAAAATACAGTCGTCCCTGTTCCAAATATATTTGTTCCAGTAACATCGAACCCTGTTTTAAAATTAAATGATGTATTTGTATAAAATGAAGGAATATTTGAATTAGATATTGCCATAGCAAAAGTATAATTATTTCTGTTCAAATAAATTCCTACACCAGTTGCAGGTGTATTATTTGTCGGACTCAGTGTTAAAATATAATTGCCAGTATCGGTTGTGGGAACCATAGGTCCAATTGGAAAATGATTGCTTCCAGTTCCGTAATTATGCCAATAATATAATCCATTATTCAAAAACCCATTACATGTAAGTTGACCTGTAAATGTTGAAGTTTGATTGATATCTATAGTAATGTTAGGAGAATTATAAGCTACAGTAATATTTCCAGAGCTTCCGGCAATTAAACTCCCAATTGCATATGTACCAGCACTTGCAGAATTTCCAATCAAAAGTTGTCCTTGAGTACCACAGGCTTGAGAAATCAATTGTTTACTTGCATTTGTAGCTACAAGTTGATTTACAGTTAATCCTGTTAATTTTACTGTTCCTGTAAAGGTAGGAGATTGAGTAATATCTACAATAAGATTTGGAAAAGTATAACTTACTGTAATATTTCCACTAGATCCAGATACAATAGTTCCAGCATTGGCTATTCCGGTTGTAGAATTATATCCTATAACAAATTGACCTACATTTAATGGAAGAGTCATGATTCCTCCGGACGCGTCTGTATAAACTACTTGGTTCGAACCATATGAAGGAGATGATAATCTATTTACAATCGTATTCCCAGATCCATTATCCAAAATAACATTTCCTTTTGTTGTAATAGCTCCACTTGATGCAATAGTTAGCATAGTAGTACCAGATGTACTTAAATCTGTAGAGGCAAATGACATTCCAGTTTTAAATTGTATTCCACCTGCACTATCTGTTCCAAAATATGAATTACTCGAATTTGTTCCCATATAAAGTGTTGTAGTATGATAAGAACTAATAGTAAAATTACATGGTATATTTATTACTCCACTATCAATATGTAAATTCGCTGAAGTATCTGCCGTAGGGCCTGTTCCTGCCATAGGAGCAATATCAAAATGTTTACTATTTGCAGCATATGTAGTATTTGCTGTAGTCCAATTATAAAATCCATTATTCAAAATATTATTAGTTGTTGTATATGGAACTACTATACTTGCTGCAGTTAAAGTTCCTGTAAATGTAGGAGCTGCAATAGTATCAATTGTTATAGTACCCGATCCTAATGTAACAGTTAAATTGTTTGAAGATCCTGCAGTCGGAGCAGCAATAGCATAACTTGAACCTGTACCGATTAAAATATTTCCTGCAGGCATTGCCACAGATTTCAACCCACTAGTTCCATTAGTTGCAACAACTTGATTTGCAGTTAATCCTGTCAAAGTAAGTCCTGTAAACGTTTGATTTGCAGATAACCCCAATGTAACTGTTGTTGCTGTATTACTCAATGTAAGACCTGTTCCAACTGTTGTAGGTAGAATTGTTCCTACTGTAGCTGCGGTTGCAGAAGCTCCAAGTAAACAAGTAGTTGAAAAGTTACTACTAATTACTAATGTTCCTGTAGTAAGACTCGAAAATGTTTGAGCAGTTGAAAGTCCTAAGGTAACAGTTGTTGCTGTATTACTTAATGTAAGACCTGTTCCAACTGTTGTAGGAAGAATAGTTCCTGCTGTTGCTGCGGTTGCAGAAGCTCCTAATAAACAAGTTGTCGAGAAATTGCTACTAATTACTAATGTTCCTGTGGTAAGAGTTGTAAAAGTTTGACTTGTTGATAATCCAATAGTTACTGTTGTAGCAGTATTACTCAAAGTAAGACCTGTTCCTACTGATGCAGGAAGAATTGCTCCTGCAGTTGCTGAAGTAGCAGAAATACCCAATAAAGATGTAGCAGATAATGTACTGATATTTATATTTTTCAATGAAGCAACACCTGACCCATTATCTAAAGTATTTCCACCTCCTGTTGTAATTGCTCCAGTATTTGCAATGGTCATTCTAGTAGTTCCCGATGCTAGCACAGAAGCAGATGCAAAACCCATACCGGTTTTAAATATAATTCCTGCAGTTGAAATTACTCCATCTACTCCTACATAGGAATTAGCTCCATCTGAACCCAATATTTGAGTAGTTTTAGCAAATTGAGTAAGAGTAAGAACGCAATTTTTATTAAGATTTCCAGAATCAATGTGAACATGAGCACCAGGATCACTAGCAGGACCTGAATTAAATAATCCTATATCATAATGCAAACTTCCTGTGGCTCCATAACTAGTATTCCATCCGTAAAATCCTTTATTTGTAATTACAGAAGAAGTTGAACCTCCTACTACCAGTGATAAATTTGGATTAATATAAGTAGGAACTACACTTGAATCAGGAGAAGTAATAGTTCCGATTGCATACGTACCAGCACTTGCAGAATTTCCAATTAAAAATTGCCCCTGAGTGCCGCATGATTGGGAAATTAATTGTTTACTTGCATTTGTTGCTATAAGTTGACTCGCAGTTAATCCAGATACAATTAAACTAGCAATTGTAGGATTTGTAACAGCATCTATTACAAAATTAGTGCCATTATAATTTACAGTAACATTGCCAGAAGTTCCTGCTGTAATAGTTCCTAAAGCGGGAGGAGTAGTTGTACTAGTAGATATTAAAAAAGATCCTGTTGGTGCAGTTATATACTCTAATAACCCTCCTGGACCTATTAACATAAATCCATTTGGAGACAATCCACTTACTGTAATTTGAGTACAGGTAATAAAAGATGAAGCAACAATAGTAGCACAATTAATATTACCTGTAACATTGATTGCTGCACATGTTATACTCGAAGTAGCAGTAACTGTAGAAAATGTAGGAGTATTTACTATGTCTATATAAAATCCCATATTTGTAAATGCTGCTCCAGAAGGATTTAAAGTTACAGTCATATTACCAGTTCCAGCTTGGGCTACAGTTGTTGCATATATAGATCCTTGGATAGTTTGTAGTGCGGAAATATCTGAGTTGTAATGGCCTATTAAAAAATTAGTATCTGCAAGGGATACTGCCACAACAGTTTCATTCAAAGTTGTCATAAGACCATAATCAGGATAACTAGATGCCGAAAACCCTAATGGTCCTAGTTTCGCGGAAGTATTTACTATCAAGTAGTTACAAGTGATGATATTAAATGTAGGGGTAGTAGAAGTATCAATAACTATATTAGGAGAATTATATGTGATACTAATAGTTCCTGTAGAAGTAATACTTCCCAAAGAATATGCTCCTGCAGTTCCTGTTCCAATTAACAATGATCCAGCAGTAGTAAAAGGGACATTTGTTAATTGTTTACTTGCATTTGTAGCCAATAATTGACTCGCAGTTGCTCCAGAAAGTATAAGAGCATTTGCAGTAACAGTTCCTGTAAAGGTCGGAGCTTGTTTAATATCTATAACTATATTTGGAGTAGTATAAGTTACAGTAAGATTGGTACTAGCTCCTGCATTAATACTACCTAAAGCATAAGTTCCCGCACTCGCAGAATTACCAATTAATAATTGCCCTTGAGTACCACAGGATTGAGAAATTAATTGCTTACTTGCATTTGTAGCTACAAGTTGACTCGCTGTTAATCCTGAGTCGATGATATTTCCAAATGTAGCAAGACCTGCATTATTATCTAAAATATTACCACCTCCTGTTGTAATTACTCCTCCGCTAGAAATTGTTAATCTAGTAGTTCCAGATCCTAATACATTTGCACTTGAATAAACCATTCCTGTTTGAAATATTATGGGGGTAGATCCATCTGAACCTATATAAGATCCTGATGAAGTAACACCTAGATATTGAGTTGTGACTCCAAATTTAGTAATAGTTAATGTACAATTTAATGTGTTAACTCCACTATCAAAATGAACATTTGCTCCAATGTCTGAAGCTGGACCCGAAGTAGTTGTTCCTGCAACATCAAAGTGTCTTGATCCAGTTGCGTAACCTGCATTAGTTGTATTCCAAGAATAAACTCCTTTATTAAGAAGATTTCCATTTGTAGTAAGATTAGTAAGAGTTACACTACTTGCAAGATCTAAAGTAATACTTCCTGCAGCATTTACTATTGAAATATTACCAGAAGCTCCCGAAGTAAGAGTTGAAAGGGAATAGCCTCCTGTTGAACTTCCTATTAAAAGTTGCCCATTTGCAGTGAAAGGAAGAGAAACCAATTGATTTGAAGCATTTACTGCTACAAGTTGACTTGCAGTCCAAGAAGTTGAAGATAAACCAGTAACAACTATATTTCCAAAACTAGGATTAGTAGACACTGAAATTGTAATACTTCCTGCTCCGTTTGAAATTGTTATATTTGATCCAGATGATAAGGTTCCGAGTGTATATCCTCCTGAAACTCCTGAATTTCCTCCTATAATAAGTTGCCCATTGCTCATTGCCTGAGTAAACAATTGATTACTGTTATTTATTCCTAAAATATAGTTTGCTGTAAGAGCAGACATAGTAAGAGTTCCAGAAATTGTTGTAGCTCCTAAACTTGTAGTTCCAGCAGATACTGTAATTCCTCCAGCAGTAACAGTAAGACCTCCAGATGTTACAGTAATTCCTGTTGCTGCAGTAAGAGTATTAGTATTAACAGTAGTAAAAACAGGAGTAGAAGAAGCATTTAATGTAATTACTGCTGTAGAAGAATTAATACCAACTGCTGCCATATTAGTTCCTGCAGCGAATGTATAAAATGCAAATCCTCCTGTAGCAGTTCCTATACTTCCAACAAATCCTACAGTACTAGCTGGGGCAGAAACACTAATTAAAGCATTTGATGTATTAGTTGTTACTATTTGGAAATTACTTGCTGTAGAAGCAATGGTACCTGAAGTTGTAATACCTCCAGATGCAGTAATTAGTCCCGAGAAAGTAGGAGCATTAACAACCGAAATTGTAGTACCAACTACACTTATATTTGTTCCTGCAACCAATGAAGAACCTACTATTTGACCACTTGCATTTGTAGAAAGAATAGTACTCTTCAATCCTGCAGTAGAAAAAGTAATTCCTGTAAGAACAGGAGCAGAAACTAAATCAAAAGTAACACTTCCAGGAGAAGCTGTTGTTGAAAATGCTACAGTAAGATTATTAGAAGCACCTACTAAAAATGCAGCTGGAACATATCCAAGAGTAGTTGAACCCAAATGAAATTGATTGTTTGCTAAAGCAGCACTAACAATGTTTTTAGATCCGTCACTTGCAAGAATAGTATTAGCAGTCAAACTTGATAAGGTAATTCCTGCAGGAGAAAAGGAACCAGTAATTGTAAGATTTGTAAATGTAGGACTTGCAACAGTTGAAATAGTAATAGAATTCGAAGCAATTGCGACACTTATATTAGTTCCTGCAGTAACAGTAGAAGAAACGAAATTGGTTCCGTTGCTCATAATTACTTGACCATTAGTTCCTACTGCAAAAGCTTGTAATTTTCCTCCTGTAGTAGTTGACACCAATTGATTTGCAGCAATATTTGTAGTTAAACTTCCTGCTAAAACCATATTTCCCGAACCATCATCCAAAGTATTATTCTTTGTAGTCACGGTTGTGCCTACAGAAAAATTAACTGTTCCCGTAGAAAGAATATTTGCATTCGTAGGAACGATTCCTGTACGGAATTGAAATCCTCCCGAAGAATCTGTCCCGAAAATCGTATTTGTAGAAGATGTACCTAAAACAGTATTCGCAACAGTAGTCTTTGTTAATGTAATTAATGCATTCTTAGTACTTGCTCCGCTTTCTATATGCAAAACGGAACTAGGATCAATGTAAGTGCCTCCTACACTTCCTCCTATCTCCAAAACGTTTCCGTATGTTCCCGCTGCCCAAGCTAATTGAGGAGAAGTATAATTATTCCAAGCAATATTATTACAAGTAAGAAGTCCTTTGAAAACAGGAGAAGAAGTTATATCTACTACGAAATTGGGGCTAGAATAAACCACAGAAATATTACTATTTGCTACATTTTGAATCGTACCTTGAGTGTAGCTAGAACTAGCATTTCCGATAAGAAAATTTTGTGCTGCAAGATTTACACTGATTAATTGTTTAGTACCATCAGTTGCTACTAGTTGATTTGCAGTAAGGAAACTATCAATAATACTTCCGAATGTAGTTGTACCAGAGAAATTAGGATTAGCTGCCAAAGCAATAGTAATACTTCCAGATGCATTTGTAATAGAAATATTATTTCCTGCAGTAAGTAAGGCAGAAGTAAAGCTTCCATTTGTTTGTCCTATCAAAAGACTTCCTGCAGCAGAAGCAGTAATAGAAGTAAGATTTCCCGAGGCATCTGTTACTACTACTTTTGAAGGAGAAATTCCTGTAGTAATATTTCCGGTTACAGACAAAGTAGAAAAACTTGCTGAAGTACTTGTTACACTAGTAAAAGTAGGAGTAGAAGAAACCGCAAATGTAAGGACATTTGTTCCAGGAGTAATACTAATATTACTTCCTGCAGTAGGAGTTGACCATGTGTAACCATTTGTAGTCGAATTTGTCATTAGGATTTGACCAAAAGTAATTCCGGGTTGGTAGCTCGAAACTGTTCCTCCTGCTCCTGCTGTAAGAAGTAACCCAGAAGTCCAATTTGTATTAGAAAGAGTTGTAAGAGTAACAGTCGAAAGAGCACTAGTACCAGAAACAGTAAGACTAGTAGAAGTAAGACTTGTAAGAGTAAGATTTGGATTTATCGAAAAGGAAATTGCTCCGGGACTATTTGTAACATTAATTCCTGTACCATTTGAAAAAACAAATGCGGAGTATACTCCTGTAGTAGCATTACCTACAAGAATTTGACCATTTACATTCATAGGAACAGGTACAACTACTCCCGAAGAATTTGTGGAAAGCAATTGAGAAGTTATACCCAAAGTAAGAGTTCCTGTAAGAGCAACATTGGTAAAAGAAGGACTAGCAATAGTAGTAATATTAAAATTACTTGCAGTAGAAACCACATTTATATTTCCAGATCCTGTAATAGTTGCAGAGGAATAACCAGAAGCTGTTCCAACTAAAACTTGTCCCGAAGTAATACTTACATTAGTCAAATTTTTACTTGAATCTGTAGCAACGAGTTGACTAGCATTCAATCCTGATAAGGATATACCCGAAAAGGCCGGAGTAGAAAGGAAGTTCAAATTATAATTTCCTGAAGAATAAGTACAACTAAGGTTACTATTACTCGAAAGAATTTTACCTAAGGTATAAGTATTACCAGTAGTAACTCCGAAAATAATTTGTCCATCAGTCATAGCAACAGTAGAAAGTAATCCTCCTGTGCCAGAAACCATAATCTGATTTGCAGTAAGTCCCGAATCTGTTACACTTGTAAAAGTAGCATTTCCGAATACAGGAGTTCCAGAAAGTGCAATAGTAATAGAATTACTTGCATTTGTAATACTAATATTTGTTCCTGCTGTAAGAGTTGCAGGAGAATACAAACCTGAACCTGTACTTCCAATTAAAAGTTGACCATCAGTAGCATTTGCAAGACTGGTAATTACTCCTGATGAATTTGCAGTAAGAAGTTTATTATTAGTCAATCCAGAAGCAGTAACGGAGCTAAAACTTCCTGCTCCCGTAGTCGTAATACTTGCACCTGTAATTGCTCCAGATGCAGATAAAGTAGCTGTGGTAATTCCTGTAAAAACCGGACTAGCAACAGTAGAAAGAGATATACCTCCCGCTGAATTAGTTACACTTATATTTGTTCCAGCAGTAAGAGTTGCAAGGGTATAAGCTCCCGAAGCACTTCCTATTAAAAGTCCTCCATTGAGATTCAATGGAAGACTGACTACATTTTTATTCGAATCTGTTGCAAGTAATCTAGTTGCAGTTGTCCCGGAAAGAGTAATTCCTGTAACAACGGGAGAAGCAACTAGATCTAAACTAATTCCTCCAGGAGAATTAGTTACTGCTACATTATTTGGTCCTGCAATATTTGCAAGAGTATAAGCTCCCGTAGAGGTAGTTCCTATTAAAATTCCTCCGTCTAATGCCAAAGGAAGACTAACTACATTTTTATTTGAATCTGTTGCAAGTAATCTAGTTGCAGTTGCTCCAGAAAGAACCAATGAAGTAAAAGTTGCTGAGGAATTTAATGCTACTGTAATAGAATTACTTGCATTAGTTACTGTAATACCATTTCCTGCAGTAATTGTCCCGACTAATGGTCCTCCTGTAGAACTTCCTATTAAAATTCCTCCATTTGTATTAAAAGCTAATGTAGCTAGATTCTTACTTGCATTTGTAATCACAACTGCATTTGCTGCGAAATTACTACTATTAAATGTTCCAGCAGAGACTGTGCCTGTAAAAACGGGAGAAGAAATTAAATCAATAACAAAATTTCCTGCTGTAAGATTCACTGTGATATTTCCACTAGTTCCCGAATTAATAGTTCCGGAGGAAAGACTACTTGCTCCTCCAATAATAAATTGCCCCAAAGTAAGAGAAGTAGTAACAAGATTCGCTGAACCATTAGTTGCAACAACGGAATTTGCAGTAAAGGAATTACTTGTAAAACTTGATGCTTTTACTACCCCAGTGAATACAGGAGCACTTGAAATATCTACTATATAATTTCCTCCTGTGAAAGTTACACTAATATTACTTCCGGAAGCATTTTGAATATTACCCAAAGAGTAACTTGCAGCAGTAGTACTTCCATTTCCAATTAAAAATAATCCTGCAGACATTGGCACTGAAATCAATTGTTTATTTGCATCAGTAGCAACTAGTTGAAAGGTATTCAATCCCGAGTCAATAATATTAGAGAAAGTAGTCGTTCCTGTAAAGACAGGAGTATTCGACATCGATATTAATATAGCTCCAGAAGAGTTCGTTACTGTAATATTATTTCCTCCTGTAATATTACCCGGAACATAATTAGTACCAGTTCCTATTAAAAGTTGTCCTGCAGTTCCGGACTGTGTAACTAAATTACCATTAGAATCTAATCCTAAAACATTACTTCCAACAGCAAGTCCTGTAATTTTTAATCCTGTAAAGCTCGGATTTGAAGCAAAACTAATTGATACTCCTGATGAGCTACTTGAAACAGTTAGATTTCCACTTCCTGTAATTGAACCAAGATTATAAGATGTTCCATTTCCAATAATAATTTGACCTACAGGAATACTTACAGTAGAAATTACTCCCGATGCTGCTGTAAGTAACCCAGATAAATTACCAATAGTAAGAGCAGAAACAGTAGTGTTCCCAGAAGAAAGAGAAACAACTGTAGTTGCTCCTAATGAAGCTGTTCCCGAAGTTGTAATTGTCCCAAAACTTCCTGTAGTAGCAGTCAAAACACCAGTTGTACTCACATTTGCTCCCGAGAGGTTACCTGAAAAGTTTCCAATATTTGCATTTAAATTTCCAGAAGTAGCAATGTTCCCGGAGATATTAATTCCATTTTGTATAGCAGTTAATGCCCCAGAAATAATTCCTCCAGAAATTGTCGTAACTCCCTGTAAAGAAGATGTTCCTGTAACAGTAAGAGTAGAAATAGATAATCCTCCTGAAATAGACAAGCTTCCAGTTGTTAAACTTCCGGTTGTCAAATTCCCGGTAATCGTTCCCGAAGCAGAATTTAATGCTCCTGCAGTTGTAAACCCAGATCCGGTAATAAGTCCGGAACTCGTAATTGTTCCAGTAACAGATAAATTTCCTCCTGAAGTAATTGCTCCTGACGTAATTAAACTATTTGAATTTAAAACAGTAATACCCGAAACTGCTCCTGAGAAAGTTGCAGTACCAGAATTTAAATTAGCACAATTAACATTTCCCGCAGTAGTGATATCTCCCTGAACATTAATTCCATTTGTAGAAGTTCTTCCCGGAGTAACAAAAGAAGCTGCGGTAACAGTTCCAGAAGCATTTAAGGTAGAAGTTGAAACTCCAGTTGTTTGGACACTATTTGCAGTAAGTATATTACCTATAAGATAAGCTGCAGATTGAATATTTCCTGTCATATATATACCATTTGTAGGAACGAGTCCTGCTGAACCTGTTGAGGAAATTGTATTTACATTGAAATTCCCAGAAATCGTTCCTGTAGGTGCTAAAATACTGCCAGTAGTACTTTGAATGTTTCCAGCAACGATTATACCATTTGTAACAGGAGTTAATCCTGTAGTATAAAAATTAGAAGCAGATACTGAATTGGTCGCTGTTACAGATCCTCCTACTATATTTCCAGACAAGTTCATATTGGTTCCAAGATATGAAGGAGATGTGATACTGATATTTGTTTGAATAGTATTACTAGTAATTCCTGTAGTTGAAACCAAAGAATTACCGGTGATAATTCCCGAAGAAGTTATATCAGAGGAATTAATAGTTCCAGTATTAAAAGAACCTGAAGTTAAATTTCCCGAAACAGAAGCAGAATTGAAATTTCCAGAAGCACCTGTAACATTTCCTGTCAAAGTCATATTGGTTCCGAGATATGAAGGAGCTGTAATACTCGTAGTACCAGAAATAGTTGCTCCTGTAATACTTGTAGTAGAAACTAAAGTCTTACCTGTAATTGATCCATTTGAAGCTGTTATATTCCCAGTTGCAGAAATATTTCCTGAAGTAGTTACACCCGAGTTATTTATAGTTCCTGAATTAAGAGTTCCAATAGTAGCAGTTCCAGAAACATTTAAAGAAGTGCTTGTAAGAGCAGGAGTTGTAATAGAAGTAGAAGCAGTAAATACCGGAGCAGAAACTGCTGTGCTGGCAGTTACATTATTCGCAGTTAAATTTCCCGAGATAGAAATTGCTCCAGACACATTAAGATTTGAAGTAGCAACTGTCGTAGCAGTTACATTACCTGTAAGATTTCCAGTTACATTTCCCGTAACATTTCCGGTTAACGGACCCGAAAAAGACCCAGATACTACTCCTCCGGATGAAATTGTAACATTTGGATTAAAAGCTACTCCGGCAGCAGAACTTGCTACCAAGACAGAGTTAACAGGAGGAGCTCCAGGAATCAAAAAAGAAGTAAAATTAGTAGAAGGAGCAGATGAAAAAGGTCCTGAAACATTCTGTTGATCAGAAGAAAATGTATTTCCTATTCCTGTTATCGTAAGACTAGTTGATGAAGTATTTGTTATACAAGGGGCCCCTGTGGAATGAAAAGTACTATTATTGATATTAAGTAATGCTCCATTGTAGCTAGAAGATATACTTGGAACATTAGTAGAAGTAAATATAGTATTTGAAGCAGAAAGATTTTGATTAGATGTTAAAATTTCTCCTAGTACAAAACAACTAGTAAGAATTAAATTTGCAGATGTATTAAAATTAGTTAAATAGCAATTTGTAAATACACAGTCTGCAACAGCAGAAATATTATTTGAAAAGGAAGAGTCTTCGAAGATAGAAGGATGGGTAATTGTAAGATTTCCTGTAAGATTACAGTTGGTCATGAAAAAATTAATAGCAGGCAATGGCTGATTGATAACTTTACTTGTTTTAGGAGGACCTAAGAGACGCGTTGTTTCCGCTTCCAATGAAGGACGCATTGTTTCTGTTTCAAATTCTGCTCCAAAAAGATGAAACGAAAGCTGTCCTGTGATGTTAAACCCATATAATCCCGTATTTGTACCATAAGTAATAGTACCTTGAATTGTGCAAGTATTTCCATATACAGTATAAAGATACACATTATTTGGAATTGTAAGATCTTCAATATAAAGAGCAGGGAAAACATAAATTGTAACTGGGATTAATGATCCTGCTGCGGCAGTAAGTGCAGATGAAATAGTTGGATATTGCGTTCCTATTTGCACTACATAATTGTAACTAGATATCCCTCCAGACGAATTACTTTCTTGTATATAAGCATGTAGAGTACCTGCCATACCCTTCAAAGCTTGCATACCAGAACATGTCTGATTTGAGATACTAAAACTATTCATTTTAATGTGCAGAATATATTTCTTTTAAAAGAAATATTTTATAAGGCTCTTATTGTTCTTTCTTTTCACAATAAGCTTCAGTACAAGGGACATAACAAAAATTATCATCACATTTGAAATCCAAGTAAGGAATAGCCTTAGACCCTACTGTATTATTAGGATCTTGGACACTGTAACCTTTAGATTGCAATGCTTCTTTCTTTGCTGTGAATTCTATACTATAATTAATAAACTCTCCTACTTCTCTCATAGTATATTCTCCTTCATATTGAAACAATGGCCTTGAGTTGTTATATATAATTATAGAAGGGATTACTTTCAACGGATCATTGGTTTGATTTGACATATGAATAACAGAATTATGCAAGGCAAGGTTGCACATCATAAAATTACAGCTATTAATAGTAGACGAAAGATTAATGTATTGAGGTATAAAATGTTTACAAAGATTATCATTAGGAGCATAAAACAAACAGATGGTCAATCCTCTGGATGACAACAACATTTTATTTTTCCCCGACTGCATCTTTTGCAGCATAAAATCTTTGGGTGTAGCATTATTTACCGTGTTCATTTTGAATACATTAAAATATTAATCTTTAAATACTTAAAATGGATCAATGGCTGGCCAGTAAAAGAGAGGATATTTCCAACTCTCTGCTTTCCCTATATAATTGTTTGATTATTCCAAGAAGCGGGTTTCTAAATTTAGGAGGAGGGCTTGAGACTAATAATAAAATAACAATTAATCTTTTTAGATATTTATTAGAAGAGATTTATCCATGTAAAAATATGCTACTTCCGATTTATAAAAATGAAAAATACGAAACAAATATTCCACCAGTTCTTATTACTATTTCGGAAAAACTTTATGAGTCTCATATAAAGAAGCTTTTGGATGTTTATTTAAAAAATTTACAATATGCTGTAGAAGATGACTTCGAAAAAAGAATCAAAGAATACAATGAGATTGCAAAAAATAATAGAGGAATATTTGATAATGGCATGCCCACAGAATGGGAAAATTTGTGTTTACAGGCACTTTGTTATGTAACTATTGCAATTGCAGATTGGTTAGAATTAGTTAATGTTACTGAGAAAGAAATTACAGGAGCATTTAATATAGTAGCAGGTAAACCAGAGGATTTAGCAATTTCGAATGATTTAGATCCTTTTTTCGTTGGGAACGTTGTTGGGATATTTGATCTTGTCGGGAAGAGTATTAATAAGACAGGATTAAGAGTAATTAGTGCTTATGTAGACTTTTTAAAAGATAAAGAGCATAAATTAGAATCGAGAATCATAGGATTTGCTCGAGAAATAATTTAAATTACTAATTAAAATGTGTCAACTGTGTGAAAACAAAGTACCGGAAAATATAAAAAGTCTAGACTGCTCTAAATGCGAAACTCTAAAGGTCGTGCCAGAGATAAAAGGGTTAAACTATCTCAACGTCGATGAATGCCCGAATTTAATTAAAATAGAAAAAAATGAGGATCTGGAATCTTTAAACTGCTCTTATTGTGAAAAACTTAGTGTAATTGAAGACATGAAAAAATTAAAATCTTTATACTGTAATGAATGTCCGGAGTTAACTCTCCTTCCATATTCTCCGGAATTAGAATTCTTGTCTTGCTGGGAGTGTGAAAAGATAACCTCTATTCCAAATTTTAAGAATTTATTATTTCTTAATTGTTCAAAATGTAAAATAAAAGAGTTACCAGAATTATTATTATTAAAACAATTATTCTGTGGCAAATGTTATAATTTAAATTCCTTACCGGATAAATTAATTTATTTAACAGAGTTGAGTTGTCCTGATTGTCCAGGTTTATCTTTTATTCCGAGTTACCCTCAGCTTTTAGAACTTAATTGCTCGAACTGTAAAAACATTGAAGTTCTTCCTCCAAGTGACTCTTTGCTTTATTTAGATTGTTCTGGAATGGAAATCAAGAATATACCAAGTTATCCCATTTTAGATAATCTAAAGTGTTCTTACTGTGAGAGTTTAACAATGTTACCAAAAATAAAAACATTAACAGAGTTAAACTGTACTAATTGTTCTCTTCTTTTGATCATACCAGAATTAGAAAATGTTCAAATTCTGGATTGTTCTGACTGCATTAGTTTGGTATACATCTATGATACTTCAAATCTTGTCTATCTCAAGATAGAGAATTGTCCTTTACTTTTTGTATCTAAAAAATTCGAGGCTGTAATCGAGACTGATTATGATTCGGATTATGAATTCGAATCAACTTTGTCAGGAATAATTTTAATTATTTTTTTAAAATACTTTAAGGAAAATAAAAATCCTATAATAAATTTTATTCATAATTTTTATTAAAGATTTAAACTAGGAGGTTCTTGGACCGAAGCGAGAGTACGTTTGAATATTGGACTACCAATAGGAGCACAAATATCTTTGAATTCTTCATCCTTAAGAATGTTTCGGAACTTTAAAAGATACTCCAGGATGTTATCCATAGTAATATCTAACTTACAACCAAACATTTTATCTTCAATGTAAGTTTGTTTAGTAGCTTTAATACCTTGAATAGCTTGAGCAAGATAAGACAAGGCAGAATTTCTCGTATAAATATCATCTTCTGTTTTACATGAATCTATAATCTTTTTAGTTTCATTGATAGTTTCAGTAAAGAAATTATATGTAGCATTCCTACCGTCTCCATAAATTAATCTCTTGAAAGAAGTGATAATAGAATAACTTTCTATACTGCGGTAGTTAACATCTATTTTCTCTCCAGCTTTCAAAGTACCTATGAACTTCAATTTGGCAAGGACATCGTCCTTACCTTCCTTTTCTTGTGAGATCGACTTCATTATAAATTAGAATTTATAATAATATTTTATTAAATAATTTAATATCCTTTGTATAAAGGTAAAGAAAGAATACAGTCTCAAAGAAGACTGAAGTTGTTAAAAATAAAGGCTGAAAATTTTGAAAAATGGAGTTTTTACAGTCTTAATCCCGACTCGAGAAAAAGTTGAAAAAATACAAAGTCTGTATAGGTACCTAACCCATTTTAATAGGGAAAAATTCCCAGTCTCCTTTCTGCTTGAAAGTTATTAAAAATGAAAATTGAAAATTTTGAAAAATGTAGTTTTTACAGTCTTACTAGTCACTCGAGAAAAAGTTAGAAAAACCTAAAGTCTGGGTGGTTATCCAGCCGTTTTTAATAGGGAAAAAAGTCCAGTCTATATTTTACTCGGAACTTATTAAAAATAATATTTATTTTAATCAAAAATGAAAATTAAATACTTTAAAAAATCCATTTTTTACAGTCTTTGGGACTGCTCGGTAAAAAGTTGAAAAAATGCAAAGTCTGGGTGGTTATCCATCCCTTTTTGATAGGGAAAATTTTCAGTCTCTTTTTCACTTGGAAAGTATTAAAAATAATATTTATTTTAATCAAAAATTAAAATTGAAAATTTTGAAAAATTAAGTTTTTACAGTCTTACCTTTGACTCGGAAAAAAGTCTAAAAAATGTAAAGTCTGGGTAGTTATCCATCCCTTTTTGATAAAGAAAAATTTTCAGTCTCTTTTTCACTTGGAGACTATTAAAAATAATATTTATTTTATTCAAAAATGATTTAAAATTATTAAATATCAGTCTCCTTTCATACTGAAATCATTAAAATTATTATTTATTTTAATCAAAAATTAAAATTGAAAACTTCCAAAAATCCATTTTTTACAGTCTTACCTTTTGCTCGGTAAAAACTCTAAAAAACGTAAAGTCCCTATACCTATCCATCCCTGTTTAATAGGGAAAAATTCACAGTCTCATTTCTTCTCGAAACTTATTAAATTAAATATTATTTTTAATCAAAATTAAAAATTAAAAATTCTACAGTCTTGCGTTACTCGGTAAAAATGAAAAAAGTATTTAATGCACTATTTAAGTAAAAATGATGGATATTAATTCATTAGTCCATGCGACTATCATTTCGGGAGGAATGAAATATATTTCCGAAGTCAATTATACCACGCTAATATTTTGTTATATGATTTATTTGTTGTATAAGCACTTTGATAAAGTAAAAAATTTCTATTATACCCACATTACTTCTAGTAATTCTATTTCAATGTCTGTGAAGTATGAGGAAATGTCATACTCATTTTTTCCTTGTTGTATTTCACCGCAACTAAAGGGATTCCTTTTTTATTATATGAACAATAAATGGTATGAAAAAAGCAGAGTAGTCGAATACTATGATATGGCTATGATTACTTATGACTATGAGAAGAAAAAATTTGAAAAATATATTATACTTCCTTCTTGTTTTGAAACAATTAAAATAGGAAACTTTGTGTTAAGAATTTCTGTAAATATAGCGACTGAGAAAAAGAAGGAGTCAATAGAGACCAAAGTAATTAATATACTCTTTGAATTATCTAATAAAAACATGAGACTAGACCAATTATTACTATGGTTGGATGTATTAAATAAAAAATACGAGAGCTTTTTAGAGTCTCTGGATACTAGATATCTTTATTTATCGAAAGAAAATGATAAAGGGCCCCCCTTCAAAGAATGTAGATACAATTATTTTTCTACTAAAACCTTTGACAACATCTTCTTTAAAGAAAAACACGAGCTTATTAACCGCTTGGAAATATATAAAGATACAAAACGATATGCTAAACTCGGGATTCCTCATACTTTAGGATTTCTCTTTTCGGGAGAACCGGGATGCGGGAAAACGAGTACTATAAAATGCATTGCTAATTACCTTAATCGAGATATAGTATGTGTTGACTTGAATATTCTTACTATACATGATCTTAGAGGGTTATTTATGAATAATCCAGTAGATGAGTATTATTCTAGTAGTAGAAATAAGAGAATATATGTATTTGAAGAAATAGATTGTATCGGAGAGAATAACCCTTTTTTGAAAAGAGAATATGCTCCTATCATAGTGGTTAAGGAGAAAAAAGAAACTGAAGATAAAAAACCAGAACGTAAAATGATAACTACCTCTGAACTATTAGAGTGTTTTGATGGAATGACTGAAACTGATGATAGAATTATTATATTGACTACAAATCATCCTGAAAAAATAGATCCAGCTTTCTTGCGACCTGGACGTATTGATGTGAAAATAACATTTGGTAGATTAAGAAAAGAAGATGTTAACGACTTTTATAAGCTATGGTTTAACGAAGAATTATCTCCTGAGGTTCTAGATAAAATGGAGGATCATGTTATTTCTCAAGCTGAACTAGGGAAATTATTCTTTGAAAATAGTAAGGAAAAAATTATTGAAAAATTAACAATTTTTAATTAAAATTAAAAATACTCTTTGTGATCCTTACAGGAACACTTCTATTTCACCAAGTCAAGTACATAATCCTTTAAATTTTCATATTTTACTGTATAGGGCACAGTATATAATTTTATTCCGTATAACTTACACGTGGAATTTTTATATGCGTCTCTTTTCATTTGAGACTTTAAATCTTCTTCTGATTTGTGGAATCTAGGTGTAAATTTATAATGTTGAATCCCATTGTATTCAACTCCTATCTTAAGTTCTGCATTGTAACAATCTATCTCTAAATTTTTTCCTGTAAGCGGATACCGCAAAAAATCAGGTCTCACTGAAGGGAAAGGCTTTTTAAAGTGTTCTTCTAATATTTCTCTTACTCGTCTCTCGTTCTTCTTTGGAATAGCTTTAGTCTTCTTTGCATTGACTATTGCTATTCTATTTGATAGGTAAGTTTTTATCTTGGGATAAAAAAGGATTAAAATAAATATAAATATAATACAAACTATAATTGCTATTTCGTATCCCTCCATTTACTTTATTCTTTTAATTTTTTAAACTGTAAAGATAAATCTAGGAACATATCGAACCATGCAAATATAGTCTCTTTATGCTCGGAATCTAGCTTGTCTGAGGTCCACATATTTTTCCACTTATTTACGTGGTTATCTCCGAGTCCGTGGAAAATATCTGCACTATCACCAGACAGGAAAAAATCCTCATCCTTGTTTTTGATTTTTTCAGCATGAGGAGTAATTCTGTTAGTGATGTTACTAACAAATAAATCTAATGGTATTGGAATTGCTCCCATAATACATCTTGCATTAATAAGGTCGCCATCATCCTCAAAAATAGTAATCAGGTCATCGAGAAACGCTATAACCTGTTCTTTGTATTCTTTTAACACTGCTTCCATTTTCATCAGTATTTTGTTACCTTTAAGAAGATTTGAGGCAAAACAAAAATCTTTAATTAAAATAAATGTCAGCATTTGTACCTACTATTATGCCTGTTCCGGGTTATGAAACCCATAAATATCAACTCCCAGTTCCTTTTGGGACCAGTTCTCTTTCTTTGAGAGGAACTGTTCTTCCTGCACCTGCAAGTGCTAGTGTTCCAACAATTTTAAATCCTAGTTCTGTTCTTACTCCTATTATTGTTTCGGGAGCAGCTGGACCTACTTTGGGTATTTATACTCTTCCTACTGCATCTTCAATTGTTGCACTTTTTGGAGGTTATATTCAAGCCGGAGATTTTTTGAAACTCACTATTACTAATTTTACTACTGCAACAATTAGCCTTCAAAGCTTGGGATTAAATAGCACTTCCCAAGGAGCAAATAATACATTTACTATTCCTGTTGCAACTAGTACTGGAACTGCTCCAAATATTAGCGTAGTTGGAAGTAGTTTAGATCTCTTAATTTTGTTTGTCAATGTTACACCTGGATCTGAAGCATATTCTGCTTTGGCTCAAAGTGCTGTTTATTAAATTTTTTTTTATAATGTATTATAAAATGTCTACTTCATCTGTTCTCATCAATCAGCCCATTGTTCCAGGTTTCGAAACACGAGTTTTCCAACCTACCTTGCAATTGGCTACTTCTGCCTTGGTTATTAGAGGAAATACTCTTCCTGCTCCAACTAGTGCATCTGTTGCTACTATTTTGCCAGCAAATTCTTTGCTTTGTCCTATTGTCATTGCTGGAACTGCTGGTCCTGCTGCAGGAATTTATGGTCTTCCGAGTCCAGCTCAAATTGTTCAACTTTTGGGTTCATATGTTCAACCAGGAGATTTTTTGAGATTTGCTGTTACTAATTTGACTGCTGCAACAGTTGTCATTAGCGCAGTTGGTCTTAATGCTACTACTGGTATCGGGTTAAATTCTTCATTTACTATTCCTGCTGCAACTAGCACTGGAACTGCTCCAGCTATTAATACGGTTGGCTCTACTATAAATTTTGCTTTGCTGATTAACAATGTTACCCCAGGAAGCGAATCATACAGTCTTTCTCAACAAAGAACTTCAACTTAAAATTTATTTTATAATTTATATTATAAAATGTCATCAACAACAACGCGCCCTTTAATGCCTTCAAGTTTGCCTCAGCCACACCTTCCAGTGCCTTTGGCTGCAAGTACTGTTTATCTTAGAGGAAACGTACTTTATCCTCCTGTTTTACTTCCTACTCCAGCAAATTTAGTTTTTAATACTACTTCTCCAGGAGTTCCAATTGTTATTGCTGGAAGTACTACTGCTACTACTGGTACTGGAACATTTCAATCTCCTGCTGCTTTGCTTCAATATCTCGGAGGAGCAAATCACGTTCAAGCTGGAGATTTTCTTCGTCTCTCTCTTACCAACTATAGTACCTGTGCCATCACTATTTCTTTCCCAGGAGCAAATGGATCTGTTCCAGCACAAGGAACAAATTCTAGTTATACTATCCCAGCTGCAGTTTCTGCTACTCAAGCATCTACCTTACGAGTTTTGATTTGCTTTGTTAATACTACTACTGGATACGAAGCTTACACTACTTACCAACAAACTTCTACCTTCTAAAAAGATAAATAAATAAATTTTACTTTGAAAAGTAAAATGATGATGAGAAATGAAATAGCCTCAGGCTATCAATCTATAACAGGATTAGCAGGAATATTAAATGCGGTAAGGAACAAAGGTGGAGGCGGCGGAAGTGGTCTTTCTACTGCTAATTATATAGTTGCTCCTAATAGTACATATACAACAATAGGAGAAGCTCTTGCAGCAGCAACAGCAGCAGGTACGAATTTAATTCAAACTGTTTATGTATATCCCGGAACATACAATGAAGATATATTAATTCCAGATAATGTAATTTTGTTAGGACAAGAAATGGTTCCTCCTGCTGTAATTATCACAGGACATATTTCTTATGGAAATTTTAATGTAGGATTACTTTACATCAAAGCAAATAGTCTTACTTCTACTCCGACTTCATCTAATTCGTTTTTCTATTGTAAAGGATGCTCTTTTACCAATTCCGGGACAATTTCTATTTTGAATGCAAATGTAAACTCTTCAAGTTTGTTTGATAGCTGTATTTTTAATTCAATCTCGTTTACTACTAATACTAATTCTAATTTCATAGATAGTAAAATATTTTGTCCTTTTAATGCAAATGCAATTACTCCTTATACTGTAGACCAGAATATTACATTTGAAAATTGTCTCTTGTCTAACACTGGATTTCAATCTCAATTTATAACTTTTTTTGATGATTGTATTATAAGTTCCGGGTCATTTGTCGTTACGGCAATTGCAAATTATTCTGCAAGTCAGCTGTTAACTTTGAATAATACAGTTCTTAATACTCCTGTGACATGTAACTGTAATTTTTCTCTTGCGAGTAGTTTTTCAATTAATTCCTGTGTGTTTGTTACTAATAACACAACTTGTATTAACTTCGTTACTACTTTGGAAAATAATATTCCTCCAATGCGATTAAATAACTCTTGTTTGACATCGGGAACAGCAGTGTGTATTTCTAGTTCCAAGTTAATTACACTTAATGGAATTGGCAATTTCTTTAATAGTACTGTGTCTCCTTTACTCAATAACATAACTGTTGCTGATACTGAAATAGTTGCTAATCCTTTATATGCAGCTGGAAATACTTTTGTCGGGTTTGTAGGAGCAGGAGATCAAAATTATACAATTCCTGCAGCAGGAGGTAGTCCAGGAGTTACAACTCTTTTTGTTGGTAATAACAATTTTTGGAGTAATCTTTTTTTAAGTGTGTATACAAACAGAAATTCTTCTAATATTCAATATAATGGGACTACTGGGTATTTTATTAATAATGGACCGAGTGCTTATTATTCTGTATGTTTAACTATCCCAATTCAATATTTTTATTTATATACCGGAGAAGTATTAAATTTTTATGATGTGACTATTGCAATTTCTTCTGCTGTGCCAACTGACCCAATAACTTCTGCTGATCGAGTTGTAGCTGCTTCTACACAGATATTTTCTACAACTGGTCTCAATTTTAATAAAACTTTGAATTTTAATCTTTCTGCAACCTTTTATTTTCCTAATCAAAGTTACATGTGGGCTGCAATACAAGCAACAAATCAAAATTATCCCTCTACTGTAGTATTTAATGTTCTTTCTGCTTCTGCTAGTATTACATTTATGCAGCTGCCCTAGTGTATTTCTTTACTGCCTTTTGTACTTGGGAACTTATATTTTTGTTATATTCTTTTTCTAATTCGGGTTCTATTTTTCTTATTTCTGAATTTACAAAATTCAGAAATAAGTTTTTATTTTTAGAAATCATAGATTCGATTATATCATCAGAGTGTTCCGACTCTTGAATTGCTTTATCTAATTTGTGTTTTATACTTGCATAAATTTCTTCATCATTAGATACGGTAATACCAAGATCACTTGGAGTATCAAATCCTTGAATACTATTAACCAAACGAATACAGTGTCCGGAACTGCAAAGATCAGCCATTTCATCTAATTCTTCTACTAATCGTTTCTCAAGATCTTCTTTTTGAGGATGCTCAGAGATATAAGTTAATACTCCATCAAACACTTGTTTGAGAGTAACCAAATCTTTTCCAAATACCATAGGGTCAATTTTGATACGGTGAATTGCTTTCTCAATATTATGCTTTCTCGGGTGATCTTGGATTAAATTATAATTCAATGTTTGATTCGGCTTTGCATTTTTAGCCAATTTAGTAGCTGCTGCTAACATAGACTCATTAAGAGCAGTAGTGTGAACGTTTTGAGAATCTCCGTAGATAGATCTTTCGGTAATATGTTTTGGGAATTCTCTTGGTTGTGTTTCAGTAGGAGGAAAATAAATTTGCTGAGGTTGTTGAAAAGTAGGAACACGTTGAGGTCTAGGTCTTTCTTCATTATCTCCTTCTGCTCGGAGAATATTCAATGCGATTTCTGCGTCTTTCTTTAATCTATTGTCATTTGAATTCAAAAGCATATCAGTTGCATTCATTCTCACCTTTGCAGGAAGATTTTTATCTGTAGACATCTTCTTGATAATACCAAAGCAATAATCAATGACATTGTTATCAATAGTCCTCATTCTAATGAAATTCAACATCAATAATCTTTTCATTGGATCTTTTGTTATACTTTCCATTCTCATGCACATATGAAGACTGCCATCAATATCTTCATAAAGTCCGGCTTTGTTATACTGATCTTCGAAATTTCTTATTTTTGGTTTATCTATTTTTTTATTTATAATTTGCATAACTTCCAAAGAAAAAGCGTTAATTAATTCTTCTTCTTTTTTATCTGAAACTCCATATGTATCCATAAACTTAGCTGCAACAAAGTTTGCAGGCTCTCCGTTATTTTCTTCTTGAAATGACACTTCATCTATATTAATTCTATGTTCTTCTTGTGGCACACTTCGAACAGAAGGAGGAATTAAATTGAGATTTAATTTATAAGTTTCGGGTTGAACCGAAGTAACTTTTTTATATTGTTTCCAGCACCAATAAACGGCAGCAAAAAGAATACAACATACAATTACGGTTAACAATAGCATTTGTAAATACAAAATAAATGAGTTTTAACTTGATTAATTATTTAAAATAAAAATGGAAGACTTAAAAAAACTTTCCGAGATGAAAGTAAGAGACGAAATAAATTCTATTCTTGTAGAAAAGGCATTATCTGTTATTAGAAGTGCTATCTCGAATCATCCTGATGATGAAGATGAAATTATAGATATATGGAATTCAATTTCCGCCTTGCAATTAGAAAGAAGAAGATATTGTACACACAATGATTGTAAGAATGTTGCTGTGGAATTTTCTAATTTATGTTCCCGGCACAAAGAAACTATAGAATTAAATAAAACTTGTTCCTTCAAAAAAGCAGGGCAAGTTGAACCTTGCGGAAAATTACTCTCGGGTACAACCAAGGAAGTGCATATTCCAAATTTATTTCCTGATAGATTTTCTTATGACAAATATTTATGTACAAATCACAAGAAAGAAGTTAAAGCGTGCTTTTAAGCTAAAAAAATGACTAATCTTGTTTTAGAAAACAGTACCGAAGATCTCAGGTTTTTTACTTGTCCTGACGTGACAAGACTTACTTTGAAGGATTGTAAAAATAACTCTCTTCCTTCAGCCCCAAAATTAAAAGAATTAATTTTAATCAGATGTCATCATACATATATACCAAATCTTCATACTTTAGAAGTGTTAAATGTAGCAGGAAGCAATGTTACTCCTTTGGTAAACCCTCGTATTAAATTAAAATTATTTATATGTAATTCAGAAACAATACTGCACTGTATCAAAGCAGACACGATATTAATTTTTGGAAATCCTGATAAGAAAATAATTATTCCAAAACATCTAAAAGTCAGGAAATTAATTGTTTTAAATACTCGTATGTTGGTCTTACCCACGTTAAATCATTTGGAAACATTAGTGTTAAGTTGCTGTGAAAATATAGAAATGGAATATTGTCCCAATTTAACTGATGTCAGAGTGATCTAGAACTTAAAAGATTTTATTTTGATCAAAATAAAATGAATACGGAAGAGTTATGGTTACCAATTTTTTGGAAGGCCGTGCATGTATTTGCAGTTACATTTAATCCCAGAGATGAGGAAACTGTGAAAAGTTATCATTGTTTTTATCAGAGTCTTTCCGAGATTGTTCCATCAGATAGACTAAGATTTATCATGGAAAATTTTATGAATATGACAAGAGACGTTCAGGCAGTATTATTTCAAGATTCTACTCTCAAGCAATATTGCTCTGTAGAAAATATGTCTTTCTTGTCTTGTTTCCAAACACCGGAGAGATTATTTTTATGGACTTATCTATTCCATCAATACTATAATTTACTTTCTGGTCTCAAAACAGAGCCATTATCTAATTTGAAAGAAAAATACAATAAAGCAAAGATATTCAAAGATGATTGGGGTAGTAGCATATGGAAAATACTTCATTACTCTACGCTCTACTCGAAAAATACTCCTAAGTACCGAACTGCATTAAAAGCATTTCTTAGTTGCTTGAGGTTTTGTATTCCATGTCCTAAGTGTAGACAACACTTGAAAGAAAATCTAGGTAGAATCCCATTCAATGAAAATAGACTATTTGAATTTACCGTTGACCTTCATAACCTAGTTAACTCTCAGCTCGGGACTCCGATACTTTCTTTGCTAGAAGCGAGATCTTTATATATGTAAATTGATTTTAAATTTTATAATTAAATAAAATTAAAAATGAGTAATTACGAATTTATTTGTACTAAAAAAACTCTTAAAAATACCCTTCGAGATTACGGGGTTGCTGTGATACTAGATGTACTTGATGAAAAAGAATGTGAAAAATTTGTAAGTGAGGTCTGGGATTACTTTGAGTTTTTAACTCAGACTTGGGAGGTTCCTATCTCCCGAGATCAAAAATCATCTTGGGTCGGATTCTATAAACTTTACCCCTTACATTCTATGTTAATTCAACATTGGGGAGTAGGACACGCTCAGGCTTCTTGGAATCTTAGACAAAATCCAAATATAGTTAAAATATTTGCTAAGCTTTGGGATTGCAAGAAAAAAGATTTGTTAGTATCTTTTGATGGGTTAAGTTTAAATCTCCCTCCCGAGGTAACTAATAGAGGATGGTATCGAAATACTTGGTATCATACCGATCAATCTTTTACCGACAATGAATTTAAATCCGTTCAAAGTTTTATTACCGGGTTAGACATACACGAGTATGATGCTACGTTTTCTTTTTTAGAAGGAAGTCATTTGTTGCATAAAGAATTTGGAACTCACTTTGGGATCTCTGTTAAAGATAATTGGTATAAATTAACAAAAGAAGAGGAGGAGTTTTTTATTTCTAAAAATTGTATTCAAAAAAATATAAAATGTCCAAAAGGGTCATTGGTACTTTGGGATAGTAGAACTATTCATTGCGGAATAGAAGCAAACAGGAAAAGAAAAGTTCCTAATTTAAGAGTTGTAGCTTATCTGTGTTATGCTCCCAGAAACCTAAGTTCTGAAGCAGATCTAAGAAAGAAGAAAAAAGCATTTGAAGAATTAAGAACTACTACTCATAATCCAAGTAAAGTTAAACTCTTTCCAAAACATCCTAGAACTTATGGAGGAGCAATACCAGAAGTTACGAGAATTAATTCTCCTGTATTAAGTAAGCTGGGAATGAAATTAGCAGGATACTAAAAAATTATTTTTAATTAAAAATAATATTTAATTTAATACTTTCCGAAACAAAAAGAGACTTGAAATTTTTCCCTAATAAAAAGGGATGGATAACCACCCAGACTTTATGTTTTTTAGAGTTTTTACCGAGTGATCCCAGAGACTGTAAATTTTGGATTTTTGGAAGTTTTCAATTTTTAATTTTGAATAAAAATAATATTATTTTTAATACTTTCCGAGTAAACACGAGACTAAGACTTTTCCCTATTAATTTTGGTTGGATACCTACCCAGACTTTACCTTTTTTGAACTTTTTCTCGAGTGGAAAGTAAGACTGTAAAAAACATAATTTTGACTTTTTTCATTTTTAATTTTAGATTTAAATTAATATTTAATTTAATACTTTCCGAGAGGAGTTTAGACTGTTATCCAAAAATTTATATTATTTTAGATTTAATTTAATATTTATTTTAATACTTTCAGAGTAGAAGATAGACTGATAATTTTTCCCTATTAAAAACGGCTGGATAACCACCCAGACTTTATGTTTTTAGACTTTTTCTCGAGCAGAACTTAAGACTGTAAAAACTACATTTTTCAAAGTTTTCAATTTTTAATTTTGAATAAAAATAATATTTAATTTAATACTTTCCAAGTAAAAGAGAGACTCAAATTTTTTCCCTTATAAAAAGGGATGGATACCTACACAGACTTTATATTTTTTGGACTTTTTCTCAAGCAATCCCAGAGACTGCAAAAACTACATTTTTCAAAGTTTTCAATTTTTAATTTAATATTTAATTTAATACTTTCCGAGACAAATATACACTGATAATTTTTCCCTATTAAAAACGGCTGGATAACCACCCAGACTTTATGTTTTTCTAACTTTTTACCAAGTGAGAAGTAAGACTGTAAAAACTACATTTTTCAAAGTTTTCAATTTTTAATTTTGAATAAAAATAATATTTAATTTAATACTTTCCAAGTAATAAGTAGACTCAATTTTTTTCCCTATTAAAAACGGTTGGATACCTACACAGACTTTACATTTTTTGGACTTTTTCTCTAGCAGAATTTAAGACTGTAAAAACTACATTTTTAACGTTTTTTCAATTTTCATTTTATTAATTTCTGTTTTATGCTGTCCCGGGAATTATTAACAGTATACATTTCCTCTCGGGAAAGTTTATTTGTACGAAACTTAAACTTTAATATAAATAAATGCCCTTCTTTGAAGAGTTTGGAAAGATATCTGAGGTATCTGAACATTTTAATCCCGAGCATGGTCTTACTCCGGAAATTACAGAAGAGATTTCTAATATATCAGAAAGTATGAAAGAATCCCTTCAAATAGATATTGCTTTTGAAGCAAAACCTTCTCCGAATGGACTGACTTGGGAAATTGGGAATGAACCTATTAAAATTAGAGATGTAGAATTCGGCGAAGCTATCGCTGATCCAGCGATTGAAGCTGCCGAGGTTGTAGATTCTTTTGTTTCTGCTTCTGAAAAATCTGGATTGAATATAGACTCACATACAAGAGCAGTAATGGAAGATGCTGTAAAAAGTAATCCTCAACGATCTTTGAATGAAATAAAAGAAATCCCTGAGTCGGTAAAGACTACTTCTGAAAAAATAGTAACTCCTGAGATAGAAAACCTTGATAGTCAATATGATAAGGCTACTTCTGAAGCTCAGAAACAAGAAATAGCAAAACAGATAGATGAAAAATTTGCAGAGTCATCCGAGATGAAAGATCTTCAAAGTAAAATAGAGTCTCTGAGTGAAGAACTAAAGGATCCTGAAAAGAAAGCTGAGATAGAAAAAAGTTTATCAGAGAAAGTAATGGATGGAGCGAAGCTACTGGCGTTAATAGCAGGAGGAATTTTAACTTATGATATGATCAAACAGTATCAAAATGCTATTAAAGGATGTTGGGAGGCAAAGAGTAATGGTAAGAGTGTAGTTAAGACTAAAATCAGAGAGCTTACTTGTGATAATGATGCTAAAAATCAAGGTAGTTTTGGCAAGGTGGGCTCGTTTTGTGATTCTAAAGTAACTGGAGACTGTGTTTGTGACAACAAATTAGTTAGTATTCCTCTTACAGGATGTGGGTACACATGTGGTGCAAATGAAAAAAGTTTATGCTCTACTTGGTGTTCTAATGATCACAGATTAACAACAGACTCGAATGGTAATATCATGTCTTACACGTGCAATGACCCGAGTTTTTTAGACACAGTTGAAGAAATCACTAATGGTATAGCAGGACAAACGTCGAACGTACTTACTACTGTTTGGAAGATTATCAAATGGGTTGTGGTGATAGCAGTGTTGATTTTTTGTGGGAAATTCTTGTATAAAATATTTACAGCACAGGATATAAATAATTGATTTTTTTATTTAAAAATACTAAACAATCGAAAACAAATAATAAGAATGGATACTACACCTGTTATGGAAACTAGAACTTTGATTTGTCCTCCTGCCCCTAAGAAACGGCGGGTAGACAATAAAGACTTCGAGCTAAATATCGTTCCTATTCCATATTTACCTAAATCTAAGAGTGTCGGAGCACTTCCTAAGCCCTTAACTCGAAGCTACGCCTTTCGAGAGTAATGTTATATTTTAATTAAAATATAAGTTTATATAATAGTTTTTAATAGATTTTTGTCTGCAAAAAAATCTTTTAATGAGCCACATATATTGGCTCCACTTTGCTCGAGAATAGATTTCCATCTAATGAGTCTTTCCTTGGGGAAGTTGTCAATATCAGAAAGTTTTATATCTGGCCCTGCAGTGTAAGGATACTCTTTACTTTCAAATACCTTTTCTTTCCAATCATTGTAAAGATCTTTTACTCTTTCTGGTGTAGCTTCTAATTTATTTGCAGGGTTTATCACAGGAGGAGATTGTTTATATTTTTCCGAGAGCATGTCAAAACTAAGAAGTAATCCTTTTATTCTATTTGCTCCATATGAATTATTTCCTGTGCCGCACTTAGTTCCTTCTTGATTTATTTTTCTCATATCAGGTTTACCTGCCTTTGTCAAAGGAATTACATCCCAGACCTTCTTTATCTTGAACTCTTTATTTTTAATTATTCCTGTGTATCCATAAGGATTAAATTTTTCTTCCTTTGCAGTTTCATATTTGATATCTTCTTTACTGCAATTTCTCCAATTCATCTCGTCTTTATTGGAACAACGAATTATATCGTATTTTTTATAGAGTAATTTACTTACAAATAACTTTCCTGTGTCTACGATATACTCTCCATATAATTTCTTTATAAAACTAGACAGCCAATCATTTTTAAATAAAAATAATTCTAAAAATTCTTCCTGTGTCTGGAGACTAAAAAACTGTAGAAAGGTAGAAACTTCTTCATAATCATCTTTCAATGTATAAAGATATTCTATTTTGTCTGGCATGAACATATGTTCTACTTCTATAACTAGATCCTCAGAGGAAGTGTTGTAAATCAATTGAGGATGAGTACAGTAATAAAGCATTGAAAATTTACTTTGTGAATTCTTCTCGGAAACTAAAAAGTAAAAATCACTCTCTTCTGCAAGGTATGAAATTAATCCATATGCATTAGTCAAAGGTTCATAGGAATCAATCATACTTTTTAATGATCTGATTAACACTACTAAAGGAAACTTATTAAAGATATTTTTTAAATCTTTTATGGTGTAAATAAATTTTGTATTAAATAATTTTTTAATTTCTACTTTCAAAAAAGAAATATCATCTTCTGCATAATATAAATTATAACTGTCAATTATAGTAGGATAACTATTCATATATTTTTCATCGGGTATACCGTCACAAGAATAATTACATTCCTGGTAATCACATTCTCTGGTATTTGGAATTTCATTACTTCTGATATTTCTTCCTCTGTTATTGTAACAGTCTACTGCGCTTTCTTTCATCAGTCTTTCTATCTGCTTGATAGGAAAATCCTTATCTTCCATAATTTTATACATCCTGTAGTCTAAGCCTTTACCTTCCTCAGGGAAGGCTACATACCGATAAATATTTATTACTCTTTCATTTTCAGGTAAGAGATCTAAAGCAAATGCTCGATCTATTCTTCCTTGAGCCTGTGATAACTCTGTTTCATTCCAACCCGGAGTTACTCCTATAAATACTGTAGTATGCTTACAACTTAATCCTTCTGATGCGAGTTTACTTGCTAAAATAATTCTAATGTACTTTCCATTCACGTTTTGATCTGAGTTGTAAACGTTGTTGATTAACTGAACTGATGTATTAAAGTTCTTCGAGTTGATAAAGATAAAGGAATCCGGAGTCGGTTTCAATACTTTTTCTTTCCTTGCTTGAAAGAACCCGAAAAATGTTAAAATAGATGCAAATAGATTACATCCTGATCCTGACACTCTGTTTATATAAATAAATACTTTCTTTGTAGGATTGTCTTTTAAAAAACGTATAATCTTAGCATATTTAATAGAATATTCTTCTAGTTTGCTTATATCAGGAGAACCATTTGTAGACAAAGCATTCTTCAATTTGTTAGTGATATTGCCGTTTTTGTCAATCCAATTGTTCTCATATAATTCATTTCCGTAAGAACCATCTGGAGCTACAAATAACAAGGCTTGACGTGTATTACTATATAATCCATGTTTTTCGTCTTCTTCCTCTTCGATTTTATCTATCTTAGTTCCTCCTGCATCCAGTAACTCTGCTTTTTCGTAATAAGATCTTTGATGATCTTTTAAAATTAAAGGAATTAACGGCATCTTCTTCATGTCTCCTACAATTTGACCGTTATAGTTTTTCTTGTTATTTCCAGTAGCTCTTACATAAGAAATTTTTCCTTTCATATAGGATTTTAAAATATCCTTTTTATCAGATTTTAATTCTGCATTTTGATTAAAAAAATTATTATAAAAAGTTTTCCTGTCTAGCTGCATATTCAAAGGATTTACTAGATTTAATCTTGCGCAAATCTCATCGGGAGTATCTACCATGAATGTTGCAGAGAGCAAAACTATTTTACAATTTTTTACAGTATGAAAGAACCTGAACATAGAAGTGTAAACATCGTCTTCTTTGGGAATAGGTTGTTGCTGTATATTATGAAACTCATCTACTATAATTACTCGGTTTGAATACCTTTTTTCTATCATCTCAGAAGTAAGCTTATTTACATCTTTAGCAAATTTCTCAAGCGTCTCGAACACAAAACTCCTTTTTAGATTTACATTTAATCTTTTTTGATATGCTTCCTGTGAAAGGGACTCATTTTCTGGAAGGTATTTACCATTTGTACAAATATAAGCAATCTCATTCATAGTATTCTTTTTCAATGTTTCATTCCTTGTTATAAACAAAGTAGTGTCATAGTAAGGATTTTCTTTTCTTATGTTCTCGGAGACCAAGGATGCCAAACAGGTGTTGTGGGTAATAAAATTATTTGCAATGTAGTTGTGAGTAAACTCTACTTCGAGATCATATACATAATCGAAACAGAGCTCGCTTGTAATGTTTTTAATATTTTTTTGAAATACTACGCCTAAGTATGTCAAAGCTAGTTTATCCAAGAAACAAATGTCCTTTGCTTTTTTCCACAATCCATTTACTAACAATTTATGTTCTCCTGTGCATCTGATAGTCTCTCCGTCATCCGTTTCGAATCTAAATATTATTTCCTGTATCTTTTGCCTGTAAAGATAATTAATTTTACTGAAAGAAAGTTTTCCATTCTTATAGGTTTGTGCTAACAAGAGTTTTGAAGGTTTACTAAATTCACCTTCGTCTCTGCTAAAAGATGTAGTATGATAGTCATCCCACATACTTTTTATACTTAGAGACTCAAGATTTACTTGAATCATGGTATCTCCTGTGACACATTTACCTGTTCCTACTTCTTGAAATACTAATAAAACATTATTCGGTGTATAAGGAGACATAAATCTTGCTGCAAAAAGCTGATTATTTAATGGTTTAAACTGTCCTGGAATAAGTTCCTGATTTTTATCAGTGAGCTTGAGATCACTAAATTCTTTCTTTTTCGCCGTGGATACATAGAACTCATCTCCTTCGGGATATGAAAAAAATTTCATATCCCCATCAGGAAAGCTATAGACTGGAAGAAAGTCTGAGATATCCATTTACAAATAGTATTTAAAAAAATAATATACTCGAGCTTAAAATATGTCTTATTTATTAAAGGCTAAAATTTTGAATGCTGCTGATTTTAAAAATATAATTGGCTACTTAAGCGGCACCTTGAATGACATCGAGTTTAAATTTACCGAGTCAGGTATGTACATAGATGCAGTAGATAATGATGATAATTTAAATTTAATTAGAATAGCTCGAGCAGACTTTGAGAAGTATTCAATCGACTCTGATAAGTGCTTCTCGATAAATAGTAAATACCTTGCAAAAAAGCTCAAGATGATAACTGCCAAGCACTCATTGACTATGTTGATAAGCAAAAGTTCTCCCAAGTTTATTAGTTTCAATGTAAAAGAGATCAAAAAGGATCAACTCATTCTCAGTGAATCAATTGAGATCAGAAATTGTCAGGACAAGATCATCAGCGAAATTGGGGCGTATACAAAAGAACTTACCTTTCCAAATAAAGAGTTTCGAGTTATAACAGGACTAAAAGAAGCAGGTCCTATTACCAAGTTAGAGCGAATTACAAAATACAAGATAAAGTTTACCTCACAAGGAAATGGTGACGATATTACTAAATTTTTCTTGTATGCAAACAAACCTGAAGATGATGATGAAGATGATTTCGATGAAGACTCTGAGGTAGAAAAGGTTATTCCTACATCTTATATCAAAAAACTTACCAAGTGTGCTTCTATAGGAGGAACTACCCGTATAGGATTAGATAAAAACCTTCCTGTGATGTTTAACGTGACAGTTGGTATAATAAAGCTTTTTGTATATATCGAAGACATCTCAGAGCAGGAGGAAACGAATGAAGAGTATAAAGAAGAGGAATATACTGAAGAATAAAAAATCGACTTTTAAATAATTTAATTATTTTATTTTGAAATAAAATGTGTAATATTTGCGACAATAATTACGGATCAAACGACTCTGTCTTGGAGTGTGAGAACTGTGATGGCATCAGAGTCGTTCCTACTTTGTATGGAATTAAGGAATTAATTATTAGAAATTGTAGAAATTTGAAATACTTTAATACCAATGATGAAATTGAAATATTAAGTATATCTGACTCGGACATGTTGAGTGATTTGGAAAAATTCGGGTCTCTGAAGACATTGAAATTAATGAGATGCAATTCAATAAAAAAGATTCCTTCTTACGATAACCTTGAAGAATTAGATTGCTATGGATGTGATCAACTTTCTGTTTTGGGGACTTACCCTAAACTGAATACCTTGTTACTTCAATACAATCAAAGTATGGATGTTATTCCCGAATACACTGGTTTAACAAAGAAGAAAATTTACATGTGCTGCGATCTCAATAAAAACCGTATCAAGGACTCCCGAAAGAGAGTTAATGAGATTCTTGAAACTGAAAACATGAAGGAATGGATCGATAATAACGATCGCTTGGAACTTCAAAAACAAAAGGATGCTTTAGCCGCAGGGGAAACTTATATTCCTCGATTAATAAAATCTTTTTATGAATATAAAAACATTCACGGAGATATTATTACTTATTATTAAATTATATTTTTTAATTAAAAAATATACGAAATTAAATTCTAAAATCATTGAGAGTAGGCTCTACTTCAATAATTTCTATCGACCCAGTACCTGTCTTAGATAATTTTCCTACAGTAATAGCAGCAGCTACACCTGATATATCATCTTTTTCAGATGTAAAAGCAGCATCTAATAAATTCGTTAATGGGCATTCGAAAGCTACCTTAGCAAATACTCCAACTGATTTTACATCAATACCTGTACGAGAAACAGCCTGAGGTTTTCCTAGATATAACATTCTACTTGCAAGTAAACTAGTATGTCTTTTAATAGTTGTTAACAACTTACTAAAGTCTTGCATTAAAAATTCCCAAGTAGCTTCTACTCCAAACATTTCATATGTTTCCCAAAGATCATTACTTCTAGTATTCTTAAAATCTACTTCGGGAATTAATGCTACTTTTTTCAAGCACGACCCTAAGGTAGAAATAACCCATTTTTTATCCTTTTCATAGAAAAAGCATTTACTTACACCTTCAATCCCTCCAGTAGGAATAAACTGTAAAGAAGGAATTAATAAATCCCGAGCAATATAGTACCCTTTATTTTCATTTGTAATGTAACCTACATCTTCAATAGTATTAGTCTTAAAATAAACATCAATTATATTTTGTTCCTCAAATGAACACACAGGAAAAAGATCTTCAAAACTAAAGAAGATTGACCCCGAGATATCTTCCAAGGACTTTTGATATTTGTATCTCTGTTTCTTACAGAGAAATAATCTAATATGCCATTCGCATTCTTTATATTCGGTTCCACAAGTATACTTCTCACGGAACTTATACCAAGAATCATTTCTAGGCTCATTGCTAATCTCATAATTTAATAAAAAAGTTCCTACAGTAGTATACTCTAATTTACTTCGGGCAAATAATATAGTATCTTTAAGACTTAAATTTCCATGAAGATGTATATCCATACTAGGAGTTTTAGAATTTCGAGTAGCACTTAACAGCTCTTCGAACTTAGGAACTCCAACAGTTAATTCTATCTTATTTTGTCCTGCCTTATGGAAACTAGATAAACCGCTTTGAACGATTTTTTCTCCTATACTACTTGAAGCTAATGCTCCTACATATTTACCAGGCTGAGAGAAAGATTTAAAATAAATATTTTTTAATTTCTCCTTTAACTTAGGAATTTGTTGTTTGTATAAAGGCTTAGACTTGAGCTGAACTTCGAATCCGCTGTAATGCTTGTCATAAAGTAATTTCGCATTATCATCATCATAGTTACGATTAACAGGGATGAAATCTAAAATAAATTCGATTTCTTTTTGTGAAAGGTATTCGGCCATTTTTTATTTTCAATTATTTATATTTTAAAATATAAATTTCAATTTAATTTTTTACTCGTCATCTGAGTCTTCTTCTTCCTCCTCTTCCTCTGATTCAGATTCTGGCTCAGGTTCCTTCTTCTTAGTAGCTTTAGTAGCCTTCTTCTTAGCAGGCTTCTCTTCATCAGAATCTTCATCATCCTTAGTTTGCTTCTTAGCCTTTGGCTTTGAAGTTGTCTTCTTCTCGGACTTTTCCTTTTCTGATTTAATAAAATGCTTTGCCAAGTACTTTTGCAAAGTAAAATAAGTCATAATATTTGGTTGACCATCAATAATTTGAGGGTTAAGTGGGTCATAGTTCAAAAGCTTCATTAGCTTATCATCGCAAAGAAGATAACGCATGTTAGCCTCATAGCGAAGGTTATTGTCTTTTAAGTATTTACAAATAAATCTAGTAACATCTGATCGGGATTGATGAGTATTTGGATCCTCACCAATAAATGCTGCAAGTTCAGGAGTGATCTTGCTTGGTAATTGAAATCCTGACTTGTTATTTCTCTTAACGGAATCGGCAGGAAGCTTCTTATGAGTAACCTTGTTTGTATGCTTATGCAAGGCACGAATGTGCTTGAGATAATCCTTCAAATTCTTTACTCCTCGTCCATTTCCTTCCTTCTTTTCCTCAATATCTTTCAATAAAAGTTCTTCGAGCTTAACGAATTCATCATGAATAGTGTCCTTGTTGTGGGTAAGTTGAGTCTTATTCTTGGTTGCCTTGTTCTTCTTCTTGAATTCAATATCATTTTTGATAAAGGCTTCAATGCGTGGATCAATAACTCTAGACATAATAGTTTCTTTCTTTCTTTTGGTACTATTAATATTTCTTCTCTTTAAGCTGTTAAAGATAAGATTTTATCCAATTAAAAATGACAAGTATTTCATCTATTGTAAGGATTAACACTGATAATCCATTGGATTGTCTCAATCGTACTTGGAGATACAACGATGTAGATGACTGGTGGAAGGCACTTGCTAAAAACTCTTCATTGGGGGACGAATTTAATGATTGGCAAACCTATGGGTCACGAGACGGAAAAATTAATTACATTTCCAATGTAGTTCGATCTACAGAATATACCGATGAAATAAGAATTCAAGCAATAAAAATGTTAAAAGATCTTGACGAGTTAGTTGTTACTGATGTTTTAAATGATGTAGGAGGAGTATTCGAACGAACTCATTCTTTCTCTCAAGCAGATTTCATCAAGGCTTTGATTTTAAATAATTTTTTTGATGTACCTAGCGCATTTGAAATTATGAAGATGATTAATAAAGTATTTCCAAAAAACAATTTAAAATATTTCATGTGGTGTTTAAATAATTCAAAAAAGAATTATCCAATTCTGATTTATACAAATATTTTATTCTTTGTTCTCAAGAAGAAGATGAATTTGGAACTCATTGATTTTATATTTGAACGATCACAGGATAATTTTATTTATAAAACTGCAGTTGAATGGCAGAAGAAAAAGATGAGCCAAGAGCCAATTGATTATATCTACGACAAATTATTTTACATTACTAAGACCTACAAAGTACTTTGTGCTCAATATCTTTTCAAGCATACTGATGACGTGGAAAAGTATGAAGCAGAATTAAAGAACTTTATCAAAGTCAATCTTGAGACTAAACCCAGTAATTTTGACTGGTACAACACAACAGCAGATGTTGCAGACTTTTTATTGCAAATGCCTACTACTAAGAAGAATACTAGAGATTACTGCTTGAAGGTAATTCAAGAACTTTCAAGAGAGACTGGAAAGGTCCATGCTTCTTTGATCGGAGCTCAAAACTGTCACGTAATTGAAGCAGGACCTATTCTAAATTTTATCAATAGTCTTAATGTCATTCCAAGCAAAATTGTAGTAGAAAATGGATATGAACGAACTTTCGGGTTTAATGATGCAGTGAATGAATTCAAATCCTATGATGTTTATACTGAAAACAAGGAAATTATAGATATCAGTCTGTTCAGATTGGAAATGGATTCTACTATTTACCCTGGAGGACTTAAGTTAAATGGTATCTTTGTTAAGATCTGGTTGAAAATAAACAATGAAGAAGAATTGATAAAGCGATTGGCTGAAGAACTTACTGAAATGTCTAGAACATGTGGTACAGGACACTTGAATAGATTGGTAAATGTATTTTCAGGATTCGATGACTCTAATTTTATTACTATTAGTTGGAAGACTCAAATTGAAAGTAATATTGTTGGAAGATTTAATAAATTGATCAGAGAAATTCCAGATGATCTTACAATTGAAAACAAGAGTATTGAGATCGAGGAAGATTTAATGTATATGTTAACTAACAAAGAAAAAGAATCTCTTGCTTACAGAAACAAGAAGGATTTGTTGTTGAAGGAAGTTATACTCGAAGAACTAAGTGATTCCGGTTCGGATTATAAACCACACTTGAACGACTTTATCAAGAAACACTCTCGAGTTATAGAAAGAGAAATGTGGCAAGAATTTTCAGGACACATCTCACGGGATCAATTTGATGAATATTTTAAATCAGGTGTTACTAATTATTTCGTGGGTAATTCTGATCATGTAAAACTCTCAGGAGTCTATGCAGGAAATAATAATTGGACATCTGATTATACTGAATATGAGCCTGTTGGAGCCAGTAATTATAACAATTTAACGATGACCGATGATCAAAGTAGTAATGATATGTATCAATATTACAAGCAAGCACGACACACAGGAATATACTAAATACTTTTTTATTAATTAAGAAATTAATAACTCAGAGCTTACTCAAGCCTTGTCTTGTTTAGCACCAAAAATCTGTATCTGCCCCGCAGGCCATTCCTCCACTCCATACACATTTTCTATTACATTCATGTATACCAAATCCACTAGGATAAGACTTACATTCACTGGAATGAGTGCAAGATTCTCCTTGACATTTATAAGCTCTTTCACAAGAATAAATTTTATGACCATTTAATTCATCTGTTCTTACTCCTTGATACACACAATCATCTTTATCACATTCACAGTGATATCCCTCAGGATCAAATGCATCTAAAACAGCAGTACCGTATCCTCCGCATTGTTCTCTTGCATTTTTTATAGGTTGGAAACACATTGTTCCGTTTTTATTATTATTGTCCGAGCTAGCATAAAAAGCATCATTGCATTGGGTACTTACATCCGGACGATTATAAAAGAAACTATTACAAGGTATACTAAACATGTTTTTTACTAAGGAGTTAACAAAGTAAGTAGCTGCAGATTCTTCTGTGAATTGAGGATAGCTTTGTCTCATATAACTTAATAAACTACCTGGGTAGTCACTCGGATTTAAATCGGTATATTGCATCAACCCGAATTCAACCATTGCTCCTTTAATATTTTTCAATGTATTCGGGAGAGTTTGTTTCATATCATCTTCTAAAACTTCATTCACTCTTATTTTATAAATAATTTCCCCGATTTTTGCAGTAATAAAAATATCATTATCCCTTCTAAAAAATACTCCTAAGACCCTGTTGTCAGGCATTATCTGGAGAAAAACATTATTACAACTACAGTTTCCGGTTAACTTATCTGGAGAACATGTAGTTGATGTCTGATAACCTTCTACAGGATAACAAAATCCTGTTACATTACTTCTTACAGTATGTTCATTATCACATTTACAAGTTTGACTTTTAGTATCAAAGTATACAGGAGAATTCACATCACTATCACCTGCATAACAAAGATCTTCCTTACATCTTAGAGGATCAGAATCTTCATAGTAGTATCCAGTAGGACATTGACAAATTGCTCCATAAGGATCTGAAAGCGGAGGATCATTAAGTATTACTCCGTTTTTTAATAGTTTACCTACAGCATGACCATTTTTATCAGTACAGGCTTTTTGAGTAGTACAAGATGGTCCCGAATAAATATCCGGATACTTACATTGACATTCCCAACCAGAATTAGAATAGATTATTTTTCCAGTATAAGTCCCGCAGGATGTTAATACTTCGGAATTTTGTTTAGGTAGACAGTAACTTTGACCCGGAGTTAATTTAGTTCCATTGTACCAAACTTCTTTGTTATTAGGAATTAAAGTTTCTGTATAAAGATCACTAGAACAAACATTTGCACAGGTTTGAGTCTCGCTTGTTTTGACAATATCTTTTCCGCATTTAGAGTTGTCAGGAGGAATATATGGTCCACCTGGAGGAAACACTGAAATACCTAATGGTTTACTTTTATCGGGCTTGATCAATAGATAAATAGTAAACAATGCAATGAAGATTACACTGAGAATAATTAAAGTCCTTAAATGACTATTCATTTTAGACTTAAAAATACTTTATTTTATTAAAAAATAAATATGGAAGTACCAGATTTTTATAACGGGGATTATATTTACTTCATACCCGGATGGGGCAATGGTTCAATTGACCCTAAAATTATTACTGCGCCCAAAGTAGCGTTTCCTCATACCAAAGAATAGACTTTTCCTTCTTACCTTTATAAGTTAAGACACAATCCAACATACCTTCATGATAGCCCAATGGAGAAAATCCAAGAGGACCAAAACTAGGAACAGAATGTGCTGTAGAAATTACATTAATAACTTGTTTACCGTATTTGTCTAAAAAACGCTTACAGGACAAAGTAAAAGGAATTGGTAAATAAACTACTTCGAGAGTATTAGCCCAGACACTATCAGGAAGATAAGAAGTTTTATTTACAAAGAAGTGACCTGGTCCGAAAAAGTTTTGTTGAGGCTTGTTCTTTACAGCAAGAGTAGATGTTGCAAATTTATAATTAAAAAAAGTTTCGGTGTATAAAGTAGCTGGAATAGGCTGAGGATTATGTGATTTCGAAACTGTCATATAAAGATCGAAATCAGTATGATGAAATGCGAGCCAAACCCAACCAGTACCATTATTAATTCCGGCTCCATGCCCTTGAAGTACAGGATCTACTCCATTTGCCAAAGCAAATTTCGAAGCAGGAGCAACAATAGAAAAATAAGTTGAGAAATGAGTGTAATCTTCATAGATAAAACTCATGATTTGTCTGTCAAACCACATTGTAACAGATTCTAAGATATAAAAAGCATGAGCAGTTTTTAGCATTCCAAATTCTAAAGTCAGTCTAGGAATAGACCAATAAACAGATTTACTACAAGGAAGTACTCCACTAGTAAGAATTCCTTGATTTCCGTTCAAAACCATCGGACTTGCTTCATTTTGAATAAATAAAACAGAGGATTGAGTCTTTGCAGACACGAAGAAAGCAGAATGATGAGTTGCATTAATTTGAGGAACATCAAACATCATAGTAAGATTAACCTGCGAGGAAGTAATCTTTAAAATAAATACTTTATTAATTACTAAAATTTCTCCTGCAGAATATGGCAATAGAAATTGTTCATTCGTAACGTTTTGATTTGGATCACCAATATTTACAATAACATCAACTTGTTTTTGTACAGGAAGAAATTCAACATTTACCATCAAAGAGATGGTCTTACCGAAAAAAGGAGTTACAGTTCCAATATAATAATACCAGTGTGCGACTGATGCTGGTTTATCTAATAATGTATCTGTTACATTGATACTTGTCGGGAGGGTACACCCCAAACAATTAAAAGCAAATAGGAGTAGAGATAATAAAAGCATTTAAATATACAAAAATATTTTTTGAAAATGTTAAATTTGGCCACGTGTGCGTTGTTTTCGTTAATAGGTATCATACCTTTCCCATTGCCTACAGTTTTATTATTAAATCTTCCTCCTGAATGCGCTTTGAATATAGGATGGAGTTTGTGTAAAGGAAATTGCAGTATAGACTGTAATGTGAATACTCCTGTAGAGCAATACTCTTTGGATTATATTAAAAATCGCTCGGTTGTAAGTAATCAAAGTTGTAGTATTCCTGTTTTGACTCAGACTAATTTTTATACTACTTGGAAATATTGTGGAACAGGTACAATCAATGCAATGAAAAATATAAGCATATGTGGCCCAGTATACACCAGAAATGTGCCAAATTTAGATTTCTTTTCATACTACAAATACACACTGCAAACCAAAGTTGTTAATACTAATTACTACAAAGCACTTGAAGATTATTTTCAAAAGGTCGAAACGACTAACAATGGAGAAAACAACTTCCTTCTTACTCTGAATTTATTTATGGAATATTATTCCCATATAGGCCCTACACCATGTTTTAGAAGATTTTTAGATAGTATTTGTGTAAGTGTTTATACTCCATGCAGGGAGGTATACATTCAAGAATTGACAACTTCGAATACTTACGATATAGACCAAACTATTTTGTTCAAAAATCCTATCTCACCTTGTCCCGGATTATTTTGTAATGATTTCGATTCGTGTGCAATGTTTCAATTACTTTCTAGTACGACGTTAAGACCGATTTGTTATGCTAATATAACTCTTGATCCAAATAGGGATGTTTACATGACACAGGAAAGAGAAGAAAATCCATTTTTGGGATTGCTCAATCATTTCATACCTAATACGAATTATTTTATTCGTGCATCGAGGTATCCTGCAACTAATAGTTGTTTGTTACTTCCAAATGCAATGAAATTATATCCTAACAGTCTAAGACCGTACAATAATGGATATTTCATTAATAAATATGAATCTGCTATTAACACCAGAAAGGTGTCAGAATGTTATGCTCAAGGATATACTCAAACTATATTGCCAATTGAAGCAGATCCATTTAGAAATCCAAAGACTGCGTTTTCTACTTTCTTCAACAGTATTACAGCACTTGGATACTTTGATCCTCAACAAATTTATTTTCGAATAGTTCTTCCTGTTGGAACAGTGCCTATGAAAGTAGATGATACAGGACCAATTGATTACGACTGGACTAAAACAGGAATGACTTGCTCTCAAGGTTGCTTGAATACAAAAGTATCGAGGAATTTCTACAAGAATGCTGTTATTTACCAATTATTATTTTGGATATTGGGAATAATTTGTTGTGCAATAATTCTTTTTCAAAATGAGAAAAATGAAAAAAGAACTGTGAGTATAAGTGCATTGGTCTACAACGTTCTACAAATAGTAATTCTGGTCTATGGGTTCGCTAAGAGATGGAATATGGATACTGCAGGAGTTATTGAAGTTATTTCATGTAACAATGAAAGAAGAGCAGGTTTTATCGGAGCAGATGGAATATGCTATTGGACTGGAATTTTAAGTCTTTATTTTCAGTCTCGCATTCAAACACAATTTACTTTATGGATGTTTGATCCTATTTGTTATATAAGTTATTCCGGATTTTATATTAATTTAATTCCGAAATTACTTTCAAAAGATAAATATGAGAAATATTTTAAGCCTTTATTTGTAAATTTAATTTCTATTTTTTCCGTTTTAATTTATTATAGTTTTAATAACTGGGGCGGGAACGCATTGTTGACATGTGGTCCTGTAGACATAACAAACCCAGCTTATACTATTATCTTGGTTAAAGATTGTTTGATTTCTATTTTTCAAGTTTTGTGTATCATTTCTGTATGTAAACTAGTTTTCAGTCAAACTAAAAGGAGTAATAATAATTCGGATGAAGTATTTACCGTGAAAGGAGGAACCTTGTTGGTTAATCATTTCTTTTTCCTGCGGTGGATCATTGTGGCGTCTATTATTACTTTTCAATTTTTAATAAATATTATTATTATTTCTGCTGTACAATCTAATAAAAAAGCAGCATCTTCCGTCTATAAAGCCTCCCTAAGTTTTCTATGTACCGCCTGGAATGGTGACAATTGTGAAATTCCAGATATTTTTAATTATGATAGTCTAGTTCTTATTGTGTTGTTAGCCCCTATTCCGGCAATCATTGTTTTCATAGCCTTCTTTAAATTCCCTAAGAAAAAAATTCCAGAAATACCAGAACTTGAATTGAGACGACCGACAGTGTTAAGTGTTAAATCCGAGAAGACACCAAGGTCGATAACTATTGACACAGGTTCTGTAACAAAAACCATTAAAGTCCCGAGAACCCCTAGATCACAAACTGTAGGTGGGGTCTTCTCGAAGAATATGATTTAATTTTTACTATTAATTTATTTTTATTAAAATAAATAATTAATTTAATGGATTCCGAGCAGGCAGAAGACTAGGAATTTTTCCCTATTAAAATGAGTTGGATACCTACACAGACTTTACATTTTTTGGAGTTTTTCCCGAGTCAAAGGTAAGACTGTAAAAATAGAATTTTAGAAGTTTTCAATTTTAATTTTAGATTTAATTTAATATTTAATTTAATAGCTTCTGAGTAGAAAGTAGACTAAGAATTTTTCCCTATTAAAATGAGTTGGATAAGGTATAGAGACTTTAGGTTTTTCTGAGTTTTTCCCGAGTAAGAACTGACACTGCAAAAAATGGATTTTAACTTTTTTCATTTTTAATTTTAGATTAAAATAAATATTTATTTTAATAGTTCTCTAGTAGACAGAAGACTAAGAATTTTTCCCTATTAAAATGAGTTGGATACCTACCCAGACTTTACATTTTTTAGAATTTTTCCCGAGTAAGAACTAACACTGTAAAAAATGGATTTTTCAAAGTTTTCAATTTTTAATTTTCATTAAAATAAATATTTAATTTAATAAGTTCCAAATAGAAAGTAGACTGGAATTTTTTCCCTATTAAAAACGGCTGGATACCTACCCAGACTTTACATTTTTTCAACTTTTTCCCGAGTAGAAAGTAAGACTGTAAAAAATGGATTTTTAACTTTTTTCATTTTTAATTTTAGATTTAATTTAATATTTATTTTAATAGTCTCCAAGTAGAAAGTATACTAAGAATTTTTCCCTATTAAAATGAGTTGGATACCTACCCAGACTTTACATTTTTTCAACTTTTTCCCGAGTAACCTCAAAGACTGTAAAAAATGGATTTTCCAAAGTTTTCCAATTTTTAAATCAAAATAAATTTTAATAGTCTCCAAGCAGAAAGAAGACTGAGGAGTTTTTAGATTTTTAAAATATATTAAAAATAATAGTATGTTTGTTTACAACCCCAGATACTTTAATATCGGACTGTCTTCTATCTTAATGTTGCAAATCTTCAAGCTAGCTTCATACTTGACTTTGAATTGATCTTTATACTCCGGGTATCTGGCATCCATATCTGCAACTTCTTGTTCAACCTTTGCAACGAGTTCTAGAGCTTCCTTCATCTTTTCTTCCAAAGAATCTTGGTGATTGAGCAAATTAGCCTTCTTAACTCGAAGTTGAGTGTAAAATTCAATATCATCGTCTAAACTATTTCGATCGTCTTTAACATCTTGATAAAGACGTTCTTGTTGCTCCATTACTTCATTAATTTGTTGTTGCTCTTCCTTCTTACGGGTTGCAATTTCTTCCTTTTGAATTCCTTCTACTTTCTTACGAACATCAATTTCTGCAAGAACTGCAAATCGATCCCTGTCGGTAGTAAGAGGAGTAGGAAATCCAATAGGACAATAATTAATTACTGCATAAGAATTAACTTCTTTGATTAAATATTTACTGTAATCGTCAGCATCAACCATATTTTGGAATGCTCCTCTAAAATTCACTGTTCCGTAAAATCCTTGTTCGTCTGGTTTAGCTCCTCTCGAAGGAGTAAAAGAATAAAGACCAAAATGTTGGCCATTAATAGGTGGATCCTTAAATAATTTAGAAGTCTTTGGGTAACTCATGGAAATATAAGCTTTATCAGTAAGGTCTTTGACTGCTTGAGATAATTGTTCTTTTGTTAATGGTTCCCTTTCAGTATCAGGTCTTGGAAGTTCCAAGAGACAATTAGGGTGAAATCGTTCGACTTTTTGCTCTGATTCTTCAGGTTTAAACATTTTTTGTGGTTAGTACCATTATTCTTTTAAGCTCTCATCCTAAAACTCCTTGTTCTCAAATTTTTAGCGTTTTCTAATTCTAGTTTAAACTGTTGATGTAATTCTTCTTTTGCTGCGTCTTCTCGTCTCATTGCTCTCAATTGTCTGTCAAGATTACGTTTCTCGATCTCTTGAAGCTTCTCGATGTTGCGTTGATGTTCTTCTTCTTGCTTTGACTTAGTCATCATAAGATATTTACTCACAGCATGATAATGATGTTGTTCATCTCTTTTTAAAATGATCTTCTTTTGCTCTTCAAGAAATTCTTGATATGCATATTTATCCTTTGCTATCTCTCGAATATCTTCTAAAGTTTTTGCTTTAATACGTTCTGACTCGAGAAAGTTCTTATATCTCTGATCATTCTCTAGTTCTCTCCGGAGATGATATAATTTTGCTTGTTCCTCGGTATTCATTTTACTAGACTAAATAAAAAATGTATTGTAAGTAAATTTCTACAGTATGTAGAGTATTAGTTATTTTTTATATTTTATAAAAGTAAATATGTTACGTGAAATACTTATAATCATTCTTATTATTGTGCTTATAGCATATTTCTTCCTCATTCCCAGGGAGATTAAGAAGTCTAATAAGAATGTAATTTCCTTGATGGTCAAAGACCCAGAGGAATTAGATCGAGCAAATGATTGCTTTAGTAAAGGATTAATGGAGAATTTTGGTATCTGGAGAGCAGCAATGATTGCAGGAGGAAGTGTTAGTAGTGTTCAACTACCTGGAGTTATAGTTTTGGCATCAGAATGTGGAATTAAATCAGATAACCCTCCAACCCCTACTCCTGATAATCCTGATAACCCAACTCCTCCACAACCTGAACCTCAACCAGATAATCCTCCTACTCCTCAACCTCAACCTGATCAACCTAATGATATTGTTAGTGCTATGAGAGCTTTTTATTAATTTAGAATTTATTTTTATACAAAATAAATAATTAGTCTTGGTAAAGTAAATAATCATTGGTTAAACTTCTTGCTGCCATTTCATTCCAGCCTCTATTTGGGCTATTAAGAGTAGGTAATACTCTTTCTTGTGCATATCTTTGAGGTATACTAGAAGGAGTTGCATCATAATTAAGTTTAGGAGTGAACTTGTTGTTTACTAGTTCTCTTTTCGGAGCAATGTAATTATTACTCAAATTCAAGGCTGATGTATACTTGGGATCTATCTTCTGCTGTAATTTCAATTCTGGATTAATTAGGTTAAGTAAATTTCTATCAATTTGTTTTCCAGTCTCAAGTGCATACAAAGGAGAATTTCTTTCTAGTTTTATATCTGGATTTGTTATAGTAAGAACGACTTGAGGAAGACCTATTGCAGAGTTTACGACCTGAGTTTTATAATCTTTCAATCTAATTTTTCTTCCGTCTTGAGCAGTAAGAGTAATAGGACCATTCATTGCTGCAGTTACTGCTATATTTTGTTTTTCTCTTATACTTGCAGAGATATCAATACTTGCCTGATTTTCTGGACTATATACTATCAAGGAAAAGTTCATAGGAGAATCCAAAGATCTAACAAGAATATCTTTTAATTTGATTTTCACATCTCCCTGAGTAGCTTGTGTCCCGGGATTATCTAATTTCAAGTTGTGAGTTTTTAGACTTTTAACTAAAATGTCCTTAACCTTTGCAGTGGTATTATTTTTATCTCCTGTAAAGTATTGGATCCACTGGAGATTTAAATTTGGATTCTCTAAAGATTTTCTTAATACTTCTCGAGTTGCATCATTAGCAAAATGATTCTCATCTGCTATTCCTCTGGTATACCCAGAAGAATTAACATTTAATTCCGGTTTTAGTGGCTCAAGAATTACTCCGTATTCAGTATCTCTTTCTTGAAAATAAGGAGCTAATCCTGATAAAGCAGAATCTACTCGGTATTGTAAAGTTTGATCATCAATTGCATGATTTACTGCAGTTGCTGTTGCAGGAAGAGTTAATTTGTAAGAAGGAATACTTTGTAATGTTTCAGGTCCTCCTACTCGAGCTACTTGAATAGGATTAAGTATTTCAGCTACATCGATTTGATCAGCAATTGTTCCTCCTCCCAATGCTTGAGGATTAGTAAATATAGAAACATTTTGATGAGTTCTTGGATTACTCAATGAATTAGTTGTTTCAACAGGAAATAAAGGAGGTCTTACTACTTCTAATTTATAGACAGAACCGACTGCATTGTTGTGCAAGTGAGTAGTTCTCGAACCTCCTCCTCTTCCTGTGTAATCCATCTTTACTGATGGATTTATACCTGCAGATACTTGTCTGATGTTTTCATTGATTCTTGTCGGATCAGATCCTGCAGCATCTGGTCTTGTCATATACATAATATCTTGCTCTGAAACTGGTTCATATTTTCTCGTTTGAATAGCCTTCTTGGGTTCTCGGAAAATATGAGGTTCCACTTTTCCCGTAAGGCCCACACCTCCGCGGTTTTTCATACGTGTATAAGATATATCAGCCATTTTTAATCTGGGATTATATATTTCTTAAGTTATTAAGAAATTACAGAATTAAAAACAGATTTAAAAAAAGAATGCGGCAGGAGCTGGCTTATGCATTTTATAGTAATACCAAACAGCAGCTGCAATTAAAACCAAAACGAGAATGATAATCCAAGTCTTTGAACTTGATTTTTCTGGAGCAGGAGGAGAAGGCGGAGAAGGATTCGGTGAGGTAGAACACCAACTAGATTTCATACTACTACAATAAGATTGACAATAAGGATTATCCATATGTCCGTCACATGAATATTTATAATACATATCTCCCCAACTTGATTCTGGGTGATTGTTCAAATAATCCTGACATTGGGTTACAGGAAGAATTCCAGATTTACTCCATACAGTATTACCTTTATCTGGAATCAAATAATTATTTTTGTTAACAAGATGTTGATAAGATTGTTTTCCGTTCTCATCAAATCTTGCAATTACATATTCACAGCCATTGATGTTAGTACAATCCATTCTGCAGTTTTGAATATCTGGAGGAGTGTCTTGTCCGCACCAACCTTGTTCGTTGAGTCGTTGACTTCCATCATCATTTTTAGTTGTAATTCCAGTAACGAGTTCTCCCATATTTCCCCAATCTTTTAATACACCATCAGCAGGAATATTAGGAATCAGTTGAGAAGACATACACATGTCTCTCATAGTATCGTCATCGGTAGCACTCATTTTACATTAATTTTTATAAAAATTAATAACAAAATAATTATCAGGTTGAAGTCCACAATGATAATTATTTTAAAAATATTCCTTCTTTTTCTATAATTTCTTTTTCAAATTCCAGTGCTTCTTTGTTAGCAGAAATTTTTTCCCTCATAAAAGATAACACATAGATACCATCTAAAGTCTTACATCTAGAAAGAGCAACATAACCCATTCCATCTGAAAACAGATTATACCCAAGATCTAAAGTAACCAAGTCAAGAGTAGACCCTTGACTTTTATGAATAGTCAGACAATAAGCAAGTTTCAGGGGAAATTGTTTCCGAGAAGCTAAAACAATGTCATCTGTATATTCAAAAATATATGGGAGGATTTCAACCTCATTGTTCTCTCCTATCTTAATTTCACAATTATCCACATTTCTATTTAATTTATTAAATTTAACTAAAACGCTCTTAGGGTTACACTCGAGAACTATTCCTCGAGCCCCATTCATTAATCCTGCTTCAACGCAAAGATTTACAGTAAGCATTACTTGAGCATGTTTTTTTAGGCTAACTTTTTTGGGAATAACCTCGTCTAAAATGAGAGTGTAAACATTTTCATCAAAGCTCGAAACAACCGGTAACTTGGTTTTAGGGTCAACGCAGATCTCGAAATTATCTTTTCCTGAATAATTATATTCATCTTCTTTTAATTCATTAAGTTCTTCTTTGTTGATAGCTTCAACCTCTAGTCTTTTAGAGAATAGTTGGGTAGGCATGATATCCCCAATAGCTTTTGGATTTTTACAATATTCTTTGTATGATTCTACTCGAGAATTAACTTTTGTAACATCTTCTTCTGTAAGCTTTCCTACTCTTGCCCTCATCAAAAAATCAAAGTGAGAAGGATCAGGATATCTATATGGAATTGTTAAATTGAAGATTTTCAAATTTAATTTCTTCCAAATATCACTATTAAATGCGAAATTACCGGATACAGGTGGTAATTGCAGGAAGTCTCCGGTAAATATAATTTGTATGCCTCCGAATAACTCGGGAGCTTGATTTCTCTTTCTTAGCACAAGAGATCCTAAATTAGAAATCAAATCCAATGTTTCGGCAGACAACATACTAATTTCATCAATAATAAGTATACCAGTTGACTTCCAGTTTTTAAACCAAAGTGTTCCAGGCTTTACCTTTTTTAACAAATATTCCAAGGGTTTATTTCCTAATCCAATGCCGGAAAAACTATGAATTGTCATAGCTCCATTTCCCAAAGAGAAAGCAGATACTCCTGTAGTCGAAGTAAGTTGACACTTGATCTCTAAGGACTTCGCTTCTTCTTTAATTAACTTTGCCAGATAACTTTTACCACATCCTCCTGGACCTGTTAGGAAAATATTTTGACGTTCTTTGAAAATAGCTTGAAATAATTCTTTTTGCATTTTAGTTTAATTGAAAATTTATTTATTTATTTTTAAATTCAATTAAATGTCTTTTCAAATAAATCATTTCGATGTTCCAGTGGAACTTCTTGCTAAGGAAGTATATGAAAGTATATTAGCCTTTACGGAGATTTATAAACAAAGATTTGAGCTAGATCCCGAGTTCAAAGGATGTATTAAGCAATTAAAAACTAAAACTTGTGGTAAGAAAGTGACTACGGGAAATTATTGTAAGAAACATGAATATAAGGAAAGAAAAGATATAGGTTTATTTTACACTTACAATAGTAAATACGGGGTTTACACTTTGAAAAATAGTACTTTATATTGCGACATAGAGTGGGATATAGTAGGAAATATAGATTTAGAAACAGGAAAAGTATCTGAGCTTACTGAAGATAATAAATTGTTTTGTATACAAAATAAATTTAGTTATAAATGAAAGGGAAATATTATAAAAATAGTTTTGACTGTCTGATTGACTTGATACCTCAAGAAAGATATATTGCTATTTACAAGGCAGACTGGTTTACTATTAGTCAAGACGACACTATTGATGATTTTATATTAAAAGAAATAAAAAATGGGAAATTTATATTAGTAAAAAGAGATAGAAAAAATAAAATTTATTGTTATCAAAGCAAAGATAACACTTATATATTAATTAAAGGATACAAAGAAGTTGTTCCTTATATGAGTTTGAATATTTCTGATCATGTGATACTCCCGAAAAAGGATTTTACATTTTATGATCTTATTAATTATTTGAACGGACAGGAAAATAAACTGATCATCATATCAGACAATCATTTAAATAAAATTATCATGCTGTATGACATAGAATCAAATCAAGAACTTGAAAATGTGATGAATAATATTTATTGTTATCAATTAGGTGCTCCTGTAGACTATAACTCGATATTAAAATTTGAAAGGAATTTATTTGTTTTTGGAAAATACAATATCGGATTTTATAATTTCCCCCGAGAAATAAAATTATATAAAACGTGTCAAATAAATTTTAATTATAATGTATTTCAGTATGATTATAACCACAAAGCAATGGGTCACTTTAAAACATCAAAGGAAACAGAACTTATCAGGCTGTATGAAGAAGAATTAAATGTAAGTTACTTTCTTTTTATTATTAAAGTTATTTTACAAAGCAAAAATGTAAATGAATTTGTTTATATTCCCAATTTAAAAAATCCAAAAATAGAGTATGTTGACGAAGACGGGACGAAATTCGAATTTGTCTTTTACAATTTATCTAAAAGCGATATCATGAAAGAACTAAATAGTCAAAAGGAAAAAGAATTAGTTACAGTATTAAAACAAGGAACAGACAGGTATTTGGTGACATTTGTAGACGGACACGTGGTTTGATTTAATACTTTCCAAGTAATCCTGAGACTGTAAAATTTTCCCTATTAAAAAGGGACGGATAAGAGACTTTACCTTTTCTGAGCCTTTCTCGAGTCAAAGGTAAGACTATAAAAAAATAGATTTTTCAAAGTTTCCAATTTTAATTTTAGATTAAAATAAATATTATTTTTAATAGTCTCCAAGTAAAAAGTATACTAAGAATTTTTCCCTATTAATTTTGGATGGATACCTACCCAGACTTTAGGTTTTTTGAACTTTTTCCCGAGTGGAAAGTAAGACTGTAAAAAATAGATTTTTGACTTTTTTCATTTTTAATTTTAGATTAAAAATAATATTTAATTTAATAGTCTCCAAGTAAACCTGAGACTATAATTTTTTCCCTATTAATTTTGGATGGATACCTATCCAGACTTTACCTTTTTTGAACTTTTTCTCGAGTAGGAAGCGACACTGTAAAAAATAGAATTTTGGAAGTTTTCATTTTTAATTTTAGATTAAAAATAATATTTAATTTAATAGACTCCAAGCAGAAAGTATACTAAGAATTTTTCCCTATTAAAAACGGTTGGATACCTACCCAGACTTTATGTTTTTTGGAGTTTTTCTCGAGTAACCACAAAGACTATAAAAACTTCATTTTTGACTTTTTTCATTTTTAATTTTAGATTAAAAATAATATTTAATTTAATACTTTCTAAGTAAACCTGAGACTAAGAATTTTTCCCTATTAATTTTGGCTGGATACCTACCCAGACTTTAGGTTTTTCTAACTTTTTCTCGAGTCAAAAGTAACACTATAAAAACTTCATTTTTCAAAATTTTCAATTTTTAATTTTCATTAAAAATAATATTTAATTTAATAGTCTCCAAGCAGAAAGTAGACTGTAATTTTTCCCTATTTATTTTGGGATGGATTAGAGACTTTACAGTTTTTAGAGTTTTTCTCAAGTAACCCCAAAGATTGTAAAAACTTCAATTTTCATTTAATTTAATATTTAATTTAATAGATTGTGTATCAGTTTACACTATTGTAATAGTTTCTTAGCAAAAATCAAGTAGTAACGCTGTTTTGGAGTAAGTCTGTATAATTTTTCACAGGAAGCTATTTTATAGGCAAATACTCTGTCTATTCCATTAGCAACCATATATTCCACAGCTAAATTACACTTGTTAAAAAGTTTTTCATAAAAACAATAGTTAAATTCTTGCTCGACAAAGTCGTTAAAATTTTTTAAGACTATGTTCCCTTTCCATTCACACTTGGTAAAGGTAAATGGTCGGCTAAAATACGATGGTCCATATTTCTTTTCAGGAGGTGTATATCTAATATTTTCTTTTACAGTATCGTAATATATAGGAAGCATTATAATAAATTCTTCCGGAGACATTACATTATAGTTTTTTTGTAAATTAAATTTTAAATTTTTAGAAATTAATATTTTTTTAATATAATAATGCAAAAATTTTATATTGCAAAACAAATAACATAAACTCCATAAATCATTAGAGTAGCTGAACGATACTTCATACATAAAATCCAAAGAGATATTACACTTGGTAAAATCACATGAGGCGAAATCAAAGTCGTAAATTTTTGGAATATATTCTGTTAAAATCTGATATCGTCTGTTAGCCACTCCAAAGGTTAAAACAGTTGGTTCTACTTTTTCTATAAAGATGTTATTACCGTGTAAATCATTATGTTTCAGATTTACTCGAGAAAAACATATTAAAGTGTAGACCAACTGGAAAAACACGTTTACTATTTCATTATCAGGAATAGTATCATCCTTCAAAAAAGTGTAGAGAGTATGAAACTTGCTCATATTTCTTGTAAAAATACTGTGTTCGGTCACAGAGCTCTCTAATAAATTTGGCGTGTGTTTCCGTAAGATAGGAATAATTTTAGTATAAACTTCTAGTTCAACCTCGAAGCCAGTGTCAATAACACTGTTTTGAAGCAAACATTTCTTCTCCACAACATCGTCTGTGATGTCAAATATTCTATCGGGAAAGTCTAAAGCCATTGTGTATCATATTTTTAATTTCTAATTAAGAATTTTTCATTTTATTAAACACATCAACAAATAGTTTTTTTGAATATTTAAGACTCGTGACAGCACTTCAGTCGATAATATTTTTGCAATAAGATCGGGAGTCAGACCAATAGTTTTAGCCAAGTCATAGGTTTCAAAATTCTCAATTTCTAATTTATATTTATGTTTATTGTAATTATTTTCAATGTAATTATTAATAATATTAATCAAATATTTATTTTTTCTAACATAAATATTCCTATTAAAAGATATTTTATTCTCAAAATTGGGAATTATTTTTTGGCTTGGGAGTTTGTATAAATATTTCTCTTCTGTGACAGGAATGTTCATTCTTTTGATGAAGTGCTTGTAAGAAGGAACTTTAACGTTGCATTCTGGTATAAAGTTATTCGAATACTTTAATGCTGGTATCTCCTGTAAGATTAACTCTCTTAATTTGAAGAATTTTTCATGCTCTAATGAGTGCTTGTGTATCCAAAAACAAATACTATATAAATCATTTGCAAATTCAAAACTTGCTGAAGTAAGAAACAAGAACAAATTACTTGGTACGTTTTCGTGTATTACTTCTGCTCTGTCAAAATCTATTATCTTGGGTGTGAAACAGGTTTTTATTTTGTATACTGTATGAGAAATCTTGAATGTGTAAATCACTGGCTCATGTTTTACTATCAATATATTCCCCAGGTGAAGATCATTGTGTTTTAAATTAAATCTTTTAAAACAAATCAATGTAAAGACGAGCTGGAAAAATACATCATTTAATTCTTCTTCCGTACAGTCTAATAGAAAATCATAAAAAGTATAATCCTCGAGACGTTCTAACACAAGTTCTTCATTTACTGTTCTTCCTTGTATTAAACATGGTGTATGTTTGGATAACTCGGGGATTATATACTTGTAAATTAATTGCTCTATCTCAAGAGTATAATCGAGAGGTGTAATACTATGTAACCTCTTTTTCACTACGTATGTGCGTTTAATCACAGTTTCCTTTTCCATAATTGAATAATTTGTATTAAAACTATAAAAGTTTTGACTTTAAAAATGTTTACCCTTGCCGATTATATTAAAAAAATTAATAAAAAGTGTGTTGCTGTGTACAACGAGTGTCTTTACATTAGAGAAACTGATTGTGTACATCAAGCATGGGTTACTGCTCGTAAAATAATTCGAGACACAAACTGCACTGATCAGTTTATAAAGATTGCTCCTGGATACTATTATTGCTCGAATGGCTATAATGTTGTATTCAATGGTTTTTCTGATGATGAATTGATTTCCGAGATGAAGAAAGACAACAACCGTACAAATGTGTTTGCTACTGGCTTTTCAATAAAGAATTATATGTTCTTTATTGAAGAAGACTATAAAAACAAAAATATAGTTGTGTTTACTAATCATAACTCCGGTGATGTTTATGAGCTTGAGGCTGACTTTGGTTATGTGTGGAAATGGATAATAGATCATAATCCTTACTATGTAACAATCAACAGTGAAAAAGGTGAACAATTTAATCTTGCCTATGCTATCGAAGGTAAAACTTTTACTATGAGTTTTTATGGTGAAAACTACAGCTATAAAAACTTTGAAATCTTTTGTAAGCTAAATAATATCAGAATCATAGATTATAATATCATTCTTGAATCTGAGTCGGATACTCATATCTGTTTTTGGTACAAATCTGAGTACTACAATTCAGTGTTTGAGTTCTTAGTTTCAAACGAACCTGGAAAAAAACTAATTATCTATAAAAAAGAACATTATTTTAATTTCGGGACAGATGAAGACTTGGAAAACATCTTAATAACAGATGTAGTTGAATACTTTGATGATGGTATGTTGATACACATCAAAACAAAATGTGGAGTAGATGCTATTCTGTATGGGTATCCTCGTAATACCTTGAGACCTTAATTTTTATATAAAAATTAAATTTTAGTTCCGGTGACAATTTTATCATTCTTGATCACACAATCTTTAATCGTTAAAAGTTCAATCCTATCTTTCGTCTTTGCTTCTTCATTTCCAGAGTAGAAAATCTTAAATGTAATAGTTTTAGCAGAAGAATGATCTATTCCATCCTTTACCTTAGTCAAAACTACTTTATCATTTCCATCTAATCCACACACGAATCCAGATTTTATTTCTCTGAGCACAGTTAATCCTTTCAAGAACAAATCTTTGCTGTTGTAAGCAACATTCCAAAGAATATACATCTGTTGAGGAGTAACCTCGTGGTATTTATTATTTATTTTCTTGTAAAATACACAATTTTTTAATTTACCAACTTCTATTTCTATTTGATTAATGTTATAGTCTTCTATCACACTATCAATTATTTTTCTAGTGTGAATAGTACTAATTTTAATTCTAAACATCTTAGATGAGGTTTTACCCGAAGCATCTTTTGCAACAATATTCAATGCTTCGCCTATTACATCAAAATCATTTATCACCACACGATGAAAGGAGCCGTAATCTCTCATGACAACTTCCCCATCAATTTCTTCTTCAATAACAAATTTAACAACAGGTCGGAATTTATTCTTTAATTCCGTAGTAACCTTTTGCTTGATAACTCTATATTTGAATTGAGTTTTAACAAAATCATTCAAGCCAATCATCACTTCGAGAACCTGATCAATAGGATTTACAAACAACTTCATATAATCCAGATGACTAATTCTAAAGATCTCCCTGTAATTAAGTACATAGTTTATATCTTCGAGCTTTTCTTGTTGATTCTCATTGTTTTTATACACATGATTATTATTTCTGTGTATTACATACTCAATTCTTGTACCTCCGGGTACTGCTATACCTCGTTCTTTCATTTTCTTAGCAAGGTAAACATGACCAGTATTACTTTTATATTCTTCAATATCTTTTGATACAGATTTTGTAATAACAAAGTCACGAAGACCTATTCCATAAGAAAACATAACATTAAATCTTTCAACCAACTCGTCTAAGATCTGGTTTATATAAGGATCCCTGTAAATCATAATCTTGGATTTCAGAGAAAGAGTCTTTTCCTCTTTCTCTTCTACTTCCTCCTCATCATCTAGTTTAATCTTTTTATTTATCATCTTAGCTATCTTCTGCCTGATTTTAAGTGTTTTTTCTGTTTTCGGGTGAAAATGTACAGTATCAATTGGTTCCATATTTTTCTTTAGTCTGTCACTGAGACTTACAATTTGGTTATAATAATTAAACATACTGTTAATAAGCTTTTCATATGTAACTCTCAACAACTTTGAATTGTCTCTGCGTTGAAGAACGATACCTCTTTTCAGTAGTTTTTCACTAACAACTCCATCTCCGTTGCAGTACTTTGCAGCATACTTTTTCTTCTTCATAATAAAGAATGCTATCATAATTTTATTTTCAAACTCCAGCTTCATTGGCTTCTTGAATAATTTTGAAGCTTCAACTGCATGAAATTTAAAATGCTCCCAGAGTTTTTTATAATCAGTATCATTGTCAAACTCTGGAAATTTACAATAAACACTATCTGTATCACCATAAATAGGAATTCCTCCTATATTTCTAACATAGTCATACACTCGATTGATTTCTTTTCTACCTGTAAAAGTAACACACATAGCTGCAGGAAGAAATGGTAAATAACCCTTTCGAGCACCAGTTGCACCATACATACTATTCATATTAACCTTTATTGAGTTCTGACGACAATTTAATATAATAATTTGAGGCTGTAATGTTTCAATATATTTTTTAATTTTTGGAATATCAAAATTCGGAATATCAGGAATTTCAACCGTGAGGCATCCTTTTTCTAAGGATCCTTTTAGCTTGAAAACTATTTCCTCTAATTCTTCCATCTGATTCTTCACAGCCTTTCTTTTTGCCATCAATGTTTCGAGAAGAATAGGTAAAACTCCCTTCCCGGAAACATCTTGCTTGAGCCATCTATAATAGTAACTTGCACAAACTACTTTTTCAACACCAGCTACCTTTTTTACTGGTTTTCTATCAACATCCTTTGGGCACATACAAGAAATATGTTCTTCCCATTGCATGATCCAACAATCTTCATCTCTTATGTTAGGATCTTTTACTAATATCCCATCTATCATTTTGTCTTTGACTAACTTTGTATAATCAATATTATTAGCCATCATAATAGTCGGATATAGACTAGCAAAGTCAAAAGAACCTACGTTTTTATGTAATCCTTTTATAGGATCGCAAACATAAGCACCTGAATAATGTTCATTAGTTGCAATGTAAGCTCCACTGTTAGGAAGAATACCATTATGATAACAGTATTGAAACAACTGCGAATACATTTTTAATTGCTGACCACTATTTACAACATCAAAAATACCAACATTATTTGCTGCTGCAGACTCGACTAATGAAAACCAAATATTAAGCTTTTCGAATAACACATAAACTACATGCGTATCTTGTACACAGTAATCTCCTACAATAGAAAGTTTTTTATTGCCAATAGAAATTATTTCGTCAAAGTTATTCACTCGGAGTTCCGAGCAAACTTCATCTAGAGTTTTTTCTTTCTTGGTGATTTGTGTCGATCGAAGATAGTATCTGTAAGATTCGAAGATAGCCTTTGGCGGAATTGGATCTTTATTTGTATTATTCAAGAACTCACTACAGACTGTTTCTAATCTATAATTATTTAGTTTATAATTAGCCTTGATATAAGGAAGAAGATCGATAATTAACACACCCTTTGCATCGAGAAATTCATACTCTCTCTTTCCATAGGCACTGCTAGTCCATGCTACTTTTTCTACCTTAGCTTTAATACCATCAATACAACCAAAGTTAGAAAAATCTTCCATGTTAGGGCTTTCAGATAGATTACTTTTTGCTCTCTTAATCATATACGGAAAATCCCAACCTATAATATTGTAGCCAATAATAATCTCGGGATCTATTTCTGTTAATAATTCTGCAAATTTTCTATATAAACATTTTTCATCAGGACAATTAATAAATTCAGTATTATCTCTCAAGACAAGATTGCCTACAGATAATAAATATTTTTTAACGCTCTTGTCATGATCAACAACAGTTATACCAATCTGAAAAGGTGCATCGTGAGGATTAGAAGCTCTCGGCATAGAATTATTACTCTGAGAGTATGCTTCAATATCAAAACTTACATATCTAGGACGTATTATAGGCATATTAATAGAATCTTTTAATTCTTCCAAATCATTATATCTGACATTATACTCAAATTCTCTTCTTGATTCCTTATACGGATTTAATTTCCCTTTGAACTTTATCCATCCGCAGGAAGTAATATTTTTAATACCAATAAGCTTTAGAAAAGAACTTAATTTATTTTCAACACAGAATACATAAATGTTAAAAGAGTTATTGTTGTAGCCCGGGATCGTAAAATTAATCTTCTTCTTTGCAGGACGCTCCTCCATTTCTCTTTCTTCTTTAGAATAAGCTTCATCAAATTGACAGCAGAAAAATCTCATATGTTTTAAAGTATTAAACTCACAACGAAGATACTTATTAACAATAGGTTTTAAATCCTTGTCAACGTTTGCAAAGTAAAGATCTGAACGATCATCCTCTGTGATACCTTTAGGAGAAGTTTTAAATCCTTTTAGAAACGAAGCAAAGGTCTTACTCGAAATATTATCTGGAACTTTAACCCAAACTAAAATCGGAAAGTTTGTAATTCTAAGCATAGTTGACTTATTGTTACGATCCCATCCATAAAGCCGGATTATATGTGTTACATCAGATTCATGTTCCTCTGGGTCATTACATGAGTAATGATACATAAAAAATTCCTTGTTCTCCATCTCTTTTTAAAGCTACTTAAGTAAATTATAATTATTCAATTAAAATGGCATTTAAATTTTTAAATTTAGATTCTACGTACAGAAACCGAGTACAGTATCCTCTGGCTTCTGATTTTTTAATTCCATATACAAATCTTCAGCCGGGAAATAATTTCTTTAATTCAAAAGACCCTGTATCGTTGGCTTATCCATATGCATCTGGTGTCACTCAAGCAGGAAGTACTACTACTGATATAGTTTTAGACCCTACTGCAAGTTCTATTGATAATTTCTATGTTAATTCTTACTTAGAGATTTCCGGATTTACAACTGTAATTGGTAGTTACGTTGCTTCTACTAAAACAGCAACAGTAAATTTTGCCTTTCCGGTTGCTCCTATTGCAGGATCAAGTTATCTTATTAGAAAACAACCTCCCCTTGCAATCGGAACCGTTCAAGCAGGAAGTACAGATACTCAAATTGTCTTCCCAAGTACATTTAGCACTAATTTTGGAACCTATTCAAACTCTTTATTTATTCTCAATGGAGTTAACACAGGAAAATATATAGTTCAATATAATGGAGTAACTAAAACTGCAACATTAAGTTCTCCTCTTTCAAGTGTCCCTGTAGTAGGAACTCCTTTTGAATTAGATTCTTTTTCTTATGACAATGCTCAAGCATTGAATTACACTGGATCTAGAACTTTAAATAATGCAGTCTGTTATATAATTCATTTGACTCAGCTCTCAGTTCCTAATTTGATTCTTAATATCGGGAACGGAGGGAGGATTTGGAATTATCCTTATTTACTAGTTCATTTCTATAACGAACCAAAACACACTGAAGGTACAATGTATGGAAACAATCCAAATATAAATAATGCTACTATAAGAGTTTCTATCCCGTCATCCTTTGCAGGAGACACTCAATCCCCTTTCTTCGTATTTGTTGACTCTTCCTTTTATGCTCCTCAGCAAATTAAATTTAGTTATGTAGACAACATCAGATTCAGGATTTGTCTTCCAACAGGAGAGCCTTTGAGCTTTACTACTCCTGATACATATACTCCTTTGCCTCCTAACCCTGCCGTACAAATCACTTCATATTTTGGATTAAAAATGGACATTCAGACATATTAAATTATATTTTAATTAATTAATTAAAATCTTTTAAGTAAATTTTGGTTTACTCCATGAGTCCAGTATACTTACTACTGAGACACAAGATATTGCGTGGATAGTTACAGCCCCAAGTATTTTTGCTTTACGTAGATTCATTTTTTATATTCAAATCATATCTTTATATACCATGAATTCAAATGACCTTCCCTTCAATACTGCTTCCACTTCCTGTATTTTTTTCATATAAGGATGAATAAGTATCATTTGTTGACTGTGAGTCAGCTTCCTTATCATTAGTGACAAATAGATTCTTACTGCAAATTCATCTAATTTTGGGAATTCTTTTTTAATAATTTGTAAATTTTTATTTATATCAGGAATATATAAAAAAGTATAATAATCCTTTTTCGGAGCCTTTTCGTTACCAGGTTTAGTAAAATTAAAGTCATTGAACTGTGCTTTAATTAAAACCTTTTCTCGTTTTTCCGGAGCAGTGTATACTATATCATTTTTTCCCGGTTTGAACCATTCTGATAATATCATCACAGCTTTTTCTGCTGTCATGTCACAGTTCACATTTAAAAGGATTACGTCATCCTTATCTTTAACTTTTAAATAGTTTTCAACAATTAAATTTAATGAAATTATTTTTAATAAATCCTTTTGAATAGAAATATAATCTTTCTCAAATCCTAAATATAAAATAAAAATAAACCTATAAAGGTCAAATGCAGTAGAAGGAGGGAAAATACAACTTTTCGCGTCTTCTCTTGAACATAAGTCGCTGTAATCAAGGTCGATGTTAGGCTCAACTCCTTTAAATTCAATAGTAGATCTATCGAAGTCGTAAATATATGTTTTAAATTTGATAGGAACTGAAATAATAGTGTTATCGGGAAGGACATAGCTTGCATTGTAAGGAGTCTCTACTTTTTCGTAAAATATATTTCCAACATGAAGATCATTGTGTGTTAATCCTATCTTCTCAAAACAATACAAAGTATAAATTACTTGGAATATCACTGACTTCATTTCATCTTCTGTACCAATGAGTTCACCACAAAATTCATAAAGAGTTTTATATGGGTCCATCTTCTGGAGAATGATTTCCATATTATTTTTTTTGAAGTTGACACCATAGCATTTCAATACACCTGGAATGTCAGGATAAGCTGAAAAAACATGCTTGTAAATATTAGCTTCTGTTATACTAAAAGTATCGAAAATGTTAGTAGGGTTGGGGCATTCCTTGTATACTTTCCCTCGATATATTTTAAACTTACAATCAGATTGATGTTCGGATACTTCCATTTTAAAAAACAACAATAAATTTATTTCGAAATCATATCATCGTACAGACTAATCTTAAAAGACATTCCTTCTGTAGCTGTTTCTACATCCTGTATTTCTTTTTTGTAATCATAAATCATAACCATTCGATACCAAAAATCCATTTTTCTTATAAACACAGACAGAAAAAGTCTTATCGCCATATCATTCAACTCAGGGAATTTTTCTTTGATAATTTTAAAATTTTTATTCACATTAGGTAAATATAAAAATGAAAAATTTATATTTTTTAGAGTATATCCAAACGTTTTGAATTCTAATTTAGCTGGTATCCAATTATATTCCGACTTTGTCCTTTGAGGAGGTGGAGAATAAACCAAATAATTTTTTCCTTTAGGAAACCAGTTTGAAACTGTGTTTATAGCTTTTTCTGCAGTTATATCCGAGTCGACATTTAAATAATCATAAAAACTTTTATTTTCAACTTTTAAATAATTTAGGACAATTAAATTTAATGGAATTATCTTTAATAAATCCTTAATTATAGAATTATAATTTGCACCAATTGCATGTTTGAAAAACGATAAAATAATTCTGTATAAATCGAATGCAGGAGAAAAAGGATAAACACAAGTATGTATATCAGAGTCACAATATCCTTCTATTTCTAATTCTAAATTCACTTCCGCCCCTTCAAATTCTATAGTAGACCTATCAAAGTCGTAAATATAGGTTTTATAATTAACAGGCACAAGAACAGTGGTGTTATCAGGAAGGACATAAGTAGCAGTATAGCCTAAGTTTAATTTCTTAATAAATACATTACCAGAATGAAGATCGTTATGAACTAGTCCAATTTTTTCAAAGCAATACAAAGTATAAAATATTTGGAAAAGTATAGATCTCATGTCTTCTTCGTTAATATGATCATAATTTAATACTTTCACTAAGGTTTCAAAAGGATCCATTCTTTCTAGCTCTATCTCTACTGCACCATCTTCCTCTATTTTTACTGAGTGCGCCTTTGATACTCCGGGGATATTGTATTTGGATAATACATTTTTATATATAGTCGCTTCTGTTCTGGAAAAAGTTTCAAAAGTATATTCAGACGGAGGACACTTCTTGATTACCTTAGTTTCATCTAACTCATTAATTACACAGTCTGAAGAATGGGTTTGAACCTTCATTTTAATAACCAAAATATATACACATTCCACTTGGGACATCATAAGTCTCGTCTGCTTTGCATTTACCATCTACAGGTAATCCTCCATACATTCTTTCTTTATTTTCGAAACTCAGACATTGTCTTCCGTTATGTTCATAATACATTCCCTTAGGGCAAATACAAGTATTCTTTTGATCATATCCTCTTGTTATACTCATTCCATCTTCTTCTGCGCAAATTAAATTTCCTGTACATTGAGATGTCTCGGAACATTTTCCTCCAAATTTGTAATATCCTCCATCATTTTCTGTAAAATTGACTAATTGACTTGCACAGAAACCATCTCCGTTACAAGCTTCTCCTTCAGAACACTCCATAGTATTAGTACAAAATTTTCCTACAGTATCCAAAGGTTGAAAAGATCCGTTTACAAGATATTCTCCTTTACTATTAATAGTTTCCTCTGCAAATTTATTAGCAGGCCCGGTTGTTTTAGGGTCATAAAATATATTCCAACCTTCTCCCGAAGGAGGAATTAAACTTGGATTATTTGGACTTTCAATTATTGCATCCAATTCACTCAGACATTGTTTAGAAAACATTCCAAGTCCTCCTCTACAGATACCAGATTTACATTGATTATCTTGTGTACAAACTGCTCCATTATTAATCTTTCCTTCAGGAGTAACATTACAAGTACAAACTTGCAAACCAGCTTGCATATTAAAAGGGTTTTTTGCATCTCCCATATTACAGTATTCTCCTACTCCTCCAAATTGAGCACAAGTATCATTACTAGAACAAATTTGATATTCCGGAGTCATACAAACTCTATCCGCTCCGACTATTTTTACATCAGGAGCATCGAATCCTTCTTTTTTAGGCACTTCTTTAGAAGAAGAATTATATCCTTCTTTAGATGAAGAAGGAGATTTCTTATTCATAAGCAATACTAACACGAGTATTACTACTAATACTATTAGAATTATCTTATACATTTTATAAGTTATCTTATAAAAAATAATATCAAAACAAAGAATGCTCTTACATGAAATAAAGTATATCCAGGACGACCTTTGACAAAGAACTAAATAATTATTTTAAAAAGTAGTTTGATCTGTCTTTTATTAATCAACTTGGGTTAATAAAAAAAAGAATTATAAAAGATCTTCTTGGTTTCTGCAGGAAAAATAAATATCAGTGTAAATATCATTCGGAAGTTAAAAAATGAAAGATTGAAAAAATCCAAAAATTCATTTTTTACAGTGTGACTTTTGACTCGGGAAAAAGTTAGAAAAACGTAAAGTCTGGGTAGGTATCCAGCCAAAATTAATAGGGAAAATTCTCAGTCTACATTCTACTCAGAGACTATTAAATTAAATATTATTTTTATTCTAAAATAAAAATTGAAAACTTTGAAAAATCTATTTTTTACAGTCTATATGATTGCTCGAGAAAAAGTTAGGAAAACCTAAAATCTGGGTAGGTATCCAACCGTTTTTAATAGGGAAAAATTTCTAGTATTAGTTTCGCCTGGAACCTATTAAAAATAATATTATTTTTAATCTAAAATTAAAAATGAAAAATTTCAAAAATCCAAAAATTACAGTCTGACTTCCTGCTCGAGAAAAAGTTGAAAAAACCTAAAGTCTGGGTAAGGTATCCAACCGTTTTTAATAGGGAAAAAATATCAGTCTGCTTTCTACTCGGAATGTATTAAAATAAATATTATTTTTATTCTAAAATGAAAATTGAAAACTTCCAAAAATCTATTTTTTACAGTCTTACTTTCTACTCGAGAAAAACTCCAAAAAACCTAAAGTCTATGTAGGTATCCATCCCTGTTTAATAGGGAAAAAATATCAGTCTACTTTTCACTCGGAGACTATTAAATTAAATATTATTTTTATATAAAAATAATTAATTTTTTACTTGAGTAATTCTACAGGAATCTCATTCAACTCCTTCAACCACAGCTCGGAAGCGCTTATCTTCTCTAAAGCCTTAATTTCTTCAGCAAGATCGGTAAATTCTTTTTCCAACTTTGCAAATACAGTAGATTTAATGTTCAAACTTCTTGCTTGCATGGAAAATAGATATCCAAAGTTTTCACCTTCAAAGTAACCATTTTCTCTCATCTCAGTGTGTATATCTTCTTCCTTACGATCAAATATAACTAATTTCTTCGAGTCAATTTCTCTGATGAATCGGATTTTGTTCTCTAACACAAGAAGATTAGCTTTATATTTTTTAATTTCTCCCAATCTTCTTACCTCATACAGCGCAAGTCTTTCTTTACAATAGTACTCTAAAATTTCATTAATATTTCCGTACTTGATAAGTTTATTGTTCTTGTCGAAAGCATACATGTTGCTAGTACTAATACTTTTAATTAATTTCAAATTCTTGTGGTTCAAAATAAAATTCTCACTAGTCTTAATTCTAAATGTTTCTCCGTATATCTTCACATCTTCTAATTTTTTCTCTTCTAGTAAATCCATAAGAAAGTCTTTATATTTACTCAACGAGACACTTCCAATAGGGATTTCTGTAATGTCTACATAATCATCATCTCGGACTTGAAATACTCCTTTTGAATATACCTTGCCTCCAAGAGTGTAGATTTCACCTTTGAATCCTTTGTAATGAGGAAGTAATTCATCTTCTGGAAATGTATTTGCAAGTAACCAATGTCTAATAAATCTAATTAACTCGAGAGGATTATACTGAGGAATAAAAGTTGAATACCCTGTTCCTACACCCATTGCTCCATTAATTAGAATCATTGGCAAGATAGGAAAATAGTATTCTTTCTCAATTAGTTCTCCTTCCTCATGTCTGTCTTCGAGATAATCTTCATCGGAATTTTTGTAAAGGAACTTGGTAATTTTTTCAAGATAAGTGTATATATACCTGGGAGCAGCTGCATCCATACCATTTTCAGCTCTACTACCGAAGTTACCTTCTGCTACAAACAAAGGGATATTATTTGCTCCTGTGAATGATTGTGCCATTTTAATTATAGTCTTACTAATAGCAGTTTCATCGTGAAGATAACAACTTTCCTTTGCAACATAGTTAGCAAACTGACAGACTTTCATGGAATTATTTAGTTTAGCTTTCAGAGCAGCAAACATTACTTTTCTCTGAACTTCCTTGTGACCATCAAGAACACTTGCAATACTTCGTCTACAAGATTCCTTAGAGTATTCAATAAGTTCTTTATTAATAAAGTTAGTAACCTTGATGTCTTCTACTTTATAATCTTCTACTTCTCGAATGATCTCTGCTTGGGTATAGTTTTGAATCCAATTCTTTCGAAAAGTCTCATTGTTATCTCCAAATATGTTATCAAGCATAGAATCTCCTTTCTTGTCATGTAGAATGTGAGTCGGATATCTTCCAAAATCATCCTTGTACTCGCTCTCGGAAATAGTTCCCAATCCCTTATAATATTTTATGTTCTTGGGAGTAACCTTATTTTCTTTGAGGAACTTTTCAGATTCCCATTGAAACAGAAACGATTTCTTAGGTTTCTTGATCTTTACAATAGGAGTTCGCATGAAATGAAAGAAGTTAAGCTTCAACAAAGAAGGAACTAGTTTATGAATAACATTGTAAACCAATGCTACTATATGTGAACCATCTTTATCTGCATCTCCGATTACATAGAGTTTACCATATCGAAGTTTTTTATAATTCTTTTCTATAGTATAATCTACACCAGGTTCGATTCCTAATGCTTTCAGGATAGCTTTGATTTCTTGATTATTATGAATTTCATCAATCGTAGCTTTACGTACATTAAGAATTTTACCTCGAATAGCCATTGCTCCGATATAATCATTTCCTTTTACTCCGTCTAATCCATACTTCATTCCTCCAATTACATATCCTCTAGCTGAAAGTCCTTCAGTAATACACAAAATACATTTACTACTTTCCTTCTTTCCAGCAAGATTGGCATCAATCAACCCTTCTAATCGAACAATTTCTCCTTTCTTAGTCTTTCCAATGTCTTTTAACACTGCATATTCTTTCTCTTTCAATCCCTCCTTGATTTTGTTAATAAAATTCCAACCCATCAAAGTTTTGATGTATTTGTCTTTTATTTCAATGTCTTTTGGAGAAGGATTTGTAAGATAAGTTTTGTTCTGACTCTTGAAAGTAGGATTGACTAATTCTGCAGTAAGAAAGATCGTGAGATGATTCTTTACATGTCCTATATTGATTTTAGGAGCAATCGAGTTCTCTACCTTTTTACCATTGATTTTCTCAACGATAGGTCGGAAAAGAGCTTCTTGGTATGCGATAACATGAACTCCTCCTTCTGAAGTACTTTGACCATTAACAAAACTAATATTAGTAACACCAATAAAAGGAGTAATGATTGCTTTACATCCAGGAGATTCTAACTCGAGAAATTCTTCATTAGGCTCTTTGAAATAAAGCTTTGCATAATCCAAAATACTCTTAATGTTTTGGAGCTTATCATTATAGTAAACCTTTACATTGTTATAACTTGCTATCAAAGTGTAATCTAAAATAGTCTTTTCTAGAACAGAAAGCAACTCCGGTGTAAACTCAGTCATACCGAATCGAGATAACTCGGGCTTGAATTTAACCAATGTATAAGATTTCTTAGTAGGCTTGGATAAGACAGGATTATCTTTTTTAGACATGTTTTTAGTCCAAACCTGCTTGTATTTCTTGGAGTCAGGATTATTAAGCTCTATACTAAACTCTGTGGAAAAAATGTTACAGAGTTTAATTCCTGCTCCATTTAATCCGGACGTACGTCTTTCTTCGGTATCATCGTAATTCGAACTTGATCTAAGCATACCAAAAATAATTTCCGGTATGTATTTATCAGTGATCGTTTTATGCTTCTTGATAGGAATAGCTTTTCCATCATTTTTTACCGAGATATACCCGTCCTTGACTTCGATTTTAATATATTCGCAAACAATTCCTTCTTCTTTAGATCTCCAGATATTATCCATTGCATTAGACATAGCTTCAATAAACAAACGAATTGGTCCTTCAGAATATTCAATATTCTTCATTACAATTTTATTGTTTTCGAGTGCCCATACATCAGAATATAATCTCTTAGTTATATCTCCAAGATACATATTTGGTCGCTGTAGCACATGCTCTTCATCGGATAATACTTTATAATCAAGGTCGTTGCTCATTTTTTTATTTTAAATTCTAGAAATGTTTAAAAAGAAAAAATCGATTATTAATTGAATTATTTTTGTAGTTGTGTATACAAAAGAAAGAAAATGAATAATAAAAAGGTGATTAGTTTACTCGGGGCTTTATATGCTGGGTATACAATCATAATTAGCGTAGGATCTTTATCTGGAGTATCTAGTTTCAAGGGTATCTTTATATTTTTATGGATATTTTTTTCAATATTTACACTTTTTTATTTGTGGATTTTGGTAAAATATATTATTTTAAAAAGAGTAGTGTGTGATAACCTGGGAGATATATTAGAAATATTTGATAATAAATTAATAGTTACTAGCAAAAATGGAAAAAAAGAAATACTAAATAATAAATTAGAAAATGAATTATTAATTTCCTCTTGTGACTTTACTAAGATAATTATAAACTGTAACATCGGAAGATTGGCAATAGATAACTGCCCTAGACTTACTGTGGTTTATTCTATATTTGATGTAAGTTACCTTCATTTGGATAACTGTGATAACTTATCGGAACTTTTAGGGTTCCAACAAACCAGAAAATTATGTATTAATTATTGCCCTAGAGTAAAAACTCTTTCAGAGTTCTATTCGCTTGGAAGATTAAAAATAACTGAGTCTGGGATAACACATATACCAGAAACAAATTTAAAAGAATTAATCTGTGTGGACTGTGAGTACTTAACAAGCATTCCAAGACTGCCTAAGTTAGAATATTTAGAATGTAGCAATTGCCCATTCTTGTTTATAAATAAAGAATTAAGACATTTGACAAGATTTAAATCAAAAAACATAGGAATTAATATAAAAAATTATATAAAAAAGTTTCAAAGAAAATATTTATTTACACCCTTGAAGATTTAAAAAGCCGGTTTTGAAAATACACCTATTTATATACTTTTGGACTACGACGTTTCATTGATAACTTTTTATCATACGTTCTTAATTCAGCTTTTCTATACGCAAATCTGAAATAATTCAAGTAATGCTCTGGTCTTATTCTTCTTATCTCACTTCTTATACTTCTTTGTAAATCTCTATAATTTAACACCCCATCTTTTAAGACTTCTTTCAGGACAGTCAAAAATTCTACAAGTTTCAGCATAACTTACATTGTTATTTAAGTAATATCTAACAGCAGTTGTTTTCAAGTCTTTGTGTTTATGTTGCATTTATAATTAACAAATAACAAATAATAAATTTAAAAATATTTATTTCAAAAAATCATTTAATGCGTTTAATTAAAATTTTGGTTTAAAGATAACTTTTCTTTAATTATAAAAGTGCGTTCAATTCGTAAAATTAAAATCTTTTCTAATATTATAAAAACAGAAATGGAAAAAGAAAATGAACCACCTGACAAAGAAAAAGACAATTCGTCTTATTACAAATGTATCAAAACTTCATTAAAAAGTATTGTTAAACACGACTTTGTTATTGATAAGCTTATACAAGCTTCTAATATGTCTAATAAAGTTGTTATTCATACTTTACAACTAATTAAACTATATTTTATACATTTATACGATAATGGTGAAAAAATACCTACTATCAACAGACAATTTATCACTTCTGTTATGAAAACTGTATGTATTCCACCTACACAAGGACGTGTTCCAAGTGAAACTACAAAAGGAATTAAAGATATTCTTAAAGATTTCTATGATGTTCATTACAAAAATATTCAAGGTGAAACATTAAATTATAGATATATGAATACGGTTTTAGATTACCTTGCTATTGACATCTTGACAATGTATGAAAACAACATTAAACAACACTTTATTGAATACATTGAAAGATTTGTAAATGTTGTTTGGAGAAAAAAAGCTATGGTTAAATTAATTAAGAAAAAATTCAAAACACCTGAATCAAGACAACAGGCCGTTAATAAGTTATGTAATCAACTGGGACGTATCAAAAACGACTTGTTAAATGGAAATAAACCAAAAACATCATCAAGTATATATCATTCTTGGATTGACAAAGAACGAAAGAATATTTTACCAAGCAGAAAGTATAAGAAAGATAATGTTTATTATGACTTACTTTGCTCGCCACAAGAATATTTACCTTTTATGTTTTATATGATGAAAAGAGTAGAAAGTTACAACGAAAGTGTTAATAATATATGTCCTTTAAGAAGTGATATTATTCCTAAATATTTTCGTTTAGATACA